>Ga0068713_1000046_pt1 | contig 209433 bp, 188 predicted proteins | sample MTBAKSrepl2MetaG_FD_62223 | JGI IMG/M metagenome (GOLD analysis project Ga0068713, IMG submission 62223) | Enrichment culture microbial communities om Arthur Kill intertidal strait, New Jersey, USA, that are MTBE-degrading - MTBE-AKS2 (Arthur... | ecosystem: Environmental > Aquatic > Marine >... | reverse complement strand
TCCGCCACCCCCTCCATCCAGTCCCATTACAACGTCCGGATCAAAAAATTTACGGGTCTGGAACTGCCCCACCGGATCGAGGAACGCCCCCTCCCGGAAGTCACCGTGGTGGATCTCAGGGAATCCCGGCACCGCCGCGGGGCCCGGCGTTTCCTGACGGAACCCCTCATTACCGCCATGAGGGAGACGCTTCAAAAAAAAGAACAGATCCTGTTATTCCTCAACCGACGGGGGTTCGCCGGCTTTCCGGTATGTCATCGATGCGGCCAGCCCGTCCTTTGCCGGGATTGCGACATTTCGCTGACCTATCACAAGGCCGACAACCTCCATGCCTGCCACTACTGCGGGCACACCCGGAAGGCGGACGAACCGTGCGCCCTGTGCGGATCCGGCACAATCAAGAACCTGGGAATGGGCACGGAAAAGCTGGAAACCGCCGTGAAAGCGCTTTTCCCGGACGCCGCCGTGGCCCGGATGGACGGGGATACCACCCGGAAGAAAGGCGCCCTGGTGGCCCTGCTGAAAGGGTTGAAGACCGGCGCCATCGACATCCTGGTGGGGACCCAGATCGTCGCCAAAGGCCACGATTTTCCCAACATCACCCTGGTGGGGATCATCTGCGCGGACCTGTCCTTGAGTTTTCCCGATTTCAGGGCCTCGGAGCGCACCTTCCAGGTGCTGGCCCAGGTTTCCGGAAGGGCCGGCCGCGGAGACCGGCCGGGCCGGGTGATCCTGCAAACCTTCAACCCGGACCACTTCAGCATCACCGCCGCCCGGAAGCAGGATTTCAAAGGATTTTACGCCCAGGAAATCCGGTTCCGAAAGGCCCTCGGCTATCCCCCCTTTTCCCATATTGTCGCCCTCAAGATATGGGGAAAAAACAAAGAAAAGACCCGGCAATGGGCCCGGACCCTGGGAAACGCGTGTCGCAACCCCGGGCAGCCCCGGAAAAACCCCCTCCCGGAAGGACTCGTGGTGCTGGGTCCCGTGGAAGCCCCCCTGGCCCGGATCGCCGGGAACTTCCGATGGCAGATTCTCCTGAAAAGCCGGAAAATCACCGGGCTGAATCGGTTCGTCACGGAACTGCTCCTCGAGGATCCGCGCCTCCGCCCGCCTCCCGGGGTTCAGGTGGCCGTGGACGTGGACCCCTATGACCTGATGTAGCCTAAAACCGTCTTGCCGGCCGGGGAAGTGCGCATCCCAGGAAAAAGAAACAAGACACCTTGTCAGGTTTTATCTTTATTGATAAGTAAATCTATCGTTTCCATTGAAACGGATTCCCCGTGCGCAGGGTGAATACGACGGTAAGCAAGGAGTGGTGATAATGCAAAAATGTAACTTTTTCCTAATAGCTATAGCAGTGGCAATTTTATTGGGGGGAACGGCGGCAGGGGCGGACACGACCCCGGCGCCCCAGGTCCCCAAGGCGATGGTGCCAAATCCCACCCACACCTTCGAATCGGTCCTGGAGGGCCAGGAGGTGAGCCACCGGTTTCAAATATTTAACAAAGGGGACGCGGAGCTTAAAATCTTCAATGTCCGCACCGACTGAGGGTGCACGGCGGTCTCGTATTCGAGACAGATCCCTCCCGGCGGCGAGGGACACATCACGATAAAAGTCAATACCCACGGCTACGGCGGAAGACGCATTTCCAAAAGGGCCGTGGTCTCCACCAATGACGCCCAGCGGTCCTATATCCCCTTCACCGTAGAAGGCCGGGTGGAAAAGTTCGCCTCCATCAGTCCGGCCCGGATCCTTTTGCGCGGGCCGGCCGGGTTCCCCATCAAGGGCGTTGTCCGGATTATCCCCGAAAAAAAGTATCCCTTCACCTTATCGGAAATCTCCGACGCCAAGGGGAAAAACATCGCCTACTCCCTGGAAAAGATTAAAAATGAAACCACCGAGGAATACCTCCTGACGGTCATTAATACGCGGGACACCCAGGGAAATTACCACGAGGTCATCACGCTCCCCACCGATATGGATCAGCGGCCGGAAATCAAGATCTGGGTCTATGGCGAATTGGCCGCCCCGCTGCCCGAAAAAAAAGAAACGGTCCAATGAGTCAAATCAAGGTGGTAGCCTTTGACTGCGACGGGGTGCTCTTCAATACGGACCGGGCAAACCACGCCTATTACAACAGCGTATTGCGGCATATGGGGCAACCCGAACTCACTCCGGAACAGTTCGCCTTTGTACACATGCACACCGTGGCGGAATCCATACGCTATCTCTTCCCCGACCCGGCCCGGTTCGAAGCGGCGGAACGCTTCCGGAGGCAGATGGATTATTCTCCCTTTGTCCGTAAAATGGAAATGGAACCGGGCCTGATCCCCCTTCTCACCCGGCTCAAGCCCCGGTACAAGACGGCCATCGCCACCAACCGGACCGATACCATGGACGCCGTCATGAAGGTGCACGGATTGACCCCCCATTTCGACCTGGTGATCAGCGCCCGGGAGGTGGAGCACCCCAAACCCCATCCCGAACCGCTGCAAAAGATCCTGCGCCATTTTCAGGCCGCTCCCGAAGAGGCGGTCTATGTGGGCGATTCGCTCGTGGACGCCGAGGCCGCCCGGCAGGCCGGCGTTGTCTTCGTCGCCTATAAGAACGCGGAACTTGCGGCCCACCACCACATCCGCCGCCTGGAAGATCTGGAATCGATCCTCAACGGCCGACCGCCCCGTGACGACTGACCCGGGCGCTTCGGGCGGCCGGTCAGCGCCCGGGGAAAAAGGACGATCCGGGAAAACGCGCCCATGACCGCCTTCACCGTCGATGACCTGCATCTCTTTTTAGACCGGACCGGGGCCCGCGAATATTTAAAGCTCAGCGTTCCCATGCGCCACGGCCGGTACCACGAAGTCCAAAGCCCGCATTACCGGGTCCAGTTCAGCCTCAATGCCGAGGTCAAATACCTGCAGGGCCGTCACCGGGATTGGCCCCACCCCGCCGAATGGCTGAAGCGCACCCCGGGAGACGACTGGATCTACTATTCCGTGGGAAGCTACAACGATGTCTTCGACCTTACCGGGGAATATTATTTCCCCTGCTTAAGCTACGATCAATCGCCCTTTTTCACCCATGACCCGTTCACGATGCCTGCGGTGAAACAGGCGCTGAACGACCTGGATCCCCTGCTGGAAAGGCTCGGCACATTGAGCCGGCGGCCCCTCCCCGAACCCGTGAGATCCTTTTTTTACCGGGCCGCCCGGATGGATGCTTCAAAACGAAAGCACCGGGCCGGGCAGCTTCACCGGATTCTCGGGGAAAGCATCACCATTCTCCCGCCGGACACCCGCCACGTGGATTATGCCGTCATTCCGGCGGTCATCGCCCGGGGATGCCTGTACCACTGCGGGTTCTGTCGTTTCAAAACCCGGCACCCCTTTACGCCGTTGAACCGGGACGCCGTTTTGGAACAGATGGCACAGATGAAAGCCTTCCTGGGGCAGGACCTTCCCAATTACAACGCCGTTTTTTTCGGACAGCACGACGCCCTCATGTCCGGAAAAAACCTTTTGACCTTCGCCGCCGAAAAAGCCTATGAAATCTTCGAGCTGGAGCGATCCCACATGAAGGATGCGTATCTCTTTTTTTTCGGCAGCGTCGATGCCATGCTCGGCGCCGGGGAATCCCTGTTTGACGTGCTCAACCGGCTTCCGTATCGCACGTTCATCAATATCGGCCTTGAATCCATGGATGCACCCACCCTCGCGCACCTGAAAAAACCCGTGGCCGCCCCCCGGATCCGGGAGGCGTTCCTGCGCATGCTCGACGTGAACCGGCGGTATCCCCGCATCGAGGTCACCGCCAATTTCGTCTTGGGAAAAGACCTCCCGCCGGGCCACCTGCCGTCGATTCTGGACGGGGTTCAAAACGCCCTGGATCGATTCCACAGCAAAGGAACCCTGTATTTTTCCCCCCTTCACCGCCGGGAGTCCAAAGCAAAGGTGCTTGTCCCCTTCAACGCCCTCAAGGCCGCCCTCAGACTTCCGGCCTATGTCTATCTTCCCCAGAGGCTCTGATGGCGCGGATGAAACGAGGCATCTTTCTTTTTTTCGGGGTGTCCGCCTTCCTTTTGATGTTGCCGGCGGCGCTTTCGGCCCAGCTCAAGACCGTCACACTGCCGCTGACCGTCGATTATCCTCTGCTCAAATCCCTGGTGGTGCATCATGCCTTCACCGGCCCCGGCAAAAGCGCCGTGGTGCTGGACGAAGGAGACGGCTGCAATTTCATCCGGGTGTCCGATCCCGTCTTTTCGGAAGCAGGCGGCCTTCTGAGGTGCGAAACCCGGGTACTGATCCAAACCGGCGCTCCCTTCCGGGACGACTGTCTCATGCCCGTGGAATGGATCGGTTATGTGGTCCTCCTGGTGGAACCCCGGCTGGACCCTGAAAACGATCGGCTCACCTTTCACACCAAAGATTCCGCGGTATATGATCAACATCACCGGCCCCAGGTCGTCACCCGGATTGTCTGGGATCTGATCAAGACCCATATTTACGATTACATCGACGGGATCACCGTGGATCTTTCCCTTCCCCTGGATGAGCTGAAATCCTTCATCGCCGCCGTGTCGCCGGAAGGACTCACGGGCCGGGTCGAATCCATGCTGGAAAGCCTTCGGCTCGGCAAAATGCACCTGACGCCCGATGCCGTACGCATCGACATCCTGGCGGATGTGGAAGCCGTTTTTGACATCGAAAGAAAAGAGGAACCGCCCCCTTTATCCGAAGAAGATCTTGAAAACGTCATCGAGTCCTGGGAAACCTGGGACGCCTTCCTGGTCGAGATGCTTTTATCCCTGGCGGAAAAACCCCTGACGGAAGCGGATCGTCAAATCATTTTCGAGACCCTCCTCGACACCCGGTATCGGTTCACCACGGAGTTGAACGACCGCACCGTGGAAAAAGACATCGTGCGGGAGCAGTTCATGGACGCATGGACCCGGCTTTCCCCGGTGTTCCGGGATCACCTGGGGGCGGAGTCCTCCCGCTTTACGCTGGGGTACCTGGCCTTTTTCACCGCCGCCGACGCGCTGGCCGCCCTGGACCGTATCGGTCCCGCCTTCGGCATCGAAATCAGCCGGGAAGGCCTCATCCGCCTGGGGCGGCTCATCAGCCGGGAAAAACCGGTCCTCTTGGAGTATGATCTTCGCCTGCACCCGGAACTCAGACAAATCCTCGGGCTCGAAACGTCTCTTTCCTACGATGAAACCGAAGGGACGGAATCGTTCGAGGACACGGCGCCGCTTTTGGAAAAAGAAAATTCCGGTTTTGTCCCGTCAATGCCGCGGCTGAATTTTCTTGCCGGTTTTTTTACAGGAACCCGGGCCTGGGCCGAAACCCGGAAGGGGATTCTCAACGCCGCCGACCCCGCGGATTGGCTCCCGCCCAACGAAGATCCGGAACCCTACATCCGCCGGGTCAACCGCCTTTTGAACCATGCCGCCGCGGCGCTTTTGAAAAAAAGCACGCTGCATCGGGTCTACCACGATTTTTACCAGCGCCTGGTGGTCTCCACGGCCTGGCAGGAAAGCTGTTTCCGGCAGTTTGTCGTGAAAAAAGGGAAGGTCACCTATCTCATCTCCTATAACAACACGTCCGTGGGGCTCATGCAGATCAACCGCCGGGTCTGGCGGGGGATCTACGAGATCGAACGGCTCATGTGGAACATCCATTATAATGCGGCGGCCGGATGTGAAATCCTGGAGCAGTACCTGAACCGGTACGCCCTGGTCAAAATAAAAGGCCTGAAACGAAAGGACCTGATGACCGAAGAGGCCGTGGCCGGGCTGGTCTATGCCATGTACAACGGCGGACCCCGGCAGTTTCACGCCTACCTGAAACGCAAAGACCAAAAACGCTATTACTTGAGCGACCGGCTGTTCATGGAAAAGTTCCGGGCCACCACAAAGGGACGGGTGTCGGAAGTCAAAGACTGCCTCAGATGAAGCGCATCGACAGGGTGCGCGCTTTTCGCTGACTTCCGGTCACGGAAACCCCTCCCGTTGTGCTGCGCCGCTTCACACAAATCTTGACTTTACGTTTTTCAGAAATTAGTATCATTTTTCATAATGTTTGGTTTTAATGTATCGAATTTCATGGTTCAGGATCATTTTTCATGAATAGCGGTTCAAAATATCGCTTTTCAGGGCCAGTGACCGTTTTTCAGGAAAAGCGTCTTCCGGAAAAGGCGACTCCTGCCGGCTATAGTGCCCTGATCGATGCCTGCGGTTTGTCTGTGCCGCTGCCCCGCACGCTTTTTGCCGTCGGTGAGCACCACCGGGTTCTGGAGGAAGGCGGCTGGAGAATCCTCACAACGCGCCATGCGCCGTACCCGACCCTTGAAGGGCATCTTACCTTCGCCCTCAAATATGAAGGGCTCGATCTCACCGTTTTAAAACGCCTGTTCCTGGCGGTCGGCCCCCGTGAAATTGAAACACTGGTGCGGGCAAAGCCCACCGGCGGTTATGCAAGGCGTCTCTGGTTTCTTTATGAGTGGCTCACGGGCGATCGCCTGGATCTCCCGGACGCCGGGGCCGGCCGCTACGTCCCGGTCATCGATCCCAACCGGCAATGGGCGATTGCCGGCAAGACCTCACCCCGGCAACGGGTCAAAGACAATCTGCCCGGTACGCCTGAATTCTGTCCGCTGGTTTTTCGCACGGAGATACTCGATCGCTTCATTGCGTTCAACCTGCCGGCACGGGCGCGGGAGATCGTTGCGGATGTCTCGCGGGACCTTCTCTCGCGCACGGCCGCTTTTCTGTTGTTAAAAGATTCAAAGGCAAGTTACGCAATCGAGGGGGAGCGGGCACCACAGGACCGCATCCACCGATGGGGCCGCGCGATTGGCGAGGCCGGCCGCCGGCCGCTTGATCCGGAAGAATTTCTCCGGCTCCAGAAGATCGTGATCGGCGATGCCCGCTTCCTCAAATTCGGGCTTCGAAAAGAAGGGGGATTTGTGGGCGAGCATGATCGTGACACGCGCATGCCCCTGCCCGCCCATATCAGCGCCAGGCCGGAAGATCTCGGATTCCTCGTGAACGGTATAATCGCCTTTGACAGAGGTCCCGCGCAGCAGCTGGATCCGGTCATCGCGGCGGCGGTGCTGGCCTTCGGATTTGTCTATATTCATCCCTTCGAGGATGGAAACGGACGCATTCATCGCTATCTCATCCATCATGTTTTGGCGCAGCGCGGGTTTACTCCGCCCGGGGTCGTTTTTCCGGTCTCGGCCGCAATACTAGAACAGATCGATGATTACCGCCGTGTGCTGGAGAGTTATTCGACGCGTCTGTTGCCGCTCATCGAGTGGGAGCCGACAGAGCAGTTCAACGTCCGCGTGCTCAACGATACCGGAGATTATTATCGGTTCTTCGATGCCACCCCGCACGCCGAGTTTCTCTATGCATGCGTCCGTAAGACCATTGAAGAGGATTTGCCCTTTGAGACGGATTTTTTAAGGCGTTACGATCGATTTCGGCAATTGGTGACGGGCTTCATCGATATGCCCGACCGCACAATCGACCTGTTGTTTCGTTTCCTCCACCAGAACGCGGGACGATTATCGGATCGGGCACGGGCGCGGGAATTCGACGCGCTGACGGATGAAGAAACAGAAAGGATAGAGCGGATATATCAGGAGGTCTTTTGGCTGGATGCCTGACACCTGACCGGCGAAAAATAGATTTCTTCAGGTCTCGATTTTTGGTTTCCGATCTTCCAAGGAAATTTTTACCTTTGGAAGGCTGGATAGGGGTTACCCGTTCATTTCCTTTTCCAAACCCATCAGGATGTCCCGGATCTCGCCGGGGTTCGACGCCACGGCCGCCCGCCATCGGCCGAAACCGCCGTGTGTATTGACGGCCTGGATCCACTCGTCGAGATACCGGCGCTTCACCTTGTCCTGTTCCGTATTCTGCCCCTTGGTTTCCAGCACCAGAAACGCACTGTTTTTCAGGCGCACCAGAAAGTCGGGCCGGTACTTGCGCACAACCCCTCGATAGATATACTGCACTTCAAAACCAAGATGATCGTTTTTGGCCCACGCGGCCACGGCGCTGCTGTCGTCTAACGCAAAGGCGTCCGAGGCCTCCCAGGTGCTGTCGTAGACGCACACGTTGATATGGGATCTGCGCGTGCGCTCGCAGGGCTTGCCCGTGTACCAGGCGCGCATGTCGCCGGTGGACCGGATGGGACGGTCCCGGTCGAAGACGGGCATCAGCCGCTCGGTGTTTTCCTGCCGCACCGCGTCCTGGATATGCTGCACCACCGCGGACATATTCAGCGTGAAGATCAGGCGCCGCCGCAGTTCGTCCTGATAGAAAAGCGGCGGTGAAATCGTGACCTTGTCGGATCGGATGAACCCCTCGACGACTTTTACCAGCTGCGCCAGCAACACTTCCCGGCTGCCTTTCCAGGTGTGCTCCATTTGATCGAACACATCCCGCGCCGCCTCGAAAATGATGCGCTGGGTGCGAAACTCCCTGGCCAGCCGCTCCAGTTCAATACGGCCGATTTTTGTCACGTCCGGCTTGCCCTCCAGTATCGGGGCCAATTCCGCCACTTGGGCGGTTTTCGCCGCGTCCAGGTGCAGTTGCTGTACCGTTGACCGGTCCAGCGTCAACATCGGCTGAAACACCCGGTCGATACGAATCACGTTCGGCCAGCGGATCTCATATTCCGCCTTGGCCGGATCGGGTTCCACGACGGTCTTGGGCGCCGGCGGCGGCGGGGGACCGTCTTGCCCCCCTTCATGGGGCAGGAAGGTGAACGGCACACCGAAGATGTTCACGTATTCCGCATCGAAAAGTCCGGTTTCCGGGTTGACTTCGTAGGCCGTGCGCCGCAGGCCGCGTCCCACCACCTGCTCGCACAAAAGCTGCGACGAAAAAGCGCGCAACCCCATGATATGGGTGACGGTCTTGGCGTCCCAACCTTCGCTCAGCATGCCCACCGAAATGACATTCTGGATCTTTTCTCCGGGCTGCCCCGGCTTGCCCACCGTGTCCACGGTCCGGCGAAGCAGTTCCGCCTTTTGGGCAGTGGTTAGTGGATAGTGGTTCGTGGTTCGTTGGTCTTGTCTTGCGTCGATATCCTTCTCCTCGCTATCCACTATCCACTGTTCACTATTCACTTCCTCTTTCGATTCCGCCTGATCCAGCACCTTGGAGTCGATGTGCAGCACCCGCTCTGGATCGCACAGTTCATCGATGTGGATGCGCCGGGCATCAAAGGCATGCTTCACGCGCGCCGCGGTCTCCGTCCGGTTGCACACCGTGATCATCACCGGCGGTGTCGCCAATCCCGCCTTGCGCCAGGCCTTCATCGTCTCGCGCCAGTCGAAACCGAGAAGATAATAGGCGTTCAGCACCAAATCGGGCAGGGGCTCCTCCGGCTGGGCCCGCCGGTTCAGGTCGTCTTTCACGTCCGGATCATTGTAGATGTGATACAGCCGCGACTTGTAGGTTTTGGCGTCCGGCACGGCGTCGTCGCGCACCACCACGCGCGGGGTCTTGACCAAGCCGGATTCAATGGCGTCGTTTAATCCGAAATCGCTGACGATCCAGCCGAACAGCGCTTCTTCGGTGCTCTTTTTACCCGAGGGGGTGAACGGCGTGGCCGAAAAATCATAGCAGGTGAGGATGCCGCGGGAACGGTGCAGCCGGTCGAGCCCGCCGATCCAGACGGTGGCCTCCCGGGCACTGTCCTTGAGATCCCGCATGCGCAGATACTTGCCTTCGGCCTCCCAGTTGATCCGCCAGGCGTGGTGGGCTTCATCGTTGATCACCAGCAGGTTTCGGGCGCCCGCCATCCCGCCCAGCACCTCGCGGGTGTAAGCCTCGTCGCTCTTAACGCCGCGCTTGTCTACGCTGCGCCGCTTCTTGATCTGTTCCTCGCTGTCCCAGGCCAGGGCGTGCCAGTTGCGGATCAGCACCTTGCCCTGGCGGAGTTTATCCAGCATCGCCGAGGGCACGATGTTGAACGCCTCGTAGTAGTTACCCGCACCCGCCGGTTCCAGCACCGCCAACCGGCTCTTGACCGTGAGTCCCGGCGCGATGACCAGCACGTTCTTGGAAAACCGGGCGTCCTGGGGGTTGGCCACCTTGTTCAGGATATGCCAGGCGATTCCCATCGCCATAACGATGGTCTTCCCCGATCCGGTCGCCATCTTGCAGCACCGGCGCAAAAACGCCCCGCCGTCGCCGGGAATCTCGACGCCCATGCGCCCCGCCGCAGGCGCCTCGGTCAACCAGATCAGCGTTTCCACGGCCTCCAACTGGCAGAAGAAAAACCGCCGCGTATCAAACTCCTCCGGGTCGCGCCAGTGATCCAGCAGCCGCTTGGTGATGCCGGTGACCCCCGGATACCCCGCCTCCCGCCATTGTTTCACCCGCGGGCGAATCCGGTTGACCAGGGGGATCTCCACAAAAACGCCGGGATCGTCGAAGACCTTGGATTCCCCCGAGGCCACCACATAGCCCGCTGAGCGGCGGCCTTCCATCAGATCAAAGGTGCGCGTCGTACGATCATACCGCCAGTGCTGCCTCGGTTCCGCATAGGGGGAGTTGATGATGAGGCGGTCGATGGTCGTGCGCGGCATCACTCCACCTCCATCACCTTCAGGCTCTCGATGCCCCGGTCGTCCACGATCTTCACCGCGATGCGCCGGTTCTCGCCCGGCGTAAAGGGCAGTGACACGGTGCCGCGGTAGGCCTCGATCAATTCCTCGTCGATCTCCGCCTTCAGGCTCTTGGCCAGCCGCGCCCACCCTTCTTTAGGCCCGGCCATGGGGAAAAAGACCTGGCGCGGATAGAGGCTGCGGCCGTCATAGTCGGTGTCGAGCATCCAGACCGCGATCCTGTCCTCGCCGCCCGATTCGATGCCGCCGGTCTTGGTGTTGTAGTAGTCAAAGCCTTGGATAGTGACTTGTGAGTAGTGAATAGTGGATAGTTTGCCGGTCAGGGACGCAGCGATTTGACGAGCCCGGTCAGCAATTTCCCGACTTCTTCGCAGTCGTTCAATGCGATCTCTACGCTCTCTTTCCGAAGCAAGTCCAAGTTGCCGCACAAAATCAGCAGCGTCTCCAATTCGGCCAGGGAACCTCTTGCCACCCCCAGAAAATGGAGAAACTCCCCTGTCCCGTGGCGTGCTTGTCCTTCCGCGATGTTTGTCGGGATCGACACCGCCGCCCGCGTCAGTTGCGACCGCATCCCATAAATCTCTTCTTTGGGCAATTGCGATGAAAACCGATAGATGGTCTCGACCAAGGTCATTGATTTTTTCCAGACGATCAACTCCCGATAACTTTGCAACGACGTCATAAGCTGCCAACGCCTCCTGTCTGCTATCCACTATCCACAATTCACTATTCACTGCTGCATCCGGCTGGCCGATGAGCCAGAAGCTTTCGTTGCCGGCGCGTTTCTTCTTGAGGTCGTCGGTCAAAAGGTCGGCATTCATCTGCGCCTTAAGCAGGGTCACCCCCGGCCATTGGGTCTCGTCGATATCCTTGGCCGCCTCCGGGTCGAACTGGAAGGCGGCAAAAACGATGATCTTGGGCTTGGGCACCAGGGTCTGCGCCTCCTCGATGGCCCGGGCCACCTGGCGCTGCTCCAGCGGTGCGTGCTCGGGTCCGAACGAAAGGACCACGCGCATGGGATTGTAGGCCGGGGCGTCTTCCCGCACGGAATCCGCTCCCTCGGCGCTGGGCTTCGTCTCGCCATCGGCGTGCAGCCACCGGCACCCCGGCAGCGGTTCCAGGCGGGCGAAGCGGATGTGCTGGCCCGCCTTACCCCGGATCCCGGTCCTCAAGAGTTCATCCCGCCAGTCGGCCTGCCGCAGCGTCTCGCCGCTTCTCGCTACGCTCGAATCGGCGAAGTGGTCAGTGGATAGTGAATAGTAGCTGGATGATGACCCGGCCTCACTATCCACTATCCCCAATACACTATCAACTGACTTAACCGCCGGGGCGGGCACGGCCTCCACCGTGAAAGGACCGCTCACGCGGGTCTTTTTCCGGTCCACGAAGGGCTGATCGTAAAGGGTCTCCTGGGCGCATGCCGGGCGATAGCGGCATCGATGGCTGCTCGCCGTTCGGCGAGCAGAGTTTTGAGTTGTGAGTTTTTAGTTTTTAGTTCGGGGGCGGAAGTTGCTTCTTCAATCATGCCTTCGAGCAACCCAAATTCCGCCTTGCGTAACAGTTCCCGCACGCTTCCCTTATCTAACGACTGGAAACCGGAAACGAAAAAGGCCTCAATCTTTCTTACCCACGCTTCATGAATCTGGTCAATCTCCGGGTTGTTGGCGATGGACTTGAGCGTCACGTGCGGCACGGTCTTGTACTTGAAACCGCTGCCCACGCCCTCTTCAGGATGCGCCAGTTCGTAATAGTCGAAAACCGCCGTCATCAGACGCTGCCGGGCCAGCGTCAGCGCCACCCGGGAGGTGTCGCAGGTGATCCAGCGCCGGCCCCACTGCTCGGCCACATAGGCCGTGGTGCCGCTCCCGCAGGTGGGGTCGAACACCAGGTCGCCGGGGTCAGTGGTCATTGTGATACATCGCTCAACAACCTTGGAGAGTGTTTGAACTACATAGACTTTCGGATCACCGAAACCACTTATCCCAGTGTCAACCCATCGGTTGTTGAGCGGATAGATCGGAAAGTCTTCTAAATACCTTATGTACCGAAGAGTATTCCCTACGAGGATAACACGCTTTGATTTGATAAGGCGCTCCATACCTTCCTTGTTCGTCTTCCATCCACCTTTCGTTGGGGCAAAAATCGTACGCCCTTCCAACTTGAAGGGAAAGATCGTCGTCTCATTTCCTGTTTGCGAAGTTAAGTCGCCATGAGCGAATATTCGGCCTTTGCCAGACACTATGTTTGAATCAAGCATCTCATCATGGCTAAGTTCTCGATATGATCCGTCAGGCTGCATTAGAAAACGATACTGTGTTGCGCCCATTTCGCCGAGACTCTTCTCTAAATAGAGTTGGCGATACTTCACTACCGATTTGTCCTTTGCATACCATACAAGGTAATCGGAAACTTCATCTAAATGTTTTCCGCCCAAACCGCTTGTCTTCGAGAAAGAGACAAGACACATGAAGTTACTCGCCTTGAACACCTCATCCATCAACTCCCGCATGTGGTGCACATTCTCATCGCTGATCTGTACGAACACGCTGCCACTTTCGGTCAGCAGTTCCCGCGCCAAAAGCAGCCGATCGCGTAGGTAAGTCAGATAAGAGTGGATCCCCAACTCCCAGGTATCGCGGAAGGCCCGAATCTGTTCCGGCTCCGCGGTCAGATCCTCGTCCTTGCCGTCTTTCACATCCCGCTTGTTGACAAAGGGCTGGAAGTTGGAACCATACTTGATGCCGTAGGGCGGGTCGATATAAATCATCTGCACCTTGCCCGCCAGGCCTTCCTTTTCCAGAAGCGAATTCATCACCAGCAGGCTGTCCCCCGCCACCAGGCGGTTGCTCCAACCGTGCTTATGCCGGTAAAACTCGACGGCCTGGCGCAAGGGCTCCTTGCGCTCCGCTTCAAAAAGACCCATCTGCACCGGCTTCCCCGGGCCGTTTTTCCTGCACACGGCCTCGATGATGGTCTTGGGATCGATCCGCTCATGGACATGAAGCGATACCGTGGGCACCTCGAAGGAGGTATGCTCCGCCTTCCCCGCCCAGACCAGTTGCGGGCCCAAGTGGGGATCGTAGGCATAGGTCTTTTTCCGTCCTGCGTCCGGATCGGTCTCCGGTGTCACCAACCCCACCGGCGGATTGTTGACACGTGCTTTGTCTCGATGCTCGTACGCTTCAATCGGCCGTTTCTTTTCCTGTGTCGTCTTTTTTCGTGCCATCACACCCCACCTATACTCGCCTATACTTTCGCGTCATTTTAACACCCAGGTCGCTGCCCTGACGACGCGAAGCGACGGCAGGGACGTCGGGTGGAACCGGTTGGGCACTTTACGCATGTTTATCCCTACGCCCTGAAATAATTGCCATCAGATTTACAACTGATGCGGTTGCCTCGGCACACAGAGCGGCCTGTCGATAAGTGGCCGTACGATGATGCTGAAGATCGTTTGCCAGGCTTAGCGCCGCCTTTGCATGTCGGCGAACACCTTCATTAGGACCACCAGAGAGCTCCGCAGCTATGTACGCATCAAGCATTCTCTTGCCATCCGCCTCGGACGGCTGCACGCCATCCTCCGTTTGGTGGCGCTGAGGATCGAATACCACCTGAGCAAGAGAGATGAGAACCTCACGACACAGCAAGCCAACAGCCTGGAAGTGTTCCTCTACCTCTGCTTGCTCCAATCGCCTGCGGATTTCATAAACGCCCCTATCAACACGTGACCATCCTGTGGGTTCTTCAAAAGCCCGTGGACCATCAATGCTTGAACGGATTTGGTCTATCAGAGGCTGGTACATCTCGGACAGATGTACCCGACGTGAAGCCCAGCTTCCCAAATCCCCGGAACTCCATCGCCCATACCAGGACCAGAGATCTCCATGTGGGTTTGGATCTTTGAGGTTACGGCGCCGAAGCTCCTCAGCGATGAGGTTCCGGCGATCCGTGTATTGCCTATTCACATCTTGGATTCTGGGGCCACCAGTCGCTACCGCGATCATCAGGCTGCGCTGTGCCTCAATCTCCTTTAGAAGTTCGTCGTCTGTCATGGCTAATTCCGCGCCGAACGGGCTGCTCAGGGGCGGTGCACTTTTTGCCGTCTCCTGAAGCCGCGAGGTTGGGCGTTGAGTCATCACGGATGCGCGGCCCGCGCGCGTACCGTGCAGAGTTTTGTTCTTCCATCTCTTTGAGTCCGGTTTCGATAACGTCATGAAGAAGCTTTATCCGACCTGCGATCTTGCTCCGGTCATCCGTCTTTTCGTCCTCGTCAAGTGACTGGGCCTTGACGAGCTCTGCAAGTCGTCGGATGTCTTCCGACAGGAAGACAGGGTTGTGAATCAGTTCCTCGTGACAGTCGTAACAAAACGTAGAGGTCGTGCCTTCAGCGCCCCACGGACATTTGGTAAAGATGGCGCCTCGGGTGGTGCCACGACGATTAGCGGAGCGACCGAAGAAGCGTTCGGCAACATGATGGTGACGAGTTGCATGCGACCGACCGCGGACGGATGGCTTTGCGTAGTCACCGCCGCGATGGATCGGGCATCCGCAGATTTCACATCGCTCATTCATCTTTTCTGGCAGAACGTAGCGTTTCAGCGGGCACGATTTTATGCTATCCGCTGAAAGAGAATTATTAGGTCATATAATCTTAACTTTTGGTGGAGAGTAACCGTTTTCAGTCCTTTGAAAAAACACCTCTCTTGAGCTATCTCTTTTCTCTAATTCTTTTACAACTGACTTATTAGATAAAACACAGATCCATAATTTCCTTAACAAATTTGAAAAATCGTCGAGATATTCTATTCGTCTTTCTTCCACGCTCTTATTTTTTGTTTTTCTTAATTTGTGACCACGCCCATGAACAATATCCGACCTGATGCCATACAATTTAATAAAGCGACGATATTCTCTATTTCTTTTCCGTTTACCCTTTTCTGTTAGGCACGCATAGGATTTTGCAAGGCGTTTGGTTATGCCTCCGCCTTTATTGTATGTAAGAATGGTCTCAACAGCAGAGCTAAAATTTATGAACGCTACTTGCCATCTAATCGTCATACAACCTGCAGCTGTTAAAACTAAAGCGTTCCACAACCTTTTTTTCTTCAGGATTATAGCCCTTATCAACTTAATGTTTTCAAATGTTTCTTTGATTTGATCGGTACTAACATTCTTAGAAATTTGCCCTTTAATCCATTGAAAATGCTCAAAACAGCGTATTAGCCCCCTTTCTTTTCCATCCTCACTTTCCGCAGAGAATTTAAATATTAATCTGACATGTGTTTTTGTAGGAACCGCTAACCATAAACCAATGAGAAAAAGAATGATAATATTTGATTGGTTAAAATTCTCAGATACTTCATATTCAAAAGTTAGCCAGTGGGTAACACTTCTTATCATATTTTGTTCGGAACTACTTAGCTCATTCTCAAGCTTATGCAAATCAGGCAAATCAAAATATCGAATAATCTTCATATTAAATAAACTGCATTCTATTAATTCGCCTTTCCATGAGAAACCACTTAAAGGTGCTAAAGCTATGTATTTCTTTATATTTGACATATTGCTACAGACCTAACGTCGGCTTAACGGCAGGTGCGTAGCGGCAGCGAAGCACCTGTCCGAGTGAAGCATGTTGATACTAGTTATGGCCTTCCCAAGAACGGAGGCTTGATAATGAACCGCAGCACGTTTTCTGTGCTCCGACGAGCTCATTAAAGGCCCATTCTCGCACAGAAAACGCCTTGCGTGTTGCCCCTTTAACTTATATCGGTAGAGTGATGGCACCACTGACATCCACTTACCCAAGAAAAAGGAGGCAAACCGATGATTTTCTACACTCAACAACATCAATATTACTGCGGTATCGATCTGCATGGCAGAAAAATGTACGTCTGTATCATCGACCAAAAAGGCAAAATCCGGGTTCACGAAAATATCCAAACCAATCCCGAACGGTTTTTTGAACTGGTTTTTCCTTTCCTGGATTACATTGTCATCGGAGTCGAGTGCGTTTTCTACCCCGCCTTTCAGGCGGGATCTTCGACTGGCAATGGGTTGCCGATCTGTGCGTAGAACATAAAATCCCCTTCGTTTTCGGACACGCATTATACATGAAAGCTATCCACGGCGGCAAAACCAAAAACGATAAGATCGATTCCTATAAGATCGCCCTTCTGCTCAAGGGCGGGAATTTTCACATCGCCTATCTTTGAAGTCGCCACCTTTTTTTGAGAGAATCCGAACAATCCAAAAAATACGTGGTCAAACTCGCTTTCTGCCCCTTGTCCGAGTGACGCCCTAACTGGATGCTCCGCGTAAAGCGGACAAGCCGATTCGCTTTGAGTGCGCCCCGCCTGTGGCGGGATAAACCTCCATAAGGGTACCGAAATATATTCTGTCCGTAAGGGAAAAACCATTTTTTCAGGTTTTTTGACCTGCCCAATGGCAGCATGCTGATTGTCAAAGAACGCTTTGATGGATCAGTCAATCCCGATAGTAAATGTTCTTTTTTTTTCCGATCTTTTAAGGAATTTTTTTCTTGACATCCGAAGGCCATATAGATGTTAAGATTTTTTATTAATTCTTATTAATTCTTTAATTCTTTTTCCGTTACGATTTTCTATGTATTTGTCCCAAATAACAGGAAAGGATATTGCAACAACCATTATTATTACAGCTAATTTGTAATAGGAAGTAGCACCGGCGTAGAAGAAATAAATTGAAATTACAATTAAGCTCCGCAATATCCATGTATCCCAACTGACGGTTGCAGTTTTTACTTCTTTAACTTCTTTAATTTCTTGTATTTCTTTTAAAAAAATACCTGGAGGCCCATCCGTTGTTTTTGTTTCTTTTACTCCTTTTAAAAAGATGCCGGAAGGGCCACCCTTTGTTATTACTTTTCGTTCAATATTTACAGGATATAAATATAGAAATCGAGGATTACTGGAAATTGCTTGTATTGTGAAAAGGATAAGAAGTGAGCTGAAGGAGATAAGGATTAGAACATTGGACTTTCCAGCCAAGAAATAGGATATATCAGCAGCTAGAAAGATCCCCTGAATTGTTATCGCAGGCCATCTTTTATCATCTAACATATCCACTCCTTAATTTAGACTCGACCGAACTAAATATTATACCTTGAATCTTAACGCTCCACATAACCGGATGGTAAAGGAGCGCAGCGGATTTACCATTCCGAGTTGATGCGGTTGTTATACAGCTATATCATTCTATATATTGGCATAAAAGAATGCTCTATAATTCGCCAATTTCCATCTGGTTCTTCTCTGAGTTTAGGATTTCCTTCACCGTCTTCGCGGATCATTCTCACGCTGAAATTTTCGTTTAAAATTTTATCCTCATGGATAACTGTGACCTCAGCTGTAATTTCTGTAATGGCAGCTGCTTCATCTTTGATTTCTAAGATTTTATACCCTTCTAATGATTTCCCGTGAAAGTTCTGCCTAACTTCGCCAGCTCTTTTGCTTAAGGGAGAATCACTGAATGTCTTCATCAAGTCGGCCATTTTCCCATAATTATTAGCTGACCAATATTGAAAGAATTGTGATAATTCCCTTTCAGGAGTATTAGTTCCAAACTCTTCTGGAATTCCATGTGGAGGAAAATCTCTGCCAGGTTTAAGTTCACGAGGCCTCCAGGCCTCAAATTTCTTTTTTTGCTCTTGAGTTTTAGCATAAGACTTAAGAACCTCAAGAAGGCTCGGTTCAGGTTCCTTCTCTTTAGGAACTTTTTTGCCTTGTTTAACAGCCATTGCCCAATCTCTAATGCTAAATAAAGTTGCCCAGCTTTTTGCGGCTACAACCTTATTCGCATACCCAAGGTCACGACCATGAAGAATCCCATGGCGGTATGGTACCGTTATTGTTTCTGTGTTTGTTTTTTTTCGGGCACTGTTAAAAAGTTTAGATAATTCTTGAAGGCCGCTACTGTGAGCAGCTATGGAGTCCCATGCAGTTAAATCGACACCTTGAGCAAAAAAGCCCTTTTGTTCAATATCATTGACTATACCATCGATGATTGTCAAAATTACTGGCACACAAGCATGGTAACGCCCTGCCAAATAATCATCTTTAGCTTTTTCGGCCAAGTCATATCGTGGACGATACTCTTCAACGCCTTTCATGAAGATCAATCCCCATTTGAGGGTTTCTTCATTATAATGTTCCACAAGAAGATTGTTTGCTTCATCGAATTTACCTTGGTCTGCTAAGTAAACTGCCTCCTTCATTAATTCAAAATTTAGAGATTCGTAAGCAATCCATCCGGATTTAGAAAAGTGTTCATTAAATCGATCTGGCATATTTATCAATTCTTCAGTTTTTTGAGTTAGATCTGGAAATTTCTTAAAGGCTTCCGATATTTTATCATTCTTAATGCCGATTTTACCAAAAAAAGAGACAACTTTTGATAGAGCCTCAAAGTTTCTCGTATTGTTGAGTAACTCAGCGCAGGTTGGATTGTCTTTTATTTTTTTCTTGTCAGACATATTTGCTCGATGCTGTATAACGTTGAGCGTAAGCGCTCGGCTGAAAGCCGTCCGCTCCACGCTCGTGTTCGCAGCCTCCCCTAAACCTACAACGCTACTACGTGCGATCAGCCTCCGATTCTTTCCTTTTGTAGAACTGCTGCAACCTCGCGTTCACTTCCGAAAAGTCCCCAACGCTGGAGTAAGCGTTCAAGGTTTCAACCCTCAGGGCGTCGTCCAGGGTGCGGCCGACTATTTCCAAGATGGTTTCTTTTGCGGAGCGTATAGCCTGCTGACTGTTCTGCAGAATTTGGTTCGCCAACTCCTCGGCGGTAACCATCAGCTGATCATCGGGGACGACCCGGTTGACCAGACCCAACCGAAAGGCCTCGTCTGCGGTGATCATGCGCCCGGTCAGGGCGAGGTCCAGTGCCACGGCCAAACCGGCGATCGCGACGATCCGCACGATGCCGCCGTCACCCTGGTGCAAACCGCGGCGCGTCTCGAAGGAGGCGAACCGGGCGCTTTCAGCGGCTATGCGAAAGTCGCAGGCAAGAGCGATCTCCAAACCACCCCCCACTGCTACGCCGTTCACCGCAGCGATGATCGGCTTGTAGATCCGATGTTGCCCTCGCGTGATTCCTCCCCCGAAGCCTCGTCCAACGTTCTTCCGTATGTCAAGCATGTTTGCGTGTTCCCACTTGGGGAGCCACGTATTGAGGTCAGCTCCCGAACAAAATGCTTTTCCCGCCCCGGTCACGATTGCGACATCCACGGTTTCGTCGGCATTGAAATTGGCCCATGCCTGCCATAATGCCTCGTCGAGTTCATCGTCCACTGCGTTGAGGGTCTCCGGGCGATTCAAAGTGATATAGGCGATCCGGCCATGTTTCTCGTACAGGACCTTGTCCATTAGTGTTTTCTCCTTCTTCTGTGACTACGAACATAGATTCTCAGGCAAATTTTCCTTCATAATTGTAATATCGGGAATATTTGTCGTAATAATATTTCATTTCCAGTGGTATAAAAATCCTTAACGCATGCTATTATCTGCATAAATGAAGCGACAATGTCAAGACCCGATGGGTGCTGAAACTGTTTTTCTCGTAACGTCAAAAAATCTGTCTGCCTCTGTCACCTGATATTAAGCGGATCAACTTCATCATCGCTCTTTGAATCGAAATCCGCGCGTAACGCAGAACCAAATATTGCCAATTCTTGAATCTTTCAACGTTGGCAGAATTTGGCAATGTCATCCATGGGAAGCATTTCCACCAAATTCTTCATCTCAAGATCTCTTGTTTTGCCCATCTACTTGGGCCCTCCACCGCCGGGCGTGAGCAGCGCCGCCCCTGGCATTCCGGTTTAGGCACATCCTTCTCGGCGTCTGCTCCACGACGATGTTCGCTAAGTGCTTTTGATATATTTCTTGAGGTCTTGATAATAGTTCTGGTGCGGGCCGATCATGATCAGTTCGAAATTGTCATCAACAATTCTGTAGGCAAGCAGATATTCGGTGGTTTTAATCTTGAATTTATGAATGTGGATCCCGCGCAGATCGCCTTTCTTTTCGGTTCCAATCGAAGGATCTTTCATTATTTGTTTGATTTGTTCATCCAGCTCCAGTTTTTGAGCTTTACTGAATTTCTTTACCTTTTGTTCGAAAGATCGAGACTGGAAAACCCTCATGCGGCGCTATCCAAATATGTATTCAGAGGATTCACCCTGATCCAGCTCTGCCGCACCAACCAAAATTTCTTTGATGAGGCTATATGTGAGATCGGGATTTTCCTCGGCACATTTTCCGATCCTGGCCCAGTGCTCGATCTGCCCTGTAATGGATCTTTTGTCGATTTTGCTATAAATTTTAGCCGCTTTGACGAGATCGCCGGAGACCCTTACAGCGTTTGTCATGGCTCCACCTCCAAGATTTATATCGCAATATACAACGCTGTATTGCATTATGCAACATTTTTCCATGAAGAGCGAATCGGGATAGGGAGGCGCCTCACGGCCTCCCCCATCCCACACCACCGGGCATACGGGGAAAGGTTATCAAGCTCTACCTGGTGTCCCGCCAACGCCCTGGCTCACAGGCGACCGCAAAAGCGGCGCACTGAAGCTTGAAAGAACCAGAAAATCCGCGCCGTTTTTGTGGGCCCCCTGGAGCCAATGTTAGGCATCGCGTCCTTTTTCCCGCCAAGGCTTCGTGGCGAGTTCGACGATTCCGATTCCCGGAACGACTATAGCTACTGATCAGAGTATGATTTGGCCACGAACGGGAATGTCGAATGGATGGAAGATCAACCAGACCAACAGGACACCACCACCTCAGAAGTTGATCGTGATCGCTCCAAGCAACCCGAGGCCACGAATATCGTTTGAGGCACCGAAGAGATCTACCAGTATTGCGAGGCCGATTCCGAATATGACAGCGCCTAAAATTGACGTATAGAAGTGATGAGATACCTTCGGCAGTCCTATAGTGTCGAGGACCCCGGCAGGGAAGAGCAACAACATCCCTCCGAGAATCAGATTCACGAGCGCATCGATTGCCAACAGGCCGGACTGTGTTCTGGAAAACCCCATCGAACTACCTAACTTGAACTCAGCGCCGGCGTTTAGGCTGTCCTCGGGAGTGATGTGTTAGTCGGTTTTGTCTCTATCTGTTCATAAGACAAAGACGGGAGATCTGCCTGTTGCCGGGCATGCTCAATGGTCATGGCTACCAAATTACCAGAAGCATCCAAATCGAGGTAAATATTCTCAGTTATTTCTTTGGTCTCGGCCACTGCCCGGTCAGAAAACTGAACCAAGGCCGTGTCAGTATCCGAAAAATACTTAATTTTCATTTGTTATCTCCTTTAAAACTTCTATCCCAAAAAGCATTGTGAACGCTTTTCCCATCAGAAAGCAAAATGACGCGCAAAAATTTATCTTCTTCCTCTATCTTTTTCCACTTCCGTATTCTTCCATCTGCTTGAATTTCCGTATATATCGGATTCTTGATAGTTTCTTCAATCCACTCTATCTGTATTTTAGCACGATCAGGTCTTTGTCTCATGTGGAGAAAATATTAAGGCGGTTTCACATGCAGTCTCGGTAATTCCAGCCCTACAAAATACTTGGTCGTTTCGTCGCCCGGGAATTTCCTCATCACCGCGGCATCAGCGCGAACACGCCCCAGCCCAGGTATTCACGCGTGTAAGCGGCGTAACGCTCGGGTTCCGAGGTCAGTTGGGTTCGAACCTCTTTTGCGAACTCGTCGTCGGGATTGGCTTCAAGCCATCGGCGCATGGTGAGCCACTTGGCCGCCTCGTATCTGTCCCAGCTGTCCTGGTCTGCCAGAACCATTTCCACGACGTCGTAGCCGAGGCGGCCGAAAGACGCGAGAAGTTCTGGAAGCAGGAGAAAATCGGAGATCGAACCGGCAAGACACCCCCTGGCAACATCTTCCGTCGGGGGTAACTGCCGCCAGTAGGGTTCGCCGATGAGGATGACCCCTCCGGCGCGGAGGCTTTTCGCCAGAAGCTCAATGGTGCCGGCGACTCCCCCGCCGATCCACGTGGCGCCGAGACAGGCTGCCACTCCGACCTTCTCGTCAGAGATGAAGCCGGCGGCATCGCCATGAATGAACTTGACTTGATCGGCCACGCCGAGTTCTTCAGCGCGGAGTTTCGCCTGCTCGGTGAACAACTGACTCATGTCGATGCCGGTACCGATGACGCCGTAATCGCGTGCCCAGGTGCATAGCATCTCCCCCGAACCGCTGCCGAGGTCGAGCACTCGGGTCCCCGTTTCCAGGCGCAGCGCCGCGCCGAGAGTGGCGAGCTTTTCGGGTGTGAACGGGTTATGGATGCGGTGAGCACTTTCGCTGATATTGAAGATCCGTGGGATGTCCATGCAGAAAATCTCCTTACGGGTGTGAATAGATTCGGTCACTGCCTACGGGGCTGCTCAGGGGCGCGCAGCGAAGCGGAGCGTCCCTTGGCGCCCATTGATGTTATGTTCTTGTAATTACCAATAAACAGGATCATTGAATTCTTTAACGCATGTAGGACGCTCTTTGATTGTTGGAATCGGCCCTTCCGTTAAGGACTGGCCTAGCCAGCCCTCCGGCATCGAAAGCTTCACCGGAGCCTTGATGGTATTTTCTGAGAGAGGTTGAAAGCCTACCTTGGAGTAGAAGGATGGATCGCCGTATGTAATGGCTACAGCCACAGAACGATTTTTCAGCTCATTCAGCCCATACTTGATTAGCGCCTGCCCGACACCTTTCCCCTGTTGCTTGGTACTCACTGCAACGGGAGCAAGCATGTAAACCGTCACGGGCTCATTAAATCTGAGACGGGTGAAGAAAATCGCCCCCATAATTGATTCTTCTTCATAAGCTCCAATACAAATGATTTCTTGATTGTCGGTTCTTGAAGATAGTTCCGATGCAAGGTTTCCAATCAGCTCACCTTCTTTCTCTCCCTCAGATGAGGAGAAAACAGACGTGAAAAGGGTTACCACTTCTTCTTTGGTGTTTTTATCGAGAATTTTGTAATCCATACTTTGCCCTGCACATTGGTCTCGGTCGGCGCTTTGGACTCCTTCATTTATGGCTTATGAATAATCTCTTTTAAATCCTCATCAAGAAGTTCCCAAAGATGCGGATGGGTCTCCACCAAGCGGGCAATGTCACCAAGATCTTTGAGTTTTTTGCTTTGCCTTCTTTCAGTATCTCGCCACGCTTTGGCTTTTCCCTTCAAGGTGTCTTCCAAAGACGCGACACGCATCAGGATTCCATGGATGTCTGCCGGAACAGACCGGCTTGGGAAGTCTTTATAAAAGTCTTCCGTGCGTAATTGAATACTCACCTTGGACTGGCCACGGAAATTGATTGACCATTCAAATCGTTCTGATTGAAATCCAGCCTCTTCAAGAAGCCTCTTTACAAATTCAACCGATTCTGCAGCAACGACAAAATCGACATCCTGGGTGACCATGGGTTCATCCGCCCAATGATTAACAGCCACGCCTCCTATAGCGCACCATGCAACATCTGCTCTTTCAAGACAATCCACAAGGCGCATGACATCATTTGCGCCACCTGCCGTCTGCCAGTCATAAAATTTCTTTGGAGTCATTTTCTATTCCTTAGATCGTATTGGAGCTGGAGTCGGAGCCATCATTCCGGAGAGCGACCAAAAACCTTGAATACTCGCATCGCATTTCAGGGCGGATTGTGGAGCCTTCCCGCCTTGAAGGGCAGGGTTCCCCGGTAATGTAACAACCTGTTTTGAGATAGCCTCCCTTGACTCCGCATTAAAAGGCGGGGCTTGCGGGAAGCGTTCCGGTCAAGTGCAGAAAACGGTTATGCAAAAGAATGTTGATCTCTGATAATTGGTTTCAGGCGATTAATCTGTTTTGCTTCAGGACTGTTCATTGCATGCCAAAGATCCCAATCCTGTTGCAAGCCCAGCCAGAAATCCGCGGACATACCCAAAACACGGGAAAGTCGCAATGCTGTATCCGGAGTTACCGAACGTCTGCCGTTAATAATTTCGTTGAGACGAGGGTAAGAAACGCCCAGGCAACGAGCAAGTTCTGCTTGTGTGAGGTCAAGCGGTTTGACGAATTCCTCGAAAAGCATCTCCCCGGGATGGGTCGGCGGACGATTTCGAGGCAGCCGCCTCCCAACATCAGTGGTAATCTGTGATTTCGATCTCGTAGGCATGGCCTTCCTCCCATGTGAAACAAATTCTATATTGTTGATTAATGCGAATACTGTATTGATTCTGCCGGTCGCCTTTCAAACGTTCCAAGTGATTACCAGGAGGCACTTTAAGTTCATTGACATCTCGAACCCTGTTAATTTGGTCCAACTTTCGTCGAGCAACAGGCCAAATGGATTTTGGGCAGCAGCTTCGAGCTGCTTGCGATGCCACGCCATCAAAAATATCCTCGGTACCAGCAGACTTAAAAGTTCTTATCATGGTTCATGTTATAATGGGGTCCATTATAGATGTCAAGGTTGTTGGGGTGCGGACGCGTTATTTTAACGCCGCTGCTGTGTGGCGACGACGGTACATCGCCCGGTTGAACACGGCACCGCTTCCGGCGCTCGGGCGTTCATGATGTCTTTGGGATGCCTTGCAAGCTGAATATTTTACCTCAACGTTGCATCATCGACTTGCATCATGACGCGACCTGCGGAAACCATCATCACGTGCAACTGCACCGCTCCAATTTCATCATCGGAAATTCCTTTTTCCCTGGCCACGCCAAGGAGGTATTCCATTCAAGGATAGCATCCAATGGCCATCGCGGCCGCAACCTTAATCAAATGGGAGGTCTTTTCATCAAGAATTCCTTCAGCTTCAATTGATTTGTGAAATTCGGAAAATAGTTTTCGTTGATTTTCTGATAACATCGGTTTCCTTTCGTAAAAAGGGTAAACAAGAGCCTTTCTTAAGCCAAGGCCGCTCACACGGATGGAATCGTCGGCACCATACCCCTCATGCCAGATTCCGGGTCATTACCGGGCCAGGCCCGGCCCGGCATTCAACGGCACGAAAAGCTTTGGAGATGATTCCATATATCGCAAATAGACTAACGATAGCAAGTGGTTATGCATATCGAAGATACGGAATGAGAGAAGGTGCCCGGGGTATTCGGCTACTGGTTTCCGAACCCGTTGAGGCCGCCGCAGTCGGGGCACTGCCAGGTGATCCCGTTGCAGGACATGCCCCAGACGTTTTCCTGCATGCATTCCTGGCAGATCTCGAATCCGCACCGGCAGGTCCAGCAAAAGGGCATCTCCCGGTTGCAGCAGTGGCAGACATAGGGCCGGGCCTTCCGGCGCCGCGTAAGGTAGCTTTGTCTACGTGAAGAGCCGCGCATGTTCGATCTTGATGCAGCGGTTCATCACCACGTGGATCCCGTTTCGGGTCAACAGATCGGCCGCTTCTTTGTTTTCGATGCCCAGTTGCATCCAGAAGGCTTTGGGTTTGATTCGGATGGCTTCTTCGGCATGGGCTGGGATTTGTTCGGCGCGGCGGAACACATCCACGATATCCACCGGTTCCGGGACGGCATCCAGGGAATCGTACACAGGTTGTCCAAGGATTTCTTTCTGCTTGGGGCGGACGGGGATGATCCGGTATCCTTTTTCCTGCAGATACTTGGCCACCCGGTGGGAATCGCGGTCCGGCTTGGGGCTTACTCCCAGAACCGCGATGGTGTTCACCTGTTCCAGCAGGGCCCGGATGTCCTTTTCATCGGTCAGAATGCGTCCTGCGGTCATTTCCCCTCCCCGGTGTCGGTTGTCGTTTTTTCGGATCCGTGGTAGATGAACTTTATTTGTAACCTGTATAAATTTGAATCTTAAATCCGAAACAAAGTGCTGTCAACGGATCCCGCACCGGGGATCGGGCCGGATGTCCGTGAGGCCGGCGGATTCGGACAAGATGGTGTTGAACGGAAAGGCGGATCATGGAAGAACACACGACAGAGGAAAAACCCGCCCCGGCGCCGGATGACGCCGCGGATCCGCGCACGATCTATCTTATCGACGGTTCCGCCTTCATCCACCGGGCCTACCACGCCATCCGGGGGCTTTCCAACTCCAAGGGGCTTCCCACCAACGCCGTCTTCGGTTTCACCCGGATGCTGGTAAAGCTCATCCAGGAGCGCGCCCCGGCCTATACGGTCATGTGCTTCGACGCCAAGGGGCCGACTTTCCGGCATCACATTTACAAAGACTACAAGGCCAACCGTCCCTCCATGCCCGAAGACCTGGTGCAGCAGCTCCCCTACATCCGGGCCGTGGTGGAAGGGTTTCAGATCCCCGTGATGGAGATGTCCGGGTACGAGGCCGACGATCTCATCGGCACCCTGGCCCGTTCGGCCCGGGAAGCGGACTTCACCGTGGTGATGGTCACCGGCGACAAGGATTTCATGCAGCTCGTCAACGACGCCAGCGTCATCTGGGATCCCATGAAGGACAAACGGATCGACCTTACGACCGTGGCAACGGATTACGGCGTCGAACCCCGTCAACTGGTGGATGCCTTCGCCCTTTCCGGCGACACGTCGGACAATATTCCCGGGGTGCCCGGCATCGGTCCCAAACGGGCCGTGGAGTTGATCCGCCGCTTCGGATCCCTGGAGTCTTTGTATAACCAAATCGACCAGGTGACCCAGAAGAAACTGAAAGAAGCGCTTCTGGCCCACAGAGAGCAGGCCTTTTTGAGCCGCTCTCTGACGGCCATCGACACGGAGGCGCCTGTTGAATTCGATCCGGAGCGGTTCCGGTTCATCGGCCCGGATCCGAAAAAACTGTCGGCCCTTTTCAAGGAACTCGAATTCAAGCAGCTCCTGGAAACGTTTTCCGCGCCCGAAGACAAAACCGGGAAGGACTATCGGCTCGTGACGGATGAAAAGACCCTGAACGCCCTGGTCGCACGCCTCGAAAAGGCCCGGCGGTTCGCCCTGGATACGGAAACCACCGCCTTGAACCCCATGCAGGCCGAACTGGTGGGGATTTCCGTCGCCATGAAGGATCACGAGGGGTTTTACATCCCCATCGGCCACCGCGCCGGGGCACAGACCGCGCAGCTGCCGCAGGGGGTGGTATTCAAGGCCCTGGGGCCGGTCTTCCGGGATGCCGCCGTCGAAAAGGTGGGTCAGAACATCAAATACGACTGGATCGTGCTGACCCGGAGCGGACTCGAGCTTTCGGGGGTGGCCTTCGACACCATGGTGGCGTCTTATCTCATCGACCCGTCCAAACGGAGTCACGGCCTGGACCAGATCGCCATGGACTTTTTGGACTACCGGAAAACGCCCTACCACGAAGTGGCCGGAAAGGGGAAAGAAAGCGTGTGTTTTTCGGAGGTCCCCCTGGAAAAAGCGGCGGATTACGCTTGCGAAGATGCCGACATCACCCTCATGGCCCATCGCGTCCTTTCGCAAAAACTTAAAGACGCCGATCTCATCCGTCTTTTCGACACCGTTGAAATGCCCCTGGTGCCGGTCCTCAAGGACATGGAGATGCACGGGGTCCGCGTCGATGAAAAGCGCCTGAGACAATTATCGGAATCCTTCCAGCATCAACTGGAAACCCTTGAAGAAGACATCTATTCCATGGCCGGACAACGGTTCAACATCCAGTCCTCCCAGCAGCTCGGGGAAATTCTTTTCGATAAACTGGGGCTGCCGACCCAGAAAAAGACCCGAAAAAAGACCGGCTATTCCACGGACGTGGGCGTGCTGACATTTTTGGCGGCCCAGCACGAACTCCCGGCCTATGTGTTACGGCATCGCACCCTGTCCAAGCTCAAGTCCACCTACGCCGATGCGCTTTTGGAGTTGATCCATCCGGAAACCGGACGCATCCACACCTCCTACAACCAGACCGTCACGGCAACGGGTCGGCTGAGCAGTTCCGACCCCAACCTGCAGAACATTCCCATCCGCACCGAGGAAGGGCGGCAGATCCGAAGTGCCTTCATCCCCCGCAGCGGATGGCAATTCTTATCCGCGGACTACTCCCAGATCGAACTTCGGATATTGGCCCACTGCTCGGAAGACCCCATCCTGATCGAGGCCTTTTTAAACGAAGAAGACATCCACACGCGTACTGCCACGGAGGTGTTCGAAGTCTTCCCGGAAATGGTGACGCCGGAACTGCGGCGCCAGGCCAAGGTCATCAACTTCGGGATTCTTTACGGGATGGGGGCGTACCGGTTATCCCAGGAACTGGGCATCAGCCAGAAAATGGCCCAGGCGTACATCAACCACTACTTTTCCCGGTACAAGGGCGTTCAACAGTATATCGACCGGACCCTCGAGCAGGCCAGGACCCAAAAAAAAGTCCATACCCTCCTAGGCCGCACCCGGCCGCTGCCCGACATGGACAGCAAAAACGCCGCAACCCGGCAGTTCGCCGAACGCACCGCCGTCAACACACCCATCCAAGGGTCGGCGGCGGACCTGATCAAGGTGGCCATGATCCGCATCCATGAAACGCTGAAACAAAAGAAACTCAACAGCGCCATGATTCTCACCGTTCACGATGAGCTGGTTTTCGAAGTGGACCCGGAGGAAAAAAAGGTCGTCTCCGGATTGATCCAAGAGATCATGGAAGGCATTTGGGAACTCCGGGTGCCCTTGAAGGTGAACCTGGCGTGGGGCGGCAATTGGGCGGAGGCCCACTGAATCCCGCTCCGTCGGTTCAGTCTTCCTCTTCTTCCAGAACCTCTTCGATCCCCCGGACCGCGTCTTTCACGGTCTGGTGGATATTCTTGAAGATCTCGCTGAAATTGGTGGGGGAGACCCTTCCGACCTCGATGAACTTCACGGTGATCTCCTTGGCGGTCTTCAAGATCATGGCTTCCCGGGATTCTGCCATGGACGACTCCTTATCCCTCGTATGTTTTCGGTTCGGGCCGTGGAAAGTGAATCGTAAACCGCGTTCCCTGATTCACCTCGGAGCGGCATTCGATCCGGGCATGGTGCTTGTGCAGAATGGAACTGATGATCGCCAATCCCAGGCCGGTTCCTTCTTCTTCCTTCGTGGTGAAAAAAGGATCAAAGATGCGCGGCTGAATCTCCGGGGGAATTCCGCAACCATTGTCTTCGATGTGGACCTGAACGGAATCGGGCCCGCCGTTGATTTTAACGAGAATGCGCCTTTCGTCCGTTTGCTGCTTTTCCAGGGCGTCGATGGCATTGATCATTAAATTCAAAAATACCTGCTTGAGTTCATTTTTGTCCCCGTAGATGACCGAAGGCGGTTCGGCTGTTTCCATTTTGAGTTCAACGTTGCCGCGTTTCAACTGATGTTCCAGAAGGGATGTCGTTTGGATGAGAACTTCCTTGAGTGAAATCGGGGCCAATTCTTCCTTGGACGATCTTAGAAACGACCGGAACTTGGATACGATCTGGGACAGGCGGGTCCCCTCGCTGGAAATAATGTCCAGATAGCGTTTTTCTTCTTCAGGTGCGACGCCCAATTTCAATAATTCGGCATAACCGTTGATCGCCGTCAGCGGCTGGCCGACTTCATGGACGATCCCGGCGGCCATCTGTCCGAAAGCACTGACTTTGGCCGCCTGGACCAGCATGTCCTGCCCTTGCTTGAGCTTGAGACTCATTTCGTTGAATGTCTCGGCAAGGAGTTCGAATTCGTCCCCGCTTTTGATGTCCACCTGATACCCGAAGTCCCCTTGGGCAATCTTCATCGTCGCCGCTTTCAGCTTTTCCACCGGCACCATTCGCTTCCGAAGCGTCACCAGTGTGATGAGTATGATGATCCAGAGCGTCAACAAGAGCAGCAGGCCGAAAAATCGGCTGAACTTGAACACCGGCTCCAAGACCGAGGCCCTGGATTGGCTGAAAACAAAAATCCAGTCCGAACTGGCAAAGTGGTGCCGCAGGAACAGGGGCCAATAACTGTTCAGATATATTTTTCCTTCATACGTGGTTTCAAAATCTCCGGAAAAAGACCCCTGGGGCTTTTTTTCAGCAATCGTCCGAATGAACTTGGGAGATTGGAAAGAAGAGATCAACAGGTGTTTTTCAAGGGTGAAAACGGCCAGTTCCACTTCCGGAAGCAGCGCCCCTTCCATGCCGATTCCCCATAGATAAAGCGGGTCCACTTCACCCATAATAATGCCTTGGGCCGGCTCGGATGGTTCCACGAACCGTATCATCAGGACCTTGGAGACGTGGTCTAAGTCCTTTGCGATTCCGAGGAAACTGCCGCCGTTTTTCAAATGGTCGAGCGTCTCCTTGGTAAAATTCGATAACATGTCCGGCAGGCGGAGCGGAAAGAGCGTCTCCTGGTCAACGGGGATGGTTTCGATGTCTCTGAAGCGGCTTCCTTCGTGTCTGAGAGGCTGAAAGGGGATCAGTTCCGTTTCATCCCAACGGTCCTGCCTGATTTTTCGTGCCACCGCCTCCAATTCCGTTTCCACAAATAACAGTCGATCGTAGACTTCGAGGCCCTTGGATTTCACCTGTTGATGCAATCTTTTGAACGCCTGGTCCTTCAACTGCCCGCCGACATAAACATAGGAAATGCCGGCAATGGCAAGCAAGGGAACCAAGGCGCAAAGGACGAACAGGTAGAAAAACCGTCGTGCCACGCGTGTCTTAAGAAACCGGCTGTAAGGGATACGCTCTTCGGTCATCATTTTTCGATGAAAACAAAGTAAACGGATGCATCAGTATCGTGAAGCTTTCCCGATAAACGCCCCGTCGTTGGCCCGGATGATGTCATCCTGGCTTGTTTTGGCGGTCAGCGGCGGCTGGCTGGCCCCGTCCGCCCCCGTGCTCCATAAGTCATAATAGGTGTTGATGGGAACCAGGAACCTGTCCTTCCGCCATTGTCCCTTGGGGGTGATGTCAAAGTTTTGATATCGGTAAGGATTTCCCCATGGATCCAGTGGAGCACCGCCCTTGAGTTCATTGAGGCTGTTGGGCAGCCGGTTGTTGTCGATTTCAAAAACAGTGATTGCGTCCGAAAGAATCTTTATCTCGGCAACAGCACGCGCTTCCATGGCCTTGTTCCGGTAGGCGATGTAGTTGGGAACGGCGATGGCCGCCAAGGTGCCGATGATGGCAACGACCATCATCACCTCGATAAGGGTAAATCCCTTGGAGGCATTTAAAAGATCATCCTTCATGAAAATCTCAGGATATCCGTCATATTCGGCTGTGGTTCCATCCTTTCTTTTCCGAAACCCGCCGCATCTCTTCCATCGGCTCTATGGCACCTTGCCCGGATGAAGTCAATATGCCGGGAGGGGTGTCATTTCAAACCGTTACGCCCTTACCCGAATCTTTCCAAAGGAGGGAGAATTGTCGGATAGGGTTTATAGAAAACGATATTTGGAAGGTGCAGCCTATTCCAGCAGCACCATGGAGTACCATGACGGCACAAGGGCGCCCTTTTCATCGAATTCCACTTTGAAATTCAACGGTGCAATCGTCTTGGCGATGTCGATCCCGTAGGCATCCATGGTCGGGCGGGCCACGTGCGGGTACAGGCAGGGCTCGGGGTAGGCGCACGTTTCGCACTGCACGCAAAGGGCCATGGCAAACGCGAACCCGCATCCGAAAGACAGCATGGCCGCTTTTTCCACGGCCACCGCGATTTCCTGACCGCTTTTCGGATCCTGGGTCCTGAGAATCAGGGCATGTTGATACCGGGAAAAGGCGTCCATGAACCGCTCGGGGGAAAGTTCCATGTGGGGAGGGCATGTCCAGTACCTTCCCCAGCGGTTGCACCCGAACCGGCATTTCAAGAAAGCCCGGGGATCAAACACAATCTGTTTCGTATCGATGATCTCTGCGCCAAGGGCCCCCATGGAAAGGCCCTTGTCGATGAGTGCCCGATAGGCTTTTGTCATGCCGTTGACCCCCCTTTCTTGGGCCCGGGATACATGGAAAGCTCCAGGATGCAACCCTTCTTGGGATTTTTCCGGGTCCCGCCGGTGATCCGGACCACCGTTGCGGCAGTGACGATGTTCTCCCGGGTCATCATCCGGATGACGTCGGCGGCCACCTTGTCGCTCAAGCGGCCGAAGCAGTCGGCCATGTTCAATTGGCGGGACCCCCCTTTCTTCACAAGGTAGACAACAGGGTCTTTTTTCTCCTGGGAGGCACCCCAGATGAGGCGCACCCGCTCCCCGGCCTTGAGCTTGGCCAACGCCTTTTGACGGTCGCTGCCGTCCAAATTCCTGTACGCACAACCGATGGCGGGGGTCCTGAGGCGTTTAACATACCTGTCGTCTTTTCTCTTGCAAAAGATCTCCTTCAGATCCACCTGCACTTCATCCGCGGCCCGGGAAGGCAGAAATATCCGCTCCAGTCGTTCAATCAATCTCATAAGGCCTCTGTTTGTTTCATTTCCGGCATTGCGCCGGATCGGATCTTTTCACCTCGTGACGGGGCGTGTTTCATCAAATGGATATCGGATGGCTGAAAATAAAACAAGGGGCAACCGGTCGGCTTTGTACGGGCACGGCAACTTTTTTCATGAAAAGGCATCTTTTGCGGGAATCCCCTTGCTTTTTCGGGTACAACCGCATAAACTACAGTCTCGTTTGCGTTCAGCCCGGTTTCGAGCCGAACCGGACGGAGAATCAAGCAATTCCAAGGACGGGCGTCGCGGCTCGAAAGGAGTACGGGTATGGAAATACCGGGATTGAACATCAACGGGCTGATCAGCAAACTGGCCATCGTGCAGGGGGGCATGGGGGTGGGCATTTCCATGTCGGGCCTGGCATCCGCGGTGGCCGCCCAGGGGGGTATCGGCGTCATTGCCGGCGCCATGGCGGGGATCGGGGAATCCGACTGCTCGTCCAACGCCGCAGAGGCCAACACCCGGGTGCTCAGAAAAGAAATCCGGGCGGCCCGGGCCGCCACCAAAGGGGTTCTCGGGGTCAACATCATGGTGGCCCTGACCCATTTCTCCGAACTGATGCGCACGGCCGTCGAAGAAGGCATCGACGTCATCTTTTCCGGAGCCGGCCTTCCCCTGGAACTTCCCAAATACCTGAAAAACGGCTCCCGAACCAAACTGGTCCCCATCATTTCCTCTGCCCGGGCCGCCGCCTTGATCTGTAAAAAGTGGTTTTCCAGGTACCACCGCCTCCCCGATGCGTTTGTCGTGGAAGGACCCAAGGCAGGGGGGCATTTGGGATTTACGGCGGACCAGATCGACAACCCCGGCTTTTGCCTGGAAAACCTGGTCCAAGAAGTGCTCCGCTTCATCCAACCCCTGGAGTCCGAGTGCGGTCGGCCCATTCCGGTCATCGCCGCCGGAGGCATTTATACGGGTGCCGATATCCTCAAGTTCCTCAATTTGGGAGCGTCCGGCGTCCAGATGGGGACCCGATTCGTGGCCACCCATGAATGCGATGCCAGCCCGGCGTTCAAGCAGGCCTACGTGGATGCCAAAAAAGAAGACCTGGTGGTCATCCAAAGCCCGGTGGGGATGCCCGGGCGGGCGCTGAAAAACAGCTTCATCGACGCCGTCTCGGCCGGCATCAAAAAACCCTTTCATTGCGTCTACCATTGCGTCAAATCGTGCCGGCCCGATAAGAGTCCCTATTGCATCGCCCTGGCCCTGGCCGCCGCCAAGAAAGGGCTGCTCAAAAATGGGTTCGCCTTTGCGGGGGCAAACGCCTATCTGGTGGATAAAATCGTCTCCGTCAAGGAACTCATCGATACGTTGAAAAGCGAGTATCTCGAGGCATTGAGATTCGAAAACCCGCCCGCCGAACCGATATATGCGGTACTCCGTTGACACCGGTTTTGCCGCATCATCTCCAGCCCATCGGCCTGTTTTCCCTTCGCCCGTCGAATTGCGCTTGGGTTTTCACGCCCGCCGGGAGCCGGGAATGCACTGATCCACACCCCCGGATCTGCTTGCCGTTTGACACGAAAACGGATTTTTCCTAAGAGGAGAAACGCCTTTTCACAGCAGCGAAACCCAATTTTTCGGATCGGAAACGCGTTATGGCCCGGAAACATCCAAAACTCAATTATCGCGCCAGGGACCCCGAAACGGTCTCCCCCGACCTTTTGGAAGTCATCGATTACCGGTACGCGGGAAAAGACATCGAAATCACCATCGAGCAGCCGGAATACACCTCGGTGTGCCCCATGACCGGACTCCCGGATTTCGGGAAAATCACCATTTTTTATATCCCGAATCGAAGTCTCGTGGAGTTGAAATCCTTGAAATTTTATCTTCTCCAGTACCGAAACGTAGGGATCTTCTATGAACACCTGGTCCATCACATCCTGGACCATCTGGTGGCGCGGGTGGATCCCAAAACAATGACGGTGACCGGAGAATTCACTCCCCGGGGAGGGATTACCACCCGGGTGAAGGCCGTTTATGAAAAACCACGCCGGCGATAAACCCGTTTTTCGGAAAGCCTCTGGATTTCGGGGAATGCACGTCGCCCTTTTCCTCTTTCTGGCGGCAAGTCTTTTCGGGTGCGCCACGGTGGAAAAAACCACCCGATTGATCGCACGGGACCTGAATCCCACCTTGGGGACGCTGAAAATCCGAATGGCCCTGCTTCCTCTCAACGACCGAACCGGGCTGAAAAGCGACGGGCTGAAAAGTGCCTTTGAAAAACCGCTCCAGTCGGCCATCCGGCATCATTGCGGGGCGGTTCTGCTGGAAACCGGGACCGGCCTGCTGGGTTTCGACGACGCCGATGCCCTTCCCCGGACCGTGTCCGGCCGACTCGACGCGTATCGCCTCTGTGAGGCCGGGAGAAGGCACGGATTCAACGCCATCGCTTCCATCGGGATCGAAAGCATCGGCGTCCGGGTCAAAGAGCGGGGCATCCTGTGGTTTAAAGGAGAGCGCCATATGCTTCAAATCCATGGGGACGCCGAGGTTTTCGATACCCGTACCGGTACCAAGGCCTTATCCCGGGATTTTTATTTTGAGACACAAGTCGATGAAACATTCCAGGTAAAAACAAACTCCCCGACATACCTGGAGATTCCCCAGATCCGCAACGGACTCCTTCAAATCGCCGGGGAAATGGGGGATACGGTCTGCGAGGCTCTGAACGATCTTCCCTGGCGGGGGTATGTGACCGCCGTCAAAGGCAATACGCTTTTTCTTTCGGCCGGAAAACGGACCGGGGTGAAACCGGGAATGGTGCTCACCGTCTTTGAGCAGGGCCGCATCATCGAAGGGATCGACGGCCAAAAATTCATCATTCCGGGAGAACCGAAAGGAAAGGTCAAAATCGTCTCAGCGGCGCCCAATACCGCTGAAGCCGAGATTCTTTCCGGAGGACCCGTTAAAGAAGGGGATTTCGTGGGGGTCGAATAAGGGGGCGCCTTCGGGAACCCCCGGCGGAAAAGACGAGACCTCAATCCGATCCAAGGACATCCAACCCCCGGACGGCCTCGAGCGCGTCGGCCTTTGACGAAACGGACTTGATCGCCTCTTTGAACCGGCCGGCATGGGGAATCCCCTTGACGAACCACCCCAGGCGGCTTCTCAGCATCGGGCACGCCCGCCTTTCCCCCAAAAACGCAACCATGGCGTCCACGTAACGTTCCATGGTCTCTTTCCGTATCTCCATGGAAACGGCCGGCGGCGGTTTTCCCTCCAAAAGGGCCGCACACTGGGAAAAGATCCAGGGATTTCCCACTGCTTTCCTCCCGATCATCACCGCATCGCAACCGGTGGTCTCCATCATGCTGAGGGCGTCTCGGGCGGAAAAGACATCCCCGTTCCCGATGACCGGAATGGAAAGACGGCCTTTCACCGCACGGATAATGGACCAATCGGCGCTTCCCTTGAACCCCTGGGTGGCCGTCCGGGGATGCACGGTCACCGCATCCGCGCCGCAGGCCTCGGCGATCACGGCGAGTTCCAGGGCCTGACGCCCCCCGGGAATCCAGCCCGCGCGCATCTTGAGGGTCACCGGGATGGTCACGGCCGCTCTCACCGACCGGAGAAGGGCTTCGGCGGTTTTCAGATCCTTCATTAACGCCGCACCGGCCCCGGTCTTGACGATCTTTCTCACGGCGCACCCGAAATTGATATCCACGATGTCCGCACCGGCGTCTTCCACGATCCGGGCCGCCTCGGCCATCACTTCCGGCACCGCCCCGAAAATCTGAACCGCCAACGGCTTTTCTTCAGGATCGCTTTGCAACAGGTCCATGGAACGCCGCATTTTTCGGACCAGGCCCTGGGCGCTGACCATTTCCGAACAGACCAGTGCACACCCCCATTGTTTTGCCATCACCCGGAAAGGCAGGTTGGTAATTCCCGCCAGGGGCGCCAGGATAAAAGGCGTTTTGAGTTTGACGGTTTTAATGGAAACGCTTGCGGGAGCGCTTTCCATTCGATTTCCTCTTCGTCCGTCCATCTCCATGACGGCTTCAGAAAAATTTAATGGCTTTTACGATTCCATCAAAGTTGAAATTGTATCATAAAAACGGATCCACTTCGAGCATTTGCGGTGTTTGACAGCCAGGACCGCATTTGATATAAGGAAATACTGTTGAAAATGAGAATTTTATCGCCGTCATCCCTTGCCGGGAGGCATTGCTCCGGTTTGCAGCGGATTCGGCGACCATCCTTCCTGAATCCAAAAAATGAAAAGATTAAAAAAATTGTTACGTTCCCGGCAAGGAGCGTAAAAAACGTGTCTTCCATGGGCCGTTAAGATGGTATTGGTGATCGGTGAAATTCTTTTCGATGTTTTTCCCGGAGAACGCCGGATCGGCGGGGCGCCGTTTAACTTCGCGTTCCATTTGAAAAAGCTGGGGATTCCGGTCCGTTTTGTCTCACGTATCGGAAAAGACGCTCTCGGAGAAGAAATTCTGGCATTCCTTAACGCCCATGAATTCGATCTCCGGGACATACAGCAGGATGCGGCCCATCCCACCGGATCGGTGCAGGTCTCCCTGGACGAGGACGGAATCCCGCATTTTTCAATTAAACAACAGGTCGCCTATGATTTCATCCAATTGAACCCGGGGGAAAGCCGCCTGCTGGATCCCGCGCCGGAGTTGTTTTATTTCGGCACCCTCATCCAGCGCACCCGGCAAGGGCATGACTCCCTTCACCGCCTCCTGTCCCGGCGGCCGGCGGGCATGAAAACCTTTTACGACGTCAATCTCCGGCCGGATTGCTATACCCCGGACGTGGTCCTGGAATCCCTGAAGGCAACGGATCTTTTGAAACTCAACCTGGAAGAATTCCAGGAACTGGCGTCCATGCTCGGTGCGCCGGAAGACGAAGACGCCTTCATGCGCACGCTCATGGAAACGCACGCCGTCGAGGTGATCGTGCTGACCCAAGGGGCCCAGGGGGCCCGATGGATTTCCAGAAACGGCCGGTATTCTCGAGAACCGCGGCACTCTGAAAAGGCCGTAGACACCGTGGGCGCCGGAGACGCCTTCGCCGCCGCCGCGGCGGTCGGGTATCTCAACGGGTTTTCTCCTGAAAAAATCCTCTCCCTGGCACAGCAACTGGCCACAAGCGTCTGTGCCGTCAAAGGGGCGTTGCCGGAAAACGACGCCGTATACGCCCCCATCCGAAAGGAACTCCATGGGTAACAAAAAAACATCCGAAGGCCTTTATATTCAAATGTTTTCCATTCACGGCCTGGTGCGGTCCCGAAACCTGGAACTGGGGCGGGATGCGGATACCGGCGGCCAGGTCAAGTACGTCATCGAACTGGGAAACGCCTTGTCTCAAATCAAAGGGGTGCGCCGGGTGGACCTGTTCACCCGGAGGATCGTGGACAAGGCCGTATCCGACGACTACGGCGAAGGGGAAGAGCGGGTAAACGACCGCTTCCGCATCGTCCGGATTCAGTGCGGGGGCCGGAAATACATGCGCAAGGAACGCCTCTGGCCCCATTTGGATGAATTCGTGGATAAAACCCTCAAATACATCAAACGCCAAAACGATTTGCCGGATTTGGTGCACGGGCATTATCCCGACGCCGGATACGCCGCCCAGGAACTGGCCCATATCTTCGGCATCCCTTTTGTGTATACCGGCCATTCCCTGGGCCGGGTCAAGCGGGAACGGCTGGCGGAAGAAGGCCTTTCCGAAAAGGAGATGATCCAAAAATACAACATCATGTACCGGATTGCCGTGGAAGAAGAGATCTTAAGAACCGCCGACCTGGTCATTACCAGCACCCGCCAGGAAATCGAGGAACAGTATAGCATGTATGAAAACGGGGAAGTGGTCAAATTCAGCGTCATCCCCCCGGGCATCGATCTGAACAAGTTTTACCCCTTTTACTACGACCGCCTCCCGGAAACGGAAAAAGACGAGCTGGCCGTTTACGCCCGGGCGTCCGTACTCGAAGAGCTGAATCGTTTTTTCATTCATCCCGACCGGCCGCTGATCCTGGCGCTGTGCCGGCCCGACAAGCGAAAAAATATCGAGGGATTGATCGATGCTTACGGACAGGACCGGGATCTGCAGGCCATGGCCAACCTGGCGGTCTTTGCCGGGATCCGCAAAGATATCACCGGAATGGAGGACAACGAGCGGGATGTCCTGACCCAGATGCTATTATCCATGGACAAATACGACCTCTACGGAAAGATGGCCATTCCCAAGAAACACGACTTTGAATACGAGGTGCCCCAGCTCTATCGCATCGCCGCGGCCCAAAAAGGCGTCTTCGTGAATTCGGCCCTCACGGAGCCCTTCGGCATTACGGTCCTGGAAGCCGCCGCCAGCGGACTCCCGGTCATCGTCACCCGGTACGGGGGGGCGAAGGAGATCATTCAAAACTGCAAATGCGGCCTGCTGGTGGACCCCACCGACCCCGCCGCCATCGCCGAAGCCGTCAAGGATATCCTCGTGAACCCGGAAAAATGGGACGCTTTTTCGAAAAGCGGGATTCTCAACGTGCGCAAGCACTACAGCTGGACCAGCCACGCGGAACGGTACGTGAATGACGTCACCGCCTTGATCCGGAATTTCGGGGCGTCACCGCTGACCAAGGCCCATCCCCAAAACGCCATCGGCCGGAAGCTGGTCCGTCTGAACCGCATGCTCATCACGGATATCGACAACACGCTCCTGGGCGGCGAAGAAGCGGACCTGAATGCCCTGATGGATCTCCTTTCCCGGCACCGGGATACCCTCGGATTCGGCGTGGCCACGGGGCGCGTCCTGGAATCGGCCGTGGAGGTCTTGAAATCGGGGGGTGTCTTCGATCCCGATGTCATCATTTCCGCCGTGGGAAGCCAGATTCACTACGGCCCCACGCTGCATCACGGCCGCGGCTGGGAAACCCACATCGCCCATCGCTGGGACCGCGATAAGATCGTCGAACTGCTCAAGACCTTCGATTTCCTGGAGTATCAGGAGGAAAGGGCACAACGAAAATACAAGATCAGCTATAACATGGCTCCCGGAAAGGACCGCCTGGCGGCAATCCACGACATTCTGACCCGGAACCGCTGCCATTATAACCTGATCTATTCCCACGAAAAATACCTGGATATTCTTCCGTACCGCGCTTCAAAAGGAAAGGCCATCCGGTATCTCAGTTACAAATGGGAGATTCCCCTGCAAAACTTTTTGGTCTGCGGGGATTCGGGAAACGACGAAGAAATGCTGCGGGGAGAACCCCGGGCCGTGGTGGTAAGCAATTACAGCCCGGAGCTGAAAAAACTCAAAGGCCTGCGCAATATCTACTTCGCCAAACGCACTTACGCCGGCGGTATTCTGGAGGCCATGGATCACTACCGGTTCATCCCCGCGGCGGCAGAGAGGAAAACGAATGGCGCTTCAAAATAAAGTTCAACTGATCACCTACCCCGACAGCCTGGGGAAAAACCTGGCCGAATTGCACTATGTGCTCCGGAAGTACTTCAAAAAGGCCGTCGGCGGGGTCCACATCCTCCCCTTCTACCCGTCTTCGGCGGACCGGGGGTTCGCCCCGCTGACGTATGATGAAGTGGATCCCCGCTTCGGTAACTGGGACGACGTGGAGAAGATCGGACAGGATTTCGATCTGACGATCGATTTCGTCGTCAACCACATTTCCCGGCAGTCGGTTTTTTTCCAGGATTACGTGCGGAAAGGCTCCGCGAGCGAATATGCCGACATGTTCCTGAGTTTCAACAAGCTCAGCCCGGACGGCTTCATCAGCGACGAGGACCTGGCCAAGGTGTACACCCGCAAACCCCGGCCGCCCTACATGATCCTCGAGCGGCCGGACGGATCCCTGGAAAAGATCTGGTGCACCTTCGATTACGAGCAGATCGATTTGGACTACAACTCCCCCAAGACCCTGGAAGTCATGCGGCAGTTTTTGATCCGGCTGGCCCGCACCCGGCCCAAGATGATCCGTCTGGACGCCTTCGCCTACACCACCCTTGAAATCGGGACCAACTGCTTCTTTTTGGAACCCCAGGTCTGGAAGCTACTGGAGTGGTTCGACGACTTTGCCTCGGCTTTTGACGCCCAGATCCTTCCGGAAGTCCACGAACATTATTCTTATCAGCTGAAACTGGCGAAAAAAGGCTACTGGGCCTATGATTTCGCCCTGCCCATGCTGGCCCTCAACGCCCTGTATCACCACACCGGGAAAAGAGTTAAAAACTGGCTGCGGATCTGCCCCCGGCGGCAGATCAACACCCTTGACACCCATGACGGGATCGGCGTTGTGGACGTGGAAGGCCTCTTGAATGCCGAAGAGATCGAACGCACGCTGGACGGCTTGTACCTGAAAGGGTCCAACATCAAAAAAATCTATTCCGGGCCTGAATATCAAAACCTGGACGTCTACCAGGTCAACTGCACCTATTATTCCGCCCTGGAACAAAACGACGACTCCTATCTCACCGCACGGACGCTCCAGTTTTTTGCCCCCGGTATCCCCCAGGTGTACTACGTGGGGCTGCTGGCCGGAGAAAACGACATCGCGCTGGTGGAGAGCACCCAGCAGGGCCGAAATATCAACCGGCACAACTACACCCTGGAAGAGATACAGACGGAAATCCGGAAGGCGCCGGTCCAGCGCCTCTTGCGGCTCATGGAGTTTCGAAATCACTACCCCGCCTTCAACGGCAACTTCAAGATCCATAAATCCCCGGATCACCAAATCCTCCTCTCCTGGGAAAAGGGCAAATACCGGACGCTGGCCCACATCGACCTCAAGGATTACCGGACCCGCATCACCTATCATGATCCGGTGGCGGGAAGGGACGTGGAATTCGCGGTATAAGATTCGAATCGACGGGGCGGTTTCGCGGCGTTCAGGCCGAATTGGCGTAGCAAAACAGGCACCCGTGAAAACACGGATGCCGGCGGTAGGATCCCACATCCACGGAGACCCGGCAGCCGCAACCGTCCTTGATGCGCTGGCCGGTGTCCCTTTTCAAGGAAAGGCGCCCGCCGAAGAGATGCATCAACACGTCATTGGGAATGCAGGAGGCCGCCTGAATCCGGGATTCCGCCGGCAAGGCCTCCAGAACCGCTTTTTCGCAGCAGGCCATCAGCCGTATCGGGGATTCCTCGAGGGTCTTTTCCATCCGGGAAAGAATGCGGATCTTCTCCGGGAGGGGCGGATCCACAAAGGCGAATCCGGTGGCGCGCAATCCTTTTTTTTCGATTCTTTTTCCGATCTTGGGATAAAAATCCATAAAACTGACGACACACCGTTGAACGCCGGCGTTTTCGGCATGGCGGGCGACGGGTTCAAAGCCGACCACGTTGTCCCTTAAGTCCCCGCCTCCCGTGGTATACCCGCATATGGGGTCGAACCGCCAGGTGATGCATTCGGGTCCGAACCGTTTACAGAGCGCCTCCAACTGTGCGAGCCGCGCCTTGAGGGGCGGTACGCCGGGTTCCAGGAGCGGGGGGTTCGCGTTGATGGTAAAATTGAAAAAAAGATGGAATCCCTGCTCTGACAACTGTTCCCCATAACGGCCTTCCAGAAAAGGGCCGAAATTTTTCGACCAGAAAACAATGGTGTGGACCGTCTCGGGGGTTACCGAAAGGACGGATCTTTTCCCCGTATACGGATTAACCAAGGTAAAGGCTTTTTTTCGAATGCCTCCCATGAACCACTCCATGTAAAACGCAGGGATATCCGTTCTTCGGGAGGCGGAGAGGACTTTTTTTTCATGGGGTCGGGTCATCGCTTTTTTAAAAGGGATTTCATGTCGATGACCTTGGCGCCGGTACGATCGGAGGACGTGTTCGGCCCGGGTGCCGGTGGCCCATCGGTCTGCCCATCGGGGGATACGACTTCATCATCCGGGCAGACGACCTGCGCCATCCGCATCTTTTTTCCGGACATGGTGAATTCCGCACCGTTGATATAGGCTTCGCGAAGGATCCAGGTGGTGCTCTGCAGCGGAAGCTGCAACAAAAAAAGTTTGACCCGAAACCATCCGGGCTTGACATCCGGGTCGATCCTTTCGATCCGGGCAAAGGTAACGGGTTTTTCCTCCAGATAGATCAATACGATGTCATTTACATGGGCCATAAAAATACGGTTTCCATCGCCGAGCGTTTCATAGAATTGAAGATATATATACTATTTCACATCCCGGACCCCTTGTAAAGCGCGCCTGCCGGCTTGTGCTCCTTTTCCGCCTGTGCTATCAGGAATCTGCGGGGCCTTCCTCCCCTTCCCGACCGCCCGACTCCCGTATTAAGGAGAAAATACATGGACACCGTCGCATTCCTGACCAGCGTCCTCATCGTCATGGGGGCCATCATGATGCTGATCAACCTTTACCATTTCAGATCCGCATTCCCCGTACTGGCCCGCTTCGCCGTCAAGGACGCGCCCTTGATCCGGCGGCACCTGCGGTTCCAGATGGCCTTCATCATCTTTTTCTTTTTGGCCTACCTGGTGGTGCTGATGAGCATATGGAGCCGCTCCAACTGGATCGAGGAGATCTCCGTGGCGGCGATTTTGCTTCTGGGCGCCGTCTTCGCTTACCTGGCGGTCCGGCTCCAGTCCGAACTGATCGAATCGATCCGGGAAAGCTACGTGGAAATCCAAAAGGGCCGGGATCAACTCGCCGCCGACCAGGCCCGGCTCCTGGAAGCCAATACGCAGTTACAACAAGAGATGCGGCGCCGGGAAGACGCCGAAGCCGAACTCCAGAAAAGCTACCGGGAAATGGAAAAACGGGTGGAGGAGCGCACCGCCGACCTGACCCGGGCCAACCAGGAGCTTTCCCAGGAGATGGAAAAGCGTCGCCTGGCCACCGAAGCCCTTCACCAGAGCGAAAAGAATTACCGCACCCTGGTCAACAACCTGCCCATCGGCATCTACCGGAACTCCCCGGGTTCCAAGGGGCATTTTACCATGGTCAACCCGGCATTGGCCAAAATGCACGGCTTTGACTCGGTGGACGCGTTCATGAAAATCCCCGTGGCGGACCTTTACGCCGATCCGTCCCAACGCCGGAAAGTGTCCGAAAAACTCATCTCCCAGGGGTTTCTCCAAGCCGAAAAAATTCAGTTGAAGCGGAAAGACGGCACCGTCTTCTGGGGATCCATCACCGCCAACGCCGTTAAAGATACCGGCGGCGAAATCCTTTATTTCGACGGCATGGTGGAAGACATCACGGCGCGGCGACAATACGAGGAGGCCCTGAAACGCGCCAAGGACGAAGCCGAAGCCGCCACACTGGCCAAATCCCAGTTCCTGGCCAATATGAGCCACGAGATCCGCACCCCCCTCAATGCAGTGATCGGATTCACCGAGATGCTCCTGGACACGAAGCTCGATGCCACGCAGGCCGACTTCGCCAAAACCGCCCATAAAAGCGGAGAGGCCCTGTTGTCCCTGATCAACGACATCCTGGATTTTTCAAAGGTGGAAGCCGGTGAAATGGATATGGAAACCGTGGAGTTCGATCCCGAACTCCTGGTCTACGACGTCTGCGAAGTGGTCCGCCCCCGGGTGGGATTCAAACCCGTGGAAATTCTATGTCGCATCGGAGACAACGTTCCGGCCTCGGTCCTGGGAGATCCGGGACGCCTGCGACAGGTGATGACGAATCTTATGGGGAACGCCGCCAAGTTCACCGATACCGGGGAAATCGAGCTTTCCCTGGAAATCGAAGAAGAAACCGAAAGCCGGGTCAGGATTCACGCCATCGTGCGGGACACGGGCATCGGCATCGCCCCTGAAAACCTTTCCAGGATCTTCGAACCGTTTCGCCAGGCCGACGGGTCCACCACGCGCAAGTACGGCGGAACCGGCCTCGGGCTTTCCATCTGCCGCCAGATCGCCCGATTGATGGACGGCGATGTCCGGGTGGAAAGCGCGCCGGGAAAGGGAAGCGCGTTTCATTTCACGGGTTGGCTCGGGAAGTCCGAAACCCGGTTGTTCAAAAAAGCGGCCCCGGTCTCCCTTGCCGGCAAAAAGGCCCTCATTGTGGATGACAACCGCACCAACCTGGATCTCCTCTCTCGCCTCCTCTCCGCCGCCGGTATGGAAACGGCGGCGCTTTCGGATCCGGACCGGGTGGTGGACATCCTGAAAGCGGCCCATGTTTCCAAAGCGCCTTTCGACGTATTGATTTCCGACATCCAGATGCCGGGGTTAAGCGGGTACGATGTGGCGGGGGCGGTCCGGCGATCCAAAGCACCCTTTTCCGGAATTCCCCTCCTCGCCCTTTCTTCTTTAATGGAACGGGATGCCCGGAGATGCCACGAAGCCGGATTCAACGGTTTTTTGAGCAAACCGATCCAGCGGGACAAACTGTTTCGAGTGCTGGAGCGCATCCTCCAGGCGGACGCGTTCCCGGCCGCCGCTTCCGAGCGGGAGGATATCGTCACCCAATACACGGTGCGCGAGGAGATGAAGCATTCCGTCCGCATCCTCCTGGCGGAAGACAATCCCGTGAATCAGAAGCTTGCCACCATGATGCTCAAGCGGGCGGGATACCAGGTCCGGGTGGCCCCCAATGGAGAAGACGCCGTTCAAATATATTGCCAGACGCCGGGGGCGTTCGACCTGATCTTCATGGATGTCCAAATGCCCCGGATGGACGGCCTGGAAGCCACCCGCCGGATTCGGGAAAACGGTTTCGACACCGTCCCGATCATCGCCATGACCGCCCATGCCATGAAAGGGGATCGGGAACGATGCCTGGGCGCCGGCATGAACGACTACATTTCCAAGCCCATCCGGCGGGAGGCGGTTTTGGATATCCTGAGGAAATGGATATTCTGAAAAACCCTGTATCAGGACGGACCCAATAAATGAATGTATCTTCATTTGTTTCCGTCCGGTTTCATGCGCCGATGCAACGCTTAACATCTTGATCCGTTCGACTGCTGATGGAATCGCAAAAAGGCCGATGTTGTTCGCGCCGCAACCCTTTTCGAGAGACCCAAAGGAGTCCGCTGAATCTCCAGAACTCGGCACAAGTGCTTCAAACAGCTTGAGATTTTCAACGATCAACCCTTTATCTTACTTTTTCCGAAAATGCTTGAACGGCGCTCACAAAAGCCTTTTTACGATCTTATCATGATTATCGATGAACAAATTGTCTGCAGACAAATTTTTCCTTGACAATTGAAGTCGCGCTTGATAGATGAATGAGCATTCATTCATTTTTTGCCCCTGATCTGTTTCACCCGCATCCTAAAGGAGTTTCAACATGAGAAGAATCAGGCAAGTTGCAGTCATCGGTTCCGGCATCATGGGGGGCGGCATTGCGGCGCTCTTTGCCGGAGCCGGCGTCAAAACGTTGCTCTTGGACATTGTCCCGCCGGACTTGAAAGACCCGGAAAAAGACGACCCCCAGGCCCGAAACCGGGTGGTTCAATCCGGCCTCAACGCCGCCCTTTCTTCAAAACCGCCCCTTTTCATGTCCCCCAGAGACGCGGACCGGATCCGCATCGGAAACCTGGAAGACGACTTTCAAAAACTTTCCGAATGCGACTGGATCATCGAAGTGGTGGTGGAAAACCTGAACGTCAAACGGGAATTGTTTCAGCGCGTGGAAAAAGTCAAACGGCCGGATGCCATCGTTTCCACCAATACCTCCGGGATCCCCCTGAAGGCCATCTCCGAGGGCCTGGGCCCGGAATTCAAGACGCACTTTCTGGGGACGCACTTTTTCAACCCGGTGCGGTACATGAAGCTTCTGGAGGTCATCCCCGGGGAATCCACCCTTCCTGAAATCCTGAGTTTCGTGGCCGATTTCGGGGAACGCATCCTCGGAAAAGGGATCGTGTGGGCCAAGGACACCCCCAACTTCGTGGGCAACCGCATCGGGGTGCAGGGCCTCCTCAAGGCCGTGAATTTCATGGTGGAAGAAGGCCTGCAGATCCATGAAGTGGACGCCCTTTTCGGGCCGGCCCTGGGAAGGCCCAAGACCGCCCTTTTTCGGCTCTGCGACCTCGTGGGCATCGACACCCTGGGGCACATCGCCAAAAACACCTACGAGATGGTCCAGGACGACGAGGACCGGGAAAGCTATGTGCTGCCGGAATTCGTCCAGGAAATGATCCGGAAAAAACTTTTTGGAAACAAGACCAAGGCCGGATTTTACAAAACCGAAAAAACGGGCGACGGGAAAAAAATCATCAAAGTCCTGGACCCGGAAACCTTCGAATACACCGAGTTCGACAAGCCGGTCTTTCCCTGCCTGGCCGAGGCCAAGAAAGCCGGAAGCCTTGCCGAAAAGATGAGGGCGATCCTTTTTGGAGAAGACGCCGGGGCCCGGTTCGCCTGGAGGGTGATCGCAAACGGCTGGATTTACGCCGCTAACCGGATCCCGGAAATCGCGGATACCGTCGTCGAGATCGACAACGCCATGAAATGGGGGTTCAACTTCGAGATGGGCCCCTTCGAACAATGGGATGCCGTGGGCCTGAAGGAGACCGTGGAACGGATGCACCGGGAAGGGTTTCCGGTCCCGGAAAAGATCCAAAAGATGATTAAAAGGGGCGTTGAGTCCTTCTATCGCTTGGTGGACGGCAGCCTCGAGTATTACGACTTTTCCACGGAAAGTTACCACCCGGTCCAGGTCAGCCCGAACATCATCTCTTTGAAAAACCTCAAGGCCGCCGGGAATATCGTGAAAAGGGCGCCCTCGGCCACCCTCGTGGATCTGGGCGATGATGTATTCTGCCTGGAATTCCACACCAAAATGAATGCCATCAACGACGAAATCATCGAGATGATGCATTTCGGTCTCGATCACGTGGATCAGCACGGGGCGGGGCTGGTGATCGGAAACCAGGCGGGGGGGACACCCGGGGCTTTTTCGGCGGGTGCGGACCTTTTCCTCATGGCCCAGCTGGCCATGCAGGGCCGCTTTGCGATCATCGAAGAGTATGTGAAAAAGTTCCAGGACGTGCTCCAGCGGACCAAATATGCGCCGTTCCCAGTGGTGGCCGCCCCCTTCGGCCTGACCCTGGGCGGCGGATGCGAGCTTTGCCTTTCCTCTGACCGGATCGTGGCCCATGCGGATCTTTACATGGGACTGGTGGAAATCGGCGTGGGACTCCTTCCGGCCGGGGGCGGGTGCCTCAACCTGTGGCGGAAGCTCACCGCCGGTATCCCGGAATCCGTCACAGAGGTGGACCTGGGGCGATTCTTCATCTCGGCCTTCACCACCATCGCCACGGCCAAGGTCTCCACGTCGGCCGCCGACGCCCGGTCCATCGGGTTCCTGGGGCCGGCCGACCGGATCGTCTTCAACAAGGATTATCTCATCGGCGAAGCCAAGAAAGAAGCGGCCGAAATGGCCTTCGAGGGATACGCCCCGCCCGTGAAACGCCCCGTGAAGGTCATGGGGATGGCCGGCCAGGGAATGGCCAACGCGGAGCTGTTCAACATGGCCCAGGGCGGATTCATCTCCGAATACGACGCCTTCCTTGCCGGACACATCGCCCGGGTCATCAGCGGCGGCGACGTCCGGGACAAATCAGAGGTGACAGACGATGTCATCCTTGCCCTGGAGCGGGAGGCCTTTGTCAAATTCTGGAAAGAGCGCAAGACCCACGCCCGGGTGGAACACATGCTCAAAACCGGGAAACCCCTGCGGAATTGAGGATCTGAAGGAGGATAAACCATGAAAGACGCCTATATCGTGACATCCATCCGCACCCCCGGGTGCAAACGGGCAAAAGGGGCCTTGAAGGACACCCGGCCCGAGGCGCTTGCCGCGTTCATTTTAAACGAAGTGGTGGCCCGGACCCCCAACCTGGAGAAAAAGGACGTGGAAGACATCATGCTCGGATGCGCCTTCCCGGAAGCGGAACAGGGCCTGAACATCGGCCGTGTCGTTGCATTGATGGCGGGGTTTCCCGTGGACGTGACCGGCGCCACCATCAACCGGTTTTGTTCTTCCGGCATCGAGGCCATCGCCCTGGCGGCCATGCGGATCATGTGCGGGTGGCTCGACATCACCATCGGCGCCGGGCTCGAATCCATGACCTATGTCCCCATGCTCGGCAGCATCCCCCGGCCGCACCCGGAATTCAGCCGGGAGCATCCGGATGTCTTCATCTCCATGGGACTCACCGCGGAAAATGTAGCCAGCCGGTACCATGTGAGCCGGGAGGACCAGGACGCTTTCGCCTATCATTCCCACATGAAGGCCGCCGAAGCGCGGAACACCGGGCGATTCACCGAGATCGTCCCCACGCCGGCCACCCGGCATGTCCTTCAGGAAAACGGCACCTACAAGAAGGAAACGGTTCTCATCGAACACGACGACGGGATCCGGCCCGAAACCACCCTGGAGGACCTGGCGAAGCTCAGGCCGGTCTTCAAGAATGGCGGCACGGTGACGGCGGGAAACGCCTCCCAGATGACGGACGGCGCCGCCGCCACGCTGCTCATGAGCGAAGACAAGGTGAAGGAACTGGGGCTTTCCCCCGTCGCCAAGTTGAAAGGGTACGCCGTGGCCGGATGCCAGCCGGACGAAATGGGGATGGGGCCCATTTACGCGGTCCCCAAGCTCCTCCGGCAGACCGGTATGGATTTAAAAGACGTGGGCCTTGTGGAAATCAACGAGGCCTTTGCCGCCCAGGCCCTGGCCTGCATCCGGAAGCTGGAACTCGACCCGGAAAAGGTCAACGTCAACGGCGGGGCCATCGCGCTGGGCCATCCTTTGGGATGCACGGGCGCCAAGCTGTGCGCCACGCTGTTGGCCAACATGCAGGCCAGGGGCGTGAAATACGGCATCGAAACCATGTGCATCGGCGGCGGGATGGGCGCGGCGGCACTCTTCGAGCTGTGCGAGTAGGATAAAGGATGGCTCCCGGATTTCCATGAAACCCAAGCTCCCCAATGAGACCTACCGTTTGATCGCCCGGGAAAAGGATAAACCGGCCGGAAACGGATCGTGGAAACCCCTGCCGGTTTCCACCGCTCCGAACGCCCTCACCGAACGGATCAAGGAACTGAACTGCCTTTACGGCATCTCCAATCTGTTTGAAAATCAAGACGTGTCTTTGTCGTGGATTTTACAGCGCGCCGTGGAACTGATTCCCGCCGCCTGGCAATATCCGGAACATGCATGCGCCCGCATCCGTTTGGCCGGTGAGGAATACACCTCCAAAAATTTCAAGCAGACGCGATGGAGGCAGAACACGAAAATCGTATTGAACGACAACCACGTGGGCGACGTAGATGTCTTCTATACGCAGGTGGCGGACGGCGGCACGGATCCGTTTCTGGAAGAAGAAGACCGGTTGCTGAAAGCCATCGGAGAGCGCCTGAGCAAGGTCTTGTGGCTGAAACGTTCCGAGGAAGCGCTCAAGGAAAGCGAGGAGCGTTACCGCGTCCTCACCGAACAGGTCGCCGAAGGCGTGGCCTTGGTTCAGGACGGCCGCTTTCGTTACGTCAATCCCACCTTTTGCAGGATGTTTCATGTTCCTTCCGCGGAAGAGATGCAGGACGGATGGGTGCACCGCCCGCCTGCGGGAAAGGCCGATGAAATTGCCCGCCTTTACGAGGAAAAAGAGGCTGGCGGCATCGAGGCAAAACGGGAGAAGATCCACCCCGTTGTTCGAGGGGAAAAGACATGCTGGATACAGGTTTGCCACAGCATGATCAGCTATAAAGGCCGGCCGGCCTTACTGTCCACCTTCAAAGACATCACGGAAATCAAAGAAGAGCAGCTGGCCGCTCAACGCATGGCGGACCTTTTACACGACGAAAACCGGGTGTTGCGCTCTTCGCTGAAGGAGCGATATCGACTCGGAAATCTCCTGGGCCGATCCCCCGCCATGCAGGAGGTGTATGAGCGGATTCTCAAGGCGGCGGCAACGGATGCCAGTGTCGCGATTTACGGAGAATCCGGCTCCGGCAAAGAACTGGTCGCCCGGGCCATCCACGACCACAGCGGAAGGAAAAAGAAACGATTCGTGGCGGTCAACTGCGGCGCAATCCAGGAATCTTTGTTTGAACGGGAATTTTTCGGCCATCGGAAAGGCGCCTTCTCTAGCGCGCATGAAGACTCCCCGGGCTATCTGGATATGGCCGGCGGCGGTACCTTATTTCTGGACGAAGTCGGCGAATTGACCGTCAACATGCAGGCCAAACTGCTCCGGGCTTTGGAAGGAGGGGGATACCGGCCGGTCGGCGGCACCAAACCCCTTACGTCCGATTTTCGCATGATATCGGCCTCGAACACCGCTTTGACGAACAAAGTCACCACCGGAGAGATGCGAAACGATTTTTTCTACCGGATCCATGTGATCCATATTCAATTGCCGCCGTTGCGCAACCGCAGGCAGGATATCCCGCTGCTGGTGGAACACTTTCTGCGGAAAATGAACGTTCCCCCGAACAAGATCAGAGTCCCCGGACCCATAATGGATATACTCGTGGAATACGACTGGCCGGGGAACGTCCGCGAACTGCGCAATGTCCTGCAGCGGTACGTCACCCTCGGCCGGATCGAGTTCTTTTCACCGCACCGGGGAACCGAAGCAGCGCCGGCGGCCTTGGAATTGAATCTCCACGGGGCTGTTCAAGAGCTGGAAAAATCCCTGATTTCGAAAGCGCTGGACCAGGCAGGCGGAAACCGCACCCGCGCCGCCGCCCTGCTGGGGATCTCCCGCAGGGCCTTGTTTCGGCGTCTTTCCAACCCATGAGTGCCATAATCGCCCGCATCGGGCGATAACGCCCATATCAATATATTCAACAATTCCAGGTTGATAAAGCGAAACATCGCTTTTCATGGGGGCGAATTGCCCCCATAACCGATTTCCCCAATCCGCCCCCCTATATCTGATTTATCAATTATATCATATAATTATGCTTAATTTGCGCGATTTGGCATCTTCCTTGCTGGAATGCAGTGCTATCCATGGGCAAATCAGGATGCCCTTATTTGACAAAGGATGATTTCTACAATCCAAAAAAGGAGCAATTCGATGAAGCATGACCCCTTTGGAAATCTCAGAGACTGGGGAGCGGTTCTGGATCTTCTGGATACGCTTTCGAAAAGCGGGAATTTGGCCGAGTGTCAGCCCGGTCTGGTGCGGATATTGAAATTCAAAGGAAACTGGAGACTCCGCGAAGAAGTACTGAAACGAATCGGCGCCATTTCCGCGCCGTCCATCGCCCTGGTGGATCAAGTCATCGATGTCATGGCCGATGATAACACCTACTATGACGCCAGAATCCTCGCCGCCGACGCCCTGATGCAACTATGGGAAAAGGGCGAATCCGAAGCTCTGGAGAAAGCCGCCGGCAAGGTAAAAAGCATCACTGGGAAACTTAGAAACATTCCGCAACCGCCTTTTTTCGAAGACGCACTGGATCGGCTTTCTTTACAAATGGATCCCACGAGAAAACTCGAAAATTGAATCGGCGCCGGCTACGATCAGGCAAAGGAGACAACCCATGACTCAATCGCTTCCCCAAGGACTATGCCGGACGTGCAATCATTCTTCCGCATGTTTGTCCCTTAAAAACAGCCAAAAAATAGGCAGACCGGTCCTTTACTGCGAAGAATTCGATGATTCTTCACCCAAAAGCCGCGAGAGCCGGAAAGGCAATCGGCAGGTATCTACCGTTGAAGCTTTTTCCGTTGATAACGGTTCCGTTTCTTTGAAAGAGGAAGGTCTGTGTCAAAATTGCGAAGACAAAAAGATCTGCAAGTATCCGGACGCCGGAAATAACGTTGTGTACTGCGAAGAGCACAATTAACCCTTTCTGTCGCTCCGGGAGAAACCCGGCTGTTTCATCCTCGTAACGGCGGATTTTCGAATTCCAACCAAAGGACAGGACAACGAACCGATGAGCCCCTTGCATCCATATTGTGCCGAAGTATTGGAAAGTGTGAAGAACAAGTACCCATGGGAAAAAGCGTTTCTGCAGGCTGTACAGGAAGTCTTTGATTCCCTCGGGATGGTCTTTGAACAAGAACCCCTCTACCGACAGGAGAAAATTCTGGAGAGAATGGTCGAACCGGAACGCGTCTTTATCTTCCGGGTCCCGTGGAAAGACGACGCCGGGTACATCCACGTGAACACCGGCTATCGAATCGGATTCAACAGTGTCCTCGGTCCCTATAAAGGGGGGATCCGTTTTCATCCCTCGGTGAACCTGGGCATTTTGAAATTTCTAGGATTTGAACAGACCTTCAAGAACGCCCTGACGGGATTGTCCCTGGGAGGCGGAAAAGGCGGGAGCGATTTCCACTTCCGCGGCCGCTCGGATAACGAAATCCATTCGTTCTGCCAGAGTTTCATGATCGGTCTTTACAATCATATCGGTCCGAACACGGATGTCCCGGCAGGAGACATCGGCGTGGGATCCAGAGAAATCGGGTACCTTTTCGGCCAGTATCGCCGCCTGAAAAACACCTGGGAAGGCGTATTCACGGGGAAAGGAACCGACTGGGGCGGTTCTTTCCTGCGGCCGGAGGCAACCGGCTTCGGCGCGGCCTATTTTGCGGAAGAAATGCTGAAGACCCGGGGGGAACATCTCGAAGATAAGATCGCTGCCGTTTCCGGATTCGGAAACGTGGCCTGGGGGGTCGTAACCAAAGTTAATGAGATGGGGGGAAAGGTGGTCACCCTTTCGGGTCCCGACGGTTTCATCTACGACAAGGACGGCATCAAGGGTGAAAAAATCGATTACATGCTGAAAATGCGGTTGAGCAATCATGACAGGGTGGAAGATTACGCACAAAAATTCAAGGTGGATTTCTACCCGGGAAAAAAACCCTGGGGAGTGACATGCGATATCGCCTTTCCGGCGGCATGCGAAAACGAATTGGACCGGGAGGATGCCGAAAACCTGCTCAAAAACGGATGCTTATGTGTAACAGAGTGCGCCAACATGCCGGCGACCCAGGAAGCCATGGATGTCCTCCTCGCCTCTTCCATTCTCTATTCCCCCGGGAAAGCCTCCAATGCGGGCGGCGTCGCCTGTTCGGGCCTGGAAATGGCGCAAAACAGCTCCAAAATGCGATGGACGAGGGAACAGGTGGACCGTAAGTTGCGGCGCATCATGGTCGACATCCACGGGATATGCCTGCAGGCCGCGGAACGATATCAAAAAAAAGGAAATTACTTTGCCGGTGCCAATATCGCGGGGTTTATCCGGGTGGCGAACGCAATGATCGATCAAGGCAATATTTAGTGTTGTGGCTATCAACCAGGCAAGAGCAGTTTCAATGATGAACCATGCAATGCAAGGTGAGGAGAATTATGCGGATCGGAATTCCAAAAGAAATTTTGCATGAAGAAAAGAGGGTAGCAGCTACACCGGAAACGGTGAAAAAGTATGTGCAAAAGGGGTTTGACGTGGCGGTCGAAACCGGAGCCGGAGAAGGAATCTGGGTTGGTAACGAAGAATATAAAGAGGCCGGCGCATCCCTGGTTCCCGATGCCGCCGCTCTTTTTGAAAAAGCGGATGTCGTCTTGAAAGTCAAACAGCCCGTATTCAATGACCTGGCAGGAAAGCACGAAGTGGACATGCTTCGGCAGGGGGGTATCCTGATCACTTTTCTCCATCCGGCGGCGCCGGAGAACCATCAAATGGTCAAACGACTCCGGGACAAAAACATCACGGCTTTCACGATGGACGGCATTCCGCGAATCACCCGGGCGCAACAGATGGACGCCTTGACGTCCATGAGCACGGTAACCGGCTATAAATCGGTGCTGATGGCGGCTGACAAGATGCCCAAATTCGTCCCGATGATCGGAACCGCCATCGGTACGGTCCGGCCTGCTCAGTTTTTGATCGTGGGAACAGGTGTGGTGGGCCTCCAGGCCATCGCGACGGCAAAACGGCTCGGCGGTGTCGTCAAGGCTCTGGATATTCGAAAAAATGCATGCGTGGAAGCCGAAAGCCTGGGCGCCAAACTGGTTGATTTTGAAATTCCCCAGGAACTGGCGGTGGGGAAAGGGGGATATGCAAAATCGCTGGAAGACAGGTGGCTGGAAACCGAAAGAAGCGCGTTGGCCCCCTCTGTGAAAGAAGCGGATGTGGTCATCCTGAGCGCGCTGGTTCCAGGTGAAGTGGCCCCTGTTCTGGTCACCGAAGAGATGGTTTCCGCCATGAGACCCGGTTCGATCATCATGGATGTTTCCATCGATCAGGGCGGTAACTGCCAGGTGACGGAACCGGGTCGTTTTATTCAAAAAAGCGGCGTTCATATTTGCGGGATCCAGAATATTCCGGGGAGAATGGCGGTGCACGCAAGCTGGCTTTACGCCAACAACATGTTTTATTACGTGGAAAATCTGTTTAAAAACGGCGTGGGAACCCTCGACCTGGAGGATGAAATCGTTAAGAATTCTCTTGTCACACACCAATCCAAAATCCTTCATGAAGGCACCCTGAAGGCTATGGAAAACGGCAAATAGTCATCCCGGGAGGCGGCCCATGTCCAACTTACTTTTTATGATAGGGGTCTTCCTGGCGTCCTTTATTGTGGGCTACCTGCTCATTTCAAGGATTCCATCCCTTTTGCACACGCCCCTGATGTCCATGACCAATGCCATTTCCGCTGTGACCCTATTGGGCGCACTGATGCTTTTTTCCACGCCTTCCACGATCCTGGAAAAGGTGCTGGGGGCATTCGCGGTAATCACAGCGACCTTTAATGTGGTCGGCGGATTTGTCATCACCGATCGCATGCTTCGGCTCTTTAGGGATAGGGGCGTGGATCCGAACACATTATATGAGAAATGAAAAGAATCCGGACATGATGCTCTTCATCGACTTTTCGGTTATCCTGCTCCTGATCGCCGGCATATGGCAGTTTCGCCGTCCCCGCAACGCCAAGTTCGGCAACTGGACCGCCGCATTCGCACTCTTTTGCGCCTTTGTTCTGGTTTTAAATCGCAACGGCATCCTGGCGCCGGGTACGGTTTTTCTTGCCCTTCTCGTGGGCACCGGCGCCGGATATGCGGTGGCAAGAGCCGTCAGCATGATCCAGATCCCGGCCATGGTGGCATTTCAACACGGTGCAGGCGGTGTTGCCGCGTTTCTCGTATCTTTCGTGGAGTTGATGCGGGGAATGGATTCACTTGTGCTGGTAAACGAGATTTCCGGGGTCCTCGGATTGACCATCGGATCCTTGACCTTCAGCGGAAGCATGATTGCAAGCGCCAAGCTGGCCAACAAGATGCGGCAAACCCCTCAGCTCCTGCCGGCCCACAATGTACTGATGTTGATCAACATCGCCGCCCTGCTGGCAGTAGGAACCGCCGCATTTCATGTACCGCCCGATACGGCGATCCTTTTGTTCCTGATCCAGATCGCGCTTTCGGCCGTTTTCGGGGTCTTGTTTTCCATCCGGGTGGGGGGGGCCGATATGCCGGTCCTCATTTCCTTCCTCAATGCCACGGCGGGCCTTGCCGCCGCTTTCTGCGGAATGATCATCGAAAACCAGTTGCTCATCGCATTCGGGGCAACCGTGGCCGCATCCGGGTCGATCCTGACCCATGTCATGTGTAAGGCCATGAACCGGAACCTTTTCAAAGTCTTCTTTCCGGATGCGGAAAAACGGCAAAAGACACCGGACAAGGAAAGGAAACCGGTAGACACGACCCAACAGGCTCTTTCCCAACCGGATGGAAAACCGATGGACGCTGAACAGCGACTGGCAAAGGCGGTCGACATCCTCGTGGACGCCCGTAACGTCATTATCGTCCCCGGATACGGAATGGCGCTGGCCAAGGCCCAGATGGAGGTTGCCGCTCTTGCGGAAAGGATGATCTCCATGGGCAAGGATGTGAAGTATGCCATCCATCCGGTGGCGGGAAGGATGCCCGGCCATATGAACGTGCTGCTGGCCGAAGCGGGTGTCGATTACGATATGCTCGTAGAGATGGACGTCATCAATTCTGATTTCCCCTCCACCGATCTTGCTCTGATCGTGGGCGCCTGCGATGTGGTCAATCCTGCAGCTATGGCTACCGAGGGAACGCCTCTATCCGGAATGCCGATCCTTCTGGCCCACGAAGCAAAGCAGGTCCTGTGCTGCAATTATGACGATCAACCCGGCTATTCAGGGGTTCACAATCCCTTGTACGAAAAGAGCAACACGTTGATGCTCACAGGAGACGCGAAGAAGACCCTTCAGAAGCTTTTAGAGATCCTGAAGGATGGGAATCTTTTAAAAAAATGATTTCCGCCGGAGGGAAACTTTATCTGGACGGGCGGGTTAGCTCCAAAAGGACATCTTTTTCTTGCAGATCCATGGCTGCCAGTTCCGAAATCGAAACGGGGGAGCCGTCCACCGTGATCGTGTAATCGCCCTGCCGAAGCATGGCTTCTTGGTCCTTTAAAAAGGCGTGAAACGTCGATCCATCCACAAGAATGCCTTCCGCAAACCGATCCGGGCCCAATTCCCTTGCCACCAGATTGAACAGCTTGACGGTCACCCGCACCGGCGTGTCGCCGGCTGTCAATGGACGCGTTTCCGTTTCGATGCGCCGGCGCATGGATGCATAATACCCACCCCGCCGCATCGTGGCGCCCACCAGGCCGGGCATGGCCGCGGAAAGGGCCAAAACCGATCCCTCCGCCACGACGGCGGCGTCCATGTCATCCACGGGTTTGCCGTTTAGAAACAGGGTCTGGATCCGGTTCTCCAGGTAAGCGGGATCCATCCCGAAATGCTTGACCAGTGCCTCCCGTACCGAGGTGCCTTGGGGGACCTGCAGGATCATCCCGGTTTCCAAAAGCCGCAGGAATGGCCTCAGGTGTTTTGATGTGACGGTGATTTTCACGGTCTATGAAAAACGGGGAAGCCGAAAGGCTTCCCCGGATCTCCTTTAAAGTGTCCCCGGTCTACCAGTTGAACAGCTGATCCAGTTCCTCGTCTTTCACCTGGAAGGTGATGTTGTGGGGCGGCAGCTTTTCTTTCTTGAAATAGTCGGGAAGCCGGTCATGCTGGGGGGTGAACCCGGCCGCCGTATTGAACTCCCGTTCATTTTTCAGGATCGACTTGCCCATTTCGGCCACATCGTCGGCGGTGATATTCATGCCGTAAAACGCATTGACCATGTCCAGGAGGGCCTGGAAGGTCTCGGGCTGATCCAGGGCCGGGAAAGCGATGAAGATGCACATGCCGGTGGCATCCACCACCGCGGTGGTGATCTGGAGGTTCCGGGAGAGTTCCACCTGGCCCTCGGGCTTCAAGGGATCCACGCTGCCCCCCACCCCCAGGATGTTGGTGGCCACGGCGTAACCGGCCGTATGGTCCGCCCCCATGGTGGACGTGGCATAGGTCACGCCGATCCCCTGGACCGTCCGCGGGTCATAGGCGGGCATGGCCTGCCCTTTGACCACGGGGACCCGTTCCACGCCGAAGACCTTTCCGGTGACCGCGGCCCCGTTGCCGAGGATGCGCCCCAGGTCCGTCCCCTTCCCCACTTCCTTGACCAGTTTGATGGCGGCCTGGGCGTCCCCGAACTGGGCCAGTCCGGCTTCCATGGCCACGCCGATGGTGGCCCCCATCTCGATGGTGTCGAGCCCGTAATCGTCGTCGAGCCGGTCGATCTGGGCAATGGCGTCCAGGTCGTCGATGGCGCAGTTGCCGCCGTGGGACCAGACCGTCTCGTATTCGGGCTGCTTGGTGACGTAGTTTCCGTCCTTGTCGTAAAAGGTCCCCGAGCACCGGATAACGCATCCCCGATGGCATCCATGGGTGGCCGATCCTTCGCCGCCCCGCTCGTTCTCCAGGGCGGCCTGAGCTTCTCCGCTGATCTTGGCGGCGCCTTCAAACTGGCCGCTTTGAAAATTCCGAGTGGGATATCCGCCCGCCTCGTTGATGACATTGGTCAGCACGTTGGTCCCGTATGCGGGAAGGCCCTGGCCGGAAACGGGATGCTTTTTCAAGCCCGCCACCCAGGCCCGGTTGGCTTCTTTGAATTTTTCCGGATCCTTGGGGGTGCGCATGGCTGCCCCTGCATCGTCGATCACGATGACCTTAACGCCCTTGGCCCCCATGACGGCCCCCACCCCGCCGCGGCCGCAATGCCGGGTGGGGCGTTGTTCCATGTCGGTGCAGGCCACGGATGCGGCGGCCATCTTCATCTCCCCGGCCGGGCCGATGGAAATGCAGGCGATTTTTTCTCCGAACTCGCCTTTCATCTTTTCCACCACGTCATAGTTGCCCAGGGTCTTGAGGCTGTTGTCTGGCGCGATCTTGACGCCGTCCTTGTTGATGAAGACTTTATACAAGGTGTCGTCCTTGGGCTTTCCTTCCAGGACGATGGCCGCATACCCGAGACGGGCGAGCATCTGGGAGGGCTGCCCGCCGGCGTTGGCTTCCTTGATGCCGCCGGTGAGCGGGCTTTTGCACCCCACCGAAATCCTTCCGGACATGGCCGCGGTGGTGCCGCTCAAAAGCCCCGGCGCGATCACGAACTTGTTGTCGGCCCCCAGGGGGTGGCAAAGGGGCGGCACTTCCTTGGAAACAATGGCCGACGTCATGGCACGCCCCCCGAGGCCGGCATACGCCCCCAGATCCGTCACTGTGGTTTTCGGGCCGCCATCGGCCCCCATGTCGATCCTCAAGATCTTGTCCATGTTGCCTCCTTTCCCCGACGCTGAATCTTTTGTACGTTGCGGACATCCGCGTCCGGCATCCGCCGGACCCCGATAAACGGTTTTATCCTCCAGGCGGTTTACAGCGTATCGATTCAGGCGCCAAAAGTCAAGATCCGCCCTTATCCGTGCTTCTTCTCAAAAACCTTCATGAACTCCACCAAGGCCCTGACCGCATCCATCCCCGTGGCGTTATAGATGGAGGCGCGGCACCCGCCCACGCTCCGGTGCCCCTTCAGGCCGCCCAGGTCGTTTTCCAGGGCGTCTTTGACAAAAAGGGCCTCCAGTTCCTCGGAAGGCAGCCGGAAGGTCACGTTCATCAAAGACCGGCTCCCGGGTTTCGCCGTCCCCCGGTAAAATCCGCCCCCATCCAGGACATCGTAAAGCAGTTTCGCCTTTTCCCGGTTGGCGGTTTCCATTTTTTCCAGCCCGCCGACGGTTTCCTCCAGCCATTTCAATACCAACTGGATGACGTAAATGGCGAAACACGGGGGTGTGTTGTACAGGGAATTGGACTCCGCATAGGTGGTGTATTTGAGCATGGAGGGCAAGTTCCCGGGGACTTTTTCCAGCATGTCTTTCCGCACGATCACCATGCACACGCCGGCAGGCCCCATGTTCTTCTGGGCCCCCGCATAAATTAAACCAAACGGCGCAGGGTCGAACCGCCGGCTGAAAATGTCCGAAGACATGTCGGCGATGAGAGGAACCGTCCCCGTATCCGGAAACCGCTCCCACTGGGTCCCCTTGATGGTATTGTTGGAAGTGATGTGGCAATACACCGCGTTCTTGTCGAAGGAAATGGGATCCGGGATATAAGAAAAGTTTTCATCCTCGGAAGACGCCGCCACGCGCACCGCCTTTCCCAGGATCTTGGCCTCCTTGATGGCCTTGGCGGACCAGGTCCCGGTATTGACATAATCGGCGCTTTCATTGTCTTTCAAAAAATTCATGGGGATCAGGCAGAACTGCAGGCTGGCGCCCCCCTGAATGAACAACACATGGAATCGGTCCTCCAGGTTCAAGAGTCGCCGCGTCCGGGTCACCGCATCATGGATAACCTCTTCGAACCACTTGGAGCGGTGGCTGATCTCGGTGATCGACATGCCCGACCCGGAAAAATTCAAAAAGTTCTCCTGAACCTCTTTTAAAACCTCCAGGGGAAGGGCGGCGGGTCCCGCGTTGAAGTTGTGAATCCGTTGTGATTTCATTTACATCCTCCGTCTTTGAGTTGTACCTCTTTTTACCCGTATCGTCTTCTATGTCGATCTTGGGGTCCTGTCAACGGTGACGGCCTTTTTCCTCACGGGGCCGCCGGGACCGGGGTCATGGGCCAGAAATAGAGGATGAGCGGTACGGCGACGGCGATGACCAGGACGGACAACGGAAGGCCCAAGCGCCAGTAATCGCCGAACCGGTAGCCGCCCGGCGCCATCACCAGGGCATTGGACTGATGCCCCACGGGGGTCAAAAAGGCGCAGGACGCCCCCACGGCCGTCGCCATCAAAAAGGGATCCGCAGAAAGCCCCATCCCCTTTGCCAGCATAATGGCGATGGGGGCCATCAAGACGGCGGCGGCGGCGTTGTTGATCATATTGGAGAGCAGCATGGTCCCCACCATGACCACCGTAAGCGTGACCATGGGCGAAAAATGATTCGACAACAGCAGGAGCTTTCCGGCGATCAGCTGCGCACCACCGGTGGTTTCCAGCGCCCGGCCCAGGGGAAACATGGCCCCCAGAAGCACGATGATGGGCCAGTCGATGCTTTCGTAGATCTCTTTCACGGGAACAAGGTCCGTCAGGACCATCGCCACCGCTGCGGCGACAAAAGCGATTTGCACCGGCAGAATGTTCAAGGCCGACAGTATCATCGCCGAAAAGAAGATGACGACGGACAGCAGAATTTTTCGGGGTTGATCCACCCGAAGCCCGCGCTCGGCCAGCGGCAGGCACTTGAAGGTTTTCAGGACGGCCTGGAGGGATTCGTCGCTGCCCTGCAATAAAAGGATGTCTCCGATGATAAATTGTGTCTGTCCCAGACGGCGATGGAGGCGGCGCCCGCGGCGGGCGATGGCAAGGAGGTTGATGCCGTAGTTGCGGCGCAGGTGGATGCTGGTGGCGGTCTTTCCGGGCAAGGGGGAATCCGGGGTGATCACGGCTTCCATGAGGCGGATATCCTCCGATCCCAGGGTGGCCCTGCAATCCCCCTTGCATTCCGCCAGTTCCAACCCCATCTCATCGATCAGCGCCTTTAAATCATCCGGAGTGGCTTCCACCATCAGGATATCCCCCCCTTGAATCAACTCATACCAGGGAGGAGCCGGGGTGTGGCGGTCCCCCCGGGTCAGCCCGACCACCGTGGCCTCTATTTCGCTTCCCATGGCGGCGGAAAGATGATAAATGGTTTGTCCTACAATCCTGGCATCTTCCGGGACCCGCACTTCGCTGATGTAATCTTCGATTTCGAATAAATCCTCGGAAGCGCCGGGGGCCTCCCGTTTCGGTGTGAGACGCCAACCCAACAGGGCGATAAAAACAAGCCCGGCCAGGGCCACCCCGGCCCCCACAGGGGTGAAGTCGAACATGCCGAAGGCGGAAACGTCCGTTTCCGCCCGGTAAATGGCGATGATGATATTGGGCGGCGTTCCGATGAGGGTGATGAGGCCGCCCAAGAGGGACCCGAAGGCCAGGGGCATGAGCAACAGGGAGGGGGCACGCCCGCTTTGCCGGGACATCCAGATGGCCACGGGCATCAGCAACGCCAGGGCCCCCACGTTGTTCATGAATCCGGAGCAAATCACCACAATGCCGGTGAGGGTGACCACCTGAACGGTGGGGCGGGAACCCACCCGCGACAAGCGTCGGGAAAGGGTATCCACGACACCGGCGTTGAGCATGCCCCGGCTGAGGACCAGTACGGCGGCCACCGTGATGACGGCCGGATGGCTGAATCCCGAAAAAACCTGGTCGGCCGGGATGAGGCCGGCGATAAAGACAAAAAGCAAGGCGGCGGCGGCCACCAGATCATAGCGCCAGCGCCCCCAGACGAAAAGGACGAGGGTGGCGGATAATATTGCAAAGACCACCGTCTGGTCGAAGGTCAACCCCATACCGGCCGCCTTACCCGGATAGACGGGACCGCTGTTGCGCCTCCCGTCCCCGCCTTTTTGGAATGCCGATTCATCGCGGTCCGCGTGAACGCGGGCTTTTCCCGAAAAGTTCGGCCCATTTCAATACCGGAAGGCCGCGGCAAGAAGCGCCTGTTCCGGAACTTCCCCGGGGGCGACGGCGTATACCGTTCCCCCCATGATCAAAGACTCCATCGCTACCAAGTCGAGGAGATCCTCGTCACCGGGTTCGGGGGATGTGTGCATCTCCACATGGTCCTTTTCCGGATCAAATCGGCCCCATACCTGGACACCCACGGGGACAAACAACACTTCCACCCTCCCGTGACGGGCCGCTGCAAGCGCTTCTTTTACATCGGTTGTGGTTTGCCCCGTGCCGGCCAATTGGCGGTACCGGTCGGCCGCTTCCTCCCGTGACTTTCGGAAAACAGGTTCCACCAGGTCCCATGCCGGACCGTGCAATGCTTCCGGTTTTAATCCTTCGGGGTTTCCCGGGATGCCCTCCTCCATCAAAACAGGATAGGTATTGGCCTCTTTGTAAATGGGAAAAAGATAATCGACTCCGGCCAAGACCAAGGGGGCGTTTCCGTCGGAGAGCACATCGGGCAGTTTCTTGTCGATCATTCGAAACCAGCGGAGGATCCTGTCTTTGATTTCGTTGTTCATGTCGTGGCCGTAAAACATGGCCGCGCGCTTTCCTCCCCCCTGGGGCGTACCGGTATGAAACTGCAATTGTCTTTCGGGGGAAGCATCCGGAAACGCCTCCGCAAGACTTTTGGGAATCCCCTCCAGCCGGATTTCCCCCACCGTGTGTTTCGTGCCTTCCAGCAAACGCACCTGGTTCTGGCTGAGAGCCAGAATATAAAACAGACCGTCGCCGGTTAAAATCGGAAGCAGGGGTTTCACATGAAATCGTTTTGCAATTACGATGATTTCTTCAAAATGAATCGGCAGCCGGAAAAAATGAAATCCGTTTGCGGAAAAAAACACCGCCAGTCCGTCACTTTGACTCTTCCAGAAGTTTTTATCCCGCAGCAGCTGATGGGGCGCCTTGAGCATTTCCCGCCCCTCGGGGGCAGACACGCCTTTGGCCCGAAGCCGCTCTTCCGCTTCGCGCAGCAGGTTTTTGAAACGAATGGGGTCTTGTTCCGTCTCGCGACCGGCCCGATGGGTCGGCATAAAAATCGAAACGCACCATTCCGAATACCTTTCCAGAAATGTTTCTTTCAGTTTTTCCATGCTGATTCTATCCATCAGGAAGGTCTCCTTTCATATTCCTATTCCCAGGCTATCGAATCCGCATTTTCGAGTCAAAAGAAAAACCTTTCATCCTGTCCGTGTGGATGGCACTATCGGCTTCCCCTCATTGTCTGAAACCGCTTCACCGCGGGCGGCGGCCTCGTCCATCATCTGAACGCGCACCGTCCAGTACCAGAATCCAAATGCCAGTGCGCCGATGGTCAAGGCGTTATGCTTGAAGGCCAGATGTGTTCCCAGGTCCACGGGACCGAAAAAATCGCCGACACGGTAGCGTTGCGTGCGGTAAAAACCGATGGCGGCATCCAGCATCAATGCTTTGAGATCATGTTTGTTGTCTTGCATGTGAAACACCTCCTTTAAGAGGCGCCAATGGGATGACCAGTTCGAACTCTGGGGCATCTAGGCGTGGATTCATCTGAAAGCCCAGTTTTTTCCCCAGCGCGAGCATGCTTCGATTTTCACGCAAGACAACACCGTAAATTCTTTGAAAACCCCGCTTTTCAGCGATCGCCAGACATTTTTCAAGCAGGCTTGAACCGATTCCCTTTCCATGCCAGGGATCACCGACCACAACGGCAAACTCCCCTTGCTGGCCATCCGGGTCTCCGGTGATCCGGGCCACCCCCAGTATCCGCTCGGCTTCAGGATGATCCTCCAGGGCCACCAGCGCGATTTCCCGGTCGTAATCGATCTGGGTGAACCGGGCCAGCATTTGGGGGCTCAATTCCTTGACATGGCTGAAGAAGCGGTAATAGACCGTCTCTGGCGACAATACTTTGAAAAACCGTTGAAAGAGCGGCGCATCCTCCGGGCGGACAGGACGGACAAGCAACCGGGTGCCTTCTTGGGTGACCAGGTAGCTCTCATCCTCTGCCGGATACGGGCTGATCACCAGGTGCAACGGATACGGGCGCGCCGGCTCGGAAACCAGGATGCGGGCATCCACGGCCACGGCCTTTCCATCCTTGATCAGAACCGGATTCATGTCCAACTCGTCGATCCGCGGAAAATCGATCAGCAGCTGGGAGAGCCGGATGATCATTTCTTCGAGACCTTCCATATCCGCCGGGAGGCGGTTGCGGTACCCTTGAAGCAGGGTCCAGGCCCGGGTTTGCTCCATCATGCGCCGGGCCAGCAGCCGGTTTAAGGGGGGAAGGCCCAATGCCCGGTCTTTGAGGACTTCCGTGAAGATGCCTCCCAATCCGAAAAGGATGACCGGCCCGAAATGAACATCCCGCTTGGCGCCCAGCAGAATTTCATAATCCGGGTTTGCAAAAAACGGCTGCAGGGTGACCCCCTCGATCCGCGCATCAGGTTTGTACCGGCGGGCGGATGCCGCGATTCCGGCAAAGGCTGCCCGGACATCCGCATCCGAACGCAGGTCCAATCGGACCCCTCCCGCCTCGGTTTTGTGTGAGATGTCCGGGGAGAGAAGCTTCATGACGAGGGGATACCCCATGTCCCGTCCTATACGGCTTGCGTCGTCTTCGGTTCGGGCCGTTTCCGTCCGGATGACGGGTAGCCCATACGCTGCGAGCATATCCCGGGCATCCGCTTCGTCCATGAAACTCCCATGGGCTGCACGGGTGACAAGCCGCTCCGCCCTTTCGAAATCAACGGCGATGTCGCGGGTCAATTTGGGAGGGATTTCCAGAAGGGCTTCCATGTTGCGGGTATATTCAACCATGTACAAAAAAGCCCGGATCGCTCGTTCCGGTGTATCGTAAGTGGGAATGCCCGCCTTGTTGAGAATGGTTACGGCGCCTTCGATGCTTTTTCCGCCCATCCAGCAGGCAAATACGGGATATTTGCGGCCCTTCATCGTGTCCGCCAGGGTTTGGGCCACCATAGCGGGCTCTGTAAGCGCCTGGGGCGCCAGAATCACACAGACCCCGTCCGTATCCTTTCCGTCAAAACAGACCTCCAGCGTTTGCCGGAAACGTTCCGGGGAGGCATCTCCGAGGATGTCGATGGGGTTGTCGCGGCTCCAGAAAGGGGGCAAGAAAGCATCGAGCTTCCGCAGGGTTTCAGGGTCGAGGGGTGCCGGCTCCAGACCATTGCGGGCCAGGGTGTCCGTGGCCATCACGCCGGGGCCGCCGGCATTGGTGACGATGGCCAGGCGCGGGCCGCGGGGCCGGGGTTGTTTAGCCATCAGCTCGGCGCAGTCGAACAGGTCTTGAATCGTGTCCACACGCACGATACCGGCGCGCTTGAAGGCGGTGTCATACACCGCATCCTCCCCGGCCATGGCGCCGGTGTGGCTAGCGGCGGCCTTGGCGCCGGCTTCGCTTCGCCCCGCCTTCAGGACGATAATGGGTTTGATTCGGGAAACCGATCGCGCAGCGCTCATGAACTTGCGAAAATTTGTTAGGCTTTCGATATAAAGCAGAATGCTTTTAGCCTTAGGGTCATTCCCGAGATAATCGATGAGATCGCCGAAATCCACATCCAGCATGGAGCCGATACTGACAAAATGACTAAACCCGATATGTTCCTTGAACGCCAGATCCAGAATGGCCGTGCAGATGGCCCCGCTCTGGGAGACAAAGGCCAAATCTCCGGCATCGGGCATTTCGGAAGCGAAGCTGGCATTAAGATTTCCGCCGGGCCGGATGATGCCCAGACAATTGGGACCCACGATACGAAGCCCGCCGTCATAGGCTGTGGCGCGGATTCGCTCCTCAATTTGTCTTCCTTTTTCACCGACCTCCTTTCCACCGGCCGAAATGACGATGGCACAGGCGATCTTTTTTTCGATGCATTCCGTCACGATATCGGGGACCGTATGAATGGGCGTGGCGATGATGGCTAGGTCCCCCTCCGGTTCCAGATCACGTATGGATTCGACCGCAGCCAATCCATGCACCCTTTTGTATTTCGGGTTCACGGGAATCAGGATCCCCGTGAACCCGCCCTCCAAGAGGTTTTTCATCAACGCGTTGCCGATGCTTCCGGTTTTTTCGCTGGCGCCCACCACCGCAACGCGGTGAGGCTTGAAAAGTCGATCAAGGTTGTATTGACTCATAGTAAAGTTACTCCATCCCGGGTATCTTTTTTATGACCGGCCTGCGGGTCATCCAACTCAGCCCGGTTGCGTCCGGATTGCCTGGCGCGATACAGCGTTGCATCCGGTCTTTTACACGCAGTCTATCGAATCCGGGTTTTAGAGTCAAAGTGGGGCCCTCCCGCCCTGAAGGGCGGGGCTCCCGGTTAGGGTTTCTCATTGACGGGGAGAGCCCCTTCGCGTATTTTGATTTGTTGTTTGAAGATCCCCGCTTCAACCGCCAGCAAATGGGATTGCCGAGCGGTTCAAATCATCCAAACAAGGGAGGAAGAGAGAAAATGCGGACCCGGTTATTCTGCGTCATCTGGATTTTATCGCTGTTTTTTACGGCAGGGGCAAAGGCTGAAAACGAGATCGTGGTCGGTTCGGTGACCCCTTTGAGCGGAAAGCTCGCCGTTTACGGAGAGGGCTTTCAGCAGGCCATGCTGCTGGCACTGGAAGAAGTGAATGCCGGCGGCGGCATCAACGGAAAACCCATGAAAATCCTTTACGAAGACAACAACTCCACCGCCAAGGATTCCGTGTCGGCCATCCAGAAGCTGATTACGGTGCACAAGATTCCGGTTATTTTCGGCCCGGCGGCGAGTTCGAATTTCCTGGCCGTATGCCCCATCGCCCAGGAAAACAAGACCATTCTCATCGGGGCCGAAAGTGCGGCAGCGGAAATCACCAAATGCGGGGATTATGTCTTCCGGGTCTTTCCTTCTGATGAACTCCAGGGGAAAGGGGCCGCCGAACTGGCCGCCTCCCTGGGATACAAAGCGGTGGTGCTGACCTATATCAACAACGACTGGGGCGTGGGCCTGGGAAAGGTCTTCAAGGAAAACTTCCTGAAAGCCGGCGGAAAGATCCTCGACGAATTCAGCCACGATGAAGGAAAAACGGATTATCGCAGCGAAATCCTGCGGATCAGGAAAAACGCCCCGAAGGCCGCGGTGAACCTGACCTATATCAAGGAAGGCGCCACCATGCTCAAGCAGGCCTATGAAACGGGACTGAAAATCCAGTGGATCATGGGATCGGCGTCCAAATCCCCAAAGCTCGTGGAGTTGGCCGGAGAAGCAGCCGAAGGCATCATCGGCACCTATCCCACGTTCTCTCAAGACACCCCGCAATATAAACATTTCAGGCAAGCCTGGGAAAAGAAATATCCCGACAAGAAGATTCCCATCTTCGGCGAATATAACTACGACATGGTACATTTGACCGCAAAAGCCCTGAAAGCGGCAAAATCCATGTCCTCCGACGACATCCGGAGTGCACTCTTCACCGTCAGCCAGGGATACATGGGCGTGACCGGGGATAAATCCTTCGATGCCAACGGAGATGTGGGCGCCGTTTATGGAAAATGGACGGTGAAGGCGGGAAAAATCGAGGATTATAACCCCTAATCCGAATCCCATCTCTCGACAGGGGGCCCCGGGCCCCCTGTTGCTTCTTCGGCGAGGATCCTTTGGCGGAGTACTACGCACAGCTCATCGTCAACGGCGTGGTGGCAGGATCGGTATACGCCCTTTTTGCCGTGGGCCTCACCCTCGTTTACGGTGTTTTTCGGTTTATCAACTTCGCCCACGGGGAACTCATCGCCTGGGGCGCCTACCTCACCCTCCTGTTTTCCGGGGTTCTGCCCTTCGGTCTCGCCGTCGTTCCCGCGCTTTTCCTCACAGTCCTGATCGGTATCGGCCAGGACCGCTATGTGTACAGATCCCTGAGACGGCGCGGCCGCATCACGCTGCTTATCGCTTCCATCGGGCTGTCGTATCTTTTAAGAAATACCCTCCGGCTGATCTGGGGCTCGGATCTTGCAAGTTTCGGGTTCGAAGCACGTAGAGGGATTTCCTTTTTCGGGATCATCGTCACCCGGACACAGCTTACCATGGCCGCGGCCGCATTGATCTTTCTCGCCTTCCTTTATGGACTTCTCAAATTTACGATGATGGGAAAGCGTCTCCGGGCCGTGGCGGACAACATGGAACTGGCGGAAATCATGGGAATCGACATGAAAAAAGTCGGAATGACGGTCTGGACCCTTTCGGCCCTTTTCGCCGGTGTGGGCGGAATCCTCATCGGCATCGACACGAACCTGGAACCCATGATGGGACTCACGAATCTGCTCAAGGCCTTTGCCGCCGTGCTTCTGGGAGGCGCCGGGAACGTGTGGGGCGCCCTGCTCGGAGGCCTTTTTATCGGCATTGCGGAAAATCTGGGGGTTGCCTTCTTTTCCCCCGGCTATAAGGATGCCGTCTCCTTTGCACTGATTATCCTGCTTCTCCTCTTCCGGCCGACAGGCCTGTTCGGTCTCGCCCGGGGAGTCCGGTAGATCATGGACTATTTTTTTCACATCCTTGTGGTGGCGCTTGTTTACACCGTATTCGCCCTTTCCCTCAACATGGAACTGGGATATACGGGGCTCTATAATTTCGGCCACGTGGCCTTTTTCGGGATCGGCGCCTATGCCTCCGCCCTGTTCAGTCTTCTCGGGTTTCCGGTGTTCTTCAGTATGATGGCAGGCATGATTACGGCAGGCGCCGCCGGCGCCTTGCTCGCCGTTCCCGCCCTTCGCCTGAGCGGAGACTACTTCGGCATCGCCACCCTTGCTTTTGCGGAAGTCGTCCGGCTTTTCTTCTTAAACGAACGATGGCTCACCAAGGGTCCCATGGGGCTTCCGGGGATCCCGCGTCCTTTGGGCATCCCTTCCGGGGTTTCCGGGTTGTCCGTTTATCTTTTCCTTTGCGTGCTCGTTGCCGCAGCCGTTTTTCTTTTCACCCGCCGCATCGCCCGTTCCCCTTTCGGCCGCGCCCTTAAGGTGGTCCGGGAAGATGAATATGTCGCCCAGGCCCTGGGCAAAAACGTCCTGTCTTTAAAAGTGCGTATCGTGGCCGTGGGGTCTCTCTTTGCAGGCCTTGCCGGCGCCCTTTACGGGCACTACATCACCTACATCAGCCCCTCGGACTTCACCCTCAATGAAACCATCATCGTCCTGTTGTGCGTGGTTTTGGGCGGCCGCGGAACCGACTGGGGTCCGGTGCTCGGGGCTTTTTTGGTCCTTTTCTTCCAGGAATTCATCCGGTTTCTCCCCATTCCCGTGGATTTCGGCCGGGTGGTGGCGCCGCTTCAAGGGATGGTCTACGGCGGGGTCCTGATTCTTCTCATGCTCCGGCGACCGGAGGGGATCGTGCCGGAACACAGGAGCTGACCATGCTCAAGGTGGAAAAAATCACAAAACGGTTCGGGGGTCTCGAAGCGGTCCAAAATGTAAGCCTGGACCTCGGGAATACACCCATCACCGGACTGGTGGGCCCCAACGGAAGCGGAAAAACCACCCTGTTTCATATCATCACAGGATTTTACCGGCTCGACAGCGGCCGGGTTTTTTTCGACGAAAAGGAAATCACCGGATGCCCGCCCCATGCCATCAGCCGCCTGGGGTTGTCCAGGACCTTTCAACACACCCGGGTACTCCCGTTTCTGACTGCCCGGGAGAACCTCCTTTCCGCAGCCCCCGCCCAGAAAGGGGAAAGCCTCGCATCCCTCTTTTTTCAGCCCGGTGCGGTCCGGCGGGAAGAAGCGCAAAACCGAAAAAAAGCCGAAGAGATCCTGAACATCATCCGGCTTTCCCCCCTTGCCGACGAACTGTCGGGAAGGCTCAGCTTCGGCCAACAGAAGCTTCTGGAACTGGGGCGCGTCCTCATGGCCGAACCGAAACTCATCCTCTTGGACGAACCGACGGCGGGGATCAATCCCGCACTCATCCGCCGGCTGGTGGCGGTTTTAAAGGACCTCACCCAACAGGGAATCCAGATCTTTTTCATCGAACACAACATGCCCCTGGTGGCGGAGCTCTGTGATCATGTCTTCGTGATGGATTCGGGAAGTCTCATTTTTTCGGGGAGTCCCGTGGATGCGATCCAGGACTCCGGCGTTATCGAGGCCTACCTCGGGAAGGCGGATCATGTTGCTTAGCGTAGAGGGGATAAAGGCCGGATACGGACAGAGCCTTATTCTCCACGGCGTTTCGCTTTCTCAGGAAAAAGGGACCCTCGTCAGCGTCATCGGCCCCAATGGGGCCGGAAAATCGACGCTCCTGCGGGTCATCGCAGGGCAGCTACCATTGATCGACGGCCGCATCTTTTTTAAAGAAACGAACATCAGCACGGAAAGCATCGCCCGGCGGGGAAAGCGCGGCATGATTTTTATCCCCCAGGGAAGCAACATTTTCCCCAACCTCACCGTGACCGAAAACCTGGAAATCGCCGGCACCATGCTCGGCGGAAAAGAAACTACGGCGAAGGCCATCAAGGAGATCTTCGAAAGGTTTTCCTTTTTAAAGGAAAAGCGCCATACCCCCGCCCGAGTCCTTTCCGGAGGCGAACGCCAGATCCTGGCCTTAAGCCGGATCCTGGTTCTGCAGCCGTCCCTTGCACTCCTCGACGAACCTTCTCTGGGACTTTCCCCACTGATGGTGGATACGATCTTTGCGCGCCTGGCGGAAATGAACCGGGAGGGGATCTCCCTTCTTCTGGTGGAGCAAAACGCCAAAAAAGCCTTGTCGGTCTCCCATCGTGCATACGTCCTGGAGCTGGGGAAAAACCGCATCACCGGCACCGGACGGGAACTCCTTGAAAACCCGGATGTCAAGCGGCTTTATCTGGGAGGGTAACCGGACCGGATCCCTCAAGATCCTTAAAATGGGATGGAACCGGGATGTCGTATCTGTTGACTTGCCCTCCCATAACTCCTAAACTGTTCACCGATTTTCTGTGGAGCCCTCCCGCCCTGAAGGGCGGGGTTCCCCGGTAAGGAAAATACCTGTTTTTTTGAGAGCTTCCCTCGACCCCGTCTTAAACGCGGGGCTTGCGGGAAGCGTTCCGGTCAATTTGAACATGTGTGGAGCAATCGGATGAGATGCTATTTGTTTCCTTCCAGTGCCGCGGATGAAAAACTGGCGCAGATCGTCCACCGGGGATTGCGCATCCGGAAAAAGGATCTGGCGGCGGTCCAAAAGATCCTGGCGGACGTGAAACGAAACGGGGATCAGGCCGTTTTATCCTACACGCAGCGCTTCGACGCATCGGATATGACAATTGAATCGATCCGGGTGACGCCCGAAGAATTCAAAGCCGCCCGGAACCGGATACGCCCGGGGTTTTTAAAATCCCTTAAAACGGCCAAAGCCCAGATCGAGGCCTTTCATCGCCTGCAGCGGCCCCGATCCTTCATCCACGCGGATCGGGAAGGGACCCTTTTGGGCCAGCTCGTGCGGCCCATGGACCGGGCCGGGGTTTACGTCCCGGGAGGCGCGGGGGGAAAGACACCCCTGGTTTCCTCGGTGTTGATGGGGGTGATTCCGGCCAAGATCGCCGGCGTTCCGGAGCTGGTGATGGTCACGCCGCCCATGTCGGACGGTTCGGTAGATCCGCATCTTTTAGTCGCAGCCCAAGCAGCCGGGGCCGATGCGGTCTTCAAGGCCGGAAGCGCCTGGGGGATCGCGGCCCTGGCCTACGGCACCGAAACCATCCCCAAGGTGGATGTCATCGTGGGACCGGGAAACGTGCATGTCACGGCGGCCAAAAAACTTTTAACCGGAGAGGTGGGGATCGACATGATCGCCGGGCCCAGCGAGATCCTGATCCTGGCGGATGACAGCGCCGATCCCGAATTTATCGCGGCAGACCTCCTTTCCCAGGCCGAGCACGACGTCCTGGCCTCGGCCATGCTCATCACCGATTCCAGGGAACTGGCGGATCAGGTGTCAAAGACCGTCGAAGGTCGTCTCAATACCCTAAAACGAAAAGCCATCGCCCGGGAGTCCCTCAAGCGGTACGGCCTCATCCTGGTGGTGCCGGATCTTTCAACCGCCTTTGACCTTTCCAACCGCATCGCGCCGGAGCACCTGGAGCTTCTGATTGAAGATCCCATGGCGCATCTTTCCAGAATAAGGCACGCCGGCGCGGTCTTTGTGGGACCCTATTCCCCGGAACCCGTGGGGGATTATATCGCCGGCCCCAACCACGTTCTTCCCACAGCGGGAACGGCCCGCTTTGCTTCCGCCCTTTCCGTGGACCATTTTATCAAAAAAACGAGCCTGATTTACTATTCCAGGAAAGCGTTTCTACGGGAAGCCGAAAGTGTCATGGAACTCGCCCGCATCGAGGGGCTGTCGGCCCATTCCCAATCCGTGGCTGCCCGGCTGAAAAACCTGAAAAACAGATGAAGTCCTAAAAAGCCGATTTTGCGCGGATTGACCAGGAAGAAACGACGGGCAAGAAAACGGTTATCCCAAAAGGGTGTCCATGGCCATCATGATGACGAACCCCACCATGACGCCGAAGGTGGCGATGCGCGATTTCCCCCTGGAATGGGTTTCCGGGATGATCTCGTCGCTGATCACGAAAAGCATGGCCCCCGCGGCAAAGGCCAGTCCCAGGGGCAGCACCTGCTGAAACAGGGTCACCGCCGCCACCCCCAAAAAGCCGCCCACCGGCTCCACCAAGCCGGTCAGCAACGCGACCCCCCATGCCTGCCACCGGTGATATCCCAGGCCGAGGAGGGGAAAGGCCACGGCCATCCCTTCGGGCATGTTCTGGAGCCCGATGCCGATGGCCAGCGCCGTGGCCGCACCGGTATCCTCCGCGCCGAATCCCACCCCCACGGCGAGTCCTTCCGGAAAGTTGTGGAGCGTGATGGCGATGATGAAAAGCCATATGCGGCGCAGGGCGCTGGAAGGCCCTTCTTTTCCCATGACGAAATGCTCGTGGGGAAGCCATTTGTCCATCCGGTCCAAAAAGACCGCCCCCGTGAGCATACCGATGACCACCACATAGGCCCCTTTTCCCGGCCAGAGGACATCCCCGTATTCGATGCCGGGGACGATCAGGGAAAAGGAGGTGGCCGCCAGCATGACTCCGGCCGCCCCACCCAAGAGCGTGTTCATGAGGCGGTCTGAAACCTTCCGGAAGAAAAAGACCGGCAACGCACCCACGCCGGTGGCAAGCCCCGCAAGGGTGCTGGCAATGATGCCCAGTTCGAACTGGCTCAATCGTTGTCTTTCATGCCGCGGGCCCGAGCTTTTTCGCCCATCGACGGTAAGGATTTTTCACCAGGTTGGCATTGTAATACCGGGGATCTCCGGTGACCTCTTCCCCGATCCAATCGGGTTTTTCAAAGGGTTCGTCTTCTCTTTCAAGTTCCAGCTCGGCAATGACCAGGCCCTCGTTTTCACCTGAAAAGGCATCCACTTCCCAGGTAAGACCCTTGTAGCGGATGAGATGCCGGATCTTTTCGATCAGCGGTTTCTCGCAGAAATCGGCCAGGAGGACTTTCGCGTCGGCGACGGGAATCTCATACTCGAATTCTTTCCGGGTCATCTCCGTTAGGGCGCCTTTTACCGCGAGATAGGCCCTGTCGTCGGCGGTGCGGACCCGAACCACGCAATCCCGGGTGCGGCTCAAGTACCCCTGCCGGCATACCACGCCCCGGCCCAGTGATTTCCAGCCGTCGTTTTTCACGAGGAATTTGCGTTCGATTTCGAAAGTCATACCGGTCAAACCCGTTCCAGGATATCGCACAGCAGCCGGACCCCGAACCCGGTGCCGCCGGCAGAACAATACGGTCCCCCCTTCTTTGCGGACGCCGGCCCGGCGATGTCGATGTGGGCCCATCGGGTCTTTTCCATGAACTCGGCAAGGAACAACGCCCCCTGGATGGCCCCGCCCCAGCGGGATTCGGCCACGTTCCGGATATCCGCCAAGTCGCTTTTCAGCAGTTCCTTGTAGTCCTCGGGCATGGGCAGCCGCCAGCACCGTTCAAAGGTTCTTTCCCCGGATTCCAGGATCGCGCCGGCCAGTGCCTCGTCTTCCGTGAAAAGACCCGCGATTTTTTCCCCCAGGGCCACCACGCAGGCTCCGGTGAGGGTCGCCAGATCGATCATGAATTCCGGCTTGTAGGTCTTTGCCGCCCAAGCCATGGCATCGATGAGGATCAGGCGCCCTTCCGCATCCGTATTGGCGATCTCCACGGTTTTTCCGAAAAAGCTTTTCACGATGTCTCCCGGGCGCGTGGCGCTTCCGGAGGGCATATTCTCCACAATGGGAAGGACCCCCACCAATCGCCGTTTCATTTTCAGCCGGGATACCGCGATGAGGGTCGCCGCCACGGCGGCGGCGCCGGACATGTCCGTCTTCATCTCTTCCATCCCCTGCCCGGGCTTCAGGTTGATGCCGCCGGTATCGAAAGTGACCCCTTTCCCCACCAGGACCACGGGCTTTCCCGTTTTCACGGGAGCGTGTTCCAGGACCACCAGTTGGGCCTGGCGCTCACTTCCCGCCGAAACGGAGAGCAGGGCATTGAAGCCCTTTTGCCGGAGCGTTTTTTCGGTATAAAGGGTCGCTTTCAATCCGGTTTTTCGGGCTTCCGCCATGACGGTCCTGGCGAAGTCCTCCGGTCGTTTCTCGTTGGCGGGCATGGAGACCCATTCCCGGGCCAGGAGGGTTCCCCGGCACACGGCTTCAACGGATTCGGGCAGGCTTCGAAGTTGCTGCTGAATCGAACGGGGCGCAAGAAACGCGATCTTTGCCAGCTCCCGCTCTTTTTTCTCCTTTTTATATCGGGTAAAGCGATGATTGGCCAAAAACGCGCCTTCGAGCATCGGTTCGAGAACGTCTTTCGGATCCCGATCCAGGTGTTTCGGGGAAGGCACTTCAAACATTACTTCTTCAAGTTTCATTCCGATGCTCTTCTGGACACCCTTCCCGGCAAAAACCCGCAGGGTTTCCCGGTTCACCGATTCGGATTTTCCAAGGCCCAAAAAAAGGACCCGTTCCACCGGAAAACCATCGGGACGGTAAAGGATCAGTTCGTCCCCTTTTTCTCCCTTGAACTCCGGATATCCCTTGGCGGCCTCCACGAGCCGGACGATTATCGGATGATCGGTGAGTTCCCGGTCTTGGGTAACCGGAACGATCAGGTTCTTGACGCCTTTTTTCTCAATGTCGACCCACCGCAAACGCATCATGGCTTTTTCCTTTCCGCTTTTATCACAGACAATATCTTCATCCTCTTGCCGGCTTCCCGGTCCCGATTTTCCGGCTTGGAGGCCGATCGGCAAATTACCGGGCGGCGCGCCGGTCTGTCAAGGTGCCGAGCGGTTCTCCATGCCTGGAGAGGCGCAAGTGAAAAAGTGACATTGACATGAAAAGAACTTATGATATTAAATTTTTGGAGACATGAATATTCCATTGGCCCTTCATCACCCGAAAGGACATGAACACCCGCAAGGAGAATGGACCATGCTATTCAAACTGACTGTGAAAGACAAGATGATTCCCATCGCCAACTACCCTGTCGTCAAACCGGACAACACCCTGGAAGAAGCCGCCGTTGTCTTGAGAGGGTCCTATTGCGAACTGGAAAGCGGCATGTGCACCGAGGCAGGACCGCGTACCATTTTGGTCGTGGATGAAGACGACAATTTAGTGGGCATCCTCGATTTTCCCTCTTTTTTAAAGGTCTTGATTCCGGAAGTGGCCGGGGGTCTCACGCAAAAACTGCAGTCCCTGGGCATCTCCGTTGCCTTTGCGGAAGAAAACGCCATCGAGCACGATGAAGCCCGGCTCGGGTTCAGGGATCGGGTTCGAAAAAACGCAAAAATTAAAGTCGGTGAAATCATGCTTAGGATCCGGGGCACCATCCAGGCGGATGCCCCGCTCATAGATGCCGTGAAAAAAATGTTTTCCGGGAAAATTACCAAGCTCCCGGTTTTTGAAGGCGAAAAACTCGTGGGGATCATCCGGGATTCGGATCTGTTTTTGGCCGTTGCCGATTTTCTTCAATCTGAATAATTTTTCAAGAATCGGATGCCGCCGTCACTTCACGGCGGCATTTTTATGCGCAAAGGGCCTTGATCCGCGTGACGGTCTCCCAGGAAAACGGCGCCTTTTGACAGGGAAAAATCGCGTTGTTGGTGAAAATGGGATCCGATTCAAGGGGATACCTGGAGGAAGCGACGGCTTCTTTCCACAGCGCCGTGTGCGGGATCGGCGAATAATAGGCCGGGATCGGCCGGATCCCGCAAGCCTTTACAAAGTGAACGGCGGATGCCACCGAAGAAAAGGATTGGCCCGGAAGCCCCGCCAGCAGATACGCCCCCACTTGATGACGCGTAAAACCGGCTTCCAAAAGAAACGCGGCGGCCCGCGAAAATTCCTCCAGGGTCACCTTGTGATCCCATCTTTTCCCGTCTTCCGATTCCGCTGTCTCCAGCCCCAGCCGAAGCGTCACAAATCCCGCCTCTTTGAGCAGCCGCGCCGTTTTGGGCGTGATCTTCCGGATATGCAATGCATTGGGCGTGTGAAAACGGACCGGCAGGCGCATCCGGATGATTTTTTCCAGGATGGGAACCGCGTGATCCGACGCCTCCATCAGAAATGCGTCGTCATAAAGGGCGTAATCCGTCACACCATGCCGTTCATACCAGTAGCGGATCTCCTGCACAACGATATCGGGTGAACGGCGCATCCGTTTCGGGGAAAGCACACCGGAGGCACAATAGGGACAGGAGAAGGGGCACCCCAGGGACGTGAGCAGGGGAACATGGGGAACCCGGTGCTGCAGTTCCAACGCCGGAAAAGGCCATGTATTCATGTCGCCGGAATCGAATCCGCTTTGTTCCTGCAGGGACACCGGGGTACACCCCGTCAGTTCGCCGGCCAGGTCCAGGATGCGGGACTCTCCGGGTCCGGCCAGGACGCGATCCGCACCGCTGTTTTCCCGGGCATGCTCCGGACAAAGTGTGGCGTACACCCCGCCCAGCACCACCGGAATCGCCGGAAAGACCTCTTTCAGCATGCCGATGGTTTCCCGGACGCCGGTCCACCAGTAGGTCATCATGGAGCTCACCAGAATCAGATCCGGAGGAGTCAACCGGCGGAGATCGTCATAAACCCAATCCGGCGGTATGCCGTACCGGGAAAACCGCCGAAGGACGTCTTCGAGCCCGCCCGGTTTCGGGATCGGGGTTTTGGGATACGGCCCGCGGCCGAATCGAAGGTTCGGGGATAAAGGACGGGCTCTGGGATGAAAACGATCCAGGCAATTGACATACGACACAGTGATGCCGCATCGGCGCAGCACCGCCGCCAGCATCAGGATCCCCAACGGCTGCGCCCAGAAATCGTATGCGGCAAAATCATGAATCCAGGGATTGACGATCAAGACGCGGGGGGGTGTGGGACGCACGGCCATATCAGCCGCCGTTGGGTTCGGCCTCGGGAAAGTACGCCATCGAGGTTTTCTTCAGTTCCCTTTTGCTGAACAGAAGCGTGTATTGAACAATTCCCGTCTTTTCGGCGATTTCTTTCACGATCTTCCGGCAGGAAGCCTCGTCCCTGGCATGGATCATGGTGTAAAGATTATACGGCCAGTCCTGGGCGGGATTCCGGCGGTAACAATGGGAGACCTGGCGGAACTTCGCCATCTTTTGACCGACGGCCTCGATTTGATCTTCTTCCACCTGCCAGGCTGCCATCACGTTCACCGTGTACCCGGATTTCTGGTGCCGCAAGGTGGCGCCGAACCGCCGGATGACGCCGTGCTCGCATAGCTCCTTCAGGATGGCCATCAGCCGTTCTTCCGGGATGGAAAGTTGCTGCGCCATCGCCAGGTAGGGCCTTTCGGTGAGGGGGATATCCCCCTGGATCAGGGCGATGATCTTTTTCTCGAGTTCGGAAAGCATGAACGCCCTCACCCGCTGAATTTTTCCGGAAAGAGTTTCTGGATGGCTTCCCTGGAAGCGCGGCAGATACCGCGCTCCGTGATCAGGCGGGTGACCAGCCGCGCCGGCGTCACGTCAAAGGCATAATTGGCGCAGGGGCTTTCCTTGGGTGGAATGAGGACCCGGTGGTTCACACCGTCTTCCATGCCCTCCACAAAGCGAACCTCGTCCGGATCCCGTTCTTCGATGGGGATCTCCCCGAGACCGTCCGTGAGGTTCCAATCGAAGGTGGTGGACGGCAGCGCCACGTAGAAGGGAACCCCGTTGTCCTTTGCCGCCAGGGCCTTGAGGTACGTCCCGATCTTGTTGGCCACATCCCCGGTCCCCGTGGTGCGGTCGGTCCCCACCAGCACCATATCCACCCGGCCGTGCTGCATGAGGTGCCCGCCGGCGTTGTCGGTGATGACGGTGTGCTGGATGCCGTAGGCGCCCAGTTCCCACGCCGTGAGCCGGGCACCCTGATTCAAGGGGCGGGTTTCATCCACCCACACATGGACGTCGATCCCCGCGTCATGGGCGGCATAAATGGGGGCGGTGGCGGTCCCGTATTCGATGCAGGCCAGCCACCCGGCATTGCAATGGGTCAGGATGTTCACCGGGCCGCCGGTCTTTTCGGCCGCCGCCTCCCGGATCAGGGTGACCCCGTGCATACCGATGCGCCGGCAGTTTTCCGCTTCCTCTTCGGCAATGTTCCCCGCCTCTGTGACGGCCGCCCGGACGCGGTCCCCGGTGTTGGATACGCCCGCGACGGCCCTGTAAACCCGATCGACACCCCAGGAAAGATTCACCGCCGTGGGGCGCACCGCCTTGATCTTTTCGCAGAGCCGGTAAAATGCGTCTTTTCGGCCGGCCCCGGCCTCTCTTGCGGCCAGCGCCACGCCGTAGGCGCCGGTGACGCCGATCAGCGGCGCCCCCCGCACCATCATTTCACGAACGGCATAAACGATATCTTCTACGGTTTTCAGTTCCGAGATGACCAGGCGATGGGGGAGCCACCGCTGGTCGATCACCTTTACGGCGTCGGCCCCGCCGTCGAACCAGATGGGGCGAAGGTCTTGATTTCTCACTTTCATCTTTCAAAAAATCCCCTGGAATGCTGCGTGTGGAAAGGGTTTTTGGGGGCAAAGTGGAGCCCTCCCGCCCTGAAGGGCGGCGCTCCCCGGTAAGGAAATGACCTGTTTTTTGACAGCTGCCCTCGACCCCGCCTGAAAAGGCGGGGCTTCAAGGGAAGCGTTTCGGTCACGCAGAAGGCAAGACAAGGTCGGATTGGACACGCCCTTGAAGGACATGTTCTTTTAAGACCCGCCGCATCTTTTCCGGGTCCATCTTCTGGTATCGAATCGGGGAGGCGCCTTTGATCTCCACCGTCACGACGGGCTCCTTGTCGCATTTTTGAATACATCCGGAGGCATACACGTGGATGTCCGGCCGGTTCAGGGCCTCCAGTTCCTCGAGGAGAACCTCCATGATTTTCCGGGCACCCGCCTGGATGCCGCAGTCGCCCATGTGGACAAAGATTTTGGCCGCGGATTCCTCCTGCCGGAGCGCCAGGGCGCCGGCGGCCTTTTCGCGGAGCGCTGCCAGGTCTTCCACCGTGAGTTTCAAAGCCCATCCCCTTTCGCGGTCGGCATTTTATGTTCCATTACCAAAATCCTGCCCCGGTGTCAATTCCAAGGACACCCTTTCGCTTCCCGCCGCCGGGGGCCGGGAAAGGATTTTTCCGTTTCCAGCAGTTTGAAGCCTCCCCCCTGTCCCGCAAGGCGGGGTTTCCGCTTCGCTCCAACCCGCGAAGCACTGCCGTCAGGCAGAACCTGCGGGGAATGCGCGCGCTGTTGCGGTTCAAAGCCGGGCGTCTTTCACCGTGGGGCGGATCCGGATCCCGGAATCATCGGCCAAAACCCTCACCGCGCCGTGAACATGCGTCGAATAAATTCTGGCCCCGAAACGGCGGTACCGTTGAAGGATTTTCGAATGCGGGCCCCGGTTTCCTGCGGAGACGATGACCACCCGGGGCTTGACGGCGCTGATGAACGCCGTCGTGCTGGATGTTTTGCTCCCGTGATGGGGCGCCACCATGACAGTGCTTCGGATTGTATCCCCGGCAATGCGGATCAGTTCGTCTTCCGCCGGGGCCATAATATCCCCCGGGAAAAGGAATGCAGCATTTTTGTAGCGAATCCGGAGGACCATGGAGTTGTTGTTGGTATTGCGCCACCGGTCCCTTTCTTTGAACCTCCGGTATCCCGGCGGCGGATATAAAATCTCGACATCGGATCCGTTGATCCGAAAGTTTCGGGGCAATTTCTCATAGGGCGGAATCGGGGTTTGTTCTTCGCCGACGACGCGCATGAATGCATGAAAGGATTCGGATTCCTCCCGGTCGCCGTTGGTCCACAGGGACTTCACGCGGAAATGACGGAGGATATGGACCAGGCCGTTCATGTGGTCGCTGTTGGGATGGGATAAGACAACGGCATCGAGAAAATGGATTTTTTTCCGCCGCAAAAAGGGCGCCACCACGTTGGCGCCCACGTCAAAGGCGGTGTTGTCGGGGAATCCGCCACCGTCGATGAGGAGGTTGTACCCCTTGGGCAACTCCGCCAGAATGGCGTTCCCCGCCCCCACATCGATGACGCTGACCCGAAGATCCGTATGCCATAACCGGTAGTGGAGCCAGTACCCCGCATCCGCGGCAAGCGCGAAAACAAGAATGAAAACTCCGGCCGTTGTCCAGCGCCGGTGGAGCCCATGGGGAATCCAGCGACCCAGGGAAGAGAAGAACCCCTTTTCCGCCGTCACCCATGACGGGGGTTCACAAACGCCCTTTTTCCGATGGATTCCATGGAAAAGAAGCCCCATGCCCGCATAATACAAAACCATTTCAAACCCCGTCGGCGTGAAGGTATCCAGGGATGCATAGGGGATTCGGGAAAAAAAGTGCACCGCGTCAACGGCCTGTTGGATGACTGCGGCCGAAAACCCAAGGCACACCGCCGATCCGTGAGGAAAAACAGGAAAGAGGCAAACCCCCAAAAGCCCCCCGGGGACCGCCAGGAAACCGACCAGGGGAACGATCGCCATGTTCGCCGCCAGAGAAATCAAGGCAACCCGGTTGAAATAAAGCATCACGATGGGAATTGTTCCCAGCAGGGCAAAGGTGGAAACCAGCAAAAAGGAAACCAGCCATCGCCGCAGCCTGGAAAAAAGGGATTCATTTCCGGTTCTGCGGCTGCCTTTCCACCACCTTCCGGTCTTGGACATACCGAAAAGGATTGAAAAGACAGAGGCAAAGGAGAGCTGGAAGGAGATGGAAAAAAGGGCGGGCGGATGGACGAGCAAAATGACCAGGGCGGCCAGGGCCAAGGTGTTGAAGGGTTCGTGCTCCTTTTCAAAGAAAAGGGCCGCAAGGAAAACCGCCACCATGATGACGGCCCGCTGAGTGGACGGCGCCATTCCGGACAAGAGCCCATAGCCCAGGACCGGGATCAGGGATAACAAGGCAGCCGCCTTCCGGGTCCAGGCGCGCCGCAGCAACGCCGGAAAACAGGAAAGGGCCCGGATCCAAAGCCAAAAGGCCACCCCGGCGACGATGCCGATGTGAAGTCCGGAAATGGCCAGGATGTGGCTGACCCCCGCCCGGCTGAAGGCCTCCCGCAGATCGGCGGGAATCTCCGACCGGAGTCCCAGCACCAGGGCCTTGAGGATTCCCCGCGTCTCGGCGGAATACGCAAGAAGCCGGCCGTCGATGAAGCGGGAAAGGGTTTGGCGGAATCCTTGAATCCGGTAAAAAAAAGACGGTTTTCCCGTTTCCGGCGCGACGCGCAGATCCCTTTCGGACGTATAAGCATTGGCCCAGATCCCTTTAAAGGCCAGATACCGTCGATAATCAAATCCCCCGGGGTTTTGAAAACTGTTGACGGGACGGATCCGTGCCGTCAGGCGAATCCGGTCCCCTGCCTGAAACGCCGGAGGGTTCCCCCAGCAGGAGACCCGGAGTTTTCCCGCCACGGGGAGGGCCCTCTCCGGGTTCGTCCTTCGATCCGTTATCGAAAGGTGTGTCAGGACAAAGCGCGTCCGTTTTTCGTCCCGGCGGATCTCGCCTGCCACGGTCCCGGAGAGATGCCGTTTTTGGAGGCCGATGAATCGCACCGCGTGGTTTTCGGGGAACCGGGGCGCGGACCAGGGCTGGACGGAGAGATATCCGAGGAGAATAAAGAAAAGCAACGGGGAAAAAAGGGTTTCTTTCCGCCGTATCCGGGAATGGCCGATAAAGGCGCCTGCCGCGCCCGCCCCCAAAACACCCCATATCCAATGGCCGGGGAATCGCGTTCCGATGAAGATCCCGGAAATAAGGGACAACAACAGCGGGATCAGGGGACGAAAATAGGTCCTCTGGCGCATCTGCGTTCACCCCCCGCCGTGTCCGTGCACCGGTTCACGTCAATGGATGCCGGCACGCCCTAATCTCGAATGCGTTTGATGGCCCCGCCCAGACGGGCGAATTTTTCTTCCATCTTCTCGTAACCGCGATCCAGATGATATACCCGGTTGACCACGGTGGTCCCTTCGGCGATGAGGCCCGCCAGCACCAAAGAGGCGCTGGCCCTCAAATCCGTGGCCATCACCGGCGCCCCGGAAAGGGCCGGGACCCCCTTGATCGCGGCCGTGTTCCCCGAAACAACGATATCGGCCCCCATCCGACGCAGTTCGCTGACATGGATGAACCGGTTTTCGAAAATCGTCTCGGAGATGACACTCAGGCCCTTGGCAACGGACATCAACACCATGAACTGGGCCTGCATGTCCGTGGGAAAACCCGGGTACGGAAGCGTCTTTACATCCACACTGGCGATGGTGTCGCCCCCGCGGACACGGATACCACCTTCTTCGACTTGGATTTTTGCTCCCACCATGAGGAGTTTATCCATGAGCGCATCCTGGTGCCCCGGGTCACACCCTTTCAAAAGGACGTCCCCCCGGGTCAGCGCTGCGGCCACCATGAAGGTCCCGGCTTCAATGCGGTCCGGAATGACGGCGGTTGCAACCGGGGACAAGGAAGAAACGCCGTCCACGGTAATCACCGACGTCCCCGCGCCGGTGATCCGTCCCCCCATCCGATTGAGGGTGTCGGCCAGTGCCGCGACTTCCGGCTCCCGGGCCGCGTTCCGGATAATCGTCCGGCCTTCGGCCAGCACCGCCGCCATCAGGATGTTCTCGGTTCCGGTCACCGTGGGCACATCCAGGAACAATTCCTTGCCCCGCAGTCTCGGGGCTTCGGCCTCCACATATCCGCCCTTGAGTTCCAGGGTGGCCCCCATCTCTTCCAGGGCCTTCAGGTGGATGTTGATGGGCCGCGCGCCGATGGCGCACCCGCCGGGCAAAGAGACCCGGGCCTTTTTCAGGCGGGCGACCAACGGACCCAGGACGAGGATGGACGCCCGCATTTTCCGAACCAGGTCATAAGGGGCCTCGGAATTATTCAGCCCGGCGGCGTTGATCCGCACCTTTCCCGGGCCCCTTTCCACCACCGCCCCCAGGTGCGACAGGAGCCGTTCGATACTCTGCACATCCATGAGGTTCGGAACATTGTCAAAGGTGTTCCATCCGTCCGTCAAAAGGGCGGAGGCCAGCATGGGCAACGCCGCGTTCTTGGCGCCCCCGATGCGGACTTCCCCCTTCAGCGGCCGTCCGCCTTCGATCACGATGCGATCCATTCTCCCTCCCAATACAAAAGCGCTTCTGCCCAGGATCCGGCAAAAGCGCTTCTCTTATGCGATGGTTTGATGCCCGGCGGATCAGTGGTGCCCGCCGCCCTTCCCCTGGACCGTATCGATGACCGCCTTGATGATGCAATAGGTCATGCCCAGACCCAGAATCGTCAGGGCAAACCACAGTCCGCCCATGAAGACCAGGTGGGACATGTCCCAGATCCACTCGAAATTAAATGGAAACATCTTCTCCTCCGTTTATGCCTGGGCCGGGCTCAGTTCGGCGTCGGCGGGTTCGGCGTCGGTATCGGTCTCGGGCGCCGGCGGTGCCGCGGGTTCCGATACGATGGGATTCAGTTCCGCCTCCTGGGGAAAGACCGGAAGGTACCGGTAAGAAAAGGCCACCAGGATAATGCCGTACGCCACGGGCAGGAGGGTGGTGGCCACTTCCTGCCAGCTGGGATAATACATGGGCCACCCTTCGAAGGGGAGTACCGGCACCGCCAGGGTCTGGAGCACCATGACCCACCGGTTGACGCACACGCCGATGACCCCCAGGACCACGGCGGTCATCAGCACGGGAGGCGTGTTTCTCCCTTTCCGGGTGAGCAGGATGGCCGCCGGGATCACTCCGCCGATGACGATCTCCAGGATCAGAATCCAGATGCCGTAAAAGGGATTGTTGGAATAAAACTGCATGAAGGTCATCCCCCGGGCCGGCGCCGTGACCGTCGCCCAGTACCAGGTATCGATGATCTTGGCCACGATATAGGTGGCCATCATCCAGCCGGCGATCTTGGCCAGCAGGTCGTAGACATCATCCTTGATGAGCCTTTTGCCGGTGACCTTTTCGGTGATCTTGGCCAGCATGATGGTGAAGCACGGTCCGTAGGCCGCCGCCGACCATGTAAAGAGGAAAAAGGTCCAGGGCCAGATGAAAAGGCCTTCCCGAAACGCGAAGGGACGCCCGAAAAGAACACCGGCCACACCTCCCAGGGAGCCCTGGTGGAAAAAGCTTAAAAACGCCCCCGTGGCGGCGAACAGCGGCATGACCGCGTGCATATGATGACTCAAATTGTGGAAAAAGGGGACCCGGTCGATCTGGCGGTTTTCCAGGACCAGCGGGAGATACTCGATGGTCAAAACGCCGAAATAACAGGTCAGGCAAAAGGCCACTTCGGTGAGCATGGAATGGACATTGGCGTGCCAGAAGATGAACCATCCCCTCAACGGCTGGCCGATATCGATGGCCAGAATCAACAAGGCCGAACTGTAACAGATGAACCCGATGAGGACGGCGAAGTTGATGATGTTTTTCAGGTTTTCCTTCCCGATGAGATATCTCAAAAATCCCGTGAAAAACGCCCCGCCCCCCAGGGCGATCACCGTCAGGTCCGCCCAGATCCAGGCGGCGAACCCGTAGGCGTCGTTCATGTTGGTCTGGTTGAGCCCCTTGATCCAGCACATGAGCATGGCCACCACGCCCCAGATCAGAAGCGCCACCACCGGCCCCAACTTCATGAGAAATTCCGGCAGCGGGCAGCGTTTCACCCCTTTGGGAAACAATGCGTCATCCATACGTTCCTCGCTTTTTATGCCTCAGGTTCCTTGCGGTTGCGTCCTCTTTGGTGCCGGTCCATGAGATGCTCAGTGCCCCCCGCTCGGCCCTTCATGGGGCAGATAGTTGTCTCCGGCCCGCCGGACCCATTCCCGGCTCGACAGGTAATAGACCTTGGGGTTGGTCCCCAGGCGTTCCAGGAGTCGGAAGGCCTTGGGGTTTTTCGGACGGCCGGCGTGGGCCGGGTCCGGCTGAACGATCTGATGAACCCGGTGGGTTTCGTTGTTCAAGTCTCCGAAAACGATGGCCCCTGCCGGGCAGGCCTGGGTGCAGGCGGTCTGGTATTCCTCTTCCTCCAGTTCCCGCCGGTCTTCCATGAAGGCCCTGTCCTTGGCCAGTTGATACCGGTGGTAGCAAAAGCTGCATTTTTCCACCACCCCCCGCATGCGGGGGGAGACGTTGGGGTTGAGATACTTTTCCATGCCGTTGGGCCAGACCGGATCCCACCAGTTGAAGTACCGGGCGTGATACGGGCAGGCCGCCATGCAATACCGGCATCCGAAGCACCGGGTGTAAATCTGGCTGACGATCCCGGTGTCCAGACCATAATCGGTGGCGATGGCCGGGCAGACGGTGACGCAGGGGGAATGGCCGTGATCCCCCTCGCAATGCATGCAGGGCCGGGGAAGATAGCAGATGTCCGTATCCGGAAAGGGTTTCCCGTTGGTCAGCTGGTAGACGCGCATCCAGGTAATGCTGTCCAGCTTGTTGGTTTCATCTTCTTTGAAGGGAACATTGTTTTCCGCCATGCAGGCGACCATGCAAGCGCCGCATCCGGTGCACTTGTCGAGATCGATCACCATTCCGTACTTCTTGGCCTGCTCGTGTTTCATCGGAACCTCTTATGCAATCTGGAATTTCGGTCTTGCGCAAAAAGCGCCGCGCCTCTTGACGCCCGGCAGCGACCTCATACCCGGGACAATTTCGCCCGAATGCCCCACGCGGCGTTGAGCCCGGACGCCCCGTCCTCCACCGGACCCATCAGCGCGTTGGCGTTCACGCCTTTTCCGGCCAGGTACCCGTCATAGGCGTGATGCCCGAGGCCCGTGGGAATCCCCACCAGCCCCGGCATGATCCCTTCAAAAAGATGGACCCGCACCCGGGCCTGGCCTTTGGGTGTCGCCAAAAGGGCCGCTTTCCCCTCGGAAAGCCCTATGGCCTTGGCCGTTTCGGGGTGGACCTCCACAAAAAGCGCGTCTCCTTTCAACACCGTGTCCGGGACGGTCTTGATGACAAAGGGCGGATCGCCGATGTACCCGTTGGCAAGCCGTTGGGAATCAAAGGGAATCAATATCAGGGGAAACGCCGGTTCCTCTCCCTGGGGCTGTACCATCGCCTGCATTCCCGCATCCCGGCTTTCCTCGGAGATGAATTCGAATCTCCCCGAAGCGGTTCCAAACGCCGGATACCCGGAACCGGGGGCAAAGTCCGCTTCCACCCGGTAACCGGTTTCCCGGAGTGTCTCCAGCGCATCGCCGAAAGTCTCATCCAGGCAGCCTTCATAATCTTCCCAGGGGAATGCCTTTTGCACCGGATCCCCCAGGGCCTTTGCCAGCCGCAGAATCACATCCCCGGCGTGCATGGTGCTGAATTGGGGATGGACCACGGGTTTGGCCAATCCGATGTACGGCTTGTTGAACCCTTCCGCATAAGGAACATCTTCGTATCGCTCCAGGTACATATGGTTGGGAAGGATCAAGTCGGCGTTTTGGGCCGTTTCATCCATGAAGGAAGAAAAGCTGACGATGAAGGGGATTTTGTCCCATGCCTTCTTCAAAAGGGCCGGATCGGAAAGGGTATAGTACGGGTTGGCTTCCAGAATGAATAAGGCCTGCACCAGGGAGGGGTCGGCGGCGGCGACCATTTCCGGGACCCGATGGAGGAGATGCCGGGCAAAGATGTATTTTTCCGTTCCGGCGCCGTCGACGCGGGGTTGCTGCATTCCCGCGGCGGCCGTGGCGTCCATCTCCACTTCAGGCCAGCGGATGTAATCGGGGCCTGGAACCGCCCACACGCCGCCTTTCCGGTTGATGTTCCCTACCAGGGCGTTGAGGGCATGCACCGCCATGAACTCGCCGATGCTCCCGGGTATGCTCCCCTTCCCCCGCCCGCAAAGGGCCAGGGGGCGGCCGGCCCCGGCGAAGCTCCGGGCCAGGGCAACGGTCGTGCTTTTATCGATCCCCGTGACCGCTTCCACCTCTTCGGGGGTCCATTTGGAAAGCACTTCATTTTTCCACCGGTCAAGCCCCCATGCATAAAAATCGACAAATTCCCTCCGGTGTAAGGACTCCTTCAGGATCACATGGGCCAACCCCAGTGCAAGGGCCCCTTCGGTTCCCGGATTCACCGGGAGCCATTTGTCGGATTTTGCCGCCGTGTTGGAAAGCCGGGGTTCGATCTGGACCACCTTGGCCCCGTTTTCCTTCCAGGCGCTGTGGGCCCGGAACATGCGGACCGGGGATCCCCACCCTTCGAGGATACCGCTTCCAAAACTCAAAATGAAATCCGTGTTTTCCACGTCGAACCCCGCGGAGGCCTGGACCCCTTGCATCAGGTGAAGGGTCATTTCGTAGGCATCCCGCATGGAGGGGGTTCGGATAAAGTTGGGGGATCCATAGACCGTGAGGAACCGCTCCATGAGGCGGCCCACAGTGCCGCCGTCGGTTCCGGAAATACACGCCAGGGTGTGGGACAGACGGTTCTCCCGCAGGGCCGCCAGCTTTTCAACGACCAGGGCAAGGGCATCATCCCATGAGATCTTTTCCCAGCGGTTCTCGCCGCGGCCGCCGGCACGCCGAAGGGGCGCGGGGACACGCGTGGGACCGTACAGCAGCTGGAGCCCGGACAGTCCAAGGATACAAATCCCCCCGCCGTTGACGGGGTGCCCTGGTGTGCCTTCGATCTTTACGGCGCGATCCCCCACTTTGCGTACCGTGACGCCGCACCCCCCGGGACACAGCATGCACGTCGTCTCGACGAAGGTCACCTCCCCGCCTGCCGGTACCGGGGTCCAGGGCCAGTTCTGGGACCAAATGGCCAGATCATCCGTGAGCTTCCACGGCAGGGGGGAGAGGGTCGTTCCCGCCGCGCCGCCGATCAAAAAGGATAAAAAACTTCTTCGATCCATCTTCATCAGTGCTACCTCGTCAAACCGTGGGTTGGGACCCGCTTCATCGTTTTTCCCTTTTCTTTCATTTGTGGCACACGAAACAGGCCTCATGTTGCGTCTGGACGCTGCTCTTTCGTCCGGATAGGGATCCCGGAAAGGCGATGCGGATAATATTGTTGAAAAACCCTTCGATGGGCGCCTCCCCTTCGGAAGCGGTCTTTTCCGCCGCCTCGGCATGGCACTCGGCGCAGTCGTCCATCTTCATGCGGTCCCAGGAGTTCCTCTTGATTCCGGCGATGTTGCGGCCCCAAATATCCCGGCTGAGGCCGGTGATGCGGTTTTCTTCATAAATCCGGGAATGGGTGGATTCGCCGATGGGGCCGTGACAGGTCACGCAATCCATCTTTGCCAACCGGACGTGTGCGGCATGGGAAAAGAAGACGCAATTGGGCTGCCGGGAATAGACCAGCCAAGGGACTTCCCGGTACTTTTCCACGTATTGGGTGACGAACTTGACTTCCTCCGGGTGATCGGTTTGGGCTTCTTCGTGGCATTCGATGCATTGCGCCAACCCCGGAACCCCCGAAAAGCTTCCGTCCTCCCGGAAAAAATGACAGCTTTCACACCCCTCGTCCACCATGTCCACATGAAGGGCGTGATTGAAGTCGATGGGCTGCTTTTTCTCGGAATACAAAAACTCGGGGAAGACGACCCATCCCACCAGGAGGCTCGCAATGAATCCCACCAAAAAGAAAAAGGGAATGGATCCGCTGGCTCCATTCCCTTTTTCCGGTTTGTCTTGTTCCGGCTGCTTCCCCGTGTCCGTCAGTGCATCCGCCTTTGCCTTGTCATCGCTGGTGCTCATATCCACCCCGTCTTCACAAAATTGAACCGTATCGCGTGCGCATTCCCCGCTTTTCGCCGGAGCAAAACACCGAACCCGTCGCTCAGGGCAAAAAACTCAGCGGGCGCATCTGAAAATGGATACTTTTCCCCTCGGGTTGCATTTGCCATCGAGCAATTTCGGCAAAAATGAAAATCGGGCTCTTTTACCCTTTGGGACTTTTTTTGTCAAGGCAAAATCAAGGGGGAAATCACTGGGCGTAACTGTGCAGACCGGGCAATAGATTGACTCCGAAATAGGTAAAAAGGACGGCGCCGAATCCAATGATGGAAATATAGGCCAATCGTTCTCCGTGCCATCCCCGCATGAGCCGGGCGTGCAAAAGGATGGCATAGACGAGCCAGGTGATCAAAGACCACGTCTCCTTGGGGTCCCATGACCAGTAGCTTCCCCATGCGGAATTGGCCCATACGGATCCCGTGATGATCCCCGCGGACAAAAACAGGAAACCGAACATCACCATCTGATGGTTCAGGGTCTCCAACATGCGGTTCTCCGGAAACAGGGAAAGCAGCCGGCTCTTTTGCCGGCCTTCCTTTTGTTTTATCAGGTACATGAGGCTGATTCCGAAGGCGATGGCAAAGGCGGCATAACCGATGAAGCAGGTGATGACGTGGGCGATGAGCCAGTTGCTTTTCAGCGCCGGCACCAGGGGCTGGATCCGGTCATTGATGTTGGGGGACAGGGACGCATAGGCCATGGCCAGAAAGGCGATGGGTGCCACAAAGGCCCCGATCACCCGGTTTCCATATGCCCGCTCCACCACCAGATAAATGACCATCAAGGTCCACGAGAAAAAAACAAGAGATTCGTAGAGGTTCGATAAGGGGGCATGACCGATGCCGAGTTGATACGATTCCACCCAGCGCAGCAGGATGCCCGCGGTTTGCGCGACAATACCCGCGAATGCGATCCAGGTGGCGGCTTTTCCGATGGATTCCTTTTTAAAAACCCACGCGGCGAGATAAAACGTCGCCGACAGGCCGTAGACAAAGGTGATCACGGACAATATGAATGAACTGGTCATGGAATCTTCCTTTTTCCAGGCGTTTTCCGGGGTTACCCGGCCAATTCCTTGGCCATTTTATCGACAACGGCGTCCATGGACAATTTGTTTTTATTGGCCGTTCCCGTCACGTGCACCTGGTTCCCTTTTCCTTTTTGCATCACTTCCACACAAAGCCGTTTGTGGGACATGAAAAAGGTAATATAGCATCCGACGATCATGATCACGAACCCGGAATAGACCACCCATACCCCCGGATCCTTGGAAACCTGAAGACCGGTATAGTACCGGGGTTCGACGGTCTCAACGGAAAAAACCATCGTGTCCTTGCGCATCCGATCGAATCCGGGGAACCGTAAAGGCAGAACGATCTCCGTTGGCGTGCCGCCCGGCGGAATCAGGGTACCCAGAACCGTCTCCCCCAAATCCCGGCCCCTGAAGAGATATCGGCTCTTGAAATCCCGGTAAATGAAGGATCCGGCCCCTTCGGGAAGATCGATCTTTTGCCCGGAGGAGGCTTTTTTCCGGTATTCCAGCTTTGTTTCTTCACTTTCCATCTTCAACGTGACGGTATCCGGCGGAAGCTTTCCGTAACTCGACTGGAAAATACGGATCCCCTTGTACTGCATAGGGTCATTGACCCGGATGCTCTTTTTTGCCACGGGTTTGCCGTTTTCCACGATGGTCAGGTCGGATCGAAACTCTTTGGGCGTCCCGGATTCGTAAAAACTCACGTGGAACGCATCGCAGCGGATGGCGAAATCCAGGGGCAGGACAACACCCGTCTTCCGCAGGCGGATGCGGCTTTCCGCCTGGCCCTCGGGAATGGTGACAAACCCTTCGAACCCGAAAAAAGAGCCCACCAGCGCGCCGATCAAAAGCAAAATCACGCTCAAGTGCACCGTATAAACGCCAAGCCGGGTCCATCGCCCCTTTTCGGCAAAAACCCAAAACCCTTTTTCCGTATCTTCCATCAGAACGGTCCCGAACCGCCGTTTGATCCTCGAAACGAAAAGGGGTTTCAATGTCTCCAGGGGCCTGGAATCGTTAAAAACGGCCTTGTTCGAAATTTTCCGGAACCGTTCCAGGACAAATCCGGGATTTCTCCGGAAAACGATCTTCCAGGTCCCCGAGAGCCGATTCAAAGAACAGACAATGATATTGAGGGTCAACAGCAGCAGGAGGAACTGGAACCACCACGAATGATACATGTCGAAGATGTCCAGGATGGCGAAGAGCCGGTAAAGAAAGGGGCCGTAGGTGTTGAAATAATCGGATGGACTGGCGTTTTGGGGAACCAGGGTGCCGATGACGGAGGTGGCCGCCAGGATGAGGAGGAGAACCACCGTGAGACGAACGGAGGCAAAAAAATCCCAGATTTTGGCCGCGGGTGTATTCGGATCGCTTGGCTTCATTTGAAATTCCAAAAAAAATGAAAACTTTTTAACAAAAGGGTGCCGGATAAATCAAGAAGATAAATCCTACCTTTTAGATCAAAAACAAATCAGGGGCGCGCCCCGGGCTGGAAAACCATGACGGCGGACCGGTTTTTTTTAAGATACGTGTCGGCCAGCGTGCGGATCTCTTCCGGCGTGACGGCGGCGTAATCGGAAAGGATCGTTTTGCTCCATTCCAGCTGCTCGGGGTGATCCCGGCTTCCCGTGAGGACCGTATCCAGCCAGTAGCCGTTTCTGCGCATGGTATCCTTGATGCCGGTGAGGATCGGTTCTTTGGCCCGCTGGAGTTCCTCGGCGGGGATCTCCGTCCGCCCAAGTGCGGCGGCCGTGGATGCGATTTCCGACACCAGGGTGTGGATCGCATCCGGTTTGGCATAGGCCATGGCCCACAGCATCCCGTAATCCGCATAGGTCCGGCTGGGCCGGTGAAAGGCCGTGGGAGAGTAGGCCGCCCCCTGCGTTTCCCGGATGGTCACCCGCAATCTCTCGGAAAGGACCTGGGCCAGTACGTTCAGGCGCCGCGTGCGTCCGATGTGCCAGATGTCTTCCGTGAGATACGCCACCACCGAAAGGGCCTTGGGAATCCGGGTGTCGACGGGGAAAACCCGGGTCTGTCCTTCCGGGAACCGGACTCCGGAAACGGGCCGGGTCCGTTCAACGCCGGATCGTTTTCCCAGGCTCCCGAAATACCGGGAAGCCAGGGAAATCACCTCCTCCACGGGGATATCCCCCACCACGGACAATTCGAGCCGGGCGCGTTCAAAGTTTTCCGAAAGCCATCCCCGCACTTCTTCAAGGGGGATTTGGGAAAACCGTTCCCAGGAAGGATACCCGAAACGCCCGTCTCCGCCGGCTAGAAAAGGGACTCCGTAAAACCGCAAGGTGTCTTCCACGGAATGGTCCGCCTCCGCGTAGTGCTGCCGGAACCGTTTCATGGCCAGGCGATACGCTTCTTCGCGATAGGCCGGGTTCAAAAGGCGGGTCCCCATCAATTGAAACAACAGGGGAATCTCGCCCGTGACGCTCGTCCCTCTGAAAGCGAAATGATCCTCGGCCACCCGGAAACCGACCTGCGTGTTGCTCCCGGCCAGAGCCTGCTCCAGCTCATGGCGGTTGAGCCGGCCCACCCCGCTTTCATTGACCACGGCCTCCGCCAGGATTCCGATCCCGGGGAATTCCGCCGGCGCGTCGGACCGTCCGAATCCGAAAATCAAGTTGGCCCGCACCGTATTGGCTTCGAAATCGGTTTTTTTCAGGTTCAACCGGATCCCGTTTTCAAAATCCACCTGGACGATGCCAAGATCCGGAATCTCTGTTCGCCGGAGGATTTTTCCCGGAAATTCGGGCTCCGGCAGATAGGGGAATCGTACCCCTTTTCGGGAAATCGGCGCTTTTACGGGTTCCTCCTGACTCGCTTCGAATACGCGTCGGATCCGGTCCTCTGGCGCATCGAGGTATCCGGTCAAATCCGCGTTCCCGGTGACAAGGATCAACCGGTGATCGGGCGCCCACGCCGCTTGAAAGGCATGGTGCACCGTGTCCGGTGTAAAGGCGGCGATGGCATCACCAAACAGCGTTTTCTCCTGCACCGGGGAAAGGAAAACCCGTCCGCTGTTGAGGTGTGCAATGAGCTTCCGGGCCAGATAACGGCTGTTGCGGGTGGCCGCACCGGCCTCGGCCTTGTCCATTTCGGCGGCAATCTCCTTTTTGACGCGCGCGAGTTCGGATCCGGTAAACCCGAACTCAAGGGCCTGCCTGAGGGTCTTTTCAAGAACGGCAAGGGCCCGGCCCCACTGTTCCGGACTGCATTCGGCATAAATCTGGGCATATTCGATTTTTCGCAAAAAGAATCCCCCGTCAATGCCGGCGGAAGAAAAGGGCGGGTGGGGTGCGGACAATGCCGCCTCCAGGCGTTCCCGGACGATCCGATGGGCCGCCTCCCGCTTCCAGAGCGCCAACCGGAATGCTTTCGTGTCCGGGCGCTCGGGGACTGTTTTCATGACCTCTATGGAAGCCTGCGTATTCCCCGCTTCCTTTTCAAAATGATAAAACGGGGAAATTCCTTTGTGATGGATCGGACCGATGTCCGGGTCTTCCGGTTTTCCGTCTCGAACCGTAAGATCCGCAAACCGATCCCCGATCATGCGGGCGGCGGCTTGGACATCAAAGTCCCCCACCATTACCAGGATCATTTTATCCGGGCGGTACCAGCGGTCGTAAAATGCTTTCACTTGATCCCGGTTGACATTCCGGAGCACGGTTTCCGTTCCGATGGGAAATCTTTTGGAAAGGATCGAATCCGGAAACTCGAATTTCGACACCGCCACATGCGTCCGATAGGAAGCGGAGTCCCGCTCCCGCTTTTCCGCCAAGACCACCCCGCGCTCCCGGTCGATCTCTGATTCCAGCAAGAGGGCACCCGCTGCGAAATCCTTGAAGACGGTCAGGGCTTCGTCGATGCTTTTGAGATCTCCTTCGGGCAGGAGGATATCGTAGACGGTTTCGAAATAACTCGTATGGGCATTGGCGTCGGGGCCGAACTGCATCCCGATCTTCTGGAAGTACTTGACGAGTTCTCCGGGTGCAAAATGGGTGCTTCCGTTGAAGACCATGTGCTCCAGAAAGTGGGCCAGGCCTCGTTCTTCCTCTTTTTCATGGGCGGATCCCACTTGAACGTTCAGGTGCATGCTCACCCGGTTTTTCGGCTCCTGGTTTTGCATCAGCACATAACGGAATCCGTTGGGAAGTCTTCCGAAATGCAATGCAGGATCAGGCTCCAGATCGCTGCGTTCATGCGGCCACACAGGGGAAACGACTGCGGAACCGGCGTCACCCGCCGAGGCGGTTTTTACCTTGCGGGCTTCGGTATCGGATTGTGCGGCAACGCCGTGGGTATCCGTCAATAAAAAGAAAATCAGAAAAAAAAGCGGCCACGGAATTTGCTTTAGCGGTTCTTTCCGCAGGGATGTCCTTTTTGAAGGCATTGAGACGTCTTTCTTTTCCTTGCTCCGCTGGACCGGTGCAAAATCGAAACGTTGGATCTGCTCAAGCGTAAACAATCACGTTTGGATGAATATAAGGCGGGAATGCGGTCCTGACAACGAGGCACGCCTTCTGAAAAAGAAAAAGCCTCACCCTGAAATCCGCACCCGATTCGCTCGCCGGTCCTGTGCCCGATAACAGTACCGGTGCCGGCAGGCGCTTAGGCGGTTCCGATTGGAGGCTTTCTGTCTTTCGAAACGATATTTCTCAGGCCTTGGTGTAGACGCCTCGCGATTCGGTTTTAATCAATCCTTTTTTTGTCAGCTTGTAAAGGGCGTTGCTGAGTTGCCGGGTTTCAAGGTTGGTTTTCTTCTTGATATCGGCGATGGTCACCCCTTTTTTGGATCGATTCACGACGTTCAACACGCTGTCAAGGACAGAGGGTTTTCCGGATGCTTTCTTGGGGGCGGTTTTTTTTGCAGGTTTTTTACTTTTGGCTTTGGCTCTGGGCTTCGCCGGCGCCTTGGCTTTGGCCTTGGCTTTTGGGGGCGTTTCCTTTGCCGCGGCATCCGCAAGCTTTTCGACTTTCTGTGTCAGGGATTGAAGCTGCTTTGCGATGGTTTTCAGTTGTTTTTCGGTTTTTGTCATCGATCTGTTCCTCCTTTCAGATTCTACGGTTCACCGCATCGAAAAAGCAGTAGACCATCTTTTTTGAAAAGTCAATGCTTTTCATCCGTTTTCTTTTCTTTTTTAAAGTTTATTTCTTAAAACATATCTCTTGTCAAACATACTTCCGTCAATGGGTGTTGACATACGCAAGCAGGTATGAAACATACGGTCCCAAAAATTATTTGTTACACGCCTCAATTACTTTGAGCCACGGTGTAAAAAATTCTTGAAGGTCTTTTTTTCAATGGTCAATGCATTTCAAACCGACTATCTTAAAGCACTCAACGACAGGCAACGGGAAGCCGTGGAACACCGGGAAGGACCTTTGTTGGTCATCGCCGGGGCGGGAAGCGGAAAGACGCGGACCCTGACGTATCGCGCTGCGCACCTGGTGGAACAACAAATTTCTCCCCGGTCGATTCTGCTTTTGACGTTTACCCGAAAAGCGGCTGCAGAGATGCTGAACCGGGCTTCCAAACTCCTGGATGACCGGTGCGGCCAGATATCGGGAGGAACGTTTCACGGCTTTTCCAACGTGCTCATCAAGAAATACGCCAAACAGTTAAACGTGGATCCTTGTTTTTCGATTCTGGATCGTGCCGATACACACCACCTGTTTTCCATGGCAAAAAAAGGATTGGCCGGGATCCAGGAAGTCCGGGCGTTTCCCAAATCCCGGACCCTGGCGCAGGTTTTCAGCATGGCCGCCAATAAGGAAAGATCCATCGAAGAAATTATCGAAGAAAGTTTCGGACACCTGGCCCTGTTCACCCGGGATGTTCGCGCCATCTTCGATGAATACACGCGGCATAAAATCCGACATCATTTTCTCGATTACGACGATCTTTTACTCTACGCCAAGCGCTTGCTGTCGGAACATGAGGATATCCGGGAGCGCGTGTCCGCCGCATATCGGTATATCATGGTGGACGAATATCAGGATACCAACCGAATCCAGGCCGAACTCCTTTATCTTTTGGCGGAAACGCATCAAAACATCATGGCCGTGGGAGACGACTCCCAAAGCATTTATGCCTTCCGGGGCGCCGACATCCAAAACATCCTGGAGTTTCCCCGCCGGTTCACAAATACCCGCATCATCCGCCTGGAAGAAAACTACCGCAGTGTCCAGCCCATCCTGACCATAACCAACGCCATCCTGGAAAAGGCGGAAGAACGGTATCCAAAACGGCTTTTCACAAGGAAGACACAAGGGAAAATTCCCTGTTTAATCCGCGCCGAAGATGAAAACACCCAGTCCCGTTTCGTGGTGGAAAAGATTTTCGCTTTGCAGCGAGACGGCGTTTCGATGGATCAGATCGCCGTTTTGTTCCGGTCCAGTTTTCACTCCTTTGACCTGGAAATCGAGTTGAAGCGAAAGGGCATCCCTTTCGTGAAAGTCGGGGGGTTCCAATTTGCCGAATCGGCTCACATCAAGGACTTTTTAGCCCATTTGAAAGTGGTGACCAATCCCTATGACCGGCTCAGCTGGCTGCGCATCCTCATGCTCCTCGAACGTGTCGGTCCCAAAACCGCAGAAAAGATCTTCGACGCCCTGGTCGCACAAGATGCCGGGCTTTCCGGATTTTTCTCCCTGGAAGGATCCGCTTTTCCCCTTGCCGACCTTAGAAATCTGCAAGAACTGTTCAAATGCCTTCAGGCGGACAACCTCAAACCGGTGGAAATGGGCGAACACGTGGCACGGTATTACCTTCCCCTTTTGCGTGAAAACTACGAGGATCATCCCAAGCGGGCCAAAGAATTGGAACAGGTTTTGGTCGTTTTGGATCGTTACGCTTCGCTGGAAACGTTTTTATCCGATATGGCCCTGGAGCCTCCAAACACGAGTACCGGTTCCGTGTTCCATCTTCCGGAAGCCGGGGATAAACGCCTCACCCTTTCAACGATCCACTCGGCCAAGGGCCTCGAGTGGCATTCTGTTTTTATCATTTGTGCCCTGGAGGGACGGTTTCCTTCCTATCAATCCGCTTTACAGCCCCATGCCTTCGAAGAAGAACTCAGGCTCATGTATGTGGCGGCCACCCGGGCGAAAGAGAATCTTTTTTTTGTCTATCCTCAGGATGTTTTTGACAGGAGCAGCGGCATGGTCCTGAATCGACCGTCACCGTTTCTGCGGGAAATCCCGAAAGAGATGTTGAAAAAGCAAGTGGCCAGAACCCGTGCGGGGGTGACCGGGTCCCGCCGCTTCGGAACGGCCCGGTCTCAAAACCGGCGATTTTAACACACTGGACTCCCGGGGGACTGTCGGCCGGATCTTTCAACACGAATAAAACGCGAGGCTTTCTCAACACCCATGCAATTCGATCTCATCGTCTTGATCGTTGGATTCTTTTTCGGCTTTTATATGGCGTGGAACATCGGTGCCAACGATGTGGCCAACTCAATGGCGACGGCCGTGGGCGCCAAGGCCATCACGTTGCGTCAAGCCGTAATCATCGCCGGCGTCCTCAATCTCGTGGGGGCTACGTTTATCGGTTCCCATGTCACCAACACCATCCGCAAGGGGATCGTCTCGGCGGAAGTCCTCGCCGACCCGCACCTGGCGCTGATCGGATCCCTTTCCGCCCTCCTGGCCGCCGCCCTATGGGTCTCTTTCGCCACCTGGAAGTCACTCCCCGTCTCCACCACCCATTCCATCGTCGGCGCCATGGTCGGATTCGGAATCATGGGAGGGGGATTCAACATGGTTCGCTGGGGAAAACTTCTCGCCGTGGTGGCCAGTTGGATCATCTCCCCGGTATTTGCCCTGGTCATTGCCTTTGTGATGTTCAAGATCATCGTGAAGTCGATCCTGGAACAGCCGGATCCCTTTGAACGCGCCTTCAAGGGGGCCCCTTTTTTCATCGGTATCACCGTTTTCGTGGCGGTCCTTTCCCTGTTTTTAAAAACGCCCCTGGGAAAAAAGATCGGCATCGAAACCGCCGGCGCGATTCCCATCGCGCTTTTTTCCGCCGTCGTTCTGGGACTTGTCGGGACACGACTCGTTAAATGGGCGGTAACGCCCCGCCTGAGGGACGTGGAAGAAATTTTCAGAAAAATTCAGATCGGGACCTCCTGCTATGTGGCCCTGTCCCAGGGGGCCAATGATGTGGCCAATGCCATCGGCCCCCTGGCCGTCATTTACTTTTTGGTCAAAACCGGGACCGTGGGAGAACAGGTCCCGGTGCCTGTTTTTCTACTGGCTTTCGGAGGCGTGGGAATCGTGTGCGGCATCGCCATGGCGGGTTCACGAGTCATGGAAACCCTGGGAAAGAAGATCACCACGTTGAGCAATACCCGGGGGTTCTCCGTGGATTTCGCCGCCGCCACCACCGTGCTGACGGCTTCCAAGCTCGGGCTTCCGGTCTCCACGACGCACGCCGCCGTGGGGGGCGTCCTGGGCGTGGGCCTGGCCCGGGGGATTGCAGCGGTCAATTTTCGCATCATTTTGCAGATTACATGGTACTGGATCCTCACCGTTCCGGCATCGGCGATCACCAGCATGATCCTGTTTAAAATACTTCACCGGATTTTATAAAGGAGGCGGCTATGCGCATCCCTTTTCTTTCCATTTTCATCACATCTCCATTTGAAGGACTCATGGAACATGCCGAACGGGTCAAGGAGTGCGCCTGGGTGTTCCAGCAGGCCATGGAATGCTATGTGGCCGAAAAATGCGTGCGCTTCGAAGCGTTCCGCACGGAAGTGGACAAACTGGAACATGAGGCGGACGCCGTCAAGCGGCGTATCCGGGGGCACCTTCCCAAAGGGACCTTGCTTGCGGTGGATAAATTCCAGCTCTTCCGCTATTTAAGGGAACAGGATTCGGTACTGGACTCCGTGCAAGACGCCTTGGACTGGCTTTCCTATCGCCCCATCGGCGGCATTCCCAAACCCTTGGAAAAGGATGTCCTGCTCCTGGTGGATTCGGTGATCGAGCCCATTGAAGTCCTTTCCCAGATGGTGATGGAGGCCAAGCGGTATTTCGAGTCATTTTCGGAAAAACAGCGTGTGGTGGTGAAAAACATCATCCGGGAACTACGCCGCTTTGAACATGAATCGGACCAGTACGAAGAGGCCATCAAGAAGAAAGTCTTCGCCGGAGAGTTTGATCCGGTGGCCGTCTTTCACATGATCCGGCTGGCCGAGATTATCGGCGCCATCGCGGATCACGCGGAAAACGCCGGAGACATGATGCGGGCCATGGTCGCCAAGTAGGCCCCCGACGTCGGGGCGCCGAACGGAAAACCGCGGCATGCGGCATGCTTCATTCCGAGAAATGCTCCACTTCGTAGACCGCCACCGTCGTCTTCGTATCTTTCCAGCAATCCGGTTCCATACCGGCTTTTCTACACAGGTGTTCCAGGAAAAGGGCCTTATCCGGGAGTTGATCCCAGACCTGGGGTAAAAACGTGGCCCGCCGCCCTCCCCTCGACAGGATCACGCCGTGCACGCCGGGAATGAGTTGCCGTTTCAAGTCTTCGCCGTCTGCAAACCGGAGCACCCTGGGTTCGGTTAGAATACTGATCTCGATGTCAACGCGGTCCAGCTCTTCTTTTTTCAGCGGGGAGAATCGCGGGTCGCAAAAAGCGGCGTTTTTCGCGTTTTCCTCGATGCCGTCGATAAGAGGCTGGGTCGCTTCGATGGTGCCGATGCACCCTCTGAGCCGTCCTTTTTCGTGGAGGGAAACGAAACATCCGCGCTTTTCTGTAAACGGCTTAGGAGGGGATTCAGGGCGCTTGAGGGAGTGCCCGGGATTCAGGGACGCGGTAATGGTCCCCCGCGCCAATTCCAGCAGGGCTTTTTTTTCTTCCGGGGTCAACCGGGTCATGATCGTGCTTCTTTTCTATCTTCTACGTTCGTAAAAACGCCCACCATACATAGAGGATAAAAACGGCCCACGATACGATGCACAACAGATAGGAAATCCAATCCGTGGGTCGCTTGGCCCGTCCATCCGGAGCCACCGGTCCCACCCGGGCATGGCAGGAAATGCATTCCTTGGCGTTTAAGGGCAGCTCGTAAAAACACTCCGGACACCGCTTCATGGTGTGGGGCTGTTTCCTTTTGAATAGTCGCATGCCCTTATCCTTTTTGGGTTTCCGCACTTCGGGGCGTCCGGCCGGTGCGATACTTAACGCACCGCCACCGGCTATTGTCCGGAAAAGCCTTCCTCCATAAAGATCTCCGCCGTGTTTTTGAGCCGGGAGACCATCGTGCTAAACGCAAGGAGTTGTTTTTGTCTTCCGATCATCTCCCGGGCTTTTTCCCTCTCCGCGGCCACATCCGCGGAGGGAATGATCTTTTTTTCCACCAATCCAATCACGAAATATCCCTTTTCCCCTCGAATTGCCTTTGAGGGAACCGGCTGCTCCGGCGTCAGTTCAAAGGCGGCTTGTGTCAGTTCCGGTGCGGATCCGATCTTGGGAATCGGCGCGTCTCGTTTAAAAAAACCGGTGACGTTCACCGGCAGTTGCCGGCGCCGGGCCTGGTCTTCAAAGGCGGCGTTGTCTTTCACGGCCGCAAGGAAGGCTTCGGCGTCTGTTTGTGCGTTTTCCCATTGCGTTTTCCGAATCCAGTCCTTTCGGACCCGGTCCGACACCGTCTCGAATTCGGGTGTCCGGGGGGGCCTCTTTTCCACCCCCTGAAGGATGTAGTAACCATCCTTCATTTCCTGGATATCGCTGATTTCACCTGCTTGGAGCGCAAACGCCGCGGCGGCAAAGGCCGCCGGATCGGTCGGTCCGGGGGGAGGGGCCTCCCGGGTGAAAAAATCGGTGGCAACAAGTTCGAATTTCAATTCTTCAGCCGCTTTTTCAAATTCCGAGCCGGCGATCAGTCGATCGTAAAAGGTTTCCGCCGTTTCATAGGCGCGGGTCCTGGCGCGATCCTCCAACAGCTTTTTTCGAATCTCCTCTTTTGCCTCGGCAAAAGAAAGCGTTCCGGCCTCGTTGACCTTTTCCGCCTTGATGATATGCCAGCCGAACGGTGTCCGCACCGGATCGCTCACTTCTCCCGCCTTCAACGCAAACGCCGCTTCTCCAAAAGGCGGCACCATCATCTCCTTTTGAAAGGGCCCGATGCGTCCCCCCGACGCCTTGCTCGGATCCTCGGAAAACGTCCTGGCAAGGGCGGCGAAATCCTCCCCATTGCGGATGCGTTTAAGAAGGCCTTCGATCTTCTTTCTTTTTTCTTCTATGGTCTCCGGCTTATCCGCCGGATCGGTCCGGATCAGGATATGCCTGGCTTCCATGGTCTTTGGAACCGCAAACGCTTCGGGGTTGGCGTCGTAATACTCTTTCAGCTCGGCCTCCGTCACGGAAACGTCGTTAAGATATCGCTGCGGGTCGATATGGACGTATCGGACCTTTACCTGCTCCTTTGTCCGGTAGTCGGCGGCGTTTTCCTTGAAAAACGCCTCGAGTGCTTCCGTTGAAGGGGTGATGTTCGTGTAGGCGTCGGGATCAAAGAGGACGTACCGGATGTTCACGGCCGTGTCCTGCCAGTCGATCCACGCGTCGACCTCCAGATCCGAGACGTGGATGCCGTCCGTCACGAACCGCTCGAGCCGCTGAACCTGTATGGACCGCTTCTGAAGCATTTCGAAGGTTTCCGGCGTCATCCGGTTCAGATCCAGGATCCTTCTGTAGAGGCGGGGATCGAAACCGCTGTCGGACTGAAACGCCGGAATCGCGCGAATGGTATCGGCCAATTCGGACTCGGAAACGGACAGGTGGAGTCTTTGGGCTTCCTGGAGCAACAAGCGTTCTTCGATGAGTTGATTCAGGGCCTGTTCCTTTACCTTGAGTTGTTCGATCATTGCCTCGTCCAGGTTGTCGCCGAAACTGGCCCGAAGCCGTTGGATCAGGCTGTTGTAGGTTTCCCGATACTCCGCCACGCCGATGGGTTCTCCGTTCACGACGGCCACCCGTCCCGCCTGTCTTTCCCTGAAACTTCCGATTCCCCAGAAAACGAACACAATCACAATGGCGCCCAGGATGATCTTGATCATCAGGGAACCGGCATGTTTCCGCATGAGATGCAGCATAGAATGTCCTGAATTTTAAATGAGATCCGTTATGGTGATGCCGATGCGCAATGCCCTTCGTGCTCCGAGAAGCCTTTTGAAAGCCATTACATGATCAGCGTCAAGGGTTTTTGCTGCCGGTCGATTTTGGTCCCCACCGATTCGGAGCAAAAGGCACACAGATATTCGTATTTATCCCCTTCGGGCAATACGAGCAACAGGCGTTTTCGAACCGGAACCGCCCGGCGGCATCTGGGGCAATACAGCTCCGACGCGTCGAATTCCCGGTACATCCCTTCCGATTTTTTCGACGGCGTCGGAGAAACGGGTTTTTGCATATATTGCAATGGATTCATCGTCTCATCAATACCAAGCGGCACCCGGGGCACCGCCGTCACTTCCGTTTATCCGATTCCGTTATTCCTTAACTTCGGCGAAATTTACGAATATTCTTCATTTTTGTCAACCGTTTCCCGTCCCGTATCCCGTTTTCCGAAAATTGAGCCGCTCGATGTGCGGCATCCGTTTTAAACGATCCCGAAAAGAAGACGAAAAGGAATTGACACGTAAGCACCGCCGGTGATAAAAGTTTTATTATTTGAGGGGCTGTAGCTCAGCTGGGAGAGCGCATGACTGGCAGTCATGAGGTCGTCGGTTCGATCCCGATCAGCTCCACCATTAAAAAACGAAGGGTTTTCGACAGGTTACGTCGGAAGCCCTTTTTTTTGGATCACCCTGTTTTGGAAATTCTGACCAAATCGGACCGTGGCGTTTCATCCTTTACGAACGTCAGCCCGCCCAATAAATTAACCGGCGTTTTTTTGTGTTACTGGGATAGATGGGCATATCGCAGGGTCATTGTCATGGCCTTGCGGCCGAGCAATTCTTGAACGTCTTTTAAAGACCCTCTGAGATGGGAATCTGCCGGGCCTCGCTTGTTTTGGTTTTTATATTGGAATCCCATAAAAAGCGATACGCCAGTACTCCATCACTCCAATACTGCAGTGCCTTGCCCTATCCGGCAGCGGCAACAGACCCTGATCCATTCCATTTTCCCGTCCCCACTTCTCCAGTTGCAAGCGGCATGGTCTTGAAGCAAAACATTATGAAATAAAAGAACATTTCGAGACAAGACCGGAACGGGTGTTTTTCGTGTTTCCACTGTAAAATTCCCCTTGACACGACCTTGAAAATGGGACAAAAGATTGTTAACAACTTGATTGGCGACCAAAGTTAGAGAAGTGTTAAATAGATTGCGAACAATTGATAAAATAATATAAACAGATGGATACAGAAACGGTCCACCACAGACAAACCCACGAGATCGACGCTTATGCCTTCACAATTCAGAGTACTCATGTTTGAAGCCATGCATGCCAAGGGGACGGACCTGCTCAAAGCCTCCTGTCAGCTCGTTTATGCCAAAAACCTGGATGAGGCCAGCCTGATCGAACAGGCCCGGGATGTGGATGCCATGATCATCCGTGCCAACGGCGCCATCACCGCCGCACTCATGGACGCCGCACCCGGCTTGAAGGTGATCGGGCGCCACGGTGTGGGTCTGGAAGCCATCGATCTCGAGGCGGCGCGCAAAAGAGGGATCCGGGTGGTCTACACCCCGCAGGCCAACAAGGAAAGCGTTGCCGAGCACTTTGTCGGAATGGCCCTGATGCTGGCGAAGAAATTGCGGCTGGCCGACCAAGCCCTCCGCAATACCAACTGGAGGGCGCGCTATGAACTCATCGGCACCGAACTGAACGGCAAGACACTCGGTGTGCTGGGATTCGGCCGCATCGGGCAGCAGACCGCCCGTATCTGTCATGCCGGTTTTGACACGCCTGTCATCTATTTCGATACGATCGATTATTCGGATGCGGAAAAAAGCCTGGAAGCTCGTCGAGTGGATGCGAAAACCCTGTTCCGGGAAGCCGACTTCATCTCCATCAACATGCCGCTGTTGTCCGAAACCCGTCACTTCGTCAACCAGGAGCTGATCGGACTCATGAAGCCCACCGCATTTCTGCTCAACATGGCCCGTGGACCGGTGTGGTGCGAAGCAGACGTGGCGGCGGCCCTCAAAGCCGGACGCATCGCCGGCGCCGGTTCCGACGTGTACGAGATCGAGCCGGTGACAGCGGACAACCCCCTGCTGGCATTGGATAATTTCGTGGGCTCTCCGCACATGTCCGCCCACACGGAAGAGGCCATGATCCGGATGAGTATGGTGGCCAGCGACGTTCTGGCCGTTCTGGAAGGCCGTGAACCGGTGTATCCGTATCTGTAGGAACGAATCGAGAGTAAAGGAGAGTTATATGGCAAAAGTGACGATACTTTCGCAGGTGTGCAAAGGCGTCGACGATTGCGGGATATGCCGGCATATCTGTCCAGAGAGCCTGTTCGAGGCGTCCAGGGAGATGAACGCCTCTGGATATTTCCCGCCTGAGTTGTCGCGGCCGGAGGACTGCACCGGATGCCAGACATGCATGATCTGCTGTCCGGACTTCGCCATTGTTGTTGAAACCGAAGAAAAACAGACCCATCAAAATACAGAGGACGAGCATGGGGCGGAACAGTAGAATATTGACAGGAACCCATTTCGAACTGGGCAATTGGGGCTGCGCCGAGGGGGCCATCGCCGCTGGCTGCAACTATGTGGCGGGGTACCCCATCACGCCGGCCAGTGAAATCGCCAACCTGCTGGCGGCCCGTCTACCACAGGTGGACAGCACTTTTCTGCAGACCGAAGATGAAATCAGCGCCATCTGTTCGGCAATCGGTGCATCCTGGGCTGGCTGCAAGGCCATGACCGTCACCTCGGGTCCCGGAATCAGCCTCATGCAGGAAAACATTGGATTCGCCGCAGCCACCGAGACGCCGTTGGTCATCGTGGATGTACAGCGCTTCGGGCCTTCCACGGGCGTGCCCTCGGTGGGCCTCGGCGCCGACGTGGTGCAGGTGGCCAGGGGGTCCCACGGCGACTACCAGATCATCGCCCTGTGCCCGGAAAGCCCCCAGGAGATGTTCGACTTGACCATCCGGGCGTTCAACCTGGCGGAAAAATACCGGGTGCCGGTTTTTGTGCTGGCCGACGGGTTTATCGGCCACATGCGGGAGCAGATCGTCATCCCCCCGCAAGAGCGCATCCAGATCGAAAACCGGAAGATTGCCGCCCCGGCAAAGAGCGTGCTGGAGCGGAACGATTTCCTCGACGTCGAGGTGGCCCCCATGCCGGTGTTCGGCCGGGGCCTGAAGGCCCATGTCACCAGCTCCTGCCACGACGAGCACGGGATGCGGAACCTGTCGGATCCGGAGGTGATGCACCGGTACGTGATGCGCCCCATCGAAAAGATCCTCACCCACCGCGACGACATCGTTCAGGTGCAGGAAGATGTCAGCGACGCGGATCTGGTGTTGGTCAGCTGCGGCACAGTGTCGCGTTCTGCCCGGGCGGCGGCCCGCATGGCCCGCAGCCAGGGCCTGAAGGTGGGCACCCTGCGACTTTTGGCCTGCTGGCCCCTGCCGGACAAAGAGATCCGCAGCGCGGCTGATCGTGTGAAAGCCATGCTGGTGCTGGAAAACAACACGGGCCAGCTTTACCCGTACATCAAGGCGGAATCGGCCCATGCCTGTCAGGTCTCTTTTCTGGGTCCCCAGACACTGGGACAGATCCACGATCCGGCGTACATCCTCGACAAGGTCAAGGAGATGATGCAATGACCGTGAATGCCCATCCATTGAGAGAAAAATATACCCGCAGCCACGTGGCCCGCACGACCACCTGCCCGGGCTGCGGCATCGGCACCGTCTCCCAGGCGATCCTGCGCGCCATTGACGGGCTGCAACTGGATATCGACGATTTCGTCTTCGTGTCGGGCATCGGGTGTTCGGCCTGGATCCCGAGCCCCTTTTACAACGCCGACACGCTGCACACCACCCACGGGCGGCCCGTCGCCTTTGCCACAGGGGTCAAGCTCGGACTGCCCCACAAGCACGTGATGGTGGTCAGCGGCGACGGGGACTTGACCGCCATCGGCGGGAACCACCTGATCCATGCCGCGCGCCGCAACGTCAACCTGACCGTGGTGCTGGTCAACAACGGCATCTACGGCATGACCGGCGGGCAGACCGCACCTACCACCCCCCCGGGGATCAAGACCATCACCAGCCCTTACGGGGCCATGGAACCGCATTTTGACGTGTCGGCCATGGTCAGTGCCGCAGGGGCGTCGTATGTGGCCCGGTGGACCACCCACCACCCCCGCCAGATGAGCCGGGCCATTCGGAAAGGCATTGAAAAAGAGGGATTTGCACTGATCGAAGCAGTCAGCCAGTGCCCGGTTCAATTCGGCCGCGCCAGCAAGATCGGCGGGGCGGTGGAGATGCTGAAATATTTTAAGGAAAACAGCGTACGCCGTGACAAGGCCCTGGGAATGGAGCCGGAACAGTTGGCCGGGAAAATCGTGGTGGGCGAGTTCGCCGATCGGCGACTGGCCGAACTGACCGCCCAGTGGGCCCGGCTGCGCAGTGACATGGCGGAGGGATCATAATGGCACAGACAGACATCACCATCGCCGGCGTGGGGGGGCAGGGGTCGATCCTGGCCGGTGTTATTTTGGGGTCGGCGGCCGTCACCTACGACAACCGGTATGCCACCCAGACCCAGGCCTATTCCTCGGAATTGCGCGGCGGGTTCGCAGCCACATGGGTCATCATCTCCGATGCACCCGTGGAGTACCCCCGGGTGATTCAGCCGGACGTCCTCGTGGCCCAGGCCCAGGATTCCATCAAACGATTCGGTGATGTGCTCAAGCCCAGTGGAGTGCTGATCATCGACAGCGACATGGTTCAATCTTTTCCGGAAAGCGCGTCAAACGTCTATCAGATTCCTGCCACATCCATTGCCCGGAACGAGCTGAAACAGCCCCTGACCGCCAACATGATCATGCTCGGAGCCTTGTACACGATCACTGGGATCGTGAGCCGAAAGGCCCTGGAGTCCGCCATTGTCGCGGTCGTGCCCCGGGGCAAGGACGAGGTTAATCTGCGTGCGTTCGACCTGGGGGCCCAACGGGTCATGCGGGTTTAATCGCACATTTTACGGATAGTTACTCACGGGAGGTCTTTAAATGGGCGTCAAAACGAAGGAAGCGTACATCGAGTCGCTGCGCCAGATGAAGCCGACCGCTTACATGTTCGGCGAGCGTATCACCAATATCGTGGACAATCCCCGCTTGAGGCCCGGCATCGAGGCCACCGGCGCCACCTACGAGATGGCCCAGACGGATGAATACCGGGACCTGATTCTCACCCGCAGTCCGCTGATCGATGAAACAGTCAATCGCTTCACCCTGCCACCCGGATCCATCACGGATCTGGTGGCACGGGTCAAGATCAACCGGGCCATGGGCAACCGCGTGGGCACCTGCCATCAGCGCTGCACCGGGCTGGACTGCCTTTCGGCGCTGTCCATCGTCACCTACGACATCGATCAGAAACACGGCACCTCCTACTTTGACCGGTTCCGGGAATTCCTGAAACATGTTCAAAAAAATGACCTGACCTGCAACGCGGGTGTCACCGATGTCAAGGGAGACCGCTCCCTGGGGGCTCACGAGCAGGCAGACAAGGACATGTACCTGCGCGTGGTGTCCCGCAGCGAGGCGGGCATCGTGGTTCGTGGGGCCAAGGCCCATCAGACCGGATCGCTGTCCTCCCATGAGATCATCGTGCTGCCCACCCGGGCCATGCGTCCCGGCGACGAAGATTATGCAGTGGCCTTCGCGGTTCCCAATGATACCCCGGGGATCATTCACGTGGTAGGCCGCTCCAGCCTCGACAGCCGGGAGCTGGAAGGTTGCGACATCGGCAACATCCGCTATTCCAAATACTGCCCCACGGTGATTTTCAACGACGTGTTCGTGCCCTGGGAGCGGGTCTTCATGTGCGGGGAAACCGAGTTCGCCGTGGACATGGTGGTCAAGTTCTCCTCCTTTCACCGTCAGAGCCACGGCGGGTGCAAGTCCGGAAAAATCGACTGCATGACCGGGGCGGCCCTGAACATGATGGACTACAACGGCACCAGCAAGGCCGGGCACCTCAAGCAGAAAATCATCGAGATGATCCACCGGGCCGAAACCCTCTACGGGTGCAGCCTGGCCGCTTCCTACGAAGGCATGCAGATGCCGTCGGGCACCTACTTCATCGACACGGTGCTGGCCAATGCCTCCAAGATCCACGAGGGCAAGGAGATGGCAGAGGCCATCCGGCTCATGGTGGATATCAGCGGCGGGTTCGTGGCGGATCTGCCGTCGGACCGCGACTTTGCCAACCCGGAAATCGGCGCGCTCCTGAAAAAGTATCTCAAGGGCAAACCGGACGTGCCGGTGGAAAACCGGGTGAAAATGTTCCGCCTGGTGGAAAAAATGGCCATGGAGAGCGCTGACACCATATCCGACATTCACGGGGGCGGCTCTCCCGAGGCCCACCGGGTGACCCTCCTCAGAGAAAGCGACATTGAATCCCGCAAGCGTGCGGCCCGGCGCTTGGCCGGAATCGAGGACTGAATCAATGAATCCCGGGTTCATGCGGCTCTTCGAACCAGTGGCCCTGGGGTCCCGGACCGTTAAAAACCGGTTGACCATGACGGCCATGTCCACCTGTTTTGCCGGGCCTGCCGGGGAAGTCACCGACCGCCTGGTGGGCTATTACGCTCGGCGTGCCCAGGGCGGCGTGGGCCTGGTGACGGTGGAGGAAGCCTACATCCACCCGCGCCTGCCCCATGTCAAAAACGCCCTGGGGGTCTACGGAGACCACCTGGTGGAAGGCCTCAAACGCGTCACCGGAGCCATTCACGCCAGGGGAGGGCTGGCCTCCCTGCAGATCGGGCTCTACTTCCGCCAGCAGTTCAACGGGTTTCCTCGCTACAGCGTGTCGGCGGACGCACCGGACTGTGCCGCCGGATGCAAGGAACTGACCGTGGAGGAGATCGGCTATCTCACCGGTCTGTTCGCCGACGCGGCCGAACGGGCCATGTGGGCCGAATTCGACGCAGTGGAAATCCATGCCTGTCACGGCTGTCTGGTGGCTGAATTCCTCTCGCCCTTCTGGAACCACCGGCAGGACGCCTATGGGGGCAGCCCGGACAAACGGTTCCGGTTCGCCCGGGAAATTCTGGCCGCGGTGAGAAAACGGCTCGATCCGGCCTATCCGGTGCTTTTCCGGATATCGGGCAGCGAGTTCACCCCGGACGGATTCACTCCTGAGGATGCGGTGGCTCTGTCCCGGCAGTTGGCCGACCACGGAGTGTCGGCCATCAGCGTGTCCGGAGGTCTCGGACATGTCAACCATATCGCCATCCCACCCGGAAGCGTGCCCAGGGGTCTGCTGCTACCAATCGGAAAGCGGATCCGGGAAGCGGTCAATGTGCCGGTGATCGTGGGAAACTCCATGACGGCCGAGATCGCAGTTCAGGCGATTGAAAACGGGGCCGCGGACATGATCGGCATCGGGCGCCCGCTCATTGCAGACCCGGACTGGCCTCAAAAGGTGAAAAACGGTCTGCTCGACGAGATCCGCCACTGCCTCCGGTGCAACCAGGGTTGCTACGGGGCCCTGCTAGACGCCAGGAGACCCCATATCGCGTGTATGTACAATCCGGAATCCGGCCGGGAGTTCGAACACCCGATCACGCCGGCCGGCGTTTCGCGACACATCGTGGTCACCGGCGGCGGGCCGGCCGGATGCGAATTCGCTCGAGTGTCTCGGATGCGCGGTCACCGCGTGGTCCTGCTGGAGCGTTCCGGTCACCTCGGTGGGCAGATACGCCTGGCGGCCGTACCGCCGGCCAAGGGCGATTTCGCTAAGATGGCCGATTTCTACAAAGGTGAGCTTGAACGGCTCGGGGTGGATGTGCGCCTCAACACGGCCGGAACCCCGCAGCGGCTGGCCGAATTCAAGGCCGATGTCTACGTGTTTGCCACGGGATCCGAGCCGGTTCGTCCCCCTATCCCGGGGGTGGATATGCCCCATGTTTTTTTGGCCCAGGACGTGCTGAACCAAAAGGCAAATGTGCCGGACGGACCGGTGGTGGTGGTGGGCGGCGGCGCCACAGGCCTGGAAACAGCCGAGTATCTGGCCGACCAGGGCCGTTCGGTGACGGTGGTGGAAATGCTCAACGAGGCCGGGCGCGACATTCAGCCGGGTATCGGCGTCCGAGAGGGACTCATGCGGCGCCTGGCAGACAAACAGGTCCAGATCATCTGCGGACAGGCGGTCAAGGAAATCGACGCCGCCGGGGTCACGCTGTCGGATCGTCCCTTGACAGGGGTGGGCAACCAAACCCGCATCCTTGCCGCGGCCGTGGTGCTGGCCGTGGGCATGAAACCGGCAGCAGCTCAGCCGGAAGGGCTGCCGGCATCCGCCGTCTGGTTTCGGATCGGGGACTGCTGCCATCCGGGAAATGCATTGCAGGCCATTCATCAGGCGTTTGACCTGGCGATTCGTATATAACCCATGTGTGTCACACCATAACAAAGGAGGCAGCCCATGCAATCGCGAAAACTTTTAACATTCTTAGGGGTTTTGAGTCTGTGTGCCGTGTGTGTTGTTTCATTTTCCATTTCAACGGCACTGGCGGCCCAACGGATCCGGGTGGCCACCGTGGCGCTTCCCGAAACCACCATCGGCCAGAGCCTTGTCCAGTGGAAGAAGGTTCTGGACGAAAAATCGGGCGGCAAGCTGGAGGTCAAAATTCTGGACCGCGGCGTGATGGGAGGCGACCGTGAGATGATTGAGGGGTGCCGGCTGGGAACCCTGGATGCGGCCATTGTCAGCGGATCGGTGCTGGCCAACATCATTCCCCAGTATTTCATGATTCCGCTTCCCTACCTGTTCAACAACCACGACGAGGCCAACGCGTTTCTGGACGGCCCCATTGGGCAGAAAATGTTCAAGATGCTCGAGGAGAAAAACCTGGTGGGCCTGGGATGGGCCACTTGGTCCTTTCGCGGCATCTGGTGCAACACCCGTCCCATTACCGGCCCCGAAGATCTCAAGGGATTGAAGATCCGCACCGTGGAAACCCCGCTGGACATGTCCACTATCAACAACATGGGCGGCATCGCCACCCCCATGGCCTGGAGCGAAGCCCTGCTGGGCATGCGCCAGGGAACCGTGGACGGCATCTCTACCACTTACGGACTGGGATACCACCTGAAACTGTACGAGATCGCCAAATACGCCTCCCAGACCAAACACTACTATGAAACCGCCCCGCTGATCATGAGCAAGCAGATGTTTGACAAGTTCAGCCCCGAAGACCAGAAACTCATCAAGGAATCCGCAGCAGAAGCCTTCCTGTGGGCGCGCATGGAGCAGGTCAAGTTCGACGAGAAATCCGAAGAACTGCTCACGGCAAAGGGCGTCAAGGTCAACTCCCTGAGTCCGGAAGCCTTCGAGGCCTTCCGCCAGCTGACCCGTCCGGCCTACAAACAGTTCCGCGAAAAGATCGGCGCGGCATTCATGGACGAGTGCATGCAGTTTATCGAAAACTATCGAAAGAGCAAATAGCTCGCCGTCAAAGGGCAGGGGAGCCGCCACAAGCCCCCTGCCCGGAACAGCCCGGGAAACCAACATGATGACCAGAATGTTGAAAACCGTCGAGTCCGTGTTAAAATTTATCGTCACCGTGCTGCTGGCCGTCACCGTGGTCTGCCTGTTCTACGCGGTGTTGATGCGCTACATATTTCACAACCCGCCGGCCTGGTCCATGGAACTGAGCCGCTTTCTGTTCATCTGGATGGTCATTTTCAGCGCGGTGCTGGTAACCCGGGAAGAGAGCCACATCCAGATCAAGTTCATTATCGACCGCATGCCGCGGACCGTGCGCTTTGTCTGGTCCAATGTGCTGCGCCTGCTCATGATCGGTTTCTGCTGGGTGATGGTCCGCCAGGGCCTGGTGATCTTTCCCCTTGTCTCCGAGGCATCAACCCCCACCCTCGGGGTTTCCATGGGATGGCTCTATCTCGCGATTCCAGTGGGCGGCGTGCTCATGGGGATCTACCTGCTCGAAGCCGTAGTGATGACCACTGTGGCGTTTTTCAAGGAAGATCCGGAAGGGGAGGCCTCTGAATGTTGATGATATCGGTTGTGCTTGTTTTCCTCTTTTGCACCCTCACGGGGATGCCGCTTTTTTTCGCTTTCGGCGTGGCGGCCACTTATGCCTGCATTGCCGGAGACCTGCCGCTCCAGATCATCGCCCAGCAGATGATGATCGGCATGGATTCCTTCACCTTGCTGGCCATTCCCGGTTTTGTGCTGGTTGGGGAAATCATGTGTATGGGTGGGATTTCCAAACGCGCCGTTGATTTTTCAAATTCCCTGATCGGCCACTTAAAGGGCGGCCTGTCCATGGTGGCGGTTCTCACGGGCATGGTCATGGGTGGTATCAGCGGATCGGCCGTGGCGGATACCGCTGCGGTAGCCACGGTGCTGGTGCCTTCCATGGAAAAGGAAAACTATCCGAAAGATTTTTCGTCCGCCGTGGTGGGAACCGCCGGACCCCTGGGCAACATCATTCCGCCGTCCATCCCCATGGTGGTCTACTCCATGACCGCCGGACTATCGCTCCTGGATCTGTTTCTGGCCGGCTACATCCCCGGCCTCATGATCGGTTTCAGCCTCATGGGACTGTGCTACTTCATTTCCAAGCGCAGGGGATACGGCCCCGTCACCACCGTGCCGTTCTCATGGAAAACCGTGGGCTTCACCTTCAAGCGTTCCATCCTGGCCATCCTCACACCGCTGATCATCGTGGGCGGCATTGTCAGCGGGGTGTTCACGCCCACGGAATCGGCCATGATCGGCGTGGTCTACTCGCTGGTGGTGGCCATCCACATCTACAAGGAAATGTCCTGGTTCCGGCTCCCCTATCTGCTGCTGGTCTCTGCCAAGACCACAGCAAAACTGGTGGTCATCATTGCCTCGGCCTCGGTTTTCTCATACATTTCCATCAACGAGGGGATCCCGGACCTGTTCCGTGATTTCATGCTGGGCATCTCGGAAAACAAGCTGGTCCTGCTGCTCATCCTCAATATCATTCTACTGCTCACCGGCCTGATCATCGACATCCTGGTGGCCACGGTGATCATCGTGCCCGTGCTCATCCCGCTGGGCCAGAGTCTGGGGCTGGACCCCCTGCACATCGCCATGATTTTCACTCTCAACATGTCCATCGGTCTGCTGACGCCGCCGGTGGGGTACTGTCTTTTCGTCTCCTCGGCTGTGGCGGACATCCCCATGGAGCAGACCGCGCTGAAAGCCGTGCCTATCATCATCACCATGATCGGAATTCTGGTGCTCATCAACCTGTTTCCCGCTTTGTCGCTGTTCATCCCAAACCTCGTCAATTAGAGGTAGAGCGTTGAAGAAACAAAAAAACAAGGTCCGGAACATCAACCACAATCAGGAGAAAAGAGATGCATTACATCCAGGAAAAAGACATCCAGGGGCTTCAACTTCCCGGAAGGCTTTGGAAAAAGCTGGTCGGACCCGATGACGGCAACTGCCGGAACATGATCTTGGGCGTGGTCACCTTCCCGCCGGGAAGCGATCCCGGAACCCACCTGCACGAAAGGGAAGAAGAGATCATCTACGTGATATCCGGTGTCGGGGAGACCCGGGTGGGGGACAAGGTCTATGCCCTGGCGCCCGGTGTGGCGGTGTTTACCGAACCGGGCATCGAACACGGAGTAAAGAACACCGGCGATCAGCCCCTGGTCATGATCAGTGTTTTCAGCCCCCCGGTCCGGCCGGGCTCTTATGACAAGAATAAGGACGCCAAGTAGCGGCCGTGCCGAAACGGTATCTTTTGGCCCGGAGCGGCCTTCAGGCCTATTCGATGGTGATCAACAAATGGAGGAATAGCTATGGACAGACATGCATTGGTTCAGGAAGTAACGACGTATTTTTCTCAATCCGATCACTGGCGGCGGCTGTGCGCTGCCCTGCAAGGAGATCCGGACCCGCAGGGCTCCCACGTGCATGCCTATGTGGATACATCGGTACACCCGGATTCACTCGAGCAAATCATGGTCGGCTACTTTCAGCGGCTGGGCTGGCCCTCCGCCCGCAAAATCGACCACATGGCACCCAAAAAAGGGATGGGGAGCCTCCATGGCGTGGAGCCTGAAGGCAAACCCCACTTCGACTACCAGTGGTTCTTCAAAAAGGACGTGGGGCTGAAGGCCTGTGAGGGCGGCGAGTCCGGCTGCAACCTGCTGGTGTGGAACCGTTGGTATATCAACAACTTCTACCTGCAGTTTCCCTTCCGCCAGATGGGATCCGCCGAAGAAAAGGCCCTGGCCGACTATTTCAAGACCGATCACTTTTTGAAGGGAATGGAATTTCCGGTCAAATCTACTACCAACCACATGCACGTCAACGTGCACACCAGCGTGCATCCGGACACCATCCAGAAGTATGCCGAAGCCGCCATTAGGGATCAGGGCTGGAAGCTCTTCTATACCTGTCCGAACGTCTATCTTGCCGACGGAAAGAACTACCGGGGCAAGCTGGTTTTCATGTGCCAGGCCCCCGAGGTGGTTTTCGACCTGGGCTGGCTGTTCACCCCGGATGTGATCATCGAGCCGGCAATGGAAAAGTGGATCTTTGCGGAAAATCCCGGCTACGACGTCTGGACCTCCGATATGCTTGCCGAGGTCATGGACGAGGACTACGTGCGCCTCACCGACCGGGAGATCGAAACGGTGCTCGACAGCTGCCGCTTTCCGGCCTGACGGTAAAAACAGGGTGTGCACACAAACACGGGGCCTGAAATGAACGTATCCCGACCCGCCGGAGGATATCCGGACATCTACCGCATCACGCAGCTGTTTGAAAACACGGCCGTGGCCGACGTGACCGAAGCCGTGCACGCGCAGTTTGCCGGCTTTAACCCGAAATCCCGTGTCAAAGCCGGTCAGCGCGTTGCCGTGGCAGTCGGTTCCAGGGGAATCGACCGCATCGATGAAATCGTGGCCGCCCTGGTGGCCGAGCTTAAGAGCCTCGGACTTGTGCCGTTTGTAATACCGGCAATGGGCTCCCACGGGAAGGCCACGGCCCAGGGCCAGAAGGACCTTTTGGCCGGGCTGGGGGTGAGCGAGCAGCGTGTGGGGGCTCCGGTGGTCTCCAACATGGAGACGGTCAGTCTCGGAAACCTTGACTCGGGTGCGGAAGTGTTCGTGGCCGCCGACGCACTGGACGCCGATCATCTCTTTGCGGTCAACCGGGTCAAACCGCACACGGTATTCCGGGCAGAAGTGGAATCCGGTCTGTGTAAGATGCTGGCCGTGGGGTGCGGCAAGCGAGAAGGGGCTGACAGCCTCCACAAGGCAGGTTTGGGAGAAAACATCGTTTCGGCGGCACAACGGATCTCCGAACGGGTTTCGGTCCTCGGCGGATTGGCCGTGGTGGAAAATTCCCTAGACAAGATCTACCGCATCCAGCTGGTGGCCGCCGACGAATTCGCCGAAACCGACCGGCGGCTCCTGATGGAAGCAAAGAGTCTTCTGCCCCGGATTCCCGTGGAGCGTCTCGACATCCTCATTGTGGACGAGATCGGAAAGAACATCAGCGGCGCCGGACTCGATCCCAACGTGATCGGCTTCTGGCGCCGGGACGGCGGGCCGCGACTCCCGGACTACGGCATTCTCATTCTGCTGGATTTGACCAGCGAATCCCACGGAAACGCCATCGGCGTGGGCATGGGGGATCTGATCACACGGCGGCTGGCAGACAAGATCGACTACGAGGCCACCTATACCAACGTGATGACCTCCGGCAAATGGCGCAGCGGCGCAACCCCGATGACCCTGGACAGCGATCGGGCTGCAGTGGAACTGGCGCTGTCGAAAATGGACGATCCGGAAAATGTCCGCATGGCGCGCATCCGCAATACGCTCCACCTGGAAACCTTGTGGGTGAGCCGTTCAGTTTTGCCCGAGCTCCGGCAGATAACGGGCGTGAAGGTGGATGAACAACCCCGGCGCCTGGCCTTTGATACCGCAGGCCGGATTTTTTCCTTTTCCGGTTGACGCCGAGAGGCGTCAGAGCGGAAGCAACCGACAAACACATGGGAGGTTCCATGGCCGTAGTTACCATTTCCCGGCAAACCGGCAGTCTGGGGGAAGAAATCGCCGCTTTGCTTTCAAAGAGACTCAACCATGAACTGGTGGACGACCAGAAGATTCACGAGCTAGCCGAAAGCTGCGACGACGAGTACAAGTCCGCCTGCTCTGCCTATGAGGTGGAAGCGTTCAAGGGGTGGTTCGAACGGATCACATTCAACCGGCCGGCCTACCGCAGCCTTTTCGAAGCCCTGAATTTCGAACTGGCCGCAAAAGGAGATGTGATTCTGCTGGGCCGGGGGGTCGAGATCGTGCTCAAGGATTTTCCCCAGGTCATTAAGGTGCGCATCGCGGCCCCGGACGCACTGCGCACGGCACACATCGCAGAACAGCTCAAAATGAGCCTCTCCGAGGCGGCAGATTACATGCGAAACCAGGATTTGAACCGCCGGGCCATGCTGCGCGCCATCTACGACACGGATCAAGAAGATTTCCGGCTATACGATCTTATCATCAACACCGGCGGTGTCGGAGTAGAAGCGGCCGCGGAAATGATTCTGGCCGGGGTTGCGGACAAGGCTCGCCGCGGCGGCGAGGCCTTCCCAGCCGACACCCTGCAGCAACTGGCCGTTGGAAAGCGGCTCGAGAGCCTGATCCGCAAGCAGGTGGCCACCCTGTCCTTTATGGAAGGGATCCACGTGGTTTTCAAAGCCAACGGCGATGTCACCCTCAACGGCTTTGTGGCCAGTGACCGTGACCGCGAAACCGCCGGCCAGGCGGCCGCGGCATACCCCGGGGTCTGCCACGTAAACAACCAGCTGCGGGTCGTCACCGGCGTTTGATTTTGACGAAGGGAATTGACGCATGCGTCTTTCAGATCCCATAGAGATCCGGCACTGCCGTCTGGCCAGCCGGACGGTGATGGCCCCCATGGTTCCCAACCTGGCCGGCACGGACGGTGCCGTCACTCCGGTCTATCGCGATTTTTATCTGGAACGGGCCAGGGCCGGGGTTGGTTTCATATTGCTTGGAGGGGTCTATGTACACCCGGACGGCAGGGGATTTAACAATCAACTGGGTATTTACGACGACCGGCTGATTCCCGGGCTCGAGCAACTGGTCACTGGAATCAAGCCACACTGTCCGGTGGGGGTGCAGTTGAGCTTCAAAAGCATTTCCCGCATGCCGGAAACCTTCAGCCCGCAGGAAATCTCCCGATATTGCCAGGCCTTTGCCCAGGGGGCTGTCCGGGCGAAAAAAGCCGGTTTCGACGCCGTGGAACTCCACGCCTGTCACGACTACTGGTTGAATTATTTCCTGTCTCCCCATTTCAATCACCGCAGCGACGCATACGGCGGCAGCCTGGAAAACCGCTTCCGGCTGCTCAGAGAGGTTGTCCTCGCCGTCAGAGAGGCATTGGGACAGGAACTGGTACTGGGGGTCCGCCTGAGTCTCGATGAATTCGTGGATGACGGGCTCAAACCGTTCGAAACCACGCAGGCGGGGATCTGGCTGGAAGCCTTGGGTGTCGATTACCTGAGCGCCTCGGGTGGGATCGGCCTGACCCAGCACCGCATGAGCCCTCCCATGGAGGTGGAACGCGGCTCCCTGCTGCCCCTGGCCCTGACCCTGAAACAGGCCGTGGGTATCCCGGTCATCGGTGTGGGCCGACTGGATCGGCCAGAGGTGATGCGCAGTGCGGTGAGTACCGGGAATGCGGACATGGCCGCCGTGGCCCGGTCCCTGATTGCAGACCCCGCCTATGCCGTCAAGACCCTTCAAAACCGGGATTCGGACATCCGGCCCTGTGTGGCGTGTAATTTCTGCCTTCTGCGCCTGCACCAGGGTCAAGCTTTGCGGTGCGCCGTTAACCCCCGGGCCGGCCGGGAATCGGAATCTTTCGCCCCTCTGGACCGGGACGTCTATACGGTGGTGGTGGGCGGCGGACCGGCCGGGCTCTCTTATGCCGCGGCCGCTGCCGGACGCGGAGCACGGGTACGGCTTTACGAAAGAAAGGCTGAGGTGGGGGGAATGGTGACAGTGGGCTCCCGACCACCGTTTAAAGACGTCCTTGAAGACTTCATCCGTCATCTGAACGAGACGGTGCATGCCAGCGGCGTGGATGTGCTCACCGGATGCGAGGTCGACGCGGAAACCCTGAGAAAGGAAAGCGCACACAAGATGGTGATCGCCACAGGGGCCGTGCCGTTGATTTTGCCGGTTGACGGCGCCGCCCAAAGTGACCGGGTCTGCACGGCGGTGGATATCCTGGGGACCGAACGCCCGGCTCCGGGCCGATATCTGGTGATCGGAGGAGGTGCCGTGGGGCTTGAAACCGCGGAATACCTGGTCTTTCAAGGAGGCCGGGTCACCCTCATCGAGATGACCGACAACATCGGTTCCGGGCTCCACATGACCCGATTGCGGCTGCTGACGGACCGGCTGTCTCAAAGCGGGGTGCCGGTGATGAAAAACACCCGATTGGTGTCCCTTGACGGCGGCTTTGCCCGTGTCCGCCAGGAGGATGCCGAATTTCAGCTCGGCCCCTTTGACCGGTTTGTTTTCGCGGTGGGATCAGCCAGCAACAACCCGTTGGCAGAAGCGCTCGGCGTTGAAATGAACATCGAGGTGATCGGGGACGCCCGGGAACCCCTGGGCATTTACGAGGCGGTTCGCGACGGCCACGATGCGGCCATGCGTCTTTGAAGGAATCCATACCGGTTCTGTGGATCATTAGACGCCACCCCAAAATGCGGAAGGAGTCATTTCATTGCATTTTCATGAACACGCACTGACTGACTGGCAGCAGGCCCTTGGCAGGTTTCACATCCTGATGCCCGGCATCCCGGCCGTCACCAGCAGGGGATGGCTGGGGTACTGCACCACGGTTCTTTTCCGCCTCAAGGGTCGCTGGGCCCTTTACGACACGGGCCACTACAGCGATCGAAGCCAGCTCCTGGCCGCTCTGACAGATGTGCAGGTCCGTCCGGATGAAATCCACACCGTGATCCTTTCCCACCTGCATTTCGATCACGTGCTCAACCTGCCGCTGTTTGGCAATGCCACGGTGGTGGTGGCACAGGCCGAACTCGACTATGCCCGCGAGGTGTCCGCCGGCACCCGCCAGGACCATGCCATCCCCGAAACCTGGCCGGCACTGCTGAAGGACCGGAATCTACACGTCGTGGACGGTTCCGCCTTTCTGGATGACGGCATGGAGGCAGTGGTGCTCCCGGGACACACCCCGGGGTGCCTGGTGCTGTTTTGCGATGCACCGGTGCCGGTGGCGCTTTGCGGCGATGCCCTGAAAAACGGCTGGGAGCTTTTCAGCCCCGCCTCGGTGGTCACCCCGGTGGACGATGCCCACAGACTGGCCGGCATTGCAGCCATCCGGGCCCGGGCCCAGGTCGTAATTCCAGGACATGACCGGCCCTTTGGAATGGTTCCAGGCGGGCTCTGCTACCTGAGCGGGTATGCGTTCACCATCACGGGCAATCTGTTTCCAGAACCCCGGAACCGGGTGCTTCTGGACCTGCCCATGACCGCCGGGTTGCGGCGCCAGCCGGAAAAGTGACAGGCAGGTGAAAACGAAGACGGCACGGCCGGATTGGAATTTTAATGGATGTGGCAAACCAGACGACGGGGTGCCACGAACAATGAACCCGTGTCCACGGGCAAATGGCGGATTGACGCAAGGAGGGCAGGTCCCTCCAGGGCAAAAGACGTCGCTTGCCGAAGGGACACGAACCCAGAAAGGAGGATCCAAAATGAACGCTCGAATGATTGCTGTTGTGTTGGCACTTATCGGTATCCTTGTGCTCGGCGGGGCGCCTGCAGGGGCGGCGGACTTCACCCTGAAATTCGCCAACCCGGTTCCCCAGGACCATTCCTGGGGAAGGGGCGCTGACAAATTCAGCGAACTGGTCAAGGAAGCCACCGGAGGCAAGGTGGAGGTTCAGGCCTTTCACGCGGGCTCCATCGGAAAGATCCGGGAAGTGCTGGAAATGGCCAAGGTCGGCACCGTGGACTTCGTCCTGTCCGGAACCGGCCACGTCACCGGTTATGTGCCGGAGATGGGCATCACCGTGTTGCCGTATCTGTGGAAAGACACCGACACCATGTTTCAGGCCCTGGAAGGCCCCTTTGGAGATTTCCTGGGGGAGCGGCTGGCGGAAAAAGGCTATGAGCTCGGAGCATGGTGGGACAACGGCTTCCGCCATGTGAGCAACAACAAGCGGCCCATCAACACGGTGGCGGATATGAAAGGACTCAAGATCCGCTGTCTGCCGGCCAAGGTCCACGTGGACTTTTTCAAGGCATTGGGCGCTGCCCCCACCCCCATGGGATGGACGGAGCTCTACCAGGGGCTGCAGCAGGGGGTCGTGGACGCCCAGGAAAACCCGCCGGCCATGGTCTACCTCGGGAAGCTGCACGAAGTTCAGAAGTTCTATTCCCTGACATCCCACGTGAACGAGCCCGGCGTTGTGCTCATCAGCAAGGCGAGTTTCGGCAAACTGCCCCAGGAGCTGCAGTTGGCGGTGAAAATCGCGCTTCAGAAAGCCAGTCTCTGGCAGCGCGCTGAAAACGCAAAGGACAACGAGGCGGTCATGAACAAGCTGAAGGCCGAAGGCCTGACCATCAATGACGTCTCGGATGAGACTAAGAACGAATTCCGCAAGATCGCCCAGAGCGTCTATCCCGGAGCGGTAAAGGACTTTGGCCCCAAGGGCAAGGAAATCGTGGACGCGGTTGTGTTTTTCAACAAATAATTTCAAGAACGGGTTGTTGCTGGTGTCCGTGACCCGAAGCGACAGCTTGCGCCATGTGAGCCGCCGGGCCGGGTGCCCGGCGGACGCGGTGCGCAGGGGACCTTCAGGACAGGCGGTTTGAAGACAGGCACCCCGGCGGCCGGCCGGATAAACCGGCCGCCGCACACCCGCCGGATTCGACGGCTTTGAACCGCAACAGCGACGGTATTCCCTGCAGCTTACTGCGGGGAGCTTCAATCCCGGTACAGAAAATAGAGGCAGAGTATGTTCTATCGCTGGATGTCCAGGATTGTGGAGATGTCGATCTTCTTCTGCGCGGTGGTCATCGTGACCATTGTTACCGCTGAGGTGGTTTTGCGCTATGGTTTCAGCCACTCTCTGATTTTCACAGAGGAGCTGTCGCGGTACCTGATGGTCTGGATCGTATTTCTGGGAAGCGCCCTGGCGATTCGGGACGGTTCCCACATCAATATCAATTTTCTGATCAACCGCTTTTCCTGGAAAGTCCGCAAATGGGTCCTGGCGGCGGCCCACCTGCTCAGCGTGGCCTTCCTGGTGGTGGTCATGGTGGAAGGCATCCGGATTCTGCCCCAGCAGTTCTACCAGATGTGCGTCACCTTGGATTTGCCGGTGTTCTATTTCTATCTGGCCATTCCGGTGGGCTGTGTCTTGATGATTCTGTTTATGCTGCCTGTGATCAAAAACGTGCTGAAAAAATCCGAAGTCCTTGAGGCAGAAGGGAAACAACCCGTATGCTGACCCTGGCCGTTGTTTTCAGCGTGACCATTCTCATGGGAGTCCCGGTCGCCTTCTGCCTCGGGCTTGCAGGCATGGCCTTTATCCTGCTCACAAAGGGTCTGCCATTCAACATTCTGCCCACACTTATGTTCGGCGGCATCGATTCGTTTCCGCTCATGGCCATTCCTTTTTTCATCATGGCCGGCGATCTGATGAGCCGCTGCGGGGTGCTGCCCCGCCTGGTGGACCTGGCAGACAGCCTTGTGGGTCACTGGAAGGGCGGACTGGCCTATGTCAATATCCTGGCCAGCATGTTTTTTGCCGGGGTCACCGGTGTTGCCGTGGCCGACACCGCAGCGGTCGGTTCCATGCTCGTGCCGAGCATGATCCGGCAGGGTTTCACTAAGACCTTTTCCGCGGTGGTCACGGCCGCATCCTCTATCATGGGCCCCATCATTCCCCCCAGCGTCGCCATGCTGATCTATGCCTACGTCTACGGGGGCGGCATTTCGGTGGGCAAGCTCTTTCTGCTAGGCGCTATTCCCGGATGCCTCATCGGATTCGGGATGATGGGGATTGTCTACGTGATGTCGTTCAAGGAGAACTTCCCGGTGAGCAGCGCCGGTTTCCGCTGGCGGGATGTCCTTCACAGGGGGTTTGCCGCCATTCCGGGTCTCATGGTGCCGGTCATCATCCTGGGGGGAATCATCGGCGGGATCTTCACCCCGACTGAAGCCGGCGCGGTGGCCGTGGCCTATGCGCTCATCGTGGGGGTTTTTTTCACCCGCAAAATCCGGCTCAAGGATATCTACGACTGTTTCCTTGTGTCGTGCCGGACCAGTGCGGTGGTTTTCATGCTCCTGGCCACGGCCAAGGTCATCTCCTGGATTTTGGTCACCCACCAGGTCCCCCAGACGGTGGCCAAGTCGTTTCTCCATCTGACCGCCTCGCCCCAGATCTTTCTGGTCATGACCATCACCTTCCTGCTGGTGCTCGGATTCGTTCTGGAGGCGGTGGCCACCATGATCATGCTGATTCCGGTGTTCGGGCCCGTGGCGGCCGCCTACGGCATCGAGCCCCATCACTTCGGACTTCTGGTGGTCATGGCCGTCCAGGTGGCCCTGATCACCCCGCCGGTCGCCCTGGGTCTGTTCATCGTCTGTCCCATCGCGGAATGCAGCTTGGAAGAGGCGACGAGCGAAATATGGCCGTTCCTGCTCCTGGTTTTCGGCGTGATCATTCTTGTGGCGTTTTTTCCCGGTATTACCAGCTGGTTGCCCAAAATGTTTGGATACTAACTTGTGTCTGTCCACTAAATTAGAAAGGAGATAGATGTCATGATGGCAAAGAAAAAAGTCTACGAGGTCCCGTACGGCTACCGCGCCAAGATCGGCCTGATCGTGGTGGGACCGAACCTGAATCCCACACCGGAAATCTGCCGTATGATCCCCGACTACATCCAGGTCCGCGAAACCCGGATCCACATGGACCCGGTGGTCAACATCGAAGAGTGCTCCAAGCTGAGCGAACCCCTCGGCAACGCCGCCGGCCTGCTGGCCGAAGGACTGTCGTCGCCCATTCTGGGTAACCGGGCGGCCATTGCCTTTGCCTGCACCGCCGGTTCCCTGGTGGGCGGACCCGGATGGGACAAGAAGGAGATCGCCATGATGCAGGGGGCCACCGCAGAATTTCCATGCGCCAACGCCATTCCGTCCATGTCCTCCAAAAGCCGGGGAATCCCCTGCACCACCACCGCCACGGCGGCCGAAGAGGCCATGCGCTTCATGGGTTTCAAGAAGATCGTCATCGCCGGTCCCTATATCGACGAGATCAACGAACGGTTCCGGATCTTTTACGAGGAGTCAGGATTCGATGTTTTAAAGGTGGTGGGGCTCGGAATCGAAGACCTGTATGAAATGGGGGCCACAAAACCGTCCCAGGCCTATCAGATCGCCATGGAGGCGGTGGTGCCCGAAGCCGACGGCATTTTCATCACCTGCACCAATTTCCGCTGCAGTGATGTAATAGAGGAAATCGAACATGATTCCGGCAAGCCGGTGGTGACTTCGAACCAAGCCACGGCCTGGCATCTGATGACGATGCTGGGCATCAACGACCCGGTGGAAGGTTACGGCACACTGCTGAGACGGACCCCGCGGGTGTAAAACCGGTGTCACCGAAAATGCGCACCCGGCAGAAGTCTGGGAGGAAATCACCATGATCAAGCGTGTCGGGGTTTTACACACGGTTGTGTTTCTGGCGGACATGTTCCGCAAGCTGTTCAACGACGTCATCCCTAAGGTGGACAGTTTCCACGTGGTCGACGAGGGCATCCTGAAGCAGTTGACGGCTTCCGGGGGGGTGACGCCCGGGATCATTCGGCACATCGCCGCCCAGTCGAGCCTGATGGCGGCCAGCGGGGCGGATCTTATCCTGTTCACCTGTTCGTCCACTTCTCCGGCCGTGGACAGCGTGAGACCACTCATGGACGTTCCAATCCTGAAAATCGACGACCCCATGGCGGAAAGGGCCGTGGAGATCGGCCGACGCATCGGTGTCGTGACCACGGCCAAAACGACCCTCAAGCCCAGTGTGGAGCTAATCCAGCGAAAGGCCGAGGAAAAGGGCAAGTCGGTTGAGGTGACTGCCGTGCTGGAAGCTGCGGCCTTCGAGGCCAGGCTCAAGGGCGATATCGACGAACACGACCGCCTGGTGGATTCGGCCATCAACGGCCTTGCAGACCAGTGCGACACCATTGTTCTGGCACAGGCATCCATGGCCCACCTGGCGGAAAAGGAGCGGGGACGGACGTTTCCGCCGGTACTGGCCGGCCCGGACATCTGTATGGACGCATTAAAGAAAATGACAGGCTGACAACCGTGACGGCGTTGAACCCGCAGTCAGTGACAGCCGAAAAACTCTGGGCGGTCGCCGGTGAGATACGGGCAGCTGCCTTCATCATCAATCAGAGGGACACTCCCTTTGCGCGATTGGATATGCCTTCATGAAAAAACGGGCAAACCCGGCCTGGTGTATATCGTTTTTCGGAACATGTTTATAACCGGGAAGGCGGCGGTCAAAAGGGTGCTCTTTGAGGGCTTGACTAAAACAGCAAGATGTATATTATTTGATATTTTATCCGAACTGTATACTTTTTCTCACCCAAGAAATCCATAGCGGGATTGAGAAGCCGGGAGCCGGAGAGCCGGTTTATGCCAAATACGAAAAAAAACCTGAAAAGCGATTTCGACAAGCTGATCATCCAGCTGGAGAACAAGATCTTGGGCGGCGGGTTTCAACCTCGGGAGAGGCTGCCTGAACTCAAACTGGCCGAAGAACTCAAGGTGAGCCGGTTCTGGATACGGGACGCGCTCAAGGTGCTTGAAACCAAGGGGCTCATAAAAGTGATCCCTTACAAGGGCGCCATTGTATGCGATCTGGACGAAACAGAGATCGAAGAAATATTTGAAACCAGGATCTATCTGGAAGCACTGGCGGCGCGCAAGGCGGCCATGAACATCAAACAGGAGGATATCGCATATCTGGAGAAGATGGCGGACCAGTTCGAGGAGAGCATGCATTCGGGCGACTTCAGCGACATGATCAACACCAATACGAGTTTCCACGACACCATCTTGAACCTGTGCGGCAATCGAGTGATGATTCAGATAATCAAGCAGCTCCAGGCACGGTGCCATCTGCTGCGGTATCACGCATGGTCGTCTTCGGAAGTTTTGACCAACATCACCCGGGAGCACCGGCTGTTTATCAGCGCTTTGCAAAACAAGCGCTACGACATTTTAAACGACCTTTCGAAGCGGCATATCAGTTACTCCAAAACATCCTACCTGATCCATCTGCGGGCGAAAAGAGTCAATATGTACGACAACGAGGACCTCGAGTGATTGGGAAATGCTACCGGGATCGGCATGACGGATTTGACAACCCGCAAAGTGGTTGACCTAACTGGGATGCCACCTATATGCAGTTAAAAAAATTTTGGGGTTGAAATGGACCATGTGGAGCCCTCCCGCCCTGAAGGGCGGGGCTCCCCGGTAAGGATATTACCTGTTTTTTCAGAGAGCTTCCCTCGACCCCGCTTTAAAAGGCGGGGCTTGCGGGAAGCGTTCCGGTCAACTATCTGGCCGTCATGAGGTCGTCGGTTCGATCCCGATCAGCTCCACCATTAAAAAAGAACGGGTTTCCGGGGAGTTATACCGGACGCCCGTTTTGTTTTTTTATTTTTCGGGGATGCTGTCCGGCCGGTTTCGGATCACGGCAGCACGGCCGCCGCGGCTGCATCCAAAATATTCCACAGGGTGTCGATCCATGCCGCGTGTTCCGGTTTCATCAGCACCGACCGGAGGCAGGTGATCCTCTCCTCATCCGGTTGCATCCCGACCCCCTCGAGGTCGAAAAAGGCCGTCGGGAGCTCGGCCAAGGCCAGGTGCAGGTGTCGCTTCGCCGCTTCGTCGAAAATCCGCCTGGCGCGCCGGGAACTCTCGCCCACGCGTTCGGAACGCACCGCCCACACCACGATGTCCAGCTCCGGTGGAAACGCCGGGACAAACCGGGCATCCCGTTGCAACCGGCCGTACAAGGCCCGGGCGGCCCGGCGACCGTCGCCGAGTCCTTTTGCAAAGACGCCTTCCTTCACAAGAGGAAGAAGTTTCTGAGTGGTCCACAATCCCACCGCGGACGCCCCCGGCCGGGAGCATTCGAGGCTGATCTCTCCCAGGTGCAATTCCTTGGAACTGAAATACGTATAGGGGGAATCGTGCTTGTAAAACCGGCCCACCCCGGGATCCCTGAAAAGGACGCACCCGCAACCGTAAGGCTGGAGCCCGTGCTTGTGCGGGTCGATGACGATGGAATCAACGTCGGGCAGCCGGTCGTAGGCCTTGCGCGTTTCCTCCGGCAGATCATCGATTAAACGGAAATACCCCCCGTAGGCGGCGTCCGCGTGGAGACGAACGCCGTACCGGCCGGCAAGCGTCACGAGTTCCGGGAGCGGATCCACGGAGCCCGTGGCCGTGGTGCCGATGGTGGCCACCACCGTCCCGATCCCCCCTTGATTCAGGCGGCGTTCCAGTGCCTCGGCATCCATCCGGCCGCGCCGGTCACAGGGGATTGTCTCGAAGGGCAAGCCCAAAACGGCGCTGATCCGGCCATGGGTGTAATGGGCCTGATCGGAAGCCGCCACCGTGGTCCCCGGCCGGAGCTGCCCGGCCACCCACAGGGCCTCGAGGTTGGCCATGGTGCCGCCCGAACACAGATGCCCCAGGTGCGTGTCCCACCCCGTCATGGCCGCCAGTTCGGCCACGGCTTCTTTTTCCATGCGGGAACTGGCGCGCCCCCCGTCCAGGGCGTGGTTGTTGGGGTTGATCCACATGGCCAGGGCATAGGCGATGCGTGCCACGGGGTGGGGGGGCTTGAGCATCTGCCCGGCATAGAGCGGGTGAAAGTACGGATAATTGTCCCGAAGCCGCCGGGCGACTTCCTGCAATACCCCGGCCATGGCCTTTGGATCCGCATCGGGCGGATGCAGGGCCGGCAGGTCCGAAAATCCGGCATCCAGCGTCTTGAGGGCGTCACGCAGCAGAGACAGGCTGTCCATTTCCAAGATTCGGCTTTCTTTTACGGAGTTCACTGGATTTCCTTTTTAAGGAAGATTTAAAAATGATGTCTGCCGTCAACATGTAACCCCGAGGAATGGAATGCACAAAAAATGTAACATGCGAACGGCCGGCGAACATAACGGCGGGATCAAAGGCCTGATCTAAACGACGGCTGCGCCGCGTTTCAGGAGGAGTTCCCGCAAAATGGATCTGTGACACCGGGATTCCTCTTTGCAGTAGCATCCGATGGAAATGTTCGTGTGATGGGAAAGGGCCGCAAGCAGGTCCAGGTCCCGGCTTGCTTCCGGCGATTTCATTTCCGCTAAAAATTTCTTCACAAACGTCTTCCACGATCTTTCATCATCGGCGGCGAGTCCTTCTTTTAAAAGGACCTCCGACGGGGACAAATTGGGGAACCATACGTCATAAAAGTCTTTTGAGGCAAACTCTTCCTTGCGGACCCCGCGGGGCGGGCGTCGCACCGTTCCGATCCGCAATCCTTCCCCTTCTCCCCGGGGACTTCCCAATCGGACAATCCTGATGGCCATATGTGACTCACTCCACAAACGGAACGGGTAGAATCCGGTAAGGGTTCCCCGTTAAATCCAAAAACCGGAACAGGTTTTCTTTTGAAATCACCAGGGTGGCTGTGTTCACCAGGGGGTGGAACTGGAAAGCCTCCGATTCCCAAAGGGTCTCGTCGATGACCACCTCGACCCGGTTGTCCCTGTCATTGAAGACCGCCAGGAGGGTGACCGAACCGGGTTCCACTCCGAGGTGTTCCATGAGGCGTTCTGCGGAACCGAAGGATAGATGCCCCGCGCCGAGGGCCCCGGAAAGGGCCTTGATATCCACTTTCCTGTCCGCCGGAACCGCCACCAGGAAATAACGCTGTTTCTTGCCCCGGAAGAACAGATTCTTGGTCTCGGCCCCGTCGAGCTTCGGAACCAGGCGCTTGACGTCGTCGACGGTGTAGACCGGAGGGTGATCGAAACGCGCGTATCCGATTCCGTGGGCTTTTAAAAATTCGAAAAAGGTTTCAACGTCCGGCATGATTTCCCCTTTCCCAACGACCAAAACATACTCGGCGCATCGCGTCAAGGGGGCACCGTTGGATCAACGCTTGAAAAAAGCGGCCCATTTCCCCAATTCCGACGCCTTCGCTACGGGACGACTTGCCTCTGCGACAAACACGGCCATCGATCACATTAGATCATTGAAAATAAATGAAAAAATAAACACAATGGCGTTTACCCGGCGGTTTTGGTGGATTAAAATTTCCTTGACACCTGATAACGCTTTTATTAGTAGATTCAGGTTATCGGTATTGGAGATTCCCCGAAGCAAGCTGCGGGGAATCTCCACCGTAAGAAATTTTGCCAATATAAAGATTCGCCCGCTGTTGCGGTTCAGGATAACGCTTTTTTCAGGGGTCTTTCGACTCGGGACGGAATATTTTTGAGCGCTACTTTTTGTGGGAACGGATGACTAAACGAAAAAGGAGGACGTCATGAAGAAGGTGCTTTATTTTCTGCTCGTTTTTGGCATGGTCGTTGGAACCGGATGGGCGGCGGACACCATTAAAATTCCGGTGGCTTCCCCGTTTACCGGCCAACTGGCCTCCTTCGGCGAGGGCGTGAAAAACGCCGCCCTGCTGAAGGCGGAGGAAGTCAATGCCGCCGGCGGCATCAACGGCAAAAAGGTGGAAATTCTTCTGGAGGATGAACTGTGCGATCCCAAGGAAGCCGCGACAGTGGGCACCAAGCTGGCGAACAACAAGGAAATTTCCATCGTCATCGGTCACCTGTGCAGCTCCGCCACCCTGGCGGCCCTGCCCATTTACCGGGATGCCAAACTCCCGGCCATCTCCCCGGCCTCCACCAACGTCAACATTGGCAAAATGAGCCCCTTTTATTTTCGGAACGTCTACAAGGACGATTTCCAGGGCACCTTTTTGGCCCGATACATCGACAAGGTAAAAGGTTACAAAAAGGTGGCGATTTTTTATGAGGTCAACGACTACTCCATGGGCCTCATGGGGGCGTTCATGAAAGAGGCCGTCAAGCTCGGCATCCAGATCCTTGGAACAGAGGCGTACACCGCCGAGACCACCGATTTCAAACCCCAGTTGACCAAGTTCAAGATGATGAAACCCGATGCGATTTTCATCCCGGGATATGCCCCCCAGGGAACCTTGATCATTTCCCAGGCCGCCAGCCTGGGCATGAAAGTGGGTGTCTTCGGCGCGGACGGACTGGACGACGCCATCATGCTCGAGAACCCGGATGCCGAGGGTCTGTTTGTGACCACCCCGTTTTTGCCGGGTCAGGCGGGCCCCGCGGCCGCCGGATTCATCGAGGCCTACACCAAAAAATACGGGGTGGAACCCAACTGGTTCGCCGCCAATACCTATGACGCGGTGGGCATGGCCGTGGCGGCCATCAAGGCCGTGGGGCAGGATCGGGTAAAGATCCAGCAATGGCTGCTGTCCATCAACACCAAAGAAAATGCCTACGAAGGCGTCACGGGCAAAACCTATTTTGATGAAAACGGGGATTGTCTGAAAGACGCCTACATCAAAGTCGTCAAAGACGGCAAGTGGGTCGGCGCAGAGAAACAGATGATGTAGCCGCACCATGACACGTTCAAAGGGCAGGTCGGCGCGGCCTGCCCTTTTTTGGAGCCCCTCCGCCCTGAAGAGCGGGGCTCCCCGGTAAGGAAAGTGCCCCTTTTAAGATAGCTTCCCTCGACCCCGCCTTAAAAGGCGGGGCTTGCGGGAAGCGTTCCGGTCAACCCTCTCCGGGCGATAACAGCGATAACTCAAATGGAATAGAGGAAATCGGGTGGAAGATCTCCTGGGCATGTCGAGCCTGTTCCTGCAGCAGCTGGTCAACGGTTTGACGCTGGGCGGCGTGTATGCCCTGATCGCGGTGGGATACACCATGGTCTACGGGGTCATTGAATTGATCAACTTCGCCCATGGTGAAATTTACATGCTGGGGGCCTTCCTGGCCTACACCATGGTGACGATCTTCGGCATCCCCTTCTTCGCCGCCATCCCCCTGACCATCATGATCTGTGCCTGCTTCGGCATTCTTTTGGACTTCATCGCCTACCGGCCCCTGCGAAGAGCCCCGCGCCTGGCCGCGCTCATCACCGCCATCGGGATGTCCATCTTCTTGCAGAATCTGGCCCTTCTGATCTGGGGGGGGCAGATCCGGTCCTACCCGAGGGCGGTACTCCCGAAGGCCTTTTTTCAGAACGCCTTCGTTGTCGGTGACATCACCATGACCTGGCTCCAGATTTTCATCCTGGCCGTGACCGTGGTCTTTATGTTCATCCTGCACCTGATCATTCATCGCACCCAGGTGGGAACCGCCATGCGGGCCATCTCCCAGGACAAGGTGACGTCGGCCCTGATGGGCATCAGCGTGAACCGGGTCATTTCTTTTACTTTTGCCATCGGTTCGGCCATGGGAGCCATGGCCGGCATCCTGGTGGGACTGTATTACAATGCCATCTTCCCCTACATGGGATACAACGCCGGCATCAAGGCCTTTGCCGCCGCGGTCCTGGGCGGCATCGGGAGTGTTCCCGGCGCCATGCTCGGCGGCGGCGTTTTGGGAATCGCGGAGGTTTTCGGGGCCGGATATCTCGCGTCCGAATACCGTGACGGCATCTCTTATGCCGTCATGATTCTCGTCATTCTTTTCAAACCCTCCGGTTTGATCGGAAAACCCATTTTGGAGAAGGTGTGATGAAAACGCGGATGTCCGATATTCCACGCAAGTGGCTGTATCTGGGAATCCTGATTTTAGCCCTCCTCTTGCCCTGGCTCCCCCTGGGGGGGTCGTCCAATTACCTTCTCCGGATTCTCACCACGGCCACCCTTTACATGGTGCTGGCCCTGGGATTGAACATCGTCCCCGGATTCAACGGACTCCTCGACCTGGGATACGTGGGATTTTACGGCATCGGCGCGTATACCGCAGGACTGCTCACCCTCCATTACAACGTCAGCTTCTGGCTCATCGTTCCCCTGGCCGCCCTCAACGGCGCCATATGGGGCATTTTACTGGGCGCCCCCACCTTGAGGCTTACCGGGGATTATTTCGCCATTGTCACCTTCGGGTTTTCCGAACTGGTGGTGCTGGTGATCCGCAACGAACTCTGGCTGACCCGGGGCCCCATGGGGCTTCCGGGGATTGCGCCGCCGTCTGTTTTCGGACATCCCCTGACCCAGGACTGGGAATACTTTTACCTGATTGTCTTCCTTTTGCTGGTGGTGCTTTTTGTCGTCACCCGCCTCGAAGATTCCCGCATCGGCCGCGCCTGGTACTCCATCCGAGAGGATGAAATCGCCGCCCAATGCAGCGGGGTCAACCTGATTCAATACAAGGTCACCGCCTTTGCCATCAGTGCCGCCATCGGCGGGGCCGGCGGGGCCTTTTATGCCAACTGGTTCAAATTCATCCACCCGGACATGTTCAAGTTCTGGGAATCGATTCTGATTCTATGCCTGGTCGTTTTCGGGGGGCTGGGGAGTATCGTGGGGACCATGCTCGGGGCCCTGGCGCTGATCCCTTTGACCGAACTCCTTCGAATCGTGCTGCCCCAAAATCTTTTCAGCGCCCGATACCTGATATACGGTGTCGTCCTGGTACTGATGATGCGCTGGCGGCCCGACGGCATCCTTCCGTTTGTCCGCTACCAGGAAAACAAGGCCCGCCGGGCGCAGAAGCGCCTGGCTCCCGCCGGAAGCGGTGAATAGGGGTTTAATGGATCCGATATTGACCGTCAAAAACGTCGGCAAATCCTTCGGGGGCCTGACCGCTCTGAAAAACGTGACCATGGAAGCGGCCAAAGGCCAGATCATCGGCATCATCGGCCCCAACGGCGCAGGGAAGACGACACTGTTCAACTGCTTGACCGGCTTGTACTTTCCCTCCGAAGGACAAATTTTTTTCCAGGAAAAACCCATTGTGCCGCAGCTTTCCCTCATCAAGTCCGCGTTGGTCAGCCGGTGTGCCGCCGTGTTCCTCGTTTTGAGCCTCTTCTGGGCGCCGATGTTTTGGGCGGTGCTGCTTCCCCGTACCTTTTTCAAAGTGGAGCTGACCATGCTCACCGCATTCATTTTGGTCATGCGGTGGCTCTTCGGAAGGGGGCTGAAACATTACCAGATCTGGGCGTGGAGCGTGATGTTCGTCCTCATCGGCGGGGACGTTTTTCTGGCATTGTGGGGGTTATTCCATCTCGGGTCCCTGGGCCCTTTTCCGGGTACGGAAATCTCCCTGGCGTATCTCGCCGTTCCCTGGAGTGTGGCCGCCCTCCTCTTTAACGGATTTTTTTTCTGGCAGTTGCTCCTCAAAGACGTCCGGCAGCTTTTCGGTTTTCGTGTGGGACCGGACCGGGTGTGCTGTTTCGGCATCGCCCGGACGTTTCAGAACAACCGGTTGTTTTTGAATTTAAGCGTATTGGACAATGTCAAGATCGGCTCTCACGTGCGGTTTAAAGCCGGATTGATCACGACGATTTTTCGTTCCAAGTCCCAGCGGGCCGAAGAGCAACAAATTGAACTGGATTGCCTGAGAATGCTTCGCTTCGTGGGGCTCGAAAAGCGCGCCTTCGACTTGGCGGGCGCGCTGGCCTACGGCGAACAGCGCCGCCTGGAAATCGCCCGGGCCTTGGCCTCCAATCCCCAGGTGCTGCTTCTGGACGAACCGGCGGCCGGGATGAATCCCCGGGAATCCTCCCGCCTGGTGCAACTGATCCGGAATATTCGGGACAAGGGCATCACGGTGCTGATCATCGAGCACGACATGAAGGTCATCATGAATCTGGCGGATGTCATCTATGTCCTGGATCATGGGGAAATGATCGCCGAGGGCAGCCCCAAAGAGATCCGGGCCAACCCAAAGGTCATTGAAGCCTACCTGGGCGGGAGCCTGGCATATGCTGACGCTTGAAACCGTCCATAGCCATTATGGGCAGATTCATGCCCTGAAAGGCATCTCTCTTTCGGTCCAGGCGGGGAACATCTGCTGCCTCATCGGCGCCAACGGTGCGGGCAAATCCACCACCCTGATGTGCATCAGCGGCATCAAGGACATTTCCTCCGGGAACATCGAATTCGAGGGCCGCACCATCCATACCCTGAGCCCCGAAAAGATCGTGGGGTTGGGCATTGTCCAGGTCCCCGAAGGGCGGCGCATATTCCCCTACCTGACGGTTCAGGAGAACCTGATGATGGGGGCCTACCGGCGCGCGGACAAGGCCAAGGTTTATGAAACCCTTGAAAAATACTTTGAAATTTTTCCGATTCTCAAAGAGCGTAACAAGCAGATGGGCGGCACCCTTTCGGGGGGGGAACAGCAGATGCTGGCCATTGCCCGGGCGTTGATGGGCGGCCCCCGATTGTTGTTGCTGGACGAACCCTCCCTGGGATTGGCACCCCTGGTGGTGGAAAACATCATGAACATCATCCGGCAGATCAAGTCGGAGGGACTCACCATCCTGCTGGTGGAGCAAAACGCCCAGGCCGCGCTGGAGTTGGCCGATTACGGTTACGTCATTGAAACCGGAGAAGTGGTCCTGGAAGACGCCGCCGCCGATCTTCTTCAAAACGCCCGCGTGAAAGAAGCCTATCTGGGGGAAGGATAACCGGATCCCTTCAATTCCCTCCCGGATCCGCCGCCGATAATCTTCCCTGCCGAGTGTTCCGGGTTTCAAGGGTTTTTCGAATCATGGCCAGGGTCCCGGTCTTGTCCCGGCACCAGTCGGGGGCCACCAGTTCATCCACATGGGGATCCCCCGTCAGCCGCTGGATCACCACGTCTGCCGGAAGACGTTCCAGGAAATCGCACACCAAGTCCACGTATGCCTCCCGGTCCAACGGCACATATTCTTTTTTTCGAAAAAGCGTTTCCAGCCGGGTTCCTTTCACCACGTACAACAGATGAATCTTGACGCCGTCCACACCGCAGGCGGAAAGGGCCGCGGCGGTGGCCCTCATATGGGAGCGGTCCTCGCCGGGAAGCCCCAGGATGACATGGGCGCAGGCGGATATCCCCCGTTTCCGGGTCCGGGCGACGGCATCTTTGAAGCAGGCGAAATCGTGCCCCCGGTTGATCCGGGAAAGGGTGGCGTCGTGTGCGGATTGAAGGCCGTATTCGACCCAAACGAGATGGGTCTTTTGATACCCCGCCAGCAGATCCAGGACCGCATCCGGGACGCAGTCCGGCCGGGTCCCCACGGAAATCCCCACCATATCCTCTGCCGCAAGGACCGTGTCATAGGCGGCTTTCAACCGGTCAAGGGGCGCGTAGGTGTTGGTGAAGGCCTGGAAATAGGCAATGAACTTTTTAGCGCCGTAGCGCCGGGAAAGCCGTTCTTTCCCTTCTTCCACCTGTTCCCGGAGGCCCATGCCCCGGGCATGCGCACCGGTTCCGGATCCCCTTTGATTGCAATAGATACACCCGGCAGCCGACAGGGTCCCGTCCCGATTGGGGCAGGAAAACCCCGCATCCAGGGTGATTTTTTGCACCCGGCATCCGAACCGGTCCTTCAGGTAGGTGGTGAAATCCCGATAGCGTTGTTCCATTCGAGGGTCCTTTGAACAGGGTCCCGGGTTCCCGTTCTTGATTTGCAGGTCAAGCGATTATAATATATCTGAATTGTAAAGGACAAGAAACCGAAAAACCCTGTGGATATCCATGGACCACTATGACGTCATCGTTGTCGGCGCCGGACATGCCGGCTGCGAGGCCGCCCTGGCCGCGGCCCGGATGGGGTGTTCCACCCTTTTGATGGCCATCGATCTGGACAAGGTGGCCGCCATGCCCTGCAGCCCTTCCATCGGCGGGACGGCCAAAGGACAATTGGTGAAAGAAATCGACGCCCTGGGGGGCGAAATGGCCAAGATCACGGACCGGACCGCCATCCAGTACCGCACCCTCAATACCAAGAAAGGCCCCGCCGTCCATTCCACGCGCACCCAAAACGACAAGAACCGGTATCACGTGGCCATGAAAGCGGTGGTGGAGGCCCAGCCCGGTTTGCACCTCCGACAGGCCATGGTGGATGCCCTCCTTGTGGAAAATCAGCGGGTCTGCGGTGTCCGGGATCACACGGGATTTGAATATGCGGCCGGGGTGGTGGTCTTGGCCACCGGCACCTTTCTCAGCGGCCTGGTCCACATCGGATTCCATGCGTTCCAAGCCGGCCGCGCCGGGGAATTCGCCTCCTACGCCCTTCCCGAGCATCTGAGAAGACTCGGATTCACCACGGGGAGAATGAAAACCGGAACCCCGCCCCGGTTGAAACGCGCAAGCATCGACTTTTCCCGATTCACCCGGCATGACTCGGATCCCGCACCGGTACCGTTTTCCGTTTTCAGCGACACGGTGCCCCTCCCCCAGTTGCCCAGCTACATCGGCCGCACCAATTCTGAAAGCCACCGGATCGTGCGCGACAATCTCGAGCGCAGCGCCCTTTACGGGGGACGGATCCGCGGTGTTTCGGCACGGTATTGTCCCTCCCTGGAAGACAAAGTGGTCCGTTTTTCCGAAAAGGATCAGCACCAAGTCATCCTGGAGCCCGAAGGGCTCGACACCGATGAAATTTACGCCAGCGGTCTGGGAAACAGCCTCCCCCTGGAGATTCAAGTCCGGCTGGTCCGATCCGTTGCCGGGCTGGAAAACGCTGAAATCGTCCGGCCCGCCTACGCCATCGAATACGACTATGTCAACCCCGATCAGCTCAAGCCGACCCTGGAGACCAAGCCGGTGGCGGGTCTTTTCCTGGCGGGGCAGATCAACGGCACCTCGGGTTACGAGGAAGCGGCCGCCCAGGGGCTCTGGGCCGGCATCAACGCCGCATTGAAAGTCCAGAATCGCCCCCCTTTTATCCTGGACCGCTCCCAGGCGTATATGGGGGTTCTCGTGGACGATCTCATCACGCGGGGAACCCTGGAGCCGTACCGCATGTTCACTTCACGGGCCGAATACCGCCTGATGCTCCGGGAAGACAATGCGGATCTGCGCCTAATGGAAATCGGCGCCGGCCTGGGCCTCATTCCGGATACGGCGGTCCGGGAAATCCGGGAAAGAAAGCAGCAAATCGAAGAAGAGATCCGCCGCATCAAGGGCATCGTTGTCAAGCCGTCGGTCGCCGTGAACGCATATATGGAAAACCAACAGTCGCCCCCTTTGACCGACGGCATTCGGTTGGACCAGTTGCTGAAACGGTCGGAATTGGACTACGGATTGGTTTCCCGTTTTGCCCCATCCCCGCAAGCGCTGTCTGAAAAGGTAGCAAAACAAGTGGAGATTCAAATCAAATACGAAGGGTACATCCAGCGCCAGATCAGAGAAATCGAAAAGTTCAAGGCCCTGGAAACCCAGCCCATCCCTGAAGATTTCGATTTCACACGGGTGCACGGCCTGTCCAACGAACTCAAGCAAAAGCTTTCCGCCGTCATGCCGGTCTCCCTCGGGCAGGCATCGCGGGTGGACGGCATGACGCCGTCGGCCCTTTCGGTATTGATGATCGCCCTCAGGGCCGGGAAATATCGCAATGACGCCTCCCGGACGCCTTCCGAAAAAGCGCATTCACCTTGACAGCAGATTGCTTTTCTCTTAATTTTAAGGCATTCGATGCAATATCCCCTTTGATCATGAAGCACTTGAAGCCCATTGAAAGCAACCATGTCCGAAAGCGATTATTATAAAATCCTCGGGGTTTCCAAAAACGCCTCCAAGGACGAGATCAAAAAAGCCTACCGGAAGCTTGCCATGAAGTATCACCCCGATCATGCCAAGGGGGACGGCGCCGCCGAGGAAAGATTCAAAAAAATCAGCGAAGCCTATGCCGTGCTGGGCGACGATGAAAAGCGCCGCCAGTACGACGCTTTCGGATCCAACGGATTTCAGCAGCGATTCTCCCAGGAAGACATTTTCAGAGGGTTCGATTTCAGTGAGATTTTAAAGGAGTTCGGACTGGGAGGCACTTCCTTCGCCCGGGGAAAAGGAGGCGGTGTCCGGTTTTCTTTCGGTCCGGGGTCTTCGCCCTTCGGTTTTCACGGGCCGTCGCCGGAAAGACCGGTCAAGGGGCAGGATCTCGTTTATGAAATCCCCCTCACCCTGGAAGAAGTTTCCAAGGGAACCACCAAGAAGGTCTCTTTTCACCATGGCGGCCAAGCACGGAGCCTCACCGTCAAAATCCCCAAAGGATTGACCAACGGCAAAAAGCTCCGCCTGGCCGGGAAAGGAAATCCAAGCCCCTACGGCGGTCCTCCCGGGGATTTGTACATCCAGTCCAACGTCGTGGAGGATCCTGTCTTTGCCGCACAAGGCTATGATCTGTCTTTAAACCGGGAAATCAAAATCAGTGACGCCCTTTTGGGAACCACGCTTTCGATTCCCACCCTTGAAGACACGACGTTGAACCTGACCGTTCCTCCGGGAACCCGACACAAAACACGGATGCGCCTGGCCGGCCATGGGCTTCCCCACATGAAAGGCGGCGGTCGGGGAGATCTTTACGTCAACATTCTTGTGCATATCCCGAAAACACTTACCGCCCGGCAGAAAAAGCTGGTCGAAGAACTGGCCGAAGCCGGATTGTAATCCGACCCCCGCATCCGGAAAGCCGATGCGACATTGGCTAAAGAGACCTGTTCCATGCCTGAATTGATCCCTGTTTTATCCAAAGACAGAATCGAAGCCCTGGTTTCGAGCGTGGCGGCGCAAATCTCCGGCGACTATAAAGACCGGGAATTGATCCTCATCGCGGTGCTCAAGGGGGCCTTTGTTTTCCTGGCGGATCTGATGCGGGCGCTGACCATTCCTGCGCGTCTCGATTTCATCCAGGTTTCAAGCTACGGCACCGGGACCTCTTCTTCGGAGAAACCGGTTTTGAAAAAATGCCCGGATATCGATATCCGGGGAAAAGATGTGCTCGTGGTCGAAGACATCATGGATACGGGCTTGACAATGGCCTTTCTCATCGATTACTTAAATTCCCTGGAACCAAAAACCGTCAAGACCTGCGTGTTTCTCGATAAAACGGAACGGCGCAAGATGCATATCCGCCCGGACTACGCGTGCTATACGGTTGAAAGCGGTTTCCTGGTCGGATACGGTTTGGACTACGACGAAAGCTACCGCACCCTGCCGGAGATCTACCGTTTAACCTTCTAGAGCGGGAGAGGCGTCATGATCGTCACTTGCGAAAACTGCGATACCCGGTTCACCCTGGATGAAACCGTTTTGGAAAAAAGCGGTTCCAAGGTGCAATGTTCCAACTGCGACCATGTCTTTACGGTCTTTCCTCCGAGCGGGGAACCCGCCGGTGAAGAGGACATCGATGCGCTCCTTCGTGATCTGGCGGTGGAGGAAGAAGACACGGCACCCGCCCCTCCCCTCGAACCCGAAACACAGGCTCCGGAAGGTGAAACCCCTTTCGATATCGATACCTTTGATCTGTCCGAAATCTCGGATCTGCCGGGATCCGGAGCGCCCCTCCCGGATAACGAGGGAATCGATCGCGACGCCGGTACCGAAGCCACCCCGAAGATGGAAGGGGCCGCCGAAGAAGACGAATTGGAATTCGTCCTGGGAGACGATTTTGAAATTGAAAAAGAGACGACCGCCCACAGTCCCGGGGATCCCGGAAAAGTGGAGTTCGATTTAAGCGACCTCGAAGAGATTCTCAGGCCCGAAAAACCGGAGGAAACCGACAAAAAATCCAAAGAGCCCGCTGAAAGTGTCCTTAAAGAAGAACCCCCCATCGAGTTCGACATCGAGATCCTGGAAGACACCCTTCCGGATACCGTTCAAGAAGAAACACCCGCCGAAGAAACGGCCGAAGAAGGCGTCGCGCCCGAACCTGACGAAGAAGTGGATGTCATCGACGAGCTGGATCTCACCGAGTTCAAGGAAGAAGGGCCGGCGGTATCCGCCGATTTGGAAGAAGAAGCCAAAACGCCCGTCATTGAAGAAGACCTTGTCTCGGAGGCCGCCGAAGCCCCCCTGGAATTGGAGACCGGGACGCCTGCCGCCGAAGAAACGGAAGAAAAGCAGGGGCCCCGCCCCGCCGTTCGGGACCGCATGGGAGAAGAACCGCGGGCGTTCGAACCGGAACCCGCCGACGCCTATACCGGAGAAGTGCCGCCGGAAACCTTTTCGGTCTCCGGAAAATCGAACCGGGTGGGGAAATCCCTATTCATCCTCCTGATTCTGGCGCTTTTGGGAGGCGCCGGGTACGGCGCCTATTTCCTAGTCTACAAAATGGGGGTTTCCATCCCCTATTTGACGGATCTTTTGAAGACCGAATCCACGGATCCGGGGAATTTGAAGGTGCGCCTCCTGGACGTGGAGGGCCATTTCGTCCCGGGTGCGTCCGCCCGAGAAAAACGTTTCGTGATATCGGGAAAGGTCCAGAATAACTACGATCACTTGCGAAAAAACATTCGGATCACCGGCAACATTTTGAAAAAAAAGGAAATTCTTGCTACCAAAACGGTTTACTGCGGCAATCTGATCCCTGAAACCGATCTTGTGAAGATGGATATGGATGCCATCGACGCCCGCCTTTCCGCTCAGCCCGCCGAAAGTGCCGCACACGCGCACCTTCCATCCGGCAAAACCGGACTCTTCATGATCGTCTTCGGAGACCTGCCTCCGGACGTGGAAGAATACAGTGTTGAGGTGGAGGGCTCCCAGCAGAATTAAATCGCGCTTTCGACTTGACTCCGCCCGGAATTTTTCATAAAAAATTTTTTTTACCGAGGCGATGTAGCTCAGGTGGTCAGAGCATGCGGCTCATATCCGCAGTGTCCGGGGTTCAAATCCCTGCATCGCCACCAAAGACTTAAAGCCTCTGCAATTTCAGACCATTGCAGAGGCTCTTTTATTAGGGATTGCGGATCGGTTGCCCCGTCATCGAGGGGATTGAAGACCTTCCGTGGCTTGACAGGAAGGCCAGGGTACGGTTTAGTGGAGGAAACATCATTTTTTATGGGGGGGTAAACCCCTTTTCCTTGTTTTTGCCGCATTTTTGAAGGAGGATGGATCCATGGACTTTGAATGCATTCTTTACGAAAAAAAAGACGCTGTTGCAATCATCCGCCTCAACCGGCCCCGGGTGCTCAATGCCATGAACAAGCAACTCTGGCTCGATTTTCAGGAAGCCCTGGAGGATGTAAAAAAGGACGCCCACATCAAGGCCGTGATCATCACCGGAGAAGGCCGGGCCTTTTCAACCGGAGCGGACCTGAAAGAATCCAAAACCCGCAGCATCGACGCCTACCGGGATTACCTGGAGGCGCTCCAGGAAGTTTCCCGAAAAATCCTCCGGTTTGAAAAACCCACCATCGCCGCCGTCAACGGCTACGCCCTGGGATCGGGCTACGAACTGGCGTTGGCCTGCGACATCCGCATCGCCGCCGAAGACGCCCTGATCGGATCCCCGGAAGCCAAGGTCAGCTCATCGGTCACCGGCGGGGCACTGAGGCTGGTTCAAGACCTCATCGGTCCGGGAAAGGCCAGGGAACTCCTGTTTACCGGAGAATCCATCGACGGGAAAGAAGCCGAACGGATCGGACTGGTGAACAAGGCGGTCCCTCTGGAAAACCTCATGGAAGAAGCCGTGGCCATGGCCCAAAAGATCGCGGCCAACAGCGCCTTTTCCATCAAGCTGATCAAGCGAGGCCTTCTAATGGCCCGTGGGGAAGCCAGCCTGGAAGCCCTCATGGACTATGAAATCGAGGCATGCCTGGCATGTGTATCCACCAAGGAACGGCAGGATTCCTTGCACGCCTTTGAAGAACGGAAAAAATAACAGGAGGAAGCCATGTCCCTGGATTCGATACTCAAAGCAAAGTCCGTGGCGGTGGTGGGCGCCTCAAAAGTGGAAACCAAGCGGGGTTTTCAGGCCATCCGCACCCTCCTGGCAGAAGGATATTCCGGAAAAATCTTTCCGGTGAATCCAAAGGAAGGGGCGATCCTGGGATTCCGATGTTACCCCAAGGTGTCGGCCATCGAAGAGGATGTGGAATTGGCGCTGATCACCACTCCGGCCCAGACGGTCCCCTCCGTGCTCGAGGATTGCGGGGAAAAGGGCGTCCGGGGCGCCGTCATCATCGCCGGAGGTTTCGGGGAAACGGGAGTCGAGGGGAAAAGTCGGGAAGAAGCGGCCAGAGACGCCGCCCGGAAATGCGGTATTCGGTTCATCGGTCCCAACACCTCCGGAATCATGAATCTTCATGAAAACCTGAACCTGGTGGGACTCCGGGACGCTCCCAAAGGCGACATCGCCCTGTTGACCCAGAGCGGCAACATGGCCCTGACCCTCATTACCGAAGCCAAGTTAAAAAGCCGTAAAGGCTTTTCCTATTACGTGGGCGTGGGGAACGAAACCGATCTGAAGTTCCATGAGTATCTCGAATTTTTCCGGAACGATCCGAACACCCGGGCCATCCTCATGTATGTGGAGGGCATGCGACAGGGCCGGGCGTTTCTTCAGGAGGCGTATAAAACCACCCCCGTAAAACCCATCATCCTGTTGAAGGGCGGACGCTCGGCCACCGGAAAACGCTCCGCCGGATCCCACACCGGTGCGCTGGCCGGCATGTCGGAAGTGGCCAAGGGCGCTTTAGAAAGGGCGGGCGTCGTCGTCATTGAAAACCCGGACGAACTCTTTCCCGCGGCCGAAACCCTTTCCAGCCTCCCCGCCATCAAGACCAACAGTGTGGCGATCCTGGCCGACGGGGGCGGGCACGCCACCATTGTCTCGGACCTTCTGACGGATCTGGGGGTCCAGATTCCGCCCCTTGAGGAAAAGACCCGGAAAAAACTCAAGGCCATTCTTCCGGCCGCGGCGTCGGTCCCCAACCCCGTGGACGTGGCAGGGGGTACGGATGCCGATCCGGAAGTCTTTGCCAAATGTGCCCGGATCATCTTGAACGACAGGAACATCGGGGGACTGCTTATCGTCGGTCTCTTCGGCGGATACGGCATCCGGTTTGCGGAGAGCCTGTCGCTCATCGAGGAGGACGCCGCCCACCAGATGGGAAAAATGGTCAGCCGGTATAAGAAGCCCATCGTGGTCCACAGCCTTTTCAGTTCCATGAAGCCCCATGCGTTGGATCTGTTGCGATACTATGGTGTTCCGGTCTACGACTCCCTGGATGTGGCGTGCAAGTGCATCGCGGTGCTGGCCCAATACGGCGGGTACGTGAAGTCGCATCCCCATCGGGTGAACTTTGCCTTCAACTGGGGGCAAAAGGCCAAAAAAAAGGCGAGAAAAATCATCGACGGGGCGCTAACGGAGGACCGGCGTATCCTTCTGGAGCATAACGCCAAGCAAATTTTAAAGCTGCACGGGGCCCCCGTCCCCGACGACACCCTGGCCAAAACCGCCGACGACGCCGTGGCGATCGCACAAAAAATCAACGGAAACGTCGCCTTGAAGATCGTCTCCCCGGATGTGCTTCATAAAAGCGACGCCGGCGGGGTACGCATCAACCTGGAAAGCGAAGAAGAGATTCGAAACGCCTTTGCCGAAATCATCACCAATGTCCGCGCCTACGACCCGGATGCCGACATCCGGGGAATCCTGGTCAGCCCCATGGCAAAACCCGGACTCGAAGTCATCGTCGGCACCAAGATCGACGATCAGTTCGGCCCCGTCATTCTCTTCGGATTGGGGGGGGTTATGGTGGAAATCCTGAAAGACGTCGCCTTTCGGGTCCTTCCCATTTCGTCGAGGGGGGCCAAGCTCATGATCGACGAGCTGAAATCCTCACCGCTGCTGGACGGATTCAGAGGGTCGCCGCCGCTGGACAAAGAGGCACTGCGGAAGCTTTTGCTCACCGTGTCCGAGATCATCGAATCCTATCCGGAAATCGAAGAGATGGACCTCAACCCGGTCCTGGTGCACGAACAGGGACAGGGGGTGAGCATCGTGGATGCCCGGATCATTCTCAAGGCTCCGGAATAAAGGATGTGGAGCCCTCCCGCCTGAAGGGGCGGGGCTCCCCGGTAAGAAAATTACCTGTTTTTTGAGAGAGCTTCCCTCGACCCCGCCTTAAAAGGCGGAGCGTGCGGGAAGCATTCCGGTCATCACTTCCTGCGGACAGAGTTGTATTTGGAAAGGGTTGATGTTATGCTAAAGACTTTACGCACCTCAATGACGCCGGCGATATGGATGGGATGCTCCGTACATGGCTTTATCCGCCAAAGAAAGACTCACGCGCTTTTATCAGCAATTTTCACCCGCTGACCAGGTCCTGGTCGCCATTTCCGCGGATCCGGACGCCATCGCCTGTGCCCTGGCCGTAAAGCGGCTCCTGTGGCGCCGGGTGGCGGGGGTGATCCTGTCCAATGTCAACGTCATTGAGCGCCCGGATAATCAGGCCATGGTCCGCCTTCTGAAAATCCCCCTGATCCATATGGAACAGATCGACCCGGAAACCTTTACCCGTGTTGTCCTGGTGGACTCCCAGCCGGACCACCACGAACGCTTTTCGCGGATTCAACCCCACGCCATCATCGACCACCACCCGGACACAGGGGTGCGCGCCCCTTTCCTGGACATTCGGCCCCAATACGGCGCCACCGCCAGCATGCTGACGGAGTATTTGAGAGCCGCAAAGATCACGCCGAGCATCAAGCTCGCCACCGCCTTGTTTCACGCCATCAAAGTGGACACGAGCAATTTCGAAAGGAAAACGCTTCCCGAGGACCTCCGGGCCTTCCAGTATCTTTTCAGGTTCACCAACATCCACCTTGCCCAAAAAATCGAACGGGTCTACATGAAGTTGGAATACCTGAAATACTTCAAGTCGGCCCTCGACAGCCGGCGGTTGAGAAAAGGCAAAGTCTTCGTCCATTTGGGACCGGTGGGCAATCCGGATATTTGTGTCCTCATCGCCGATTTTTTCATGGGAATCGATACCATCACGTGGAGCATCGTCTCCGGACTCTGGCAGGACAAGCTCATCCTCATTTTCAGGAACGACGGGGTTCGGAAAGACGCCGGGATCGTGGCCAAGCAAAGCTTCGGACAGATGGGGAGCGCGGGGGGGCACAAAAGCATGGCCCGGGCCGAGATCCCGATTTCGGATCTCAAAGGGGGGCTTGATCTCAAAAACGACAAACGGGTCCTTTCCTGGATCATTAAAAAGACCCGAGTGAGGAAATAACGCCATGGCCTTTTCCCGTCCGGATATTCATGTCACGATTCTGGGTTCCGGCACCTGTGTCCCTTCCCTGAAGCGCAGCGCCTGCGCCGTATTGGCGCGTGCGGGATCGGAAACCCTGCTTTTCGATGCCGGACCCGGGACCCTGCGCCGGCTTCTGGAAGCCGGAACCACGATCTTTGAGGTCACCCATCTGTTTTTAAGCCATTTCCACCCGGATCATTCCGCTGAAGTAGTGCCGCTTTTGTTCGCCACAAAGTACCCGGATGTCTCCCGGCGAAGGCATCCCTTGACCATCGTCGCCGGTAAAGGACTCTCGAATTTTTACAACGGCTTGAAAAACGTCTACGGAGACTGGGTGGTGCTCCCCGCGGGGCTTTTGAAACTGATCGAAATGGACGATACGGGGCCGGATACCCGGCAATTGGACGGGGTTGCGGTCTCGTCCATGCCCATGGCCCATAATCCGGAAAGCGTGGGATTTAGAATCGAAACACGATCGGGTGTGGCAATGGTGTATTCGGGGGATACGGACTATACGGAAAACCTGGTGGCACTGGCCAGGGGCGCCGATCTTTTTATCTGTGAGTCGGCCCTACCGGACGATCTGAAAGTCAAGGGGCACCTCACCCCCTCCCTGGCCGGGGAAGTCGCCCGAAAAGCAGGGGTTTCCCTGTTGGTGTTGACCCATCTCTACCCCGAGTGCGACTTGACCGATATTGAAAAAGAATGCCGGAAAACGTATGCCGGCCCCATGAAGATCGCCTACGACCTCATGACCGTCGAACTGAGCGCCGGAAACCCGAACCGTATGACGTTCCCGTCGACAACATGAAGTATTATCCGATATATCTGGACGTGAAAAACAAAGCGTGCCTGGTCGTGGGCGGCGGCGAGGTGGGGACCCGGAAGGTAAAAACCCTTCTGGACTGCGGGGCCCGTGTCACCGTGGTGAGTCTTGATGTCGCCCCCGAGCTTTTACCGTTGGTCCGGGCCGGCGCCGTCACGCTTCACCGGCGGACATTTCGGCCCGAAGACCTGGACGGCATGTTTCTGGTCATCGGCGCCACCGACGATCCCCGGCTCAACCTGACCGTGAGCCGGGAAGCCTTGGGCCGAAATATGCTGTGCAACATCGCCGACAGGCCCGAGGCATGCAATTTTATCCTCCCATCCATCGTCAATCGGGGAGATCTCATCATCGCCGTGTCCACCTCCGGAACGAGTCCGGCCTTTGCAAAGACGCTTCGACAGGCGCTTGAAAAAGAATTCGGCCCGGAGTATGCGGACTTTTTAAGCCTCATGGGACAGGTCCGGCGGAAGCTGCTGAAAACCGCCCACGCACCGGAAGCCCACAAGCCCCTCTTCGAGGCGCTGATCCGAAGCGATCTCCTCCGGTGGATAAAGGAAAAGGATATCGGTCGAATCAATGCCCTTTTACGGAAAATATTCGGGAAGGAATACGAAATCGATGCACTCCCCGGAGAAAAGTCCTGAGCCGGCAATCGGTGTATCCCCTGATTGTCAATTTTAAGATCGCTTCCCTCGACCCCGCCTTAAAAGGCGGGGCTTGCGGGAAGCGTTCCGGTCAACATTTTCTGATGCGCATTGCTTTGACCCGGTGAGTCTATGGAAAACCTCGTTTCCGCGGTGATCTCCCTTTATCTGTTGAGCACGGCCTGTTACCTGGCGTACCTCTTCTTCCAGAAAGACGCGCTCCATCATTTCGGGTATTACATCCTCTTCGCAGGGCTGCTGTGCCACTCCGCTATCATCATCGCCGTCTTTGTCCAGACGGGCGCCATGCCCGTGCGCAACCTGTTCGAGACCCTGTCCCTGGCGGCGTGGGCGGTGGCCGTGGTGTTTTTGGCGGTACGGCACCGGTTCAAGCTCAAAATTTTAGGCATCTTCGCCGCTCCCGCGGCGCTGGCCCTCATGGTGGTGGCCTCCCGGCTTCCCCGGCACACCGGTCCGGCGAAGGACATCTTTTCCAGTTTCTGGTTCGTTTTCCACGTGGTGAGCGTCTTTGTGGGAGACGCCGCCTTTGCCCTGGCCTGTGGAGCCGGGATTTTATACCTGGTCCAGGAGCGGGCCATCAAGAACAAGTCCCGGGGGTTCTTCTTCCGGCGTCTCCCCTCTCTGGAACGCCTCGATGCCGCGGGATACACCTGCATCGTGGTGGGGTTTACGTTCCTCACGGCGGGGCTCATCGCCGGGTTCATCTACGCCAAATCGGTGTGGGGACGGTTCTGGAGTTGGGATCCCAAGGAAGTCTGGTCCGCTGTCACCTGGCTGGTATACGCCGCCCTGCTCCACGAACGGCTCACCGTGGGATGGCGGGGACGGCGGGCGGCCATTTTCTCCATCATCGCGTTCGCCGTTTTGCTGTTCACCTTTTTCGGCGTCAACTTCCTCTTGAAAGGGCATCATGGGGAGTTCACACGGTTTTAGGTTTTTCCCGTCCATGCCGGCGGGAAGCCACCTCAATCCCGATTTTCGGCGGGTGCCATGATTCCAAAAACGCCTGACACCATCCCCGAAATCCTCCTTGTGGGCCTCAACCATGAAACGGCACCGGTGGAACTCCGGGAATGCATCGCCCTGTCCGAAACCGATGCGGAAAAAGGACTTCAGGATCTCGGTCAGGTTCCGGACATCCGGGAAGCGATGCTGTTGTCCACCTGCAACCGGGTGGAGATCCTGACGGTCACGGGGAATCCCGATGCCGCCGCAAGGCACGTCAAAGTCTTCCTTTCACGCTTCGGAGGGATGGCGCCGCCGGTTCTGGATGCGGTCCTCTATACCCACAGGGGAGACGCGGCGGTGCGGCATGTGTTCCGGGTGGCGGCAAGCCTTGACTCCATGATGGTCGGGGAGCCCCAGATCCTGGGGCAGATGAAAGAGGCCTACCGGTTGGCGACCGTCAAAAAAACCACCGGGGTCATTCTCAACCGCCTGCTGCACCGGGCGTTTTTTGTGGCCAAACGGGTCCGCAGCGAAACGGGAATCGGCGACCATGCGGTCTCCATCAGTTATGCCGCCATTGAACTGGCCAAAAAAATCTTCGAGACCCTGGAAGGAAAAAAAGTGCTCCTCATCGGCGCCGGGGAAATGGCGGAAATCGCCGTGGAACATCTGGTGCGGAACCGGTCGGGGACCATCTTCGTGGCCAACCGGACCTTCCAGCGGGGGTTGGAACTGGCTCGAAAGTTCAAAGGACAGGCGGTCCGCTTTGAAGAAATCGGCGGCCTTTTGCCCGTGGCGGACATCATCATCAGTTCCACGGGCTCCCCGGACATGGTGATCCGCCGGGATCAGGTCAAGGGGGTCATCCGGGCCAGAAAAAACCGCCCCCTGTTTTTCATTGACATCGCCGTTCCCCGGGACATCGATCCGTCCATTAACCAGCTTCCCAACACCTATGTTTATGACATTGACGATTTAAAAGGGATCACCGAGGAAAACATGGCGGATCGCCTTCGGGAAGCCGCCAAAGGAGAACGCATCGTAGACGAAGCCGTGGCGGCCTTTCGGCGATGGTACGAAAGCCTGGAGGTGGTGCCTACGGTGGTGGCGCTGAGAAGCAAGATTGAACGGATCGTTTACGCCGAAATCGAAAAAACCCTTTCCGGATGGGGCGGGACAACCGACATCCAGCGGCAGGCCCTGTACCGCATGGCCGATGCCATGGTAAACAAAATCCTCCACGACCCCACATTGTATTTAAAAGATCTTGCCCGCTACGACGCCAAGGCCGTCACCCTGGACATTACCCGAAAACTCTTCAACCTTGACGAAAAATGAAAGGGTCCTTGCGATGAAGACCGCGTTTTTATTCCCCGGCCAGGGATCCCAGTTCGTGGGCATGGGGCTCGATTTTTACCAGGAGTTCGACGTTGTCCGGGAATTGTTCGATATGGCCGAAGAAACGGTCAAGATGAAGTTGAAAAACCTGTGCTTCAAGGGTCCCCTGGAGGCCCTGACCGAGACCGTCAACCTCCAACCCGCCGTCACCGCCGTCAACCTGGCTTGTCTTGCCGTTCTTGAACGCGAGGCCATCGGGGCGGACGTCACTGCCGGGCACAGCCTGGGGGAATACAGCGCCCTTGCCACCGCCGGGGTTCTTTCCCCCCAGGACACCTTCCGAGCGGTGTTGAGGCGGGGACAGCTCATGCACCGGGAAGCCCGAAAACACCCCGGGGCCATGGTGGCCGTCGTGGGGTTGTCCATCGATGTTGTTCAACAAATCGTCACGGACGCCCAGGCCCAGGGGGTCGTTTCCGTCGCCAACCACAACACGGCGCTTCAGATCGTCATCAGCGGCTCCCCGGAACCGGTACAAAACGCCGCCCAGGCCGCCCACGCCCGCGGCGCCCGCACCATCCCCCTGAACGTCAGCGGCGCGTGGCACAGCCCCTTGATCCAGGGGGCCGAAGGGGAATTCGGGGCGTTCCTTCAATCCCTTTCCTTCAACACGCCCCAAAGGGGGGTCATTTTCAATGTGACTGCCGATTACTGCAGCGACCCGGAAGCGATGCGGCGTCTTTTGGCCGAACAACTGTGCAATCCCGTCCGCTGGTATGATGCGATGATCCGGCTCATGGAAGACGGAGTGGAGGCCTTTGTGGAAGTCGGGCCGGGACGCGTCCTTTCCGGAATCCAGAAAAAGATCCTTCCCAAGGCGCACCCCGGCGCGGTCTTTAACGTGGGTGACTTGAAAAGCCTGGAGGCCTTCTTGACGGCACGTGCCAAAAAGAGCGTTTAATCGAGGGGTTCCGCCCAGACGATGAACGTCTTATTGACAATGAGGGTGTCAAGTCGGTTTTCACGGAAATAGACGTCTTTCATCACGATGAACGGGTTTTCCTGTTTCGTGAAAATATCCGATACCCGCTCCTTGGAAGCGATATTGATGCTGCCCTGGATGGTCTCCCCATCCGAGGTGCGGACCACCACTCTCCGATAATCGGGCCGATACGCTTTTTCCACCATCCCTGCCTCCTTGCCTTGGGGGTGTGATCCAAGAACGCCGTTGCCGTTCCATTCTGCAAAAAGCCGATTTTGTCCGTGCCGTTTTTCAATCCACGGCGTTTTTTAACCGTTTGGCAAGCAAAACAAAAAAACAGTAAAATTTTTCGAGACAAACCGTTTTCCGGGGCTTACGATCGCCTTGTATCGAAAATTGATGAATAAGTCACCTGAAATAATTGAGCAAGGTGGGTTCCCCCGACGCGACCGGGGGGCGTGCGGCAGGGGGCTCAAAACGATTCACGGCAATGGATTTTATGCTTTACACCCGGTATATTTTTTGGTAGTCTTACTCTTTTTAAAATAGGGAACTATTGTTAAAATAGGGAACAATTGAACGCCGTGGGGTGCCCCGATGAAACAAAAAGATCTCGACTATTTCAAAAAATATCTCAATGACCAGCTCAATGAACTGCTCAACCAAGTGGATGACACGGTATCCGGAATGACCGCGGTCAAGGAAAACTTTCCGGACCCCACCGACCGCGCATCCCTGGAATCGGATCGGAATTTCATGCTCCGGATCCGGGACCGGGAAAGCAAACTGATCAAAAAAATAAAACTGGCCCTGGATCGCATCGAGAACGGCACCTTCGGTGTCTGTGAATCCTGCGGGGGTGAAATCTCCATCAAGCGACTCAAAGCGCGGCCTGTCACCACGCTTTGCATCGAATGCAAAACAAAAGAAGAAGCCCTGGAAAAGGCCCTCGGCCTGTAACATCCATGTGAGCATCGATTTACATGTGCATACTTCGGCGTCGGACGGCACCTGCTCCGCCGTCGAGATCCTTCGGGCGGCCGTCAACCTGAACTTAAGGGCCGTCGCCATCACCGACCATGACACCGTGGAAGGGGTCAAAGACGCCCTTTCCGCCGGGATCCCGCCCGGTTTGGGATTTCTGACAGGGGTGGAAATCAGCGCCGCACCACCGCCGGGGTTTTCCATTTCCGCCACCGTTCATATCCTGGGTTATGACATCGACGTGGACCACCCTGATCTGAATCGGATCTTGTCCTTGCTCCAAAACGCCCGGCGCAACCGAAATCCGAAAATCCTGAAAAAGCTGAAAAAGCTGAATATGGACATCACCGAAACAGAAATCCGAAAGGCCGCGGCCGGGGATCAGGTGGGACGCCCCCACATCGCCCGGGTTCTCGTGGAAAAAAAATACGCCGCCAGCCTCGACGACGCCTTTGATCGGTTTCTGGGCCGGGGGAAGCCCGCCTACGTGGATAAATTCCGCATCGGGTGTAAAGAGGCCGTTGCGTTGATCCAAAGCGCCGGGGGGTTGCCGGTCTTGGCCCATCCGGCACTTTTGAACCTTCGCGATGAGGCCCTGCTGGAAACCGTCGTCGTCCATCTCAAGAAAAACGGGATGAAAGGCCTGGAAGTGTATTATCCCGAGCATTCCCCCTCCCAGACCGCTTTTTATGCCCGCCTGGCACGTCGATATCATCTTTGGGTGACCGGAGGAACCGACTTTCACGGGGATTTGAAACCCGAGATCCGTCTGGGATGCGGGCGGGGAGACTTTGCCGTTCCGGATTCCCTGTTTGAGGAAATCGTTAAAAGAAGATGGAAGTAGACCCTACCCCCCTCGAAAACCGGCTCGCCTATACCTTTTCGGACAGGCGGCATCTATACGAGGCATTATGCCACACCTCTTACGCCAATGAATACCCGGATGGAAAACCGGTGGAAGACAACCAACGCCTGGAATTTCTCGGCGACGCGGTTTTGAACCTGGTGGTGGGGCATCTGTTGTGGGAACGCTTCCCGCATTTGCGGGAGGGGGATTTGTCGAAGATGCGTTCCGGACTCGTCAGCGAGCCCCGGCTGGCCGAATGCGCCCGCGCTTTGGATCTCGGGGCTTTTTTGCGGATCGGAAAAGGGGAAGAACAAAACAACGGCAGGGAAAAACCCTCCATTTTGGCGGACGCTTTCGAAGCGGTCATCGCCGCGGTCTATCTGGACGGCGGTTTTCCCGCCGCCTTCCGGCTCATTGAAAACCGCTTTCTTCCTTTTTTAGAAGCCCCGGGACTGCTTCGTGCCGCCACGGACGCCAAATCCCGTCTTCAGGAAATCGTGCAGCACCAACGACAAAGGATGCCGGTGTATACGGTGTTGCAGGAGGAGGGGCCCGACCACGACAAGACCTTCCGCGTCCGGGTGGAGGTGCTCGGAATCACCGCGGAAGGGATCGGAAAAAGCAAAAAGTCCGCGGAGCGCCACGCGGCACAAAACGCCCTCGCCCGGATTTATTCCCGCACTCCTCCTTTTAACGAATGATGCACCCCATGGCCCTGCAGGAAGATTACCCAAAAACGGTATCCAAGCCCTTCATCATCCCGGTCTTTTTGCGGCATCAAGGATGTTCCCATCGATGTGTTTTTTGCAACCAACACGCCATGGATACGGATGAAATCCCCGCTTTCAGACCGGAAGACCTTCGACGCTACGCGACGGCGTATCTGGCGTACAACCGGGAAAACCGCCGACCGGTGCAGGTGGCTTTTTACGGAGGAACCTTTCTGGGGATGGAAAAGCCCCGGGTCTTGGCTTACCTGAAGGCCGCCGCCGCCTTGATCCAAGAAGAGCGCGTCGACCATATCCGGCTTTCCACCCGTCCGGATTCCATCACTGAGGCGCGGCTCGATTGGCTTTCCGGATTTCCGGTGGAGACCGTGGAATTGGGCGCCCAGTCCATGGATGATCACGTCTTGGCCGCGTCCGGACGCGGGCATTTGGCCGCCGATACCGTGCAGGCCGTAAAACGCTTGAAAAATCGGGGCTATAAGGTGGGGCTGCAACTGATGGTGGGGCTGCCGGAAGACACGGAAACCGGCTCCTTTTCAAGCGCCGAGGAAGCCGCCGCCCTGTCTCCCGACTGCGTCCGGATTTATCCCACGGTGGTGCTGAAAGGAAGTCTTCTGGCCCAATGGTACCGCCGGGGGGAATACACCCCCTGGCCCCTGGAGACGTGTGTCCGCCATGTCAAAGGGCTTTTTCTTTATTTTATGGAAAACGGCATCCGGGTCATTCGAATGGGACTGCAAGCCTCAGAGACGCTCACCCCAACGCATCGGCTCATGGCGGGGCCGTTCCATCCCGCCTTCGGCCATCTGGTCCGATCCGAAATCTTTTTCGACGCTTTGGCCGCCTTTCTTGAAGGAAAAAAAGAGATCCCCGATCCTTTGACCCTGCGCATGCATCCCCGGCACGCTTCCAAGACGGCCGGTCAAGCCAAGCGAAACGTAACGCTGTTGAAAAACCGATTCCGCCTGGCGGAGATTCGCATCCGCCCCGATCCTTCGTGCCCTCCGGAGACCCTCTTTGTGGGAGAAACACCCCTCCGGGTGCCGTGCTGATGCCTTAGGGCGGCGGCATCGCCGTTCACCGGATCCAAATCAGTTCTCCGCACCGATTTTGGACCGCCGCCTCCAGGCGGGTGTAACGGGTATCGACGGCGGAGGCAACGGCCCCGAGGGCCTTTTGGGGGGTGTTGTTGGTTTCACTCAGGTGGGCGAGCACCACGTGGGCGAGCTTTTTGTGCCGGATTTCCTTGAGGAGATTCCGGGTCTGTTCGTTGGAAAGATGCCCGCATCGGCTCTGGATCCGCTGCTTGACCGGCCAGGGATAGGGGCCCTCTTCCAGCATGCGCGGGTCATGATTGGCCTCGAGAATCAGGAGATGACAGTCCTTGAGGTGCTCCTTGACCAGGGCCGTGGGCGTTCCCATGTCCGTGGCGATGCCGATCTTCCTGCCGTTGGCGGAGACAACCATGCCGGACGGATCTTCGGCGTCATGGGACAGTGCAAAGGGGCGCAGGGCCAAAGACCCCAGCACCCATTCCCGGCCGGTTTCGAAAGGGATGCATTCACAAAGTTTTCCGACAAAACGATCCGCCGCCTGCATCGTCCGTGCATTCGAGTACACGGGGAGGCCGTATCGCCGGGAAAGGACGCCCACGCCCTGGATATGATCCGCATGCTCGTGGGTGACCACAATGGCCGAAAGCATCCGGGGCGAAAGACCCCGCCAGGACAGGCGCCGTTCAATTTCGATTCCGGACAATCCCGCATCGATGAGGATGGCCGTGGTCCCGTCGCTGATGTAAACGGCGTTCCCTTTGCTTCCGCTCGCCAGAACGCACACGGACAACGGGTGGTCCATTCAAGAAACCCCTGTATGCCCGAAACCGCCGGCACTCCTGGAAGTGTCATCCAACTGTAAAACCGCTTCGATTTTCGCCCGGCAGACTGGTTGAATGATCATCTGGGCGATCCGGTCGCCCCGGTGGATAATGAAATCCTTTTTCCCGTGGTTGATGAGGGCGATCATGACTTCTCCCCGGTAGTCCGCATCGATGGTCCCCGGCGCATTGATGATGCCGATCCCGTGGGCGACGGCAAGCCCGCTCCTGGGACGGATCTGGGCTTCGTGTCCGGGAGGCAGGGCAACGGCGAAGCCTGTGGGGATCAATCGGATTTCGCCCGGGGAGAGTACCAGGTCCGTTTCCACGGCAGCATAGATATCCATTCCGGATGCGCCCGGCGTCATATAACAGGGAAGCGGAATGTCTCCTTCGGTTTCCGGCCGCAACCGAAGGAATTTGATGGTGGGCGATGGGATCCCGGTCTTTTCGGGCGGTGTGCCGTCCATGGTCACCTTCGCGTCTCTCCGGCGGATTAAGGGGATAAAAGCCCTTCAAGATTCAATCGGGCCGGGATGGGTCCCAGAAGGGTTGCGGCCATTTGCTCCGGACAGAAGAGTTCCCGTGCCAGATCACGGACCTCATGGGCCGCCACCTTCTCGATCCCCTGGATGACGTGCTCGAGGGGAATCGGGGCATTGAACAGAATTTCGTTTTGCGCCATGCGGAGCATCTGATGGTCCACGCTCTCGGAGCCTAGATAAAGGCTTCCCTTGAGAAAGGCCTTGGCGTTCTTGAGTTCCGTGACGTCGAGGAGATCGGATTGGATCCGATGCAGTTCCTCCAAGGTGACCCGGAGAACTTCTTTGATCTTTTTGGCGTCGCAGGCGGCGTATGCCCCGAATACACCGGTATCCACATAAGCGGAGACGAAGGAGTAGACGCTGTAGGCCAATCCCCGGCGCTCCCGGATTTCTTGAAAAAGACGGGAACTCATGTTCCCCCCCAGCACCGTATTGAGAATGGAAAACGCAAACCGCCTCGGATCGGTGAGTGAAAGTCCCGGTGTGGTGAGGCACAGGTGGACCTGCTCCAGCTTTTTTCGAACCCGGCGGATCTGCGCCTGCCCGGCGGGCGTCAGGCGTTCCGGGAGTCGGTTCCCGGCACCGATGGCTTCGAAAGCCGGCCCCATGAGATCCACGATCCGGTCGTGCTCGGCGTTTCCGGCCGTACAGATCAGGATCCGATCCGGCTGGTAGAGTTTTTGAAAAAAGGCCCGTACCACGGGGGCGTCGAAACGCAAAAGGTTTTCGCGGCTGCCGAGGATGGATCTTCCCAGCGGGCTTTCCCCCCAAAAGGTGTTTTGCGCCAACACATGGATCCATTCTTCCGGGCTGTCTTCCAGCATCCCGATCTCCTGGAAGATGACGGGCCGTTCGCGATCGATCTCGAGGGGGTCGAACACGGAATTCAAGAAGATGTCCGACAGGATGTCGACCATGGTGGCCAGATGATCCCCCATCACCTTGGCGTGATAACACGTGGTTTCCATGGAGGTGAAGGCGTTGGAGTGGCCGCCGACGGCGTCGAAGGCCTTGGCGATCTGGTACGCGGAGCGCGTGGCGGTCCCCTTGAAGATCATGTGCTCGATGAAATGGGACAGACCGTTTTCATCCTCGGCCTCGTCCCGGGCACCGGCGTTGACCCATACGCCCATGGAAACGCTTTTGAAGTGGGGGATTTTTTTCGTTAAAATCCGAACGCCGTTGGCCAGGCAGATCTTTTGGATCACGATTTGGGCCTATTCAATTCCGCAAGGGCTTCTTTCAGGCTCAGGCGGATCTTTCCTTCCGGCGAGACGTCGAGGACCTTCACCTTGATTTTATCCCCTTCATTGACCACATCGGTCACCTTTTTGACGCGACGATCCGCCAGTTGGGAAATATGGACGAGCCCGTCCGTTCCGGGGAGGATTTCCACGAAGGCCCCGAAATCCGTCACCTTCACCACCGTCCCGTCGTAGATGGTTCCGACTTCGGGCTCCGCCGCGATTTCCTTGATTCGGCGCATGGCCTCTTCCCCGTCCTTCAGGGAAAAGGCGAAGACCTTCACGACGCCTGAATCCTCCACTTCGATGCGGGTGTTGGTTTCCGTTTGGAGCGCCCGGATGATCTTCCCTCCCGGGCCGATGATCTCCCGGATTTTATCCGGGTTGATCTTGGTGGAGATCATCTTGGGGGCATAAGGTGACGTTTCTTTCCGGGGTTCCTTGAGTGCTTCCAGCATTTTTTCGAGGATGAAGATCCGGCCCACGCGCGCTTGCTCCAGCGCTTTTTTCAGGATCTCTTCCGAAAGGGATTTGATCTTGATGTCCATCTGGAGCGCCGTGATCCCTTCCCGTGTCCCCGCCACCTTGAAATCCATGTCGCCCATGTGGTCCTCGTCTCCGAGGATGTCGGACAACACGATCACTTCCTGGCCTTCCTTCACGAGACCCATGGCGATACCGGAGACCGGCGACTTGATGGGAACGCCGCCGTCCATGAGGGCGAGACTGGCCGAGCAGACCGTTCCCATGGAAGACGAACCGTTGGACTCGAAGACTTCCGAGACGATCCGGATCGTATACTCGAAAAGTTCCTTGTTGGGGATCACTTTTTCCAGGGCCCGGGTGGAAAGCCCGCCGTGACCGATATCCCGTCTCGACGGCCCCATGATGCGCTTGACTTCGCCCACCGAATAGGGAGGGAAATTATAATGGAGCATGAACGGCCGGAACTCCTCCCCGATCAATGTCTCCACCCGCTGTTCGTCCGGACCGGAGCCCAGCGTCAAAACGCCGAGCACCTGAGTTTCCCCCCGGGTGAACAAGGCGCTCCCGTGGGGCCTCGGAAGGACGCCCACCTCGCAGGAAATGGGCCGGATCTCGTCGAACCGGCGGCCGTCGATGCGGCGCCCTTCCCGGAGCATGAGGTCCCGGCAGATACGCCGCTTCAGATCATTGAACACATCGTCGATTTCCGGCTTTCGCTCCGCATATTCGGGGCCGAGATCTTCCAGGATTCGACCCTTCAAAGACCGCAAGGTGTTACTGCGCGTGGTTTTGCCGGGAATCAAAAGCGCTTCCTGGATCCCCTCGGATGCCATCTCTTCGATTTGTTTCAAAAGCCCTTCGTCCACCGGCGGCGGCGCAAAGGGTCGCTTGGGACGACCGGCCGCTTCTTTGAGCTTTTCCTGGATCTCGATGAGGGGCTGCAGTTCCCGGTGCCCGAAGAAAATCGCCTCGAGCATATCCGCCTCGCTCACGATGTTGGATCCGCCTTCCACCATGACCACGCCGTTTTTCGACCCCGCCACGATGATATTGATATCGCATTGCTCATACTCGGAAAGGGTGGGATTGATCACCAATTCTCCGTCGATACGTCCGATACGGATGCTGGCGATGGGCCCGTCAAAGGAGATGTCTGAAATCTCGAGGGCGGCCGAGGCTCCGATCATGGCCAGCGTATCCGGATCGTTTTCCTGATCCATGGACAAGACGGTGGCGATGACTTGAGTTTCAAAGTTGTATTTCTTGGGAAAAAGGGGGCGGATGGGACGGTCGATCAATCGGGCGGTGAGCGTCTCCTTTTCGCTGGGGCGTCCGATTTCCCGCCGAAAATAGTTTCCGGGGATCCTTCCGGCCGCATAGATCTTCTCCTGATATTCCACCGAAAGGGGGAGAAAATCGGCACCGATCCGCTGATCGTCGGAGGACACCACGGTGACCAGGACCATTGTTTCGCCATACTGGACCATCACCGCGCCCGAGGCTTGTTTGGCGACTTTTCCCGTCTGGAGGCTCAAGGTGCGGCCGCCGATTTCTGCTTTAAATAACAATTCCATTCCAGTCTCCAACTGATAGGTTAAAGCAGGCGCGTGCGGGCCTGCCGGTATTTGAATCGGATGTCTTTTCGGACAAGGATCAGCGTCTCAACCCGAGGGTTTCGATGATTTTCCGGTACCGCTGGACATCCCGGTTTTTGACATAATCCAATAGCCTCCGCCGCCTTCCCACCAGCATCAGGAGGCCTCTCCGGGAATGGTGATCTTTTTTATGGGTCTTGAGATGCTCCGTGAGATAGTTGATGCGATGGGTCAAAAGACCCACCTGGACTTCCGGAGATCCGGTATCCGCGTCATGAAGCTTGTACTGGTTGATCAGTTCTTTTTTCTCAACTGCCGTGTATGCCAATGTCTTCCTCCATGAATGAATTGAATTGATGACGTCGTCAAAATGAGAATATTCAGCATATATCATAAAAATCGCAGTCTGTTTACCGATAATCGCCTAGTCCCCGAAGACGCCGACATACCCATAGTGCCCTGTTTCGGTCCGATGCAACAGGGCGATCAGGGATCCCTTTTCATCGATCAGTTTGATAAAAGGCGCCTTGTCCTTTTGCGAAACCCCGTCCGGTGCGTCCAAGAAGTCGGTGTCGGAAATGGACCGGCCGTGCCGGACTTTCTCGGCAACGGCATCTCCCACTCTGTGTTCGGGCCACCTGTGCAACGCCGCCGTCATGGGGATGATGCGTTTTTTAAGTGCGGCGGGGTCGTCCACACGATCGAAAGGGACGGCGTCTTTCACGTAGAAGTCTCCGCTTTGAATCCGCCGAAGCCGCAAAAGGTGCCCCCCGCACCCCAGGGCCTCTCCCACGTCCACCGCCAAACTCCGGATGTAGGTTCCTGCGGAACAGGTGACCTCAAAAGAGACCTCGGGGAGGTCGACGGAATGCACCGTCAACCGATGAATGGTCACCGTCCGGGGAGGCTTTTGAATCGCCTTTCCCTGCCTTGCCCAGCGATACAAGGGAACCCCCTGGTGCTTCAACGCGCTATAGACAGGCGGCACCTGACGGATCTTTCCCGTGAACCGTTCGAACACCGCCCGGACCCCTTCTTCGGCGGGGATCTTTCCCGAGGATTCCGTGATGGACTTGCCGGTGACATCCCCGGTATCGGTGGTGACGCCCAGACGCAGCGTCGCCCGGTAGGTTTTATCCGACTCGAGAAAAAAACGGGCCAGACGGGTCGCCCGGCCGATCAGGCATACCAGCAGACCGGTGGCAAAGGGATCCAGCGTCCCGGCATGCCCCACCTTCGGCGCCTGCAGCACCTGCTTGATCCGGCTGACGACCTTGGCCGAGGTGATCTGTGCGGGCTTGTCGATAAGGAGTATGCCCGGGCGGTTATCGGCGCGTTCTCGACTCACATCTCCTCCGCAAGCCCCAGAATTTGGGTTTTGATCTCGGGAAGCGTCGATTCAATGCTGAAGCCCGCGGCGCTCGAATGACCCCCTCCGCCGAAGGCGGCGGCGATGGCGGCCACGTCCACGGATCCGTCCGATCGCAGGCTCACATGATACGGGAGGCGTTCCGCCGTTCCACCGGCGCCGTGGTTCAACTCTTCGATGAGGACCGCCACCTTGATGTCTTTGATCCCCTTGGCATAATTAATCAATCCGTCCGTATCCTCCGGGCGGGCACCGGTATCCTGCATCATCTGTTGAGTCACCGCCATCATCGAAAGCTTTCCGTTTTGAGACACCTCGATGGAATCCAAGGCCAGATTCAACAGTTTGATCCGCCCCAAAGAGTAGGTGCCGTAAACCTGCTGGGCGATCCGGTAGGGATCCACGCCCCGGGCGACCATCTTTTCACCGATTTCAAAGGCGCTCCGGTTCGTGTTGGAAAAGCGGAAAGAGCCGGTATCCGTCAGAATCCCCGTATAGATCGCATTGGCGATGTCCAGGCTCAAGGGGACCCCCAGCCCCGGAAGGAGGCGGTAGAGGATCTCCGCCGTGGCGCAGGCGTCCGGGTCAATGAGGTGAACGTTCCCGAAGCGCGTATTGGTGACATGGTGGTCGATGTTGATCACCACCGGGATCTTTTCCACGATCGGCACCGCCTCTCCCACGCGGTGCAGGTCTCCGCAGTCGAGGATCACCGCCGTATCAAAGGCGCATCCTTCACGGACTCGATTGACGACGCGATCCACACCGGAAAGAAACCGGTAGACCGCGGGAATGGGACTTTCATTGAACAGCACGATATCTTTTCCGAGGGCGGCCAGGGAAAGGCCCATGGCCACCAGAGATCCGATGGCGTCTCCGTCCGGGTTCGTGTGGGAAGCAATAAAGGCCCGTTTACTCTTCTTCAGCTTGTGGATGATCTGCTCCATTCTCACTCTCAAGCGTTTTCAGGATTCCGTAAATTCTGGATGCATAATCGTAGGATTCGTCGTAGAAAAATTCCAAATGGGGCATATACCGCAACGCGATCTGCGCGGACAGGGCCCGCTTGACATAACCCGACGCATCCGCAAAGCCGGCGGCGATGGAGGCTCTCCGGTCCGGTCCGGAAATGGAAGCGAAATAGATCCGGGCAAATTTCAAATCCGCAGACAGGCGCACCCGGGTAATGGTCACCATGTCCAGGCGCGGGTCCTGGATCTCTTTTTGGAGAATCTGAGAAAGCACCCTTTGCATCAGGGCCGCGACACGATCGGCTCTCTTAAAGGGTTTCATAGGGAAAACATCTCCATTTCCGTATCGATGATCTCGGCAAGCCCCAGGGCTTCGGCCATATTGAAGAGTTTGTCGATTTTCGCATTGATGACCTGCCGGTCGTTTCCCACCACGGCGAAACCGATTTCCGCCCGTTGGTAAAGATCAAGCCCCCCCACTTCGGCCACGGACGTGTTGAAATGGTTCCGCAGCTGCATGATGATGGATTTCACGACGCTTCGTTTTTCCTTTAGAGAGCGACAATCGTGAATCCGGAATGTAATGATCCCATATCCGACGACCATGGTCTGTTAGAAAAGGGTGTGCCCCGCATCCCGTCAATGAATTTCGGGTCGGATCTCCTCGAGGTAGTAACACTCGATGATATCCCCGATTTTGATGTCGTTGTAATTCTCCACCTGGATCCCGCACTCGTAACCGGTTTGGACTTCCTTGACGTCGTCCTTGAAACGTTTCAATGAGTCGATTTTTCCGGTATGGTAGACGACGCCGTCCCGGACCAATCGCACCGGCCGGCCGCGCTCCAGCTTTCCATCCGTCACATAACTTCCGGCGATGGTCCCCACTCTCGGGATATGAAAAATCTCCCGCACTTCCGCCCGGCCCAACGCCCGTTCTTCAAAGGTGGAGGCCATCATGCCGACAATGGCGTCTTTCGTGTCCTGGAGCACGTTGTAGATGACGTCATAATACCGGATGTCCACGTTCTCTTCCGCGGCCAGTTCGGCGGCTTTGGGCGTGGCCCGGACATTGAATCCGATAATCACCGCATTGGAGACGGCGGCCAGGGAGACGTCCGATTCCACGATGGATCCCGTCCCCGAATGGACCACGTTGATGCTGACCTCCTCGTTGGAGAGCTTCACGAGGGAGTCGCTGAGTGCTTCGATGGATCCATGGACGTCGGCCTTGATGATCAGGTTGAGATCCTTGACCTCTCCGGCCTTGAGCTGTTCGTAAAGCTTGTCGAGACTCAAACGGCTCGTTTTGGCCAACTCTTTGGACCGTTGTTTCTGGCTTCGGTAGAGGCTGAGCTGCTTGGCGCTCTTCTCCTGTTCCAGGACCAGGAATTCGTCCCCCGCCATAGGCACTCCGGAAAGGCCCAGGATCTCCACGGGCATGGAGGGTCCGGCTTCCGTGATCGGATTCCCCAGATCATTGAGCATGGCGCGGATCTTTCCGTGGTGAATCCCGCACACCACGGATTCGCCGGTCCGAAGCGTGCCCTCCTGGACCAGGAGGGTGGCCACCGGTCCTCTTCCGATATCCAGCTTCGCCTCGATGATATGTCCCCGGGCCAGTTTGTCCGGGTTCGCTTTCAGCTCCAGGAGTTCCGCCTGAAGGAGGATCATTTCCATCAGATCGTCGATCCCCTGGCCGAATTTGGCGGAAACCTCCATGAATACGGTGTCGCCCCCCCAAGCCTCCGGTACCAGGCCGAGTTCGGCCAGTTGCCTTTTAATACGATCCGGATCGGCATTGGGTTTATCGATCTTGTTGACGGCGACAATGAGGGGGACCCCTGCGGCCCGGGAATGATTGATGGCCTCCACCGTCTGGGGCATGACGCCGTCGTCGGCGGCCACCACCAGGATGACGAGATCGGTGATCTTGGCCCCCCGGGCGCGCATGGCCGTAAAGGCTTCGTGGCCCGGCGTATCGAGGAATACGATCCGGCCCTTGTCCGTGGATACATTATAGGCGCCGATGTGCTGGGTGATGCCCCCTGCCTCGCCTTCGGTGACCCGGGTCTTTCGAATGGTATCCAAGAGGGATGTCTTCCCATGGTCCACGTGCCCCATGATGGTCACCACCGGCGGCCGGGTCACGAGCTTGCCGGGGTCGTCTTCTTCCAGCCCGATGATGGATTCTTCTTCAAAGGCCGCCTTTTCCACCTCATAGTTGAATTCCGCGGCCACCAGGGCGGCGGTTTCAAAATCCACCGTCTGGTTCACGGTGGCCATCACCCCTAAAGACATGAGCTTCTTGATGAGATCCGCGGCCTTGATCCCCATCCGCTTGGCCAAATCCGACAAAATAATGGTTTCATCGATTTTCAGCCGCCGCTTAATGGCCCGCGGCACTGTAATTTGCGGCTTTTGCATGGAAACGGAGGCCTTGCCCCGTGCCGATTTTCTTCCTTTCCGGGACAAGGGGCGCTCCGCGTAAAGGTCCGCTCCCTCCACCACTTCCTTTTTTCTAAAAGAGATTTTCTTTTTGAAAAATTTTTTATCCTTTAAATCTTCTTCGGACTCCCGCTTCCCCTTTTTTTTCTTCTTATCTTTTTCTTCGGCCTCTTTTTCGTCCGCTTCGGAATCCGTTCGCTTTTTCTGGAATTCCAAGACCTTCGACACCACACCTTCCGGTTTTGGACTGTCCGCTTCCGGTTCGGCGGGCGTTTCGGGACCGGCGGGGGCTTTGGCTTTGGGCGTCTCCGGAAGCCGGATGATTTTGGCCGGGGTTTCTTTTTTCTTCTTTGCCTTTTTGGGTTTTTCGACGCCTTCTTCGGTCCCTAAGGGCTTTTTTTCTTTCGGTAAAGACACATCACGGGCGCCTTCGGTTTCTTTTGGTTGTGTCTTTTCGCCCGGAAGGGGTTTCTCCGGTGATGCCCCCTCCAGCGGAACGTCTCCGGCTTCGGCGCCGGGTGGCGTCGAGTCGGGTTCCGGGGGCGTTTTTTCAACGGCGCCCCCGGCTTCGCCTGCGGGTTCCACGGTTTTGGCCTCCGGTGGTTCCGTCGCTTCCGCGGCAGGAGGGGCGGATGTTTCTTCCACCGTCGGTTCTACGGGAACCCGTCGGATACGCCGACGGATAACGGTGGGCTTGACCCGCGTCATTTCGACCGCTTCCGCCTTTTTTCCTAAAATGGCCGATTTGATCCGGGAAACCTGCTCCTCATCCAGCGTACTCACATGACTGCTCACGGCCATGCCGAGTTCCGCGAGTTTTTCGAGGAACACCTTGTTGGTCATGTTCAGTTCTCTGGCAAGTTCATAAACCCTGATTTTTGCCATCCATCCCCCATCCCATCGGTTCGCAACGCCTCGTACCGGGACCCTTCCCGTTGACGGCGGCGCGATGGTGTCGATGCTTCATTCGGTCTCTTCCAGACGCTTCTCCGAGTCGCCTGCTTCCGCAGAATTCCCCATCATGTCGGAAGCCGTCTGTTCGACGGACGGCGGTGCCGCCTCTTCCAGATCGGTTTCGGAATCATCCGGCGCGGTTTCTTCGGTTTCTTGAGCCATCCGGGCTTGGGCGGCCGCCTCACGGGCAAGCGCGATCAACGTCACCGCTTTTTCTTCATCCATATCCCGTATGGCGGTCAAGTCTTCCACGGATGCCTTGCTGAGTTCTTCCACGGAAAAAAAACCTCTTTCATAAAGGGCATCAGCGAGTGCCGCCCCCATGCCCGGCAACGCGAGAAGGGAATTATACCCTTCCTTCATCGTTTGACTATATCGCGTTTCACTGATCACATCAAGATGCCAGCCGGTCAGCTTGGAGGCCAAACGCACATTTTGTCCGCGCTTGCCGATGGCCACGGAAAGAAATTCGTCCGGGACGATGACTTCCATGAGGCGGTTCTCCTCATCGATGATGACCCGGGAGATTTCCGCCGGGGCCAGGGCGTTGCAGACGAATTTGGCCGCATCCACGTGCCACGGGATGATGTCGATTTTCTCCCCCCTCAACTCCTGCACCACGTTCTGTACCCGGCTCCCCTTCATCCCCACACAGGCGCCCACCGGATCAATGTCCGAATCGGTGGACGTGACGGCAATCTTCGCCCGGCTCCCGGGTTCCCGGGCAGCCCCCAAAATCTTTACAATCCCCTCGCTGATCTCCGGAACTTCCGTTTTAAACAACGCGATGAGGAACTGTTCATCGGCCCGGGAAAGAATGATTTGCGGTCCCCGGGATTCATAAAGGACATCCTTGATGTAGGCCCGGACCCGATCCCCCCTCCGGTACGTTTCTTTGGGAATCTGATCTTTGGCCATGAGGATTCCCTCGGTCTGTCCCAGATTCACGATAATATCGTTTCTGTCGATCCGCTGGACGATGCCGTTGATGATCTCTCCCTTGCGATCGATGAATCCGGAGAAGACGGCATCCCGCTCCGCGTCCTTCATCTTCTGGATGATCACCTGCTTGGCGGATTGGGCGGCGATCCGGCCGAAGGTGGTCGTATCCATCTTCGTGCCGATACTGTCACCGATTTCACATTCCGGATCGAGTTTGCGCGCGGACTCGAAATCGATTTCCAGGTCCGGCTCCGTGACGGTTTCCGTGACTTCCTTGAACTGAAACACCTCGATTTCTCCGGTGGCGTCGTCATATTGAACCTCAATATCGGCCCTGCTTCCCAGCTTCTTCTTGGCAGCCGATTTCAACGCCTCCTCCAGGGCGGCAATCAAGATCCTTCGATCGATGCCCTTCTCCCGGCTCACCTGCTCGACGACCCGCTTAATTTCCGATATCAACATGTGCGTTCTCCATCCTCCCTTATGAGATGCGCCTTGGCGATCTCATCAAGGGGGATCCCTACGGTCTTATCTTCGACTTTAAGAATCACCCGGTTTTCAACGACACCCATCAGAATCCCTTTAAAATTTTTTCGCCCGTCCATTGGACGGGCGGACCGGATGAGGGCCTTATGTCCCTTAAATACTTTGAAATCCTCACTTTTTCCAAGGGGCCGGTTGGGTCCGGGGGAGGAAACCTCCAGGGAATAGGCGCCCCGGGTCTCCAGACACACATCCAAAAGATCGGAAAGCTGCCGACTGATGGATGTGCAATCTTCCAGTGTAATCCCTCCGGGTTTGTCCAGATACACCCGCAGCACCTTTCCGGTCTGTTCCCGCTGATATTCCACGTGAACGATCTCAATGCCCTCGCTTTCACAAAGCGGCGTGGCGATCTCCCTGACCTTTTCTGCAATTTCCAGCCGATCCACGGAAAAAAAAGGATCCGTGGAAACCCTGTCCTTTTTTTCCCCTTTCATCCGTTTTCGCGTCAATCTTTACCGCCTCCTGATGGAAACAAAAAACGGGCTTTCGCCCGTTTCTTTTCATCCGGGTAGATCTTTTTGTGGAAAACCCTCAATCGACCATGAACGTCACTCCACAGAAAAGTTCACGTCCGCATCCCATCCATCCAACACGTTCACATTCCGTATGAAAAGACGGACAAACTTGGAGCGGGCAACGAGATTCGAACTCGCGACCCCAAGCTTGGGAAGCTTGTGCTCTACCAGCTGAGCTATGCCCGCTGTCAAGATTGGATACATTATGGTAGACAATTTCTTTTGTCAAGAATTTTCCGCGGCCCGATTTGATGTCCGATAGGGGTTTGTTTCCCAAACCGAGCCTTGACTTTTTCAAAAAGGGGGGATAAAAATTAATGAAATAAGAGAGTCTGTTTGAACGCCGCCAAAGGAGGGTAACGATGAGGTCCGCAATAAAGCTGACGGCCATGGTCCTGACGGTATCCTTGGTCCTGGGAGCCGCACCCCTTTTCGCCGCCACGCAACTCAAAAAACTCGGGGAAAGCCCTTTTTACAAGATCCGGGGAATCACGCCCGATCAGGTTCCACCGATTGTGAAAAAGCTGAAACCCGACATCCAGGCCGGGTTTATTCAAGCCGGTGCCGTGAATCTTTTCGATCCCTTCATGAACGCCCTTGAAACCGAAACGCTGGAAGCGGTCACCGTTTCGCCCGGAGAGACGTTTTTGTGGATGCTGTTCAAGAAGCAAAAGAAGCCCACGGTGCTCAATGACGTGGTCTGGGCGGGGAAAGCGCCGTTCAATGCCGTCCGGATGGTCATGCGACATGAGGGGCGGGACTATGTCTTTGTGTTTCCGGACATCTGTTTTAACGTCGCCCTGCAAAAAATCGTCGATGTCCCTGTGGCGGCCCCGGCACCCGCGCCGGCGCCCGCTCCCGCGCCGACTCCCGCACCCGCACCCCCACCGTCTCCAAAAGCCGAGACCCCGCCGGCACCCGCCGCTGTGGCAGAGGCCCCGGCGCCCCGAAAAGGGATCTTCCTGGGGGACGTGGGATTCATGAAGCAATTTGATCCCGCCACGTTTCTCCCCATCCGTGTGGGGTATATGCATCGTTTCAACCCGGAGCACGCCGTGGCCGGGCTGGTCGGCTTCGCCCCCCTGGCGGAAGGCTGCGAGGACAACCCGCCGATCCTGGCGGATGCCTTCTATTTCTTTTATCCGACGCCCAAATATTTCCTCGGCGCCGGAGTGGGATTGTGGGACACCAGTTTCGACACCCGCATTGACCTTCTCCTGGAAGCAGGGGTGCTTTTAACGGAAAACCCCTCCGGGGTGAATTTCGGGCTTTTCATCGAAGGCCGCTCGGCCTTTGATGAATTCGACGAACTGGAAGAAAAGGGACGGCTGGGGATCGGGCTGCGGATGTTTTTCTAGGAGGAGGGGTCCTCCCTTAAGATCGACAGGATATCGCGAAGTTCCGCCTTGATGGCATCCAGGGTCGAGGGGTCTTTCCCTTCGACCCGTTCTTCTTTTTTCATGGCGTTCAGGTACCGGTTGGCCCCGCGGATGGTGAACTGTTTGTCGTACAAAAGATGCTTGACGGTCAGAATCAGTTCTACGTCCTTTTTGCGGTAGAGGCGCTGGCCGGAGGGGGTCCGCTTGGGATGGATCTTTTTGAATTCATTTTCCCAGAAGCGCAGGACATAAGGAGGAACCCCAGCAATTTTGCTGACCTCCCCGATCTTGAAATAGAGTTTATCGGGCAATGCCATGCGTTTCACCCCCCCGCGCCCCCGGGCGGGCGTCCGAAAGGCGTCTCCGCAAAAGATCATTCCGGTAACGCGGCGTCAAAGGTCTTTAAGAGCAACTCCGATATCTTTTGATGCACCCGGGTGACCTCTTTATCCTCCAGGGTCCGTTTCTTGCTGCGGTAGGTCACCCGAAAGGAAACGCTCTTTTTTCCCTGGGGGATCGGTTCTTTTTCGAATACATCGAAAAGATGGACCGTTTCAACCCATTTTTCACCGGCATCGGTCACGCATCGGAGAATATTCCCCACCGGAACCGTTTTGTCTACGATCAGGGTGAAATCCCGCGTCACGCCGGGAAACCGGGAGATGGGTTCGGCCTTCTTCGATCGGGGAATCAAAGGCAAAAGCGCATCCAGGTCCAGTTCGGCCACAAAGACCGGCTGATGGATATCAAAGGGATCCAGTGCCCGGCGGCGCATCTCTCCCAGCCATCCCACGTTTCGATTGTCGATCCGGAGCGTGGCCGAAACACCGGGCTTGAGGTATGCACAGGAACCGGCGGGCAGGGGGGCGGCGTCAACTTCCCGACGGCCCAAGGCCTTGAACAATCCTTCCACCGCGCCCTTCATATCGAAAAAGTCGCAAGGCGTTTCCTTGCTGTACCATCCGGGCTCGAAGCGATGCCCGGTCCACAGCAACGCCAGCATCTCCGTCTCCCGGGGCAGGAGATCCGCCTCTTGGGGAAGGTATACCTTTCCCGTTTCGAAAAGCCGCAAGGATCGGATCTGCTGGGCCAGGTTCCTTTGGAGGGTTCCCAAAAGGCCCTGGATCAATGTGGTCCGCATCCGGCTTTGCTCGTCGGAGATGGGATTCAGGATCTCCACGGTCCGGCGCCGGAAGTCGTGCTCCGGGAGTCCCAGACGGTCATCGAAATGTCGATGAATGAAACTGTAGTTGACGGCTTCCAGAAAACCGAACCCCGTAAGCCAGCGCCGGATGGATCCCCTCAACTGAAGCGGTCCCCACGAACGCTTTCTGGCAGCCGGAAGGGAAGGAAAGGTCACGGGGATGTGCTGATATCCCGCCAGCCGGGCCGCCTCTTCCATGAGGTCCTCGGGGCGTGTGACATCCACCCGGAAACTCGGGACGAACACCCGAAGGCGATCCTCGTCCAAGGGGACGGCGGAAAACTCGATGGACTCAAGGAGCGTTTTAACGGTTTCCTGAGTGAAACGGGTCCCCAATAACCGGTTCGCCCGTGATAGGCTGACGACGATTTCCCGTTTGGGGACGGGCTTCGGGTGGGCGTCGATCCACCCGTCGATGACGCGCCCGCCGGCCGTTTCCGCCATCAACAGGGCCGCACGGTTCAGGGCATAAAGGACGCCTTCCGGATCCACCCCCCGCTCGAACCGGTGGGAGGCTTCGGTGCTGATCCCCAATCGTTTGGCGGTCCTCCGGATGCTCACGGGATTGAAATAGGCGCTCTCGATGAACACCCGGGTGGTGGTCTCCGAGATTTCCGAATTCAGCCCGCCCATAATCCCGGCGACGGCCACGCCTTTTTCACCGTCACAGATCATCAGGGTATCGGCCCCCAAAAGGCGTTCTTTTCCATCCAGGGTGACAAACCGATCCCCTTCCCTTGCGGTCTTGACCACGATCCGGTGTCCGGCAAGCCGTTCGTAGTCAAAGGCATGGAGGGGCTGTCCGGACTCCATGAGGATAAAATTCGTGATATCCACGATGTTGTTGATGGGTCTTAACCCCACGGACCAAAGACGGTCCTGTAGCCAAAACGGGGAGGGTCCCACGGTCACGTCGAATACGAGGCGCGCGGCATACCGGGGACAGTGATCGGGGGCTTCGATGCACACGGAACTCAGCTGTGAGATCCGATCGTCACCCTCCCGGATAGCGGCATCCGGATAGGCGACCCGGAGGCGCTGGATCCCGGCGATCTCCCGGGCGATGCCCATGAGTCCCAGACAATCGGGACGGTTGGGTGTGACGCTGATCTCGAAGACCGGATCCGAAAGGCGTAAGACCTCGGCCAGGCCTTTTCCGGGTGCAAAGGACGGGTCCAGTTCCAGGATCCCGGAAGCATCGTCCCCCAGCCCCAGTTCCTTTTCGCTGCACAGCATCCCTTCGGAAACGACCCCCCGGATCGCCGCATCCCGAAGGACGGTGCCATTGGGAAACCGGGCCCCGGGAAGGGCCGCGGCGGATACCATCCCGGATTTGACATTGGGGGCGCCGCACACCACCGTCCGTGTTCGGTCCCCCGTGTCCACCTCGCAGATCTGGAGCGTTTCGGCATTGGGATGCGGGCGCACCTGCATCACCCGGCCCACCCGGACGTCTTTCATGAAATCGAATCGGTCGGTGACGGATTCCACTTCCAGTCCCACCATGGTCAGGGCTTCGGCGAGTTCCGAAGCGCCCATATGGATGGGTACGTAGGTCTTCAACCAGCTCAGGCTTGCCTTCATGGTTAAAACTGCATCAGGAATCGTGCGTCGTTTTCGAAAAATTTGCGGATGTCGTCGATGCCGTATTTGAGCATGGCGATCCGCTCCACCCCCATCCCGAAAGCAAATCCCGTATATCGATCCGGGTCGTATCCGACCTTTTCGAACAGGGCCGGATGCACCATTCCGGATCCGAGGATTTCCAGCCAGCCCGTATGGGAACACACCCGGCACCCCTCTCCTCGGCACATCACGCAGACAATATCCACCTCGGCGCTCGGTTCGGTAAAAGGGAAAAAACTGGGTCGGAACCGCAGGGCCGTCTTTTCATCAAAGATCTGGTGTACGAAGGCGGTGAGGGTGCCTTTCAGGTCACCGAAGGAAACGCCGTCGTCCACCAGAAGCCCTTCTACCTGATGGAACATGGGCGTATGGGTGATGTCCGAATCGCAGCGGAACACCTTTCCGGGGACGATGACCCGCACCGGAGGTTCCTGATGTTCCATGGTGCGGATCTGGACCGGGGAGGTGTGGGTCCGCAACACCACGGCGTCGGACACATAAAAGGTATCCTGCATATCCCGTGCCGGGTGATCCTTGGGAATGTTCAACGCTTCGAAGTTGTAGTAATCGGACTCCACTTCGGGCCCTTCCACCACATCAAACCCCATTTTCGAAAAAATGTCGCAGATCTCGTCCATCACCTGGGTAATGGGGTGTAAGGCGCCCACGGGGGGGATACGGCCCGGCAGCGTGACATCGACGGGGTCTTCCCTGTCCTCAAGGGAGACCTCCAAGCGTTTCAAGGCCGTTTCAAAGGCCTCGTTCAAGCGGTTTTTCAGGACGTTGGCCCGCTTCCCGAAAGACGCCCGCTCATCCGGAGGACGCGTTGAAACACTGCGCAACAGCTGGGTGACGATCCCTTTCCGGCCCAGATACCGGACGGACAGGGCCCTGACGGCGTCCGCATCGGATGCGGCTTCCAGTTCCTTGAACGCCTCCGCTTCAATGTCTTGAATGGTGTCCACGACGTTCCCGAGCAAATGGATGTATCGAACTTACACGGTGGTGGCGTCCGGGCGTGCGCGCCGAAAATGCGCGTTCGAAGGGATTCGCAGATTCGGCGGGTCCGGGCGGGTTTTTTCGCGTTATTTCTGCTCCGCCGCCAGGGAGGCGATCTGGGAAAAACCGGAAGGATCGGACACGGCCAGATCCGCCAAGACCTTCCGGTCCAAGGCCACGCCGGCGCGCTTCAATCCCTGGATGAATCGGCTGTAGGACAGATTGTTCATGCGGGACGCCGCGTTGATCCGAATGATCCAAAGGCGTCTGAAATCTCTTTTCCGGGCCCTCCGATCCCGATAGGCGTACATGAGGGCCTTGTCCACCGCATCGGCCGCCGTACGATACAATTTGCTCCGGCCGCCCCGGTATCCCTTGGCCAGTTGAAGTACTTTCTTCCTGCGTCTTCTTGCTTTGAACCCTCTTTTGACTCTCATGGTGGGACTCTCTTTTCTATCCGTTGGGCAAAAGGAGCCGGATCGCCTTTTGATCGGAACCGGAAATGATCCGGCTTTTGCGCAAGGAACGTTTTCTTTTTCGGGTTTTCTTCGTTAAAATATGGCTGCCATACGCCTTGGAATAGGTAAACTTGCCGGTTCCCGTCTTTTTGAACCGTTTTGCCGCCGCTCGGTTTGTCTTGATTTTCGGCATCTTTTCCCCCGCGTAATCCTCATTGCCGCCCTGAGCGGCGGCATTTTTCGAACCACAATAAAAATCGATGGCGCGAGCATGGCATCTTCTTTCAAGCTCACGCCAACTGCATCCAAACCCGGGGGATCATATACTAAGATCACCCCATACGCAACATCATTTTTTTAATCCCATGATCCCTATGGATCATCGGGGTGCCAGAACCATGACGATGATGCGGCCTTCAAACTTGGGTTCCTGTTCCACCTGGGCGACGTCTTCCACTTCCTGGGCGATCCGCACCAGAAGCGCCATTCCTTTTTCCGCCAGCGTGATTTCCCGCCCCCGGAACAACACGGAAACCTTCACTTTGTCCTTTTTTTCAATGAATTTCCGTATATGGCCGATCTTGACCTGGAGATCATGCTCTCCGGTTTTGGGGCGCACCTTGATCTCCTTGACCTGGAAGGTGCTTTGTTTTTTCTTTGCGACCTGTTTCTTTTTCGTTTGCTCGTATTTGTAACGACCGTAATCCATGATTTTGCACACCGGCGGATTCGCATTGGGACTGACCTCCACCAGGTCCAACCCGAAATCCGCCGCCGCGCTCAATGCCTTTGAAATGGGAACGATCCCGATTTGGTTTCCCTCGGGATCGATAACCCGGACCTCGGCGGCCCGGATGGATTGATTCACATGAATCCGGTCTTGATTTTTCGGACTAACGATTGCCACCTCCTGTCTGCTTATGGATTCGTCTTTTCCTCCCCTGATGTCCGTACGGGAGAGCCAGCGTTTTGTTGACGCTGATATACAAGAAGATTCCGAAATGCAAGTAAAAAGTGCATTCTGAAACCCCGGGGCCTTCTTTTGCGGGCATCCTTTTTTTGCCTATTGACTCAAGGTGTATCCGGCCAAGAGACTCTCCCGCCAGTATCGGTTCTTCGGGTCTTTGAAATAGGCTTTTAAAAGAGAGAGACTCTTTTCCCGAAGCACGTGAGGGACGAGGGTCACTGGACGATTCCGATACAACGGCGCCAGCCGGGTCAAATCGCATTGGGTTCCGCCGCCCATGACGTCTTCAAACGCATAGACGATTTCCCGGATCCCGCTGAGCAGGATGGCGCCGTAACACATGAGGCAGGGCTCCAAGGTGGTGTAAAGGGTCATGGGCCTGTGGTCGAAAAGGGTCCCCGAATGGGCGAGGCCTTTCAGGGCGATGATTTCCGCATGGTGAATTTCACTGGCTCCGGGACCTGCCGTACGTTGACGGAAGCCCGCGGCCACCACACGATCGCCGGTTACGATCACACATCCCACGGGAAATTCCCCCCGGAGGAGTGCACGTTCGGCCTCCCTGATCGCCCGTTCCATGAAGACTGTATGCCGATCGGACACAATGATTGCTTCACAATCGACAGATGGTATCATCGCAGGGACAGCTTCCGTCCACCTCGAAAACATAAAGGATTCGTTGCTCCATCCGGGTCCGGTGGGGGGAGATGGGTTCAAAGTCGTGACCGGCGATCCACTGAATCAGCGCGTCCCGGTCGGGAATCGAATCGAGTCCCTGGGCCGCGACTTCCCCGCTTTTCCCGGAAAGGATTTCCGCGTCTTGACCGTTGGTGACCACGACCACGGGGATCTGATAAGGGGCGAGGAGCCGGGAAACCGCCAGGGCCGGCCGCCGCCGGGTCACCAAAGAACCGGGTCCGTAGCGGATCACCATGGCGTCTTTTTCCTTAAGCGTCACTTTGAAATCGATGGTAATCCGCGCCCGATTTTCACCGGCCTCGAGTGTCAAGGGAATCCGGGGTGTGATGTCGCTTTTGAGATACCCTTTTTGCTCCACCAGGAGCCGCGCGAGTGCCTGGCGATACCGCTCATCGTGGGTGTCATTCAGGACCGTCCCGGTCAAAAAATCCACCCGTTCTCCCAGTATGAGATGGTGTCCGTTCATCCTGCGCCGCTATTCATTTCTTTCCAAGCCTCATTCTGGAGTCACTATAGCGGTTCTGTTGGGAAAATACAAATAGTCCTTTACTTGGCCCGCCCCGTTTGGGATAATATTAGAGTCGGTAAAATCGTAAACGTCGAAAGAATTGTTTTTCGGGTTGTCAAGATTGATAAACTCGTAAAAACCCCAAAAGAGCCCATTTTCGTCACCCCGGCAAAAGCCGGGGTCCAGTAATTTCAAATACTTCTGGATTAGCGCGAAAGCTTCACTCCGTGTCCGGATCAAGTCCGGAATGACGGCTTCGGCACTTTTTACGAAGCCATCAAGATTGATTAACGATGCGCCTGGAAAGGGTTTTCAAAGGTGTTGCTGGCCCCTGTATCCATCCGAGAAGATTTTGAAAAACGCGAATGCACCTTTTTGGCACCCTTTGCCTGCCTGAGTTCCCAGACCCGGGGACGCCTGCGCGGGGAAGCCCCGTGCCCGGTCCGTACGGCCTTTCAGCTGGACAAGTTCCGCATCGTTTATTCCAATGCCTTTCGAAGACTCAAATACAAAACCCAGGTCTTTTTATCCCCCCTCGGGGACCAGTACCGGACCCGCTTGACCCATACCCTGGAGGTGGCCCAGATCGCCACCACCATCGCCCGCGCCATGCGCCTGAATGAAGATCTGGTGGAGGCCATCGCCCTGGCCCATGACCTGGGGCACCCCCCTTTCGGGCACGGCGGGGAAGTCATTCTTAAGGAGATCTGCTCCGGAGGCTTTTCCCACCATGAACAGGGTCTGAGAGTAGTGGATGTCCTGGAAAACAACGGTGACGGCCTGAACCTGACCTTTGAGGTCCGCGACGGCATCCTGAAACATTCCAAAGGATACGGGAAGATCATCCCGAACAACCCTGAAGCACTTCCATGCACACATGAAGGTCGCGTCGTACGCATCGCGGATATCATCGCCTACCTGAATCATGACCTTGAAGACGCCATCCGCAGCGGCGTCATCTCCAGGGACCAGGTCCCGGCCTCTTGTGTCACGATCCTGGGGAACAACCACATTGAACGGGCCACCACCATGATCATGGATGTCATCAAGACCAGCACCCCTTCCACCGGAGAGTTTCTCTTGAACATGAGCGATGAAGTCTTTGGGGCCATGAGTGAGCTGCGGCATTTTCTGTACGACAACGTCTACCGGGCAAAGCCGGTCCACCGGGAATTCATCAAGGCCAAAAAGATCCTTTCCGAGCTGTTTTCTTTTTTCATGACCGAAGACGAATTCTTCGAAAAAGAACTCAAGCGCATGGGACTGCGGGGGATCACCGCCTCCCCGGAAAACCGGGAGCGCAGCGTCTGTGATTTTATGGCTTCCATGACGGACCGCTACGCGCTGGCCTTGTATCATAAAATCTTTTTTCCAGAACCCATTGTTTAAGCCCTTCCGATGAATCCCACCCCTGAGGAATCCGACGGCCGCCCGGGAGCACTGGATGGGTTCCTTGGCAACCTGGATCGCTTGTATGCCGAGATGGATCAGGCATATTCAAACACGGCGGCGAACTACGGCTTTTATTGCACCGGCTGCAGGGACAGCTGTTGCCGGACGCGTTTTTTCCATTACACCTTTCTCGAATACCATTACCTGCGGGAAGGGTATCGGAAATTGGCGGCGCACCTTCGGCAGGACGTGCTTCATCGGGCCGGGGTCTACCAACGGCGCCTGGAAAACACTGATGCGGCGGCGCGTTCATTCGACGCATTCTGCCCCCTCAACGATAAAGGCGCCTGCATTTTATACACGTGGCGCCCCATGATCTGCCGGCTTCACGGCATCCCTTATGAACTCCGCACGCCGGGAAAACCGGTGCTTCGGGGTCCGGGATGCCCCGTATTCACGCAAACCTTCGGGACCGTTTCTTATGTGCCCTTTGATCGGACACCCTTTTATAAGGCGCTGGCCGCCCTTGAGCAAAATCTCCGGAAGGCGATGGGGGTCTCCCGGGGGATCAAAATGACGGTGGCCGGGATGCTTCTGAATTTTGACGGGAATGCTTCCCTCAACCCCGCCTTTTAAAGCGGGGTTGAGGGAAGCTATCTTTAAATGGGTATTTTCCTTACCGGGGAGCCCCGCCTTCAGGGCGGGGGGATCCACAAAACGCCGTGAAGTATTTTGAAGATATCCGACTGGAAAGCCTTCCGGGAAAACGCCTGGATCCCGATACGGTTTTTCAGTTTTCCTGTCATCCCAAAATCGGCTGTTTCAACCGGTGCTGCCGAAACCTGAATCTGTTTTTGCATCCGTATGATGTCTTAAGGCTCAGGAAGGCACTGGGAATCCGTTCCGATGACTTCCTGGAAGGCTACGTGGACGTGGTTCTCAGAGACGACACCTATTTTCCGGATGTCCTCCTTAAAATGGCCGATGAAAAGGAAAAGCCCTGCGTCTTTCTTTCGGATTCCGGTTGCACCGTATATGCCCACCGGCCCCATACCTGCCGGCTCTATCCTTTGGAACAGGGCCGGTTCTTCGACGCCGCCGTCGGTGAAACCCGGCTGGTCCACTTCCTCCGTCCCTTCGAGTTCTGTCTGGGGCCCTTGGAAAAGACGTCCTGGACCCCCAAGACGTGGTCCGAAGATCAAAAGGCGGCGCTTTATAATGAGATGACGATCCTTTGGAGCGATCTCAAGCGTCTATTTCGAGAAAACCCCTGGGGGGAAGCCGGCCTGTCGAGCCCTAAGGGGAAGATGGCCTTCATGGCGGTTTACAATATCGACCGGTTTCGGGAGTTTGTGTTTGACAGCTCGTTTCTGAAACGCTACCCCGTTGCGCCCGCGGTGGTGAAGCAGATTCAAAAAGAAGATATTGAATTGCTGAGATTCGGGTTCGACTGGGTCAGATACCTGGTGTGGGGGATTCCCGGCCCCCATTTCAGAACAGGACCGGGATAGGCGCTATAGGACCGCCAAAAGCCGCTGGAAACACCCCGCCCGTTCCTATAAAATCCCCGGCGGCATAGGCGGCACCGGGTCGCCGCCCAGCACGTATCCGCCGTCCAGGCGCAGGACGCTTCCGGTCATAAACGGGGCCTCTTCGATGATAAATTCCACCGCTTTCACCACGTCCTGAATGCGCCCGACCCTTCCCATGAGGGTGTGGTGAAGGAGGTCGGCCTTCTGCGCCTTTGTCAACAAGCCCCAACCCCGGGTGCCGGGTCCGTGGCGCGTTTCCACGAATCCCAGCATGATCTCGTTGACACGCACCTGGGGGGCGCCCATGCGGGCCCAGGTTTCGGTAAAAAGGGAGACCCCCCGGTTGGCCGCGGCGTATCCGTCATTGAAGACGTGCGCCGCCGGCCCGGTCCTTCCCACGAGGCCGGCGATGGAAGACAAGTTCACGACCACCCCCTCCCCCGACGCCTTCAAATGGGGAAGGGCCGCGTTGAAGACCCACCATTTGGCCCTGAGGGTGGTTTCCATCTCCAGGTCCCACTGTTCCCGGACGTAAGGTCCGTGCACGACGGGCCACCCGCCCCGTTCAATATTGTTGATGAGAATCTGGATACCGCCGAAACGGGCGGTCACTGCCGCCACCATGGCGGGGATCTTTTCCGTTTTTCGCAAATCCGCTTTCAGGATGAAGGCTTCGGCCCCGGCGGCCTCAAGGTCCTTTTTCAAGGCTTCAAGATGCGCCTCCCAGTCCCAGTAGACGGCGGCGATCTTCGCCCCTTTCCGGGCAAGGGCCTCGGCGATCCCCTTACCGATGCCTTTAACGGATCCCAGGATCAGGGCGACTTTTCCCTCAATCTTCATCGGGTCGATCCTCCTTGTTGCATCCTTCAAAAAGCCGGGCCACCCACCGATGCCCCATGGCCAACAGGTTTGGATCATCCATGGCGGCGGCATCGACACTTTCTTGTTCCGTGATGTATCCTCTGAGCCGTCCGGCAGCCGCTTCCATTCGGAAACGATCCAAATCGTACAGGGCCAGGATGAAAAAGTGCCGTAGGGCCTGCGGGAGCGGCCCCGGCAATATGCGATTCTTGAGGGCGATGAGTTCCAGGAAGCGGTCGTTCATTTCGAGATGCCTTTCGATGCCCTGATCTTTGATCCAGCCTTCGGGGGTCCGCGCCCGCCCTCCGTGGAATCCCTGACAAAAGGCTTCCCGGATGAGGGCGAAATGTTCCGACGCGCTGCCGGTTTCCCGATTGCGGGAGACCGCCCTGGCCAAAGGATACAGTCGGCAGGCGGTGGGACGGGCGTCATAAATGTCGCATCCGGAAGGGGTCAAAAAGGGACAGGCGGCCTCTGGATGCCGATCGAAGCGCAAGGAAATGACCGGAAGGCCGGAGCGGGGACCGGGGTAACACACGCTGTATCGCTCAAGAAATTCCGTGGAGGACAGATTCAGTGCGGTTTTTATCTCAAGGATGTCGTACGGCGTCAGGAAGTGATTGAGGTTCCGGCAGCACGCTCCGAAACAGGGCCTTTCCTTGAGGCAGGAAAAACAAAAGGGGGCATTCGATTCCACGGGGATCATCTGTGCATCCATACCGGTGTCCGCTTCCCGGACGGGCTCCGTTGAAGTTCTTCATCGTCGCCCCCCCGGCGCCCGAACGCCGGTGTCCATGTGGAGACGAAAGGGCTTCACGAAGCCGTCAATTTCTTTTTTGAAATGGAACGGTTCCGATCCGCCAGAGGTAACAGTTTCCGCTTTTTAGTCAATAAAAATCTTGGAATCCAAGGCCAAATTCACGCAGGGGCGAAAAGATTGAACCGGACGGATTTTTTGCCGTGAAAGTGCTTGACAAGAATTCTTACGGATGGTAACTGAATCCTTTCTTTATTGCAGGGAGGGATTATTCCATCTGATTGAAATCAGAATTAATTTATTGATCCTGGAACAGCATACCCTTTGGCTGAGAGAAAAGGGGATTCGATAAATCGGCCCGGCGACGAAACCCGGATAGGGCCCGGAATGAAGGGAGGTGTAAAAAGGAAAACGTGTTTGAGTGATTTGACCCAAGAAATTCAAGAAAGCTGCAAAAGAAACCATTTTTGCACCAAAATGATGAGGAGGTAATGTAAATGCCAAGTTTCGTAATAACTGAGAAATGTGACGGCTGCAAAGGCGGGGAAAAGACGGCATGCATGTACATCTGCCCCAATGATCTCATGGTGTTGGAACCCAATGAGATGAAAGCCTACAACCAGGAGCCGGATCAGTGCTGGGAATGTTTTTCATGCGTGAAAATCTGCCCCACCCAGGCCATTGAAGTCCGGGGATACGCGGATTTCGTGCCCCTGGGAAGCAGCGTGATGCCGATGCTGGGTACCGAAGACGTGATGTGGACCTGTAAGTTCAGAAACGGCGTCATCAAACGCTTCAAGTTCCCCATCCGGACCACACCCGAGGGCGCGGCCAATGCCTACGAAGACCTGAAAGGAAAAGACCTTGAAAGCCCGCTTCTTTCCACCCAGGAAGCGGAAGGGTATCAGATGCCCAAGCCCAAAGAACTCGTCTAGGAGACCGTCCTGGGCAGGGTCTTAAAGCAGTCGTACAATCATTTTGCATCATCATTTGAAGGAGGATAAAACATGGCATTACCGAACAAACCCAAAGGGGAACTCAAGGCCGTAAGGGACCCGGAGTTTGAAGAACGCGAAGTCGATATCCTGATCGTCGGCGGCGGCATGGCTGCCTGCGGCGCGGCTTTCGAGGTCAAAAAATGGATGTCCGATGACCAGAGTGTATTGCTGGTGGACAAGGCCGCCATGGAGCGCTCCGGCGCCGTGGCGCAGGGTCTTTCCGCCATCAACACCTATATCGGGGAAAACACGCCGGATGACTATGTCCGCATGGTCAGAAACGACCTCATGGGGATCGTCCGGGAAGACCTGATCTTCGACCTAGGATGCCACGTGGACGATTCCGTGCACCTGTTCGAGGAATGGGGGCTGCCCATCTGGAAAAAATCCGCCGAGGGCAAAAACCTCGACGGGAAAAAGGGCCTGTCCATGGGAACGCTGAAATCCGGCGCCCAGCCGGTCCGCACCGGAAAATGGCAGATCATGATCAACGGCGAATCCTACAAGCGGATCGTGGCCGAAGCCGCCAAGAAGGCCCTCGGCGAAGACAACATCCTGGAGCGGGTCTTTATCGTGGAACTGGCCCTGGATAAAAATCAGCCCAACCAGATCGCCGCCGCCTGCGGCTTCTCGGTACGGGAAAACAAGGTGTATCTCATCAAGTGCAAGACCGCGTTGATCGCCTGCGGCGGCGCGGTGAACATCTACCAGCCCCGGAGCGTCGGGGAAGGCAAAGGCCGGGCCTGGTATCCGGTGTGGAACTCCGGTTCCACCTATTATCTGGGGATGCGGGTCGGTGCCGAGCTTTCCATGATGGAAAACCGGTTCACCCCGGCCCGGTTCAAGGACGGCTACGGCCCGGTGGGCGCCTGGTTCCTCCTCTTCAAGGCCAAGACCCTCAACGGTCTGGGCGAAAATTTCGCCGCCAGCGAGGCCGCCAAGAAGGAACTGGAAAAATATGCTCCGTACGGCACCGCCGCCGTCACCCCCACCTGCCTGCGGAACCATCTGATGCTCTTCGAGATGAAGGAAGGCCGCGGCCCCATCATCATGGATACGGTGACCGCATTGGCCGAACTCGGGAAGACCATGGACAAAAAGGAACTCAAGCATCTGGAATCGGAAGCCTGGGAAGACTTTCTGGATATGACCTGCGGCCAGGCCAACCTGTGGTGCGCCACGAACACCGAACCGGAAAAGAAGAACTCCGAGGTCATGCCCACCGAGCCGTACCTGCTCGGATCCCATTCGGGCTGCTGCGGCTTCTGGGTCTCCGGACCGGATTTCGACTGGATCCCGGATGCCTATAAGATCAAGGCCGACAACGGCAAGATCTACAACCGAATGACCACGGTCAACGGGCTTTTCACCGCCGGCGACGGCGTGGGCTGCTCCGGCCACAAATTCTCCTCCGGTTCCCATGCCGAAGGCCGGATGGCCGCCAAGCAGATGGTCCGCTACGCCAAGGATCACGCCGATTTCAAACCCGAAGTCGAACTGTCCAAGGATCAGATCATCGACTACGTCTACAAACCGGTCCGAACCTATATGGACAATGCCGCTTACACCACGGCCGAAGACATCAACCCCAACTACATCAAGCCCAACGGCATGATGTACCGGATGATGAAGGCCACCCACGAGTACGGCGCCGGGACCGCCACCTACTACATGACGACCAACAAGAACCTGGAAATCGTCATGGAGATGCTCCAATGGATGCGGGAAGACTGCGAAAAGCTGGCCGCCGGGGATCTCCACGAACTGATGCGGTCCTGGGAAATCCTGCACCGCATCTGGACGGTGGAGGCGCACCTGCGGCACATCCGGTTCCGGAAAGAGACCCGGTACCCCGGCTTCTACTATCAGGCCGATTTCCCGGGCCAGGACGACGCGAACTGGTTCGCCTTCGTCAACTCCAAGTTCGACCCGAAAGAACAGAAATGGGATGTGTTCAAGAAAGACTACATCAAGATCATCCCGTAATCGAGGAACGACTGTGACATAGTCGAGCAACAGACCTCCAGGTGTCGCCAGACACCTGGAGGTTTTTGTTACGATCCCCGGCTATGGGTGATATACGAGGGGTGATCGATTTCACCGGCGGATCGCCCGTCGCCTATCACCCATAACCCAATACTTACAGTACGGAGGGATGGCATGACAGACAATCAAAAAGCCCCTGGCAGCGGAAGCATTTTGGTCGTGGGAGGCGGCATCAGCGGTCTCACCACCACCCTGGAAGCCGCCGAGGTGGGATACGAGGTGTTTCTCGTGGAAAAGAATCCCTATCTGGGGGGAAGAGTCGCGCAGCTAAATCAGTATTTTCCCAAGCTGTGTCCCCCCACCTGCGGCCTGGAGATCAATTTCAGGAGAATCAAGGACAACCCCAACATCAAGGTCTTCACCCTTGCGGAAGTCGAAAAGGTGGACGGTGTCCCTGGAAACTACGACGTCACGATGCGGTTGAACCCCCGCTACGTCAATGAAAACTGCACCTGCTGCGGGGAGTGCGCCGCGGCCTGTGAAACGGAAATCGTCAACGATTTCAACTTCGGCATCGACCGGCACAAGGGGGCGTATCTTCCTTTCGAGATGGCGTTTCCCGCCCGGTACGTGATCTCTCCCCAGATCATCGGGACCGAAGACGCCACGCGGTGCAAAGACGCCTGCAAATACGATGCCGTGGATCTGGAGATGAAGACCAAAACCGTCACGGTGAACGTGGGCGCCGTCGTCTGGGCAACGGGCTGGGAACCTTATGACGCGGGCAAGATCGACAACCTCGGCTTCGGCCGATACCCCAACATCATCACCAACATGATGATGGAGCGCCTGGCCGCCCCCAACGGCCCCACCCAGGGCAAGATCCTGCGCCCCTCGGACGACAAGGCGCCCAAGAGCATCGCCTTCGTCCAGTGCGCCGGATCCCGGGATGAAAATCATCTTCCCTATTGTTCCTACATCTGTTGTATGGCTTCCCTCAAGCAGGCCACGTACATCCGGGAACGGAATCCGGACGCCCGGATCTACATTTTTTATATCGACCTGCGGGCGCCCGGATACCGGTACGAGCGTTTCTACCAAAAGATCAAGGAAGACGACAAGATACACTTCATCAAGGGAAAGGTCGCCGAAGTCAGCGAAGATCCGGCAACGCAGAACATCACCGTGGTGGCGGAAAACGCCGTTACGGGGCAAAAGATCAAGCAGGCCGTGGAAATGGTGGTCCTGGCCACCGGCATGCAGCCCACCGCCGCCCAGGCCAAACCCCCGGCGGACTTGAAATTCACCGAAGACGGATTCATCGTCAACGATTTCGCCCGGGGGGGGATGTTCGCGGCGGGATGCGCCAACAAACCGGCCGACGTCGTCTCATCCAACCAGAATGCGACGGGCATGGCGCTGAAAGCGATCCAAACCCTGGTGGGAAAGTAGGAGGAGGTCATCCATGGATAAAAAATACGGCGTCTATATTTGCACCGGATGCGGCATCGGGGATTCCCTGGACATGGCGGCCCTCGAAAAGGTGCCCCAGGAACAAGGGTTTCCCTGCAAAACCCATCCGTTTCTTTGCGGCGACGACGGCGTCGCCCTGCTCAAAAGCGAGATCGATTCGGGAATCAACACCCTGGTGATTGCCGCCTGTTCCCGCCGGGTCCATTTCGACACATTCCGGTTCCCCGGGTGCATCGTGGACCGGGTGAACCTGCGGGAAGGCGTGGTGTGGTCCCATCCCCGGTCGGTGTTTCCGGCCCTGACGGAAGAAGAAAAAGCCGACGAAGACAAATTCGACCGCGTCCTGATGATGGCCGAAGATTATATCCGGATGGGGATGGCCCGGGTGAAGAAGATCACCCTCCCCGAACCCTATAAGCTCGAAACCTTTTCCCGAAAAATCCTGGTCATCGGCGGCGGGATCACCGGCATGTCGGCGGCCCTGGATGCGGCGGCGGCCGGTTACGAAGTCACCATCGTGGAAAAGGAACCGCAACTGGGGGGGCATGCCAACCACTGGCGCAAACAACTCCCCACGGAACCTCCCTACGAAAATCTGATCCCGCCCATCGTGGAAAAGAAGATCCAGGAAGTCTCGGATCATCCCCTCATTTCGGTCCGGACGGAAACAGTGGTGGCCCGAATCGCCGGAGAGCCCGGGAACTTCACGGTGACCCTCAAAAAGCCCGGCGAAAAAATCGAATTCGATGTCCCCTATCCCCTTCCTCCGGAAATGCGCGTGGATGACAAGGGGAAGGAACTGGACGCCGAACAGCTCCATGCCAAATACATGGAATACAACAAAGGACGGCTGGATATCCTCACCCTCGACCCCAACGGCGAGAAGTTCGGCGCCGTGATCCTGGCCGCCGGATGGCGGCCCTTTCAGCCGAAATCCGGCGAACTGGCCCATTACGGCTGCGGCGAGATTCCCGACGTGGTCACCAACGCCCAGTTCGAAAAAATCGCCAAAGAAGGAAAAATCCTCCGACCTTCGGACGGCAAAGCCGCCAAGTCCGTGGTTTTCATCCAGAGTCAGGGGAAAGGAGATGATGCGGATTTTGACTATGCCGGATCCGTCACCAGCCTGGTGGCCCTCAAACAGGCCAAATACGTCCGGGAGGACTATCCCGATGACGGGAAGGCCTTTGTCTTTTACCAGCACATGCGCACGCCGGGGCTTTCCGAAGGTTTTTACAAAAGCATCCAGCAGGACCCGGGGATCTTTTTGACCAAAGGAGAAGTGATCCAGGTATCCAAAAACGGCGGCGGGCTGACCATCACCGCGGAAAACACCCTCTTGGGGGAAAATGTGGAACTTTCCGCCGACATGGTGGTGTTGGCCGCCGGCATGGTGCCGGCCACCAAGGACGACCCCGTGGTGAATCTGGCCTATCGGCAGGGACCCGGATTCCGGGACAACGCCATTTTCAATGAATATGCGGATTCCAACTATATCTGCTTTCCCTACGAAACCCAGCGCACCGGCATTTACGCCGCCGGCGCCATCCGCCGGGCCTTGACCGTGGAAGAATCCATGGAAGACGCCACCGGCGCGGCGTTGAAAGCCATCCAATGTCTCGAATCGGTGAACCGGGGCGTCTCCGTGCACCCCCGGTCCGGAGACATGACGTTTCCCGACTTTTTCTTCCAGCGGTGCACCCAGTGCAAGCGGTGCACCGAGGAATGCCCCTTCGGCGCCATCGACGACGACGCCAAAGGGACGCCGAAACCCAACCCGGCCCGGTGCCGCCGGTGCGGGACCTGCATGGGGGCCTGTCCGGAGCGGATCATCGGGTTCGCCGACTACAACATCGACAGCGTCGGCTCCATGGTGAAAGCCGTCAGCGTCCCATCCGAAGACGATTACACCGAACCGCCTCTGCGGATTCTGGGGCTCGTTTGCGAAAACGACGCCTACCCCGCCCTGGACATCGCCGGAATCAACGGCCTTTCCTATTCGGCGGACGTCCGGCTCATTCCGGTGCGGTGCCTCGGATCCGTTAATGTCATCTGGATCAAGGACGCCCTTTCCCAGGGAATGGATGGGGTGTTCCTCTTGGGGTGCAAGTACGGGGACGACTACCAATGCCATTTCATCAAAGGGAGCGAACTGGCGGACATCCGGATGAAAAAGATCGGCGACGCCCTGGCCAGCCTGGCATTGGAAAACGAGCGGGTCGCCCAGGTTGAAGTGGCCATCGATGATTACGATAAGCTTCCCAAAATCATCAACGATTTTGTGGAATCCATCGAAGCCATGGGGCCCAACCCGTTCAAGGGATTCTAGGAAACCGCGCGGATTCCGCGAAACAAGACAGGAGGTATGGAAATGGCAGATACGTACCGTATTGAGCCTGACATGAACTTCATCAAAGAGGTCGGCAAGCTGGGGGGCCGGGACCTGAAAAAATGTTTTCAGTGCGCCACCTGCTCCGTGACCTGCCCCATCTCCCCGGACACGAAGCCCTTTCCTCGAAAAGAGATGATCGCCGCTTCATGGGGTCTCAAGGACAAGCTGGTGGGAAACGCCGACATCTGGTTGTGCCACAATTGCGGGGACTGTTCCACCCTGTGCCCCCGGGGAGCCAAGCCCGGGGATGCCCTGGCCGCCATCCGATCCTATACCATCATGGAATATGCCACGCCCAAGGCATTGGCCAAGGCGGTCCGGGAACCGAAGATGCTCCCCGTTCTATTTGCCGTTCCCGCCGCCATCTTTCTGGTGGTGGGGCTGGTCCTGAAGCTGTTCGGCATTCACTGGCTGAATTTCGGAATTGAAGAGGACTTTGTCTGGCAGGCCCAGTACATCAACAACTACCTGGTGGATGTCATCATGATCCCGACGGCGGCCTTCGCGGTGGGGGTTTTCGCCCTCGGACTGAAGCGGTTTCTGGGCGATATCCATCAAAACGCCGTGGCCGAAGGGAAGACCGACAAAGAAAAAATCGATCCCGTGGGTTTCATCAAGGCCCTGGGAAGGGTCATCCCTTCGATTTTAAAGCATGACAAGTTCAACGACTGCACGGAAAACCGGGACCGGTCCACTTCCCATATGATGGTCCTCTTCGGTTTTATCGGTCTTTTTATCGTGACCAATTGTTTCTTCCTTGCCGAGTGGGTCTTCCATATCGAAGGACCCTACTCCCAGATCAACCCGATAAAATGGCTCGGGAACGCCGGCGGCGTGGCCCTGATCATCGGATCCCTGCTGCTGATCAAAAACCGCCTTGCCAAAAAAGACCAGGTCTCCAATTACTGGGATTGGTATCTGGTGGGCTTGGTGTTGGCCCTGGGCGCCACCGGGCTGCTCACGGAGATGACCCGCCTGGGAGGGTTGGCCGGATTCTCGGTCTTTTTGTACATCATCCACCTGATGCTTGTGTGGTGTCTGTTCGCCTACACGCCTTTTTCAAAACTCGCCCACCTGGTCTATCGCACCGTGGCCATGACGTATAACGAGTATGCCGGGCGGAAATAGGCACCGGCCCGAAGACGCAAAAAAAGGAGGCCTTTCGGCCTCCTTTTTTTTTGGCCGCGGCATTTCAGCTGCAGCCTTTTGTTATCCGGGTGGGATCTTTTTTATTGACCGGTGGCGGCCCCGTGGAGCTTGATCTCCACTTTTTCGGTTAAGCCCTGATAATATTCGCGCAGGATTTCGAGGACCTCGTCGCGGCCGAAGTGATCGGGGATCTCGCCCCCTTCGGAGAGGAGTTTCCGCAGCATGGTCCCGGAAAGGAGGACACGGTCTTCTTTTCCGTGGGGGCAGGTCTTCAAAGAGGCCATGCCGTCGCACTTATGGCAATAAAAAGTCCAGTCGATTTTGAGAGGAGTGCAAAGCAAGGCTTTGCCCGGTTCCGGGCAGGCTTCGGTGGCATACGGAATCTTGTCGAAGATGGTCTGGGCTTCGAACATCCCGTAGAAATCCCCCACGCCCGCATGGTCCCGGCCGATGATCATCCGGGAACATCCGTAGTTCTGCCGGAAGGTGGCATGGAGCAGGGCTTCCCGGGGTCCGGCGTAGCGCATGTCGAGGGGATAGCCGCCCTGGAGCACAAATTTTTCGACGAAATAGTTTTTCACCAGCGCATCGATACATTTGACGCGTACCTTCGCGGGGATGTCGCCGGGCTTTAAGTTCCCCACCAGGGAGTGGATGAAGACACCGTCGCACACCTCCACGGCGATCTTGCACAGGTATTCATGACTGCGGTGCATGGGGTTTCGCAGCTGCAAGGCGGCGATTTCACTCCATCCCCGTTCCTCGAAGATCTTCCGGGATTCGGCGGGGCGCATGTAAATACCGGCATACCGGGTGGGGTATTCCCCTTCGCTCAAAACCTTCACCGGGCCGGCCAGATTATAATCTTTTTGTTTCATGACCATCTGGACACCGGGATGGTCCTCCTCGGCGACCTTCCAAAATTCCTCCGTTGTTTTCGTCCCTTCTCCCATGAAGATCTTCTCGCATTCATACCGTTTTTCGGCATCGGTCATGGCGTACTTTTCCGTGACCTTCATGGTAGCCATGATTTCCTGGCCCTCGGGATCGAACAGGGCGATCTCCTGTCCGGCGTCAACGGCGTCGGCATCCTCCTTGGAGACGTCCAGGGTCACCGGAACCGGCCAGAAGGTGCCGTCGCTCAACAAAAAGTCGTCGCAAACGCCCTTCCAATCGGCTTTGGTCATGAACCCCGTCAGCGGGCTGAATCCGCCGATCCCGATCATGATCAGGTCCCCTTTGACCCGGGGGGAAACGGGCACCTGTTTGAGCCCCTTGGCCTTTTCTTTTTCCGCCGCAAGTTCCGCGCCTTCGAGCAGACAAACGGTAAGCCCCTTGCCGCCGTGTGGTGGAATAAGTGTCGACATGTCTTTTCCTCTCCTTTCGATAGTGTTTTTCTCTTGATCTGCGTGCACAGATAAAGTCATTTTATTGGTTTAAGCGATTTTATTTATTGGAAAAGAAATCCCTTGTCAAGACTTAATCCCATCTGCCGAAAAGATACATGTGTTTATTTGAAAACATCCCGATTTCATTTGACATGACCAAACACAGTCTATACAATAAAATTATCGGTTTCGGCCACGATACGCATTTTCGAAACCTTTTTTAAAGGCACACGTTTTCATGAATGTCCTGCTCGTCAATCCCGCGGTTCCGAACACCTTCTGGAGTTTCGCCTTTGCCCTTCCCTTTATCCGTAAAAAATCCGCCTATCCGCCGTTGGGATTGCTGACCGTCGCGGCCATGTTGCCGGAAGAATGGCCCAAGCGCGTGGTGGATCTCAATGTGGAGAAACTCACCGAAGAGGATCTGGACTGGGCGGACACGGTTTTTATCGGAGGGATGGTCATCCAGCGTCGATCCGCCCAACAGGTCATCGCCCGGTGCAAAGAAAAAAAACTCAAACTCGTTGCCGGCGGACCGCTGTTCACCTGCGAACCGGAAGTCTTTGACGAGGTGGACCACATGGTCCTTGACGAAGCCGAGATCACCCTGCCGGCCTTCCTCGAGGATTTAAGCGCGGGCCGTCCGAAAAAAATTTATCGGGCCCGCGGACACTGCGATTTGCGTCAGACCCCCATCCCCTTGTGGCACTTGATCCGGATGGACAAGTACGCCTCCATGAGCCTCCAGTTTTCCAGAGGATGTCCCTTCAACTGTGATTTTTGCAACGTCACCGTCTTGTTCGGCCACCGACCCCGGATGAAATCCGCACAGCAGGTGGTCACGGAGCTGGATGCCATTTATGAGACCGGATGGCGTTCCAATATCTTTTTTGTGGACGACAATTTCATCGGCAACAAAAAATACCTCAAAACCGAACTGTTGCCGGCGTTGATCGAGTGGCGGAAAGGGAAAAAAGGGTGTGTGTTTTTTACGGAAGCATCCATTAACCTGGCCGATGACCCGGAGCTGATGCGCCTGATGGTGAAAGCCGGTTTCGACTCCGTCTTCATCGGGATCGAATCCCCGGACGAAGCCTCCTTGACGGAGTGCTTGAAAAGTCAGAATAAAAACCGGGATCTTCTGGAAAGTGTCCGCACCATCCACCGATCCGGTCTTCAGGTCCAGGGCGGATTCATCGTGGGCTTTGACAGCGACACCCAGTCCACCTTCCAGCGACAGATCGAATTCATCCAGAAAAGCGGGATCGTCACGGCCATGGTGGGACTCCTCCAGGCCCCCCCGGGGACCCGCCTCTTCGATCGGCTCAACCGGGAAAACCGTCTGGTGGGCAGCTTTTCAGGAGACAACGTGGACGGGAGCACCAACATCATCCCCAAGATGGGATTGGATACGCTCTTACAGGGATATCGGTCCATCATGCGCCATATATATTCTCCCCGGAACTTTTACCGGCGCATCCGGACGTTTTTAAAAGAGTTCAAGGCGCCGGAGGTCCGTGCCCCTCTGGATTTCCAGAGATTTTGCGCCTTTTTCCGGTCGGCGGTGCGGCTCGGGATATGGGGTAAAGAGCGGTTTCAATACTGGTATCTCGTTTTCTGGACCCTGATCCGGTGCCCTCGCCTCTTTCCGCTGGCCATCACCCTTTCCATCTACGGCCATCATTTCCGGAAAATCTACGAACTCCACATCCGATAATCCCTCTACAATCAAGTACCGCTTTCGGGGGTTCCGCCCCAGGCCCGCCTGGAGCGTTCAATCTTTTTTTTCACCGTCCGCCAGGTCTTTTGCGTTAAAAAAGAGGATTCCCACCGGCGGATCATCTCCGCAAACATGGGAAACGGCACCGTGAAAGACAATTCGTCGGTCTTGAAAAACTTGCGCGCCGAGGGATCCCAGCCCCCCACCACGGCCTTGGTCTTCCCTTTTTCCCTGTAGTGTAAGGGCCAGGCCACCAGGCTCCCGCAGGCCGCACTCCATGGAGAACATACCGCCTCCGGATCGTTGGTGACGAATGCCGCCAGTTGATGAAGCCCGCAAAGCGTTTCGGGACGGGCGAAAAAACTCACCAGTTCCGGAGTTTCAGTATCTGAAAAAAAAGACAGCGGCTGTATGACACAATACGGTTTCGGGGCCGGTCGGGGATCCACGTAATCGAAAATCTTTTTCAGCGCCTCGGGAGAGTCGCAGTAGTGCTCCCCTTCCATCCGGCCGGGCACGCCGGTGCTGACATAATGGATGATGGTCTCCGTCTGGGGTTTCAAAAAGCCCATCCAGAAGGCCCCGCCCGGACAGCCGAACTGCTCGGCGGAAAAGGCGGCCGGAACCTGCTTTTTCCGGGCCCGCCAAAGCACCCCCATGACACAGGAAAACCCTCCGAAAACCGCCTGCCAGTCGATGGCGTTTTGCATCTCTTTTTCCCGTGTAGGCAAATCCAGGGGTTTGGGGGAAAGGCTTTCCGCCGGTTTTTCGTCGGAAAAAACGATCCCCACGGGTTCTTCGTCCACGCCCAAAACCTCGAGAAAAACAGGCAGTTCCTGCTTGAGTCGAAAATCCATGACGCCCTCCTTCTTCTTACAATTTCAACGGATTCAACCGGAACGCGTCCCGCCCGCCCCACCTTTTCAGGCGGGGGCAAGGGAAGCCATCTTAAAATGGGTATTTTCCTTGCCGGGGCGCCCCGCCCTTCAGAGCGAAAGGGCTCCATACGCTCGATTTAGCCCGCGCCGCAACCACGAGTCTATCGGACGTTACCGTCACGGAGCTGAAAATGCAATTCCTGAAAAAGGAGCGATTCCTACAACATCTCCAGGAAGCGCGTGTGGAGGCGCCCTTGGATGAAATCCGGATGGGTCAAAATCGTTTCATGAAACGAAACGGTGTTTTGAATCCCTTTGGTGTGCACCTCGAACAAGGCCCGCCGCATCCGGGAAATGGCCGTGGGGCGGTCCTTTCCCCAGGCGATGACCTTGCATACCAGGGAATCATAAAAGGGCGGCACCGTGTATCCCGGATACAGGTGCGTGTCCACCCGGATCCCGGGGCCCCCCGGAAGTACCAGTTCCTCAACCGTTCCCGGGGACGGCATGAACCCGTCATCGGGATCTTCGGCATTGATCCGGCATTCCAGGGCCCACCCGTGGGGTCGGATCTTTTCCTGGGAAAGCAAAAGCGCCTCTCCGGATGCGATGCGGATCTGCCGGCAGACCAGGTCGATGCCTGTGGTCATCTCGGTCACCGGATGCTCCACCTGGATCCGGGCGTTCATCTCCATGAAGTAAAAGGCGCCGTCCGGTGCGACGAGGAATTCCACGGTCCCGGCATTGGTGTATCCCAGGAATCGAACAACTGCAAGGGCCGTGTCCCCCATTTTTTCCCGAAGTGCTGCATCCACGAAAGGAGAAGGGGATTCCTCTATGAGTTTCTGGTGCCGTTTCTGGATGCTGCATTCTCGTTCCCCCAGATGAACGGCGTTTCCGAAGTGATCGGAAAGGACCTGGACTTCGATGTGGCGCGGTTTTTCTATGTATTTTTCCAGATAAAGCTCCGGGAGATCGAAGGCGGCCTTGGCCTCTCCCGCGGCCACCGGGAAGCCCTCCGACAGCGATTTTGCGTCCCGGGCGATCCGCATCCCCTTCCCGCCGCCGCCGCCGGACGCCTTCAGGATGACCGGATACCCCACATCTTCGGCGGCGTCCAGCGCGTGTGCCACCGTTGCCACGGGACCTTCGGATCCCGGAATCACCGGGATCCCTTTTTTCATGAGGTGCTTGCGGGCCTTGGCCTTGTTCCCCGCCAGTGCCATACACTCGGGGCTCGGTCCGATGAAGGCGATGCCGGCGTCTTCGCATGCGCGGGCGAATTCCGGGTTTTCCGCCAAAAAGCCGTATCCCGGATGGACGGCGTCCGCACGGCTTTTCCGCGCCGCCTCCAGGAGGGCGTCCATGTTGAGATAGCTTTTGCGGCTGAGGGCCGGCCCGATGAAAACGGCTTCATCCGCCAAACGCACATGCAAGGACCCCTGATCGGCGTCTGAATAGACGGCCACGGCACGGACACCCATGTCCCGGCAGGCCCGGATCACCCGCAGCGCGATCTCTCCCCGATTGGCGATGAGGATTTTTTGAAACACGATGATTCCGTCTTTTTTGATCCCGTCAGGCGATTTCGATTTCCATGAGGTCCTGGTTTTTCATCACCAGCTCCTCGTTTTCCGCCAATATCCGTTTCACCACGCCGGGACGCCCGGCCCGAAGCTCCGTGAAGACCTTCATGGATTCGATGATGCAGACCACGTCCGATGCATTCACCTGTTGACCGTGTTCCACAAACGGTTTTTCATCCGGAGAAGGGGTGCGGTAAAAGGTGCCCATCAGCGGGGATTTCACCATGTACGTCTCGGCCATTCCATATCCTTTCCTTTTTTCTGTTTCATGTTTGGGAGGGCGCATGAAATCAACTTTGGATCATGAGCCTGTGCCGGAAAAATATACTTGACATATATTTTTTAAATATGTCAAGTATCTTATAAAAGACACGCCATCAACGGAAAGAAACGCCGTGAAAGGATCCATGAAAGCGATTTCCGAAAAACCAGGAAACCGACAACCCCTCGGTGTCGTCGCCTACGAAAAGATCCAACAAAAGATCATCACCCTCGATTACAAGCCCGGCCAGAGCCTTGAAGAAAGAGAACTCATGGAACACCTGGGCATGGGTCGCACCCCCATCCGGGAAGCGTTGTTGCGGTTGACCGGAGAAAAATTCGTGGAATCCAAGCCCAGCAAGGGGTTTATGGTCCGGCCCATCACCCTTGAAAACACCCGTGCGGTTTTCGAGGCCATGAAAGTGCTGGAAACCGGAGCGGTAAAGCCAGCAGTCCGGCAGGATGTCTCTTCCATTTTGCCACGCATGAAAAAAGCCAACACCGTCATGAAGGCGGCCGTGGAAAGGGGAGACCCGTTGCGCCTCGTGGAAGCCAATCACGAATTTCACCTGTATTTCGCCCAATGCACCTTCAACGCCTATCTCGTCCGGTACATCGGTGAAGTGCGCACCGAGGCCAAGCGTCTTTCCTACTTGTCTTATGCCAACGATATCGAACCGGATCGGTCCCTGAAAACCCATTACGAGTCCGTATTAAAGGAACACGAGGCCATCATCCGCCTTTTGGAAAAAAGGGATGAACACGCACTGGTCGACGTGCTCGTGGAACACATCCAGGCGTTTCAACACCGGATTTTTCTTTTTTTCATGCGCGCCTGATCCCCTTTCAACCCACAACCCAAAACATACAAGGAGGAAAAAATGAAAAGATCGATTTTGATCCTGGCTTGTCTCATTTTTGTCGCCGGCGGGGCCATGGATGCAATTGCAGAAATCAAGTGGGACTGCCACTTGAATTATCCGGCCGGAAATTTTCATTCCCAGGGGGCCCAGCGGTTCGCCGACCGGGTCAGGGAAGCGACCAACGGCGAGCTCAACATCGTCTTGCATCCGGGAGCGGCCCTGGGATTCAAAGGTCCGGAACTCCTCCGGGCCGTGGCCGAAGGGCAATTGGTCATCGCGGAGGTCCCCACAGGCATGGTGGAAGGAGATGCGCCGGTCCTGGCGTTGACCGCCCAGCCCTTTATTTCCACCAATGCGTTCGAACAGCGGCTGTTGTATCAACTGGCCAAACCCACCTACGCAAAGGTACTGAAAAAATTCAATCAGTTCACGTTGTATTCCTCGGTGTGGCCCTTTTCCGGTATTTATACACAGCGTCCCATCCGGACCGCCGCGGATCTCAAGGGGCTGAAGATGCGCGTCTATGACGGCACCGGCCTTGCTTTCGGGGAGGCCACCGGCATCGCGGCCCGGAAGATGCCCTTTTCCGAGGTCTATCCCGCCATGAAAGCCGGACTCTTGGATTCCATGTACACCTCCTCCGTCTCCGGGGTGGACGCCAAGGCCTGGGAAGTCCTCAAATACTTTACGCCAATCAATATTGTGGGTCCCGTGAACATGTTCAATGTGAACCTGGACGCCTGGAACAAGCTCCCCGCCGATATCCAGGAAAAGGTCCTCGAGATCGCCGAAGACATGGAAAACGAAATGTGGGAACTGGCCGGGGATATGGACCGCAAGAGCCGGGCGACCTTGCAGGAAAACGGGATGATCATCAATCCGGTCAGCAAGGCCTTCCGAAAAGAACTCTCTGTAATCGGTGAACAGCTCCGGAAAGCATGGGTCGAGAAGGCCGGAGAAGACGCACAAAAAATCCTGGAAGAATATTACCGCATCACGGGAAGAAAATAAGCGCATTGATATCAGCGCGAACTCGTCAATCAACGGGGGCGGCAAAATCGCCGCTCCCGTCTTCGAAAGCCGCCATGCACACCATCATCAAGGCAACGGAAAAGCTGAGCAACGCCCTGGCCGTTTTTTCGGGGATCCTGTTGGGACTGATGACGCTCCTCATCCTTTTTGAAATCTTTTTATGGAACTTCTTTCAGAAAACCACCCTCATCGCCGATGAATACTCCGCCTACGGGCTTGCGGCCATCATTTTTCTCGGCGCGGGGTATTGCCTGAAAGAAAAGGGGCACATCCGAATCACGTTGATTCTGACGTTTTTACCGGATAAAGCCGCCCGCATCGTCACGTTCATCGGAACCGCCGTCACCACCGTCTTCATGGGGTACATGGGGTGGTATCTGTTTAAAATGGTGGCCACGGCCTACCGCTACCATTCCACGTCCGGCACCCTGACCCATACCCCGTTGTGGATCCCCCAGGTTTTCATGCTGGTCGGCGCGGCCGCCTTTTTCCTGCAACTGGTGGGCATCACCTTGAAAACGTATGCGGCCATCGGCACCGGAGAGGATGTGATCTGATGAGCGCCGACATGACCCACATGAGTCTTTTGGTCTTCGGGGTGCTTTTCCTGACCCTGGGATCGGGCGTCTGGGTGGGGTTTTCCCTTTTCATCGTCGGCTTCGTGGGGATGACGTTTTTCAGTACATTGCCCGCGGGAAACAACATCGCCTCTTCCATTTGGGCCACCATTGAAAAATGGGAATACGTGGCGCTTCCCCTTTTCATCCTCATGGGGGAAATATTGTTCCGATCCGGTATATCCGAAAGGCTGTTTAACGCCCTGGTCCCCTGGCTGTACCGGCTCCCCGGGGGATTGCTCCTCATGAACATTCTATCGTGCACTCTCTTTGCCGCCGTTTCCGGGTCCAGCGCCGCCACCACCGCCACGGTGGGCCGGATCACCCTGGCCGAACTGGACCGCCTGGGATACGACCGTCGCCTCGCCATGGGCTCTTTGGCCGGGGCCGGAACCCTGGGATTTCTCATCCCCCCGTCGCTGATCATGATCGTCTACGCCATTTTAGCCGAGGTCTCCATCGGTAAAATGTTCATGGCCGGCATTTTGCCGGGCGTCCTCCTTTCGAGTATTTATTCCGGCTATATCATCTACCGGGGATTGCGGAACCCGAACATCGCCCCCAAGGCCCGGGAACACTATACATGGAGACATCGTTTGATCGCCGTGAAGGACCTGGCCCCCACCTTGATCCTGATCCTCATGGTCCTGGGGAGCATCTATGCCGGCATCGCCACACCGACGGAAGCCGCCGCCCTCGGGGTGCTGGGCGCCTTCCTGTTCGCATGCATCAACCGCCGGATGAATTCCAGGATTCTCTTGGAATGCCTGGTGGGCGCCGTGAAAACCAACGCCATGATCATGCTCATCGTTATGGGGGCCGGCTTTTTATCCCGGGTCATGGGCTTTTTGGGGATCCCCGCTGCCATCACCACCGCCATCATCGAAATGGATTTATCCCCTTACGCGCTGATGATCCTTCTGGGAGGCGTGTATGTGGTATTGGGATGCCTTTTGGACGGCTTTTCCATTGTGGTGATGACGCTTCCCATTGCGCTGCCCATGGTCACCGCCGCGGGATTTGATCCCATCTGGTTCGGGATTTACCTGATCCTCATGGTGGAAGTCAGCCAGATCACCCCGCCCGTGGGATTCAACCTCTTTGTCATCCAGGGATTGACGGAAGAACCGATTTTGAACATCGCCCGGCACGCGCTCCCGTTTTTCTTTTTGATGTTGTTGACCACCGCCATTATAACGGTCTTTCCGGAAATCGCCCTGTATCTGCCGAAACTCATGACAGTAAAATAAAGGAAGACGGATGTGAAGCACATCGATCTCAACTGCGACATGGGGGAAAGCTTCGGCGCCTACACGCTGGGCATGGACGAAGCCGTGATCCGGTACATCTCTTCGGCCAATATCGCCTGCGGATGGCATGCCGGCGACGCACAGGTGATGGGGCGTACCGTGAAAGCGGCCAAGGCCCACGGCGTCGGTGTCGGAGCCCATCCCGGATATCCGGATTTAATGGGATTCGGCCGCCGCCACATGGACTGTACTCCCGAAGAGATCCGAAATTACGTGATTTACCAGATCGGGGCCCTTCAGGCCTTCTGTGCCGCCTGCGGCACACGACTGCGCCATGTCAAGCCCCACGGCGCCCTCTATCTTACCGCTGTGGAAAACGAAACCGTGGCCCGGGCCGTGGCCGAGGCCGTCGTCTCCGTGGATCCGAATCTGTTGTACGTGGCGCTGGCCGGCGCCAAGGGGAAACGGATGCGTGCCATCGGAGAAAGCGTGGGCCTGAACGTGGTGTACGAAGCCTTCCCGGACCGGGCGTATACCCCTGACGGGACTTTGGTCTCCCGGAAAAAACCCGGCGCGGTGATCCACGATCCGAAACACGTCGCCGAACGGGCCCTGATCATGGCCGAAGAAAACAAGGTTGTCGCCGAAGACGGCACCGTGATCCCCCTGGAGGTGCACACCCTGTGTGTACACGGAGACACGCCTTCCGCCGTGGACCTGGTCAGAAGCATCCGGAACACCCTGGAAACCGAAGGAATCGACATCCGGCCCATGGGTGTTTGATTCGGGTAACGCGTTATCATGAATACGGGCGTGTTTGAAAAAGCGCGGTTTCGCATCGCCGGGGACCGGGGGCTCCTGGTGGAATACGGGGATCGCATTCATCCCGATGTGCTTCACAAGGTCCGGTCCATGGCCCTCCTTTTGACCCAAGAAACGCCGGCGGGGATCCTGGAAATCCTTCCCACCTACCGCTCCATCCTGATCGTCTATGATCCGTTGGCTGTGACACCGGGGGCACTGGCACGCCTGCTGGAGGAGATGGAAGCAAGGCTTTCCGGCATCCGTATCCCCGATCCCAAGCGCGTGGAGATTCCGGTGTGTTATGGCGGCGATTTCGGGCCGGACATGGATTTTGTGGCCCAAACCCATGGACTGGAGACCGAAGATGTCATCCGGATCCACAGCGCTCCGGAATATCTCATCTACATGGTGGGGTTTACCCCGGGGTTCCCTTTTCTGGGGGGGCTTCCTGAAATCCTTCACACCCCGAGGCTGGAAACGCCCCGCACACGGGTACCCGAAGGATCCGTGGGAATCGCCAACAATCAAACCGGCGTCTACCCGGTGGCCAGCCCGGGCGGATGGCGGATTATCGGACGGACTCCGCTTACGCTCTTCCGGCCCCGGGACCCGAATCCGTTTTTGTACCAGGCCGGGGACCGGATCCGATTCCGCCCCATCCGGGAAACGGAATACCACCGGATCCGGCAGGAGGAAAGCGCCTGATGGATGCCCTTAAGGTACTGGCCCCCGGGCCCTACACCACGGTACAAGATCCGGGCCGCTTCGGCTATCAGCAGGTGGGGATTCCCGTTTCCGGTTCCCTGGACGCGTTCAGCAGTCAAATCGCCAATCTTCTCGTGGGAAACCCACCGGAAAGCGCCGTATTGGAGATCACCATCCTCGGTCCCCGCTTTCGCGCCCTGATCGATTTGGATATGGCCCTGTGCGGCGCGGAAATGGATCTTTTCATCAACGATTCTCCGGCGAACCGGTGGGAAACGGTCCGGGTCAATGCCGGGGAAATGATCGCCGTGGGCCAGGCCAAAACCGGGTGCCGGGGATATCTCGCCGTGGGCGGCGGAATCGATGTGCCCCTCGTGATGGGAAGCCGGTCCACTTATGTGGGGGCGTCCCTGGGCGGATACCAGGGGCGGTGCCTGCAGACAGGTGATATTCTCAAGGTCGATGCCAAACCGCCGTTACCCCGGATCCGGCGGCTTCCCGAAGCGTGGATCCCGGCATATCCTTCGGAAATCACTTTACGGGTTATTCCCGGTCCCCAGGACGATTTTTTTGACGCCGCCCTGGATATTCTCTTTCAATCCCCGTATATGGTGACCCCGAAAGCCGACCGCATGGGTTACCGCCTCCAGGGTTCCGCCCTTGAGATCAAGGAAGGAATGCCCCAGAGCATCATCTCCGAACCCACCATGCCGGGGGGGATCCAGATCCCCGCGGACCGGCAACCCATCATCCTTTTGGTGGAACAGACCGTGGGGGGATATGCCAAGATCGGCACCGTCATCACCCCCGATCTTTCCAGCCTGGCCCAGGCCACCCCCGGGGACACCCTCCGATTCCAATCCCTCTGTCTGGAGGACGCCCACCGTCTCTACAAAGAGCACATGGATCGATTAAAGGCGATCGCCGGATATCTTTCGGCCCGATAGCCGAGCCTCTTTTAGCCCCTTGGCCGATACCAGAGCGTTTTATAAAAGATCGCTGTTGCGGTTCAGCGGCCTGCTTCTCCTGCGAAGAAGCAGGCCGCCCAATGGCGCGGCCGGTGTTCTTCAAGGACCGGCTCCCTTTCGTGGCAGACCCTTTGGGCGTAAAGACAGCGGGGATGAAAACGGCATCCGGAAGGCGGGTCGATGGGACTCGGGACATCTCCTTTGAGGATGATGCGACCGGGGCGTTGAAGGGACGGATCCGGAATCGGTACGGCGGATAAAAGGGCCTGGGTGTAGGGATGCAGCGGGCTGGCGTACAAATCCCGGCTCGGGGCGATCTCCACGATCTTTCCCAGGTACATTACGGCCACCCGATCACTGACATGTTCCACGACACTCAGATCATGGGAGATGAACAGATAGGTCAGGCCGAATTCCGCCTGCAGTTCCTCGAGGAGGTTGATGACTTGGGCCTGGATGGAGACGTCCAGGGCCGACACCGCTTCGTCGCAGACCACCAGCTTGGGATTGAGGGCAAGGGCTCTGGCCACGCCGATCCGCTGGCGCTGGCCTCCGGAAAACATGTGGGGGTAACGCCGCATCTGATCGCGCTGTAATCCCACCAGAGTCATCAGTTCCGCCACCCGGTCCTCCCGTTCCCGGCGGCTGCGGACTCCATGGACCAGAAGCGGTTCACCGATGATCTGGGCCACGGTCTTTCGCGGGTTCAAAGAGGAGAAAGGATCCTGAAAGATAATCTGCATCTCCCGCCGCAACGCCCGGAGTTGGGACTTTGGGTAGACGAGGATATTTTCGCCATTGAACCATAATTCCCCCGATGTGGGTTCTTCCAGACGTAAAATGGCACGCCCGTAGGTGGATTTGCCGCATCCGGATTCCCCCACCAGCCCTAACGTTTCTCCCTGTCGGATGGCGAGGGTGACCCCGTCGACGGCCTTGACCGCGGCCACCTCTTTCATGAGGACCCCGCCCCGGATGGCATAGTGTTTCACCAGGTTCCGGCTTTCAATCAGGGGCGGTTGTGTCCTGTCATCATGCATATTTCAAGCACCGGGCAAAGTGCCCCTCGCCCACGGGATACCAGTCCGGCGCCATGTGCCGGCATTCGTCGAAGACATCCGGGCAGCGGTCACTGAAAAGACATCCGGCGGGCAAATGAAACAAGGAAGGAACAATGCCGGGGATGGTCTCCAATTTCCCCTTTTCCTTTTTTCTTCCAAGCACCGGGATGGAGCGCAGCAGCCCCACGGTATACGGATGTTTGGGATCGGCGAAGAGTCGATGGATATCGGCGGATTCCATCATTTTCCCCGCATACATCACCGCCACCCGCTGGGCCATTTCGGCGATCACCCCCAGATCATGGGTGATGAACAGGATGGCGGCGTTGGTATCGGCCTTCAGTTGGTTCATCAGGTCCAGAATCTGGGCCTGAATCGTCACGTCCAGGGCCGTGGTGGGTTCATCGGCGATCATGAGCCGCGGATTGCAGGCCAGGGCCATGGCGATCATCACCCGCTGGCGCATCCCGCCGCTCATCTGGTGCGGATAATCGTCCAGCCGCTTCTCGGCGGCCGGGATCCCCACCTGTTGAAAGACTTCCACGACCCTGTCTCTTGCGGTTCTGTTTGAAAGCTTCTGGTGCAGGCACAGCACCTCTCCCACCTGGTCGCCCACCGTAAAGACCGGGTTCAGGGAGGTCATGGGCTCCTGAAAAATCATGGAAATGCGGTTCCCCCGGATCTTTCGCATCCGGGCCTCGCTGAGGCGCACCAGGTTTTCCCCTTCGAACAGGATCTCACCCCCCACAATTTTCCCCGGGGGCTGGGGAATCAGCTGGATGATGGAATGGGCGGTGACGCTCTTCCCGCACCCTGACTCCCCAACGAGGCCGAGGGTCTCGCCGGCGTTAATGGTAAAACTTACATCCTCCACGGCCTTGGCGACCCGGCCCCGGACAAAGAAATGGGTCTGCAGGCGATTGATCTCCAGGAGCGGCGCGCTCGTGTTCTTCACGGCGGGTTTCATCAGTCGCGCAGCCGCGGATCCAGGGCGTCCCGGAGTCCGTCCCCCAGGAGGTTGAACCCGAGAACCGCCAGCAAGATGGCCACCCCGGGGAAGGTCATCACCCAGGAGGCCCGCAGAATCAAAGAGCGGCTTCGGGCGATCATGGCGCCCCACTCCGGCGTGGGCGGCTGGGCGCCCAACCCGAGAAAACTCAGCGCCGCCGCATCGAGGACGGCCGAGGCCATGCTCAGGGTGGTCTGCACGATCAACGGGCCGAGACAATTGGGTAAAATGGACAGGAAAATAATCCGGCCGTCGTTGGCCCCCACCGCCCTGGCGGCGATGACATAGTCTTTTTCACATTCTTCCAGGACACTCCCGCGGACGATGCGGGCAAAACGGGGGACATAGGTGATGCCGATGGCCATCATGGCGTTCTGCAGGCTGGGACCCAGATACGCCACCACCACGATGGCCAGCAGCAGGTAGGGGAAGGCCAGAATCATGTCCATGACGCGCATGATGATTCCGTCGATAAGCCCCTTGTAATACCCGGAAATGCATCCCAGCAGGGTGCCCAGGGTAAAGGCCAGCCCCACGCTGATCACCGCCACGATCAGTGAAACCCGCGCGCCGTAAATGATACGGGACAACAAGTCCCGTCCAAGTTCATCGGTCCCCAGGATGTGGGCCCAGGTCCCCTTGTCGTGCCACACGGGGGGCTTGAGCTGATCGTACAGGGATGTCTCGATGGGATTATGGGGGCTGATCCAGGGCGCGGACAGGGCCGCTGAAATAAAAATCGTGATGATGACCAGTCCGAGCACGGCGGTTTTGTTCCGCCAGAGCTGACTCAGCTGCTCCAGGAGGGGGTGCCGATCCCGGGGATCGCGATGGGTGTTAACGGTCGCCGTGGTCATAAACGGATTCGCGTATCATTTTTATCGCATGCACCCGTGGCCTTGAATTATCGCACACTGATACGGGGATTGATGACGGCATACAACACGTCCACGCATAAGTTGATCACCACAAAGAGGGTGGCGATAAAAAGCACCCCTCCCTGGATCACCATGTAATCCCGCTGCATCACCGCGTCGTACATCCACTTGCCCACCCCGGGCCATGCAAAAATTGTCTCGGTAAGGATCGCCCCTCCGAGCATGACCCCGAATTGCAGACCGATGGTGGTGACTACGGGGATCAGTGCATTGCGCAGGGCGTGCTTGAAGATCACCTGAACGCGCGACAGCCCTTTTGCCCTGGCGGTTTTGATATAGTCCTGGCGAAGGACGTCCAGCATGGCCGACCGGGTCATGCGGGCGACGATGGCCATGGGAATGGTGCTCAGCGTCACCGCCGGCATGATGAGGTGCCATAGGACGTCTTTCAGTGCTTTTCCGTTCCCGGTGAGGACGGCGTCGAGGATGTAGAAATTGGTGATGGTCTTCAATTCCACGCCCACGCTGAGGCGGCCCGACATGGGAAGCCACCCCAAGTTGAGGGAAAAGATCAGCATGAAGACCAGCGCCAACCAGAAAATAGGCATGCTCACCCCCGCCAGGGCGCCCAACATGCTGGCATAATCAAAGATGGAATACTGTTTGGTGGCCGATACGATCCCCAGGATGATCCCGAAAAAACAGCTGATGAACAACGCCGCCACCGAGAGTTCGATGGTGGCCGGGAATCGCTGCTTGACTTCGATCCAGACCTTCTGCCGGGTCCAGATGGTCTCTCCCAGATCCCCTTTCATCAGCCGCTTTAAGAACATCCCGTACTGGACATGGATGGGCTCATTCAGGCCCAAATGCTCCCGCATCTGCTCCAGGGCGTCCGGAGTGGCCCGCTCGCCGAGAAGCAATTCGGCCGGATCTCCGGGGGTAAGATGCAATAGGAGAAAAACGATGACCGACACGCCTAGAAGCGTGGGGATCAGGATGAGGAATCGGCGGGCGATATAAGCCAGCATGGATTAAAAACGGACACTATGGAAACGGATCCGATGCAAAGGGGAAGTCTCCTTTGGCGGATGGTTTTTTAAAGAAAGTCCGGCCGAAATGGGGGCGACGCATCTGCGCCGCCCCCATTTCGGCCGGTGGAGGTTATGGTCCTTTACTGCAACCAAACATTTTTCATCCGGACCGACCCGGTGGGATGCAGTTTGAAATTCTGCACGTTTTTGTGGGCCGGCCAAATGACGGTGGAGTGGGCGATGGGAATCGCCGGGCACTCCTCGAAGAAGATCTTTTGGGCTTTCTTGTAGATTTCGATCCGCTCATTTTGGTCGATGGTTTCCCGCCCCTGGATCATGAGCTGATGATATTCTTCGTTTTTCCACTGGGTGCGGATGGCTTCGGAGGCCAGACCGTCGAAGAGGACCGCCAGGAAGTTGTCCGGATCCCCGTTATCTCCGGTCCATCCCAGCTGAAACAGGTCCATGTCCTCGGGTTGTTCCCGCTGGCGCTTCAAATAGGTTCCCCACTCGAAGGTGACCACTTTGGCGGTGATCCCGGCTTTGGCCAGATCCGCCGCCATGGCCTCTCCGATCTTCACCCCGTCGGGATTGTAGGGACGGGGAACCGGCATGGACCACAGGGTGATCTCCCCCAGCCCCTTACCGTCCGGATAGCCGGCCTTTTCGAGGAGTTCCTTGGCTTTTTTCAGGTCGTAGGCGTATCCCGGGATCTCATCGTTGTATCCCCACATGGTGGGCGGGATGGGATTTTTCGCCACCTGTCCCAGACCCTGGTAGAGGTTGTCCACGATGGCTTTCTTGTTGATGGCATGGGCAATGGCCTTTCGGAGCGCCACCTTGCTCTTCCAGGGCTCCTTGGTCAGATTGAACCCGAGGTACCCGATGTTCATGCCGGGCTGGGTGGGCAGGATCAGGTTCGGGTCCTTTTTGGCCAGATCAATGTCCTGGGGATTGGGAAACTGGCAGATGTGGATGTTTCCGGTCTTGAGTTCCAGGAAGCGGACGGAGTTTTCCGGGATGGACCGGAAGATGACCTTGTCCAGGTAAGGTCCGGCGCTCTTGTCCCAGTAGTCCTTGAAGCGCTCCAGTACGATACGGTCATCCTTGACCCAGCTGACGAATTTAAACGGACCGGTGCCCACCGGGTTGCGGATGAACTCCTTGGGGTTTTTCAGAAACGCCGTGGGGCTGATGATGTCGGCGAAATCCATTCCCATGTTGGCCAGGAAAGGCGCGTTCACCTTCTTGAGGTTGAAAACCACGGTGTATTCATCCGTGGCCGTGATGGAGTTCAGGATGTCGTCCATTTCCATGGAGACCCAGTACTCGGGCGGACGTTCCTGGGGAGGAATCTCCCATCCCTTCCCGAAGTATTTGATCTTGCGGTCTTTCATCATGCGGCCGATGGAAAAGACCACGGCGTCCGCGTTGAAATCGGTGCCGTCGTGAAACTTGACGCCTTTCCGCAAATGGAAGGTGTAGGTCAAGCCGTCGGCAGAGATGTCCCAGGATTCGGCCAGTCCCGGCTCCAGGGCGGTGGATTCATCGGCGTAAAACACCAACGCCTCAAAGACATTGTCGCATACCATAAAGGAGTTGCCGTCGGTCTCGTAGGCCGGATCCAGCCCGACGCTGTCCCCGCCCCTGCCGAAAACCAGCGTGCCCCCCGACTTGGGCGCCGCAAAAAGAGTCCCGGCACCCACCAGCATCAAAAGAATCGTTATAATCGTCAGTTTCTTCACCATAGCCCCTCCTTCTTCTTGGGTTTAAGGAACTGAAGCACGCTTTTGAACAATTATTGATGGCTTCGTAAAAAGGCCGATTTTGTTCGCACCGCAAATCCACCGATCCAGGGTTTACGATCTTTTTTTGTTTATCAAATCAAGGGGAGAAAATCAATGAAATTCCAAAGCGACGCATCGGTAAACCCCCAACCGGAAAAACGGCATTCCCCGGCCAGGAAAAGGCATCAAAAGATGCGGGTCAATCGATGGTCGAATTTGAACCCGATCATCTTATAAATCAGCTTGGCCACGGCAAAAGGAGAATTCATATCGTCTTTTTTGTACGCCAGTTCCACCACATCGAAACCCACCACGTCTTTGGCGTTAAAGACTGTTTTCAGGATCCCGAGGGCTTCGTCCCAGAGCAGGCCTCCGGGTTCCGGGGTCCCGGTGCTTGAAACAACACTCCAGTCGAAGACATCCACATCCACGGTGATAAAAACCTGTTCGGGCAGACGTCTCAACGCCCCTTGGAGATCGAAGGCCCCCTGTCGCCATCGATGCAAGGGGCAGAGCAAAAGCCCGTCTTGTCGCACCCGCCGGGCTTCCTCAGCGGAAATGCTTCGAATCCCCAACTGCACCGTATGGGGGGTGATCTCCCGGATGCGGGCCATGACGCAGGCATGGCTCAAGGGGCTCCCGTCGTAAGACTCCCGGAGATCGGCGTGGGCGTCCAACTGGATGACCCCCAGGGGATCGCATCTTTCTTTCAGCGCCCGGACGTAACCGCTGGTGATGGAATGATCCCCGCCGGCTACGACGATGAATTTTTTCCGATCCAGGAGGGCCCTGGCGGTCTGGTACAGGGTTTCGATCATCTGCCTGGGATCTTCAGGGATTTCAGGCGGTTGAACCGTTGCGATCCCCACCTCCACGGGTTCCGCCTGAAGGACTTCGTCATAGAATTCGAGTTGGGCGGAAGCCTCCAGGATCGCCCGGGGCGCGGCCGCTGTGCCGGTCTCGTAAGAGATGCCGCCTTCGTAGGGGAAAGGAAGCACCACCACCCGGGCGTGTTCCAGGGTGCACCGCTCGGGGGGCGGGTTCAAAAAGGGGGTGGGGTGCGGTTTCATGACGCCGCCGCGAGTCTTTCCACGCTGTCCCCGATCCGGCCGCACCAGCGCTTCGGTGTCCGGGGCGTGCAGGTATCGAGGGCATAGGCGGCCAACAGGGGGAAGATGACGCTGTATTCCCCCCATATCTGGACCAAGCGGTCCTCGTCGGCATGCCGGTATTTCCCCCAGGTGACCGCCTCTCCGAAGGTACAGCTGGAAAGGCTCCCTTCCCGTTCCACGGCCGTCCCGATCTGGATGCCGCGGTCCGCCCCTTCATAATCGATGCCGAAAATCTGGCTGATGGTGGGACCGGTCTGCTGGATGAAGTTTTTTGGACCCCCCCCGCCCAGTTCCAGAAAGCCGGTCTGTTCCGAGCAAAAGGCGATGGCCGCGGAATGGAGGATGTCCTTCTGTGCGGACAACGCCACGGGAAACCCCTCCCGGTCCGTGCGGACAAGATTCATGGCGATGGAATGATTGGAAAGGGAATCCCAGAAAACAGGGACTTCCAGTTGGGCGGCCCGTGCGGTGAAACTGCGTTCCGGATACGGCGCGTGGGCCGCCGTCCATCGCCCCAGCTGGAAGTTGAACTCCCAGCTGGAGAGGGGCTCCGGAGAAAGGAATTTGTGGGCGTCCTCCACAAACCGGCGGATCAGGGCGTCCTGGACCTCGAGGGTTTCTTTTTCCCGGATCCCGATGTCATAAATCCGCGTGTCCCCGTGTTTGCGGAGAAGATCATCATCCCAGCGGGGGGGGATCGCCTTGACGGGAAGGTCGAAGGCGAAATGCAGGTCGTGGTACACTTGGGCTCCCGTGGAACAGATCACGTCGATAAAACCGGTTTCCATGAGAGAAATCACCATCCCCCCCATGCCGCCGGCGATGCCCGCACCGGCGATGCCCAGCCAGAGGGTGTCTCCTGTCTCGATCATCCGCTTCAATAATCGGGCGGCACGATAGACGTTCCGGGCCTCGAAACAGGTCCCGCCCATGACTTCCAGCAACTCGGAAAGGGATAATCCGCGCTTCAAGGGTTTGGGAAGAATATCCGGGGATGACGCAAAAAGGGATCGGGCCATGGCGTGTTTCACATTCTAAGCAATGAGCATGACCGCACAGGCCAGCACGGTGGTCCACAGGCCGTCCCGGTGGCCGTATGCGCTCTGGGCGATGCTCCGGCTGGTGAACTGGCGTTTTTTATCAGCGATATAGAGTTGTTTCCGTTCGTCCCAGGCCTTGTCGATATCCAGTTCAATGCCCAGGGTGGATGCCAGCATGGTGGCCGCCAGGTCTTCCGCGAAATCTTTGGCGTGGCGGGTTTTTTGTCCAAAGGCATGATGTTCGGAAATATAGCCGTATTGGTTTCGGTTGACGGGTTGGGCCAGCCCCACGGCCGCCGATATGAGCCGGCTCGGTTCATTGGTGCTTTCCCGGGCCATGACCACGAACGTGATCTGTCCGGGGACGAGGTTCTTCAGGCCCTCTTTTTTGGATATGATTTTGCACGCCGGCGGGAAGATGCTGGAAATGGTGACGATATTACATATTTCGATTCCGGCGTCCCTTAAGGCCAGCTCAAAGCTTTGCAGCTGGTTTCGATGATATCCAACGCCTTTGGTGAAAAACATGCGTTGGGGGATGATTTTTTTCAATGGCTGCCTCCTTCCACTCAAATTCTCAGCGTCTCTATAGGAAAAAAGCGTCCATATGACAACCGCTTTTCGATAAATTATCCGTGCGTGGACCGCGATTTTCTAAAATCCCGGAGCATCTTTATTTCCGGAATTTTCAAAATCCGGCCCGCACCATAAAAGACCAGAAAGTAAAGCGGGCCGATCGCCAGGCAGGTCAGGACACTTTGGATCAGGGGTGCGGTGCTGAATTGGGGCACGCCTGCGTTTTTCATCCATTCAAACGCCGCCCCGAAAACCGCTCCCAATCCGATCATGCGGGCGTAGGACGCGTAAACCCGGCGATACACCCGGTCCGGACGGCGGGCGTTTAAAATCCCGTATAACAGCCCCGCCTGCAGAACAGCGGAAATACTAACGGCCAGGGCAACACCGTTTCCTCCCATAAACCGCATCCCCAGCCAATAGAAAGGAAGGCTCAGCACCACCGCCAGAGAGCCGAAAAAGGCCGGGAACAAGGTGTTTTGGACGGCGTAGTAGGCCCGGACAACGATGGTCTGGGCGGCGAATGCAAAGGCGCCGGCCATCAGACAGAAGAGCGCCTGGGAAGTCGTTTCCAGGGCCGCCATGTCAAAGCTTCCCCGTAAAAACAACAAAACGACGATCTCCCTACGCAATACCATACACAAAACAGAAACGGGAATGACAAGGGAAAGGAGCCTCAGGGTGTGATCCAAAAGCCGGTGCATCTCCTGAAGCTTTCCCTCCACCGCCAGGCGTGCCATGAACGGAAAGGAGGCCACCCCCACGGCCTGGCCGAACACGCCCACCAGGATCAGCATGACCCGCAGCCCGTAGTTGAGCGCGGCGATGGTCCCCGTGGGGAGAAAGCTCCCAAAAAACCGGAAGAAAATCTCGGTGGAAAAGGTCATGGTGAGTCCCACCATCAAGGGCAGGGTCAGGGCGATGTATTTTTTCAAATCCGGATGGAAAAAATCGATTTTCAAGGAAAACCGCAGGCCCACCCGCAAGGCCCCCCACCACTGGAGAAAAAAGTTTCCGAAAAAGGCTCCGATCAAAACCCCCCATGAAAATCCTTCCATGCCGAGGCGCTTCCCGAGGACCCCGCCGCCGGCGATGATTCCCAGATTATACAACAGCGGCGCCAGCGCCGGAACCGCAAAACGTCCCTTTGCAAACTGAACGGCCATGAAAAGACCTCCGGCAAAAAAGAAAAACTGGGCCGGAAGGATAATCCGGGTCATACGCACGGCGTTTGTTTTCACAAAGCCGTCCTCAAGCCCGGGGGCCACGATCCCCACCAGCGCCGGCGCGAACACCATGGCCAAAAGGATGCCAAGAATCAAAACCGTCCCGAAACCGGTGAAAATGACTGAAAAGATCTCCCACCCTTCTCCTTCCCGGTCCTGGGAAAGGTAACGGGAGAAAATCGGAATGAAGGTCACCGATAAAAATCCGGAAGCCACCACGTGGTTGAGGATTTCGGGAATGATGAAGGCCACCTGGTAGGCGTCCACGGCGGGGGATGCCCCGCCGATGTAAGCAATGACCATTTCGCGGACGAGACCCGTCACACGGCTGAAAAAGACCGACGCCATCATGATGACCGCCGCCAGTCCAATCTTCCGTCCCACGGAAGGCGTCTTTACGCGTACCATATTCCGCCTTGATTAAAACCCTGTTTTGCGGTAATCAGACAGGATGGATCGTTTCGTAAAAAGGCTTTTGTGAGCGCCGTTCAAGCCTTTTCGGAAAAAGAGAGACAAAGGGTTGAGCGTTAAAAATCTCAAGCTGTTTGAGACACTTGTGTCGAGTTCTGGAGATTTAGCGA
>Ga0068713_1000023_pt1 | contig 266347 bp, 227 predicted proteins | sample MTBAKSrepl2MetaG_FD_62223 | JGI IMG/M metagenome (GOLD analysis project Ga0068713, IMG submission 62223) | Enrichment culture microbial communities om Arthur Kill intertidal strait, New Jersey, USA, that are MTBE-degrading - MTBE-AKS2 (Arthur... | ecosystem: Environmental > Aquatic > Marine >... | reverse complement strand
AGCCCTCACCGGTTCAGTGAATTGACAACAGGAAACACTATCGCAGACTTTGCATACATTATCCACTAGTTACGGACCAATTCGGAATAAAATGATAGCCGTCGTTTCACGGATTCAGGGAGTATCTAATCCTACGTGAAGGATGACTTCTCAGTCTTCCGCAAAAGCATTGCGATCTGTAAACGGGGCATCACGAAGGAGAAGCGGCCGACCTGTGCGAAAGTGCTCCGAATTTCGCTGGGATCTGCTATCCAGAGTTCTTGCGGTCCAAGCGGCGCGAACTACGGCGGCCACGGATACCGCCGTCCAATATGCCCGAGAGCGGGAGCAGTTCGGCCAAGCCATTTCCGAGTTTCAGGGTTGCGATGGATGATCGCGGACATGGCCGTGGAAGTCGAAGCCGGGCGATTGATGTGCCTTCACGCGGCTCAGCTCAAGGATCAGGGCGTCCGGTTCACCATTGAAGCATCCATGGCCAAGCTGTTTGCATCGGAAATGGTCAACCGCGTGGTGTACAAGGCGCTTCAAGTCCACGGCGGATATGGATACATCCAGGACTTTCCGGTGGAACGCCTCTATCGGGACGCCCGGGTGTTCACCATTTATGAGGGGACCTCCGAAATCCAGCGGAACATCATCGCGAACGCACTGCTCCGCTGACATCTCGAAATGTCTTTTCGGCGCCTAGAGAATCAGGTCTGTAGGCGAGTTCCCAAATTAAATTTTGATTGACAGATTTTCGTATCTGCAGGTATTATGAGGTTTCCCCGTGCCGGAGTGGTGAAACCGGTAGACGCGCTGGACTCAAAATCCAGTGAGCTTTACGCTCGTGAGAGTTCGAGTCTCTCCTCCGGCACCAGAACGTGGATCTGCTAACTGCGATGGACGCGTCTCAAGGCATCCTCTGAAGCGTACTTCATACGTTTCTTTAACTTCTTCACCACCTCACTGTGGATCTCCCCTCAGCTCTCTGCTAAGCTGAATCGTGGAATGCGTAAGCGGCGTGATACCCTGAGTCGGGAAAGATCCCACGCCATCACGATACGCTGCGGTGGACCACCCAATCATCACTTGCAAGGAGGAGCCATAATGCCCCATCATCACACCGATTCCGAATTGGCCGTTAAGTTGAGGGAAATGTATCCTGAAATCGAACGGTACGGTTTGACATTGGAGTTGGAATTCAAGCCCGAAAAGGATTATTGGATCGTCAAGTTGGAGAGGGGCGATCACAAATTGCATACTCATTTGGAACGCAAAGACGCAGACGCCTGTCTGGACGGTGTGCAGTGTGTCTACCTCGGCGTACAGGTGGGCCAGTTCGTCAAAAATTTTGATCTCCTAACAGCCCGTTGATAAACAGCATTTCGGGCAGGCTGTTCAAGAACGATGAGATGCAAGGCGCGCGAATCCTGAGGAATGAGACGTACATACACTACGCCGTAATGACGCCTGTCTTCGCCTGCCTGTGCGTGTCCGCACGCAGACAGATGGGACGCACAGGCAGAAAGGATGAAGCGCAACACAGCAGATCACGTTTTTAGACGGCCTGCTGAAATCCATTCCGACCGGAGACAACAGCCTGTGAAGATCCTGCTGGTCTATCCGTATGCCCAGGAAGAACGCCTCCGATCGGAAGACATCCAGGCCGTCCCCATCGGGCTCTGGTATATCGGCGGTCTGTTGAAACACCACGGATATGATGTCGAGGTGCTGAATTGGCATGGCATGAAGGGTCGGGAATCGGATATCGAGGAAGCCCTCATCTCAATGAAGCCGGATGTACTGGGTTTCTCCATAATGAACGCCAACAGATGGGGCGGCATACGGATCGCGGGAATTGCCAAGAAGCTGGACCCTTCGGTGCATACCGTATTCGGGGGACCTTGCCCCACTTTTCTCTGGGAGCATTTCCTGAACCATTTCCCCGAGATCGACACCGTGGTCATCGGAGAGGGAGAACAGACGTTTCTTCAGCTGGTTCAATGCCTGGAACAAGGCCGAACGAACCGAATACAGGAGGTGAAGGGCATCGCGCTGCGAGTGGATGGTCGTGCCGTACTAACGCCTGCGGTCCCGTTCCTGGAACGCCTGGATGATCTGCCTAATCCGGCCCGTTATTTCACCTACACCCATGTGGTCTCTTCACGGGGCTGTCCCGGAACCTGTAGTTTCTGCGCGGCTCCCCGCTTGTGGGGTCGGCGGGTCCGATTCCATTCCCCCGCTTATTTCGTGGACCAGTTGGAGCTTCTGGCTCAACAAGGGATCCGTTTCTTCTACTTCTCGGACGATACCTTCACACTCAGGAAAGACCACGTCATCGATGTGTGCAAACTCATTCTGGAGAAAAAGTTAGACATCGAGTGGTTCGCCATATCCAGAGTAGATTGTGTTCACGAGGAAACACTGTACTGGATGCGAAAAGCGGGGTGTATCCAAATCAGTTACGGTGTGGAAAGTGGGTCCGAGCAGTTTCGCGCATTTTTGAAGAAGAACATCACACGGGAACACATCCGGAACGCGTTTTCCAAGACGGTCTCTCACGGTATTCTGCCAAGAGCCTATTTCATCTACGGGTTTCCCGGCGAGACCTGGGATACCATTCAGGAAACCATCGACCTGATCATGGAGATCAAGCCGCTGAGCGCGGTGTTTTATATCCTGGACCTCTTTCCCGGAACCGCCTTATACCAGGAATTTCTGAACAACAGCGGTCTTTCGGACGACTTGTGGCTGGAACCCATGGAAGATATTATGTACTGGGAAACGGATGCCCGCCTCAACGGGGAACAGATCCTCGCTTTCGGGACAAAGCTTCGGGCGTTTTTTCACCGGGCTCTTCCGGAATTCGCCGGATCCATAACCCTTTCCCCAAGCCAAGATCTCAAACGGACTCATGCCGACTTCCTGTCCCGGTTAGGCATGACCTTCAGTCATGGCGAGTATTCCAGGAATCCCGACATCCCGCATCCGGACAAGACAGCCGAATCCCTTTTCAAGAGATCCCTCGAACTGCATCCGAATGCAAGGGCATTCCTGGGAATCGGTATGTTAAGGCAGAACCGGGGCGCTCTCGATCAGGCCGTGGAAGTTTTGTCCCAAGGCTTACGACGATTTCCTTCCAGCAAGCCGCTCAGCGTCTGCCTGTCCGTGAGCCTCATGAACATGGGCGCTTTCAAGGAAGCTTTGCAGCACCTTCAGCCCTTCGGGCAAGATCAAGACATCCTACCCTATGTCCGTGAGTGCCTCGCCCGGCTTGACCCATCGTCTTAAGATACCAGGCTTGTGAAAACCGCGGCCTGCGGCGTTGGGCTTCATCCTGTCTGCCTGTGCGTCCCACGCAGATAGGGGTTATTGCGGCGTATTGTTGTTATCTATGCCTCATTCCTCAGGATTCGCCCGCCTTGTGTCGCATCGTTTTGCAGCGGCCTGCCCGCAATACGGTGTATCAACAGTTTGATAATGGCGCTGATCGTAGATCGGAGCAAAGGAGACGGCACGAGCCGCCGGATAAAGCCCATACACCTCCCTGCCTAAGAAGTATTCTTGAGAGATTGAATTCAACCGGGGACTTCAGCGAAAAGCGCCGCAAACCGCTTCACGGAGATCAGCAACCACTTTCTGAAGGATCCTCTCTAAAGGACAGACCGTTCACCAACTGCTGCGCTTCTTCAAGAACCCTTTGCAACCTTCCGCCCACAGACATTCGGATTCCGCGCAGGTATAGACCCGATCGGTATAGTAGCAGGGAACATTTCCCTCGGTCTCCTGGATCATACGGATCAGGTCCACCTTACGCATCCCCCAGGAATTAATTCCCATTCCTCTTGCCAGACTCTGAATTTCCCGCATTTTCATCATGATACTCCTTTGCCCATAGAAACTACGGGCATCCTTTCCCTACTCCTCGCTCCGGCCACAAATAACTGCGCGTTGCTCCAACCCTTCTCTTCGGACAATACACGCATACGCCGTCCATCCGTCCGCCCTCACAGTATGGGCGCACCCTGGCCGCAGCGTAGAGGCTCCTCCTTCAAACCTCCTGCAGGAAACTCAACCCCCCGAGGACTCCGCGCAAGAATCCCCCCGCCCGTGTCGGCAAACCACGTTCAATGTCCAACCCGGCCTCTCAGCCCTCCGTCTTCCCCTCTTGTGCTGTAGGCCACCGCATGCGGATCAGCCTCGCCGTAAAGGCCGCGGCGGGCGTTAGTGCACTTCCGCGCACCGTACTATACCCTCATTCCTCGGAATTGTCATACCTCTAGCATCGAATCGCGTTCAAGCGCTTATTCCCCAATTGCCGTTGCCAACAGACCGGTATGCGGTCAGTTGACTACGATTACCGCAGCCTCTTTCGCAAGCTGGATCACCTTGTTGCTGACCCGACCGATGAAAAATTCCTGGACCTTCGACAGTCCTCTCCTTCCCAGTACAATGGTTTCGTATCCCTCCGCTTTGGCCTCTTCCGCCAAAGCATTCGCGCGGCTCGCCTTGCCGGAAATAAACTTGGTAGTCACCTTGGAGGGGTCGAATTGGGCTTTGACAAGGCGGTCCTTTGCCTCCTTGAATACCGGATCCATTTTCTTCCGGGCTTCTTCCAGCTGCTCCTGGAACTTATCGACGTGAAAGACTTCTTCATAAGTCTCTTCGTAAATGTTGGACACGCGAGCCACGTGCGCCAGACCCACAATCGACGGGGTGCCTGCAAACATTCTGGCCACATAGTCCACAGACCGCATGGCTCCCTCCGAGGTATCCAGAGCTACGAGGATCTTGCCGGCTCTGGGGGAGCCTCCGATCACCCAGAGGGGCGTCTCGCTCAAAGCCCCCAGTAATTTAAAAGCCACGCTTCCCAGTACCAGATCTTTGAGTTTACTCTTGCCGATACGGCCGACGATCACTCCGTCATAGCCTGTAAGCGCTTCCGCAAGAATATCTTTGGCAGTATCCTTTTGCCGGGGCTGAATTTTCACCGTGACAGAATCCGATTGAAACCCCGCGTTCAGGAACGACTCCGTTGCCCGCTTCATGAAGTCTTCCATAGCCTTCTCATTTTGCAGCTCCCACTGCTTCACGGCGGCCGCTGTGGGATGGTAATGCGGAATGTCTCCCAGATCGTAATAAGCTTCGGAAATCTTACTGAATACATGAAACAGAACCACCTGCTCGCTGCCGGGCAGAAGGGCGGTGCTGGCGTATCTCACCGCTTCCAAGGATTGATCGGACCCATCTACCGCCACCAGTATCCTTTTCGCTGTCATCTCTACATCCTCCTTTTCCATTCCTGGGTTCCCAACTATTAAAGGATTACGACCTTTGAAACCCAACACGCGGACAGGCTCCAGCCCCTCGACGTCTCTTACCGTTCACCGCGTAAGCACTCAGCAAAAAGTCCAAAGTCCCCTATCGCATCATCCACCCTTCAAATGAAAGCATACTGTATAAGAGTGTTCATTACAATCAGCTTAGGGATTCCCATCATGGAAAGCAAGCCCTTGCAGTGGCGGCGGCCGGCCTTCGCATGCGGCATTCCCCTATTCCTTCCCCGGACAAGCACTCCGACCAGGCTCTTTGTGCATTTATGAGGTGTAGTGATAAGAATTCATTAGTTCATACGCCATCCCATGGAGAATCCACGTCCCATGCTGCCGTGCTTCGGCATAATGGGCTCGCGGGACAGCGGCCGGGAACGATCCGATGTCGGCTATGTCGTCACCGCCCCGGCGCGATTCGAGTCATGCCCTTCCGGATCCTCTCCATGAGCAAACTACGTGCCGTCATGGATACTTTGAGGTCCTCCGCCTATATAGGACGCCGGAAGGCGGAAGGGTTTACGGGCAACGCTTTATCTGTTGTGAATATCCGTTGTCGAAAACATTTTTTTTACAAGTTGTAAAGACTCCTTCCACATCCTTCCGGGGAGTCCGGCACGCCGCCGGATGTAGGTTGTTTTTCCCGCCGGCGTGCGAGATCGAGGAAAGCTCTACACCAGCCCCAGAATATTCCACCACACGGCGGCCACCAGTATCAGGATCAATAGAAGCACAGGCGTAGCCACAAGTCCCAGCCTGGTTAGATCCGAGGGTTTGAAGTATCGATAACTGTAGGCCAAAGCATTCGGCGGACACCCGATAACGAGGAGCATGGCGAAAGAAGTGGTCATACCCAGGCAGAGGGCCACAATCCTAGGATCGACCCCCTGAGCCTGGGCTATAGGAATAACAATGGGAAGGATCAGAGCCGCAGCCGCAACGTTTGCCATAACATTGGTTACAATGGCTCCGAAAACACCCACACCTACAAAAATAAGCAACCATCCCCCATCCTTTACCAGGGGCATAAATAGTTGTGCAAAATAGTTGGCGGTACCGGATGAGTCCATGGCCAAGCCAAGAGCGATACCTCCCCCAAAGATAAACAAAGCGGTTCCCCATTCCAGACTTGTATGGATGTCCTCCCACTTGAGAACACCCACGATCACCAGCGCCGCAACGCCGAGCATGCCCGTAACCGAGTAATGGATTCCGTGGATTTCCTTGGTAGACCATAAAATAAAGACCAGTACGAATATGGCCAGTGTCCGCTTCTCCATGCGTGTCAATGGTCCTAACTCATCTGCAAATTTCGGAAGCTTTATCTCGGGGTCCGGACGAAATACCAGATAGGTTACCAGGACCGCCGCAGGCACGGTCAGCAGCGCGGCGGGCATGGCAAACGTAATCCAATCCAAAAACGTAATCTCGATTCCGGTGAACTCTTTGAGAAATGCGGCGGACACCATACACCTGCCGCCTCCGATCAGTGTCCCCATTCCCCCGCATGAGGCGGCGAACGGTAGCGAAAGCATCATGAATTTCGCGGTTTGCGTATGAGGTTCGATCCCTTGGCCGTGGCGGCGGCATCGTGTAATAGACTGGAGGCGATCCCCAGCCCGATGGCTATGATAAAGGTGAACCGGGTCACACTGTTTCCTGCCCGACGAACGATGAAGTACCCCAACCGCTTGGTGAGACCCGTCTTGTCCAGCGCAATGGCAAAGACAAGACAGCATATGATAAACACTACAACAGGGTGCATGTAGGAGGCCCAAGTGTCCTTCAGATCTGAAACACCAGTCATAACAAGGAGGACACCGATACATATGGCTGTTATTTCCAGCGGAATGGATTCCGCAATGAAAAGGAATACCAGAACCACCAGAACGGCAAGGAACCGTAGTCCCTTGGGAGACAGTCCGTTCACATATTCCACACGTATCTGGTCAAGCTGTAATTCTACAGCCTTTAGCTTGAGAAACTTGGCGGGAGAGACCATCGCCTCGGGATCGGTTACTTCAACCACATAGCCCTTAGGTTTCGCATCGCTTGACGGGACCAGAATGAATTGGTCACCGAGTTGAGCCAGGAGCTGCTGATCCGCATCTCCCAATATCCTGAATCGCGTTCCTTCCGGCCTGGGAAGAAACCAAACGATGAGTCCCAAGAATATGGCAAGACACAGTTGGAAGGTCTTGTTCTTTAGCAAGGTTACCATACGCTTCTCCTATATCAAAGTGATCCTACATAAATGCATCTTGTGTTTTATATTCTCAGCTGCATCAATGGTTTCGCTAAGAGATCCTTCTGAGATACTAATTAAAGCGCATGACAAGAATTTTCCTACTCCCGAATCAAACCTCCCCGCTGCAAAAGATATAGTTGACTGCCACTCCATGAAATACCCGGGTGTTCCGGCGGGCGGATCGAGAACCTTTACTTCAGCGGTGTGAAACACCTAACAGCCCGTTGATAAACACCGTTTCGAGCAGGCTGGTCAAGAACGATGAGACGCAAGGCGCGCGAATCCTGAGGAATGACGCGTACATCGAGTACGCCGCAATGACGAGGGATGCGGCGCAACGCAGCAGATCGCGTTTTTCAACAGCCTGCTAAGCAATCCGGAGTACGCGCGTACATTGCCACAACTCGGGATGAACACCTGAGGTCGACCTTCCCGAACGTGGGATATGGCCGTGTTTTCACAGGCGCTTTCGGTTCCGGGCCGGGCCCCGTCCCGACTTGCGGCATGTCAGCCCGGCGTCCCAGTGGTCCAACCAAAGAGTCCCGCACTCACCGTCCCTAGCCCAAATTCCAGCAAGAGCCGTACCATTCATCGACGAGGGCGGTTCGACAATTGGAGACGGGATTCAGTCTTTCAGGATTTTGGGAACTCGTGGTGTTGATGTCTCGACATTCTACGACCACCGAAGTGTCGAGGTTCGCTTGGCAGCCCTTTGACAAAACGTATTGCGCGCAGTCCGCTGCAAAACAATGCGATGCAAGGCGGGCGAATCCTGAGGAATGAGGCGTACATAGAGTACGCCGCAATGACTCCTGTCTGCGTGGGAGGCCCAGGCAGACAGGATGAAGCTCAACGAAACAGATCGCGTTTTTCAACGGCCCGTTGGATAGTGAGGAGATACACAGCCGTAAATCCCGGGAACCGGGACGTTTGGGCGGCGGGCAAGACGCCTTTCTACGCCTCCCTGCCGCGACCTTCACGGCCCTGAAACACGTGGGAGGGAGAGATATAGGATTCCAGGCCGCGGGCGAAGGCGAAAGTCGAATTCCTTACGAGGATGATCGGGGCGACGATCCAAAAACGGGTTGATGGCGGCTTTCCGTGATTCCTCACACGTTCGAACTCGGAACGGCCCACTCCGGTCGCATCATAAATCGAAGATAGCCCGGATCCCCTGAAATATCCGATCCCGAAGTGTCGCCTCGGATGGAATCTCCGTGGCCTTCGGCGGAAGGCCTATCTGGTCTTGAATGCGTTTCTTCCTCAGTTCGAGATGTTGCTCCCGCTCCGCCATCCGGGCGGCCAGCACAGTACTGATGGTTTCCGTCACCTCCGGGTGCGCCGCCAGGAGTTTCTGGAAAGTCTCACGCTGCAGCAGGAAGACCTCGCAGTCCGCAACCGCGGTTATGGTCGCGGACCTCCGTTCACCCGTGAGCAGGGAGAACTCGCCAAAGAAATGACCCGGGCCCATTTCGGCAATCAATTCCCTCTGTTGACCTTCCATCTCGCTAAAAACCTGAACCCGGCCCGATCGCACGATATAAAACGTGTCGCCTTGTTCTCCCTGTCGTATCAGCGTCTCGCCTTCGGAGAAATGCTCGACGGAAACATCCTCCGCAATCATCTCAAGTTCTTCGTCTCGCAGGGAAGCCAAAAAATCCACTCGTTTTAGATAGATCTTCACTTCTTCGATCTGATGCCGCCGCTGAACAGGTTCTCGCACATACACGTCACGTATGGGATAGGGAATCCGGATCCCGTTCCTGCGGAACTGATACCATACACGACGGAATACTTTGTCCTGGATGATCTCGGTGTATTCATAATCCCGAATCCAGAAACGGAATTCATACTCGATGGCAAAGTCGTTGTATCCAACGAGGAATGCGGACGGCGATGGGTCTTTAAGCACTTCATCAAACTGAAGCGCCGTCTGAATCAACACAGAGACAACCATGTTGGGAGGATGGTCGTATGAAACCCCTATTCTCTTGGTGCACCGATGCCTGCGTTGCGGACCATAGTAATTGACGATACTCATCTTGGCTATGGAATTATTGGGCAAGATGATGATGTCGTTGGTTCGAGTCACCACCTTGACGGACCTCCAGTTCATTTCCAAAACTTTGCAGGGACGGTTTTCCAACAATACCCAGTCTCCGATTCTAAAGGGGCTGTCGATCTGCATGGACAATCCCGCGAATAGATTCCCCAGAGTGTCTTGCAGCGCCAGACCGATGATCAAAGAAAAAATCGCCGATGTGGTCAACAGGGAGGTGAGATTGATCTTGGCCACGGTCCCCAGCAGCCAGATCAGCAAGATCACGTAAACCAGCGTCTTACCGATATCCATGACCAGCGCAGGAATTTTGCGGCCGTCGGGTCTGTGTAGGTAGTACGCCGTAAGAAAGGCGCCCAGCGATTCAACCACCAGATAAACGACCGAAAGCAACAAAAGTACGCGGAGCGCATCCGCCGCCCTGGCTCCGACCTCCAACAGTCCGAGAATAATCAGGACGGCCGCCAAAGCTGTCGCAAGATGAAGGGCCATGAGGATCCGGCGTCGGGCGCCTTCCCACCGATCCCCTATCAAGCGGGCCGGCCGTATCATCCAACGCTTCAGTATGAGAACGGTCACGAGCCGAAAACAAACGTAAAAGAGCAGCCCGACGGCAATTCCCAGGGGCGCCTTTTGGAGCATTTCCAGCGAATCCCAGGCCTCCAAAAGAGAGCGAATCCACGGGAACATAAATTCACTCCTCCCGCGTCACATGAAAGCTATGGAGATCGATATTCATCTCATATTCGTGTGTATTGGGAATGTGGCGAATTTCGAACCCGAGTTTGCGCCCGAGTTCGATCATCTGCCGGTTTTCCTGAAGAACGGTACCCCACACGCTCTCGATACCCCGCTCCTTGGCGATCCGGAGACACTCCTGGAGCAACATCGCCCCCACCCCGCGCCCTTGCCAGGAATCCCCGACGAGCACGGCAAACTCGCCTCTGCGCCCATCCGGATCCGATACGATCCGCGCCACCCCCAGCATGCGGTTCAGATCCTTCCCATCTTCGCGGGAAACGGCCGTCAAGGCGATCTCACGATCGTAGTCCACCTGTGTGAAGCGGGCCAGCATGGCGGGAGTCAACGAAACCAACCGGGAGAAGAAGCGATAGTAGATGCTGGTGGGGGAAAGACTATGGAAAAGCTGAACAAAAAGATCGGCGTCCTCCGGCTTCATCGGGCGGATAAAGACGGGAATGCCTCCAGAAGTAACCCCTTCGGATTCATGATCGGTCGGGTACGGGCTGATGACCAAGTGCATGGGAGACTTCCGGGGAGAAGGCTCCAGGCGGACCCGCGCGTCCACCACGCACGGCTTGCCCTGAACCAGAATCACCGGATTCATGTCCAGTTCGGCGATCTCGGGAATGTCCACCAGCAGTTGGGATAATCGTACCAAGGCCTCTTCCAGGCTCTCCATATCCGCGGGAGGCCGGTTCCGATATCCGTGAAGTAAAGAAAACACCCGGGTAGTTTCCATGAGTCGACGGGCCAGCAACCGGTTCAGCGGGGGAAGACCGATGCTGCGATCTTTGAGAATTTCCGTGAGCACTCCTCCCAGTCCAAACATCACAACAGGCCCGAAGTTTTCATCTTTCTTACCTCCCATGAGAATCTCGAAATCTCCCCGGGGCACCATGGCCTGGAGGGTCACGCCCTGGATCCGGGCATCGGATCGGTATCTCCGAGCTCCTTCCATAATAGTCTCGAAAGCCTTCCTCACATCCTCCTCGTTTCGGAGATCCAGCTGGACCCCGTCGGCATCGGTTTTGTGAGAAATATCCGGGGACAGGATTTTCATGACCACCGGGTATCCGATCTCCCGGGCTGCTTTCAGGGCCTCCTGCACGGAGACGGCCTTCTCCGTCCGATTTGTGGTAAGTCCATAAGCCGCCAGCAACCGCTTGGAATCGTATTCCGTAAGGATTTCGCTTCCCGGCTCGATTCCTTCACGAATGATCTCTTCCGCCCGATGGGAATCCACCCGGAGCGGCCTTGAAAGACGCGGAGGGACTTCCTGCAACAACCGCATGTTCCGAGAGTATTCCACCATATACATGAAGGCCTGGACGGCCCGCTCCGGTGTATCATAGGTGGGAATGCCCCCACGATTCAAGGTGAGCACACCCTCCTCCACATCTTTACCGCCCATCCAACAAGCAAAAAGAGGAAACGACTTCCCCCTCATAAGTCGTACCAGATCCTCGGCTACAGTAGTTGGATCCGCCAACGCCTGGGGAGCCAAGATCGCTAACACGGCATCCAGTTCCTGGGCTTGAAGGCAGATTTCCAGGGTTCGGGAATACCTCTCGGGAGAAGCATCCCCCAACATATCGATCGGATTCCCCCGGCTCCAATAACCGGGCAGCAGGTCATCGAGCTTCTCCAAGGTCGCGGGTTCCAGTGCCGCCGGTTCCCTGCCGTATTTAGCGAGTGCATCCGCCGCCATCACTCCGGGACCGCCGGCGTTGGTAACCACCGCGAGTCGGGCGCCCCGCGGACGGGGAACCTTGGCTATCAGCTCGGCGCAGTCAAACAGCTCTCCGATGGTGTCCACCCGAACAATACCCGCCCGATGGAATGCGGCATCGTAAACATCATCCTGACCCGCCATGGCTCCCGTATGGGAAGCCGCGGCCCTGGCTCCCGCAGCGCTTCGCCCCGACTTGAGCACCACGATGGGTTTCACTCGAGATACGGCACGACTTGCGCTCATGAACTTACGGAAATTTGTCAAACTTTCTACGTAGAGTAGAATGCTGCGGACTTCCGGATCGCTGCCCAGGTAGTCGATCAGGTCTCCGAAATCGACATCCAACATGGATCCTACACTCACAAAATGACTGAATCCGATCCCCTCCTTCAAGGAAACGTCGAGAATCGCCGTGCAGATAGCGCCGCTCTGGGACACAAAGGCCAGATTCCCGCTCTGGGGCATGTGGGATGCAAAGCTGGCATTCATCTTTCTTCCCGGACAGATGACACCCAGGCAATTCGGTCCCACAATCCGGAGTCCCCGTTTTGCGGCGTGATTCCAGATTTCCGATTCGATCCGCCGCCCCTTTTCTCCGACTTCTTTGCCTCCCGCAGAAATGATGACGGCGGCGCCGGCTCCCACAACGACACACTCGTCCACAATTTCCGGAACGATATCGATCGGCGTGCAAACAACCACCAAGTCCGGACTGGCGCTCAACTTCTTCAGAGCGGGAAAAGCCCGAAGCCCATGAATCCTGGAATGAGTGGGATTGACGGGGAACAGCTCCCCCTCGAACTTCCCCTCCATCAAGTTCGTCATGACCGCATTCCCAATGCTTCCATGGCGTTCCGAAGCACCTACCACCGCTATTGAAACAGGCTTAAACACTTTATCCAGATTGTACAGACCCATATCCTTCTCCCCGGCGCCCCACGGATAGACTGTCCATGATTCATCATAATCAAGCAAACATCGGAAATGACCCTTGCCGATCTAAGACCTGGGATGCATCCAAGTGAACGCCAAGTCAACAAGCATTGGAGGGATTCGTCCACGTCCGCAACAATCTTCCTTCTCCAGAACGAGAATCAAAATTCCACGTGAATCCGCATAGGCATTTTGTTGACTCGACCACACGTCCGATCACGAATCCAGACCTCATCATAGAGAAGTCCTTCTCTAAATCAACCTATTCCAGCTGCAGCTAACAACATGAACCCCGAGTCGCCGGGAGTTCCTCCCACCGTGGAGACATCTCGGACGGACTTGCAGCGAAAAGCTCTCCTGCATCTCCGGAAGAAGCCGGCAATCGGGGAGAAATACAAAAACGTGAACCCCGGGGGCGTTTCGCCGCCGGGGTTCACGTCATGCTCCTGTTCATTCGATCAGAAGGCAAAGCGGAATTGAATGCCCGCAGCCCATTCCTCACTCGGCTCCTTCACAGGCGCTTGATTGGTTCGGCTGTCCTCGCTCATGGAACTGTACCCCAATTCGGGACTAACAGTAAGGGAATCCACCGGCGAAAACGGCACTCGGAGCAGCGCACCCCAACGAACGCGTGCTTGCTCGTTATTCCAAAGTTCATTCCCTTCCTGCCGTACGCCACCGGCTACATGGATGGCTAACGGTTTCCCGCCGAAAGAGATATCCACGTATCCTCCCCAGTGGACGGCACGATGCGGATCCGAATCCAGGTCACCTGTGGCCTTACCCGAAAGTCCGAATCCCTCCTCCATCGAGGAGGATATCCGTCCGGTTCCATCGCCTGCAGTATAGCCCCAGACGCCGGACACCGTCGCTCCTAACATTCCGTGCCGTATTGAAAAAGGCACTTCCAGAACATAGCCCTGAATGACCGAATCCAAGTCGGAAATACTGTCCGTTCCCGCCCCCCATAGAGAGAGATGGGGTTGCACCGTGAAAACTTCCGTCCGCATTCCGGCTGTCAGAAAGATTCGAGGCACATAGGACCATTCCTCAGATCGAACGGACACCCCCCCGGCCTCTCCATCCAAACCGGCGCCTGCAAAGAATCGCCCATCCGTGTGGAAGAGCAGCGAACGGCTTTCATAATTACCCAAACCTACCCACTGTTTGGCGGCCGGTTGGGCGGAATTCCACCACCCCAATACCCGCAAAAACCGAAGCTGTTCGCCACCGGCCAGTTTCCAAGACCCACGGTCTTCCAAGAATCGAGCGCTGTTCCGCCACTCGTAAAGATTTCGAAAGCCTTTGCCACGGTAGCCGGACTCGAACGCTTCTCCCGTTTCCCGGCTATCCCCTTCGGATCGCTCCGGATTACTATTCATTGCCGAAACGGCATATGCGGGAGGAGTCACTTCGCCAGGCGGTTCTTTCGAAATCTCGGAACCCTGGGATCGCGTCCGAACCATCCCTTCGGTATGAGGGGACATCGCACCGGCCTCCGTCTCATTACCGCCGGCCGCCACAGGATCCACAGCCCACATCCCCAAGGAAAGCATCAAAACCGCCGTTACAAAAACCCACCACCTCATCGTGGAATGTCTCCCAACCCCGTCCCGAAACCTTGGTTCTGGAAGGTAACCCACATACCTGTCCCCCTGCGCAAGGCGGATTCCCATTCAAACCGTCGAAAACCTCTCTGAGGCGGAACTAAACTCTCCAGGGAACCCGCCCCACCCGGCATACGCTACGGCAACGAATGGTAAACGCTCGAGGGGGAATCGTGATCTTGGACCCGCCTCTGGCCGCTCGATCCGCCAGCCGGAAATACCGATTGTCGCCCAGCTTGAACTTTCATAAAAAATGGTTTTCTTCTTTATAACTTTTAATTATAATTGTCAATCAATTATGCCCAATTAAAGACCCGCCGCCGATGGCTGCTGTTTATATCCGTACATGGGAAGACATATGAACAACCTCGTAGTATAATAGACCACGGAAAACGGGAAAAGGAAAAGGGAAGTCGCAGTGGTTCTCCATCCGGCAGAGGACAGCCTTCAGAGGAAACGGAGTTACGGCGGGCTCGTGTGGGGTGAACAGCGCCGGGCTACGGCAATCCCGGAAATTTTGTTGAACAAGGTGAACCCTATCACTACGTTGATAAACTGCATTGTGGGCGGCCCGGCGCAAGACGATGAGATGCAGCACAGAACATCGCGTTTTTCAACAGCCTGACAGGCGGCGTCTTTTCACCGCCTGTTCACCGGAAGTCGAAACAGAGAAAGGAGCGTATGAAGGATACCATTGCCATGATCATGGCCGGAGGACGTGGGGAGCGCCTCTTCCCACTAACCAAAGATCGATCCAAACCCGCCGTGCCTTTCGGAGGCATCTACCGCATCATCGATGTGACCTTGAGCAACTGTGTGAACTCCGGATGTTACCGGTTGATGGTTCTTCCACAATACAAAAGCCAATCCCTGTTGGATCATCTGGAAGCCGGTTGGAATATTTTCAGTGCCGCACTGGGTCATTATCTTCGTATTGCCCCGCCTCAAATGCGCACGGGTCAAGATTGGTACCGGGGAACGGCGGATTCGGTCCGCCAGAATCTGTACCTGATCGAAAGGGAGCTTCCCAAGTACGTGCTCATCTTGTCCGGTGATCACATCTATAAGATGGACTATGCCCTTTTCCACGAATATCACCGGCAAAAAGAAGCCCACGTAACCATTGCGGCCATTGAAATGGAGCGGGAGTTGAGTTCCTCTTTCGGAGTAGTGGAAACAGACGATGAAAGTCGGGTCGTCGGATTCCAGGAAAAGCCCCGGGTACCCACCCCGATTCCCGGTGATCCCGAAAGATTTTACGCTTCCATGGGCGTTTACATCTTCGACACCCAGATCCTGATCGAGGCGCTGGCCGACAATGAGAAGATGGACTTCGGACACCATATTATCCCGGATCTCGTGCGTAAAGGATATCGGATATTCGGCTATCCGTATAAGCAGCAGAACGTCATTTCGGACTTCATGTACGTTACCCAGGAAGATGACGGCCGGAAACGGGTTTTCGTGGAACGAACCCGGGATTCCACCTATTGGCGCGATGTGGGAAACCTGGATGCCTACTGGAATGCAAACATGGATCTGACGGGTGTGGATCCTTTCTTCAACTTGTATGGGACTCGTTGGCCTATCCGCACCTACCAAGACCAATCCCCCCCCGTTAAGACCGTCTTCGCAGTGGAGATCCCCGACAAATACCACACGGGAAGAGCCTTGGACAGCCTGGTGTCCCATGGTTCGGTCATAAGCGGAGGATTGGTTCGCAGTTCGGTGCTGTCTCGGAATGTATTCGTTCACAGCCATGCATCCGTCGAGGAAGCCGTGGTCATGGATCACGTGGAAATCGGGAGTCACTGCAAGATCAAGAAAGCCATCATCGACAAGCACAATCGCATTCCACACGGAACCACCATCGGATACGATCCCGAAGAAGACCGTAAGCGATTCACAGTGACCCCTCGGGGTATCACGGTAGTGGAACGAGGATATTTCAAGTAGGAAATGCCTGCAACCAAGCTCAATTCGAGTTGTTTCGAGCAGGCCGTTGAAAACCGCGATCTACGGTTTATCAACGGATGTTAAAGGTATTACGGGAAGCAGGACCTACGTAACGTTCAGGCCCCTGATTTCCCCTGGACGGTATGATCGGATCGAGATGCGAGAAGTATCCGCATAAACCAAGGCGGATCGAGAGCCGAACGCAAGCGTCACCAGGCATTCGAAAACAGTATGGGTCGCAAGACGTATTAATCTCAGCCGTGGAAACCGAATATACTACATCGAAGGGACTGATGAAAAAGGCGCCTGTGTTGGTACTCATGCTGTGGATTCTGTCCATCGCGTTGGTGGTATATCTCTCCACGGCCCCAAAGGTAAACTTGCCCGCCCACTTCCGGCATTCGGATAAAGTTCTCCATTACTTGGCTTACAGCTGGCTGGGCTTTCTACCCTTGTTTGCGTTTAGGCGAAAAGTAGGGACCTTGGCCGCCATTGCAGCCATGTTGCTCCTGGGAGCCGGAATGGAAGGAGCACAGGCCTATATACCGGCCCGGCAGGCCTGTGGCTGGGACATGGCCGCCAATACGTCCGGGGTGTTCACGGGGACGGCCTTGGGTATTCTCCTGCGCACCCGGTTGGGATTCGCCTCGATCCGCCCCATTCTATCCTTCCGGAAACGGCGGGAAAGACAAGGCCTATGACTACCTTGTGGCAAGAATCTCGCCAAGGGACACGCGGGAAAGAAGCCGGAACCTGAGGGTATCCGTCGACAGGAGGAATAAACCGTCCCGCTTTTTCTTTCCGGGACAACGAAACCACCGTTCCCCGGAGGTGTTGTTCCGGTGGCCGGCCGTTTTGAATTCGGAGGAGGTATACACCTATACAAAGGAATAAAACGTACGATCGGAATTGAGTACCTCGGCGCCGTCGGAACGCACCAACACCATTTCCTCCAGACGTATCCCACCCCATTCAGCCAGATAGATCCCCGGTTCCACGGTGATGACCATCCCTTCCTGGAGTTCCACGGGATTCAGGCGACGGAGGGAAGGCGCCTCATGGGTGGCCAAACCCACTCCGTGTCCCAGTGAGTGAAGAAAGTAGTCTCCATATCCGGACCTTTCAATCAGCCCACGAGCCAATCCATCCACTTCGTTCGTCGGCATGCCCGGCCGAACGCCTCGGATGGCTTCCAACTGCGCCGTCCGTACCAGACAATAGAGCTCTTTGAAACGTTCGCTCGGCTCGCCCAGGACTACGGTTCGAGACATATCCGAGCAGTACATGTCCTTCATCGCCCCGATATCAAAAAGCACGGGCTCCCCTGACTTGATGACCCGGTCCGTAGGCACGGCATGAGGCAAGGCGGCGTTCGGACCCGAAGCTACTATGGGTTCAAACGCCGGTCCGTCCGCACCCTCTTCGTGCATAACCGAGAGCACCATCCAAGCCGCCTGTTTCTCCGTCATCCCAGGAGACAAGCGGTGGAGAACGGTCTGAAACGCCCGTTCTGTAATCCGCAAAGCGCACGTTATCTTGCGGATCTCATCTTCGCTCTTACACACTCTTAAAGGCTCCACCAAATTCAACGTCTTGACGACTTGAATTCCATGCTGTCCCAGTCCCCTCGACAGGCGATCGTAGAAGTCAACCGTGAGATGTCCGGCCTCGATGCCCACGGAGCGTATCTCCAAACCCTGCGCAGCCTTCTGAAACACTGAGATGAAATCCCCGCCGTACATGAGGACGTTGAATTCGGGACATTCAGTGCGAGCCTGGGCGAGGTATCTGCCGTCCGTAAGAATCACGCGGGACGTGCGGCTGATAAGAACAAATCCGCTGAGTTCCTGAAGCAGGGGATCGGTTGCGGAGAACCCGCTCATAAAGAACCGATTCTGCGGAACCGATACCAGCAACGCATCCAGATGCAGTTCTTCTAGACGCCTTCGGAGAGTTTTTGTTCTTTCTTCGAGTACTTTCATGCGTATATTTCTACCCATCCAGCCGAGCCGAGTCAACGCTCTTTCAGTTTGTACCCCCCTGCTCTGCGATGCCGGAATGCTTCGGACAGGAGATCCTTAGAAAGACTTCATCCGTCCTTTGAAGGTTTTCATTGACATAGCGGGAGCCCTCCATGTATGTGTTTTCTGGGGATTAACAAATTCGCGGCGGACAGGCGCGGGACGCCGAAAGACCACGATAGCAGCCCGTTGATAAATCGTATTGCGGGCAGGCTCCTCAAAAACGATGAGATGCAAGGCGTGCGAATCCTGAGGAATGAGGCGTACATGCACTACGCCGCAATGACGACGGAGGAAGCGCAACGTCGTAGATCGCGTTTTTCAACGGCCTGCTAGCCAAGACGCGGAAATCTCCAAGAAAAGGGAGTACAGAGTATCGGGTCCGGGAACGGCTCGTTGCACCCGCCGGCGTGATCTAAACGGCGAAAGCCGATTCACACGGAGACGGACACCCTATTGGGCGGAAAAGCCAAAGAGCAGCGCCGCGACATACATGTTTCGGCGGTTGATTAACCAGAGCAGGTCTTTTACATCAGGCTGAACGAACGTTATGGATCGGACCGCATACATCGCCCGCCGGACCTCGGAAACCGAAGTCCAGGTACGCCTGACACTGGACGGAACAGGAGAGGCCGACATTCAAACCGGCCTTCCCTTCATGGACCATATGCTCACCCTCACAGCGGCTCACGGCCTGTTTGATATATCCATCCAGGCAAAAGGCGATATTCAGGTGGATTATCATCACACGATCGAGGATGTGGGTATTACTTTAGGGCAGGCGTTGCGAAAAGCACTCGGAGACTTCTCAGGAATCGAACGCTACGGGCATGTGACACTACCCATGGATGAGGCTCTGGTCTCCATAGCTGTGGACGTGAGCAATCGCCCATTTCTCGGCTACCATGTTCCTCTCGTCACAGGCGCGTACATGAGCTTCGACGTTCAGGTAATCAAGGAGTTCTTCCGAGCCTTGGTCCAACACGGCGGATTGACGTTGCATATCAGGCTTTTGTATGGTGAAAATACGCATCACATATTCGAATCCTGTTTCAAAGCGTTCGGAAGAGCCCTGAAACAGGCGGTGGCCTTGGAACCCCGGCGCCGGGACGTTCCCAGTACCAAAGGAGTGTTGTAGTCGGCGCACAATCCTGTTCCTCCTCGCCCCGGTACGGTCAGACCGTCATTTTCGTCCCCTGTCCGAATCCGGGTCGGCTTTTTCCAGAAGGCGTGGTTATGGCTCATTCAACTCCAAAGCTCGCTGCGCGGATCTCGTTCGAGAAAAGCGCTTTACATAGGAAAATCCAACACATGTCCGGGCGGGTTTTTTGCAGGAAGATTCCTTCTATCCTCCTGCTCATTCTGATCTTTTCATGGACCGCATGCGCCGGTCCAAAGAAACCGCCCGAGCCCGAAATACCGGGGCCGCCCATCCATTCCGTGGCGGTCTTGCCGTTCCAGGCGGTCCTGCCTAAAGAAGGGGAATCGGTGGTCCGATCTCCGTTTGGCGGAGCCACCTTCCTGGGAGGAAACGTCCAGGAAGAGGCGACATCGGATCTGGATCTTCGCCTTCGAAACGAACTCGTCGGCGACTCCCGTATGGTGTTTCTTTCCAGAACATGGACCGAACGGCTCCGGGAACAAATCCGGATGGAAACCGTTCTGGATCGCGAGATCATGAGGCGGTTTCTGGACGAGATCAGAGAGTACACGGGCGCGGACGCCGCCGTTATGGGACATATCTACGCCTACGAGGACAAGATAGGTTCGGCGTACGGGGTGGAGCGACCTGCTTACGTGGCCTTTGACATTCATGTGATTCGTTTGAGCACCGGCGAAGTTCTCTGGAGGCGATCGTTCAGCCGACGCCAAAAGGATTTAACCCAGAACATCCTGGATGTGGGAGACTTCTTCTCGGCGGGCGGCCGCTGGCTTTCCGCCGGAGAACTTGCTCAGTTGGGTTTTGAGCGGATCATGAAGACGTTTCCTTTGAGGGACCCGGTTCAAGGAGAAAGTCGTTGATTGTCATTCCCGCTGTAGACATCAAAGATGGAAAATGCGTTCGCCTGTTTCAGGGTGACATGGCCCGGATTACGGTATTCTCGGACGATCCGGCGGAGATGGCCGCCCGCTGGGAAAGAGCCGGAGCGGAACGACTTCATGTGGTGGACTTGGACGGGGCCGTTCATGGGAGCCTCAAAAACCGGAGGGCGATCGAGAAACTTCTGCGGGAAGTATCCATTCCCGTGCAGTTGGGAGGAGGAGTCCGCACGCTCGATACCGTAGAATTCTATCTCGAATTGGGCATTCAGCAGGTAATATTGGGAACGGCGGCACAAAAGACCCCCGAGCTACTAAAGGAGGCGTGCCGGCGATTCGAGGGGCGCATCGCAGCGGGCATCGATGCCAGAAACGGTTATGTGGCGGTGGAAGGATGGACGGAAGATACCGGAGAAGACGCTTTCCAAATGGCGCGAAGACTTGAGGAGACAGGGGTGGGGCTGCTTATTTATACGGATATCGCCCGGGACGGCATGCGGTCGGGACCCAATCTGGAAAGCACCCGGCGAATGTGTAGAACGGTCCAAATACCCGTTGTCTGCGCGGGAGGTGTTACGAATCTGGACGATATTCGGAACTTGACGGAACTCGAGCCGGATGGTCTGGTCGGCGCCATAACGGGACGCGCCATTTACGAAGGTACCCTGGACCTGGTTTCCGCTATTGAGTTGGCGCGAGCAGGCGGTGGATCGGTTCGGCGTATCTGTCAGCCCGTTGACAAACGGTATTTCGGGCAGGCCGGTGCAAGACGATGGGATGCAGGACGGGCGAATCCTGAGGAGTGAGGCGTACAAGACGGTACGCCGCAAGGACGAAGGATGAAGCCTCACGCCGTTGGCGTGACCCCAGATCACGTCGTTGAACGGACTGCTGAGGAGATCCGCATATGGTATATTCGTGTAACACCTTTTGCTTGACAGAACAAATCCGATTGATTAGATTTATTTATTCGTCATTTAATTTGCCTTGGGAGGGAGTGATTGATTGATGCCAGGCGTTCGCGTCAAAGACGGTGAGCCCTTCGAGCTCGCCCTGCGGCGCTTCAAGAAACAGTGCGAAAAAGCCGGAATCCTTTCCGAACTCAGAAAGCGAGAGCATTACGAAAAGCCGAGCGTAAAACGAAAACGAAAGGCATTGGCAGCCAAGAAACGGGCGCTTAAACGCATGAGACGAGTACAAGGGTAATCCCGTATGTCCTTGTATGACAGTTTGGACCAAGCCTTCAAGAAGGCTCTTAAGTCGAGAGACCCTCTGAAAACCTCCACGCTGCGCATGGTTCGCGCTGCGATCAAAAACAAAGAAGTGGATTTGCATAGGAAGCTGGAGGACCCTGAAATCCTCCGGCTTCTTTCTTCGGAAGTGAAGCAGCGTAAAGACGCGTTGGAGCTGTTTCGAAAGGGCGGCCGGCTGGACTTGGCGGAGAAGGAAGAATGCGAGGTCAGGATACTTGAGTCTTTTTTACCCGAGAGCCTATCCCAAGAGGAACTCTCCCGGCATCTCGACACGATCATCGCCGAACTGGGAGCCGTCGGCGCGAAGGACATGGGGAGGGTCATGAAAGAGGCCATGAATCGGCTCGCCGGACGTGTCGAGGGCGGGCGCGTGAATGCACTGGTTAAGTCCAAGCTCACGCGTTGAACTCGCGTATTCCTTCATACATTTTCGCCCGGGCTGTCCTCCCCGCATACATCGGAGACAGGAATATTGGGCATCCAGCAAGCAGCGTCTCCTCCCTTCAACCGGTTTTCTCTCTTTTTATTACGTGACTTGGCGTACACAAGAGGGCGCCCTGTCCATGCCGATGACTAAGGCGAATCTTATCGCGCCATCGGAAAAAGACCGGCAACCCATGGTGTCTGGATTTACGGTGAGAATTTCCATCCCCGCATATGGATGATAGCACGCTTGAAGCACTAGAATATCCCGAGATACTGCGGTATTTGTCCGAATGTGCACGAACGCCCACGGGACGAGAAAGCTGTTTGCGCATTCGACCGGATACCGATCGTGAAACCATCCAAACGCGGCTGCGGGAGGTTTCCGAAGTTCGTCGCTTACTGGACGCCGGTGTTTCTTGCCCTCTGTCGCCCTTCGAAGATGTGCGCGACATCCTACATAGATCCGCAGTGGAAGGTGCCGTACTGGAGGCGGAGTGTTTTCTGGATGTTTTGACCTTTCTTCAAGTTTCGGAGGAAAGCCGCGCTATTGGACAGGGGCTCGATTCGCGCTGGCCGCTCCTCGCCTCGTTGATGGAACCTCTTGAACCCCTTGATGACCTGAAACGTCGAATCGAGAAGACCATAGACCGTGACGGCTCCATTATGGACGACGCGGATCCGGAACTGGCCCAGATCCGAAAGAGACTCCAAAGGCAGAAAAAACGCGTTTTCGATGCCCTCACGGACCTTCTGAACAGGCCTCACCTCAAGGAAATTTGGCAGGACACGGACCTCCGATACCGCAAAGACCGGTATGTGGTCGCCGTGAAGTCCGCCACACGGCAAGCCATTCCTGGAATCATCCACGATGTGTCGCAAAGCAAGGCCACCTGCTTTGTAGAGCCTTCTGAAACCGTGGATTTGAACAACGAATTGAGTCTGTTATCCATCAGGGAACAGGATGAAATCCGCCGGATTTTGAAAGAGCTGTCCCATCTGACTCGCTTGACGCTACCGCGGCTGTGGAAAAACCTGCACATCCTGACGAACCTGGACGTGATCTGGGCCAAAGGAGTACTAAGCCGCGAACTGGATGCCGTGGAACCGCAGCTGAGTTCGGAGGGACCGGTCTTTCGGGAAGCCCGTCACCCCTTGCTTATCTTCCGAAGCAAGAAGCAGTCCGCACCTCCGCCGCGCCCTATTCGATTGGAATTTGCCGGAGGCGTCCGCACTCTAGTGGTTTCGGGCGCCAACATGGGAGGGAAGACGGCCGCCCTGAAAACCTTGGGACTGCTCGCCCTCATGGCTCAGTCCGGCATGCATGTCCCGGCCTCAGACCCGGCGCACACTGCGGTCTTTGACCAAGTATTCGCGGTCATCGGGGATGAACAGGATCTGGTCCGGGACATGTCCACGTTTTCTTCCCAGATGAAACGCGTACAGGAATTGTTTCGGGTGGTTACGGAGAACTCTTTGGTTCTCTTGGATGAAATCTGCACGAACACGGACCCCCTGGAGGGAAGCGCGCTGGCTCTGAGTATTCTGGAGAGCCTCCATCGAGTGGGATGCCGCACTTTGGTCACGACTCATTACAGCACCCTCAAAGGGCATGCCATCACTCGGGATCATACTTTGAACGTGTCCGTGGATTTGGACGAGGGAACCCATGCTCCTCTCTATACTTTGAGTTACGGGGTTCCCGGAGCAAGCAACGCCATCGAAATCGCACGAATCCTGGGTCTGAATCCGGACATCATTCGGGGAGCCGAAAGCCGACTTTCTCCGGACGACCGGAGAACCATCGATCTAATCCAAGATCTTGACAAGACCCACAGGGATCTTAGAAGAGAGACGGAACGCGTGCAGCGTTTGAGGCGGGATCTGGAACACGCCAAGGCTGCCTACGAGGGACTCTCCAAAGAGTTGCAGGCGGAAAGGCAGAGGATCCTTCTGGAAGAGCGCGAACAGGCGCATCGGATCTTCCGGAGAGCTGAAGAGAACCTCCGTGCCATCATGCGGCGCGGGAGAAATCCCGTGCGCACCGACGGCATTGTTCGGGAAAGTCCCGCCGATACTCAGAAGGCGCTGAAAGAGCTGAAAGAAAAAGTGATCGGCCGGCTGTCTCCTCCTTCGGTGAGACCCATAAGACAAGCTTCTGAAACCTTGACACCCGGTTGTATGGTTAAGATCCTTGAAGCGGACCGCACGGGCGTTCTCAAATTCCTGGATGCGCAAACCGGGGAAGCGCAAGTGGCTTTTGACGGAGTCCGAGTAAGAACGCGCGCAGATCGGCTTCAATGGGTGCAACCGGCTGCTCAAGGCCCTTCCGTCCGGCACAGAGTGGATGTAAGCGCCTTTCCTCATCCGTCCAAAGGGGTGAATCTCGTGGGAATGACTGTGGAAGAGGCATTGAACTGCGTGGATAAGACCATTGACCAAGCCGTGCTTGCCGGCGAAGCTCACATTGACTTGATTCATGGCAGGGGGACCGGCAAGTTGCGGGAGGCCATTCAGGCGTATCTCAAGGACCATTCATTTGTGAAAGGATTCCATCACAAAGAGCCACGTCAGGGAGGTATCGGAGTCACCGTCGTGGAACTGACATCGTAACCCCCCCTTAACAGCCCGTTGATAAACCGTATTTTCGGGCAGGCCGGTGCAAAACGGTGAGATGCAGGGCGGGCAAATCCTGAGGAATGGGGCGTACCTGTGCAGCAGGCCGCAATGACGAAGCATGAAGCCTCACGCCAAAGGCGTGACCGCAGATCGCGTTCTTCGGCGGCCTGTTAATGGAAAAACTGAACCGAGCCTGATGAACGGCGATAAGTCGCAGGGTGCGCATCCGGGAAACAGGGCGAATGTCACAGGTGACGCGTATGGTGCTTTTCGGTGGTTTCTCAAGCAGTGGGGCTTGCCATGACTTCAAAGTCGGCGATTGAGGAAATCCGTCGGGCGGCCGATATTGTGGAAATGATTTCCTCCGTCGTGCCTCTGAAGAAGGCGGGCGCATCCTATAAAGGGTTATGTCCTTTTCACCAGGAGAAAGACCCGTCGTTTACGGTGAATCCTTCTACGCAGACTTTCTATTGTTTCGGATGCCACGAAGGCGGTGATGTTTTTTCCTTCTTCATGAAATACCATCATTTGTCGTTTAGTGAAGCCGTCCGGGAGTTGGGAGCCCGGTTCGGCGTTTCTTCGGACGAAAGTTCGGGACCCAAAAAAGGCGCCGCTGAGGAAGATGCCCGAAAGAAAGCACTTTACGAGTTGAACGCCTTCGCCGCTTCCTTCTATCATCGCACTCTGCTGCATCCGGAACAGGGTCGAGAGGCTCGAGGCTACCTGGACCAGCGCGGAATTGGAAGCGAACATATCCGTGAATTCAAACTGGGGTTCGCTCCTGGGGGATGGCAGAATTTAATAAACGTTTTCAACCAGAAACGTGTCCCTCTTGCTGAAGCCGAACGAGCCGGGCTGGTGGTCCGGGGTACAAAGGGTTCCTACTACGATCGGTTTCGGGACCGGATCGTATTCCCCATCTGGGACACCCAGAATAAAGTATTGGGGCTGGGTGGCCGAGTGCTGGATCAGGCCCTTCCTAAATATTTGAATTCGCCGGAAACTCCCATTTATCATAAAGGCAGGGTTTTGTACGGTCTCCCCACCGGCCTCAAAGAAGGCCGGAAGACGGGGCGGATCATTTTGGTGGAAGGATACATGGACCTTCTGGCCCTGGTGGCCCACGGAGTACGAAATGTCGTTGCTTCCCTGGGAACGGCATTGACCCGCGAACAGGTCCGCCTTCTCAAGCGTACAGGCGCTGACGTACTGCTGGCCTTTGACTGCGATGAAGCCGGGAAGAAGGCGGTCATGCGGTCCGCCGTGCTGTTCTACGAAGAAGATCTGCGTGCTTCTGTACTGCATCTGGATTCGGGTGAAGATCCCGATGACTGCATTCGGCGCGAGGGTCGGGAGAATTTCCTCCGTCGTGTGGAGCAGGCCGTTCCCATCGCACATTTTTGTATAGACCATACGTTTCGAAGGGAAATTCGTGGCGCCGCAGACAAGGAAAATGTGCTCCGGGAATTGGGCCCGCTTGTTCGAGCTATCCGAAGCAGGATCGAGCAACTGGAAATCATAGGCAAGATAGCGAAGTCTCTTCAACTGGACGAGAATATGGCCTCGATGCTTCTGGAAGGCCCTCGGGCGACCTCGGAGACACGAAAATACCCAATAGTGATCAACGACGTATCCGTACGATTGGAGGAGCAGGCGGTAGGATTCTTGCTCCGCAATCCGAGGTTCATATCCCTCGTGCCCCGGGAAGATCTTCTCGAACATATTCGCTCGGATGGCCTTAGGACCTTGATGATTTCCATATTTGAAGTCTTTGAAACCGAAGGGAATGTGAATCCGGCATCTCTCCTGGCGAAACATCCCAATGAGGAATTTCAGAAGACCATCGCGCGTATGTTGTCCCGGCAAGATCCCGGTGAGGAATTCTGCGCGGAAAAAATCGCCGACGATTTGATTCAAGCAACTCGCCGAAAACGAATCCGTAGACGGGAAAGAGATCTAACCCAGCGTATTCGTGAAGCCGAAGCAAAACAGGATACGGACTTGGTGCTCGCACTCCTGCGTGAACGGAGCGAGCTGATCGCAGAAAAAACCGAAACCATCTAACGTAGGGTGCCGTTTATGTCCAAGACCAACATGGCTGAGCTTAAGCGCCTGATATCCATCGGAAGAGAAAAAGGCTACATCACGTACGAAGAACTCAATGACTCTTTGCCTGGGGACATTGTGTCGTCGGAACAAATCGACGACATGCTCATAATGTTTGACGAACTGGACATCCAGGTGGTGGATAGCCCCCAGCAATTCAAAGTCAAAGAATCCCCCAAGAAAGAAGAAAGCGAGGAACCCGAACTCTCGGAGACCAAGTCCCAGGCGGAAAGCATTGAAGCCACGGGGAAGGTATCGGATCCCGTCAAGATGTATCTCCGGGAAATGGGGATGGTGTCCCTTCTTACCCGGGAGGGCGAAGTGGAAATCGCCAAGAGGATCGAGCAGGGACAGCAAATGGTACTCGAGACCATTTTCACCACATGGCTCGGCCTCAACGAATTGAGACGGACCCGGGAACAGCTTCTTTCGGAGGAAATCAAGCCCAAGGAAGTGATCACGGGTATCGATGACGAGGAAGAACCGTATTCCGAAGCAGAAAACAAAATGCGGGAGGATCTCCTGGAACGATTGACCAACGTGCTGCAGATCGCCTCGGAGTATGAGTGGATTTATACTCACAGGGAGTTTCCGGATCCATTGGCGTATCTGAAGTCCGACGAGTCGTGCCTTCGTGGGAACAAGCACGAACCGATGGGAGATCCCGAGCCTTGTCCACCGGAACTCGGGGAGTGCAAGTCCCGGATCATGGAAGCCCTGGCCAACCTGAAATTCGACAATCGACCGGTTCACCGCATCGCGGAAGTATTCAAAGAGGAAGTGAATCGTATCCGGAAAGCCGAAAAGATTATCCGGCAATGTTCCGAGGAAACCGGCTTGTCCATCTCCAAGTTAGAGGAATTCTCCTGCCTCACGGAAGATACCGGCAAGAGGATCCCCTATTGTGAGACCATGGGAATTGCACCGGAACACATGAATCGGATCTGTGAAGCGTTCCGGATGGAGCGAGGGACCATCCGAGAGACTCAATCCAAGTGTAAGGCGAGCTGTCTTTCTCTCAAGGAGAATTTGAAACGCATTCAGATTGGTCAGGAAATCGCCGAAAACGCCAAGAGAGAACTCGTAGAAGCCAACCTTCGTTTAGTGGTGAGCATTGCGAAGAAATATACCAACCGCGGTCTTCAGTTCCTGGATCTGATCCAGGAAGGCAATATCGGACTCATGAAAGCGGTGGACAAGTTTGAATACCAACGGGGTTATAAATTCAGTACGTACGCCACTTGGTGGATTCGTCAGGCCATCACCCGAGCGATTGCCGATCAGGCCCGGACCATTCGAATCCCGGTTCACATGATCGAGACCATCAACAAGCTGGTCAGGACTTCACGATACCTGGTTCAGGAGTACGGCCGAGAGCCCACCCCCGAGGAGATCGCCGATCGAATGGACTTTTCTTTGGAAAAAGTCCGCAAAGTTTTGAAGATCGCCAAGGAACCCATTAGCCTTGAAACACCGATAGGAGAAGAAGAGGACAGTCATCTCGGCGATTTTATCGAGGACAAGAAGGTTATGTCCCCTTCCGAAGCGGTCATCAACCTGGATTTGAGTGAACAGACGCGCAAGGTACTGGCCACTTTAACCCCAAGGGAGGAAAAAGTCCTTCGGAAGCGGTTTGGAATCGGTGAAAAAGCAGATCACACGCTGGAGGAAGTGGGCAAGGTGTTCGATGTAACACGGGAACGCATTCGGCAGATTGAAGCCAAAGCTCTCCGCAAACTCCGGCACCCGAGCCGTGCCCGGAAACTTAAAGCATTTGTCGAACAATAGCAGCTATCCTGCTTTTAGAAGCCGAGGATGCGCCATGGATTGGCTTGCTTGAAGATGCGTGAGGCGTCTCTGTCGGTACCAGGACCTTGTCACCTAGGAATCACCCGCGATGCACACACAGATCCCAGGGAAGGATTCGCAGATAGGTTCCGATACGGCGAAGTCTCTTGTCGCCCGCTCGTGAACCCCTGTTTTCCGGCAGTACTGCAACTCGGGGAGAACCTACGGGCAGATGGAAAGGACAAATCCCAACACGGGAGACCGGGATCTCGGACGAGCCCAAAGAACGCCAGGGTTTCACTTGACAGTATTCCATGGTAAGACCTATACATGGATGCGAACATCACGGGGGCCCATAGCTCAGTTGGCAGAGCCACCGGCTCATAACCGGAAGGTCCCAGGTTCGATCCCTGGTGGGCCCATTGGCAGATATGTGGAATATCGAAACCATTCATACGGCGCAACTCGGCAGGGATCGGGAGGGCGAACGCACTTAAGCGCGCCCTCTTTCTCGTTCCTGGGAAGCGAAGCATGTTAAGGATACAGGAGATTATAGACGTCCTGGATGAATGGGCCCCACCGCACTTGGCCGAAGACTGGGATTCGGTGGGGCTTCAGATCGGGGATCCCGAATGGAGGATTTCCGGGGTTATGGTGGCCTTGGACCCCTCGGAAAAGGCGCTCCGGCAAGCAGCCTTACTGAAAGCCGGACTGCTTGTCACCCACCATCCCCTGTTCTTTACTCCCATCAAGAGACTCATCACCTCCGACCTTACCGCACGACTTGTTCATTTCGCTTTGCAGAATCGAATCGCGATCTTCTCCGCCCACACGAATCTGGACCACGTTTTCGGGGGGGTCAATGATTGCCTGGCGGAACGTCTAGCCCTTCAAGTAACCGGGGTCCTTCAAGACAGCCCCATTGAGCGAATGGCCAAACTCGTGCTCTACGTTCCTCCGGAACATGCGGACGCCGTATGCCGCGCGGCGTTTGATGCAGGGGGAGGAATTATCGGCAACTATACCGGCTGTTCCTTCAGTATGCAGGGCACGGGGACCTTCTCCCCCCAGAAAGGTGCTTCACCTTACAGGGGTGAAGTGGGAGGCATGGAACACATCCGGGAAGTCCGCGTGGAGGTACTGGTACATCGTTCGGCGATAGAACGCATAATTCAGGCGGCAAGAGAGGCGCATCCTTACGAGGAAATGGCCTACGACGCGATTCCTGTTTTAAATCCCACACACAGAGGGGGAATGGGGAGAGTGGGACTTCTCCAATCTCCCACGGAACTGCGACAGTTCGCTCGTCAGGTTGCGCAGTATCTCGGAATCGATCGCATCAGGATCGCAGGCGACCCCGGTAAAACGATCCAAACCGCCGCCCTGTGCGCCGGGGCGGGAGCTTCTCTGCTGCCTCAAGCGTTAAGGAAGGGGGTCGACGTATTCATCAGCGGGGAATTCACCTATCACCAGGCCCACGAGGCTTTGGCCCATGGAACGGCCCTGCTCGATACCGGACATTTCCATTCCGAAAGGCCGGTGCTGCAAGCCATTGCGGCTCGGATCGAAAACCGTTTCAAACCGGTCCTCCCGGACTTCGGGGTGGCCGTCCTTCAAGAAGATGATGTATTTTTTTATGGTTAGGGGGTTGTTTTGATAGAGATCATCAGACATTTGCTCACACTTTCCGAGGAAGACGGAATCATCCGCCAGCTTCAGCTTAAACACAATTCCATCCCCTCCCGTGTCGAGGACGCACAGGTCCGCCAAACGGAAGCCAAGGGAGAGGCGGAAACCATCCTCAGGGGTATCGAAGAACTCCAGCAACGCAAGGAGCAGTTGGAACGGGAGGCGGACGAAATCCGAGCCGCCACGGGCAAGAGCCAGTCGAAACGCGCACGGGTCAAGACCAACCGCGAATACTGGGCACTCATGAAAGAAGTGGAAGATCTCAAGACCGGATTGAAACAGAAAGAGGATGAAATTCTACTTGTTATGGAACAACTGGAATCCCTGGAGACAGGCCGGAGAGAGGCCACAGCCCGAATTGAGGAAGCGGAAAAGGACTATCAGACCTTAATTTCCAGTCTCAAAGCGGAAGAAATGGATTCTGCCCGGGAGATCGAGAAACGGCTGGAACATCGAAACCGATTGATCCAGTCCATTAGCCAGGAAGTGCTGCAAAGGTACGAGCGATTGGCGAAAGCCCGGGCTGGAGAGGCCTTGGCCGGCGTGCGCGAAGGCATATGCACCGCATGTCATCTCCAACTGCCTCCCCAGAAGTATAATGAACTGATCCGTAACGACCAGTTGATGACATGTCCCAATTGCCAGCGTATCATTTACTGGCTGGATCACGAAGAACTTACGGAATACGTGAAGCATAAGTAGACGTTTCCGACTGGAAACGGTCTTAGAAAGTGGCTGCACGTCGAGGATGCCGTTTCGGGAGTAGGCCGCACCCCAAAGGACGGAAGCCGATTTTCACGTGCCGGAGTAGAACAGGTGTTCGCCGGCTTCTCATGGAAGCGGGAGGAAAGTCCGAGCTCCAAAGGGCAGGGTGGTCCGTAACGCGGACTGGGGGCGACCCTAAGGAAAGCGCCACAGAAAGCAAACCGCCTCGGGACTAAGCCGGGGTAAGGGTGAAACGGTGAGGTAAGAGCTCACCAGGTCCGGTGGTGACATCGGATGCTCGGCAAACCCCACCCGGAGCAAGACCAAATAGGAGGGCGCTCGAGAATGGCCCGTTCGATGCCCTCGGGTAGGTCGCTGGAGGTTTCGGGCAACCGAAATCCTAGAGAAATGAACGCCGTCCCGCATCGGGGTGACTCGTGTGGGAAACAGAACTCGGCTTATGGACTGCTCCGGCACGTTTTTCTTTTTCGCACTTCCCGGTCGTCCTCTTGACCCGAGGGCCGGGAATGGGGCGGAGGCTCCGAGTCATCGGACGCTTTCTGCACAGACAAGACAGGTAGTCCATCGTCATGAGATTTCCCGAAACCTCCCCCGAGTCGCAGCTTCAGTGCTACGCCGTTATCCCCGCCGCGGGCCGGGGACTCCGTATGGGCGCGTCTCAGGAAAAACAGTTTCTCCAGTTTTTCGAGAGACCTCTGCTGGCGGGTACCCTGGCGATCTTCGAATCGTGTCCGCTGATCAATGGTGTGGTAGTGGTCACCCCCGCAGATCGCATCGAGTACTGCCGGCGTCATGTGATTGCGCCGTTTAACCTGAACAAGGTTTGCGCCGTGGTACCCGGCGGACCCCAACGACAACAATCCGTGTTTTTAGGTCTCCAAGCCGTCCCTTTTGATGTAGACTTCGTGGCCGTCCACGACGGCGTTCGTCCCTTGCTGGATGTGTCGCTTCTGGAACGTGTCATCCGGGCCGCCCGGATCCGAGGCGCTGCAATACCCACACTCCCCCTGAACGAGACCGTAAAGAGGTCCCTGGACCAGGAAACCATCTCCGATACTCTGGACCGGACCACTCTGTACTTGGCTCAAACGCCTCAGGTATTCCGCCGGGAGATCCTATGGGAGGCTCATCGGAATGCCCGCGAGCACAAATTCCACGGTACCGACGATTCCATGCTTGTGGAGCGTTTGGGGTATTCCGTCCATATGGTTCCCGGCGCTCCGGAGAACATCAAGATCACTACTGTGGAAGATTTACGGTTGGCCGAACTGTTGCATGCGGCTACCCGGAAAACCCATTGAAACGCCGACGGGAATTGCGGCCGCTTGACAGACTCGCCTTCATGTTCCAACCGACGTGAAGCCGCCCATTCGAGAAATGCCGGGGATGTTCCCTGGGACCCGGATAGGATCGGGGTTGAAGAGTTCCCGTTTCTGTTCGCCGGGATGTTCTTCGGAACCCCGGCAATTCCACCATCCGTCCGGTCCAGGATCCCGGACTACCCACCCCGTTGTAAGAGATCGAAGGGACGAGAACTGTTTTTCATCCTTGAAAAGCTTGCACCAACTGTATTAAGTCTGGCCCGAGGCCAGGGCCGTTGTTTCCGGATCAGGCTTCGCTGTCTCCCGGTACCCTGACCCTGACCTTCACCAAGGACTAAACCCAAGGCGCCAGCGCCTTCAGAAACCTGCGATCCCGACCGGACGGCAGGATCAACGGGATGAACGCGGGTACTCATGCGCATCGGAATCGGATACGACAGCCACCGTTTTGAAATGGGGCGCCCGCTGATCTTGGGTGGCATTGAGGTTCCCCACGAGGCCGGCTTGGCCGGACATTCGGATGCGGACGTGCTGCTCCACTCCATTTGCGATGCTCTTCTGGGAGCAGCCGCCATGGAAGACATTGGCGCCCACTTTCCCGATACGGATGAACGATACAGGGAACGCTCAAGCCTGTATTTTCTGGAACGGGTGGGTCAACTTCTGAACCACCACCGTATGACGGTACTCAATATAGATGCAACCGTAATCACCGAAGCACCGCGACTGAGGTCGTATATTGACCCCATGAGACGAACCATCGCCTCGACTCTGGGTATTCAGCCCTCCCAGGTAAATATCAAGGCAAAAACCAATGAGCGGATGGGGTTCGTGGGACGCGGAGAAGGAATGGCCGCCATGGCCGTAGCACTTATCAAGGAAGATTCATGACGAACACTGTACGCGTCCGTTTCGCTCCGAGCCCCACCGGAGAACTCCATATAGGCAATGCCCGTACGGCGCTGTTCAACTACTTGTTTGCTGTCGGCCGCCAAGGGGCACTGGTCCTGCGCATCGAAAATACGGACTTGGATCGATCCGCCGACCGGTATGCCGAGAACATCCTCAACGACCTGAAATGGCTCGGAATCCACTGGACGGAGGGACCCGATTTAGGTGGACCCTACGGTCCCTACCGGCAGTCGGAACGCCTTGAAATTTATAGGACAGCCCTGGAACAACTCAAGGCATCCGACCGGGCGTATCCTTGCTTCTGCACCCCGGAGGAGCTGGAACGGGAACGCAAAGAGCAATTGGCGCGCGGAGTTCCGCCAAGATACTCGGGCAGATGTCGGAGGCTGACCGATAGGGATCGGCGCCGCCTGGAGAACGAGGGCGTCCTTCCCGCCCTGAGATTCCGCGTGGACGAAGGCTCCATCGGGTTGAACGATCGGATTCACGGGTCTGTTTCTTTTCCCGGAAATACCATCGGGGATTTCATCGTGGTGCGGTCCACGGGAATGCCGGCCTATAACTTCGCCGTGGTGATCGACGACGCTCACATGCGCATTACCCATGTAATCCGGGGAGAAGATCATCTGAGCAATACTCCAAGACAACTTCTTCTTTACCGGTTCTTCGGCTTCGAGGCGCCCCAATTCGCCCATCACGCACTGCTTCTGGGGAGCGATCGAACCAAACTGAGCAAACGACACGGTGGAACTACAACCGTCTCCGGCTTCAGGGAACGCGGGATTCTTCCGCAGGCGTTGGCCAACTACTTGGTCTGGCTTGGAAACCAGTTCCGCGAAGCGGAAGAAGTCCTGAACATGGAGGAGATGGCGGCACAGCTGCGGCTGGAATCCATCAGTAGGAAGGGCGCCGTTTTCGATCCCGAAAAACTGAACTGGTTCAACGTCCAACACCTTCGCAGGATTCATCCATCCGATCTAGTTGAACTCGTGAAGCCTTTTCTCGTGCATGAAGGATATGAGCCCGAATGCGTCCCCCTCCCCCTCCTTATCTCCGCAATGGAAGCGGTTCAATCAAACATGAACACCCTCGGAGATGCCGCAGGCTTACTTCGATTGCTTTTTACTCCGCAACCACACATGAGCCGGGAAGCCGAGACGGTATTGCAGGACGGGATGGCGTTGCACGTCCTGTCCACCTTGAGGAACGCTCTCCGGCAGAGCACGGTGACGGACGAATCCGAGTGGGTCTCCCTTTTAAAAAGCACCGCAAAGACCTCCGGGATCCGGGGGAAAGCTTTCTACTTTCCCATTCGAGCAGCCGTCACGGGCGATCTGGAAGGCCCGGAACTCCATAAGATCCTGCCTCTTTTGGGCAAAGACCGCATTCTGGAGCGTCTTGACCGGATCCTCGATACCGGGAATGGATCTTCCCCATTATGAGCCGCCCCTCTTCCCTCCAATTCCTTGACGGTACATGGGGAGAACGAATATGTCACTGATGGTATACAATTCCCAATCCAAGACTAAGGAAGCTTTTGCTCCCTTGACTGGGAAAAAGGTAAACGCGTACGTTTGCGGGATTACAGCTTATGACTTCAGCCACATCGGCCATGCACGGTCCGCCGTCGTGTTCGACGTAATCGTCAAGTATCTCCGGTATTCCGGATACGAAGTCCGATTTGTACGCAACTATACAGACATCGACGATAAAATCATAAGACGTGCGACGGAAGAACATTCCTCCTGGGACATCATCTCGAACCGTTACATCCGCGAGTTTAAGAAGGACATGAGTGAACTGGGGGTGTCCGCTCCGGACTTCGAGCCCAAGGCCACCGAATATATTCCTCACATGATCCGAACCATCCAAACACTGCTGGATAAAGACCACGCGTACGTCTCCGAAGGGAACGTCTATTTCTCGGTCAAGACCTTCCCTTTCTACGGAAAGCTTTCGGGGCGAGATCTGGATGAGATGATCGCCGGGGCAAGGGTGGAGCTGGATCCCCACAAGAGGTATCCTTTGGACTTCGCTCTGTGGAAGCACGCCAAGGAGGGAGAACCCCGTTGGGACAGCCCGTGGGGAGAAGGGCGTCCGGGTTGGCACATCGAATGTTCCGTCATGAGCACCGCTCTTCTCGGTCCCACCCTGGACATACACGGCGGAGGCATGGACCTGGTCTTCCCCCACCACGAAAACGAAACCGCCCAAGCGGAGGCCGCCACCGGACAACCTTTTGTCCGGTACTGGCTGCACAACGGCTTTGTCAACATCAACCAGGAGAAAATGTCCAAGTCCCTGGGAAACATCCTGACTATCCGCGACCTTCTAAACCGTTACCATCCCGAAACCATTCGTATGTTTCTCCTCTCCAAACATTACCGGAACCCGCTGGATTACTCGGAAGAGGCCATGCAAGAGGCGGAAGTCGGCATGGAGCGTCTCTATCAAACTGTAAGGCGCGCGGAAGAGGCAAGAATTTCCGACGGTTTATCTCATTCCCTCGAAACGGATCCAGGCGAAGCCTGCGCGGATCTGGCACAGAAAACCGCGGGTATCAGGGGGCGTTTCCAGGAAGCCATGGACGACGACTTCAACACAGCCAGGGCCATTGGATATCTGTTTGAGACAGTCAAAGCAATAAATCGACTTCTCGACGCCCGTGACGCCACAATGGATGAGCGGGATATCGAATTGCTCCGGCAAAGCTGCGAGGAACTCCGATCTTTGGCGGCCATATTGGGACTTATTCAGGCCGGATGGCAGGATTTTATTCACTTCAAGACGCATCGAACCTTGGAAAAGGAAGGGCTTTCCACACCTGAAATCGAACGTTTGGTCCTTGAACGCACGGAAGCCCGGACCCGCAGGGATTGGGCTCGGGCCGACGAAATCCGCAGGAACCTCAACGAAAAGGGCATCCTGCTGGAAGATTCCCGCGAAGGTACGACCTGGAGGGTGGCCTGAGTGGGCCGTCAAGGATTTCGCCTGGTCACGGATTACACTCTCAAGGGCGATCAGCCGGAAGCCGTTCGGCAACTCGTGGAAGGCTGCAGGACGGGATTGAAGCACCAGGTACTCCTGGGCGTCACCGGATCCGGGAAGACGTTCACCTTGGCGAAAGTGGTGGAGGCACTCCAACGTCCCACTCTGGTCATTGCCCCGAATAAGACACTCGCAGCACAGCTTTTTGGAGAATTCAAAGAGCTGTTCCCGCAAAACGCCGTTGAGTATTTCGTTTCCTACTACGATTATTATCAGCCGGAAGCATATGTTCCCAGTACAGACACCTATATTGAAAAAGAATCCCAAATCAACGACCAGATCGATAAGCTGCGCCATTCCGCAACCCGCTCCCTCTTTGACCGCCGCGATGTAATTATTGTGGCATCCGTATCCTGCATCTATGGTCTTGGTTCCCCCGAAGCCTATTACGACTTACTCCTTCTCCTGGAGACGGGGCAGCGGATTTCCCGGGAAAGCATGGTACGGAAGCTCGTGGAGATCCAATACGAACGAAACGATTACGATTTTCACAGGGGAACATTTCGCGTTCGAGGAGACGTTGTGGAAATCCTCCCGGCATACGAGGAGGATCGAGGATTACGTGTGGAGTTTTTTGGGAATGAGATCGACTCTATGAAGTTGTTCGATCCTCTGACCGGTAAAGTCCTGTCTCCTATAGAACGGGCCGCGGTATATCCGGCAAGTCACTACGTGACCACCAGGGAGCGCATGCAACAAGCCATAAAAGCCATTAAGCTGGAACTCAAGGAACGTAGCGATTTCTTCTTGGCGAACCGAAAACTTATCGAGGCTCAACGGATTGAGGAACGCACTGTGTTCGATCTGGAAATGATCCGGGAGACCGGCTTCTGCCACGGTATCGAAAACTATTCCCGCCATCTCACGGGACGCGACCCCGACCAACCACCGCCCACATTGATCGAATATTTCCCGAAAGACTTTCTTCTCATCGCGGATGAAAGCCATATTACCATTCCCCAGGTGGCCGGCATGTATCGAGGGGATCGCTCCCGAAAAGAAACTTTGGTGGAATACGGATTCCGTCTCCCCTCCGCTTTGGACAACCGCCCGCTCAGTTTTGAGGAATTCGAGGCTAAGATTCACCAAATCATCTATGCGTCAGCGACTCCGGGTCCCTATGAACTCCGCAAGGCAGAGGGCCGCGTGGTGGAGCAGATCATCCGTCCCACGGGCCTCATGGATCCCTTGATCTACATCCGCCCGGCTCAAAACCAAGTGGACGATTTGTATGCGGAGATACGCAAACGAGTGGAACGCAGCGAACGGGTCCTGGTAACCACCCTCACCAAACGCATGGCGGAAGACCTGACGGAGTACCTGATCAATTTAGGCGTGCACGCAAATTATATGCACTCGGACATTACAACTCTGGATCGGATCGAACTCATCCGTCGCTTGAGGGCAGGCGAATTCGACGTGCTCGTGGGAATCAACCTCCTCCGGGAAGGATTGGATCTTCCCGAAGTCTCGCTGGTGGCCATCTTGGACGCAGACAAGGAAGGATTTCTCCGCTCGGAACGTTCCCTCATTCAGACCATCGGAAGAGCGGCCCGCAATGTTCACGGGGCGGTGATTCTGTATGCCGACCAAGTCACTCCTTCCATGAAACGCACCGTTCAAGAAACGGAGCGACGGAGAAGCATCCAAGAGGAATTCAACCGAGAGCACGCGATCACCCCGGAAACCATACGTAAGAACATTTCGAACGTATGGGCTTCTATTTATGAAAAAGACTACTATACGGTCCCCTCTCAACCTTCCCGGACGGTTGCACAGGAAAAGCCCACCTATCGGACCTTGAAAGAAGTCCGCGGGTTAATCCGGCGGCTGGAGTCGGACATGCGCAAGGCCGCCGGGGAGCTTCGATTCGAGGATGCAGCGGTTCTCAGGGATCGGATCAAAGAACTCCGGCAAATCGAAATCGAAATGGGCTGACCGCATTTCAATGGAACAATTGAGCGCTTGAACCGGGCGGAGGGACAAATATGACCTGAGAAAGCATGGAAGCGGAACATCTCACATCGGGACGATCATTGCCGGGCCACCGAGGCGCAACGGATGCCCATGAACAGCAACGGGAAGCCGGGTTTCATGACACGAAGATTCGGCTTCCCGTTATGGCCGTTTCGACCCTCGGACGGGGGCGATACCCGAGGGTACGGCATTCGGATTCAGGCCGCTTTCTCCAACCGCACGGCGCACACTTTGAGTTCCGGAATCTTGGCGATCGGATCGTACGCCGTGTTGGTCAGCATATTGGCCGCTGCTTCGGCGAAGTGAAAAGGCATAAAGACCGTACCTTGGTCCACCCGAGATGTAATGTAAACCAAGGCCGTGATCGCGCCTCGGCGGGAAACCAGCCGAGCTGAATCCCCGTCCCGGAGTCCCAACTTTTCGGCATCGGACGGATTCAATTCCATGAAACCCTCGGGCATCTCCCGGTGAAGAGAGGGTGAATTCCGGGTCATGGTGCCTGTATGGTAGTGGGCATACACGCGCCCGGTGCTGAGCCACATGGGGTATTCCGCATCCGGTTCTTCCGCAGGTGCGCGGTACGAAACGGCGTGAAACAATCCTTTTCCCCGGACAAAACGGTCTTTGTGCAGATACCGTGTCCCCGGATGATCCAAGGTCGGGCAGGGCCAGCACAGGCCTTCCCCTTCCAATCGAGAGTATACGATACCGCCGTACGAAGGAGTCAGCCGGGCGATTTCATCCTGAATTTCACTTGCGGAAGCATAGCTCATGGGATACCCAAAACGGGTGGACAGTTCCTGAATAATCCGCCAGTCGGGTCGGGCCTCCCCGGGAGGCTCCACGGCCTGTCGAACTCGCTGCACTCGGCGCTCCGTGTTTGCGAACGTGCCGTCCTTTTCAGCAAAGGCCGCACCCGGCAAGACGACGTGAGCCAATTCCGCCGTTTGTGTCATGAAGATGTCCATCACCAGCAGGAAATCCAGCTTGCGGAGCATTTCTTCCACGTGATGGGAATCCGGGTCGCTGAGAACCGGGTTCTCACCCATAATAACCAGCGCTCTCACCTTGCCTTCATCGATGGCGGGCATCATTTCCGTGATGGTCAACCCCACGCCGGGATTCAGGTTCAACACCCCCCAAGCCTGTTCGAATTTCCTCCGCACATCCTCACTGGTGACAGGCTGATAACCGGGATACACGTTGGGCAATCCGCCCATGTCGCAGGCTCCCTGAACGTTGTTCTGGCCCCGCAAGGGATTAACACCCGTGGACTCCCTCCCGATCTGTCCGGTCATCATGGCCAAATTGGCCAATGTTTTGACGTTGTCCACACCCGTGACGTGCTGGGTGATGCCCATGGTGTACAAGATGGTACTCTTTTCCGAACAGGCATACCACTCCGCCATTCGCACGATATCGTCGGGGGAGACATCCGTGATTCGGGAAACATACTCCGGAGAATAGGAATCCAGGATTTTCGCCAAGTCTTCGAAACCCTCGGTACGCTCCCGGATGAAGGCTTCGTTGTGCCAACCTCTATCGAGGATCACATGCATGATTCCGTTTAGCAACGCCACATCCGAACCCAGGCGATGGCGCACGTAGAGGTCCGCAATAGACGCCACGTGGATCTTCCTCGGATCGCAGACAATAAGTTTGGCTCCCTTGGCTTTGGCCCGAAACACCCGGGTGGCCACGAGGGGATGTGCAACAGACGTATTGGAGCCGATTACCAGAATGCAGTCCGCATCCTCGATCTCCTGTATGGAGTTGGTCATGGCTCCGCTTCCGAACGCCGTGGCAAGACCTGCCACCGTGGCAGAGTGTCAAAGGCGGGCGCAGTGATCTACATTGTTCGTCCCCACCGCCGCCCGGGCGAACTTCTGTAAGAGATAATTTTCTTCGTTCGTGCACTTGGCGGAGGCAAAAAAGCCTAGGCTGTCCGCCCCATACCGCTCCTTGATATCGCTCAACCTTCCCACTGCGACGTCCAGGGCCTCATCCCATTCGACCTGTTCGAGTACGTCGTTCTTGCGGATATAAGGATGAGCCAGACGTTGAGGACTGACCACGAATTCATGGGCTCTCCAACCCTTGATGCAGAGCTTCCCCTGGTTCACGGGTCCCGTCTTGGAGGGATACAGCCCTCGCAGCGATCCATCCACTACTTCCAGCATCATGGAACATCCGCATCCGCAATAGGGACACGTAGTGATGACCGTTTTGTACAATTCTTCCATGATTGAATCTCCTGTCGAAGCCTACCAATCCGTAACAACCCACCTTCGTCGCCGAACCGGGGAGAAGCAATGAGATACGGCACGCGTAAGTGTCGGACAACAAGACATGGACAGCCTATATAGCAGGGACGAAGGGCTAAGTACAGCGGCGCATATCACGTTTTTGAACCCTCCGCCTCGAAACCGGTTACGGTTTCCCGCCTTTCGGCCCGCACTCGGGGAGCGCCTCTCCGGGCGGTTCGTTTCATTCCCGGAAGAATTTTCCCTCAGCCTGGCGCCCGCGTGGGATGTTGCTATTTGTGAATGTTTTATTATACCCAAATACGGGTAAAAGAAAAGCACAAACAGCCTTCTTTAGACCTTGTTCCCATCCGGCGTTCGCGGAACGACCCCCTAACGGGTTGTTGAAAAGCGCCATCTGCAGTCACGCCTTCGGCGTGAGGATTCATCCTTCGTCATTGCGGCATACGGTCTATGCCCCATCCCTCAGGATTCGCCCGACTTGCATCTCATCGTTTCTGACCGGCCGCCCGCAATACGGTCTATCAACGGGCTGCCGCGTCACTCAACGATCCGACAGACTCAGGCGCCCTGATCCGCCCATTCCTCAAAACGGCTGAACCCGGTGTACACTGTAAACCGCGTTCCACGAACGTATCCCACCAAGGTTTTCCCCAGCTGGCTCCCTATCCGGATCGCCAAGTCCGTGGCCGCATGTCGTGATATCAGAACAGGGATACCCATACGTCCGACTTTCATGACAATCTCGGAAGTGATCCGCCCCGTGGTCAACAACATCTTGTCTGAAAATCCGATCCCTTCCAGCAGACATTGCCCGTAAATCTTGTCCACCGCATTGTGCCGCCCGACATCGGAGTGAAATATTCGCAAGGCGTACCCCTCGGCCAAGGCGCAATTATGGGTTCCCCGGGTTTCCTTGTACAAGTCGGATCGGGCCGTGAGCTCCTTCATCAAGTAAAACACCTGTTCCGCAGACAAAAGACAATCCGATCCGGGTTCGGATACTCTTATCCCCTCCAGGCCGGATCGAAACGTGGTACCCTTGCCACACCCCGTAGAAAGAGTGGGCTTCAGTTCCCTCCCCCAAACAGGCGTTCCGGTATCCTCGGACACCCTTACCCGCACACAGCCCTGATCCCGGTCCACCTCTATGTCCCGAACATTCTCCACGTCCCGAATTAGACCTTCCGAAAAAAAGAAACCCAGCGCCAAGTATCGAGGAGCGTCATCCATACACAACAGGGTGACGATCTCACGTTCGTTTAGAAACAAGGTGAGCGGCGTCTCACGCACTACGGAAACCCTTTGCCGATCAAAGCGACTCCCTCGATATGCCACGGCCCGTACCTTCCGAACCGACGATGTCCCCGATGTCACTCGATTCTCCGCCGTCACGTCCGTCTGTCGAGATGGATCACTCATCACCCGATAGACCCTTACAGCATTGTGAGGGAAACCATTCTTCGAACAACTTGTTGTCCGCCTCCACGCAGGCCTGCTTCATCCCTTCGTAACGACTCAGCAGGTCAGTGCCCGCCGTGGTGAGGCGGGTACCTTTCCGATGATCCGATTCTACGATCTTGAAGGTAAGGGAATCCTCCGTGGCTTTGATACGAGCCCATACGCCTCGGTACGACATTCCCAATTCCTTGGCCGTCTGATTCATGGATCCCGTCTGCCGAATACTGTCCAGGATCTTCATCCGGCCCTCACCCATGATCACTCTCCCGTCCTCATCCTCCAGCCAATGCCTTGAGCGTACCCTGAATCGCGCCATGAACCGTTCTCCCGCAAGGATTCATTCCACTTCCAGCCAAAGTCGACCGCTCTTTTCCGGATGATATCCCCCCATGGCCCGAACCCTTTCCCGAAACGGATCACTGCCGGCGACCATCAACAGACTTTGAATGCGTTCCTCTTCCACGTACTCGGTAGGAATCACCAGGTCGTATTGTTCTCGCACCAGGGGGACAAAATCCAAACCCAAGGCCATCGCGGCCGCCAGAATTCCCAACCCCACATCCGCGGCGCCACTTCTCACATCCACAGCTACGGCCATGTGGGTGTACTCCTCATGATCGTAACCGCAGATCTTTCGAGGGTCAATTCCCTCCTGTGCGAGTCGGTAATCCAAAAGAATCCGGGTACCCGACCCGGCTTGACGATTCACAAATCGGACGTCCTCGCGGAGCAAGTCCCCAACCCCGCAAACCCCCTTGGGATTCCCCCGCGCCACCATGAATCCCTGTTCTCGGTCCACCAAGTGGAACAAGCTTGCCTTGAAACCTTTCAGGTACTTCCGCACATAGGACAGATTGTATTGCCCCGTTTCCGTATCCAGAAGGTGACAACCCGCGGCATGGGCAAACCTATTCCGCAACGCCAAAAGCCCTCCGAGACTCCCCACATTGGCGGAACTGAGCCGGTATCCTCGGGGATAGCCCCGCAGCAGATCAGCCAGAACATCGACAGACAGATCGTGGCTTCCGATGAAAACCAAGGTGCGATCCAACTCCTCCGGATCCACCAGAAGTTCGGCTTCCACGTCGCTCTCCGCGTCCACCCCCTGGGAAAGCTCGGAAATCCGGATCATCCCCTCCGCTCGAGTCAAGGTGGTGATTAACCCCGCGCCTCGAGACAGGGGAGTGGCCACCACTCTGCCGCCCACGCGCCCAAGGCGAACCCGGAGAAACTCCTCCACCCCCAATTTGGAGGGAATCGCGCGGGATATCCGCACCGGAATCCGCGGCCTGAAAGATTCCCTACGCCCTTGCATGACGATCAGGAGGGGCCGGACAAACTGATCGAAAGACAAGGCGGCGGATACCGGGTATCCCGGATTTCCCACTACCGGAATTCCCCGAACATCCGCCAAAATGGTAGGCTTTCCGGGCATCATGGCGACACCGTGTACCAGGACTTCACCCAAGGCGTCCAAAACCTGATAGGTATAATCCTCGCTTCCCGCCGAAGAACCCGCATTCACGATCACGAGGTGAACTCCCGCATCCAGTGCCGAACGAACCGCGGATTTCAGTTCCTCAGGATCGTCCCCGACGATGGGACGAATCAAGGGGGTCCCTCCGCATTCTCGAACCATTCCGCAGAGAACCGCGGAATTGGAGTCCGGCGTCCACCCGTGACTCGGAGTCTCATCCAGACCGACGGTAGCGGGATCCACCAGTTCATCTCCCGTGGGAATAACGGCTACGCGAGGGATTTCGAAAACACGCACTTCGTGGATGCCTGCGGCAATGAGCGCTCCCAGGTCAAACGCACGGACCCGGTGCCGTCGCGGAAACAGCAGCTCCGAAGCCACGATGTCCTCTCCCACTTTTCGGACATTCTGCCATGGATAAGCGGATGCGCGAATCTCCACAACATCGGCTTCCACTTCGTGAAGATGTTCCACCATGATCACGGCGTCGCAGCCCTCTGGAAGGGGATGCCCCGTATTGACCCAGAAAGCCTCCTCCCCTATGATCAGTCTCCTGGGGCTTCGATCCCCTGCCCCATAGGTCCCATCAGAGCGAACCGCAATCCCGTCCATGGCGGCTGCGTGGAATGTCGGTGAGGACAACCGGGCGAACACCGGCTCTGCCGTCACTCGCCCCAGAGCATCCGGTACGGGCACCGACACAGCCTCCAACACGGGATGATTTCTGAACCGCTCGAGCCACAACGATCGAGCCTCTCCAAGAGACTTCATATTCAGGTAGATTCGGCGTTTCACGACCATACCCTCAAATCGGGATGGAAGTTGTATACGATAACCGGGTCTCCCGCATATATCCCTTCCGTGTTGCGATCAATCCGAACCAGTCCGTCGGCTTCTACAAGCGTGGTGATCAACCCGGACTTCCCGAGCACCGGGTGCGCCACCCAGCCGTCGCCGTCCGGTTGCAGCCGTACCCGGACAAAATCGTCGCGCCCCTGCGCAGAGGCCAAATTCCTGCTGAGCCGCGCGGAAACCATCGAGAACGCATCCGGCTTAGGAGTCCTACCGGACAGAATCCCCAGGAGGGGTCTTACGAAGACCAGAAACACGACCATGGTCGAGGCGACATGTCCCGGGAGACCCCATACCGCCTTACGGCCTGAACGGGCCAGCAGAGTGGGTTTGCCGGGACTGATGCTGATGCCGTGGATCAGAATTTCCGCTTCCGGAAGCGCGCGGAACACAGAAAGAGTATAGTCACGGGACCCTACGGAGCTTCCACCGGAAACCAGGACGACATCCGCGGCGTGCAGAGCTTCCAGAACCCTTTCCGTGAAACGATCGTAATCATCCGGAACCCACTCCGTAAAGGTCACTTCACCTCCATACCGGCGTACCAGTGCTCTCAGAGTATGAGAATTTATGTCTCTCACCTTTCCCGGTTCGGGATTTCCTTCAAGAGGAACCAACTCATCTCCGGTGGAAAGCACAGCCACCTTGGGATTCCGGTGAACCTGAACTTCATCGATGCCCAAACCGGCCAGGAGTCCCACTTCTTGAGGTCTCAGGACGACGCCGGAGTGCAAGACCAACTGCCCTCGGCACACATCTTCCCCACAACGGATCACATTCTCCCCAGGCGAGACGGAGCGGCCCACTTCCACGAGATCCTCCTCCAGATTCCGGACATACTCGAGCATTACCACCGCATCCGAGCCCGTTGGAAGCATGCCTCCCGTGGAAATGAACGCACACTCTCCCGGTTGTAAATGAAGGTCCGGCTGTCGTCCCATGGGAATCTCTCCCACAACATGCAATAGCCCCGGCTGCTCCTCGGATCCGCCATACGTGTCTCGGGCGCGTACGGCAAATCCGTCCACCGTCGAACGGTCGAAATGGGGAAGATCCTCCGGAGATCGTAAGTCCTCCGCCAGCGTCCTTCCCAGAGCGTGTTCCAAAGACACCCGCTCTGGGGCCAACGGCTCGAACCGCGACACGATGTCCAAAGCCTGCTCCACCGTAATAAGGCTGGAAAACGGATTCATTCTCAATCGTGGATGTACACGGGCTGTGTGCATAGGAAGAGCCTCTTCATGACGTTTTTGCTCGAAATCCGAACTTCTCGTCTCGAAACGAGTACGCAGGCGATCCTCGAGCATCTTATTCTGTCATACTGGATATAACCTTGGCAAGACCAACGCGAAGCCCTCGCATTCCCCGCACACCTTTTTGAACTTCCGTGTCTTTGACCCTCTCGGGCTCACCAATTGCACGCCGGGAAGTCGACGGCGGGAAGATCCGGGCCTCCGTTTCGACGCCTACTGAAATCGTAAACAGGGACTACACACAACTCCCTGAACATGATAAAGGGGGGAACACATCGCGGATGTGTCCACGGATGCGGGAGCCGTCTAACAGGCTGTTGAAAAACGCGATCTGCTTCGTTGCGCTTCATCCTTCGTCATTGCGGCGTACTGGTTGTACGCCTCATTCCATAGGATTCGCGCGCCTTGCATCTCATCGTTTTTAACAGGCTGTCCGAAATGCTGTTTTTCAACGGGCTGTTAAAAAGTCTCGAAAAGTCTGAAACGCTGCGCCAAACGAGCCCGCCCCCGACACAGACCATCGATATCCGTGCCGAGCTATCAACCGGTCTCGGATTCCCGAAAACACCTTCTTGGGTTCCGAATCTGCATGAATGCACTCTGGATTTCCATCTATCTGGCCTCAGGCATAGGCCTATTGTACTACGGGGGCGACAAACTTATCCTGGGTGCGACATCGCTCGCAATTCGAAAAGGCCTTTCCCGGATGACCGTGGGATTGACCGTGGTCGCCCTGGGCACTTCGGCGCCCGAATTTTTCGTATCGCTCTTGGCCGTTGCTCGCGGAAGCACCCAGATCTCCATCGGTAACATCATTGGATCCAATATCGCCAACATTGCCCTTATCCTCGGGATTTCAGCCCTGTTGACGCCGTTAGCGTCACGATCGCGGACTTTGAGATTCGAGATGCCCCTGGTGCTGTTCGCTTCCCTCTTGGCGTACCTTCTGGCCCTGTGGTCCCGGAACCTGGGAAGAATCGACGGTCTTCTCCTCTTCTCCCTGTTCGCGTTGTTTCTGTATTACTGCTCCCGAAACCGCTACGAGGCGGAACTCATGGCCAGGGGTACCGGGCTCACGTCCTGCCTGAGAACGGATATCTTACTGATTTTGAGCGGACTTGTCGGTCTGGGGCTTGGATCCGAGTTGTTCGTAAGAGGCGCCGTGCAATTGGCCAGGCAAGTCGGAGTGTCAGAACTCGTCATTGGATTGACGGTTGTGGCGGTAGGGACCTCCCTTCCGGAATTGGCCGCTTCCATCATCGCCCTGGTTCGTAAGGAAATGGATATCTCCGTGGGCAACATACTGGGCTCCAACCTGTTCAACCTTCTGTTCGTGCTGGGATCCGTTGCAACGATCCACCCCTTGCCTTGCGAGCCTCAAGCACTATGGGTCGACTTTCCCGTAATGATTGCATTCACGATCCTGGCTTTCATATTTCTTTTGTCGCGGAAAACCTTGGCAAGATGGGAAGGAGGAACCCTTTTGTTTTTCTATGTCTTGTATCTTACAGGTATGGCGTTCAGAATCTGAAGACGGAAGGTCACCCATTCTATCTCTTTCCCGTCGAAGTCGATATCCCAGCCGGCGGTACGAAGAACCCATGGCGTGCGGGAGGGAAAAGCTGTTTCACCATTCCATCCTGAATGGGGCGTCCCTGTCAGCCCAAGAAGAGTATGCTTGGCTGGATCCATAGTATCAGGCGGAGCAAGATCTGCGCCTGTAAGCCCGCGGCCACATCGTCCATAACAATTCCCCATCCACCCGGCAGACGGCTATCCAACCAATTTACGGGAAATACCTTGACGATATCGAAGAAGCGAAACAGAAGAAACCCGGCAACGGCCGTTTTCAAACCATACGGCAGCCATGCCACGGCAATCAGGAAGCCCACAAGTTCATCGATGACCACATCGGAGGGATCCTTGCTCCCTAAACGCCGCTCCGTCCTGTCGGCGGACCAAACGGCGGGGATCAGGAGAAGCATCCACATCAAGGCATAGGCCCATGCGGGCAGCCGACCCAAGACCAGGTACATGGGAATTCCCCAAACCAGCGTACACACGGTCCCCGGCGCCACAGGAAACCTTCCCACGTGCATCAAAGAGGCGGTCCAATAGGCCGCACCATGGCGGCACGGCTTTCTCTTTGAAGAAGGAAGGACCATAACGTGGAATCCTCCGGTGTTTTGGTTGTTGCGAAGGATAAACCCGAAGACTGTTCATCCAAGCAGCCGTGAAAAACCGTATTGCGGGCAGGCCGGTGCAAAAGGATGAGATGCAAGGCGGGCGAATCCTGAGGAATGAGGCGCACATGCAGTACGCCGCAAGGACGAAGGATGGAGTCTCACGCCGTTGGCGTGACCGCAGATCGCCTTTTTCGATGGCCTGTCAGGGATGCGCTCTTGGGACATGGACCCCCACTCATGGTTGCCACGGCACTGCAAATACTATAAGCTATTTTACTGTCTTAATCATCCCATCGTCGCGAGAATACGTTCCAATTTTCGGTAAACGAGCGATCCGGACCTCTCCGGATACCTCATCCTGATGGGAGGACATGGCCGTCATGTTTCCCTTTCCGCCTCATCGCCGGATCCCGTGGATGGTCCCGGCCGCCTTACTTTGTCTGTGGGTCATCACCGGAATACTATCCTGTGCTCCAAAGCCGGAAGAGCCCATGATTCGGGAACATGCCCTCGAACGACTCCAAAAGAAGGACTGGCCGTCCTTCAGTAACGATATGGACCCGGAGTCTCTTCGTTACGCTGTGGAACAAAGCCTGATCTACCTGGACCGACTCGCGCCGGAAACCACATTCTGGTTTGGCCCGGATTCTTATACCGCCGCCCACATAGCGCGGTCGCATCGCTCGATACTGGATCTGCTGCACCAAAACGTCGGAGAGCAGGGACTTCTGGAACTCATTCAATCCGATTTTGAAGTCTACCGCGCCACAGGACGTCGGGGAGACGGGCTGGTTTTGTTCACCGGGTATTACGAACCGGTGCTTGAAGTGAGCCCTACGCCTTCCGAAGAGCACGTCTGGCCGCTCCATCAACTGCCTCCCGACCTCATCAGGTTTCCCGAAACGGTGGAACCGGGAGGAAGAACGCGATGGAGCGTCAAGCGTCCAGAGGGAGACCAGCTGGTCCCCTACTTCTCCAGAGCGGAAATCGAGGCCGGGGCATTGGCGGGACGAAACCTTGAATTGGGTTTTGCCCATGACCGCGTGGAGTTGTTTCTGATGCAGGTTCAGGGCTCCGGATTGATCCGCTTTTCCGACGGTACTCTGGTTCGTGTCGGCTACGCCGGGACCAACGGACATCCCTACAGAAGCATCGGAAAGATTCTTATCGACGAGGGATGGATACCCAAAGAGAACATGTCCATGTTCGCCATACGGGACTTCTTCAAAGACCACCCGCAACACATGGATCGGATCTTGGGTATGAATCCGAGTTATGTTTTTTTTCGAGTTCTGCCTGACGGTCCTTACGGGAACATATCGGTCCCCCTCACACCCGGACGATCCATCGCGACGGACGCGCATCTCTTTCCGAAGGGGGCCCTGGCCTATATCGAAACACGAAAACCATTGCTGAACGGCCGGGGAGAACCCGAGTCATGGTCCAGGTTCGGTCGCTTCGTACTAAACCAAGACACGGGAGGCGCAATCAAGGGAGCAGGCCGAGTAGACATTTTTTGGGGCAGCGGCCTCTATGCCGAAGTAGCCGCCGCCCATCTTCAACATCCGGGGAATCTCTATTTCTTGGTTCTCAAACAAGCTGAAACACCGGGATAATTCGGCCCCGAGTTTTTTCGCCATCCGCAAGGGTTGAATGGTGTTCGGGCCAGCCCTTGGCGTGTCTCAAAAAATGCCACGATACAGAGGACATGGAGGAAAGAATGTTTCGAAGGTCTTCCCATCGCAATATGGTTCGAACCGCCCTGATCCCGACCTTGATTGGATTGCTGTTGAGCATCGGAGTAACGGTAAGCCACGCCGAAACGGCGCATGATTATTACCTCATGGGCAAGGAGGCCGTCAGCCCAGGGGAAGCGGTAAGTTACTTCGATCAAGCCGTTCGAATGGACCCGAGCTTCGCTCCGGCCTATCATGATCGAGGCATCGCATTTCAGAAACTGGGAGAAATCCGAAAAGCCATTCGAGATTTCGACGAAACCATCCGCCTGCACCCCGACAACGCAAGTGCTTACTATAACCGCGGGGTATGCTACACCCTCACACGGGTTTACAAGCGGGCCATCGACGACTACAAGACAGCAATCGAACTGGCTCCGGAAGAGGCGCAAGCCTACAACAACCTGGCTTGGATATACGCCACCGTCCAGGATTCTTCCTTTAGGAATCCCGAACAAGCGATTCAGTATGCCGGGCGGGCCGTTGAGCTGAGCCGCGAGAGGAATGCTTCCTTCATGGATACGCTGGCGGAATCCTATTATGCGGCAGGCCGATATGCGGAAGCGGTGGAATGGGGGGAGAAGGCGCTATCCCTGGAACCGGATTCGGAAACCCTCAAGAACCATCTGAAGCGGTTTCGAAATGCTTTGAAGCCGCGAGCCGATTGATCGAGACGCCGGTTGCCTTTCCGCCTCTCCGGAGTGAGGCGTACATAGAGTACACTGCCGTGACGAAGGATGAAGCGTCACGCCAACAGCGTGTCGGCGGATCCCGTTCTTCAACGGCCTGTCAGCGGCAAAAAAATGGGAAGGCGCCCGGTTGCATCCACAGCTACACTCGATCCGCTTGCTCGAAAATCCTGATTCTGCCGTATTGCCCGTCGAATCCGGGCGTTACGGAAATATCCCCTTCCCTTACACGTGTCACGGCTTCCGCCAGCAGCTCCGACCCCGAGTGTTCCAATTCCTCTCGCGGGCAATCAAGCAGAATGCGGAATTCGGGCCCTAAAGCTTCAAGGTACTCGCGATACCGCCGGTTCACTTTCCGTGAACTCACTCCCACCCGGAGCGTTTCCGCAACAATCTCTTGAAGGGGAACGATGTAGCGATACGAAGGCGTCCCGGGCAAGCGGCCGCCCTCGGGACGATCCGCCAGATCCTCCACCCGATGCATCACTCCTACGGTAATCCTGCCTTTGCACACAGGGCAAACGGATCCGTATTGTATGGTTTCCCGTGGCGTAAGCCGCAGCCGACACGTCCGATGGCCGTCCAAGTGATATTTCCCTTCCTGAGGATACATCTCCAAGGTTTCCAGAAAGCCCGAACCGGTTTGGATCGCATTTCGGATGCCCCAATAGGAACGTTCCGTGTCGAAGCGATTGGCGTTGCGACCCAGCTTGGATGGTGAATGGGCATCCGAGTTGGATACGAGAAGATAAGAGTCCAGTTTCGAAACGCGCCGGTTCATGGGAGGATCCGAAGACAAACCGGTTTCGAGGGCCGGTATTTTACCAGCCAGATCTCCGTAGCATTCCTCCAGGGAATCAAACCCGGACCCGGCTCCCAGCACGCTGAAATGAGGCGTCCAGACATGTGCGGGAATGAACAGGATATCGGGAGAGATGTCTAGGGTTCGCTGCAACAGATCCCGGCTGTCCAACTTCAGAATGGGGCGACCGTCCGAGCGGATGTTCCCGACCCCATCGAGCACCCGGCTCAACCGCTCCAATGAATCCAGATCCGGAAATAAGAGCAGGTGGTGCACTTTCCGTACTTTTCCGTCCTTCTTATAAATAGTGCTCACCTCGGCGGAAGGAATGAAGAACACTGCCTGACGGCAGCGATCCGGCGCCGCCTTCCCGTTCGGGTCTTGCCTGTCCTTCAATACGTAGAGGCCGGATTCATCCCGGGCCAAAAGCTCCCGCATCTCCCGGAACCATTTGGGATGTGTTCCATCTCCCGCAGCCAGCACGGAGATGCCCTTGAGCTGGGCCCAATGATTCAGATGAGGCAGATCCATGTCTTTGCTGGTGGCGATGGAAAACCTGGAATGAAGGTGAAGATCCGCGATGAATTCCATGCGAGAGTCCTTCTCGGCCGGTAGTATCCAATCACCATAGACGGTCTTCGAATGGGAAGTCAACTCTCCGCTGGAGGCTTCTATCTCAAACGGACACGCTAGCATAGAAGAACCGGAAGCGTGTCGGAATGGAGGGAGAAGGGCGGCGAATGGAGCGAAGCGGTGGATGACGTCGGAGTTCCGTGAACGGATACTCCGTACGGAAGCTTGATTCCTTGTATGAACAGTGTTATTCTGTACAAAATAATGTATTCCCATCCTACCGTGAAGAATTCCAACAGACCCTGATTGAGGAATTCATGTATCTCATCAATGAGGTCTCCCAAAAAGTGAATCTGTCCCAAAAGCGGATCCGCGAATATGAAAAGGAAGGCTTTATTAAACCCCTGCGGGCCGCAAGCACCAATAACCGGTTGTACTCGGATTTCGACGTGGATCAGATCCGGCGAATCAACTACCTGATCCACAGACGAGGGTTCACTCTGGCCTGCCTGCGCAATCTACTGGCCATGGCTCCCTGCTGGAACGTTTTCGATTGTGAACGCCGAACCACATGCCCGGCCTTCAAGCATCCCCACCAACCGTGCTGGCAGGTGCGGGAATTCCACGGGACCCTCTGTCCGGAATCCTGTGAACGGTGCGCCGTCTTTCTCAACCGTCACATTCAACCCGAAAGAGTCCTTGAGAAAACCCCCGACTCCTGGGAAACTTCCTGAATGCTTGTGGTTTTCTGAGCGAGGAAGCCTCAATCTCTTGTGCCATAGGACTCCTTGACCTTCATGCCCGAATCGCCGGACGGTTCTCCCGCCGATGGAAATGAACCGCGTTCCGGCAGTCCTCAAACCTCCTCCCGTGACGACCCCACTGTGGCGGAAACGCCACACCGCCAACTTCACTGTGTGTTTTTCACAACACAACCCTGCGAACCGTGTAGGTTGATTCTCTGCCCATTGAATTTTGGCAGCGATTTCAATTCTCTGCACGGAAGAGTCATTCATCTCAGTCTGGCCCGATGTTTGCTCTACGGATCCGCAGGAGGTAGAGAAGCGTGTCATACCAGCAAACCATTCGAAGACCCGTCGCTTGCAGCGGCATCGGTCTCCACAGCGGAAAAACCGCATCGCTCGTATTATACCCAGCCGAGCCGAACGCAGGCATTCGATTCGTCCGGAAAGACCTGCCATCGAATCCTGAGATACCGGGGCTGCTCGATCATGTGGCGGATACGACACTGGCCACCAGCTTGGCTTTGAACGGAAATCGCGTTTCCACCGTAGAGCATCTCATGGCCGCACTGGCAGGTCTGGAGGTGGATAACGTCCTTGTGGAGGTCGACGGCCCGGAACTGCCCATCATGGACGGTAGTTCCATCTCCTTCGTAAGGCTGCTGAGAAATGCCGGTGTGGAAACGCAGGACCACCCCAGGAAGTTCTTGCTCATCGAAAAACCGTTTTGCTACGAGGACGGGGATAAGCGAGTCGAAATCCGGCCTGCCAAGCGGCTCGAAGTAATCTACACCATTGACTTCGATCATCCCCTGCTCAGACGCCAGACATTATCCTTTATCCTGTCTCCACGAGCTTTCGAAAAGAGGATCAGCCGGGCCAGGACTTTCGGGTTCCTAAAGGATGTCCAACACTTATGGAAGAATGGGTTTTCGCTGGGGGGATCCTTGGAAAATGCCGTGGTCATAGACGACCGCGGAGTTGTAAACCCGGAGGGTCTAAGATACCCCAACGAATTCGTGCGTCACAAGATACTGGACTTCATCGGAGACATCTCCCTGGTGGGAATCCCCGTCCTGGGCGCATTTATGGTCCATAAATCAGGCCATGCCTTGAATCATGCCGTGATGCGCGCGCTCATGCGCCAGCCTGCCCACTGGCGTATCGTCACGGAAGGTGAAACCACCCCCAGGTGGAAAGAAGCCGAATCCACCCCCGTCTTCACCTACCCGCATCCGGCACTGGCCTGACCCCAAGCGACACCGGACCCCTTGAATCGAATCCGGTGTCGCATCCCTCTCAGGTTTGACTTGCAATACCCCCTCCGCCTATTTTAGAAATATCAGAGGATCCGGACACATACCTTTTTTCGGCGGTGCGGTCGCCTTCACCGTTAAGGTCTGGGACATCGCACAGAAGTCGGTCTCATTGGAGGCTCTCTCGCTGTGGTCCGGCACGCGTCGCCATCATCAACAACCGATGCGGTTTTCATGGACCGTCTGTCTTCTTCTATAAATTGGAAACACAACCGGCGCCTGTGCGTTCTTGCACTCTGTATCCTTGTGTTCTTCGCCTTACCCCGTGCGGCTTACTCCAAGAATGCGTACATCGACGATCTATTGATTACCACCGATGAAGAGCATCTCCTGCTTTACTGCCGAGTGAAAAACTGTTTCACGGAAGATATGAACCGCGCCATCTTGAGCGGAATACCCACGACCTTCACCTTCCGGATCAGGCTGGAACGAAAGCGCGCTTTCCGTTTCAACGAGACTCTGGCGGACCTGCGCCTGCATCACACCGTCAAATACAACACCCTGAAGAATCAGTTTCTGCTGACGCTGAACAGTCCTTTCCAAGACTCTGAGTCCTGGACGGTAAGAGAATACTACGCAGCCAAGAGCCTCCTCACGGAGATCAACGGGGCGCCGTTGGCCCGTCTCGAAGATCTGAACCCGGGAGCCGACTATAGACTGAGAGTGCGAGCAGAGCTGAACAAGGTACGACTCCCCTTCTACCTCCATTACGTGCTGTTCTTTGTGTCCCTTTGGGACTTCCAGACGGACTGGTACGAGGTTATCCTAAGCTACGAACGAGGGGCGACGGCCGACGTCCGGACCACACCATGAATCAGCGGGAAACCAAACCCAACAACACGGAACACCGCAGGCGCCGGCGAGAACGATTCGCCATTCTGGTGGTGATGCTCGTCATAGCGATCATCACCTATCTTGAGGTGCATTTTCTGAATTACGGCGTGGGATTACCTCTATCCAACAGTGTGCTCTTCTTTGCGCTGATCAACATCAACTCGACTCTCCTGTTGCTTCTCATCTTCCTGGTCATCCGGAACCTGGTCAAATTGATCTTTGAGCGAAAGCAGGGTATTTTGGGGTCCAGGCTCAGGACGCGGCTGGTTGTGGCTTTCACCAGCCTTTCTCTAATCCCTACCCTGCTGCTCTTTTTTCTCTCGCTTCAGTTTATCTCATCCAGTGTGGAACATTGGTTCAACCTCAACGTGGAACGATCTCTTCAGAACTCGCTGGATCTGGGTACCGCCTATTACCAGGAAACCCTGGAAGACACCCTTCGAAAAACCGGATGGATCGCCGGCGTACTGGAACCCTCCCTGGCATCTCCGAAAACAGCGGTCACTTCACAGGAAACCCTGAAGCAGCACCTTGAACGGAACGACCTCTCCTTTCTGGCACTCATCCCCCCAGGCGACCTAACGTGGACGGTGGCAGGTTCGGAAACCGCCCGGGCCGCCGTAGCGTCTCTGCTTTCATCGGGCGCCATTCGGAAACCGGCGGCATTTTCGGAACCGAGAGTCGAACTCGTTTCGGGAGTCGAAGAAGAATGGGTAACGGCCATCGTCCCCATGACATCCCTTGGGTCGCCGGGATCCCCGCCCTATATTTTGGCCGCCGCACGTCGGATCCCCCCGGAACTGCTGGACAAGATGGAACGTGTCTCCCATGGTTACGAAAGCTACAAACAGGCCATTCTGCTCAAGACGCCTCTCAAAATAACTCATTACATCATACTGTCCATCGTCACCCTGATGATCCTGTTCTTCGCTACGTGGTATGGATTCTATCTCTCGCGCGAGATGACCGAGCCCATCCGGGATCTGGCGGACGGCACCAACCGCGTGGCTTCCGGGGACTACGACGTGCAGATCCCCGTTTCTTCCAAAGACGAGATCGGCATGCTCGTAGGTTCCTTCAACATGATGGCCCGCGACTTGAAACAGCATAAACTGGAACTCGAACGAACGAATCAGGAACTCCTTGCCCGCAATCTGGAAATGGAAGAACGAAAACAACACACCGAAACCGTTCTGCGGAACGTGGCAGCCGGAGTGATTTCCGTCGACAGCAAAGGGCGGGTTACCACGTTCAATACCTCTGCGGAACGTATGCTGAACATACGCGCCGAACATATCCTGAACCGCGAAGTGGGCGATTTCATGATTCCGCCGTACGATCACATCATTCAGAATTTTCTGGACGAACTCAACCTGCTAAAAACCGGGTCCCTGGAACATCATGTCAAAATACCCATGGGATCCTCGTTGCTCAGCCTCCTGGTGAAAGTCAATCTGCTTAAAGACGACGAAGGCCACTATATGGGGATGGTGGTGGTGTTCGACGATCTATCTCAAATCGAAAAAGCCCAGCGCATCAACGCCTGGAGGGAGGTGGCCAGACGCATCGCCCATGAAATCAAGAACCCATTAACTCCCATCCAGCTCTGTGCGCAACGACTTCAAAGGCGTTACGGATCCCGGTTCCCTCAGGATGGGCAGGTGTTTGAGGAATGCACCGCCACCATCGTCCGGCAGGTGGAGGAGTTGAAGAAGTTGGTCAACGAATTCTCCGGGTTCGCTCGAATGCCGTCGGCCAATCCATCACTCAATAGCCTCGATGAGGTCATCCGGGAAGTTCTGCCCTTGTATAGACAATCCCATAAACACATCCACTTCGTGTACGAGCCGAAAAAACCCGTACCGGAATTCAACCTGGACCGGGAACAAATGACCCGGGTTTTCGTCAATCTTCTAGATAATGCGGTGGCTGCAGTGGATTCCACACAGGGACGAGTGGTCGTCACCACCGATTACGATCCTATTTTGAAAATGGCGCGCATCGAATTCGCGGACAACGGCCCCGGTATCCGACCCGAGGACCGACCCAGGCTATTCGAACCCTATTTTTCGACCAAGAAATCGGGAATGGGTTTGGGCCTGGCCATTGTGAACACGATCATTCAAGATCATGATGGGTTTATCCGTGTCCTCGAGAGCGACTCCGGAGGGGGGTCCCGTTTCGTCATAGAACTCCCGGTGAGGAACTGATCATGCACTTGAGGCAAACCATTCTGATTGTAGACGACGAGGAGAGCATTCTCCAATCCCTGGGCGGCGTGCTTAGCGATGAAGGCTACGAAATCACCAGCGCTCGAAGCGGAGAGGAAGCCCTTCGAATATGCGAAGACCAAGAACCCGACCTGATTCTTCTCGACATTTGGCTTCCCAGGATGGACGGCATCGAGGCGCTGGAAGGAATACGCGAAATGAACGGACTGATTCCCGTGATCATGATCAGCGGGCACGGGTCCATCGAGACCGCCGTTCGCGCCACCCGGCTCGGAGCTTTTGATTACCTCGAAAAACCGTTGTCACTGGAGAAAGTGCTGGTCACTGTTAAGAACGCCCTGCGGTATGGGCGGCTCTCCAGAGAAAACCTCATTCTCAGAGACCAGAAACACCACACACGGAAACTCATCGGCGAAAGCCCGGCCATGCGTATGCTCAAGGAACAGATCCGGATCGTGGCTCCTACTCAGGCCGGTGTTCTCATTACCGGAGAAAACGGCACCGGCAAAGAACTCGTTGCCCAATCCATCCATGGCTTGAGCGATCGGGCCGAACACCCGCTGGTGGAAGTGAACTGTGCGGCCCTCCCGGAGGAGTTGATCGAAAGCGAGTTGTTCGGCCACGAAAGAGGCGCTTTCACCGGCGCTTCCAAGAGCAAACGAGGCAAGTTCGACTTGGCCCACCGGGGAACCCTTTTCCTGGATGAAATCGGGGATATGAGCCTGAAAACCCAGGCCAAGATACTGCGCATTCTGCAGGAACGACGATTCGAACGCGTCGGGGGATCCAAGACAATTACCGTGGATGTGCGCGTTCTGGCGGCCACGAACAAGAACCTGGAGCACGAAATCGAAGAGGGGCGTTTTCGAGAAGACCTGTACTACCGGCTCAATGTGATCCCCATCCATGTCCCGTCTCTAAGGGAACGACTGGAAGATATCGAGGAGTTGGCTGCGGCGTTCCTGGACGAATTCGCTCGTTCCTCCGGAGACATCCGAAAGACACTTGTCCGTGAAGGCGTAACGCTTCTGAAGAGCTATCGATGGCCGGGAAACGTTCGCGAACTCAAGAACCTCATGGAGCGGCTGGCCATTTTATCCCGAGAACCGGAAATCCCCGCATCCCTGATCGCTCAATTCATCCGCAAGCAGGAAGAACCGGACGGCGACCTTTCCTCCCTTCAGGCCCCCACCCTCAAGGAGGCCCGGAATGCGTTCGAGCGGGCTTACATTGCACGCAAGCTGGCGGAATACGGCGGCAATGTTTCCCAGACGGCGGGAGCCATCGGTATTGAACGAAGCCACTTGCACCGAAAGATGAAGCTTCTGGGACTTGCGGAGTGAGGTCTCTGGGAAATCCTGCCTGCGTCGCCACTTTCCTCGTTCCGATTCCGACGTCCCCCAAATGCCTCAAACGGGCTTTTCCATCGGGGTCCAGCAGCCCGTTGATAAACCGTATTGCGTGCACCCCCCGTGCAAAACGACGAGATGCAAGCCACAGCGAAAGCGTGAAAGCACATCGCGTTTTCAACGACCCGCTAGGGACCAGTCGTAATTTCCCACACCGCTTCATAGAACTCCGAGCCCCCGACGGAATCCGTTCTCGACGAATCCCTGTCCTTCGCAACCACTTTGATGGCTCGGGTCTGTATGGAAAGCGACTCCTCCGGACCCTGGAATTCCAACAAACCCTGTCCGATGGGCTGAAGCAGGACGTCACCCTGAGGAACGTCGCTCGCATACACGATGATCCGGTCCCTGCCAAAGGGTTCAACCACCTCTAGATCGAACCGATCCTGTTCTCCCGGAATCACATAGACCTTCCCACCCCGGAAATGACGCTCCTCCCGGTATAGATTGGGCAGCAACTGGATCACGTGACCGGAACCGGTGATATTCACGACCCGCGCGTAGAAGTCTTTGTTTCCTCTTATGAAAATCTGGATGTTCTCGCCTCTTCGATAATGTTTCTTGTCGGTCCATACGTTTACCGTCAGAGGAGCATCCTCGGACATGAGTAGCGATTGGGCTTCCACGGGGGAGTCCTTGGGTTTGATGTCAAAAAAGACCTCCGCCTTCATCCAAACCCGGTATCGCACATTTTCCACGATGCCATGATCCGTCTGCTCCAATACCCGCACCGCCCCCTCCGTTTCCGCGACAATCACGTCGTATTCCACCTGGAAATCCTTGACCTTGGTCTTGGACTTGATAAGCGTTTGGGCGGATTCAAGAGCCTGCCGCTTGGCATTGGCAAAGGCCGCTTCCCGTACCTGCTTAAGGGTCATGTCTTCGGAAAGATATGCAAACCCATCCACCGTATGAATGGACGACCGCTTCTCTCCATCCGGTACTGCATCCATCTCCGTAGGCTTTTCGGTTTCCGCGGCGGGGGAAAATGCCGAAAAGGCCATCAGACATCCCATCAACACTGCAACCCGAACCTTGCCAATCCACATCCCGGTCTCCTCCGCAAGGTTACAATCAAAGCCTGGAGCTCTTGAAACCGCCCCTCTTCCTCTGCCGGAGCAGGCAGGCGCCCCGGACTACTCTCCCTTCAGTACGGCGCTGCAAGGCGCCCACGAAAAGGGCGTTCCGGGGTGTTGCCGCCGACTTTCCCTGCTCGTTCTCGGTCGACTCCCGCAAGCCTCAGAATTATTTTGACTGCTCCCGATATAGGCTGTCAAGGACGCCCGGCGTAACTCAGGGTCATCGTGCCTCTTGTATCGTACCATAACAGGCCGTTGCTAAACGGTATTACAGGCAGGCAGCCACGCCTTCGGCGTGGCGAGACGCCTCTCTGCGCGGGACACACAGGCAGAAAGGATGAGCCGCAGATCGCGCTTTTCGACGGCCTTATAAGGCCTGCGAACCCGTCAAATTTGCCATGGCTTCCCGCAACTCATCACTCTACCTGCTCCGCCTCGAGAAACAAAGCCTTGGATAACGCGGAAAAGAACTGCTGGTAAGGCTCCGGATCCGTCACGGTCGTCACATTGTATTGTGCGTTGCTGCGCACGGCGAGATGCCTTTCCCCCTTGGGACGAACGGATACGGTCATGCGGAGCGAGTAGCCTGATCGCTTGGTCCCCGACACACTTCCCAGTTCGTGGTCGGCTTTATCGATTACAAAACCGAGATCCTGCAACGTGGCGACAATGGTCCGTAACATCTGCCGCTGATCCGTGGTTTCGAAGGCCCGGCTTTGGATGCTGCGAAGTTTTACCTGAGATTGGTCCATTTCGAGGATCTGTTTTTGCCGGGACGCACAGGACACAAACATGAACACACATGCAGCAACGATCATTCCATGCGCAAACCAAGACTTTCGATACATGGTTTCACCTCCTATCAGCCCGTTGATAAACCGCTGTTGCGGGCAGGCTGGTGAAAAACGATGAAATGCAAGGCGCGCGAGTCCTGAGTAACGAGGCGCACCTACAGTACGCCGCAATGACGAGGGATGAAGCGCAACACCGCAGACCGCGTTTTCAACGGCCCGCTATATGCCTTGTGCTTCCAGAAAACAAGCTTTGGAGAGGTTCGAGAAGAAGGTTTCATAGATCTCCGAGTCTCCTATAGCCTCACTTTTCACCAACTCCCCCCGGGTGTTCCACACCATGTGCTGGAAGGTGATCCGCAGCGCGGTGCGGCTTTTCCCCACGGGACGGGTGGACAGCGAGGCAATCACTTTTTGCTTATCATCCACCGGAGTCGCCACGCCGGTAAGAATGGCTACCAGCACCGCACCCGCTATCTGACCCGCATCGCGCACATCCCGGTCTCTGGAAGCCACAAGGATCCCCAAAGCCGGTTCCGTTTCGTCAAGTTGGTATCCCAAGTCCTGGAACAGTCCCGCCGAGGCCGAAAGCAGCATGCGCTCGTCACCGGTATCGAAGACCCGGGTCTGCAGACGACGTTCAGCCAGGGTCTCGGCGGATAATTCGAGAGCATCCCTTGGGATGCGCCCTCCACAGGCCACACATCCAACCAGGACAAGAATCATCAGGCCCTTCCAATAGATAAATCGCTCGGATTGCATGACGAGACTCCTCCTTAAAACCGGCTCGAATGGTATGCGAAGTCGCGGACCTTCTTCTCCCCGTCGAACTTGATTACCACCGTGAGAGTCCTCTGCGTCTTGGATACGGCTCCGGATCCCCCTCCAGCGCCAAGAAGAAGCAGGGTTCCGTATCCGTCGCTCCGCGAATAGGTAACGTCCGTGGAAATCTTGTCGTATACCCAGACCTCCTCTCCCTGCTCATCGGTCGTGACAATATTGGGCGAACCCAAGATCGAAACCACGTCCGCAGCTGGCATGCCTTTTCGGATTTCCTTTTGAACCACTCCCACCGTGGACTTCCGTTCATGCGCCCCGTGAGTGTCTTCATAGTGTCTGTGGGCGGACGAGCATCCAGCCGGAATCGCCAGACACATCAAGACTGCAAACCAACATTTCATGACAACATAGCGCACGTTCATCCTGCTTTTCCTCCTCGCTTCGGCCGCATCCTGCAAGCCGTTAGGGTTTCACACGGGGTACGGAAATCCCATATCCCAGCTGGTCGCCGCACCGCCCCCTGCTCTTCATCCGAGAAAAAGCTCAACTCGAGTTCCCCGGTGCGACCCGCTCCACTTCCTTCCACACGAGGGGATTTCACCCCCCTGATCCTGTATCGTACTTCGAACTCTTGTCAGATAAGGTCAAAACGGATAAAAAAATTCGGACGGGTCACAAAAAAAGCACGAAACGGATGATGGGCCAAGGAGACGGCCATGGTGAAAGTGAAAGGAATTCTTGCGTGGCAGTGGAATCATCGCAACCGCCGGATGCGAGGCGGAACATTGAGCGCCCTGAAGGGGCAGGCATTCCGGCAGACTTCGAAAACCATGGGGACGAGGGACGCTAATCCCATCCAGGGGTCTTGCGACAGGTCTCGGGGCCCTTTTTCGGAGCAGGCCTCAAAATAGGGGAAGCGCCGGAAAGATCCTCAAAACCCAAGATATTCAGTTCTTGGCTGGACCCAAGACGTTTCCCTGGCTGTCATACTCATACCAACCCTTACCGGTCTTACGACCCAAATGTCCCGCCTTTACCTTTCGGCGCAGGAGAAGCGGCGGATACCATCGAGGATCCCCGGTTTCATGGTACATAGCCATGAGCGCTCCATGGGTCACGTCCAGACCCACCATGTCTCCCGTCTCGAAGATCCCCATCCGGCGTCCCGCCGCAAGGCGTAGCCCTTTATCGATATCCTCGACGGATGCCACGCCCTCCTCCACCAATCGCATGGCCTCCATGGACGCGGGAAAATTGATTCGGTTGATTACGAAACCGGCCACATCCCGATGGACCAATATGGGTTCCTTGCCGATATGAAGTACAAATTCCCGGGCGGCGGCGAAGGCCTCGTCACTCGTATGCATTCCTCGAATGACCTCCACGGCTTGCATCATGGGTACCGGGCTGAAGAAGTGAAGACCCACAAAGCGTTCCGGCCGGCTCAGGCACGACGAGAGTTCCGTAATAGGAATGGCGCTTGTGTTGGTGGCTACGAGTGCATCCCCCTTAATCACCGTGTCCAGGCGTCGCAACACTTCTCCCTTCACCTCCATGTCCTCGAAAACCGCCTCCAGAATAAGATCCGCATCGGAGGCAGCTTCGGGATCTTCAGTAATGGCGATGCGATCCATGATTTCTTCAAGAATCCCGGGCGCCTGCCCTTTTTCTATGAGTTTCGTAACGGACCAGGCAATATTCTTCACGGCTTTGTCCATTACATCCCAAGACCTATCGCACAGAACGACCGCGAGACCGGCCTGCGCGCATACCTGGCCGATACCTGAACCCATGAGACCGCTGCCTATTATGAATACCTTCCGAATGGTCATGGACTTCCTCCTGTCTCTTCGTGAACGATGATGAACGACAAGCACCGCCGCGTTCACCGCTGCCGTGCCGCGGTCATGGCGACATCGCCTATCCGTCGAGACGGATACGGGATCTTCTCCCCGGTGAAACCCGGGACCCCCTATCCGATTTGCTCCCTTCGGGCGCCGCCGTTGCTTTCCTCCAAGCGAGTGTAGTATTTTGTTCGTACCACGTTTTGACCGTTCAGGAAAACCCGTCGCAGGAGGGATCTGCCGGTTGAAACACGGGCTTTTTGCAGGCGGGTGAAACACAACGGGACCGAGACGCATGAAGCCTCGATAATTGCGTCCGTCTTGTATGCTGCGGCGCTGTGGATTCCAACATGGCGCCCCAATTCGTGTTTATGAAAACCGCCCGGGCGCCGGGACTTGGAGACGCCTTCCGGGAGCTGCGTTTCGGCTCCTGTTGGCCCCGAAGAACATCCCGTATCAGCTCGTTGATAAACCGTATTACGGGCAGACCGGTGCAAAACGATGAGATACAAGGCGGGCGAATCCTGAGGAATGAGGCGTACGGTAGGCCGCAATGCCCAAGAATGAAGCCCAACGACGCAGATCGCGTTTTTCAACGCCTGGTAACATATTGTAGCTCATTTTTCCTTTACTGGGAGCAGCCATGAAAAGATATCTGATCATCGGGAACGGAGCAGCCGGTATGACGGCTGCAGAGCAAATCCGAAAACACGATCCAAAAGGTTCCATCACGATCGTTTCGAGCGAGTCCTACCCATTCTATTGGCGCACCCGCCTGAACGACTATCTGGCCGGAGAAATCAACGAAGAAGATCTGATCGTCAAGAAGGAAGCATGGCACCGAGACACCGGCCTGGAGGTGCGGCTGGATACCCAGGCCACGAAGGGAAACGCACAGGAGCAGTCCATCGTCCTCGCCAATGGAGAAGAACTCCATTACGATCGACTTCTCCTGGCCACAGGCAGCCATTCATTTCTGCCTCCCATTCAGGGAAGCGAACTTCAGGGTGTCTTTACCCTCCGAACCCTGGATGACGCCCAGCGGATTCGGAGACACGCTGAAAATGTAACGCAAGCGGTCTTGATCGGAGGCGGTCTCTTGGGCCTGGAAGCCGCCAACGCCCTTCGAAAGCTGGGAATCCGATGTACGGTGGTGGAATTCTTTCCGAGGTTGCTTCCCAGGCAGTTGGATACCGAAGGAGCCGCAAAGCTCCAGGAAATCATGGAGAAGATGGGTTTTCATTTCAAACTGGGGGCCAAGACCCGTGAAATCCGGGGCGATACCGCAGGCGTCCGGGGCGTGCTGCTCGAAGACGGGCAACTCCTGGAGACGCGCATGGTGATCGTCTCCGCAGGCGTTCGTCCGAATCTGGAATTGGCCGATTCACTGGGCGTGCAGGTCGATAAAGGAGTGGTGGTGGACGATCGGATGGCAACCAGCGTTGAGAACATCTTTGCGGCGGGGGATGTAGCCAATTATAATGGAATGCTCTATGGAATCTGGCCCGCAGCCATGGAGCAGGGGGCGACAGCGGGAGGGAACATGGCCGGTGTCTCACTGCAGTATTCGGGGACGCTGATGAGTACCATGCTCAAAGTCGCCGGAATTCAACTCGCCTCCGCCGGAGAAATCGACGCGGAAAACCGCTACGAATCGTTGGCCTCCCAAGGTCAGGATATCTATAGAAAAGTAGTCCTCCACGACGACAAGATCGTCGGCGCCATCTTTCTCGGGGATACGCGTCCGTTCAACAGAATCAAGAAGATGATGGAAGAAAAGCAGGACGTAGCCACCGTGAAACATACTCTCCTGGACTAACTTGTACGCTCGAGGAACTGCAGTTGCCTCACGAATGGAAAGGCGGGCGGCGCCGCCGCGATTCGCCCGAGACCGTTGCGTTCCGGCTCCGCAAATCACAGCTCATCCGGCGCTTGGGCCGCTTGTGTGGCCCGAGGCCTCGATGGAGTGATCGAAGACCATGGAAACGACGCTTAACCCCTTCACTAGCGCCCAGCGACAACTCGATGCAGCCGCTGAAAAGCTGGCGCTGGACCGAGCCACCCATGAACTGCTGCGTTGGCCCATGCGGGAGGTAACGGTTTGCCTTCCCGTCAAGATGGATGACGGAGCCACACGGGTCTTCAGAGCGTTTCGGGTCCTGCACAATCGGGCTCGAGGTCCCGGCAAGGGCGGCATACGCTGGCATCCCGACGAAACCTTGGACACCGTAAGAGCCTTGGCTACCTGGATGACATGGAAAACGGCCGTGATGGATCTTCCGCTTGGAGGCGCCAAGGGCGGTATCGTGTGCAACCCGAAGGAACTGTCGCCGGGAGAGAAAGAACGCTTGGCGAGAGCATACATCCGGGGTCTTTCGGATGTACTGGGCTCCACCAAGGACGTTCCCGCGCCCGATGTGTATACCACGCCCCAGATCATGTCCTGGATGATGGACGAGTTCGAAGCGCTTGTCCGCGAGAGCCATCCGGGCGTAATCACGGGCAAGCCTCTCCCTCTGGGCGGGTCTCATGGACGCTTGGACGCCACGGCGAGGGGCGGCATGTACATGACACGGGAAGCAGCCAGGAATTTGGACATGACACTCCCAGGACAAACCATGGCCGTGCAGGGTTTCGGAAATGTGGGTCAGCACGCGGCGCTTCTCGGACAACGTCTGCTGGGTCTCAAACTCATCGCCGCCTCGGATTCAAAAGGCGGCGTCCATAACCCCAACGGCATGGATGCCGATCTGCTGGTGAACTACAAGAATCAGAACGGTACCCTTCAGGGATTTCCCGAAACGGAACCCATCACTAACGAGGAACTCTTGGAAGTGGATGTGACGGTACTGGTTCCGGCGGCCCTGGAAAACGTCATCCACATGGAAAACGCTTCCCGCATCCGTTGCCGAATTCTGTGCGAACTGGCCAACGGACCCACCACACCCGACGCGGATGGGGTGCTCCAGGAAAAAGGCGCTCTGGTCCTTCCCGATTTCCTGGCCAACGCTGGAGGAGTCATCGTTTCCTATTTCGAACAGGTACAGAACATGACCAACCTGTATTGGGACTTGAAGGAAATCCACCGGAAACTGAACCGGCAAATGTCCCACGCGTTCCAAGCGGTGCTCCAAATGAGCGCGGCCCAACACACCCATCTGAGAGAAGCCGCATACCTGGTGGCCGTAAGCCGCGTCGCAGAGGCCTGCAAGCTGCGGGGCTGGGTGTAAGTTAACAACCCGTTGATAAACCGTATTGCGGGCGGGCTGGTGAAAAACGATGAGATGCAAGCCACCCCCGGCGGCGTGGCGGTAGATCGCGTTTTTCAACGGCCTGCTGATGGTGGTTTCTGTGTCCGCAGGCTCCAGCCCGGGAGACCCCGCCATGGAAATGCTTCAAGCCTTGAGAATGTACCGGAAAATGTTCCGGTTTCCCCATCTGCTTGGGGAGATGCGAAAGATCTTCCTGAGGTCTCTCCGAAAACAGGGAATTACGGACCCGGATCGCCTTCACGCCGAGGCCGTCGCGGTCTTGACCGAAGAGGGTCTGGAGGCCGATGAGGATCGAATCCGCGAATACATGGAAGTCTTGACCGATCTCTATTTTGTTCGCCACTTCACCGACACGGAGATCGAGGATCATATCAACTTCGCCCGGAAACAAGACCGCTTCCGCCACCTCAGTGCCCTGGTGAATACGGAACAGGCATCCACGCTGAGCATACTCAAAGCGCTGAAAGAATTTTGTGATATTCCCCAGGGAGAAATGATTCTTTCTGAAAACGAGTCTATGGCGGTCCGCGTTGCCCTCATCAAGCAGTTCATATCGACTCAACTTCCCTTCATAGGCGTCTCCAAGCATTTCCTGACCATCCGTGACATATCGGAGGTGCTTGAAAGATCCTACTGGAACAGAGAATACACGGGCAAGATCGGAGGAAAAGCGGCCGGTATGTTTCTGGCTCATAAGATTCTGCTGCCCAGGTTCGCTTATAAGGACCCGGAACTTGAGCGCTATGTAACCATTCCCGATTCCTACTATTTCAACTCCGGGATTTTCTCTGAATTCGTTGAGTATAACAACCTGTACGAATGTCACAGTATCAAGTACGAACCGGTGGACACCATAGAAGACAAATATGAAAGCATCGTGGAGCGATTTCAACAGGCCTCTTACCCGCCGGATACATTGAACCAATTCAGTAGATTCTTGGCCCAAGTTGGGGAACAGCCGCTCATACTTCGATCCTCAACCCTCCTCGAGGACAGCATAGGGCACACGTTCTCCGGCAAGTACGATTCCGTGTTCGTGGCCAATCAGGGAGATCCTGAAACCCGATTGCAGCAATTCATCGCGGGGTTGAACCGGGTGTTTGTCAGCACCTTCGGTCCCGCACCCATCATGTATCGAAGAAAACACGGACTTATCGATTTTGATGAACGGATGAGCGTACTCGTCCAGAAGGTCGTGGGAAGGCGATTCGACGGATACGTATTTCCGATGGCGGCGGGTGTGGCGTTCTCCATGAACCCCTATCACTGGACTTCACGAATACGGAAAGAAGAAGGATGCGCGCGTCTTGTATTCGGATTGGGCACCCGCGCAGTAGAACGGATAGCAGGAGACTACCCACGCATGGTCTCACTGGACAAGCCTCTCTTGAGGCCGGAAGTGACCGCGGATCAAATCTGTCGGTATTCCCAGAAAATGGTCGACGTGCTGAATCTGGGCGCTTGCCGTGTGGAACCCATCCCATTTCTGCCCTTGTTGAGTTCCCTCAATTATCAGGATATCTATTATCTGGTTTCGATCAACGAGGAGATGCATCTATCCCCGCCTCTGTTCAAGGGACAACCGTTCGACCTACACAAGAGCTGCATCACTCTGGAAAATTTCTTGCTCAAAACACCTTTTGTCGCCCTGATGCGAAATATACTCCGAAGACTAGAAGAAGCTTACAGCCGTCCCGTGGAAATCGAGTTCGCATGGGATGATGACAAGTTATACCTTCTCCAGTGCCGATCCCTTCCCGTCAAACACGACTCGGGAGTCCTGAGCATCCCACCGAATATCCCAGAATCCCGCATTCTATTTACCAATCATCGCGGAGTCACCAACGGCGCCGTGTACAATATCGAATATATCGTGTACGTGGACCCGGAATCCTACGACCGCTTGAACACACCCCAGGAAAAACTGAAAGCGGCCCGTGCCGTGGAACGGATCAACAGAGGATTGGCCGCCGATCGGTACGCGCTTTTGGGACCGGGGCGATGGGGAAGCAATGATCTCAACTTGGGAGTAAAGGTCGCCTACCAGGGAATCAACAACACGCTTCTTCTGGGAGAAATAGTGTTTGGGGAGGAGAATTCCGCCCCCGAAGCCTCATACGGCACCCACTTCTTCAACGATCTGGTGGAAAGCGAAATCATCCCCTTGGCTATCTACCCCGACACGGCCGAATGCACGTTTCGTAAGGAGTTCCTGTTGAACGCGCCGAACCGGCTCCGGGATTTCGCGCCCGATTTCATGGATCTCGATCCGGTGATCCGCGTCATTCATGTACCCGCCTCGACGAACGGTCTGTTTCTCCAAGTGATACAGGACGGTCGGAACCAACGGGGAATGGGGTACTTCGACGCTGCCGATGGAAGCGAGGGTAACTGAGGCGAATGAATTTAAACCCCGAGGCCGACCCTCTGGAATGGGCTGAGGTGCACGGGTGGAACGTCACGCCGCCGGTTTCGAGCCGGATACCAAACAACCGCTTACCCCACCTGGAGGAACCGGTCGACCTCACTCATGGGAACCGCCCCGCTAAGGCGGTTCACTTCCCGGCCGTTTCGAAACAGGATCAACGTGGGCAGACTCATGACCTCGTACCTGGAGGATGTGGCGCGATTCTGGTCCACGTTCAGCCTGGCGAATTTGACACGACCACCGTACCGCGGCGCCATCTGCTCCAGGATAGGAAGAAGCGCCTGACATGCGCTGCACCAGGAAGCCCAAAAGGCGACCATCACCGTACCTGGGCGCCCGACCACTTCCTTGGGAAAGGTGTGGTCCGTAACCACCGTCATACGGACGGGAGCCTCAGGCTTTCCACCGGTGGTCAGACTCCGGCGGCATTTTCCGCATACAGGTTTTTCCCCCAGGCGATTTACCGGGACCCGGTTCCGGGCGCCGCAATGAGGGCATAATACGATCATGTTTTCCTGATTCACCACGGCGGAACTCCTTCGAAATACCCTGAAACGGCTGCTGTCGGGCAATGGCCGGAATACGGATATCGCTCATCGTTTCTATAGCTCACCTCCCGTTCGAGGTAAAGCCGAACATCCTCCGGCAGTTGGATCCTCCCGGTCCCGGGCATACCTGAGCGGCCCCGGAGCTTGTGAAGCCTACTACGATATAAACAGCAACATCCCAACCCATAAGCAGCGGAAGTGCGACACACAACGCCGAAGCAGCCAAAGCGGGCTGCCGGTCGTCTTTCCCATCGGCTGGTCGCGGGTAAACATATTGCTCCATGGCCACGCCGTCTCGGTTGTGTTATACAATAGTCATTCCGGCCTGGCTTCCAACGACCGCCGGCCCGGATGTTGTGGACCTTTTTCGACGCCGTTCCGCACATACGAGTTCCACGAAATCGGAACCCGGTTTACGGCCCGAAACATCGTAGATTCTAGTTTCAGAACATTTCAAGAAGGGAGAACTCATGCGTTCCATCGCCCATATCGACGCTCGTGAAATACTGGATTCCAGGGGAAATCCTACTCTGGAGGTGGATGTGATTCTGGACTCCGGAGTATTGGGACGGGCCTCCGTGCCTTCCGGCGCCTCTACGGGGGAACACGAAGCCGTGGAGCTTCGGGACAAGGACCTCAGTCGGTATGGAGGCAAAGGAGTGTTAAAAGCCGTTGACAACGTCCTCGAACGCATCGCTCCCCATGTGTGCGGCATGGATGTAATGCAGCAGGTGAAAATCGATCAGGCCATGATCGCTTTGGACGGAACACCCAACAAGGGGCATTTGGGCGCCAACGCCATCCTGGGGGTATCGCTGGCGACGGCTCGGGCCGCGGCGGAATACCTGGAGTTGCCCCTGTACCGCTACCTGGGGGGACCGGCGGCCCGGCGCCTGCCCATGCCCATGATGAACATTTTGAATGGGGGGGAACATGCGGATAACAGTGTGGATCTTCAGGAATTCATGATCATGCCTTTAGGCGCTGCAAGCTTTCGGGAAGCCCTTCGAGTGGGAGCCGAGGTGTTTCACTCGCTGAAAAAGGTCCTGAAGGAACATTTGTACTCCACTGCGGTGGGTGACGAAGGAGGGTTCGCACCCGATCTCAAGTCCAACGAAGAAGCGGTGGAACTCATTTTGGAGGCGGTCCGGCGGGCCGGATACACACCGGGTGAGGATGTTAGCCTGGCTCTGGACTCGGCGGCCTCTAGTTTTTTCGAACAGAATCGGTACATGTTTCGGTGGTCCGACGGCTCCCGTAAGACGTCCGAGGAACTGGTCGATTTCTATGCGAAATGGCTGGCAAAGTATCCGATAATAAGCATCGAAGACGGGTTGGCCGAAGACGACTGGGAAGGCTGGCGCAGGCTGACCGCCAAGCTGGGCGAACAGGTACAATTGGTGGGCGATGACCTGTTTGTGACGAATACCGTTCGGATTCAGAAGGGGATTGATCTGAATATCGCCAACTCGGTTTTGATCAAGGTGAATCAAATAGGAACCGTGACGGAAACTCTGGCCGCCATCGATCTCTCCCACCGGTCGGGATACACGTGCATCGTCTCCCACCGGTCCGGTGAAACCGAGGATTCCTTCATTGCGGACTTGGCCGTGGCCACCGGTGTAGGACAAATCAAGACCGGATCTCTTTCACGATCGGAACGGATCTGCAAGTACAACCGCCTCCTTCAAATCGAACAGGAATTGGGGGAGTCGGCGGACTTTTTTTCACCGTTTCCTTGAACGGGCGCCTTCCATCGTCTGCAACGCGAGCCGCTGAGGGCCTCATGCGGAGAACGGCTCCGGCAGGATCGCGGAATGGCGGAAACTTGTAGCCTGGAATGTTGACGGCAAGCGCCGGGCTCCACGGTTGACGTCGTCCTGCCCCCTGTATATGGTAGAAATTATTTCTAAGAGTTCATCAAGTCAAGCGGTGGCGGCCCAACGACGTCCCCAAGTCCAGGGAAACGGCTTTCGGGACGGGACTCGGCATGACTTAGCAGCCTGTTGATAAACAGCATTGCGGGGAGGCTGGTGAAGAACGATGAGATGCAAGGCGGGCGAATCCTGAGGAATGAGGCGTACAACCAGTACGCCGCAATGACGAAGGATGAAGTCCAACGCCGCAGATCGCGTTCTTCAACGGCCTGTTAGAACGGCGAAAGAGTGCGGCCTATGTGGAATAATAGACACCGACTCCCCAATACCTGGAAAGCTTTTCTGCCGCTTTTGATACTCCTGGCAGGCTGTGCCTCCGGGATTCCGGAGGGAACCATGCTTCCGCCGGAATCCTTCCGGGGACTGCAATACGAATCAAAGTCACCGGAGAAACTTACGGATTCGGTTCTTCCCTCCCTGAACGATGACGCCGCCCTCAACGATTATCTGATCTACGCCGCGATCAACAATCCCGGCTTGGAAGCGTCCTTTGAACGTTGGACCGCGGCGCTCAGCAGAATACCTCAAGCAATGACTCTCCCGGATCCCAGGCTTTCCTACGGATATTTCGTCCGAAACGTCGAAACCCGCGTAGGCCCCCAGGAACATCGGTTCGGCATCAGCCAGATGTTTCCATGGATCGGAGAACTGCGTTTCAAAGGAAACGTCGCCGCCGAAGAAGCCAACATCCAGTGGGCGCGATACGAAGAAGCCAAACGAAAATTGTTCTTCGAAGTCAAGAGGAATTATTACGAGTATGCGTATCTCCAGCGAGCCGTCGAGGTTACAGCGGAAAACCTGAAGCTTCTCCAAGCCATAGAAACAGCCGCGCAGGCGCGTTACGCCGTCGGACTCACGCCCTACAGCGGGCTTTCACGCCTGCAGGTGGAAATGGGAAAAATCGAGGAGCGCCTGCTAAGCCTGCAAGACCTCCGCACACCGATCATGGCGCGGCTGAACGCAAGTCTCAATCGTCCGGCGGAGGCCCCTCTCCCCCGAGCCGGAGCGGCTCCTGCGCAGAAGTTCGACTTCACGGACGAGCAAGTCGTTCAATGGCTCTCGGAATACAATCCCGAACTGAAAGCCATGAGTTATACCATCCGGAGAGAAACTTCCGCGGTGGATGTAGCTCGAACGGACTACTTCCCGGACATCACTCTGGGTCTGGAGTGGACCCGGACCGGCGAGGCCTTGAACCCGGCAACACCGGACAGTGGGAAAGATCCGGTGATCGCCACCATATCCATCAATCTGCCCGTCTGGTTCGGGAAGTACCGTTCGGGTCTTGAGGAGGCGCGGCTCCGGCAGGCAGCAGCGAAAAACAGCCTGCGAGACCGGGAGAACTCTTTGACTGCGGATCTCAAGCTGACGCTCTACGGTTTCAGGGATGCTGAACGAAAAATCGACCTCTACCGGGACGGTCTCATTCCCAAGGCCAGGCAGACTCTCGAAGCCGGTATAAGGGACCTGGAGGTGGGATTGGCCTCGTTTCTGGACGTTATCGATGCGGAACGGACCCTCCTGGAGTTCGAACTCGCCTACGAAAGAGCCCTGTCCGACCGCGCTCAGCGATTGGCGGAAATTGAGATGCTTGTCGGCAAGGAGTTGGAGGTTCTTCTGAGCGAAGAGGACGTAAAATGAACCACGGACGATGTTCAGCACGCAGTCCGGTGAGGCCTGACTCGATCCTTTGAAAGTGCCTTTTTCACAGACCTCGGCAGACATCAAGGGGGTGGAAGACAGCGACATGGCGGAAACACCGAGACGACGACACCGGCGCTTGTGGATTGGACTTGTTGGCTTGACGATTGCCGGCGTACTGCTTATCGCGGGAATCGTGTTCCATTCGGAAGACAGCCACCGGCATGAAGAACTCACCCCAACCATTTCTGAAGTCCCGCGCACCCACGACCACGTGCAAACCGCGGAAAGCGCCGTCCGGGAAGATTCCGAACTCTGGACCTGTTCCATGCATCCACAGATCCGGCTCCCCAACCCCGGCCGATGTCCCATATGCGGGATGGACCTCATCCCGCTTGCCACGGACACTCTCGATCCTCCCCGGGACGAAACCCGGAGTCTCCGCGAGCTGACTCTTTCTCCTACAGCCCGCAAACTAGCCGAAGTCAGACTCCAATCCGTGGAACGACGGTCCGGCGCCGTCACCCTGAGGATGGTGGGAAGAGTCGCTTACGACGAGCGGCGGGTGGCTTCTATTTCAGCATGGGCCGCCGGTCGGTTGGAAAAGCTTCACGTCGATTTTACCGGAACCATGGTGAAAGTGGGTACGCCCATGGTCACCCTGTACAGTCCGGAACTCTACTCCGCCCAGTCCGAACTGCTCCAAGCCATCCGGACCCGGAAGGAACTGGAACGTTCCGGCCTGGCCTCGCTCAGGACCACGAGCGAGCAGGCGGTTCGATCCGCGAGAGAAAAGCTTCGCCTCCTGGGACTGGCTCCGGAGCAAATCGAAGAAGTCGTCCGGCGTGGAGAGCCTACGAACCGAATCACGATTCCGGCGCCCCTCAACGGAACGGTGGTGGAAAAGAACGGTCTGGAGGGCATGTACGTCCGGACGGGAACCGAGATTTACCGGATTGCGGACCTTTCCCACCTGTGGATCCGAATGGAAGCCTATGAATCCGATCTTCCCTGGATCCGACTGGGCGATGACGTCTCTTTCGAAGTCCAGTCCATTCCGGGCGAAGTTTTCCACGGACGGGTATCCTTTATCGATCCGTACCTGAAGGAAAAGACACGCACCGTTCAGGTTCGGCTGGACATTCCGAACCCCCAAGGACGGTTGAAACCCGGAATGTTTGTTCACGGAAGGCTGGAGGCGCAATGGATCGAGGAAGACCACCCGTTGGTGATCCCGGCGTCGGCGCCTCTGATCACCGGAAAGCGGGCGGTGGTCTACGTGGCCGTTCCAGAAAAGGAAGGAACCTATCAGGGCCGGGAAATCGTACTCGGACCCCGTGCGGGGGATGTCTACCTGGTCCGTCGAGGGCTGCGGGAAGGTGAGCAGGTAGTGACGCACGGCAACTTCAAGATCGATAGCGCGCTCCAGCTCCTGGCAAAACCCAGTATGATGGACCCCGAGGGAAGTGCGCCCGCCGCGGCGCACGATCATGGCCCAGCCGCGCCGACAACCGGAGTACGGGCGATGGGGGACCCGCTCTCTTCGGTTCCCGAAGCCGTGATTCACCAGATTCACTTGGTACTGGACGCCTATGACCGTGTGACCGATAACCTCCGAGAGGAATTCCGGATGGATGCGCGCCCATCCTTTGCAGCGCTGTCCCACGCTGTAGACTCGGTCGACGATTCCCGACTTTCCGGTCACTCCTTGGCCATGTGGAACGAAATCTCCATGCTTCTCAGAAACGATGCGTTTCTCGGAGCCCAGGCCAAAAGCACCGCCGACATCCAAGAAGCCTTCGAAAGCCTTTCCAGCCATGTCGGGCGCGTAATCACCCAGTTTGGTATCTCTCACGGGGATCCCCATGCCGCTCATGCCGTTCACGCGGCTCCCACTACTCCCGCCGAGACTGCGGAAAAGGCGATTCCTATAAGCTTCAAAGCCCAACTCGGGAATCTTCTCGACGCATACCTCACGCTCCATGAAGCGCTGGCGGCCAACGACCATCCATCGGCCGTGAAAAGTATCCGCACCATGGAAGACGCGGCCCGCTCTTTGGACATGACCCTTCTGGATGGCGAACCTCACCGGCTCTGGATGGAACTCTCTGAAAACATCCGATCCGCGCTCCGGCTGATGAAACAAAGTACCGATCTAAGCCGGCTCCGTGAATGCTTCGCACTCTTTTCGGAGACGCTTGCGGTGGTGCTGAAGCGGTTCGGAGTCCATCCCGAGTTTCCCATCTATCGTATCTTCTGTCCTATGGCCTTCAACAACCAAGGCGCCTTATGGCTTCAGAAAGACGCCGACGTGCGGAATCCATATTACGGTCCTGCAATGCTGCGCTGCGGCGAGGTGCAGGAAGTTTTCTGAATGGAGCCCTTCCGGCAGGCGAGTTTTTGGACAGGGCCGTGAGCACGCGTATCTCCTGGAAATGAAACTTTTCGACGGAAAAAGGTCCTTGAGAGCGGGTGCTTTCACCCGAGCAGGGATAGCTTTATAGGCCTGTTGATAAACAGGATTCCGGACAGGCTGATCAAAAACGATGAGATGCAAGGCGAGCGAATTCTTAGGAATGAGGCGTACAGTACGCCGCAGTGATGCCTGTCTACGCCTGCCTGTGCGTAAGCGCACGCAGACAGGTGGGATGCACAGGCGGGAAGGATGAAGCACAACGCCGCAGATCGCGTTTTTCAACGGCCTGTCGTCCGAAGAACCATTGACATGGATTGATGCGCCCCCAAACACCTCTTATCAGGCGAGGTATCGGAGGTTGGCTGCATGACGGAGAGAGACGCCCCGGCCGGATCGAATAGTTCCCGCACGTCCTGGATCGGACGATGGGTCCGGTTCTGTCTGGACATGAAGGTATTGGTTTTCCTCCTGTTGTTTCTGATCGTTATCTGGGGACTCCTGGTCGCGCCGTTCGACTGGAGGTTGTGGGGACTGCCCCGAAATCCGGTACCGGTGGACGCCATCCCGGACATCGGCGAAAACCAGCAGATTGTATTCACGGAATGGATGGGCCGATCACCGCAGGACGTGGAAGATCAGATCACGTATCCTCTCACCGTATCCCTGTTGGGAATTCCCGGAGTCAAGACCGTTCGAAGCTACTCGATGTTCGGCTTTTCCTCCATCTATGTCATCTTCGAGGAGCATGTAGACTTTTACTGGTCCCGGTCCCGGATTCTAGAAAAGCTCGGCAGCGTTCCGGCGGGCGCCTTGCCCCAGGGTGTACAGCCGGTCATGGGTCCGGACGCCACGGCTCTGGGCCAAGTTTTCTGGTACACCCTCGAGGGATTGGACGCCTCGGGGAAACCGACCGGCGGGTGGGATCTGGACGAGCTGCGCTCCGTCCAGGACTGGTATGTCCGCTACGCACTGCTCTCTGCTGAAGGCGTGAGCGAGGTGGCTTCCGTCGGCGGTTTTCTCAAAGAATATCAGGTGGACGTGGATCCCAACGCCATGCGTGCTCACGGGGTAACGCTCCAGGACGTGTATCAGGCGGTCCGCGATTCCAACCTGGATGTTGGGGCCCGAACCATCGAGATCAACCGGGTGGAGTACGTAATCCGGGGACTCGGTTTCCTGAAGACCCTGGCCGATCTGGAAGAAGCCGTGGTCCGCGTGAACGAGAATGTGCCCATTCGTATCCGGGATGTGGCCCATGTAAGCTTCGGCCCCGCACTCCGGCGGGGGATCCTGGATAAGGAAGGAGCCGAGGTGGTCGGGGGCGTAGTGGTCGTTCGTTACGGCGTAAATCCCCTTTCCACCATACAGAACGTCAAACAAAAGATCGCCGAGATTTCTCCCGGACTTCCCAAAAGGACTCTCCCCGACGGCACCGTAAGTCAGGTGACCATCGTCCCGTTTTACGATCGTACCGGACTGATCTATGAAACTCTCGGAACTCTTCAGACCGCTCTCTACGAGGAAATCCTCGTCACGATACTGGTGATCCTCTTCGTGGTGATGCACCTCCGAAGTTCGATCCTCATCGTCGGACTTCTCCCTCTGGCGGTGCTCATGACCTTCATCGCCATGAAACAGTTCGGCGTGGACGCGAATATCGTGGCGCTTTCCGGCATCGCCATCGCCATCGGTACGATGGTGGATATGGGGATCGTGATCTGTGAAAACATACTTCGACACATGGAGGAAGCGCCTCCCAAGACAAGCCGACTGGAAGTGGTTTACAGGGCGTCCACGGAGGTGGGAAGCGCCGTACTGACCGCGGTATCCACTACGGTAGTGAGCTTTCTCCCCGTCTTCACCATGGAGGCGGCCGAGGGAAAGCTTTTCAAGCCCTTGGCGTTCACCAAAACATTTGCGCTCATCTCCTCGGTTATCGTAGCCCTCACCATCATCCCACCCATGGCCCACCTGCTCTTCCGATTCAAGGACGAAATGAGGGGAAAGTCCGGCCGCATCCAACAGGTGGTTTACCTTCTTCTGGGGATCGCCGGAGTGGTCGGTTTTTGGCTCCTTCCGTGGTGGGCGGCCTTAGGGCTCGTGGTGGTCGGATTCTATCGCCTTCTGAACTCGCTGCTGCCGCCCTGGTTTTCCCGCTGGAGCACCCGTGCCCTCAATTTCGGCATCATCGCGGCGGTGACTTGGCTGCTTTCCTCTGAGTGGCTTCCGCTGGGACCCGAGACGGGGCTCTTGAGGAATCTTGTCTTTGTCTTTGTCCTCATCGGGGGCCTGTTGGGCGTATTCTATCTGCTCCGGATCTTTTATGAACCCATTCTTCGTTGGAATCTCCGGCACAAACTTCTGTTTCTGTCAATTCCTCTTGGAGTGATCCTGATCGGCGTCATGGTGTGGCTGGGGTTCGATCGGGTTTTCGGTTGGCTTCCCCGTTCGGTCCGTCTGTATGCTCCTGTGTCATACCTGGCGCACCAGTTCCCGGGCCTGGGAAAAGAATTCATGCCTCCCCTGGATGAAGGGTCCTATCTCTTTATGCCCACCACCATGCCGCATGCCTCTATTGGGGAAGCGAGGGATATCCTGAAGAAGCAGAACTTGAGTATCCGATCCGTCCCAGAGGTCGAGTCCGTGGTGGGAAAGGTGGGACGCGTGGAGTCCCCGTTGGACCCCGCACCCATCTCGATGATTGAAACCGTGATTCATTACAGACCCGAATACCTCGTGGATCATAGCGGGAAACGGCTCCAATTCAGATTCTCCAGACAGGAACGGGATTACTTCAGGAGCGAGGACGGAACACCCCTTCCCGCTCCCGACGGCGAAGCCTATGTGGTTCAGGGGAAATTTGACCGCGACGAAGAAGGACGGCTCATTCCGGCCTCGGACGGTATGCCGTTCCGGCTCTGGCGGCCCGCGCTGGATCCGCATCTCAACCCGGATCGGAAGGAATGGCCAGGCATCAACCATCCGGACGACATCTGGTATTCAATCTTAAGGGCTGCGGAAATCCCGGGGACCACCAGCGCCCCCAAACTCCAACCCATTGCAGCCCGCATCGTCATGCTTCAGAGCGGCATGAGAGCGCCTATGGGGGTCAAGGTCCAGGGTCCGGACCTTCAGACTATCGAGCGGGTAGGGCTGCAGATTGAGCATTATTTAAAAGAAGTACCTTCCGTCGAGCCCTCCATGGTCATCGCGGACCGGATCGTCGGAAAACCTTATCTGGAAATCGACATCGACCGGGAGGCCATCGCCCGATACGGTCTTTCCATTCGGCAGGTTCAGGAAGTGATTGAAATCGCCGTCGGAGGCCGGCAAACCACGGTCACCATCGAGGGTCGCGAACGCTATCCCGTCCGCGTTCGATATCTGAGAGAACTCCGGGATGATATCGAGGCCTTGGGACGGATTCTTGTGCCCGCGGTGGACGGCGTTCAGATCCCGCTGGAACAACTGGCGGAAATCCGTTATGTGCGGGGCCCCATGGTGATCAAGAGCGAGGACACCTTTCTCGTCGGGTACGTACTCTTCGATAAGAAGCCGGGGCTTGCCGAAGTGGATGTGGTGGAACAAGCCCAACGATATTTGAAATCCAAATTGGATTCCGGAGAATGGGAGCTTCCCGCGGGAGTGAGTTACATATTTTCCGGGACCTACGAAAACGAGATCCGGGCTCGGAAGAAACTGGCTGTGGTTTTACCGCTGGCTCTCTTCATCATATTCATGATCCTGTACCTGCAGTTTCGCTCCGTGACCACCAGTTCACTCGTATTCTCAGGGATCTTCGTGGCCTGGGCGGGCGGCTTTATCCTGATCTGGTGTTACGGGCAGTCCTGGTTCCTGGACTTTTCCGTATTCGGGGTTTCCATGCGTCAGCTCTTCTCGGTTCATCCGATCAATCTCAGTGTGGCCGTATGGGTGGGGTTTCTGGCGCTCTTCGGCATCGCCACAGACGATGGAGTCGTTATGGCGACCTACCTGGATCAGAGTTTCAAGACCCATCCGGCCACCACCATCCAGGAGGTTCGCGAGGCCACGGTAGCCGGAGCTATCAAGCGCGTGCGCCCGGCGCTCATGACATCCGCAACCACCATTTTGGCGCTGGTCCCAGTGCTCACATCCACCGGACGGGGATCGGACATCATGGTCCCCATGGCCATCCCTTCCTTCGGCGGGATGCTCATGGCTCTCATTATCGTCTTTGTGGTTCCGGTCCTCTACTGTGCGATTGAAGAATTCAAGATGAAGCGAAAACAACGCTGAATCCCTGAGCAATGAACGGATTCACCCAACGTTTCGATTGGAACCGCGTACAAATCGGTCGGTCCGCATCTTCTTTCAGCAACTCCATCGACCCCCATCGGCGCCCCATCGGAAAACAGGTCGATACCGGTTCTCCGGACACGATAAAGGGGTTTTGATATCCATCTGAACGTGAGATTGTGTATATCGCCCTTGAAGCCACCGCAGAGCAAATGGTATATTCCGTACTCACTTCAAACGATCTCGAGGGACCGGGTAGGTTCGGGCATGTTTCGGGGTTAGCATGGGCTTTCTCGGGCCGGCAACCTGCATGCCTTCTTAAGTACATTTGACCGCGAGTGAGCACACTGATGACATCGGAAGAACAAATCGTAGTGGCATGCCCGGAATGCGGACAGCGGGGCGTGGTTCGGGATGTCGCCGATAAAGGCGGCAAGTTGTCCATCAAGTGTTCTAATTGCGGAGCCCGTTTTTCCCACTTATTGGACAGGCGGACCTACCGCCGTAAGGTCCCCTACCCGAGCATACGGTTTGGCCCCTTCGATTTCGACTTCAAGAATCTGCTCCAGCGCGGAGAGCTGATGGATATATCCATCAACGGCATGCGGCTGAGAACACAAACCCATAATCCGCCGCGGGAGTCGGAGCGACTCAGCGTGACATTCATGCTTCCCGGTACGAGTTCGGCGCTGAAGGTAGGCGCCGAGGTGGTATGGGTGCACCACGCCGCCGACGGTTGGCATGAATTGGGCACCCACTTCTTTCACCTGACGGAACATGACCGGCGGAGTATCGGATTCTATCTCATGCCCTGAGCCCGCACGCCGGCTTCGCTGGAATTCCTTCTCACCGTTTCCGGTCCGGCGATGATGCGTATCGGCGGCCCCGGCCACACACGAAGCAATCCTCCAAACAGTGCGGCGACAAACTCGATTGCGTAAGGGGTGCAATGCGATAGCTGCTAACAACTACACAAACTTTGAGGAAATGGCGTGCTGTGTGGAAACCAATAATCCGTGCCGCACCCGAAGCATGGACGTAGATCGCCTTCTGGGCGAGTCGCAAGGACCTGTTCCGGATGGGCCGCCGGGTAAAACCTTCCTTGGGAAATGCGAAAATGGTAAACTATTTTTTACCCAGCAGGCGTAGGGCGCATCAACGGCTTGAGAGAGGAACAGCGCCAAAGAAAAGAACAGCTGTAAAGTATTTTTTACCCGGCATTCCCCTACCCATGCTCCAATATACGGCTTGAAGCCAGGACTTCAAGCGGGTTTAACCCATCCACCGAAAGGCCATATTGTGGCATGGATGTTGCTTTACTGTAGGGGTAAGAGATAAACAACCCTTCTCTTCTCCTTCCTTTCTTCATACAGGGACCGCATCGTTACGGTGCGGTCCTTTTTTATGGGAGCCTTCCAACGGGGTTTGTCATTCGGTTCTTACCCTCGGACCGGAAACCGTTGGGATTCAGAAGCCTCTTTCACCGCCACGCCAACCGTGCTCCCCGATAAGCGGAACGAAGGCCACTCCCATCAGTGTTTCTTCTTGAAACTCCCCGTCAAGACTACGGGTCACTCGAACCAGGGTTTGACTCAATTCGTTACGCCCCACCGGCATCACCAGAACGCCGCCCAAATCCAGTTGTTCCGTCAAGGGTCTTGGTATATGGGGACCGCCCGCAGTCACCATGATGCCTTGAAAAGGGGCCATGGAGTCCCACCCCCTCGTGCCGTCAGCCTGCAAGCAATGAATGTTCCCGTACCCGAGTTCGTCAAATCGTTGACGGGCCCATTCCACGAGTTCCGGCACTCGTTCTATCGTAAACACCTCACCGGCAATGCGGCTGAGCAAGGCCGCTTGATATCCCGACCCGGTTCCGATCTCCAGAACCCGCTCTCCACCTTTCAGTTTGAGGGCCTCCGTCATGTAGGCTACGATGTAAGGCTGCGAGATGGTCTGACCGTATCCTATAGGCAGCGGTCGGTCGTCGTAAGCCTCACTCCAGAGTTCCCGCGGCACGAAGCGGTGCCTGGGAGTTTCTCTCAAAGCCCGCAGCACCTTTGGATCGCGTACCCCGCGTCGTTCGATTTGATCTCGAACCATGCGTTCTCGATCATCTCGATAGGCATCCTCATGATCTCCCGAACTCATGATGCCCTCCCCTTGAACTTCACATACCCGGCTCCTGGGACGAGGTTGAGGATCTTAGGGTTCATTTCGGACACGCTCTTTCACACACCCTTTCCTCAACCCGACGCAGTACTTTCCCCGATACCCTGCGTCCTCCTCAGGATTCGATTCCATCGCTCCCTTTTAGTCCGCCGGTCAGTGAATCCACATCGTAGCCGGCGCGCCCATAATCCTCCAGGGCCCGCTCCTGCAGTCCCGGATTTCCCGAACGGGCCGAATGCTTGTCCGCCAGTTCAGCGGCGTGGCTCCACATTCCGGCTCGTTCGTAGTCGGCCAACATCCTCTCCACTCGTGCGTTCTCGGGAGAAGGCTCCACTACGGCGGCACGGCATCGTGAAATGATGCGCTTTACCCGGACACCGCATTCCGGACAGCATTCAATTGGAGGATCCCGAAGACTCTGCAATGCTTCGAATCCTCGAGCACACCGAATACAGCCCGATTCGATGTCCTCCGAAACATATTCATAAATGGGCATTACTCTATCTTCCTCTTCCTGGACGCGTCCTCACATTCAAACACTTAAGCCCGCCAGGAAGCCCTGCTCCACGGCATCCCCTACCGTGCCGGGCCGAAGCGCATCTCCTATCAGGGAAACGCGGTCTCCAAAAGATTCCTTCAGAACGGTGTAGACCCGATCTTCCGGTCTGGATCCCACGGCAAGGACCACCGTGTCGGCATCGAACAGACGTTCCTCTCCCTCCGCGCTTGCACACAAGACCCCATCGTCCCGGATCTCCTTGACCGTGATCCCCGTCGCCGCCTTCACTCCGAACAACTTCAACTTTTTCAATGCGATCCAGCGGGTGCTGGGTCCGATGTTATGTCCCAATCTGGGGAGCATCTCGATCACTCTGACGGTCCGGGTGCCTCGGGTCATGAGCGTTTTGAGCAGATCCACGGACTCGGCGCCATGGAGCATGAGAAAATACAGTTCTTCCGGGCTGATGGTACCCTCTCGGGCAAGGGCCACGGCGGCTTCCACGCCTACAGCCCCTCCCCCGATGATCACCACGTTACGTCCCACCACTCCCTCACCCTGCAGCACGTCCCAGGCCTGCAACACGTTAGGCCGATCCGCTCCCGGTACATCCAAAGGCGCGGGACGCGCACCGGTGGCAACCAGGATTCGATCGAAACGGCCCAGATCGAACCCGTCATCCTGCACATCTGTCTGGAGAAAGACTTCGACTCCGAGGCGATTCAAACGGCATTCATAGTAAGCGGGAACCGACTCGAATTCCGGTTTTCCCGTAACTCGGGGCCACCAAGCGGTCTGCCCGCCCAAACCCGCGCTCCGTTCCACCAAGGTCACCTTATGACCTCGTTGCGCCGCCGTACAAGCCGCCTCGCATCCCGAAGGACCTCCACCCACCACCAGGACTTGCCCGGGAAGCTCCGCGGGAAGCACCTCCCACCGGTATTCGTTTCCTGCTAGAGGATTCACCACGCATCCCACGGGTCTCATAAGAAATACGTGATCAAAGCATTTCTGATTGCACGCCACACACTTTCGTATGGATTCGGCGGCGCCCGACCGCGCCTTCGCCGGGAACTCCGGATCGGCTATCAAGGCTCGAGCCATGCACACCAAATCCGCCATGGAGTAACGAAGAATCCGTTCGGCAAGTTCCGGCGTATTGATGCGATTGGACGCCGCCACCGGAATACTTACCGCTTGGCGAATCCCTTTGGCCAGATAGGCATACCCTCCCGGAGGAAGATCGTGGGTGATCTGCGGCACGCGGGTCTCGTGCCAGCCGCCCGTAACATTGATCCAGTCCGCTCCCGCATCCTGAGCCGCCTTGGCGAACCGGGCGCTTTCAACATTGGTGTGGCTTCCAGGCACAAAATCATTTCCCGCCACCCTCACCCCGATACAAAAGTCCGCTCCGACCCGACTCCGAACCGCCTGGATCACCTCCACTCCGAAACGCATACGGTTCTCGATGGAGCCTCCATATTCATCGGTTCGGCGGTTTATCACGGGCGAAAGAAATTGGGGAATCAGATACCCGGCCGCCGCCAGAATCTCCACCATATCAAATCCCGCCTCTTTGGCCCGTTGCGCGGCATCGGCGTAATCCCGGATCACCATCCGGATTTCCTCCGGGGTCATTTCACGCGCTTCTTCTTTGGTGAACGCGGAGACGTGCGTCGACGAACTTATAGCCTGGCGGCCGATGAAGGCGGAATGAGCGTACGCACCCGCCATGTATAACTGAACGGCCACCTTGGAGCCTTCTTCCTTGCATGCGGATGCCAACCGCCGAAGACCGGGTATTCGGCTATCGTCTTCGATGCCGATCATGTGGAACCCACCCGCCCAGGCATCGATGGCGCAACCTCCTGCGATGATCAAACCCACTCCTCCACGAGCGCGTGTCCTGTAAAACTCAACGATCTGGTCTGTCACGGCTCCAGAAGGGGTATGATTCAGATGTACCGCGGGCATCACCATCCGGTTGGGCAGGTCCAGCTTTCCGACAGAAATGGGTTCAAAGAGTCGCGGATATTTCACGAATTTTGCTCCTTTTTCTTACATCCGGTTCAAGAGTCTCCCCCCAGTTTTCCGCACACTTCGCAACCGGGATCTCGGGCCGCTTCTGTTTCTGAGAAGCGCATGGCGTTGCCGTCGTATACCAACAGGCGACCCATCAGAAGTTCCCCCATTCCCGTGAGGTATTTCAACGCTTCCGTAACCTGGATCAGTGCAATGATCCCCGGCGTGGTTCCCAGGACGGGAAACGGCGCTTTCTCGGAAGACTGAGGAAAGATACAGTTCAGACACGGCGTCTTTCCAGGCACAACGCACGTGACCATGCCGTCCATTCCATGAATTCCACCATAGATCAAAGGGATTCCGAGCTCCACCACGGATCGGTTCAAGTGGTGACGGGTTTCGAGATTGTCCAGCGCGTCCAGAATAAGATCGCAATCGCTGATCAGTACGGGCAGATCGTCGGCTTCGAGACGTTTTCGAACCGCTGTGATCCGGACCCGAGAGTTCACCCGGACCAGCTTGTCCACAACGGAGTCTACCTTAAAACGGTCGATATCCTCCTCCCAGTGCAATATCTGACGGTTCAAATTGGTCGGTTCCACCCGATCGAAATCCACCGCCATAATCTCACCGACGCCCGCTGCAGCGAGATAAAGCGCCGCAGGACATCCCAGTCCCCCCATTCCCGCAATCATCACCCGGGAATTCTTGACTCGTTCCTGCCCTTCCTCCCCGAAGGCCGGCAGCATGATTTGCCGCTCATATCGAAGCCGTTCGAAGGTATCCAACATCGGCGCTATCCCTCCCGGACCTATCGGATTTCGCCCCCTCTTTCAACAGGGGTCCCTCCGACGAAAGGATCGTAGAATCGCAATGATCGTGACGCCCCCTTACCAAAACCCTCAACTCCGGATGCGTTTTCGAAGCTTGCGGAACTACTCCTTCACCGGGCCGACAGAAACAAGGTACAGCAGAGCGCTTGGTCGGCTCAAGCCCAACAACTGTTCGCCTTCCTCGTCGTAGAAAGCACCGATACCGCAGGCGCCGAGATTCAGGGCCGACGCGGCAAGATAGATACGTTGAGCCATACGTCCCGATTTGATCATCACGTACCGAAATACCCTGGGTCCATATCTGTCTTCAAGATCCGTCAGATCCGCGTGGAACGCGAAGACCATGGAGGCCTTTCGTACCCAGGTCTGGTTAAGACATACACGGCTCAGGGCGTCCCGAAAATCCCCCTGCCGCATCCGAATCATCTTGCCCGTGTGCGCATAAAGTCGATAGATACCCGCTTCCAGTTCCGTCCCACCACCCAGCACCAGTTCCACCTCGGGTCCGGGCGCATCGAATAATCCGTTGCCGTTGGCGGAGAACGCCAAGTATAGCAACTCACCCAGTACTCCTTCACCCAGAGAGGTGTCCACGTAATTCCGCTTCGAGCGACGGCTTCGAACCACGTCGCGGAAAGAAACCTGTTTCGAGTTCCCGCCCGCCCGCGGGAAATCCAATCCTTCCGATTCGGGGGCGCGGGCGAGGGGCGCATCATTCCGGTGGGTTACCGCCAATGCCTTACCGGTTTCCTGGTGAACCGCCTGAATGCGGGCATACGTTTCCACCTCGGGAGCCAGTGGGGACGGCTTGGCTCGAATAGCGGGAATCGGGTCCGGAGATGCGCCTGCATCCACCTCAGTCTGGGCCGATAATGCTCCAACGACGGCTATGGTGGCCTCCTCATCAGGCCCCCCCCCGATGAGGGTATCCGCGGCCGTATCCTCGAAGTCTACCCACCAACCGGCCGGGATCCCATGTGCATGCATGGCGAGCAACAAGTTCTCCAGCAAATGGCCTCCGTCCAGAAGGCAGTAACGGTAGGCTCTTGCTTTGTATTTCCAGGCGCTCCGGAAGAACACGGAGGACACCAGGAAGGTTATTCGAGGAATGCGCGACTGGGCGGATTTCAGGACCTCCTCCCTCAAAAAAGAAGACAAATCTCCCTTTCTGAGAGGGGTCAGGGCTTGTCGGGCCAGTGTATAATGGTGGAGTCCGTCCTCAATCCCCCGCACCCCATAGGTAACACAATACACCTCTAGAGGGTACAAGGCCCCGGCCGAAGGGTACGCTCGAAAATAAAAGGCGCCTTCTCCTTGCCGGATCTCCGCCGTAATACCCGCAGCCAGGTCCAGAACGGAACCCAGAAGCTCCGAGTCCGGGGTAACCCCTGTGCGTTCCGGAACGCGGCCCAGCATCACATCGCCCGCGGAATGCTCTGGAGTTCGGCTGTTCTCCGAAATCTGAATGATGGGTTCATTCGGATATTCTCGGAACGTGGAGGGCCGATTCAGCCAATCCAGGCCTCCACCCGGAAGACGGTTCCGACGGTATCCGGTGTCTTTCAAGTATGCGTCGCCTACAGAATTCATGCTCGGTATCCTCAAATAAGTCGATTTAGCGCCTTCGTTGAAAAATTCGGCTGCCAAGAAGCCGGTAACCCGCGCCCCGTCGGGAGTCAGGAAGAGACAGGGCGGGCCTCGAACCCGAAAGCGCCCGTTTCGGGTGAATCCCGCTCACACTTCGGGCATTCTGAAACAGGAGTCGATCAAAAACTCCTTTACTCCGCATGTCGCAGCAAGTAGCCTATCCGTAACTTATAGAAATCACAGCCCCATCCCTCGTGTGAGGCGTGGGGTTGAAAACTCGAAAATCGTCTTTGGCAAGTTTTTCCTCCGGCCTTTCCGTAAAGGCGGCGCGGTCTCCACTGAAAACACAAGAGGGCTTTTATGAATTTTAGCACTATCCTTTACCAGGAAAAAGGGTCAATCGCCACAGTAACTCTCAATCGTCCGGATTCAATCAATGCCTTGTCCCTGGAAACCATCGAAGAAATCATGTCCATACTTAAGGACCAACAGGCCAGAGACGATGTATCCGCTCTCGTATTCAACAGTTCCGGCAAGAATTTCTCCTCGGGTCATTTCCTCAGGGAACTGGTCCAAGGGGATCCCAGGACTTACCGACAAGTATTCGCTCGGTGCTCCGAAATGATGGAAACCATCCATCGGCTGCCCGTTCCGGTCATCGCATCCGTGCGAGGAGCGGCGTTTGCGGCGGGATGCCAATTGGTGGCCGCCTGCGATTTGGCCGTAGCCTCGGAAACCGCACGTTTTGCCACGCCAGGAGTCCGAATCGGGCTTTTTTGCGCTACGCCCATGGTGCCTCTCACTCGATGTGTGGGACGAAAGGTGGCTTTGGATATGCTCATTTCGGGCCGAGTTCTCTCCGCTGCCGAGGCTCTGGCTCATGGCCTGGTGAGCCGGGTGGTAACCGACGACCGCCTGGAAGAAGAGACCCGCGCACTGGCGGAAACCATTGCAGGGTATAGCCGCTCGGCTCTCCGATCCGGCAAGGCCGCCTTCTACCGACAAATCGAGATGGGTGAGCACGAGGCGCTATTCTATACCCGAGAAGTCATTGCCCACGACTTGTTGAATCACGACGCTGTGGAAGGAATCACTGCTTTCCTGGAAAAAAGGAATCCCGAGTGGCGGCACGATTGAGTCAACGGGGCTCGGAAATCATTTCGTACAGAGTGATCTCCAGGGGGCCGGCAAGCAGATCCGCCGCCTTTTCTTTGAAGGCGGTGAGGTGCGGCGTGGCCAAATGCGCATCCAATGATTTCCGATCCACCCAGTTTTCGTAAAACATGAACATCCTGGAATCGTCCCTGGATCGGTGCAGATCGTAGTTGATGCATCCCGCTTCCTGTCTGGTCGGAGGGACTAACTCCATCAGCGTGCGCTCCAGTTCCTGCTCCTTGCCGGGTTTCGCCTCCAGTACGGCCACTACGGTCAGCATAGCGCTCTCCAGATCCTCGATAGCGGAACTTCGTGGAAGGTTGTGCCGGGAACAACGGTTTTCCTTGCTCCCGGCACCTTAATCTTGCACGGATATGCAGCCGGAGTCAAGAAACTCACAAGAGAAACTCACTGCGGACAAAGGCGTGTAACAGCCCGGCGGAATACCGCTTTTCCGTGTCTTTGGAAGGGACTTGCCGGAAGAGTAAAGGCCGGGCCCGGACGCGTGACCCCACAGCACCTGTTCCGGTAAACCGCGGGCCAGGCGACGGATTGGAACTCGTTCCCATCGAAGACGGTGAGGACGGCGCAGAACCCAAAGCCCACATTTTTGGACTCTAGCAGACTGTTGAAAAACGCGATCTGCTGCGTTGCGCTTCACCCTTCGTTATTGCGGCGTACTCTATGTACGCCTCATTCCTCAGGATTTGCGCGCCTTGCATCTCATCGTTTTTGAACAGCCTGCCCGAACTGCTGTTTATCAACGGACTGATAGGATCCTGCGCCTAAGAACTACACGTTGTCAATCAGTTCGGGCGAATCATCCCATCCAATCACAGCTGCCGCATGAAGGACACAAGATCCGTTTTTTCCTGCTCGGTCAAATTGAGTTGCAGAACCAGATTGAAGAATTCCACAGTATCCTCAAGGGTCAGCAACCGGCCATCGTGAAGGTAGGGCGGTGAATCCTTGATGCCCCGCAAGGGAAAGGTTTTGATCGGACCGTCGGCACTCGCTTTGCGCCCGTTGATCATTCGGGGGGAAAAAAACCGCTCCACTTTCAGATTGTGCATCAGGTTGTCGGTATAATACGGAGCAGGATGGCACTCGCCGCAAGCGCCCTTGCCGAAGAAAACTTCCTGCCCCCGCATCTCGGACTCACTGGCCTTTCCGGGGTCCAGTTTTCCCAGGATACCCAGCTTCGGCGCCGGCGGAAAGTCCAACAGCGCCTGGAACTCCGCCATCGCGTGCACCTGGTGACCGCGGTCCAGGATATTGAGGCCCTTCTTGGCGGCAATCACCGGATCGCCGTCGAAATAGGCGGCTCTCTGCTCGAACTCCGTGAAGTCCTCCACACTCTTCAAGGCTCGCTGTGATCCGAACAGACGCTGAACATTCACTCCGCGGAGGGGTGGGGTATCGATCCGATGCCGAAATTCCTGTGGGCGGATGTCCCCCACCAGATGGGTCGAGGCGTTTGTGTGCCCATTGGCATGGCAGTCAAGACAGGACACACCCAGACTCGGGCGTTCCGAACGGCGATCTTCGGTCAAGTTGAACTGCTGCTGCGGAAAAGGAGTCACCAGCAAACGGAGCCCTTCCAATTGCTTGGGATTCAGTATCCCGTTGAAAAGCTCGAAAAAATTCTGGACGGTGACCAACTGTCCCTGTGAAACATCTCCAAGATCCGGCCGCGTAGTCAGAAAAATCGGCGCGGGGAACTCAGGCAGGAAATGATCCGGCAGGTCGAAATCCAGATCAAAGCGTGTCAGGTCCCGTCCTTCCTGCTTCTTGATTTCGTCAATATGAAACGTGGGAAAAACCATCCCGCCCTCGGGATGATTTGGATGCGGAAGCGGGAAGAACCCTGCCGGAAATAGATCTTTTTCGCGGATTTCATCGGGAGTCATGGCGGAGAGCCTTTCCCAGGTCACACCCTCGGGAAGCTTTGCACGAACGCCCTCCTGAATCGCCTTTCCCCTCGACATGGTTACGCCCTGGGCAGGGCGGTTGCTCATATCGTAACGTTCGTTGAGCAAATCCATCTGACGCTGCATCACTTCCGGCTTCGCGGCTTTCATCCGCGCCATGACGTCGGCGAAGTCTTCCTGAATAACCACCGGTGCGTAGCTCGATGTTTTCATTCCGGAATGCCCCACCGCAGTCACACCCAATAGGGCAACGACCGCCGTGAGGACCGGCGCCCACAGCCGACTTGATCTGGAAATCGGTTGTCTCATGCGTGCATCCTTTCTTTCTCAATTCCTTGGGTGATGGTTATTGGGTCAACCGTCTCGAAAGCAAACGCCCCGGAACTCTCCCGGGAAATCCCACGGACGCCTTTTATCGCAACCTATTGACCGTCCCGGCATGGATTCGATCCACTTACGCCTCTGCGTCGGACATACCTCGGAGAAGTCACGAGCGGCAATGTGGGAACTCATGAAACCGTCTCTTCAGGGTAGCAGGCCGAATAGTAAACACCCACATCTCGACCCGTCGCAGGCAGGAATGTTATCTGGAACTTCCATCCACCGAATCCGTATTCGCCTCGTCCGCAACGATCCAGCGGCCGAAGTCGGCGTATTAGAACCACTCTAATTGCGCTTGGACGGCAAGTCAATCGTCCATCGGAATCTTTCCCCCGGGGCACGCACCTTTCTCTTTTCCTTTCGGTATGTTACCCGATCGTTGATGAACAGACTGTCACGGATATCTTGATTTTGTCCAGCTTTCCGGGTATCTATCGATATTCCCACGTGGTCCTTCGAGCGTGGTTCGTATAGACCGGCAGAGGATAAAAGCCTTCATCTCCGTGAGCCTCAACGAGCATTTTCAGGAGGATGTCATGAGTGGTTGCCGCTTGAGTTCACGCCTCATTCAACAAACGACCGACTTTCATGGACATTGGTGTCCGGGCTTGGCCATCGGTATCCGTGCCGCCGAATGGGCATTGAATGAGATGGGCAAATCGCCCGACGAGGAAATCGTCGCGGTTGTGGAAACCGATATGTGCGGCGTGGACGCTGTCCAGTTCCTGGTGGTCTGTACCTTCGGTAAAGGAAATCTGATTCACAGGGATTACGGCAAGAACGCCTTTTCCTTTTATCGGCGCAGGGACGGCAAGGTTTCCCGCCTTGTCGCCCGGCCCGGGCTTCACGGAGAAGCAGGACAGATGATGGCGCGGCTTAACAGAAAAATGCACGTTGAGGGATTGACACGGGAAGAAGAAACCATCCGGGAGGAAACCCGTGAGAACATTTCCCGATGGATCATGGAACAGGAACTTGAGACGCTCTTCGAGATGAGGATCCCGACTCAACCGGTACCCAAGAAAGATCGGATCATGTCCAGTCTGATTTGCGAACACTGTGGTGAATCGGTCATGGAGAGTCGTATTCGGCGGTGGGATACAAAGTTTCTCTGCATCCCATGTTTCGAAGACGCCGAGGTGCGTTCTTGACGTATGCCCGCAGCGGGCGGCGAGTCGTTGCCGAGGCCGATTCTGCAATGACTTCCTGACCGTCGAGTTATGACTTCATGGCGGATTGGAGTCCGGGCTATCCTGAATTCAGGGATCCGGCATTAAGCGAGTGAGTAGACACGGAATTTCCTCATGGTATTTGTCCCGAATCCATTGGAGATGTGACCTGCAGATGGCTATCTCGGTTAACGGCTTGAAAAAAAGCTTTGGAAAAATCCACGCGGTTGCCGGTATCTCGTTCGATGTCCATCGGGGGGAGATGTTCGGCTTTCTGGGTCCGAACGGGGCAGGCAAGACAACCACGATCCACGTGCTGACCGGTTTGGCCCGTCCGGATGCCGGGACCGTTCGAATCGGCGGCATCGACTGCACGCAGGATCCCAAGGCCGCCCAACATCTGATCGGTGTCGTTCCCGATGAAAGCACTCTCTATCCGGAATTGACGGGCTTCGAGAACCTTTGTTTTTGCGCGGCGCTCTACGGCATATCCAAGAGCGAGCGCCGGGCGCGGGCTAGGAGTCTGATGGATACATTCGGTCTTGTCGACGCGGCGGATCGGAAGTTCGGAGGATATTCCAAAGGCATGAAGCGCAAGCTCACCATCGCCGCAGGAATCATTCACCGGCCGGAAATCCTTTTCCTGGACGAGCCCACTACGGGAATCGACGTGGTCAGCGCAAGACACATCCGTCAACTCATTGGAGAGCTGCACCGAGCCGGAGCGACCATCTTTCTCACCACCCACTATATCGAAGAAGCCGAGCGCCTATGCGACCGCATCGCGTTTCTCGTGTCAGGTCGGATCGTGGGCATCGACACGGTAGAGAGTCTCCTGCAACCGATTCAGGATCAACACATCGTGCAGATTTCCTGTGCGAATCCAATGGATGAAATCCCTGCTGACCTCTTGAAATCCTTTCCGAATGTCCAATTTCAGAGCTTCGGCCACGGATCGATTCGGGTGGAGGCGCGTCAGCCCGTACGGGTCGGGGCGCTGGTGCGCATTCTGGAAGATCACGGCATCGAGGTAAGCGAGGCCCGAAAAATCCGGCCCTCACTGGAAGACGTCTTCGTGCAAATCACAGGGATCGAAGCGGACGCCATGCGAAAAGAAAGGGAGAAAGCGGGAGGAGGCGCTGCATGAAACGCTGGATCGCCTTCTGGAACATCGTTCTCAAGGACATGCGGACGTATTACTTAAAGCCGCCGAACATCAGTTGGGGCCTGATCTTTCCGCTCGCATGGACCGGCATGTTCTTCATCAAGTCCGGCAGTGGATTGGAAACCATTCTGACACTGCTCCCGGGATTGGTTGCCGTATCAATCTTGTTCGGGACCACGTCCATGTTGGCCGTAACGGTCACCTTCGAGAAGAAGAACCGCTCCTTCGAACGCCTGCTGCTCGCCCCTATTCCCCTCAACCTTCTGATGCTGGCAAAGACCGGCGGCGCCATTCTCTTCGGTACGGCCAACGCTTTCGTCCCTATTTTCATGGCTGCGTTCTTGGTGGATCTCTCTCACGTGAGGTGGATCGCGATCTTACCCGCCATTTTTCTGATCGCCGCGGCGTCGACCTTCCTGGGCCTTTTCATCGCCGTTGCCGTGAGTGAGGTGTTCGAAGCCCAGACCTTTTCCAACTTCTTCCGCTTCCCCATGATTTTCCTGTGCGGACTGTTCTTCCCTGTGGAGAAGCTTCCCGTGTTCATCCGGCCGCTATCTTATTTCATGCCGTTGACTTATGGAGCCGACGTGCTCCATGGGGCCGTTCACGCCGGCAATACCATGCCTTACGCTCTCGATTTCTCCGCCCTGGGCGCATTCTGCGTGCTTCTGTTCGCGGCCAGCCTCTGGAACATTCAGCGTAAATGGATTCTCTGATTCCGGTGGAAACGCCGAAACGGCGTAAAACGAGGACGCGCCGACATGATACGGGATTCGGGCGGCTCACAAGAACCACGAGGAAAAACGTGCCGCTCGATCCGGTTCAAACAGTTGGGTCGTGCTTCTGAATCGAGTCCGAATCACGTGCACTCCGATTCATTGTACCAGCACCGGCGAAGGAGACATACCCGCCTGTGGGACCATCTTCTCCAAATCCTGCATGGCCTCCGGGGGACCTATGAAAACGATGAGGTTCTTCTGGTAGCTTCGTTCCGGCGGTATTTTCCGGGGCGCCAGTTCCCAGTCGCCCATAACGTAGCTGAACAGCAGGGTTTCCCCTTGACTCTCCAAGAAGCCCTTGGAACGCACAACGGCCTTGGGAATCCGCGCCACCAATTCCTTGAACTGCTCCACGGTGTTCCCTTCCCAACGGTATACGGCGGAGAGAAGTCGATCCGGAGGCGTGACTTCCGAGGCGGGATCGCTCAAAAGACTCTCAGCATAGGCCTCCACTTCCTCGGGAGTCATGAGAACTTCGGAAACCAAGTCCGATGCGGCCTCCTGGACTTCTTCCGAGAACACCAGACCGGACAAGTCGATATTCGCATAGGTGGTCTCATAAATGACCGGATCGGGACGATGCTGCTTCACCACATCCTTGATACGCTCAATGGTGGGACGGTCCGCCTGATCGATCTTGTTCAAGAGAAACAACGTGGAGGAAGCAAGCTGCTTGTCAATGGACTGAAACGCTCCGTGCGCTCCCAGGAAATGCGCGGCATCGATCATGCAGATCTGCTCTTTGAATTCAAACCCATTACTGAAGATGGGTAACTTCAAATCTTTCTTGAGGTCCGAGGGATTGGCCACTCCCGTGGACTCAATGAACAGAATATCAGGCCGGATCTCTTTGGAAATGGCGTAAAGGCCTTTGACGAAGTCGGTCTTCACGCAGGCGCAGAAGATGGATCCTTTGCTGATCTCCAGCATCTCGAGGTCCTCGTTTTCGACAAGGGTTCCATCCACTCCGACCTCACCGAACTCGTTCATGAGGATCATCAATTTCCTGTCCGGGGGAAACTGCTTGATGAACCGGTTGAGCAATGTGGTCTTCCCGGATCCCAGGAAACCGGTGATCAGGTACACTTTGGTCGTTCCGCTCATAAACTTACATCCTTTTCTGAAGTTCCTGACGGATCTCTTCTTTGCTCAAAACCTTTCCAACGGAAATCACATTCTCGTCCACCACCAGGGCGGGTGTGACGAACACGCCATACTTGGCAAATGCGTCCAAATCTTTGACCTTTACGACTTCAGGCCTTTCCCCCTCCTTCAACTCGGAAACGGCTTCAAGTGCATTCTCGTAAAGTTGTTCACAACGTTTGCATCCCGGTCCCAGGACTTGTATTTTCATGTCGGCGACCCTCCTTCCGCAGTGTTCGGTTTTCCAAACGCAGGCCACTCAAGAGCGAAAGACACAGGCCTTCAATTTTTGGACGAAGGCTTCTCCCCCAACCTTGAAACTCACGAAAGCCAGCCGGGTTTCCTGGGAGCCTTTCCAATCCATCCAATCCCCTTTGCCTCCCACCAAATTCAGCATGACCGTCCGGTCGGGAAACCGCACGCTCCCCTTGATTCGAAACACCTCCCAGGGCAGTTCCTCCAGGAAGCGCCGGAAACACGGCTCGTCGAGAGGACGAGACTCGCTGAACGAAAAGGCCGTAAATCCCGATGTGCTGTTTCGTTCCGAAGCCGCCTCCGGCATCCTCGAAGCCATGGATGGATCCTGCGCTCCAACGCCCGGAGCAGGCGGAGCGATAACACGGAAAAAAGCATCCGGCCTGAGACCGAACTCCTTTGTCCCGGAAACATTCCAGAGGCTTTCGGGATCCACGGCGCACTGGACGGTAGGCAGCACTCGGCAACCCGGAAACATTTCATGAATCTCTTTCAACAGCTCCGGAACCTTGTGAGATTCCAGCAGGTCGACCTTGTTCAGAAGAATCAGATCCGCTTTCCGGAGTTGATTGAAAAACAAAGGGCCGAACACGTCGCGGGCTTCCCAGTATTCGGCGTCCAGCACGGTAACTATCTTGTGAATTTCCAGGCGATGTACCAGGTCCGGGTGAGTCAGCGCTTCGATGACGCCTTCAGGATCGGCCACTCCTGTAGCTTCCAGGAGAAGCCTGCCCGGCTCAAACCGACTCAGAATCCCCTTGAGGGACTCCACCATATCCGCCTTGAGGGTGCAACACACGCACCCGCTGGCCAGTTCCACCACATCGGACCCCGCATCCTGAAGCAGGGATCCGTCGATGCCCACCTCCCCGAACTCATTGACCATCACTACCGTATCCGAGAGGTCGGTCTCCCAGGAAAGAATGCGTTTCAGCAGCGTTGTCTTTCCGGCGCCCAAGAAACCAGCCAACACCACGGTCTTTGTTCTCGAAGATCCATCCGGTTGTCTAACTTCGGTCATGAGAGGATTCCCTTACAGCCCACTGCGAAACGAGCCACCCACAAGCCGGCCGAGCGGCGGCGCCGAACGTGCATGAAACCTCCGAAATGAAGCACACATGGCGCGCCTCAGGTTGCACGGGTTCATCCGCTTATCAGGGGAACACGGGTTCCGCCGAAGACATTCCTGGAGGCAGCACCACCACGTTGCGGCAAAACCAACAGACGCCCACTCCATGACCCGAGGATCCCAGCCGGCCCCATGCGGATTCATAGGCCTCGAAGGATGCTCCCAGGCGTATGCGATCCACTCGGTCCGGAGGCTCCAACGGACGAATCCGATCCATTTTACCGCAATAGGGACAACGGACACCGAACAACGCATACTCCATGTCCGGCAATTCCTTCTCCAAGGCCACCGACTTCAACGATTCCGCTGCAGCAAATCGATCCATGGTTGCGGACTCCTCTTCCGATTCACTCTCACCATATCCCCAATGCGAAGCACTTCAACGAGTCAACAACACTTGTAGAGCCGAAGCAAACGCTTATCCATGACAAAATGAAATTTCATCCAGGAACTCCCGTCAAAGTGCGTGCGCACTCCGTGAACCGTGTCCGCGACCTCGACAGTGCTCCTCAAATGCGTAATCATGATCAGCTGTCTTTTCTGTGCCAGGGTTCGGAGAACATTGGACATGTTTCGATGATTCGTCCAGTCCAGCGAGGGCTCCACTTCATCCAGGAGATAGAAGGGGCTCTGGAGTTGATTGAACAAAGAAAGCTTCAATGCCAGGGATGCGACGGTCTTCTCGCCCCCGGAGATGAAGCGGGCCAACTTGGACCCTTTATCGCGGAAAAGAATCTCTATTTCTATCCCCGGACTTCCGTTGAACTGTTCGACGTATAATCGTGCATCTCCACCTTCCGGCATCAATCCCCGAAGCAAGAACCGAAACTCCTCGGCCAACTTCAGGAGCCTCTCTTCGGTGGAAGGATCTCCCGGCGACTCTCCGGTAAACCGAAAAAAATGCTCGTACCGGTCTTCGGGAGACATCTCCAGAATGTCGTTCAACTGTTCCTGCCGCACCAGCGTCTTCAATGCGTCTCCCAGCCCCAGCTCATAAAGCTTCAGCCGATACGATCGAACATCCGTCAGGTCATCGTTGATTCGGTAGCGTTCCTCGCCGGACCTCAGCAATTCACGGGAAACCGTAACCGATTCCGCCTCTTTTCCGGTACCCTGTTTAAAACGTAACCGGACCCGAGCGCAATCGGCGGGGGGATGATCCTTGCCTCCAAAATACAGTAGATCTTTCACGGCATAACAGCGCAGCTTCTTCAGGTTCTCTTCTCCCAAAGCCCAGGTGATCGCATCCAGAATGTTCGATTTGCCCACACCGTTGTTGCCGATGATCACCCCGATTCCGGGATTGAAGTTTACGGTCACTTCTTCCGCGTACGACTTGAATCCGTTTGCGGAAACCTCCTCCAGGAAAAGCATGATGCACTCCCCTATCCCGTGAGTTCGAACCCCTTTTTCGGCTCCCGATTGTCGACGGCTCCTTCAATCTCTCCACACCCTATCGGCAGAGGCGCCTATTCACCCGGTCGTTTAGACATGGGAACCGGACGTTCCGTCAAATCGCCCAGTCCTGCCCCTCCATACGATCCCCACCCGGTTGCCCCAAAAAGAAGAAACCCGAGTCAGTCTCCGTACCTATCCTTTATGGCCTGGATCAACTCCTCCTGGGGAGGGATGGCGGCCACGAATACCAGTTCTCCGTTCAGAGCTATACTGGGCAGACTACGCGCCCTCAATTCCTTGAAGCGCTTGATGCCTTCCCGGGTGCGCATATCCCATTCCCGGATATCGATCACCTCTAAAATATCCTGCGGTAAAGCCTTTACCGACTCTGCCATATAAAAGCAGGCTGTTCATTGCTGAAAGTCGGTCAGCAGCACGTCCACCACAACCTTCTGCATGATCGTATTTTCCTTTCTATTGTCGTCCCGGAAAAGCCGTTCAAGAATCCAACCGCACAAATGAAACGGCCACCCCGTCTCCTCGATTTTCCAACAGGGTGACCCAACCGTTCCCTTCGTCACTCAAGGATCCCACGTTTATAAAATCCACGCCTCCAAGCCGTACATGCTTGTTCACTCCCGTGTGGCCGAAAAGCACCATCCGGACGCCGAACTGAGACGTCATGGCCTCCAACGCCGGGAATACGGTCTCATCCCGAAGGTAATCACTCAGATTACTGACCATCAGCAACTCGGTGGAGAATGGGGCGAATTCAGAAAAGCCGTGCAAATCCTGTACATAACCGTCATAAAACAGGAGAACGTCCCTGTTCCCGATGCGACACAGTCGCAGGTGCGGTAATTCCTCAAGAATCGCTCTGGACGAGGGGGCGACCGACATGCTGTCCGATTCGGGAAGATCCTCCCGGCAAGTACGTCCGAATAGGACCCGGTGATCCCGAGGTCCCAGAATACACCGCCATCCCTGTTGGTGGATCTTGTGGATCACCTCGTCATTGTTTGGACCGTCTCCGATCTGGTTGCCCAGACAGAACACCGCATCCAGGTGAGCATTCGCGCTCCAGCGAAGGAAACGACCCAATGCCGGAGCATCGCCGTTGATCTCCGCTATTACCGCAACACGCGAAAAAGAAGAAGGATCCTGGATCACGGATATGGAAGACGGCGGCAACCGCCCTTCCAACGCCTCCCGCAAGGCAAGAGCCAATTGATCCGCACAGGAGGTCTCGTTTCGGCAGGAAATTCCTTTCATGAGGCCAATGAGTTCCCGGACATCTTTCCCCGCCGCCAATTTCCCCACCGCTTCCGCATTTCCGGGACAGCCGCCGCCCAGGAATCTCACCCATTGAATCCGGTTACCGGCCAGTTCGAAGTGCACTTCCCGGGCACACACGCCCTTTGTCTTGTATGCATACATTTCAGAGACCCACGGAACCATCCTGTATGAAGAGCGTATCGAGAATCACGCCGGCCGCTGGAACGGGTGAAAGATAACGAGACGGACGGTGGGCGAATAGGGAAGAATGAGGCCTGTCCATACTATGCCTCGGTGATACCCTCCGGCGTCCTTCGGCGGGCGCCTGGCCGCCGCCTCGGCATCCCCCCGGCAAGAAGCCCGGTCCTCACATAAAGAAACGGCCTGCGCAGGCGGAAAGGTGAAAGGGAGACGTCCTGTATCTCCTTGTTCACCTGTCTGCGAGTCCGCGCCGTCCCGGTATGTGTATTCCCCATCACGGAGTCCCATTCCCTTCTTGAGAAAGGCCCGGCATGTCGATGTAACGCGGGAGAGATCCCCGAAAACCGGGAACGAGCCTTCCTCGAAGCCCGGCGGCGGGCGTTATCGGCTGTCCAGAGCCTCTCGGATAACGGCCTGCAGTTGTGCAGGGGAAGGGGTGTGACTGAAGCAAAGCGTACCGTTTACAAAGACGGAGGGAATAGGGGCGGGTTTCCCAAGACCCTGGGACAGTTGGAAAAACCGCCGGGCGCCGTCCTTCTGTTTAAGCACGACTTTCTCCCACTGAACCTGCCCTCCGAATCCCTCCACCACTTCTTCGACCGCGCGGGCCATGTACACACAAGGGATGCAGTGGTCTCCTTCGTAGATCACTTCAACGTGAATCCGTGACCGGTTCATGGCTGCGATTTCCAGGTATGCCCACTTCTGCTCAAATATTTCTTGATGGCTTCTTCCAATTCATCCAGACGAGGGATGACATCAAAGACCAGCTCCCCATCAAAAAACAATGAGGGTATCGGCGCACATTTCAGCCGCTTCCGCACCTCGTCGGTCCCATACAACGATACGGATAAATCGAAGAAACGCTGGGCGTGGACTTTGTTCTTGACAAAATCGATCAAGGTCCATCGTACCCGACCTCCAAAGCGTGAAGCCACCGTCTCCACCGCTTCCCGCATATAAAAACACTGCGGGCAATGTTCGCCTTGATAGATAATTTCCAGGTGAAGTGCCTGCAACGCTGAAACCACCCGCCTTTCCGAATCCGTGCACGCGTTCTGAGTTCTCGGTGAGAATCCTCATGTTGGCCGCAATCCCCGACCTCCATCGGGTAATCCCAGCGGTCGGTCGGGGGTGCGGGTCATAAACGGGGCTCCATCCTGCTCCGGGTCACACCAAAGGATCCCTTCGGTATCCACCGTAAGCCGGATTTCGCCGAACATCCCAATGGATCACTGGGCCCGGGTCTTCTGACCGGCTCCCGCCTTGGCCAGATTCTCCTGCAATCTCGCGAAGTCGAATCCTTTCTCCCGGAGCGATTTCAGACGCTCCGCGATCTCGGGGGTCGGGGCCCTTTCAGCCATGGCATCCACCAGTTCTTCATACTGAGGGATAATGCTGGGGAAAACCAGATCCCGCTGTATGCAGATGGTGGGGAGCACCTTGCCCTTGAGTTCCAGGAATTTGCCGATTCCCTCTTTAGTCTTGATGGACCATTCCGTGTACTCGATCATTTTTTGAATGTCGTCAGGCAACGCGGCAATGGCTTCCGTCATATAGCCGCATGCCGCGCACTGCACGCTGTCCAGTGTCAGAATATCAATATAGATGGTGTTTTCCCCCATTAGATTCCTCCTTGAGTCCGATTACCAGGAATCCGGGTACGGAGCATAATACTCGTAGTACCAGTCCTTCGCCTCGATCGCCTGCATCATGTGTTCCACCGGAACATCATAGGGCATGTCTCACCCAGGTGCAAAGGTGTACCCTTGCTGCCCTCCGGCGGCAAGGCTCACAATGGCGTCTTCGCGAGGAGAAAGAAGACCCAGGGACAAGGCCAACGTAAGTTTCAGATTCCCGCCAAAACCTACTCCATTCTTGATTGCCAGGTCACGAATGAAGTTCATATTCATCTGTTCATCGATGGCAAAACCGTGGGTGCCGATGGTGGCCACGGAGTTCATCACTTTGGTGGCATCGCCGCAAATGAAGAAAGTCGAGGTTATACCCGCGTCGTGAATCACCTTGATCGCATCCTGCGTGTAAGGCGTTACGAATTCCTGGAAGGTTTGATCCCTAATCTGCGAAGCGACCGGGTCCACGACCGCAATAATGTCACAGCCCATCTCGGCGTAAATCTCAGCCGCCTTTGCTCCCACTTTGCCCGCAAAAGAACACACATCGTGTGCGGACGCCTTGTCTTTGTATACGTCCGTAAATACTTTCACTCCCTTCAGGTGCGCCGCCAGGGTCAACGGGCCGCACAGCAAGCCCATCATGGCGCAGTCCAGTTCATCCAACTGGGGCTTGGCAAGCTGTCCGGCCTTGAAGATCACGGGCCAGCGGCCATCGTTCTTGCCGGGAATTTTGAGACCGGCTTCAGCGACCGTCTTGTCCGAACACGGGTGAGTGGTTACGCTGGGAACGTTGTCCGGCCACCATTTAATGCCGCAACCCATTGAAGTGGCTTCAATCGAAAGGTCAAACGCCAAAGGCACCCCGTCCGCCTTGTATTTCCGCGCTGCTTCCACGGTGCCTTTCGCCAGCAGTTCGGGTGTCTGCATGAACTTATCCGCCGATTCCCCGATCAGAAAAGCACTGTGAACACCCGAATAGGGCACCCAGGGTGGTTTGGGCGTCTTCTTGCCACGGATTGCGTCAATGAGCAGCTGTTTCGCCATATTCAACCTCCCTTAGTTGTTTCGATCCCTGGTTCAGGATCTCTGGAGTCCATCTCCCCCGTCTCAGTATCTTTACCCGCCTCCTTACGGGATGGTTTTGAGATAAGAGAGTTCCCCCGGCATCCACGAAAAAAGATCCCGCTGACAAAACACTCACATTCAAGAAAAGAATCGAGGTACTGGACATACAATCCGGAAACGGTGCGTCCTCAAGTCAAGACGTTCCTCTCCGGGTCATGTCTCTTCAAAAGTAATCCGGACGTCCCGCGGCAAGGCCATTTCCAGCTCGGCTTCAGCCGCTTTGATACACGCCGTGGGTATGGGACAACTGGGGTGAAGCTTGCATGCGGCGGCGATGGTAATCAGTTCGCTTTGTCCATGCGGCCTTCCCAGCACGTCCCGCAACCCCAACTCCTGAAACCGCGTCGAGAGTTTGCGAATCTGTCCGCAGTCCGACTGGATGTGCAACGTCACGGTCTGCTTGTCTTTCCGAACGGCTTCGATAACACACTCAAATCCACAAATCCCAGGATCCACGTGAAGTTTTTTCATACATTCCCGAAAGTCCCCCCCCGCGGACCCTGCGGGAGGGGTTGGTTCTACTTCTGATGAAGAATTTCAGGCGCCACGATGTTTTCCAAATGCGGAAAAGAATCTTTCATATGAGGAATCTGCATGGCCTCCATGAACTGCTGCTGGAAATCCTTCTCCACCGTCAGCTCGACATACTCGACGTTCCTGGACACCCAGTTGGCTTCCACACGCTTTTCCCGGTTCAACAGCGCACAGCGTGCTCCGTCACCGGCTGCGTTCCCCACCGAATGGATCTTCTCGATCTCGCAGTCCGGGAACAATCCCATAACCAGCGCCTTGGTGCGGTCCACATGAGTACCGAACGCTCCGGCGATCTTGATGGCATCCAGGTTATCAATTCCCATTCGGCGCATCATGAGTTTGCATCCGGAGTACAGAGCCCCTTTGGCCAATTGGATCTGCCGGATGTCTTTTTGGGTAATGACCACGTCCCTATTGATGGACGTTTCGTCGGCCCAGGCGATCACAAATTCCGGTTGCTTGTTTTCCGGGTTGACCCGGTACCGATTCGACTTCTGATTCTTGCTGAACCGGCCGGCCTTATCGATAACGCCGGAACGGTACAACTCGGCCAATACATCCAGAATCCCCGACCCACAGATTCCTTTGGTCTTGAGTTTCTTCTTCTCCGCGTACTTGGACCAGGCCTCATGGCCGATCACCTTGTAATTCACCTCATGAGTTTCGGGATCGATCTCGATCCGTTCAACAGCCCCGGGCGCAGCACGCATACCGTAACTCAACTGAGCCCCTTCCAGGGCGGGACCCGTGGCGCAGGACGAAGAAATCATCTTATGCCGATTTCCCAAAACCAACTCGCCGTTCGTCCCGATGTCGATCAGAAGCGCGATCTCGTCCTTCTTGTAAGGTTCCTCGGCGATCAACACGCCCACATTGTCCGCTCCCACGAAGCCGGCTTCGTTGGGAAGCACATGTATGTATGCGGAACGGTTGATCTGAATCCCCAAGTCACGGGCCTTGATGTCCAGACTCTTGTGGACCACGGGCGGAAAGGGAGCCAACCCGACGAATTCCGGATTCAGCTTCAATAGTATGTGGTGCATCGCGGTATTGAACACGATGGTGAAATCCACAATGTCTTCTCTGGACAAACAGGGATATTTGGCCGGATCTTCCTCCTCCGCGGCCCCCTCCCGCGCTTCTTCCGACAGCGCATCCAGATCCTCGTCTTCCTCGGTCTTTTTCTTCTTCCTCTTTTTCGGAGGGTGTGTACCGGCGATGACATCATCGATGATCGTATTCAGGCCCTCGATGATGTCGTTGCTCATTTTTTCAAGCCCGTCCTCGTTCATCATGTGGTACGTGATGCGGGCCATGACGTCTTCACCGTATTTACACTGAGGATTCATCAGAGACCGGGTGTTCAGCACCTGCATGGTGGACAAGTCGCAGAAATAACCCGCGACCGTCGTGGTTCCGACATCCACGGCCAATCCGTAGTATCTCTCCACTTTGCCGGGCAGCACACGGATGACCTCCCGGTCCATCCAGACAAATACGGTCACTTTCCAGTCCTGCTCCCGAAGCGCGGTGGGAATCTCCCGAAGACAAAAGATATCTACACGCAAGTCCTTGAGACCGTACTCACGGGTCAGTTCGTCCTGGATACGTTCAAAGTCGCCCCTCGGCTCCTCGAACGTAGGGGGCACCACCTCCACGCAGTACGCTTTCACCGCGGGATTGTGTTGAATGGGAATGTCCCGGGCCGCTTTGCTGACCACCTGCTTGCCCGCGCGGGATTCTTCGGGCACAAAGACGAGTACGTCATCGAGTACTTTGGCTACGCATCCCAGCCGGTACCCCTGTTCTTTCTCGCCGCCCTTGATAAACTTGTCTTCCTCTTCCTGCCACTCGGACACATGGGATCTCTTGGACTCGATATTGAACTTCTCGAAGTAGCCCTCTTCGATCCGCACCTTGCATTTGCCGCAAACCTTCTTTTCGCCGCACAGGGCTTCGATATCCACACCGATCTCGCGTGACGCTTCTATAAGGGTCAGGCCTTTCTTGACCATTCCTCTGCGCGCGGACGGCTGGAAAATAACCATTGCCGTATCGTCTTTTGCCATTCAGTAGTTCCCTCCCGATATACCGGTCAGCCGTGTGTTCGGACGGTCGTCCATTCCATCACGGAATTATTTCAGCGCGAACACCTTTACCCCTCACACGCGGTCAAGATGAGGGCCCAAGATAGTCTGATCCATCCCCCGATTGCACCGGAATGCGGAAAACCGGATCCGCGTTGCCGCGTTCTTCTCTATAATCCCGGCGTACGAGGTAGGTCTACACGCTAAGGATCGGCGGTTCCCTGCGACACCCATGGCAGGGTCCGGGGCCGACGGCCGCGCCGTCGGTCCCAACCATACTTCCATCTCTTCTCGGACCCTTGTCCGATGCTCGAGTCCAATCTCACGAACGGAGTGATACCCAGTCGGCATTCCCCTAAAGACGACGCCGGGCACTCGGTTCGGAATTCCGGATCAGGCTTTCCCGCGGACCTCACGCAATCGAGCGATCATTTTGATGCCTTCGGAAACCGCATTGCCGGCGCTCTCGGCATATCCATCCGCTCCGAACAGTTTGGTCACGTCACGCGTCACCGGCGCCCCACCCAACATAATCATTACGTTGGGGTTCTTTTCCTTGATCATCTTGATCACTTTCTTCATCCCGAGCATGGTCGTGGTCATCATGGCGCTCATGGCCACGATCTCCGAATCCGTCCGCATCTGTTCCGTAACAAAGTTTTCCAGCGGCACATCGCGGCCCAGATCGTAAACCTCGAATCCGGCCACATCGAACATCATCTTAACCAGGTTCTTCCCGATATCGTGGACGTCTCCCTGAATCGACCCGATCACCACCTGTCCTTTGACATTGGAGCTGTCCTTGGGAACGTGGGGCCTCAGAATATCCAGGCCCGCATACAAGGCATCGGCGCACATGAGCACTTCCGGAACAAAGTACTCATTACGTTCATACAGTTCGCCTACGATCTGCATACCGGCGGCCAAGCCGTCCATAATGGCGTCCAGGGGATTGAGACCCTCTTCCAGAGCCTTGTTACTCCAGGTTTTGACGCCTTCCTCATCGTAATTCACCACACAGTCGCTCAAACCCTGCAAGATTTCTTCTTTCGTCGCCATACATCGATCTCCTTCTACAATAGAATATTTATAGCCTTCCCACGGCGGGGCTGGGCTTCCTGCCGTACTCATGGGTGGTTTCCACGCAAGCCAGCATATTTTCTTCCTTGATATCCGGCCAAAGATCGCACCCCGGCATGACCGCATCTACACCGCTGTCAATGGTCTTTTGGACCGCCTGTACCGCCTCCTCCCGGGTGGTCTCGGGTTTACAGGTCACGGGATAGGTATCCAAATTCCCCATGAGCAGCACGTCGTTTCCCAGTTTCTTCCGTGCTTCGACGATGTTGCACTTGATATCCACGGTGATCCCATGGGCGTGACAATCGGCCATCATCTCCACGAGGGGATCCGTCGAACCACAAATGTGCAGGAGTTTGGGGGCATTCCAGGAATCTATAATGCGGGTCAGGCGGGGTTTGATCATATCCCGAAAAGTCCTCGGGCTCAGCAGGTCCGCAGCAACGCCCGGTTCTCTCAATGTAATATAATCGCATCCGGCCTGGATCCAAGTCTGCCCTTCCACGATACACACATCAGCCATCTTGTCCAGCAGGGCTTCCACTTTGGCCTTTTCCTTGAACACGGACTTGAGCACCATGTCCAATTCCAGAATCTGCCCGATCTGGGTGAACGGCCCCAGGACCCATGCTCCTACGGGATACTCCGGCGCTTCTTTCTTGATGATCTGAATGGCCTGAGAAACCAAAGGCAGTCGCCCCCGGCTCATGATATCCTTCGGGACTTCCACCTCGTCCATGGAGGTCCACCGCTTGTTCGGGATCGTGGGATAAAGAATATCTTCGGAATCTTCATACAGGCTGATCTGGTTTCCCATGGCCTCCGATTCCATACACATGTCGTACGGAACCACCACACAGTCGAATCCCATCAATTTCGCGGACCAGAGAGCCGACATGGCCATCCGTTCGGCGTCCGTATGCACGGTGGGAAACTTGTATCCGGCCTTCTTGATGCCCGGCATGACCACCATTCCCATGCCGCTGAAAAAAGGCATGGTATCGATGGGCTCCTTTCGAATCAGCCTCAGTACACGTTCCTTGGGAGTCAGTTTCGCCATTCCACCCCTCCTTCTCCAAATTGCTTACGGATCATTGAACGCCCCGATTCACTCAAGGTAATCCTGGGGGCTCTCATTGCATTCCTTTGAGCTGCTCCACAAAATCCGGGAACAATTTGTACAAAGGATGCGTTTGCGCGGCAGGCAGCTTGCGGGTTTCCCCAAATACATACGTGGCCAGGAACGCTTCGGCCAAAGCAACGGCCGGGAAAAGTCGGCTGGCGCCGGCCATGGGCCCGCTGAAAATCATATCATGGTACATGAACGAGGCCAAACTCTCCAGGGCCGCGTCCGTGGCGCTCCACCCTTTGAACCCCCACATCTCACGGGCCGCTTTCCACATATAGGATCCGTTGCTCGGGGCGCTTGACGTGGGAAATCCCCATTTCTCCTTGATCATCCGGTTTGCAATGGAACAAAACGCGGTGGCGGGGCCGTTCATAACGGAGGTATCCACGAAGATGTTCTCGAATTTGGCCCCGACCTTCTGAATGGCATCCAGCAGCTTCTGGGTGCCTGTCACACGTCCGCTGGGCATTTGATCGTCCTGATCGAAAGCCACCAAAAGAACGCTCTTCACACCCATGTTGTGGATTTCTTTGATCTCGGTTTCAAGATCCTGCTCCCACACCGTCAAGCTGTTATAGAACATGCGGTCCATCAGACCCTGTTCGGCGCAGTATTTCACTCCCTCCAATTTCGGCTTCATAACCCACGCGTCTATACAAAAGGGCATGTTGGAGTTTTCCACGACGAAGTCAATGAACCGGCGAAACTCCTCCCCCGTGTTGGCCACGATGTCCGCCATCCCCGGAACCCCGGTTTCTTCTTGGAGTTTATCCTGGCCCTGAAGCAGCTCACGGGCGTGTTGCTCATTGAAGCCTTCCTTCCGCTTCTGCCCCTCGAACACCCGATCCCCCTTCTGGAAGATGGAGGAGCACAAGACACAGGGGTAATCACCGGGTTGTCCCCCGAACTTGACTCCCCCGACTTCGGCCACTTTCTGTTCCGTGGGGATTTGAAACATATGTCGTCCTCCTTTGGTCTGGAAGTTAATCGGTTCGAGGATAGAAGTGAACCTCCGCCGCCACGGCAACCTCCTGTGTCGGTGTAAACGGTGCGGTGGAGAAGGCGGCGCCCTCAGTGGAGCGCAAGCATGGCCTGCCCTGACCGGATTCGCAGAAGTGAAGCTGATGCCGCCTGGACATGCCGCAGCGTTTTCTCCGGTTCGTCTGAGGATAACGGGCCGCCGAGCCTTCTTTCAACGGGCGGGTAAAATTACCTGAACAACGAAGCTTGAAGTCATTTTGGATTGTATACAGGAGAGGAAGGAACAGGCTATCGTCCCAAGGACGATTTTTCAGCCGCTTAGAGACGATTTTGGAGTGGGCTCGGGCGAAATAAGCGGCTTACCAGCCCGTTAATAAACGGTATTGCGGGCACGCTGATGAAAAACGATGAGACGCAAGGCGCGCGAATCCTGAGGAATGAAGCGTACATACGGTACGTCGCCATGACGCCTGTCTGCGTGGGACACACTGGCGGACAGGATGAAGCCCCACGGCAAGAACGTGCCGGCAGATCGCGTTTTTTAACTGTTTCTTATACCACATCGGCTTCCATGTCCGTCAATCCCAGCTTCGCCGCAAACCGGATGAGTTTCGGCAGGCTGTCCACCTGGAGCTTTTCCATAATCTTGGCCCGGTGCGTCTTTACCGTACTGGGACTGATATACAGAATCTCGGAAATCTCCTTGGTGCTTCGGCCTTCCGCAATCATCTGGAAAACCTCACGTTCCCGGTTGGATAGGGTATTGTAGAGATTCTCCTTCGAAAAACTCCGCTTCAAGGCCAGGTAATCATCCACCAGCATCTTCGAGATGTTCGGGCTCAAAAAAGTCTCACCCCGAATCGCCGCATGAATGGCCTGGACAATATCATCTCCTGTGGATTCCTTTACGAGATAGCCCGAAACTCCTGCCTCGAACAGTTCGTTGACATAGTGGCCGTGGGCGTGCATGGACAAAATGACTATTTTGACTTCGGGATATTGCTTCTTGATCTGCCGAGTCGCCTCAATCCCGTTCAGGAGCGGCATGGCTATATCCATGAGCACCACGTCCGGCCTCAACTTGGCGACCATTTCCAAAGCCTCTCGTCCGTTGCATGCTTCTCCGACAATATGAAATCCCTCTTGCCCCTCCAACAGCTTTTCAAGCCCCTGCCGGACGATGGTGTGATCATCCGCCAACAGAATTCTAATACTCTTCTTCATCCTCGTACATTTCCTTGCCGGGCAATTCAATGCGGATGCGCGTGCCTCTGCCGGGGACCGTCTTGATGGCGAAGGTGCCGCTCAGCATGGCCGCGCGTTCCCGCATGCCCAACAATCCCAGGCTCATCTTGCTGCTCTCCAGGCTTTCCGGATCAAATCCCACTCCGTCATCCTCGGCCACAAAGATAATGTGGGGATAGCTCCGGATCAGCGACAATCTGAAATTCTCGGCTCCTGAATGCTTCAGGGTATTCTGAAGCGCTTCTTGTGAAAACCGATAGAGCACCGTTTCCACTTCCGGGTCGAGACGCGAGTCGAAACCCACCATGTTGAACGCCACGTTCAGTCCCGAATTTTTGGAAATATGATCCAGCAATTGCCTCAGCGCCGGCTCCAAACCCAGATCACTGAGGCTTGCGGGATGCAGGCGGTGTGACAGGCGACGGATCTCATTGTAGGTACGACTCAACTGCTTCTTCGCTTCCAGGACCCCCGCCCGAAGACCCGGGAGATTCTCGGGAATCCCCCGCAAGACGGTTTCCAGACTGAAATTGACTCCCGTAAGTGCTTGGCCCGCTTCGTCATGAAGTTCCCGGGCAATATGCTTGCGTTCCCGTTCCTGGCTCTGAAACAGCTCACCGGTGAGCCGCTGCAGGTCTTCCCGGTGTCGTTTCTGTGCATCCAACAACCGCGTATTTTCGATGGCGGCCCCCAGGAAGTTGCCCAGGGATCCCATCAGGCTCTTTTCTTTCACATGGAACTCGCGCCCCGGCGGAATCTCGAGGGCAAAGAAACCGGATGCCCTGTTCTTGACCGTGATCAGGAAGCAATGCATGTTTCTGCGGTTTCCTCTTGGATCTGCGGGAATTAACGCCTGGAACGAGGGGAATCTGGGCTTCGGTGCAAACGTGATGTTCTCCTCGAAGAGTGCCTGCATCAACCGTTCGTCCTTGAACTGGACGTCCGTTCTCGCCCCTATCCGCTGGCCCTTAAGACCCACCTGAGCCCTGAGCACAGCTCCCCCTGCCCCGCGGTCGATGAGGAAAACCGCTCCGGTATCGATACCCAGCATACTCAGCAGGCTTTCCAGAGAGAACTGCAATATCGAGTCCAGATCCATGGTCAAATTGATGGTCAGGGCGATATTGTTCAACAGTTGAAGCTCCCGGTTTCGCTGCCGGAGACTTCTCTCGGCCTCTTTTCGCTGGGTGATGTCTTTAATGGAACCTTCGACCAAGGTGATATCGCCTTCGGAATCGTACACCGCGTTTCCGTTGATCAGCACGGTAATCGTGGAGCCTTCCCGGCACACAAGTTCGCTCTCGAAATCCTTGACCCAACCATCCCTATGGATAAGCTCCCGGAATTTATCAGCATCTTCCGGGCTCACGAATAATCTCCGCATGGAACCGACGGAGAGCAAATCTTCTTTGTTCCGGTACCCCATAATGCTCACGCCTGCAGGATTCACATCCAGAAGGGCCCCTTCGGGCGTGGCCAGGTAAATCATATCCTGGGAATTCTGAAAAATACGCCGGAACTTCAGCTCTGATGCAATGCGTTCTTCTTCCAGCCGCTTCTTTTCCGTGATATCCTTGAAAACCTCGATGCCCCCCATAGGCTCCCCATGCTCTCCTCGAAGCACGGCGGTACTGCAAATGATGGGGATCTCGTTGCCATAGGCGTTGCGGATCCGGTACTCGCGATTGTATATGTTTCTGCCGGTCACCACGGCCTGTTTCACCGCACATTCCATCTCACAGATGGTATTCTTGAAGACGTCTTTGCAGTACATGCCCACGGCGTCGTAAGCCGAAATCCCGATGATCGTCTCGGCAGCGGGATTCATGTACGTGATCTTCCACTCACTGTCGGTGGTGAACAATCCATCCGGGAGTCGATCGAGAATCTGGAAAAAGCGTTCCTCCCTCTGATAGGCATGTTTCAGGACATCCGAGCAATATGCGCGGACCTGCTCCGCCAAAAAATGATTCCACCCGAGGGGATCTCCATCGGCTTCTCGGCGAAACACCTTACAGGCCAGGCACATATCCAATTTCGAACCGAAATCATTCTGAACACGGCTCTGACAGTGGGTCCGCGGTATCATCCAGCAGGGACCCTTATCGCTCTTGTAAGCCGGACAAAATTCCTCTTTGCAGCCGAGCTGCTCCCAGCAAGGAATCTCCGGAACGGAGCCGTCTTCCCTAAGGCTCGACACGTCTCTGTTGGGCAATAAACTCACAATAGTCGTCTCCCATGGCGCGACACCGGGTCTCCATGGCTTTGTAGGTAAAACATCCGTCCGGGTAGTCTGGTCCGTACATCAGATCCATGAATGCCGCCGTGACGCCGCACAGCATAAAACACTTCCCTGTATCCGCATGGGCGTAGTGTTGAAGGAATCCCTCGGCCTCGTATCCGCTCCGCGCCCGAATGACCAGTTTCTCCCCGGGAATGAATTCGGCCACGGAAAGGTCTCCCCACCCCAGCGCAACCGTAATGGCCGAGAAGGCATGAATCTGATCTTCCTCCGTTTCCACCATGGGCTCCACCAATTGCTGCCATTCCACGGACGTGCGGATTCCTTGAAAGGTGGCGTAGCCGCACTCCTGTGCCGCTTCGATCAATAGATCCCGCGCTTCGTGGGAATTGTGGGAATCCCAAGATCCTTCGAACTCAAAAGACAAGCGGTTGTAATACTCCACCTGGTTCAGCGAAAGGTAGACCCCGAAGATAGGTATGATCCCTTTGGCGTCCCGTATGCGACTTCGGCGCATAACCGCCTGAATGATTCGTGCTCCGTCAACCGCCATTACATTCCTCGACCGCGATGAAGCAGCAGGTGGGACTGTCGACGAGCTTGCACGCCTTTTCGGAAACCAGGTATTTGCGTTGGAACAATACGGAAAGAACACCGGCGATCCAGCCCCGTGTGAAATGACACCCGGGCGTAGCCCTTCGACCATGCTTCGCCAGCCATCCGGTAACATGGTGGCTGGAAAGAGATTCCACCACGGCAGACTGAAGCTCGGCTTCCCGAAAATGGAGCACACCCAGCCCACAGATTTGGTACATGGTTTCGGCAAGCTCCATCCGGGACTTGGCCGTCCGAATCTGAGGATAATGACGGAGCAGCGACTCGAATCCGTTTCGCGAAGCCGACTCCGCCGCTCGGATCATCAAATCCACGCCCCTCTCGCCCAGTGTGTCTTCCAACATCTTCTGGAGATTGATGTTGTAATGGTGGCAGTGCATGACAATGGAACTGCCCGCCAGAGTCACCCGGTGTCCTTCCCGCGTGTATTCCTTCCGCCAGTCGATATCCATAATGCCGGTCGGATGGGACACGAAATCCGTAACCTTGGCAGGCTGTCCGAGAACGCGACTTAAGGTGTCCTGCGTCATCCCTGGTCACTTCGGCGCACGTATGTCCGCCTGTTCAGTTAAGATTCACACCTCTTGCATCTCCTGATACCTCTCCGGCCCGCCTACCTCCGTTTCTCTTACGGGCCGTTGAAATGAGATTGTCAATCATTATATGCAATGTAGGGAAAACCTGTCCAACAACTTCAACAAGGTCTCGCGCGGGTCACTCTTAACAGCCGTTTATAAACCCTGGCAGCCCGTTGAAAAACAGCGTTTCGGGCAGACTGTTCAAAAACGATGAGATGCAAGGCGCGCGAATCCCGAAGAATGCGGCGTACATACGGTACGCCGCAAGAACGCCTGTTTGCATGAGACGCACAGGCAGACAGGATGAAGCGCAACACTTAAGATGGCGTTCTTCAACTGCTAAACCCGTTCAGCCCGCAAACAGGGAATCGCCCCCCACCCACGGTTGGGCAAGTTCGAAAAAGAGACGATAGAAAGCCACAACCACCAGCGAATGGGTGATCTCGCCCTTGCGGATAAGTTCCGGTACCTCGGAGAGGGGACGGGACAGTACATCGATATCCTCGGCTTCGTCTAATCGCTGAACCCCTGAGAGAATTGCATGCCGGGCAAGAAACGTATAACACCGATTGTTCATAATGGCCGGATTCGGATGAACCCAGCCCATGGGAACCCAATTCGAGGATGAATACCCCGTTTCCTCCATCAGTTCTTTCTCGGCCGCCGCCCGCGGAGTCAAGCCGGGGTCAACCAAACCTCCCGGTATCTCCAACGTGGCTTCACGGATCCCATGACGGTACTGGCGTATAAAGATGACCTCCCTTTCCGAGGTAATCGGAATCACATTGACCCAGGGACAGGATTCCATCACGTAAAACTCATGCTTACGCCCCGAGAGCGGAGACCGAGCCAAGTCCGTTCGAAGATGGAATACGCGATAGGAAGTATCGCGTCGACTTTCTTCAACCACCCATGATTTGACCATTTGTACTAAAACTCCAGTTGGCGGGGTGTGCGGGGAAACGGAACGACATCCCGGATGTTGCCCATGCCGGTGATGAATTGCAGCAGACGGTCAAATCCCAGACCGAACCCCGAGTGGGGAGCTGTGCCGTATCGTCGGAGGTCCAGATACCATCCATACTCGTTCTCATCCAAACCGGCCTCATTCATTCGCGCCAGCAGGACATCGTAACGCTCTTCCCTCTGGCTTCCCCCGACGATTTCACCCACTCGAGGAAGCAGGATATCCATGCCCGCCACCGTCTTACCGTCCTCGTTCACCCGCATGTAAAAGGGCTTGAGATCCTTGGGGTAGTCCGTCAGGATCACGGGTCGGCCGCACAGTTCTTCCGCCAGGTAGCGCTCATGTTCCGCCTGAAGGTCCGCCCCCCCAATCCAATGTCGCCTCGAAGGATCGAGGAGCCCTGGAAATCCTTTCCAGCGCTTCCGTGTACGTCATTCGTTCGAACGATTGTTCCGTCAGGAGAGCCCAGGCTTTCGGGAGGGAGGCATCGACGAATCGGCAGAAGAGATCCAAATCTTGCGCGGATCGTTCCAATACATCCCGCACCACACTCTTTAAGAATTCCTCCGCCAAATCCGCGTTGTCTTCCAAATCAAAAAACGCCACCTCGGGTTCCACCATCCAGAACTCGGCCAGGTGCCTGGGAGTGTTCGAATTCTCGGCGCGAAAAGCGGGACCGAACGTATACACCCTGCCAAGAGCCATGGCATAGGCCTCTGCCTCAAGTTGCCCACTCACCGTGAGATACGCGGGCTTTCCGAAGAAGTCTTCGGAATACGCCATTTCCCTTCCACCCTGGGCATGGATGAAGTCAAGGGTCGTCACCTGAAACTGGGCGCCGGCGCCCTCGCAGTCGTTGCCCGTGAGAATGGGAGCATGCAACTGAACGAACCCTCGCTCCTGGAAGAATCGATGAATGACGTCGGCGGCGGAATTCCGGACCCGGGCCATGGCTCCGAATGCATTCGTCCGCGGCCGGAGATGAGCCACGGTTCGCAGAAACTCCAAAGAATGGCGCTTCTTCTGAAGGGGATATCTCTCGGGATCGGCCCATCCCAGAACCTTCAGACGGTTTGCCCTCAATTCCACATCCTGGCCGGTCCCGGGAGATTCCACGATGACGCCTTCCACCTCTATGCTCGAACCCGCCGTGATCCGCAGAATCTCGGTTTCGTAATTCTCCAGTGCACGGGGCGCCAGCACCTGGATATTCGCCATACACGATCCGTCATTCAATTCCAGAAAGGAAAACCCCGCCTTGCTATCCCGCCGGGTCCGCACCCAACCCCAAGCTCGTACTTCCTGTCCCAACGGCGTGTGGCGGAGCAGGTCAAGCACCCGTCCCGGTCCGTGTTTTCCGCCATTAATCGATCTCATGGAACAACTCGCTGGCCCGCTCCCAATCTTTCTCATGCACGTGAAAAACAAATATGGACTGCTTATCCCCGCTTTGAACCGACCCGTACACATAATCGATATTGATCTGGTGCTTGGACAGTCTCTTGGCCATGGAACCCAGGACACCAGGTTCGTTTTTCAGGGTCAGCACGAGTACATCGGTTGCGTCCACCGGATACTCATGCCTTTCAAACGCTTGCCGGGCCTTTTCCGGTTGATCGACGATCAGCCGTATCACCGAGTACGTCGAGGTTTCCCGTAGGATACCCTGATAATGGTCCGCCACGGTGATCCGGCGGCCGGTCACCTCGCGGGCCCGGAACAGCTCCATGAGATAATTCTTGGCATTCTGGATGCTGATGGCCAGAATGTTCACGTGTTCTTCCAACAAGATCTCACACAACTTGGCCAGTTCTCCCGGCTCGTTTTTCAGGATCACCGAAAACTGCTTGGTTGCCGACATATCCCCTCCTCTTCTCCTGCATGCCTCCTATATACACGTACCTCCCGGATGCTGACAAACGCTTTTTTCCCAGACCCCGGATCCGGTATCGAACTCCGGCGCAGCCGATAGCGAGGAAGACTCGGCGTTGCCGAACTCCCTCGTTAACCTGAAGATCTTCCCGGGGTGCGCCCCATGCCTTGGCCCAATTGCCTGCAACCGCTCATCAGTCCGTTGATAGGCCGTATTGCGGGCAAGCGGGTGAATTACGGCGCCATGCGAGGCGCACGAATCCTAACGAATGAGGCGTACATACAGTACGCCACAATGAGCGGGGGTGAAGCGCAGCACGGCAGATCGCGTTTTTCACTGCCGTGGTAATTTGATAAGAATTGTAGTATGGTTATTATAGTTACCGTTGGCCTCAATTCGGAAGAATGAACCGGCTTTTCGGCGGACAAGGAAGCCGCTTGCAGGGGGGATCGGATGCTCGATTTTTACCTGGTTGTGGGGTTGGCCATAGCCGTAATCCTCGCTATAGAAATCTTCGGGCAGGCAGCGGATCGGAAGGAGAAAAACCCGAATCGATCGCCACGACGGGAATGACTCCTCCGATTCCGAATCCCTGGCGGAAACCGGTGCATGACGCCTCCGCCCCCCAATCTTAGCCCCTACTGCGAACACAACGACGCCGGGCGGATAAGAAACCGAAAACCGGAAAAGGCCAATCCTCGGAAATGTATTGAAACCAGGGCATGCCCCGAATACCAGAAAGGAAGCGATGCGCCCTGTATGGTGTTTTCCGGGAGTCCGGCGAGTGCGGTTTCCCAACACGGTCATTCATCCGCAACCGGGATCTTCCTGATGAATTACTTTAGGATATCGACGAATCGCATCCTCAAGCATCTATGTCCGGCCCAGTGAGTCTCTCTCCCGAAGCGCTCTTTGCGTAGAACGGAATCCGTTCCGTTGCCTTGACATCGCCTTGTACGACCATTACTCTGGTCTTATCACGTCAATAAATTCGGGAAGAATCAACAGTGTACAAACCCGTTATTCTCGTTCTCGTAACTCTGCTTTGGTCGGCCCCGTACGGGGTTCCTATGGATTGCGGCGCCGCCTGCTGCTCGGTGAAAGAGTTCTCGTGTTGCCCCCGGCCCGTAACGGGGGAGGAACCACTGCCGCCATGTTGTCCCACCATGCGGTATACGGATTGTTCCTGCGTATCACCTTTTCATCAGACGGTTCCGGTTGATGCCGTATTCCCCTCTTCCTGGCGCCACTCCGGCGATGCGGGAATTTATGCATCCAAGGCGGCATCCCTATCCGGGTTCCCTCATGTTGACCTTTCCATATTGGTCTTCCTCAAGCCCAATGACCCTCCTTCATCTTTCGAACCCCTCTATATACAACACAGTGTATGGCTTATTTGATCTCGCCGCCTCCCTTCAACGGTGGCTAAACCCACCCTCATTGCATAACCTGAACGAAGATCTCCAGGCGCGCACTGAATGACGGCGCTGTAATCGGAGAAAAGCGGCGATGAGATGCGGGGCGTGCGACTCCCGGCAAGTTGGGTCTTCGCTGGTGAAACTGCGCCGCTTGGACGAAGAAGAAAACCGAACGCTTCGGGTTTCCTCGTTCGACCGCCGTTTGCATGACGGGTATTAAGCCTGGGAGGCGGACCTGCTTCTTTTGGGAAGCAAACCGTCGGCGCTTCAGCTTAAGTGCGGTACGACAAGGGCGCCCGAAACGACATCGTTGTCTCCCTCACAGCAATACCGGACAAGACTAAGGAGAACGACATGAGACGAACGCAAAGGACTTCCAAGGACATCCTCCAGAAAGCTGAAGGGATGGCCGAGCAGAGAAATGAGACTTGGCGACAGGGAAAACGTATTTCCAGGTGGATCATTACGGCCGGGATCGTCTCGATCTCAGCACTGGTCGCATTGGTTTCGATGAACTTGACCGGACTGCAGGCCGCCGGGAGTTCAGCGAAACCCTCCCCAACGGTAACTTACCCGGTAAAGCAATTCGCCGATGGAAAGGCGCGGCATTTCACGTATCGGACTCCGGATGGAATCACAATCAAGTACTTCATTGTCCGTAGTTCCGACGGTGTGATCCGTGCCGCGTTCGATGCCTGCGACGTGTGTTGGCCTTCCGGCAAAGGATATTATCAGGAAGGCGATTATATGGTGTGCCGCAACTGCGGCAAACGGTTCGTATCCGTAAAAGTCAACGAGGAAAAGGGAGGCTGCAATCCGGCGCCTCTCCGGAGGACGGTGCAAGGCGACCAGGTGGTCCTGGAAGTGAACGACATCCTGGAAGGCAGGTCCTATTTTGACTTTTCGCAGAGGAGAAGAAGATGACCCTTAGACACATCGCGTTTTCGAATCTCAAGCGGAGAAAGGCGAAAGCTTGTTTTGTACTACTGGGACTTCTTATCGGAGTGTCGGCGACTGTGGCATTCGTGAGCCTGGTGGATGTGCTGACCCACGACATTACCCACAAGCTGGAGATGTACGGAGCCAATATTCTGATTATACCGAAGACGGAACAACTCTCCCTTTCCTATGGCGGGCTGTCGCTCGGAGGCGTTTCTTTCGAGATGCAGGAACTCCTCGAAGAATCCCTGGTTCGTATCGGAACCATTGAGAACGCGGCGAACATAGCGGCAGTCGGCCCCATGGTGCTGGGGGCGGTCGAATCCGCCACGACACATCTTCTGTTGGCCGGGGTGGCATTCGAAGAATCCGCCGTCCTTCGTCCGTGGTGGAAGATCGTGGGTCACTCTCCTCACGCGGAAGGAGCCCTGCTGGGGTCGGAAGTCTCCCAACTCTTGAACCTCTCGGTGGGCGATTTCCTCGCACTGGAAGAAGGAGCGCGGCTCGAAGTAACCGGAATCCTGGAGCATACCGGATCCCAGGACGACCAGCTGATCTTTGTTCCCCTGAAGACGGCCCAGAAAGTCCTGGGAAAGCAGGGAAAGATATCCATGGTTGAAGTGGCCGCACTATGCGCGGGCTGTCCCGTGGAAGAGATGGTGGTTCAGATTTCCGAGGTTCTCCCGGCCGCCAAAGTCATGGCCATTCGACAGGTGGTCGAGGGCCGGATGGAGACCTTGAAACACCTTAAGTCATTCTCCTACGGACTCTCCATCCTGGTCATGTCCGTGGGGGCCTTACTCGTGTTCGTCACCATGATCGGGAGTGTACGGGAACGGACCTCCGAGTTTGGGATCCTGGGAGCCGTCGGCTTCAGAAAGGGGCACATTGTCCGGATCGTTCTGCTGGAAGCAGGCATAATCTCGGTGGTGGCGGGCGTCCTCGGCTACCTGCTGGGCCTGGCGGCCACTCAAAGTCTCACACCATTGTTCGCTCAAAGTCACCAGGTGCATGTACCCTGGGACCCGGTTCTTGCGTTGTCGGTACTTCTCGTAGCTCTGCTCCTCGGTTTGGGATCGAGCATTTATCCGGCGGTTTTGGCCTCGAACATGGATCCCAACGAAGCTCTGAGGGCCCTTTAGCAGCCCGCCGGCAAACCCTATTGCGGGCAGGCCGGTACAAAACGATGAGATGCAAGGCGCGCGAATCCTGAAGAATGAGGCGTACAACCCGTACGCCGCAATGACGAAGGAGAAGCGCAACACAGCAGATAGCGGTTTTTAACGGTTTGTTAGGAGAGATCATGAGCTTTATTCAGGCACACGGATTGGCCAAACGATACGGCCAAGGCGAGACTGCGGTTTGGGCGGTTAAGGATCTGTATCTCCGCATGGAGCGAGGTGAATTCGTCGCCTTCATGGGCGAGTCCGGATCCGGTAAATCATCGCTGTTGTCCTTAATGGGGGGATTGAACACCCCCACACACGGGAGCTACCATGTGGACGGCATCGATGTCTATTCACTGAAACCCAATGAGAGAGCGGACTTCCGGAGGCAGTCCCTGGGAATCGTATTCCAGAGTTTTCACTTGATTCCGTACCTTACAGTAATCGAGAATATTCTGCTTCCTTTGGCCGCCTCCCCTCTCCGTTCCACCAAGAAACGAACCAAGGCGGGAGAAGCGTTGGAACGGGTGGGACTACGGGGCAAGAATAGACGGCTGCCCAGCCAGATTTCCGGAGGGGAACAGGAACGGGTGGCCATCGCCCGGGCTATCGTGAACGATCCTCCCATTCTCCTTGCGGATGAACCCACGGGCAACCTGGACTCCAAGACCGGCCGGGAGATCATGAACTTGTTCCAGGAGTTGAACGCCTCCGGGGTCACCATCGCCATGGTGACTCACAACCCTGAGGCAGCCGGCTACGCCCGGCGCACGTTTCGGATGACGGACGGCCTACTGGCGGAAGAATCCGAAAGCATAGCAGTCGTTGATAAACACTATTGCGAGCTGATAGGGAACCCGGCCACAGCCGCTGGATAACCTCCTTTACTCCGACCGGCGGCGTTTCTCCCGCGGCTGGTCGGAGAGTATCCGGCCTCCACTAACTTCGCTGGAATACATGGGTGCCGCAGGTCTCGGTAAATCGGACTTTCGGTAATTCCAACAATAACACACTAAACCTGTTCATGGCCCATGCGAAATCGACCATGGGTTAAAAAGCTTCCAAAGATCTACTGTATGTCTACCTCAAGAGACTTCTCATGGCAGCGAGATAAGCTGGATAAAGCGGACGCCGAATGCGCCAATCAGGTTCAGCAGGAGAGCTCAGGATGGGGAGAATACCGAATGACCGCTACTCGAAGGGGTTTCGGGAAGAGGCATTAAAGATGGTTACGGAGGGGATGTGTTCGGCCTACGAGGCGTCCCGGCGGCCTGGGTTGCCCACAGTTTGATATGTTCCGCTTCAATCCATAGCCACAAGCTCGACCAGCGTCCGGAAATGAGCGGGGTCAAACTTCCCTGCCTGAGTTTCCTTCTTGACCGCACTGAGTGCGCGAAAAGGACTCATTCCCCGGCCCAGGGGGCGACTTTCCGTTGTGAGCCGTTCGTATCGGTCCAACAGACCCACAATCTGACCTGACAAGCTGAACCGTCTCAACCCCAGCGGATATCCTGTTCCGTCCAACCGTTCGTGGTGATGAAGAACCGCGCCGACAATGAGTTCATCGGCTGCATATTTTTTCCCCATATCCTTCAAAATATCCCATCCGTGGTTCACGTGCGTCTTGAACACGAACTGCTCTTGAGGAGTCAGTCGGCCCTTGGCTTCCAAGATCTCCGGAGAAAGCTTGACCATGCCTATGTCATGGAGGAGGGCGCCCAAGGCCCATCTCCTGTCCACGCGCGCGGCTTCCGCCTCCATTTGATCCCTGTTGGCGATCACTTCCTTGGGAACGACGATTTCCTTGAACATCCTCCCCCGCTCTCCCCCGCGGTATCTCAAGGTAAGCAGCATCACATTGACCGAATGAGCCGTGGTGGACCAATCCTTTACCATTACACGGTGCAGCATCCTCAATATGTCTTCCGAGTGATCCAGATCAAGAAGGGCCACATAGTGGTCCACCAACTCCTGGAGACGTTTCAATCCGGAAGGATCCACGAGGATCTCACCACTCTCGGACATCCGGGTCGCAAGAAATTCATTCACCAGTTGGATGGTGGTTTCCTTGATCACGAGCGATTTCTGTGCGTCAAAAGGTCCATTAAGGTATTCCGCCAAGCGTTTCTGCATCTCCTTGCTACGCTTCCTGTGATCTTCCAGGTCCACGTACACCTTGATCCCACGCTTCATGAGGGCGGAAACCGCGGACGGCGAATATTCCTCTCCACGCGCCAGGAAACGGACCACATGGTTACCCTTGGGATGGATAATATACACGGGAAAATCGTTGTAGAAATTGATGAGGCTCGGCTGAATCTCGATGTATCTCAGATTGGATGAACTCATAATGGGTTCCATGCATCACGAAATTCGAATGAATCGCGGTTTCGTTTCCCGAAAAAAGCAGACATCGTTCCCAAGCTTCCTTCCTCCGAAAAGCCGACATCGGATCCATGCGCGTTTCAACCCACGGTGCATGCTCTCCGACAGACACCCCACCCACTGGCCCGATACGACATCCCCCTTCAGGAGTTGCATAACGGCTCGTCGATAAACACTATTGCCGGCAGGCCGGCGCACAACGATTAGATTCAAGCGGCGCCTTCGTCGCGGTGAACCTTAAGGAATGAGGCTACCCATGGTACGCCGCAATGACGCCTTTCTGCGTGGGACACACAGGCGGAAAGCATGAAGCCCAACGCGGCAGACGACGTTTTTCAACGGCCTTATAAACCGCTCCCCAAATTCCGTATCGTGTAATAAGGCCCTAAACTGAAGTTCATTTTACCCGGTTCGCATCTTTTAAGGCCAACCGCGGATGGGAAAACATCATGGAAACGATGAGGCTTCCCTGGGTTCAGTAGACGCCGACCTCACAGCCGGCGGCGATAGTCTTGCCCAACTCTTCACACCGCAAAAGGGCGTCCGTATCCACCTCACCCCGGACAACCACCGCTTCATACACCTTCTTGAAAGGATACCCGCTGCAGATGCGTTCCATGGCGGTCAGCGCCCCCATGCCGTCGTTTCCCGCGCTGATGAACGCCACGTAAGGTTTTCGAACCACTTTTTCCCTGCCCCGCGCCGCTTCATAGGTTCGATCAAAGAAATCCTTGATCATACCGGCCATGTAACCGAAATATTCCGGTGATCCCAAGGCCAGCCCGTCACACGAAATCAGATCCTCCACCCCGGCTTCCGCCGCCGGTTTGAGGATCGCCCTTACTCCTTCGATGGAGGCGGCTCCCCCGGCCACGGCTTGCGCCATTTTACGAGTGTTGCCTCCCTGGGAGTGGTACACCACCAACACAGTCACCATGAATTTCTCCCTCGCCTGCTCTCGGATGCCGTCCGTCCTGCCCCGTCAGGATGAGGGGGGCGCACATGCACTCCGGTCCGCCCTCAAGAAAAAACCCGTGCCGACTTCCCTCGGCGGATAGAATGGATCCGAACAAGCGCTTCCTGACAGCGCACTAAGGATGAACCAATGCCGACGCCTCCCCTTGAAGCAACTGCCAGGCCTCCGTCACATGCTCTCTGCGAGTCTGAACCTGCCCGATGGAAACTCTCAGGCAATATCGCTCCGAAAGCTTTGTATGGGTGAGATAGATGCGGCCCGAAGCATTCACTTTGTCCAGAAGCTTCTTGTTCCATGCCTCCAACCGGGATTCGGGAACGGACGCTCCCTTGGATCGGAACGGATTGAACCGGAAGCACACGGTATTCAAAGGGACCGGAGCCATGAGTTCGAAAAGGGGACTCTTTTGCACCCAGTTCGAAAACTCTTGGGCCATGGCCAAATGATCCCTGAGGCGGGTTCTCAGACCCTGCAAGCCGTAATAGCGCAACACAAACCAGAGTTTCAGAGCCCGAAAACGGCGCCCCAACTGGATCCCCCAATCCCGGTAGTTGGTCACCACGCGATCCATATCCGTCTTCAAGTATTCCGGGAGGATCGAAAACGTCCCCGTAAGAATGTCCGGATGACGGGTAAAAAACGCCGAGCAATCGAAATTCGTAAACAGCCATTTATGCGGATTGAATACCAAGGAATCAGCGGACTCGACCCCGTCGAGAATAGGACGTATTTCCGGAAGCAGAGCGGCGCTCCCGGCCAGTGCCGCATCCACATGAAACCAAAGGTTATGTCTACGAGCAATCTCTCCGACGGATTTCAGGGGATCAATCGCCGTTGAGGATGTGGTGCCAACCGTACCCACCACGCAACACGGAACGAAACCTTTCTCCAAATCTCGATGGATGCGCCGCTCCAGTTCCATGGGATTCATGGCGTAGGCGCCATCGACGGCTATGGTGACGAGATTTCGACTTCCGAACCCGGCGATCTTAACGCCTTTTTCAACGGACGAATGGCTTTCTCTGGACGTATATATCCTCAAGGGCTTCTCCCCGGACCACCCTCCGGGGCCCTCTGTATTGGTTCTGAACCGGGTGCAGCGTTCCCGTGCACATAAGAGGGCACACAACGTGGAAGTGGACGCCGTATCCTGGATAACCCCTCGAAACCCTTCAGGTAGTTGGAGCGCCTGTCTGAACCAGTCCATGACCACTTCCTCGAGTTCCGTGGCCGCCGGAGAGGTTTGCCACAGCATGGCGTTCACCCCCAGACCGGCGGAAAGCAATTCCGCCAGGATCGAGGGTCCGCTGTGATTCGCCGGAAAATATGCGAAGAATCGGGGATGATTCCAGTGAGTGATCCCGGGCAGAAGGATCTCTTCAAAATCGCGCAGGATCCGATCCATGCTTTCTCCGGCTTCAGGAGGGTTTTGAGGAAGCCGGTTGCGGATGTCCCCGGGCGCACTTGTGGAAAGCACTGGATACTTCTCCACGTCTCTCAAGTAATCCGCTACCCAGTCCACAGCAAGATAACCGTATTTGCGAAACGTTTCAGAATCCATGGCGAGGTTCTCCTTTATCGTTGAAAAACGCGATCTGCGGTCACGCCGACGGCCTAAGGCTTCGTCCTTTCCGCCTGTGTGTCTCACGCAGACAGGCGTCATTGCGGCGTATCGTATCTTCGCCTCATTCCTCCGGATTCGGCCGCCTTGCATCTCATCGTTTTGCACCAGTCCGCCCGCAATACGATGCGTCGACAGACTGTTAAAAGATAAACAAACTTCCGGGAGGTCCAGTGGATGAAGGAGGCGACATCTTTTGCCGCTCCGCTACATTGCCGATTCCCCGTCGCCTTGATCCGCCAAGGGTTTCGCTTCAATGACCCGCATGCGTTTCCATTTGCCCTGTACATATCTCCATCTGAACACCAGGGAGATCACGCACAGGTACAGAGCCATGGACAGCCATGGAATCATGAGTCCCGCATGGAATACTTCCACCGCCAGGAAAGCGGGCGCCACCATCAAGCCGGTCGAAAGAACTGCAAACATCCACATGACAAATCTGGTGTCACCGGCGCCTTCTATGGCGCCCGCATATACCAACGTGATGCCGTCGAAGATGCAGTACACGGCGACTATTTTGAGTAGCACGACACCGAGTCCGTGAATGGCCCTCACATCACAAGCCTCATGGTCCGCCGATGCAAAAAGGTACAGAAGAAGATCCGGCGCCAGCAGAAACACCAAGGCCACCAGCACCATGTAGGATATCGTGATATGCAGGGTGCTGGTGGTGGCCTCCTCTGCAGCATCCGGACGGTTGTTCCCGATGGCTTGTCCCACCAATATGGCGATCCCCATTGTGAATCCAAGCATAGGCAGGAACGCCAATGTGTTGATGGTCAGCACGATGTTCGTGGCCGCAAGCTCTATAGTCCCGATCCGGCCCACAATAAACACGAAAAAGGTGAATGCGAAGATCTCGATGAAAAATCGCACTCCGTTGGGTAGTCCGTATTTCATCAGGCGCCCGAACAGATCGACGTCGAATTTCCGGTTGCTCTTCACGCGAAACCGCTCTTCATGAGCGTCCGAAAAAACCAGCCAGGCATAACAGACCGTCATGGTCGCATACGCCGTCACGGTGGCAATGCCGGCCCCCAGAATACCCAATTCCGGAAAGAACCCTATCCCGTAAATCAGCGCATAATCCAGGGGAATATTCACACAGGCCCCCAGCACGTTTACCATCATGACAGTGCGGGTCATACCCCGGCCTGAGAAGAAACAGGCCAGAGTCCATTCCACCAGGGAAAAGCCGCTGCCCCATATCAGGATGCGAAAGTAGACGATTTCTAATTCACGGACCTCGACAGGATGACCCACGAGGTTAAACAGAGGCTCCGCAATCCAGGCGGCGGATGCGAGAAGCATTCCGGCGGCCACGGAAAAATAGAGGCCTTGCCACAAAGCCGCACCCACTCGCTCCTGGTCTTGCGATCCGGTGTACTGGGCCACGAACACGTTTACATAACCGGCTACGCCCATGAAGAACGCGATAAGTGTAAACGCCGCAATACCCGCCGGCATTGCGGCTGCAATGGCTTCCATCGAGTAATTGGCCAGGAAGACACGGTCCGTGAAATACATGAGAGTCACCGAGGACATGCTGGCCACAAGCGGCAAGCTCACTTTGAGCACGTCCCGGTAGCCGTTGGGTATGCCCCAGCGGTTTCGAATCGATTCTTTCAGACGGATTTCAGGAAGACGGCGCATGTTCGGACAACCCGAGGCTTAGGATCCGGCGGCAGGCCGGCTGATCGTAATCCCGGGCAAGGTGCGGGTCCTGAGAGATGAGGCGTGTATGGAGTTCGCCCCAATGACGAAGGAAAGAACGCAACGTTGCGGATCACGTTTTCAGGATGCCGGCCGAAACCATTTATTCCGGCTCGACCGGAGGGCTCTCACCATCACTTTGGGATGGAAAGGACAATAAGACCACCTCAACGAAATAGAGCCCGGTGAAATTCGGCCACACGGGGGGTATTGATCCAAGGGGCCGAGCGGACGACTTCTGCCGCCCCATCGGGAGCCTACCCACCGGCCTCACGCCCCGGCTGCAAAGGCCTCTTCCACAACAGGCCCCTTTTTCACCTCCGGAGTAACCGGCCACACCAGCCCGTTGCTAAATCGTATTGCAGGCAGGCCGGTGCGAAACGATGAGATGCAAGGCGCGCGAATCCTGAGGAATGAGGCGTACCTACAGTACGCCGCAATGACGCCTGTCTGCGTGAGACGCACAGGCAGACAGGATGAAGCGCAACACAACGGTTTGCGTTTTTTAACGGCCTGATACGCCTTCCCGAAACACGTCGCCTACATGACATCCCGCTCGCTGGCTTCGATGGCGCGGTCGATTTCCGCCTTCAACTGTGGAGGCAGACCCTCGATATCCACACTCAAGAACCCCCGAACGATGGTGGAAGTGGCCTCCTCCTCGTCCAGTCCCCTGGACATGAGATAGAAGATCTCCTCCTGCGCGATTTTTCCCACCGCGGCTTCGTGGGACATCTCCACACCATCCACGTGTCCCTCCAGTTCCGGAATGGCGTGGATCAGGCCCCCTTTCAACAGGAGCCCTTTGCACTCGAGATGCGCCCTCACATCGGGCGCTTCCCCGATCATATGTCCCCGAGCAATGATCTTGCCGCCGTTGCTGATGGCTCGAGCCACGATTTCGGCCCGGTTGCCCGCGCTTCGCAAGAAAATCCGGCCTCCGAGGTCGTATTCCGAGCCGGGGCTCCCCACGATGATACTGTAAAACCGCGCCACAGCGTTCTCCCCTACCAGGTGGGTCGTAGGATACATCTGAAGTGAAGTCACAGGTTGCATGCAGATATAGTTGTTCAGAAAGAGTCCGCCCTCTTCCACCTGGGCCACCGACCTGGGACGCACTACCATGTTTTCGGCCCAGTTATGGATCATGGTAAAGCTCAGGCGGGCGTTTCTTTTCACAAAGAATTCGGAAATACCGATATGAATGCCGCGCTTCACGTGGGGGGAGGTCGAGCATCCTGTGATGATATGCAGTTCGGAATCTTCCTCCGCGATCACGATGTTATGGACATTCTGCTGCAATCCATCCTTGTCCATATAAAGACAGGCCTGGATGGGATACACCGAGCGGCTTCCAGGCAAGGATCGAATCACATACCCGTCGTGAAGATCCAACTCCGCAGCAGCCGTGTACTTATCCGAATCCACGGAAGCCAGCTTCCAGTAATAGTCCCGGATCCAGTCATGTTCTTCCAAGGCCTTGAGAATAGGAAACACCTCGATCCCCGGCTGTTTGCTCTTGCAGTGAATGACCGCCGTATCCTTTTGAAAAAAGGTTCCGGCCCGTTCCTTCTCGGTGAGATCCAACCCCGCCATAACGAGACGGCGTTTTTCATCGGGAGGAAGCTCTTGCAGAGCCTTGTCGCTGAGGGGCTCGTGTTGGACCCTGGAGCTGTCGTAACGGCTCAGATCGATATTCGGACCCAGGGCGGCTTCTTTCCCTACGGCCTTGAGCGCCCGCTCCTTCAGTTCCTGTCGATCGTACATCGCACACATTCCTCATATCCCACTTCTTCGATGCAGTGGAGAATTTCGCGTGGATTGTTGGAACAGCTCAAGACTCCGCCGTACAGCACCTGTCCCATATCTGCGGCAACATAGTCCAAGATGTACCCTGTATGCGTGATGATCAGTCCCATCTTAACGCGTTCCGACTTCATTTCCCGGACGCTCTTCTTCTCGGAGAGACTGAAATTCTTCTGGAGCAGTTCGGCTATGGTTTCCCCCACCAGAGCGATGTTCTCGAGATCCACTCCGGACTCGGGCTCGTCGAACAACATTAAATCAGGATTCTGAGACAAAAGCTGCAACAACTCGGACCGTTTGATCTCCCCACCGGAAAAGCCCGCATTCACATCCCTGTCCAAGAAATCCTGAAAATTCACGCGATAGGCCAGATCTTCGGAGTTGGAATCTCCTGTCCCCTTTGCGCACATCCGCACCAGTTGTCGGATCTTCAAACCATGTATCGTTGGAGGTCTCTGATACGCCATACCTATACCCAAGCGGGCCCGTTCGTGAATGGGCTTGTGGGTTATGTCCACTCCCTTGAATTGAATCCTGCCTTCCATCACCTTGTACTGCGGATACCCCATGATCGTCATGAGCAAGGAGGTCTTTCCCGAGCCGTTGGGTCCGAAGAGGACGTGTGTCTCCCCCGGTTTGATCTCGAGATCGATGTGCTTCAGAATGGGTTTCCCGCCCAATTCCACCCGCAAATCTTCAATGACAAGCATTGCCGTTCTCCTGGGTTTCAAATGGAGCCCGCCTTTGACCCCTTCCGGTGTAAACGGAAAGGGCTTCCTGCGCCTATTCTCCGATGATCTTGACCAACACCCGCTTCTTCCGGCGCCCGTCGAATTCTCCGTAGAAAATCCGCTCCCACGTACCTAAATCCAACTTGCCCTGGGTCACCGCCACCACTGCTTCCCGGCCCATGATCTGCCGTTTCAGATGGGCGTCGCCATTATCTTCACCGGTAAGATTGTGCTCGTATTGGCTTACCGGCTCGTGGGGAGCCAGCTTTTCCAGGAAACCTTCGAAATCGGAATGAAGGCCTGGCTCGTTGTCGTTGATGAACACCGATGCCGTGATGTGCATAGCGTTGACCAGACACAGACCTTCCTGGATTTCGGACTCGTACAGGCATTCCTGAACCTGGGGCGTAATGTGCACAAATCCCCGTCGGGTGGGTACTTCAAACCACAATTCCTTCCGATACGACTTCATCCAGCCCCCCCATTTGTCAGATTTAAAGTCCCAGTTCAGGAAACGCCATTTGTGTTTAGAGGTCAAGCCCTTTATGGATGGGCAATTCGGTCGGTGTCCGGCCGGATCCGGGTGAATGCCCGCGTTTCCCTCTCCGAGACCTGCTCCGGGTGGAGAAGATCAACAGTCTCTGTCTGAAAGGGGGAAACAACCGTCTGGGAATAGACGCGGCTATGCGTGAGACGAAGCGCAAGCACTTGGGACTGTGATTGTGCACGTGGGGGTGGGGCAGTTGCACGTACGTATCAAGAACCGGCTATGGCCATCCGTAGCGCGGGGTAATGAATAGAATCTACAACGTTTCGGTTTCGGCGGCGGCAAGCCGTCCGCTGAAACCGATGTTGGATGACCGTTTCTTCACCGCCCTGTTGGAAACTCTCGAAGACGTTTACGCTGCGGTCAGGCGAGGTCGAAACGGTCCAGGTTCATGACTTTGTTCCACGCCATTACAAAGTCGTGCAGGAACTTCTCTTGGGAGTCCGCACATCCGTAAACTTCCGCCAAGGCCCGGAGTTGGGAGTTCGAACCGAAGATGAGATCGACACGGGTGCCGGTCCACTTGAGTTCGCCCGTTACGCGATCCCGCCCCTCGAACAAGGCGTCGTCTTCCGCGGTTGCCTTCCATGTCGTGTTCATGGTCAGCAGATTCACGAAGAAGTCATTGGTGAGCGCCTCAGGCCGCTTGGTAAAAACACCATGCCGGGACTGTCCGACGTTGGCATTCAGGACTCGCATACCGCCCACGAGAACGGTCATCTCGGGAGCGGTCAATGTCATCAACTGCGCCTTGTCAAGCAACAACTCTTCGGCCGGCACGGAATAGCGCATCTTCTGGTAGTTGCGGAAGCCGTCCGCCTTTGGTTCGAGCACGGCGAAGGAGGCCGCATCAGTCTGCTCCTGCGAAGCGTCCATGCGTCCCGGCATGAAGGGAACGGTCACATCGTAGCCGGCATTCCTCGCAGCCTGCTCGACGCCCGCGCAACCGGCCAAAACGATCAGGTCAGCCAGTGATACCTTCTTGCCGCCGGACTGCGCGCTGTTGAAGGCGCTTTGGATGCTCTCCAGGGTCTTGAGCACTTTGGCCAGCCGGGCAGGCTGGTTGACTTCCCAATCTTTCTGGGGCGCGAGACGAATGCGGGCGCCGTTGGCGCCGCCGCGCTTGTCGGAGCCGCGGAATGTGGACGCCGACGCCCAGGCGGTGGAAACCAGCTCCGGCACAGACAGGCCTGAAGCCAGGATCTTGACTTTGAGGGAGGCGATGTCCTCTGCATCGATCAGTTTGTGATTGACGGCGGGGATGGGGTCTTGCCAGATGAGCTCTTCGGCCGGCACCTCCGGGCCGAGATAGCGCGGGCGGGGACCCATGTCGCGGTGGGTCAGCTTGAACCACGCTCGGGCGAAGGCGTCCGCGAATTCCTCGGGGTTCTCCCGGTAGCGCCGCGCGATGGGTTCGTAGATGGGGTCGTAACGAAGGGACAGGTCCGCCGTGGTCATCATCGGCCGGTGCTTCTTCGATGGGTCGTGCGCGTCAACCACCATGTCCTCTTCGGCCACATCCTTGGCCAGCCACTGGTATGCACCGGCCGGACTCTTGACCAGTTCCCACTCGTATCTGAACAGCACGTTCAGATAGCCCATATCCCATTTGGTCGGGTTCGGCTTCCAGGCGCCTTCGATGCCGCTGGAGATAGTGTCGCCGCCTTTGCCGCTGCCGAAACTGCTCTTCCAGCCGAGGCCCTGCTCTTCGATGCCGGCGGCTTCGGGCTCCGGACCGACATGGGAGGCATCGCCGGCGCCATGGCATTTGCCGAACGTATGCCCGCCCGCTACGAGGGCGACGGTCTCTTCGTCGTTCATCGCCATACGCGCGAACGTTTCGCGAACGTCGCGGCCCGACGCCACCGGGTCCGGATTACCGTTCGGCCCTTCCGGGTTCACGTAAATCAGACCCATCTGCACGGCGGCGAGAGGATTCTCGAGTTCCCGGTCACCGGAGTAGCGCTGGTCGCCAAGCCACTCGGTCTCAGTCCCCCAATAGATATCCTCTTCAGGCTCCCAAACGTCCTCGCGCCCGCCGCCGAACCCGAAGGTCTTAAACCCCATGGACTCCAGCGCGCAGTTGCCGGCGAGGATCATGAGGTCGGCCCAGGAGATCATGCCGCCGTATTTCTGCTTGATCGGCCAGAGTAACCGACGCGCCTTGTCGAGGTTAACATTGTCCGGCCAGCTGTTGAGGGGCGCAAAGCGTTGGGTTCCGGACCCCGCCCCCCCGCGGCCGTCGCCCATGCGGTATGTGCCTGCGCTGTGCCACGCCATTCGGATGAAGAGCCCCCCGTAGTGACCGTAGTCGGCCGGCCACCAGTCCTGCGAGTCGGTCATCAGCGCATAGAGGTCCTTTTTCACGGCCTCCAAGTCGAGCTTCTTGAATTCCTCCGCGTAGTTAAACTGCTCCCCCATCGGATTGGACATGGAAGAGTTCTGGTGTAGAATTCTCAGATTTAACTGATTCGGCCACCAGTCCCGGTTCGACGTTCCTCTGCGGGCCATCTGCTTGTCGTCCTTGCCCGTTACCGGACATTTGCTGTTTTCACTCATACCGTTTACTCCTCTTATTGGGTTGTTTTTCAATAGGTTTATGGAGTTGTACTCCTGTAAGCCGCTAAATCCGGAAGAATTCCGGATCCCTAATCAAGAAGATTTGATGAAAAAGCCATTAGCGCCCACCGAAAGGCGCGCGTACTTCCGAGTTTGTGATGCTTACTGAACATGACTAAAGGATCCGCAGTCTGAAGAAACGGGCTGATAGCAGCCGGTTGAAAAAAAGCATTTCGGACAGGCTGTTCAAAAACGATGAGATGCAAGGGGCGCAAATCCTGAGGAACGAGGCGTGAACCCGTACGCTGCAATGACGAAGGATGAAGCGCAATATAGCAGATCGCGTTTTTCAACAGCCTGATAGGGAGACGGAAGTCTTGATCGGGTAACGGACTGCGGCCGAACCCGGTCAAACCGCATTGACCATCACCGACTGGAATTCCGAATGCGGTGACCGGTTTCTTCTTCCCGTGTCCCACGATTTTCTTCCTATGGGTAGACTTGGGTTGGATGGACGGAGAAGTGGCCGCATACCGGCGTAGGCCGTCCATTCAAAACTCCGGTTCTTTACAAATAATTCTTCTCCATAGTCGCCCAAAAAAAATTGCCGGCATTCATCCTGTTCCTTGACACTCGGGACACAGGCCGAAAAAATCCAGACGATGAAACAGCACCTTGAATCCCGTCCTGTGGGTGACCTCCTCCGTCAGGTCCGTCAGTCGATGAAGATCCGGGTCCAGGATTTTCTTGCACCGAGTACAGATAATGTGAGGGTGGGCATAGGGTTTCGCGCCGTCGTAACGATTGCTCCCGTCCGGAAAACCCAGTTCGAGCACCTCGTTCAGCTCTTTAAGCAGCGTTATGGTCTTGTAGATGGTAGCCAGGCTCGTGGTGGGGAACCTGGATTTGACGCGCTCATAAACCTGTTCGACGCTGGGATGCCCTTTCCCGGATGCCAGGACCTCAATTACCGCAAGCCGCTGGGGCGTGATCCGAAACCGACGCTCCTTCAGTTTGTCCAGCATTTCCAGTACACGCTTTTGAGTTTTGGTCATGAGATTCGCATGTCAATTCGACTGAGATTTCAAACTCCAGGTTCCGGATTGGGAAACTCTGTCTCTTATAATACATGGTATCTGTTTGATGTCAAACCTCCCGAGCTGCAAAAAAGAAAGCTCCATTTGAACCAACTTTCTGAAGGCGGGCAGAGGGATTTTTGCAGCGGATACAACGGTTGCCCATCGGTCTTGCGGAGGGAGAAGAAAGCGGAGTGGTCCACCCTGGAACCCGTTGGCAAGCAGGACTGTGGCCGGCTGGTGAGAAACGATCGGATGCAAATACACCGTTGGCGAACAACAAGTCGCGTTTTCGGCGACCGGCTAATCGCCCGTGAGGGAAGCCTCCTTGAACTCTCGAAAGCACGCGGCCTTCTCGAGAGCGAGCAGTAGCGCATTCAAATCGAGTCCATATCTCTCCGCCACCCCGTGTAACGGTTCAAACAGGGCCCGACAACAAATACATTCACCGGCGGCGACGTCGTAAGATTTGAGGACGGCCTCCGTCTCCCGATACCGACTCACCACCTCCAGAACCGTCATGTCGGGTTTGATCCTGCAGGAACCATTTGTCTTCATGGAGATACCCCCAAAACGTCCGATAGCGCTTTAGGAATCCAGCGGATGATCTCGGTCACTTGAGTAGCGGGTGTGGGACGACTGTAGTGGCCTGCAAGTCGGTTAACTCGCGCGGCGGCGACGGCCGCTTCCTCCAGCCGCATCCCCAACGCCGCCAAAGCCGTCACAATGCCGGTGAGCGTATCCCCCGTGCCTCCAATAGCTTCCATGGCTTCTTCGACAGGCTCCTCTACGGTGGCCAGGATGCCTTCACCGCAGGCTATATAATCCTTCCGTCCTTTCACCAGAAGACACCGGGCCGCGTTGCCATCCCGATACGCTTGAGCGATCCGTTCCGGCGCCTCGTCTTCACGGTGAAGTATGAATCCACGTGTGTAAAACGGGTGCGGAGCCGCATCGTCGGACAGAAACGCCAGTTCCCCGATATCCGGAGTGAACAGATCGTACGCTTCGGCCTCCCCGCTCATCTTGGCCGCGTACATGAATCCGGCGTCGGCCACGAGTACGGGCCTCGGACGCATTTCCTCCACAGCGAACAGAACCCGATTATGCCAGTCTACATCGGGTTGAAGATAATGAAAGACGATCACCCCATGACTGCATCGTCCCAGCTCCTCGGCAAGAAACCGGTAGAGTCGGCGACTGCCTTCTCCCAATCCCGTATCCCCCACCAGGTATGCCGCAGGTAGCGGAATCCGCAACATCTCACAGGTTTTGATCGCCGCCGCAAGCAACGCCGGGGTGCCCCTGTGCACCGGAACTGTCCGCCGTTCCAGGACAATCCGATCACCGTCCAGGGCGGCGTCACCCATGACTATGGGCACGTCCGGGTCCGGAATGGTCCCTACGACGGCAAGGCGCATTTTCGCCTCATTTCCTCGTAGGCCAATTGCAGCGCATACGCGCACAATGTGTGCCCGATTTCCCGCGGACTGGGACTTTCCGCCAAAGTCTTTCCCACCATCTTCTCCGCAAGGTACGGAACATCGGGACAGCCCCCTCCCGAAATGTTCACGATCGTTTGCGTAACACTGTCGATGGTGATCTTCATGTTGGCGGCCCGGACCATGAGGTAGGAACCGAAATCTTTGACCCGGAACAAGTCCACGGGCTCCAGTAGAGGGCCCTTGACGGGAACCGCCTTCAAAGGCGGCGCCCCCTTGCTCTCCAGCAGACGAAGGATGTTCAACTGTTCCATCAGGGGGAACTCGATTACCAGATCGCACCCCTGGCGCAATTCGGGAGGCGGACCCATGACCCGGACTTTCCAGCCTTGAGAATTGAGGACGTTCTCCGCCCGGATTACTTCACTGGTGTTTTCAAATACAAGGATTCCTCGGTCCGCGGAACTCCCCTGCGGAGAGAGATCCTCCTTTTTCTTCTTCAAGGAACGAAGAAAACGCACTTCAATTTCTCACGATGCCGATCCGATAGCCGCTACCCTCGGGTTCGACATACTCGACCCGCCATCCCTGGCTTTCAACGGCTCGACTGACATTCTCACGGGAAGTATCCGTATCCACAATGACACAGAGTTGCCCTTTGCCTAGCTTCCGGATTTCTTCCAGCGTCAGGATCACCGGTTGAGGACAGGACAGTCCCCGGGCATCCACGGTATGACTCATCGTATTCCCTCCCTATCTGCTTGCTGAAAACAGGCCTGGCGGCAGTCTCCCCAAAAGCGTTCACTCCCAAGGTTCAAAGACGCCTGCTCGTGGACTGCGGTGGTATGCCTCATGGAGCAGGGCGGAAACGCCGTACCCCAATTGCATCCTCAAACCCGCTAAACAGATTTGGGTCGCATGGTGAACCCAATAAACAGGCACACCGCCAGCCCGATAAACACCGCAGCAATCCCGTATGGGCCTACCCCGGCGGGTGAACTGGCTGTTTGAAAATTATGCGCAAATCCCGCGCCCACAATCATCCCAAACACAAATACCGCGGCATCGCCGTCGCCTTCGCCGGCCAGAAACAACTGACGTCCAGGGCACCCGCCACCCAGGGCGAATGCAAGACCCGCCACCAGCATGCCAGCGAAGTTCCACACGTGCATGGTATGGGCCACGGGTTGGTTCTCAAATCCGGGACGGAATTGACCCAACACCAGATTCATCAGAAAGGCGAAGACCAAGAGGGTCCCCAACCCGAGAAACAAATGGGTCTGACGGAACAGAATGAGATCCCGGATGGCGCCCATGGTGCAGAACCGGCTTCTTTGCGCCAGAAACCCAACGGCAAGGCCGATTACCAAGGATACCGCGAGAGGCGCATGCATGGCTCCGGGACCCTTTTCACTGTAAAACAGGATACCGCTTTGGGGACTTCCTTGAACTTGCGGAAAAATCAACGTAAGAATGAGGAACCCGATCATGGTCAAAGGAAGAAGCCACCCCACCGAAGCATACGTCGGACTCGTCCTGCCCAGGTTATACCCTTTCTTTAGAAAGATAGCTCCGATCCAGACACCGGCGACCAAACCGGCGATTCCCAGGATGGCGTTGGCGTCACCGCCTGCAAGCCTCAGGAGAGCTCTCCAGGGACACCCCAGGAACACCAGGGCGCCGATCATGGCAAAGGCGCCCAGGAAAAATCGCACGATGGGAGCGGACCCCGCTCTGGGTCGAAATTCCTTGAACAGATACGCCGCAATGAGGGCTCCCAGAACGAAGCCGATGATTTCGGGCCTCATATACTGGACCACGGCGGCGCGGTGGAGTCCCACGGCGCCCGCTATGTCCCGTTCCATGCAGGCCACGCAGATCCCCATATTGCCCGGGTTTCCCCAATTCTGAAGAAGAGAGGCGAATATGCCTATGAAGGCGCCCACGCTTATGATGCCCCATTTACCCGCAAAGAAATGCTTCACCCAGTCCATGCCTTCCTCCTCTTCGCACTCAGGAACATCCTGCGGTCGAGTTCATGTGTTCACTGTTTGCACCTCTATCAGGTCGTTGAAAAACCGCATTCCGGGCAGGCTGGTGAAAAACGGGATCCGCCGTGTTGCGCTTCATCCTTTCTGCCTGTGCGTCTCACGCAGACAGGCGTCGTTGCGGAGTACTCTTGTACGCCTCATTCCTGAGGATTCGTGCGCCTTGTATCTCAGCGTTTTTCACCCGCCTGCTATCCAGTAATCTAAAGGCCTTTCTCCACCCTATTCTGGACCCTATTCTGGAACGGGTTGATACCATATGTTTTATCGATATAGCAAATCGGATATATTGATATTAGGGGGCGCCATCCATGTGTTACGCCGATAGGAGAGCAGCGACACGAGGGTTCCGGGAACGGATACCCTGCAGGTGGAAGGCGATCGGCGGGTATTTGGCGTCTCGGTTCAATGGAGGGAAGGATGGAGAAATCCGGACTGAGCCTCTCTAAACATTGGGGTTGGGTTTCGCGGTCCAATGAAATCCAACGTCGGAACGGCTTCGGTTGACAAACCGGTATCCAGTTTATACACGTGAACAGAATGTGGTTCGTCTGGCCGCGTCAAGGGAGACAAACCGTTCCACGCATGTTCGACTCCCGAATCCCCCCGGATGACCGGCTTCGAAAATGCATGCGACAACCACTAGAAAATTAAGGAGGGATTGCCATTCGGTTCGTAACGACGTTGATTTTGGCCCTTGTCTTCTGCACCTCGGCTTTTGCAGAAACTTACGTAATCCGTGTGGGCAAGGCGAACATCCGCCATGGACCCGGGTCACAGTTCCCAGTGGCATGGCAGGTGGGAAAAGGGTTCGTACTGAAGAAGATTGCGGAGGAAGGGGAGTGGCTCCAAGTCCGGGACATGGAAGGCGACGGCGGCTGGGTCCATGTCAGCGTGGTCCGCAAGAGACCCGTGGTAGTGGTAACATCGGAAACAGCCAACATCCGGCTCGGACCTGGAACCAATCATGGGCTGTCGTTCAAAGCGGTTCAAGGGGTGGTTCTGGACTATCTCGGCCGGACCGGAGACTGGCTCAAGGTCAGTTACAGCGGAGAGGGCGCCGGCTGGATTCATCAGTCCCTGGTCTGGGGAGCCCCTTGACAGGCCTTCGAGTTGCTCGCAAACGGGAAATCAGCATCCCGACTTTCCGTTTAGCGGAGACGAGAGCATCGGAGCCGCCGGGCGATGCTTCCGGCATTCCCATTCCCGCACGATGGACCGCTATCCTTCCACGGGCGGCCTCCCTATGCTGAAGTAAGTGAATCCCATCTGCTTCATGAGCGCGGGATCGTATTGGTTTCGCCCGTCGAAAATCACAGGTTCGCGGAGCAACCTCTTCATCCGGGAAAAGTCGGGATTCCGGAACTGGAACCATTCGGTCAGGAGGACCAGGCAGTCGGCGCCTTCAAGAGCCCGGTATTCGCCTTCTTCGAACGAAAGCAGCGGGTGGTCGTCCAACACATTCCGCGCCTGAGCCAAGGCTTCAGGGTCAAAGGCGCGCACGGCGGCTCCGGCGGCCAGAAGGCCTTTGATGACCTGGATGGACGGCGCTTCGCGCATGTCGTTGGTTCTGGGCTTGAACGCAAGTCCCCAAACGGCCACCGTTCGCCCGGACAGTCCCCCCCGGCCCTGGTAATAGCCGACTATTTTCTCCGTAAACACCCGTTTTTGTTCGTCGTTCACCTGAGCAACGGCGCGCAGAAGTCGGGGCTGGACATTGTGAGACTCCGCCGTACGGATCAACGCCCTCAGATCCTTGGGAAAACAAGATCCCCCAAACCCCACTCCGGGATACGTAAACTGGTAGCCTATCCTGGGATCCGCACCAATCCCTTTTCGAACCAAGGAGACGTCCGCCCCCACCGCTTCGCAGACTCCAGCGATTTCGTTCATAAACGAGATCCGGGCAGCCAACATGGCATTGGCGGCATACTTGGTCATCTCCGAAGAACGTACATCCATGACCATCATTTTTTCACGACTTCTTGCAAACGGTGCGTATAAGGTCTTCATGAGTTCCGCGGCGCGGGAATGGTCGCATCCCACGATCACCCGGTCCGGCTTCATGAAATCCTGAACGGCATCACCTTCCTTGAGAAACTCGGGGTTGGACACCACGTCGAATTCAATATCGGCGCTCCTGAGATCCAGCCGTTCCTGCACGGTTCGTTTCACCGATTCAGCCGTCCCTACGGGCACGGTGGATTTGATCACCACTATGCCGTACTCGTTCAGGAATTCCCCAATTCCGCAAGCCACTTCCAACACATGCTTCAGGTCGGCGGAACCGTCCTCATCCGCCGGAGTGGGGACCGCGATCATGTGGAACAGAGAAGACCGAACACCCTCTTCCAGATTCAAACTGAATTTGAGCCGACCCGAACTCAGGTTCCTGCGGATGAGGTCTTCCAGGCCTAACTCGAGGATGGGGCTGAAGCCTTCATTGAGAATTCGGATCCGGTCGTCATCCACGCCCGGCTTGCCGACACAGATCACTTCGTTGCCCATTTCGGCCAGACAGGAAGCGGTTACCAGACCCACGTATCCCGGTCCAATGATGCAGACGCGCATGAGATTCCTTCCTCTGAGGATGTGGTTCGATTACCGGGACCGGCGGACGCCGGACAGAAAAGAAAACCGGTCTTGCCTGCCATGCAAGGCTTGCCGGTGGCACATCATTCACTCCGGCAGCAGACTTCTCAGGGTCACATACTTCAGCCCCAAAGATTCGGCTACCTGCGGATGAGTCACGTTTCCCCGCCACAGGTTGACACCCTTGGCCAGTGAGGGATCCGTGCGCACCGCGGAGGCAATCCCCTGGTCCGCCAACTTGAGCCCATACGACAAGGTCGTATTGGTGAGAGCAAAGGTGGATGTACGGGGTACGGCCCCCGGCATGTTAGTCACGCAGTAGTGGAGAACTCCGTACTCCGTAAACGAGGGATGCCGGTGAGACGTGGGTTTCGAGGTCTCGACGCATCCTCCTTGATCGATGGATACGTCTACGATGACACTCCCCGCTTTCATGGACCTGACCATATCGCGAGTGACCAGAGTGGGAGTCAAAGCCCCCGGAACGAGCACCGCACCCACAATCAGGTGTGAATGCCCCACGGCGAACCGGATGTTGTCCTCATGGGAAAACAGCGTGGCGACCTTGTTTCCATACAGGTCGTCCATGGCTTCGAGACGCAACTGATCCACATCGAGAACGTATACGTTCGCACCCATTCCCACGGCGATCTTGACCGCCGCGCTTCCCACGGTGCCCGCCCCCAGGATGGTAACTCTCCCTCGGGTAACACCGGGCGCTCCACCCAGAAGCACGCCCCGTCCTCCCTGGCTCTTTTCCAACAGGTGAGCACCCACTTGCACCGCCATACGACCGGCCACCTCACTCATGGGGATCAAGAGGGGTAACGAACCGTCGGCCTTTTGAATCGTTTCATAAGCCACCCCGATCACTTTCCGTTCCAGGAGCTTGGAAGTCAGTTCGGGCATGGCGGCCAGATGCAGATAGGCATACAAGGTCTGTCCTTGGTTGAGAAGTTCGACCTCCTCCTGAAGGGGTTCCTTAACCTTGACAATCAGTTCCGCTTTTCCGTAGATTTCCTCGGCTGAGGAAACCATTTCTCCGCCGACTGCCTCGTATTCTTCATCCGAAATCAGACAACCCGCCCCCGCTCCGCGTTGCAGGATCACTCGGTGACCGTGCCTGCGGAACGCCCGTACGCCCGCCGGAACCAGCCCCACCCGATATTCGTCTTCCTTGATCTCCTTAGGCACCCCGACGATCACACCCACCTCCTATTCACAAAGCGGATCCGCTCGTGCGCGACTCCTGGATCGGTTCTCTGTCCAACTTGACGATCTTACCCTCGACCCAGATCTCTCGAGGGTCCCCCTCCAGTACGGAACCCCGATGATCCAGATGCACGGAAAAAAGGTACGCGTTTTCCCTCAAGGCAGGGGTAAGCAATGGGAGGCAGTGGTCCCGGAACACATCGATGTCGATGGTATTGGAAACCTCGCATCCATCCGCGCGATCATCCAAGAAGGAAGCGACATACGGATGGTTCGGGCGGCGGTTTCGGGAGACCTTTCGGTTCATATGAGCGACCACATCCAGGCCGCACGCTTCAACGCTCCCCAACAGGCGGATGAAACGCACCTCCGAATATCGGTTTCGGCTCAGGGCCTTGTAGTGCATGCATCCCCATTCATCGAACCGGATTTCTTTATAATTTTTCCCCAAGTTCCACGCACTGTGCCGCAGGTTGTGCGCCACGGCCACATCGTGAAGCCCGATTCTGAGATTCCGGAGGCTGAAGACGTGGGGCGAGAATTTCTGGGGAGAAGCGATTCCGGCGCCCTGCTGATCCAGAAAGTGGAAGACGTAATACAAGAATTGGGAAGAAAGCTTCTCTTTCACGGAACCGAGTTCCCCCACTTCCTGGCGGGTTCGGTCCAATTCCCTCCGAAGTCCCCGTTTCGTGCGCGAAGTATATTGCTGTTTGAAGCGCCTGAAATCCATGGGGTTGCGAGACAGGTTCACACGCTCAAAGGCCTGATTCAGTTCAACCGCGAGCAGGTGCGCCGCGCGCATATCGTGCTCCGTGGCAGAACGGCATACGTCGGGATGCAGCGCCTTCAACAGGATTCGGTAGTTGGAGCGAACCAGCGAGAACAGCTGCTCCTCGTTGAGTCTTCCGGCCATCTCGGGAGTAATGCCGAGCACTTCAAAGGGGTTCTTCTTCATACCGCTGTTCTATAATATGGGATCCCCCCAAAATCAACCGCTGCGAGGTCTCTGCGGGGTTATGGAAGGAGGTGTCTTCCACAGATTTCTTTTGTATGCTTTTTGTTTGAACAATACGATCCTGCTCGGTTAACATATTTGTCTGTTTTGCTCCCGTCGGCTTTGAATGGAACCCTGGATAAGGAAATCCCTTCGGTGCCGGTTCCACCCCACCGGACGTGGGTGGCGGGAATGACGGGAAATGAGCGAACCAAAACGGGCTATAGAAGACCCAAACCCTGAGTTGCATGGCGCCCGCAGAATACGCTCGGGCAATCATGCGGAACATGCAGCCACGCGGACGGCGTTTCGCCGGTTGGACAGGATACCCGGATGTGGATCGGATTGTTTATCTCCTTCGTCTTCGGGACATGCGTCGGAAGTTTTCTGAACGTGTGCATCCACCGTCTGCCCATCGGAAAATCCATTGTGTCGCCTTCATCCCATTGCCCCGCATGCTCAACCCCCATACCCTGGCGCCACAATCTCCCGATGCTGAGTTACCTGGTACTGAAAGGCCGCTGCGCGTCCTGCGGCGCGCCCATTTCAGCGCGCTACCCCTTGGTGGAGCTCATGACCGGGGTTTTTGCAGGAGTATATTACCTTCACTACGGCTGGAGTCTCACGACCTTGGTTTATTTTTGCTTCACCGCAGCCCTGATTGTCGTGACTTTCGTGGACCTGAACTTCAGGATCATACCCGACGTGATTTCTTTGCCGGGCATCGCGGCGGGCCTGGGAGTGTCGTTTTTTCGAAACGATCTGTCTCCCATGGATTCCCTGTGGGGGATTCTCCTGGGTGGAGGAGTGCTGCTGGCCGTATTCTTCGGGTACTACCTGGTCACCCGGCGGGAAGGCATGGGACTGGGCGATGTCAAGCTGCTGGCCATGATCGGTGGGTTCCTGGGGTGGAAAGCCGTGCTGTTCGTGCTGTTTTCAAGTTCCCTGATGGGCGCTCTCTCCGGCCTGGCGGTGATGGCGTCACGGAAGGGAAATCTCAAACTGGCCATACCCTTCGGTCCCTTTCTGGCTATAGGAGCGATCTTGTACATCTTTGCCGGTCCGTCTCTGATGAACTGGTACTTCAATTTGATCCGGATTTATTGAATTCACGGGTGTAACGCAACGAATCGTTTTCGCCCGGTTTGGGACGGGACCTGCCCGCACAAAAGTAGGGAAGCATATTGAGCACCGGTATAGATCCGCTACAAGCCCTCCTGCTCGGAGTCATTCAGGGACTCACGGAATTTCTCCCCGTAAGTAGTTCCGGACATCTGGTAATCTTCCACCAGATCCTCGGCATGAAGGAACCGGACATTTTCTTTGATGTGTGCCTCCACGTGGGAACCTTGGCGGCGGTGTGCCTGTTCGTCCGGAAGGAATTGACCTGGCTCATACTCTCCCTGGCAAGGGCTCTCCGATCGCCGGGCTCTTTCCGAAAAGGCTTAGGGATGCAGGATCCCGATCTGCGCCTCTTGATTCTGTTGGCGGTCGCCACACTGGCAACGGCGGTTGTGGCCATCATCTTCATGGATTTCTTCAAGGGCATGTTCGGTTCCCCTAAGAGCGTAGGCGCCGCATTGATCGTCACCGGAGCCGTCTTGAGCGCCACCGTGTTCAGTGGACCCGGAACCTCCGGCATCGCCCAAGTCCGCCTTTGGCAGGCACTGATTGTGGGCATGGGGCAAGGCGTCGCCGTTGCTCCGGGCATATCCCGGTCAGGCGCCACCATCAGTCTCGCACTGATGTTGGGCATGGAACGGGAGTTCGCGGCGCGCTTTTCCTTTCTCCTGTTCATCCCGGCCATTGTCGGAGCCCTGATCTTGGAGTTCGACATTTCCAGGATCGGGGGCGAGCCGTTTTCCCTGCTTCTGGGAATGGCAGCGGCCGGTGTTACGGGATTCCTGGCGCTCAAACTTCTTCTGGGGGTAGTAAAAAAAGGCCGGCTCTGGATCTTTGCCCCCTACTGCTTCCTTCTCGGGATCCGGATACTGACCTGGACCTGGTGACCGGTGGGAAGGGGCCCCGCAAGGATATGAAGGATGGAACGCCATTCTGCGGCCGCCATTTTCAGATTCCCCGCCAAGCGGCGCTCCTACCCTTGAACTGAAATTTTCCACCCTTGGACCACGGCTGCAAGACATGCTCGAATGGATTCATGAATTGGGGCATTGGGTCGCTCATTGGGCGAACACTCCGTACACCCTCTGGGCCATCTTCTGCATCGCCTTTGCGGAATCCTCCTTCTTTCCCATTCCTCCCGACGTGTTGCTCATCGCGTCCGCGGTGCTGCGGCCGGAGAAAGCCTTTGTCTTTGCACTGCTCTGTTCCGCGGGTTCCGTTTCGGGCGCCGTTTTCGGATACTTCCTGGGACTGAAGGGAGGGAGGCCTCTGCTCAAGAGGGTCTTTCCCGAAGATCGAATTCAGCTGGTGGAAAGGTATTACGGCAAGTGGGACGTCTGGGCGATCGGGATCGCCGGTTTCACGCCTATACCGTACAAAATCTTCACTCTTTCCGCAGGGGTCTTTCGCCTCGACCTGAGGAGATTCATTCTAGTATCCATTCTGAGCCGCAGCGCGCGGTTCTTTCTGGTCGCCGGCGCCATATATTTCTTCGGCCCAACCATACGGAAGTATTTGACCGACTACTTAAATCTGTTCACCGTGCTCTTCGTCGTTCTTCTGGTAGGAGGATTCCTGGCGGTTCGGCACGTATCCCACGAGTCGATGCGGTCATCGACAACCGATATTACATCCCCCGACACCGGGGCAGACGCACATGCCACACGAAAAGAAAGGACATGAAACGGTTATGAAGTGGAGACGGGCCATCATCAAGTTGAGCGGGGAAGCCTTGGCCGGGCCCCATCCCCACGGCTTTCACCAAGACTCCATCATCAAGATCATCTCCGAAATCGCCCGCATTCGAAACATGGGGGTTCGGATCGGCGTCGTAATCGGGGGCGGCAACGTGTTCCGGGGTAATATGAGACCGGAAATCCTGCCGCGGACCACGGCGGACATTATGGGAATGCTGGCCACCGTGATGAATGGACTGGCCCTTCACGATATTTTTCAATCCCAGGGAATCCCCGCGGAAGTAGTTTCCAGTTTTCCGATCCCAGGAATCGTTGAATCCTTTGACCGGAAACGCGTGCTTCACGCCCTGCAGGAAGGGGAAGTCATCATCTTCTCGGGAGGACTGGGCCGGCCGTTCTTTACCACGGATACCACGGCCGCGTGGGCGGCTCTGGAAACGGACAGTCCCCTCGTCATCAAGGCGACCAACGTGGATGGAGTCTACAGCGGCCATCCCGACAGAGATCCCGGAGCGGTGCTTTATGAAACCCTGACCTACGAGGAAATACTGGCAAAAGAGCTCGGCGTCATGGACCTGACGGCGATCACCCTGCTGAGGGAACACGGCCGGCTTCTCGTAGTGTTGAACATTCGAAAACGAGGAAACCTTGAAGCCCTGTTTGCCGGGAAGAACGTGGGAACGCGGGTGACTCCCGCTGTCCAGGCTCGCCGGTAACCCCGCGGGGGAAGCCGCATGTAGTTCGCGTGCGCCGTGGAAAACGGTTTTCAGACGGCCAAAATACACCCGTTTCAGCCTACCCGGCCGCGCTTCGGGGCGGGCCTTATCGTTCCTTTACAGGCCGATGCAAAACCATGAGATGCGAGCCAGACTGTTGACATGGCGAATCCTGAGGAGTGAGGTGTGCAGTACGCCGTAATGACGAAGGATGAAGCGAAACGCAACCGATCGCGTTTTGCACCGGGCTGTTAACGAGAAAGCCGGCGCCACCCCTCCTCGATCCAACCCACTGAAACCACTTTACAGCAAAAATGAGAAAAGCGCGGTCCCGAAAACCAGAGCGCGGAATTCCGAAACGCCGCAATCCCGCGCATAATTCTGGTATGAATACGAAGATCGACGTCCTCCTAAACTACAGGAGACCGTGTTTGAGCTTTCAAGGCCGCATGGGCCGCCGCCAACCGGGCGATGGGAACTCTCGGCGGAGAGCAGGACACGTAACTGATTCCGATATCATGACAGAACTCGATGGATCTCGGGTGACCCGCGTGCTCACCGCAAATCCCCACTTTAAGATCCTTCCGGGCCTTCCTTCCCCATTCGACGGTGGTCATCATGAGACGCCCTACTCCCTTGACGTCCAGTACTTCGAAGGGATTGTCCTGAAGAATCTGCCGTTCTTTATAAAGAGGCAGAAACTTGTTCTCGGCGTCTTCCCGGGAAAATGAAAACGTGGCTTGAGTCAAATCGTTGGTGCCGAACGAAAAGAACTCGGCCACTTCCGCGATTCTTCCCGCTCGCATACAGGCTCTAACCACCTCGATCATGGTGCCGAACTTCAGCTTTACGTCGACACCGTGCCGCTTCTTCACTCCATCGTGGACCATTTGCACGATTCTGTGAACCCACAACAGCTCCTGGACGGTACACACTTGAGGCACCATGATTTCGGGAGTCGCGGGAATGCCTTCTTTGATGACCAACGCGGCGGCTTCCAAAACCGCCTGAATCTGCATTTCGTAGATCTCCGGATACGAAATCCCCAAGCGAACTCCTCGATGCCCCAACATGGGGTTTACCTCGGACATGTTTTTCACTTTTCGCAGCAGGTCTTCTTTGCCCGCGGACAATCGCTCATCGAGTTTGGTCCTCCGAATCTCTTCCAACTGCTTCAAGGCATTTTCAACCGGAGGTATGTACTGTTCCAGCGAGTGGCCGAGGATCTTCATGGTCTGTGGGAGTTCCTCCAACACGCTGATGGATTGATTGAAGCTTTTCAGGTAGTTGATATCCGTCAATAACTCTTCCACCGTAGGCAGAAATTCATGAAGCGGGGGATCCAGCAGCCGGACGGTGACCGGCTTTCCTTCCATGATCCGAAAGATTTCTTTGAAGTCGTTGAGCTGAAAAGGCAACAATCGATCGATGGCGTCACGTCGTTCTTCGACCGTCTCGGCAAGAATCAACTCCCGCACAATGGGCAACCGCTCCGGCTGGTTGAACATGCGTTCCGTGCGGCACAATCCCACCCCCACGGCGCCGTACTCTTTCGCCTTTTCCACGGCCTCCGGAGTGTCCGCATTGGCCCAGACTTCCAACTTGGCGTATTCGTCCGCCCACTCCAGAAGCGTTAAGAGATCTTCCACAAATTCGGGATCCACCAGGGGAACCTGGCCCAGGTAAACATGACCGGAAGTGCCGTCAATGGTGATCACTTCCCCTTCGTGGAGAACCAGACCGGACACGCGCAGTTCACCCACGTTGGTATCGATACTCAGGTCCTCGCATCCGGAAACACACGGCTTACCCATACCGCGTGCTACAACCGCCGCATGGGAAGTGCGCCCACCCCGTGAGGTCAGGATTCCCACGGCGGCAAAAAATCCGTGAATGTCCTCCGGCTTGGTTTCCTCTCGAACCAGCAGTACCTTTTCCCCCAATTTCCCCAAATGTTCCGCACGGTCGGCGGAAAACACGATCTTTCCGGAAGCTGCTCCCGGAGACGCGGCAAGACCCGCGGCAATGGGATTCCCTACGAAATTCGGATCGACACGCCGGTGAAGAAGTTGTTCGAGCATATCCGGAGGAACCCGTAAGATAGCCTCTTCTTCCGTAATAAGGCCTTCATTGACCATGTCGTTCGAGGTTCGAATCAATGCCCAGGCATTCATCTTTCCATTCCGAGTCTGAAGGCAGTAGAGCGTTCCTTTTTCCACGGTGAACTCGAAGTCTTGTACTTCCCGGTAATGACCCTCCAGCGTGTGTCTCAAGTCCTCCAACTCCCGGTATGTGCCGGGCATGCTGATGCGCATCTCCTTGAGCGGTTGAGGAGTGCGAACCCCGGCCACCACGTCTTCCCCTTGGGCGTTGATCAGAAACTCTCCATACAGGCGGTTCTCGCCGGTGGACGGATTCCGGGTAAATCCCACCCCCGTGGCGGAATCCTCACCCATGTTTCCGAAAACCATGGTGCAGATGTTCACGGCCGTTCCATCCGCCATGGCGGGCGTGATGTTGAACTGTTTGCGGTAATCCACCGCCCTCTTACCCATCCAGGACTGGAACACGGCATCCACGGCCAGCACAAGCTGTTCCTTCGGAGACTGGGGAAGCTCACGACCCGCATGTTTCTTGATGATCGCTTTGTATTGTTCACAGAGTTTCTTGAGCGTCTTGCCCGTGAGTTCGGAGTCCAATTGGACGCCGGCGCGCTTCTTCTCTTCTTCGAAGAAATCTTCGAAATGCTCTTCATCCACTCTGAGTGCAATCTTGCCGAAGAGCTGCAGGAACCTACGGTAGCAGTCATAGGCGAACCGCACATCCCCGGTCAGACGGGCCAACCCTTCCACGGTTTCGTCGTTCAGGCCCAGATTCAAGATCGTATCCATCATCCCGGGCATACTCAGGGCCGAACCGCTGCGCACGGAAATCAGCAGGGGATTTTCCGGGTTCCCGAACCCTTTGCCGGTTTTCTTTTCCAGCACGATCATTGCTTCCTCGATCTGTTCTATCAGACCGCTGGGAAGCTTCTTGCCTTCCTTGAAAAATTGCCGGCACGCCTGAGTGGTAATCACAAACCCCGGAGGTACCGGCAAGCCGATCCGGGTCATTTCGCACAGGTTGGCGCCCTTCCCTCCCAATAATTGCTTGTCTTTTCCATCACCCTCTTCGAACGAGTAAACATACTTTTCTTTCGCCATAATCCATACGCCTCCATTGGACCCGAACTCTTTTTAACGCAGCGGGAAGGAATCGGCCCGACGGCCATGATTCCAACCGACACGACTTCTCCCCCTGATCAGCCCGTTGATAAACACTATTACGGACGACAGGCCGGCGCAAAACGATGGAATGTAAGTCATTCCTTCGGCTATGCCGTCGGCATGACACCCGATCGCGTTTTGCGGCAGCCTGGTATCCATCCGGATGGGTAGCGCGAACTCCTTCTTCCGGTTCGTTTACGTCCGGAAGCGGACTGGGCTTCTTTCTACCTTCGGATTCGGGAAAGGACCACACCGACACACATAATCGTATTAAATGCCGGGAAATACGTAGCGGGCAATACAAATGCAAATCCGGGCATCCTCAGGTGCACGCTGGCACGGATCGGACACCCGCAGTGTGAAGTATAGGGGATGGTAGGATTGAAATCCAGTACATTCCGTCGCTCTCCCTCGAATCGGGGCCGTTTGTCAAAAACGTTCGCGCCCCGCCGGAGGAGGTTTCGATACAAGTTCCCGCGATTCCGCCGAGAGAGCATCCTCGGGCTCCGGTTTCCGCAAAGCTTCACTCTGCGAAGCATCTACGAGAAAGGATTTGAGGAACTCGACCTTCCGCCGGTCCATGACGTCGGAAAGCGCTTCGGCTGTAGCTTCCCGAATGGCTTCCAAGCTCCCGAACCGGTTCAAAAGCCTCTTGGCGGTTTCGGGACCGATTCCGGGTATCTCCAGCAAGAACGAGTGTAGGTCCCGGGTTCTTTTGAGTCGCCGGTGATATTCGATGGCGAAGCGGTGCGCCTCATCTCTCAATCGGACAAACAGCGCCAAGAGGGGGGATGCCACGGGAATTCGCACCGGATCCTTCACGTGGGGCCGAAAAAAGCGCTCCTGTTCCGAGTTCTTTCCTTTGTTTCGGCGCGTCTTGGCCATGGCTGCGAGGTCCATATCTTCAATTCCCGCTTCGTTCAATACCCGCAAGGCCACATTGAGTTGCCCCTTTCCTCCGTCCAGCACCAGGAGATCCGGGAGATCCCAATCCGCCTTATCCTTGGCGAAACGCCTCTTCAGGACCTCGTACATCATACCGTAATCATCCATGCCCTCTACGGTGCGGATTCGATAACGCCGATAGCCCGCCGTATCGGGTTCCCCGTCTCGAAAGCGAACCGTGGACCCGACGGCATGCCTTCCTTGAAGGTTCGAGATATCCACACACTCCATGACGCGGGGCGGGCGTTTCAGGCCCAGACGCCGCTGCGCCTCCTCCAGGACCTGTTCCACGGGATGAAGGGTCCGACGTCGTTCATCCAGGAATGCCGCCGCGTTGGTATCGGCCATCTCCACCAAAGCCCGCTTGGCTCCCCGCTTGGGGACGGACAACCGCACCCGGTTTCCCCGTCGCTCGCTCAGCACATCCTCCAGGATTCCTCGGTCCACGGTTTCAAAGGAAAGCAGCACCTCCTTGGGGATAAGCTTCTCCTCACCGTAGAACTGAACCAGAAACGCACTCAAGGTCTCCGATGGAGACAAATCGATCCTGTCCAGGAAGAAACCTTTTCGGCCGAGCAGGCGGCCGCCACGGACAAACAACACCAAAACCGCGGCTGTAGAAGGTTCGTCCTGTCGCCAGCCAACGATGTCCCGGTCTTCAAAGTCCAAGGTGACCATTTTCTGCCGTTCCAGAACCCCTTCCACATATCGTATCTGGTCCCGGATCCGGGCCGCGGCTTCAAATTCCAGGCGCTCGGAGGCCTGCTCCATCCGCTCTTTAAGAGTCCGTAACAAACTCTGATCTCTTCCCTCCAGGAATTGCTTGACCTCGGAGATCACATGGCGGTACTCGAGGGGATCCCGGACATCGCCGCAGGAACAAGCCCCGATCTGATAGTGGAAACAGGGTCGGGATGCTTTCCGGTCAGGGCGACACCTCCTGAGACGGAAATGGCGATGCATAAGCCGCCATGTTTCCCGGACGCCTTTGGCGGATGTGTAGGGGCCGAAATAGAACGCACCGTCTTTCTTGACCTTTCGGACCAATAGGAGCCGAGCGAACGGTTCCGACGGGTGGATTCTCAAATACAAATAGTTCTTGTCATCCCGCAGGTTCACATTGAACTTCGGATGGTGCTTCTTGATCAGGGTGTTCTCAAGGATCAATGCTTCCTTTTCCGAACCGGTCAGGATGGTCTCCACCTCGCGCACCCTGGAAACAAGGATGCGAATGCGTGGCCCCCGTTCCGGTCCCGCCTCCCGGAAATAGGAGGCCACACGGGACCTCAGGTTCTTGGCCTTACCCACATAAAGCACCGTCCCCCCTTCCCCCTTCATAAGGTAAACGCCCGGATGAGGAGGGAGGTCACGGAGAATGTTCGGACTCAGGGAATGTGAAGGTTCGTTCATTTCAGACATCCGTTCAGCAGTCTGCTCCGGCCCGGTCCCATCGACATGGAAAGGTTCCCCACGCCTCCACTGCAATCGTTCACAGGCGGTCGCACGCGATCTTCGAGCAAATCCGCGGGGATTGCCGTGAAACATCTCCGGCCGGAACATAGAGTCTCACCAGAAAGCGGACTTCCTGTGTATACTTAGCATTCGAACCCTGCTCGTTCAAAACATAATACCGGGCGCCGGATACCCCTCTGAACCAAGAGAAGCTATCCCGTCCCACGAGTCGAGCCTTCGGAAAGCGCGGCGGCTTTCGAAACGCTTCTTCATTAGACTTGTAGCCCAAACGGTCCAACGATCGGCACGCGAGGCGCCTCCCTTTTTCGGGTTGCATCCCAACAGGACCCATGATATAAGTACGGGATACTGTAAGTAGGGCGGCATAGCCAAGTGGCTAAGGCAGCGGTCTGCAAAACCGTTATTCACCGGTTCGAATCCGGTTGCCGCCTCCAATAGTTCAAAGGGTTACGTTGTCGGCGTAGCCCTTTATCGTTTTGGACTCAGGAACGGCCTTTACCAGGCCCTTGGTAAACAGCCCGCCACAGGGCGACGGCGTGTTCCGCTAAGAGGAAACGCCGCCTGGATCGCAGAGACCGGGGTTGATGTCGTTTGCGTCGACCGTTCGGACTCTCCAGCGGACGAACTTAATCGCCAAACCCAGCGCAGGGGCGCTCCTTCTCCGTCTCCGGCAGTTCTCGCGCCCATCCTCCAGCCCGGCTTCACCATTTGAGAGACCGGCCGGACTTTCGGCATCGTCCGACCATAGGATCGCATAGACAGGCTTGAGTATTCTCACGGGGAATTTAGACACCCCCGACTGGGGAATGCCGTAAAGCACTGCGAATTCCCGTTTCGCTTGAAGCGCCGGACTTGCTTCCCTTGAACGGGTGTACGGAAGGGGATCCGGATGCCTTCGGATTCAGGGACACGGCGCCCTATCCCCATCGAGAACACCCTTGTGCGCCGGCATAAAGACCTCGTGAATGCGTGGCCGCCAAGGATACCTCGACACACTCTGGACTCGCGCCGCCACGCATGTCAACGTGTACCGCAGATCGGTTCCCTCTTTCATCGATCCCCCCCTATCCCCCATATATCGCTCTGATGAGGGATACCATTTACTCCCTTCGGGGGATTCTCATTTACGATGGATTCTGCTTTCCTGTTACATAGGTGAATTGTATGCATTTCAAACTAGAAACCGGGGTCTCCCGCGCGTTGGGACCTCCCTGGATCTTCAGAAGCCTCCTGGCCGTTTCCGTTGGATACTGAGGAAACGCGCAACACCCAAAGCGGCTGACCGCCCGGGGCCGGGTCTCTTCCGGTTCCACCCCCGGCGGATGATGCTTGGATAAACCGGAACACGAGGGACATGCGGGTTAGGGTTTGTCCTACATTTTCAAATACCCAAACAACAAGGGAGGTACTTCATGAGCCGAATGTTGCTAGCACCGAGTCGGTACATTCAGGGAGCGGGCGCCATCCACGAAATCGGGGTGCACGCCGCCAGGATGGGAACCAAAGCCCTGTTAACAGGCGGCAAAACCGCCTTGTCCAACTGCGGTCGTTCGATTCAGGACAGTTTGACGAACAACAAAATCGCATGTCACCAGGAATCGTTTAACGGTGAATGTTCCCAGAAAGAGATCGATCGTTTGATCGGCGTGGCCAAGGCGCAAGGCGCCGACATCGTCATCACGGCCGGCGGCGGCAAGGTGATCGACACCGGTAAGGCGGTGGCTCATTACATGAAAATACCCGTCCTGGTGGTGCCCACCATCGCCGCCACGGACGCCCCTTGTTCCGCCCTTTCCGTTGTGTATACGGAAAACGGTGTGTTCGAAAGTTACTTGGTGCTGCCCAAGAACCCGGACTGCGTGTTGGTGGATACGGCCGTCGTGGCCCAGGCGCCGGTGGAATATCTGGTATCCGGCATGGGCGACGCCTTGGCCACTTTCTGGGAAGCGGATACCTGCAACAAGAGCTGCAAGCCCAATGTGCTCACCGGGGGCACCCCTCCGACCCTATCGGCCATGGCTTTGGCGCGGCTGTGCTACGACACTCTTCTCGAGTACGGATTCCAGGCCAAACTGGCCGTGGAAAGCAAGAGCGTTACCCCCGCTGTGGAAGCCGTTGTAGAAGCGAATACGCTTTTAAGCGGACTCGGATTCGAGAGCGGCGGACTTGCGGGATCCCACTCGGTTCACAACGGGTTCACAGTGCTCGAGGCTTCCCACCACAAGTTGCACGGCCAGAAAGTGGCGTTCGGCACGATCACTCAGTTGGTCATGGAAGGGCGGCCGTTCGAGGATGTGGATGAAGTACTGAGGTTTTGTTTGAGCGTGGGTCTCCCCGTCTGCCTCGCGGATATGGGAGTCGTCAATCCCACCCGGGAAGAGATCCGCCAGGTGGCCGAGGCCACCACGGCGCCCGGTGAAACCATTCACGCTACGTGGTTTCCCGTGACCGCGGATATTGTGGAAGCGGCGATCTGGGCCGCGGATGCCCTCGGACGGCACTACAAGAAGTGCTGACGGGTTCGCGTCTCAGCACCTGGATCCGCCTCCGAGAATCACCAAGACGAGGGATGGGATCCGCAAGGATCCCCCCCCCGATATTCGGAAACGATTCCCGTATATTCTGAAGGAGGACGTTACATGATTAAAGAGGCATTGGGAATGATTGAAACGAGAGGTCTGGTCGCCAACATCGAGGCCGCGGATGCCATGGTCAAAGCGGCCAACGTGGTTCTGGTGGGTCAGGTGAAAATCGGAGCAGGACTGGTGACCGCCATGGTCCGCGGGGACGTGGGGGCCGTTAAAGCCGCCACCGACGCGGGCGCCGCGGCAGCCGGCAAGGTGGGTGAACTGGTGTCGGTGCACGTAATCCCCAGACCGCATCAGGATGTGGAGAGAATCCTGCCTGAAGCTCCTGACAAACCTTAGGCGTCCACCCTGTGTCGTCTTGGCGACGGGACAACTCCAGGAGGTAGTCTTCTATGCAAGATGAATTGGTGAACAAGGTGATGCAAGAAGTGATGAAGCGGGTGGGCTCTTCCGCCTCCGCTCCTGCCAAGCCTGAGGCAAGAGAAGAGAAAAAGAATCCAGCCCCCCCCAACGACCTTATCCAGGTTACGGAGTTCGTCGGCGTGGGCCTGGGGGATACCCAAGGCATTGTCATCGCAAACCTGGACCCCTTGATCCACGAGAAGATGAACATCGATAAGAGATTCCGATCCATCGGCATCATCGGAGGCCGAGTGGGGGCCGGACCGCAGATCATGGCGGCGGACGACGCTGTCAAGGCCACGAACACCGAGATCGTGACTGTGGAAATGCCGCGGGACTGCAAGGGTGGAGCCGGTCACGGGAACTTGATTATTTTCGGGGCGGAGGACGTGTCCGATGCCCGCCGGGCCGTGGAAGTGACTCTGGAGGTATTGCCCAAGTACTTCGGCGACGTATACGCCAACGATCAGGGCCATCTCGAGCTTCAATACACGGCGCGTGCCAGCCGGTGCCTGAACTACGTGTTCAAAACGCCCGAAGGGAGAGCTTTCGGCCTCATTCTGGGAGCTCCGGCGGTCATCGGCGTACTCATGATTGACACGGCGGTCAAGGCGGCGGATGTGGAAGTGGTCGGATATGCATCCCCCGCCCAAGGAACCAGTTTGACCAATGAAGTAATGATATGGGTTTCGGGCGACTCCGGGGCTGTGCGTCAGGCTGTGGTGGCCGGACGAGAGGTGGGGAGAAAACTCCTGGCGGCATGGGGCAACGATCCCAAGTCCGTGACCACGCCCTACATTTAGTGAGGGGAGGCGCATATGAGTAAGCGACAAAAACGCTTTCAAGTCCTTGCCGAACGTCCGGTCAACAAGGACGGTTTCATCAAGGAATGGATCGAAGTGGGTCTGGTGGCCATGGACAGCCCCAACGATCCCAAACCGAGCATCACAATCTCCGGCGGCCAAGTGGTGGAGTTGGACGGCAAGAAGCGGCAGGACTTCGACCTTATCGACACCTGGATCGCCGACCATTGCATCGACGTTTCCGTCGCCGAAGAAGCCATGGCGATGGATTCGGAGAAATTCGCCCGCATGTTGGTGGACATCAATGTACCGAGGTCGGAAATCGTCCGGCTTTCGGTGGGCATGACCCCGGCCAAGATCCTGGATGCGCTCAAGAAGATGAATGTGGTCGAACTCATGATGGCCATGCAGAAGCTTCGACCGAGGCGAACCCCCTCCAACCAGGCCCATGTGACGAATCTCAAGGACACCCCGGCCCTTCTGGCGGCGGACGCCGCGGAAGCGGCATATCGGGGATTCAGTGAGTTGGAGACCACCGTGGGAGTCGGCCGCTATGCCCCCATGAACGCCCTGTCCATCCTCATTGGCTCCCAGACAGGCAGGCCCGGAGTCATTACCCAGTGCGCCGTGGAAGAGGGTTTGGAGCTTTCCATGGGCATGAGAGGTTTGACGGCCTATGCGGAAACCGTATCCGTGTACGGCACCGAACAGGTATTCGTGGACGGTGACGACACTCCTTGGTCCAAAGCCTTTCTGGCCTCCGCCTACGCATCCCGCGGACTGAAAATGCGTTTCACTTCCGGTACCGGCTCCGAGGTGCAGATGGGGTACGCGGAAGGCAAATCCATGCTCTACCTGGAAATCCGCTGCGTCATGATCGCCAAGGGAGCCGGAGTACAGGGACTTCAGAACGGCTCCATCAGCGTCATCGGCGTGCCCGGATCCGTACCTGCGGGCATCCGTGCCGTACTGGCGGAAAACGTGGCCACCGTGCTCATGGACCTGGAAGTGGCGTCGGGAAACGATCAGACCTTCACTCATTCCCCCATCCGCAATACGGCCCGTATGCTCATGCAGTTCCTTCCGGGCACGGACCTCATTGTGTCCGGTTACAGCAGCGTACCCAATTACGACAACATGTTTGCCGGATCCACTCATGACTGCGACGATTACGACGACTGGCTGGTGCTGCAACGGGACCTCCAGGTAGACGGATCCCTGCGCCCGGTCGCGGAACAGGAGGTCATTGAAATCCGTAACAAGGCCGCCCGAGCGGTGCAGGCGGTTTTCAAGGAAATCGGCCTACCCCCGATTACGGACGAAGAGGTGGAGGCCGTTACATACGCCCATGGCAGCAAAGAAGTGCCCGACCGGAACGTCCCGGAGGATCTCAGAGCCATAGACGCCTTCATGAAACGCGGAGGCAACGGACTGGACTTGGTCAAGGCATTGGCCAAGAACGGTTTCACGGATGTAGCCGAGGGCGTGCTCACCATGCTCAAAGCCAAAGTCTCCGGCGATTACCTCCATACTTCGGCCATTTTCGATGACAACTTCCAGGTGCTGAGCGCCGTTAACGATCCGAATGACTACCAGGGACCCGGCACGGGGTACCGCTTGGAAGGAGCGCGTTGGGAAATCCTGAAGAACATCCCTCAGGCCATCAGTCCGGAAGAGGTTTAGGTCTGGGCGACGGAGGTATCGAACCATGAACATTACCGAGGAAATGGTAAAAGAAATCATCCTTGAGGTCCTCCAGCAAATGCAGGGTGGGGGCAAATCCCCCGGAGGCGCCCAGGAAGCCGCCGAACCGGTTTCCTTCAAGGAATTGGGAAAAGCCGGAACCGGGAAAGACCGCAACGAAGTGGTCGTGGCCCTTTCTCCGGCTTTCGGCACGGCCATGACCAAGACGATCATCGGTATTCCTCATCGGGAAGTGCTCCGGGAGGTGATGGCCGGTGTCGAGGAAGAAGGTCTCAAGCCCCGCCTGATCCGCGTAAACAAGACGGGGGATGTGGCTTTTATCGCCCATGAAGGAGCCAAATTGAGCGGCTCCGGTATCGGCGTCGGCATTCTTTCCCGGGGGACCACTGTCATACACCAGAAGGATCTGGCTCCCCTGCAGAATCTCGAATTGTTCTCTCAATCCCCGCTTGTGGAAGCGGATACGTTCCGGGCCATAGGCCGCAACGCGGCAAAATACGCCAAGGGTGAAAGTCCGAGCCCCGTACCGGTCCGTAACGATCCCATGGCGCGGCCGCGATACCAGGGACTGGCCGCACTCCTCCACAACAAAGAGGTCCAGTACGTCAAACCGAATACCCCCAGTACGGAGCTTTCCATTGGGTGACACGTGCCGGTTTGAAATCCCATAAGGGAGAAGCTGGAACCGCACATCATCGGAGCGAGGTGCAATGCAGGCGGAATTAGTATCCAAGGAGGTAAAGCGCATGGCGCAAGACAAGGGAATCGATATCTCTCCCGACCTCGTAGTCGAGGCCGTAAAGCGTGTGATGGCCGCTCTGACGGAAGGTCCGGGAAAGTCCGAAACAGTGGTTCGGAATTCGGGAAAGCTGGACGCGAAGAAGGACTTTCCCATTGCCGTCAAACGGCCGGAATTGGTGAAATCCGCCGGCGGATTGGCGCTGGAAGACATCGGTCTGGAAAAGGTTACCACCGGCAAGATTACCTTCGAAGACATCAAGATCCGCCCGGATACCCTTGAATATCAGGCTCAAATCGCGGAAAGCGCGGGAAGACCCCGCCTGGCGCGGAATCTGCGGAGGGCCGCCGAACTGACCCGAATTCCGGACGAGCGCGTTCTGGAAGTGTACAACGCGCTTCGTCCCTACCGATCCACCAAACAGGAATTACTGGATATTGCGGCGGAACTGGAATCCAAGTATCAGGCCGAAGCATGCGGAAAGCTCGTCCGGGAAGCAGCGGACGTTTACGAAAGACGCGGCCGCCTCAAGCAGCAGTAAAGGACCCTTCGACTCATGGCCTATATCGCGGGTGTGGATGTCGGTAACAATACGACGGAAGTGGCCTTGGCGGAATTCACGAAGACCGGGGAGCTGAAATTCCTTTCCAGTTCCATCGTGAGAACCGTGGGGATCAAGGGCGCGCTCCAAAACGCGATCGGCATCATCGATGCCTTGGACGAGGCTCTGCGCATCCCGGCCATTGCCCGCAGCGAGTTGGGGGTTATCCTCCTTAACGAAGCCACCCCCGTGATCGGTGATGTGGCGATGGAAACCATCACGGAAACGGTCATCACCGAGTCCGCAATGATCGGACACAATCCCTCCACCCCGGGTGGGCAGGGGTTGGGTCTCGGCAAGACCATCCTTCTGAATGATCTGGAAACGGCCTCCACCCAGGAACCGTGGATCGTGTTGATCCCCGGAGACATAGAATTCCAAGAAGCCGCCGCGCGTTTGAACAAGGCGGCTTCCAGGGGTGTTCGCTTTACCGGGGCCGTGGTCCGGAAAGATGACGGAGTGCTCATCGCCAACCGCCTGCACCGGCCCGTCCCCATCGTGGACGAAGTGATACACATCGACCGCGTGCCTTTGGAGATGCCGGCCGCCGTAGAGGTTGCGGCGCCCGGAAAATCCGTGGAAAAGCTCTCCAACCCATACGACATCGCAACCCTGTTCGGCCTCAATCCTGAAGAAACCCGCCAGGTCGTGCCCGTAGCCAGGGCGCTTATGGGAACCCGAAGCGCCGTAGTGATCAAGACGCCACGTGGCGACATTCAGGAACGGAGGATTCCTGCGGGGAAATTGGCGCTGATCGGGGCGAACCACCGCGCCGAGGTCCGGGTGGATGAAGGCGCCGAGGCCGTCATGCGGGCGGTCCGAAGCGTCGAGCCTCTGGTGGAAATTGAAGGAGAAGCGGGGACCAATGTGGGAGGAATGCTCGAACGTGTTCGCACGGTCATGGCGGAACTGACGGATCAGCCTGCGGACACCATCCGCGTCCGGGATGTCCTGGCCGTGGACACCTTGAAGCCGCAACAGGTTCTGGGCAGTCTCGCCGGCGAATACGCCATGGGTACGGCCGTGGGACTGGCGGCCATGGTCGAGACCAACAAGCTTCCCATGCAACGAATCGCCCGAAAGTTGGAGCAGGAAATCATGGTCCCGGTGGTTGTAGGTGGAGTGGAAGCGGAAATGGCCATCAGCGGCGCGCTGACCACTCCCGGAACCGAGCCTCCTCTGGCGGTCCTGGATCTGGGAGGAGGTTCCACGGACGCCTCATTCAAGGACCATTCGGGTAAGGCGCGCAGCATCCACCTCGCCGGCGCCGGGGACATGGTCACACTCCTTATTGATGCCGAATTGGGACTGGAGGATCGGGAACTATCTGAGAATATTAAGAAATATCCTCTAGCCAAGGTGGAAACCCTCTTTCATATGCGCCATGAAGACGGATCGGTGCAGTTCTTCCATGAACCCCTGGATGCCCGCATATTCGGCAGAGTGGTGGTCCTGACGGACATGGGACCGATTCCCGTGGAGTCACGGGAACCCATGGAGAAGATCGTGTCGGTGCGTCGGCAGGCCAAAAAGCGGGTATTTGTGTCAAACGCGCTTCGGGCGCTGGAAAAGGTGGCTCCATCCGGCAACCTGCGCCTGATCCACTTCCTGGTGATCGTGGGAGGATCTGCGCTGGATTTCGAAATTCCCCGCATGATCACGGATGAGCTGCTGGAATATGGAGTGGTGACCGGCCGCGCTAATATTCGAGGCGTGGAAGGACCGCGCAACGCCGTGGCTACCGGCCTGGTCCTGGAGTATGTAAAACGAGGGAACCTCTGAGAAGCGTATGGCGGGTTTTTCCGGGACATCCAACGAACCGCCGGCCGTCTGGATCAACGCGGCGTCCCCGCTGTCGGAAGCAGCCCTTGCGCCGGTGCTGTGGGGCCTTGAAGAGGAAGGCATACCCGCCCGGATTTCTGAGACAGCGGATAGAGCTGCCGACATATTGGGCAAGGAGGCCGCCGACGGCTCCCCTTTGGACGTGGGTATCGGATTCAACGGAACGGCAAGAATCGTCATTCTCCATCACCGCGACCTGCCGCTCCAAAGCCCGTTATTTCGGATCGGACCCGACGATTTTGAAATCCAACCTCTCAGGCGTCTGGGAATCAACGCAGCCCGGTTGGTAAAACGGCAAGCCCTGGTTTTCGAAAAGGAAGCCGGAATCCAGGATCAGGGACCAGGAGCGATCCCGTCTCCTTCGTCGCTGGAAGATCTGATCCGCCGGGTGATACGCGAATTGCTTCAGTCGCCGTAGGAATCGTCATGGAAAAGCAGAGCCTTGGTTTGATCGAGACATGGGGATGGATACCGGCGGTGGAAGCGGCGGATGCCGGGACAAAATCCGCCGATGTCCGGCTGCTCGACTTCAAAACGGCGGGCCGAGGTCTTGTCACCGTGCAGTTTCTGGGCGACGTGGCGGCGGTTCAGGCAGCCGTGGCGGCAGGCGCAGCGGCAGCGCGCCGGGTCGGAACGGTGGTGGCCCTCCACGTCATCCCCAGGCCGGACGCACAAGTGAAGCAGTCCGTATTTCCGCCTGAGCCTCCCGCGCTCTCAAGCCCTCCTTCAGAGAACGCGCAACCCGTTCCTGAGGAAGAAACTCCACCGAAGACGCGGAAATCTTCGGGCATCCCGGACTCGAAACCCGAAAACGCTTCGGAACGGGAGGCGCCGTCCAAGAAGAAGCGGGGCAGTCGAGGCAAGCGCAAGAAGGAGCCCGCGGCGTAAGGCCCGTCTTTACCACAGTAGAGCAGAAACACTTCAGGCCGCCTCCCGGAGGAAACGAAGCGGCGGGTGACGGATTTCAGAAACCTTAATTTAATCGCCGAGGAGTAGACCATGGCAGAACTCCGAGCCTTCGTATACCTGGACCGATTGCAGCCCCAATATGCCGCCTACGTGGGAGCCAACGCCCGCGGGTATATCCCCATTCCCGGTATGGCGGCCATCCTCGTGGAAGTGGCGCCGGGAGTGGTCATCAATACGGCCATCGACGCAGCCGTCAAGGCCGCGGATATCCGCCCCGGCCTTATGGTCGTGGAGCGCCACTTCGGCGTACTGGAGTTCCATTCTCAGGCCCAGGAGGATGTGAAGTATTCCGGTGAAGCCGTGCTCAAGGCTCTAAAGGTCTCCCTGCAAGACCGGGTGAAACCGAAGATCTTGAATTCCCAAGTGATCCACAAGGTGAATCCCTACCACGCCCAGATGGTGAACGTGTCTCGGCTGGCTTCCATGCTCCTTCCCGGTCAGGACTTGTACATCCTCGAGGTCAACCCCGCCGCATACATTTCCTTGGCGGCCAATGAGGCGGAAAAGAACTCTCCGGTCACCTTGGTGGATTGCCGCACATACGGTGCGGTAGGCCGTCTGTATTTGGGTGGAAAGAAGGGGGATATCGAGCGCGCTGCGGATGCGGCGGTGAGAAGTATTCAGTCGATCACGGGAAAAGAGGCCTGACGCGGGGAATCTTATGGGAATCAGCGAAAGAGCCAATTCCCGCATATCCGACTTTGAATCGAAGCTTTCCTTCGATGCTCTGATATCGCCGACCGGTCCATTCTATGCGGGTGTGGATCTGGGAACCACATATATCGTGACGGCGCTGGTGGACCATGAAGGCGTCCCCGCAGCGGGCGTTCTGACCCGGAGCCAATCGAGCATCCGAGACGGCCTCGTATTGGACTATGTAGGGGCGCTCTCCATATTGCGGCGCCAGATCGATACGCTGCACAAAGCGGGTTTCCGTTTCGACTGGGGGGGGGCCGCGTTCCCACCCGGAACTACAGGACGAAACGTCGAAACCTATGCCCACATTCTAAGAAGCATGGGAATGGAAGTAGCCGGACTCATCGACGAGCCCACGGCCGCCTCCCTGGCGCTCGAAATCACGGACGGCGCCGTGGTGGACGTCGGAGGCGGAACCACGGGCATCTCAGTGCTCCGGGAGGGTGAGGTAGTCTATACGGCGGACGAACCCACCGGCGGGATCCACGTGGATCTGGTGCTTGCGGGTCACTTTCGAATCTCCGTAGAAGAGGCGGAGCGTGTCAAGCGAGATCCGGAGCAACAGGGACGGATCTACCCCTTGATTCGTCCAGTCTTTCAGAAGATGGCCTCCATCGTATCCCGCCACCTGCAGGGACACTCCGTGGACACGCTGTATCTGGTGGGAGGGACCTGCTGTTTCCCCGGGATAAAAGATGTGATGGAAAGTGAAACCGGACTGCCTGTGGTATTGCCGGTAAACCCTTTGCTGGTGACCCCGTTGGGGATCGCACTTAGTTGCTTCCGAATGGCCAAGACCGGGAGTCCGCCCTCATGACGGATGTCTGGACAGAAGAGGACTTGGATCGGATTGTTACGGAAGTGATTCGCCGGCTGGCGGTCCGCTTGAATGCCGACGGCCGGCGGGGCACTCTTGCCGTGGTGTTCACGGGCGGCACGGTGGGATTTTCAGAAGCGCTTCGCCAGCTTCATCTGCTTTCCCTGGACGGGTTCACGCTCAAGTTGGCGTTCTCGCCCATGGCGCGTGAACTGCTCGCATCCTCGGTAACGGGCCGACTGGCGGGACTGCCCCATGTGAGTGAGATACCTGCTACCGAATGGTTGAAAACCTTAAAGGAAGCTCGAGGCGTATTGGTTCCTCTTTTGAGCGTCAACTCCCTTTCCAAGATCTCTTCTCTCATTGCGGACCACACATCCACAAACCTCATCCTTCAAGGTCTCTTCATGGGCAAACCGGTAATCGCCGCCCGCAACGGGGCGGATCCGGCTGACGTCGGCCGGGAGACTCTCGGATTCCACAGAGGGAAACCCACCTTGACCCAGGCGCTTCTGCAACGCTTCCGCATTGCCGAGGACTTCGGGATGACATTCACCGACATCCATTTCCTGAGGGGAACGGCCCTTTCCCTTGTGGAAAGCGTCCCCCGGTTCCAGGAAAACAACCCCGACGATTCAACGGGAGAAATACGCGCGATCCGTACACATCCGTCCGGAATACTTACCGCCGCGGACATTCTATCGGCCCATCGGTTGAGAGTTGACCTTCGGATACCTCCCAAGTGCCTTGTTACCCCTCTGGCCCATGATTTCGCCCGCCGGTTCGGCGTTCATTTGCAGACGGGGACGGAGGGCTACGCCTCGAAAGGATGACCCATGTTGATTGCCCGCGTAATCGGCACACTGGTGGCCACCCGCAAACACGAACGTTTGGTGGGCAGCAAAATACAGATTGTCGTCCCCCTGGATGCACAGGGCAAGATTCCCTCCGGAGAACCGTTCGTGGCGGTGGACGCCGTCGGCGCCGGAGTTGGGGAACGAGTGATCGTGGTCCTCGGAAGCAGCGCCCGCGAGGGGGTGGAGGATAACCGTTCCCCCGTAGACGCGACCATCATCGGCATCATCGACCATATCGATATCCATGTCGAACAACCGGGCATCTGAAAACACCGAAGGAAGCGGGAAATTCATGGATACGAAGGGCGGGCCCGGAAAATTGTATACGCGCCGGGGAGACCAGGGACGAACGCAGCTCTTGAGCGGCGAAACGGTTGAAAAAGACGATCTCCGGCAGAACACCTTGGGAACTTTGGACGAACTGCAAAGCCATCTGGGAATGGCCAAGGCCTTGCTTGGCGAAGATTCGGTCCGCTCCATGCTCCATGTTATTCAAAACGATATTGCGACGGCCTGCACGGAAGTGGCCTCAACGCCCAGGCTGCTCCTCCGGCTCAAGCGCCGAATCGATGAGGAGAACGTTACACGGATAGAACGGTGGATTGACGAGACAGCGGCTTCTTATGGGTCGCCCGGTCACTTCGTCGTCCCCGGAGCATCGAGGGAAAGTGCGGCCCTTCACGTGGCGCGCACGGTCTGCCGCCGCAGCGAGCGACTGATCGTAACCTTGAACCGGCAGGCAAGAGTCTACAACCAGTTGATCGCGTATTTCAATCGACTCGCAGACCTTCTCTTCGAGCTGGCCTGGATGTTCGAATTGCTGGCCGCGATCGAATCGGTACTGGACGACATGCAAACTCCTTCATCCCGATAGGCGGATGGATATGCAAATCACGTATCCGGTAGCGCGTCTGATAGCTTCCATCGCGGAAGCGCAAGCTTCGGCCATCCGTGTCCCCATGAGTATAGCCGTGGCGGACGAACAAGGTGGTCCTCTCTATTTCGGCCGTATGGATGGGGCCCTGCCCGCAAGCATCGAACTGTCCGTATCCAAGGCGTTCACCGCGGCCATACTGCGTATGCCCACCCACCAAGTCGCTGATTTGGCCCAACCCGGAGGAATGATTTTCGGCATCCAGAACACGCATCAGGGAAGGATCGTGACATTCGGAGGAGGATTCCCTCTGCGGTTGGGAGGAATGGTTCGAGGCGCCATCGGAATCAGCGGCGGAACGGTGGAAGAGGATGTCCGGGTCGGTGAGGCGGCCGTGACGGCGCTGGAGCAAATGGAGAATTGGTCTCGCGTTATTCGCGGGGGGATCCCGAATCTCAGACTTAAGACCGGTATCGGGATTCGCTTGGAAAGAATTCTTCCCGAGGTATTGGCCCGGATGGACATGCGCCTTTCCACCAGAGACCTCGACGGCATTCTCGGCGCAGTCTACCTGGCGTCACAGGATGAAACGCCGTAACAGCTCTGCGGGAGGATGAGCAACGCCCCGGGGAATAAGAGCACGGAATACATGCGAAGTGCGATAGGCCGGAATCGGTCTTCCTCTCAGGGATTGCCCGTAAGCCGGTTTGCCGGGAGACAAAACGGAAGGAGACAAGGACTATGGAGAACGACCAAGACAGGATTGCTGCTGTGGTCAAAAGGGTCATCCAGGAACTCACGGGAGATGCCCGGATGGTCAGCGAGAAAGCGGACGGGCTTCATGATTCGGTGAACGAGGCGGTGGAAGCCGCCGTGGAGGCCCAAAGACAGCTGGTAGCCATGTCGCTTGCGCGCCGGCGCGAGATCATAGCCGCTCTCCGAAAGTCCGTCCTGGACAACAACGAGATGCTCTCCGCGCTGGCCATACGGGAGACCCAGCTGGGAAGGTACGAAGACAAGATACGAGAAAATATTCTGTGCGCCACCAAGACACTGGGCGTGGAAGACATTGAACCCCGGGTCTTGACCGGGGACCATGGGTTGACCCTCGTGGAAACCGCTCCGGTGGGAGTTATCGGCGCGCTGACCCCCATCACCAATCCCACGGGCACCATCATTCACAATGGAATCAGCATGATAGCCGCGGGCAACGCGGTGGTCTTCAACCCGCATCCCACGGCTGTGGAAACAAGCACCACTCTCATCCGCATCTTTCATAAGACGATCACGGAAGCGGGCGGTCCCTCGGGACTGCTGGGAGCCGTCAAGAAACCCACATTGGAAACCGCCAAGCAGATTATTGAGCATCCGAAGATCAACATGCTTGTGGCCACGGGAGGTAGGCCGGTGGTTAACGTGGTTCTTCGCTCCGGCAAGAAGGCCATCGGCGCCGGAGCCGGAAATCCCCCCGTGTTGGTGGACGAAACGGCCAACATCCGAAAGGCGGCGCAATCCATCGTGGACGGGGCAAGCATGAACAACAACATTTTCTGTACCTGTGAGAAAGAAGTCGTCGTGGTGGAAGAGGTCGCCGACGCCCTGATCAAATTCATGCTGGAAACGGGCAAAACCTATTTCCTTACGCCTAAAGAAACGGAAGAAGTGGTTAAACTGGTAGTAACGCCCGAAGGCAAGATCAATACGGCCTACATCGGCAAGAATGTGCAGGTAATTCTCAGGGAGGTGGGTATCGAGATAGGCGATGAATGTCGAATCGCGTTCTTTGAGGCCCCCAAGGACCACCCCTTGGTATGGTTGGAACAGATGATGCCGATCCTGCCCGTCGTAAAAGTCAAAGACGTACAGGAGGGAATACGGTTTGCCGTTGAGGTGGAACAAGGTAATCGCCACACGGCCGTCATGCATTCCACCAACGTGGAGAATATGACCGCTTTCGCCCGTGCCGTTCAAACGACCATTTTTGTGAAGAACGGCCCTGCATATGCCGGCATCGGGCTGGGGGGAGAAGGACACACGGCCTTCACCATTGCAGGTCCTACAGGCGAAGGTATGACATCGGCAAGAACGTTTACCCGACATCGACGATGTACGTTAGTAGAGTCGTTCCGAATTATTTAGCAGAAGGGAACCGAGTATGTCCATTACCCTGGATAACGCATTGGACCTCATTGCCGCTTCACGAGCCAAAGCGGAAGAAATCGGTGTTCCCATGGTGATCGCGGTGGTGGATGCGGGAGGGAACCTGGTGGCTGTCGAGCGTATGGATCAAGCCCTCCTGGTAAGTATCGACATTGCTTTGAACAAAGCTTACACGGCGGTCGCCGTGCATATTCCCACCCATGAACTTGCTCCTCTGGCTCAGCCGGGCGGACCGCTGTTCGGCATCCACAACGCGGACCGAGGCCGAATCATGATCTTCGGGGGCGGCTTTCCTTTGAAACAGGCCGGTATGCTTCTGGGCGGAATCGGAGTCAGCGGGGGAACCGTAGACCAGGACATACTGTGCGCCCAGGCGGCCCTGGATCGGTTTAACAGGTAGGGCCGGGCTGTTATTTTCCGCAATCGGGAAGGAGGTGAAAAGCAACAGGATTCCTCGGCGCGGTTTCTCTGGGTCCGTTAGAAAACAACATGCCATCGGTTCCCGGTTTTCCCGAAATTTCTTTATAATCGGGTCTATCCATACGGGGGCTGAGGAGGGAGGGACTCACATGCAGGAAAGGGTAGATGTTGCACCTTTGCGTTTGGGAACGGCCGTTAAGGGCTGGATCATCATTTACGGTCTGACCATCGTCACCAACTTCATTCTGAACGCATGGATGAAGGCCTCACCCATAGGGCCGTGGACCGGCGAGGAAATCGCCAACATGTACTGGTTTGACAATGTGTGTTACATGCTGCTTTCGCTTTGGTGGTGTTTTGCGTTTGTGGCCGTGGGCAACTGGCCGTTCAACAGGATCCAGGGCGCATTGGCCCGAGGTATCGTGGCCACACTGGCGTGCTGGGTTATCGGATGGTTTTCCTACAAAGCCATTTACTGGCTGGGCCTCGGCGCAGGATGGGCCTTCCCCATCATAGGCACACTGTATTTCCTGCTCGTATTCTTTGCCTATACGGGTGAAAACTGGTTGTGGGCCGGGTTCAGCGCTCCGCGGCAGTTCGGTCTTCTCCTGATGACCATCTTCGGTTTCACCTGGATCATCACGAACACGGACTTTCGCTGGATTCCCCCGTGGTGGTTCCCCTTCGCTCAAATCGGACTCGCTACCGGTCTCTTCTCCTATCTTTTCCGAAAGATGAAGCAACCCGTGAAGGGCGTCCTCATGTGGATGTTCATGTTCACGGGAGTGGCGGTCTGGTTGCTGATTTCCGCCCGCATAGGCATTTGGGACACACAACTTCAGGACATATCGACCTTTTGGAATATCGGTTTGTACGGCGCCGGCAATGAATGGCTGCTCCTGTTCTTCTGCGGTTGCGCTTTCGTATACGGCTTCTTGGTGCCGCTGCATAACTGGCCTTTCACCAAGGTTCCCATGCCTTGGGGGGGCTTTCTGGCCGGAGCCTTCGCCTGGGTGTTGATCATCGTTATGACCTTGATCATCAAAGGTCTCATCGGGACGGTTTTCGCGGATATGAACGAAGCACTGACTTATGGCTATATGGGTGTGGCCTGGTCGTTTTTCATTCCCTTGTTTTTCGGGATAGGCTTTGAGAAGCCCTATCTTTGGACGGGCCAGAAGACCCCCGGCACATGGGAGGATGTGGACTAGCGTTCGGTGGCTCCGCTGTCTCCCGGCGAAGAGACATTCGGGAGACGGCCGGAACCGAAGACAAACCCGGAACATGTCTCCGAGGGAAGGAGATCGTCTGACTCTAGGCCTTGAAACACAGCGGATGGACGGTCAGCGCATTGACAGCTTTTGAGCAGCTCGCATAGAATGGAAGGAAGTGTATTTCCAGGATCTCGCTCCAACGGGAATCCGGGGTTCCATTCGCCATGAAGATTGACTGCTTAATCCGCAGCATGCGTTGGCGGCACTAAACGGTTCAGTCCGGTATCATGACAGCTTCCCGGAGATGAGGTTTTCGGCAGGCGGGAGAAAAGCGAAGAGTTACCAGGCGGGTCGAGCCTCGGATCTCGTTTTTCAGCAGCTTGGCAGAAAATACCTCCCGGGCGCGGAGATTCCGCCGATCCCGCTAATGTCGGGCGGAATCCCGCGTGAGCTTTATGGAGTGCCGCGAGTCATCTTTTGTCTTTCCAACAGATTCTTCTGGGGTGAAACAAGAGATGTCCCGTCCTCATCAAAAGCCGAAATCCATTCGCCGTCCGTCGGTCCTCCGGAGCAGAGCACTCATGTGGCGCCCAATACACCTCCTGGATTTGATCAGCAAAGAGAAACTGGACCGGGCGCTTCAGGTATTCACGGGAGTCACGGGTGTGGCCGCGATTATTGCACACACGGATGGGACTCCTATTACCCGGCCCATGAATTTCACGCCTTTCTGCTCCAAGTATTGCCGCTCCACCATTGAAGGAAAGCGCCACTGTCAAGAAAGCGACCGTCATGGAGGCATGGTATCCGCACGGCTGAAGACAGCGCATATCTACAATTGTCTGAACGCCGGGCTCATCGATTCGGCGGCTCCTGTCATTGTGGAGACATATCACCTTGCAACGATTCTGTGCGGACAAGTTCTGGAAGAACCCCTCGATCCCGAAGTGGCTAAGGGACATGCGCAAGCCATCGGGGTGACGGACATTGACGGATATCTCGCCGAACTCGCCCGTGTGCCGATTATGAGCAAGGAACGGCTTCGTTCCATTGTTAATCTAATGGCGGAAATCACCCAGACGATCAGTGAACTGGCGCTTCAGAAGTACATGTTGCACAAGAACTCCCAGCACTATCTTAACCGACTCATCAACAGCGTTTCCGACTGCATCATTTCGACTAACGCCGACGACAGCATTTCGATGATCAACGAAGCCGGTGCTCGCATGTTCGGCTATGAAACGGAAGAACTCATAGGCGAGTCCATCTTGAACCTTTTCCACGACGGGCCGTCTCGAAAGACGTATAAAAAATACGTTTACTCCAGATCAAACGACAATTGGCGCGCGGAATTGATTGCCGGGAGGGCCGACGGCGGAGATGCATTTCCTGTACAGGTATCCATGTCGCGTATTCTCGACGAGAACGAAAAACAAGTCGGACACGTAGGGGTTATACGGGATATTTCCGAAGAGAAGAAAATCGAACGAATGAAGGAAGATCTCATTGGGATGCTGACCCACGACCTGAGGAATCCCGTCCTCTCGGTTCAAAAAGCCATTCAGCTTCTGATCAACGGAACCCTCGGTCCCGTCAGCGAGAAGCAACTCGAAGTAATGAGAATGATTCTGGTCACCAGCCACCAAATGTACGGAATGGCCAGCGACCTGCTCGACATATATCGTAAGGAAAACGGTCAGTTTATCCTGCATAAATCGGACATGGATCTCCGACAATGCATTCAGGAAAGTATCAATCAGATGAGCTTTATGTTGCAGGATAAGAGAATGACACTTGCCTTGGTAGCACCGCAGGAACCGCTGATATTATTTGGGGATCAGAACCGAATCACCCGGACATGCGTGAACCTCTTGGATAATGCCATCAAGTACAGCCCCGAAAAGTCTCAGGTGGACATTCGTTGTCGTCAGGTCAATGGGAGCGACGGCGAGGACATCCAGGTAAACATTCCTCGTCGCTGGCTCCGTCGTCTTCGTCCTGCCCGCACCTATATACTCACCAGCATTATGGATCAGGGAAACGGTATTCCCGAGAAGTACCAGGAGCTCATATTCGACAAGTTTTTTACCATTAAATCCCATGATCCAAAGCAAAGGAAAGGCGTAGGGCTGGGGCTCGCGTTCTGCAAACAAGTGATAGAAACACATAATGGCCTGATATGGGTCAACTCTCCAACTTCCGTCAAGGACTCGACAGGATGGAAAGGATGCCGGTTTTCTTTTATCTTGCCTGCCGGCCAAGACAAGTGACTCAGTTTTCATACTCTATTGTCTTGCACTAAGCCCATCTTCACAAGGTAGTGATCCGTGCCGGGAATGCCGGTATAAGAAGGAAAACGTAGACAGGTCACGGAGGACAGGAGCATGAGAGTTTTTCTGGCCGATGACCACCCTCTATTGCGAATCGGATTACGCATTAGCCTGGAACAGGAAGAGGATATTGATGTTATCGGAGAAGCCAGCGACGGATATACCGCCGTAACCCGCATCGGAGCCAACCTACCGGATATCTCCCTCATCGATCTGGATATGCCGGGTATGTCCGGTATCAAGGCCATTCGTGTTCTTCGCAATTCGGGCTTCAAGACCAAGCTCGTCGTGTTATCCTGCTATAATGACGAGAATTACGTACGCGATGCCATGGAAGCCGGCGCCGATGGATACATCCTGAAATGTATCGAGGTAAGCGAACTCGTCCGGATCATGCGATCCTTCTACACGGGGCAGCCGACGGTCTCCCCCTACCTGGTGAACCTCACTCTCCCCAATGAGAACAACAGGGATGATCCGGATACGGGCGATGCGTTCTTACTGACCGTACGGGAAAAACAGATCCTAAAGGGTATCGCGGAAGGAAAAAGCAATAAAGAAATATCCGCCTCGTTGAATATCAGCGTCGAAACCGTGAAGACACATATCAAAAAGATCTACGACAAACTGAACGTCAGAGGTCGCGTGGATGCCGTGAGAGCCGCCATGAATATGAACATTCTCCAGGCTTGAAACGGAATTCTTGTAGGCCCGCTGATCAACCGTATTGCGGGCGGGCCGGTCATAAGATGCAAGCCGGGCCGTCGGCGTCGCAAATCCTGAGGAATAAGGCGTAGATACAGCATGCCGCAATGATGAAAAATGAAGCTCGACGCCGCAGACGGCGTTTCTCAACAGGCTGTTACGCGCAGATGGATAATCATGAATGAAATAACGGTGCAAACGGTTGCGGAAGCCGGCGTTGTGGGGGCGGGCGGCGCCGGCTTCCCCACACATGTGAAATTATCGGCCAAGGCGGACACGGTCATCCTCAATGCAGCGGAATGTGAGCCCCTGTTGCATAAGGACAAGGAACTGCTCCGACAGCACAGCGACGAAATCCTCGCAGGACTCGCGGCCGCCAAGAGGCTCGTGGGGGCGGAACAGATCTTTGTCGGCATCAAGAGAAAATATGAGGATCTGACTTCTCTGGTGCAATCCAAATGCACCCCGGACATGCACGTCGCCCTTCTGCACGACACGTATCCGGCGGGAGATGAGTTCACACTCGTATACAATGTGTTGGGGCGGGTGGTCCCTCCAGGCGGCCTACCGTTGAACGTGGGGGTCATCGTCATCAATGTGGAAACCACCTTCAATGTTGCTCTCTCCCCTAAGGTTCCCGTAACACGCAAGTATCTTACGGTGGCCGGAGCGGTCCGGAACCCGGTGACCGTCGCCGCTCCCATCGGCGCACCGCTCTCTGCGTGCCTCCAAGCCGCCGGCGGACCCGCCGTAGAAAAGCCCGGATACATTGTCGGCGGCGTAATGATGGGGCATTTTCACGATACTCTGGAAGGTCTCATCGTGGATAAGACCACGGGAGGCATCGTCGTACTGCCGGAGAATCACGTGGTCGTAAGGCGCCGGCGGCTGGATTATCGAGGGATTGTGCGCATCGGCCGCAGTGCGTGCGACCAGTGCTCCTTTTGCACGGAACTGTGTCCTCGATACATCCTCGGTCATCCTATAGAGCCTCATCGGGCTATGCGAAGCCTCATGTTCAACCTTGTGGGAGAAGCCGATATCCTGGGTTCGGCCTTCTGCTGTGAATGCAACCTGTGCAGCCTGTACGCATGTCCCGAGGATTTGGATCCGAAGCAGGTGTGCGTGCAGAACAAGCGACGCCTCGCAGCCGAGAAGAAACGTTGGAATAACCCTCCCTTCAACCCCGGGCGAGCGGATACGCACGTAATGAATCGGAAGGCTCCCATGGGTCGATTGATGGTGAAGCTCGGACTTACCGGTTTTCGGAACGTGGGCCCCCTGCTGCCGACCTTCCCGTCCGTCCGCAAGGTCGGGATCAAACTCAAACAACATCTGGGCGCACCCTGCGAACCCTGTGTCGCACCGGGCCGGGAGGTCCGCGCCGGGGACGTGGTGGGACGACCCGGCGCAACGGACGGCAAAGCCTCGTTGGGATGCCCCGTGCACGCATCCATCGACGGCATGGTCGCCTCGGTATCCGACGGGATCGTCTGGATCGAGGGATAGCCTGACACCACGCTTGCCGGCGGAATGACAAGAACGGCTCTACCACCCCGTGCATAGACCCTATTGCGGGCAGGCCGATGCAAAACGATGAGATTGAAAGCTACGCCTTTGGCGTGACAACAGATCGCGTTCTTCAACGGTTTGCGAAGGCATGGCGCACGAATCCCGATTGTGGGTGTGCGTAAGATCCGCCGCCGGGGAGAGGGGTCAAACGAGTATCCGTGGAGATCACGTCTTCAGCCGGCCTGACGACGGAAAACCGCTTCAGAAACAGGATTCATATCATGGCAGAACCCAAGTCCATAGGCGCTGTTGAACTCTCCAGCATTGGAATCGGTTACAAGGTTCAAGACCGAATGCTCAAGGCAGGCGTGGTGGAACTCCTATTGGCCCGCACCATCTGCTCCGGCAAGTATCTCATCCTGGTGGCGGGTTCCGTGAGCGACGTGCGAACCGCAGTGGAAACGGCGGTCCACGTTTCCCAGGAGGGAATCATCGATCAATTGCTGCTGCCCAATGTACATCCTTCCGTTTTCCCCGCGCTGGGACAATCCGTGTCCTTGGATCCGGAAAAGTTTGAAGCCCTGGGCATCGTGGAGACTTTCAGCGGCGTAAGCATACTGGCGGCAGCCGACGCGGCGGCAAAAGCCGGTCGCATTACTCTCCTGCGGATCCACGTGGCCATGGCGCTTGGAGGTAAGGGATACTGCCTGATGACCGGCCCTCTGGCGGATGTTCGATCCAGCGTATCCGCTGCGGCAGCCGAAGCCCGTAATCGTGGTCTCCTCGTCAGCGAAGTAGTGATTCCCCACCCCCGAAAGGAACTTTTAAGCGATTACCTGTGAACAACGCGGATAGCGGGCGAGCATATCGGCGAATCGATGGTTGACTTGATCCATAGCTGCTCATTGATGAAATGCATTGAGGGCAGGCTGCTGAAAAACGATGAGGTGTAAGGCGTGCGAATCCGGAGGAATGAGACGTACAACCAGCGCGCTGCAATGACGAAGGATAAAGCGCAACACGGCAGATCGCGTTTTTCAACGGCTTGATAAGGGGATGGGCTCGATTCGAGTGTATTCCGATGAACCGAAACGAACGGCCGTACGCTGGACGGCCTCTTTCAACACCCACCCCAAAATGATTTGACGACGGACGGAGACGTCTGGCAAGCTCTCCTTGCTTCGACTCCCGAAATATCCACGGCACGTTGCGCGTCACAAGGGCGGGCGCCCCATTGGCTGCCGGAACGAACCATCTTGATCTGTTTAACAGCTCGTTTAAAAACCGCATTTCGAGCAGGCTGGTTAAAAATGATGAGATGCAAGGCGCGCGAATCCTGAGGAATGAGGCGTACAACCCGTACGCCGCAACGACGAAGGAGGAAGCGTCACGCCAAAGGCGTGAAAGCAGATCGCGTTCTTCAACAGCCTGTTAAGGCATTTCGCGCCTACCGGGGAGCAAACCTGCCGATACCCCATGCAATGGCGAAGGAGACGTGTTGCCGGCCGCCTTCTTGGATGAATCTCAATTTCTCACAAGAGAGTTCCTCGGATCCGGCATCCCAGGGAACACCTCCTCGGAATCCGGAAGAGCGGCGTGTTATGCAAAATGAATCCCTTTATATCGTTATGGTGGGCCTCCCGGCACGGGGTAAGTCCACCCTTTCCGGCAAACTGCAGCAGAGCCTGCGAAGAGATCGCATACGGGTAAGTGTTTTCAATAATGGGGACCTCCGGCGTAAACTCTCGAAGGAAAATACAAGTTATCCCGAGTTTTTCGATCCAAACAACAAGACCGGTGTGGCGCTGAGAGAACGTTATGCCATTATGAACTTGAATCATGCCAAGGCCTTCATGGAACGTAACGGGGGGAGGCGCAAAACGGCTATTATAGACGCCACCAATGTAAGCGCGGCACGGAGACAGATGCTTTGCCGGGAATTGCCCGAGAACCGGCTCCTATTTATCGAATGTGTCAACAACGATCGGGATATCTTGGAAGCAAACATCTTGCATAAGGTAGGCAGCCAGGAATTCACGCACTTACCCCCCGAGGAAGCCGTGGCCAGTTTCAAGAAGCGCATTCAATATTACGATGGGATATATACTCCACTCCAGGCGGAACGCAACTACGTCCGAGTTAACACTTTCCACTACCAAATACTAGAAGAAAATATAATCGATAACATCCCATTCTACGACCGAATCCGGGATTTCCTGGTAACGCCTTTTATTCGAAATCTTTTCCTGATTCGCCATGGTGAAACCTATTTCAACATAGATGACCGTATCGGAGGGGATTCGGAACTTACCCAGAGAGGACAACAACAAGCCGAAAAGCTCGCTCAACATTTTAAGAGTAGACGCATTCCTCTCATCTTCAGCTCTTCGTTGAAGAGAACCATCCAGACGGCCGCGCCCATTCAAGCCCTTCAGGCACAGGCGGGATGCCGGATAATTCCTTTGGCTGAATTCAATGAGATTGACGGGGGCATCTGCGAGGGCATGAGTTATGATGAAATACGGCGCCGAATGCCGGAGGTGGCCGTGAGGCGCAAAGAGGACAAGTACCATTACACGTATCCCCACGGAGAGGGATACGTTTCCATGGAAAAGCGGATTGAGCGAGGAATCAAGAAGGCGCTCTACCTGAGCAGTCATTCGGAAAACACAATGATAATAGGTCACAGAGCGGTAAATCGGATGATACTGTCCCATTTCGTATACAAACGTAAAGAGGATGTACCCTACATCTATATACCGCAGGATAAATACTATAATATCGTAATCAACCAGAATAAGAAGCTGTTTCAACTCAAGGGCTACTGAGGAAAGCGCTGCCACGGCGTGGCGCAACGACAGAAACGCCGGGATCCGATTCTTCCCTGGGACGGAATCCGGTCGCCATGGAGAACCGGTGATAAGAAAATGGAAAACGTGAGAGGATAGGCGCCCGCAAGCGTCCATAAGCGAACGGTTGGCCCCATCCGTCAATGACCCTCGGGATACAAGACCCGTTGAATTCCGCAACCCGTTGACAACGGTATTGCGGGCAGGCTGATGCAAAACGATGAGATGCAGGCCACGCTTTCGGCGTGGCGAATCCTGAGGAATGAGGCGTGCCACCCGTACGCCGCAATGACGAAAGATGAAGTCACGCCAAAGGCGTGAAAGCAGATCGCGTTTTTCAACACCCTGGTAAGGCGGAGAATCGGATCCTTTCGAGTCATTCATCCGTTTGAGAGGCGTTCGAGAAAGGCGCCGCGTTCCTTCTTTTCACCGAATTTTTGTCCTGAAACCCGGAGCCCGCTCACCCTAGCGCGTCGGATGGATTCGCTCGATCTCAATTCCCCACGGGGGTGCGGTTTCGCCGGAACTTGGCCGTTGACGGCCCCTTCCCGGACCGCCCGGAATTTCTCCTTGACAAACGTCCCGAAAAGATTTACGTTCCACCCTATTCCAAAAGAAATAAATCACAAGTATAGTGCTCTATGAAAAAGAAGGACTATAAGTCTACCATGGATAATCTTACTCTGGTGACCCAGGTGGGATTGACCATGGTGGGTTGTGTGCTCTTTTGCTTTGCCATTGGGTATTACCTGGATAAATGGCTTGGTATCAAAGGAGTTTTTACGGTCATTTTTCTTCTTCTTGGCATTATCGGCGGTGGATTTACAGTCTATCGCCAAATTCAGGAGGTGATTTACGAGGATGAAAAACGATCCGAACGGAACGGAAATGGGAGATAGAATTGACGAACCGATAGCGGCCGTAAGCAAGACGGCCGTGGTTCTTTGCGGAATCGTTCTCCTGGCGACCGTGGCGATTTCACGCTCAGACCTCGGGAAGGGCTTCCTGTTCGGAAGCATTTTCAGTCTCCTCAACTTCTGGCTTATGAAACGAGGACTCCTACGAAGACTCGGGATGAGCCGCAATCGTGCGGGCATAGAGGCTTTCCTGTTCATTTTGCTTCGCTACGCTTTGCTTTCGATTCCTTTGATCACCGCTACCCAACTGGACGGTATCAACACTTTGGCGGTGTGTGTAGGCATCTTCAATGTTCAGCTCGCCATTCTATTGTATTACTTGGGCTGGATGCGATTGCCGCGAAAAGGAATATCCATCTGATCGAATGAGGCACGGTAAAGACCATGGACAAATTGACTCAGGTATGGGACTACACGCTGAATGTAGGTGAGTATGCTTTTGTATTTAATGTAGAAACGCTTATTATGACATGGATCATAATGGCTTTCTTGATCATGTTCAGCCTCATCGTCTCGAAAAGAATTGCTCTCGTACCCGGATCCCTACAGAGCGTGGCCGAGTTAATCGTAGGCACTTTTGATAACCTTGTGAAGGACGCCTTAGAGATTAAGGACTACCGCAAGTATTCTCCTCTCATCTGCGCCTTGTTTATGTTCCTACTGTTGTCGAATTGGATCGGTATCATTCCGTTTCTATCCGAACCCACAAAGGATCTGAATACTCCTTTGGGCATGGGGCTTATGGGTTTCGTAATCGCCCACTATTCAGGCATTCGAGCGAAGGGACTTAAAGGATATCTTTCCGAATACTGTCAGCCCATGTTTTTCATGGCGCCTCTAAATGTCATCGGGGAAATAGCCAAGGTCGTTTCCATATCATTTCGGCTATATGGTAACATAATGGGGGGGTCTATTATCATTCTGGTAGTCTCACACCTCGTCTGGAACTTAGTGATACCCCCGGTCCTGTATGCTTTCTTCGGATTGTTCGTAGGTACAATTCAAGCATTCGTTTTCACGATGCTTACCCTGGTTTATATATCTGTCCAGATCAAGTAGAAGGGAGATGGGGCCCAAGTGGAGATGTTAGACACATATGTATTGGTTGCCGCCTATTTAGGCGCGGGCTTTGCGGTCGGTTTCGGAGCCATCGGCGCCGCGTTGGGCGAAGGGTATTGCGCTGGATATGCCAACCGTGCCGTGTCCAGGCGGCCCACCGCTTCCGGCGACATCATTCGTAACATGCTTGTAGGTCAGGCCATTGCCGAATCCGCGGCCATCTTCGCCCTGGTGGTTTCCATCCTGCTGATCTTCATGAAGCATGGAGCGGCGCCCAGCATTCCCAAGGCGGCCGCTCTTTTGGGCGCCGGCATTTGCATGGGTCTGGGCGCCATCGGATCGGGCATAGGTTCCGGGTTACCCGCCGCAGGGGCCTGCCAGAGCCTCTCCTATGATCCCAAAATGGGCGGTGTTCTTACAAGAACCATGTTGATCGGTTCGGCGGTATGTCAGACCCCCGCCATTTTCTCCATGGTCATTGCGTTTATGCTCATGTTCTCCGACTTCACCAAGGTGGACGTCGCACACAAGTGGGCCGCTTTGATCGGGGCGGGCCTCTCTATGGGATTCGGCGCCATTGGTTCAGGAATCGGTTCCGGCTACCCTGCGGGGGGAGCATGCCAGGGGATTGTACGCCAGCCCAAGGCAACAGATATGCTGACCACGAATATGCTGGTCGGTTCCGCAGTCTGCCAGACACCGGCGATCTTTGCCATGGTCGTGGCCTTCATGCTCATGTTCGGCGATTTCTCCCAGGCGCCCACTTCTCCCACTTGGGCCGCTTTGCTCGGCGCCGGTTTCTCATGCGGTCTGGCGGCCATCGGATCCGGCATCGGCGGCGGCATGGCCGCAGGAGCGAGTTCCTCCGGCATTGCCCGACAGCCCTTGTCCTTCGGGGTTTCCACGACCACCATGCTTGTGGGACAAGCCGTCGCTCAAACGCCTGCAATTTTCGGGTTACTGGTAAGTTTCATCTTGATGTTCAAGACCTTTCCGGCATCCACCACCTGGGCGGTTCCTTTCGCCCTGCTATCGGCGGGTGTGTGTATGGGATTCGGAGGAATTGGGCCCGGCATTGGAAACGGCATCACGGCTCAGGGCGCCGTGGCATGGATCAGCCGCAACTCCGAGGCGGCCGGAGTCCTCACGCGAACCATGCTGGTCGGGCAGGCCGTGGCGCAATCCACTGCCATTTACGCCATGGTGGTTGCTCTGGTTTTGATCTTTGTGGTGTAATAGCTTGTTGATATACAGCCTGTGGTAAGAGCGGTATGGCGCACAAGAAAGGACGGGATCTTACTTTTAACCGCCCGTAGACTGTATTACGGGCAGGCCGGAGCAAGACGCTGAGATTCGAGTCACGCCTTCAGCATGACAGTAGATCGCGTTTGTCAACAGCCTGGTAAGGCCTGTCGGAATTGTGCCTAATATAATACGTCCCTATTACGGAGGATGACACAATGGCATCAGGAATTGAAGGTGTGGACATTGTCCGCGCAGCGGCCTTTGTAGGTGCGGGTATTGCCATGGGGCTCGGCGCCATCGGCCCTGGTGTGGGCGAAGGATTTGTCGCTGGAAAGGCTTGCGAGGCCATCGGTAAGAACCCTCAGGAAGCCGGTTTGCTTACCCGGACCATGCTGGTCGGGCAGGCCGTCTCCGAATCAACGGGTATTTATTCACTGGTCGTGGCCCTGTTGTTGATTTTTGTCGTATAGTGTAATCTCGTCATTTACCGACCGGGAGTAAATGCAGTGATCAGCATCAATGCCACATTGGTGGTTCAGATCGTCAACTTCTTGATACTCATGGTCATCCTGGACCGACTCTTGTTCAAGCCGATCCTGCAGACCTTGAAGCATCGGCAGGATGAGATCATGCGGGTACGACAAGAAGCCATGGATTTGACCAAACAAGGTGAAGACAAGCTCGTCGATTACAACGAGCGATTGGAGGAGGCCAAGACTGCGGCCAACCTGAAGCGGGAAGAAATCAGGAGCCTAGCCAGCGCGGAAGCGGATACCATCGTTGCCCGTTCTCTCCAGGATGAAATCCGGATCGTCCAACAGATTCGCTCCGATATCGCGGAGGAAACCGCCAGGATCCGGGCCGGTTTCCAGAAGCAGGCCGAGGCCCTTTCCGCTTATGTAACCCGCAAGGTCTTGGGCAGGGAGCTGAAATGAATTGGATCAAAACCGCTGCAATCTCGCTGGCGGGTTACTTCTGGATGGTAAGCCGCGTTGTTGCGGCTGACGACCCCGCTCAGTGGGAATACCGCAACCAATGGGATCTTGCCTGGCGCATCATCAACTTCTTGATCATCGCATTCGTGATCGTCAGGTTCGGCAAGGAGCCTCTTCGCAAGTTTCTCTCGGGTCGATCGCAGGAAATCGACCGGGAGTTCAAGACCGCGAATCGTCTGAAAGAGGATGCCGAACAAGAGTATCAGGAGATCTTGGCTGAGGTATCCAGAGTCGATGAACAAATCGCAGAGCTGTGCCGCGTCATCGAAAGTCAGGGAGAAATGCAGAAGAAGCGGATTCTGGAAGAAGCCAATGCCACGGCTCAGCGGCTCATCGCTGAGGCGGAGGCGCATGTGGATTTTGAACTGCGCAAGGCCCGACACCACTTGAAAGACGAACTCGTGGATATGGCCATCGCTCTGGCCGAAGAAAAAATCCGCAAGAAAATCAGTCGGAAGGACCAGCAAGCCCTCGTCGAAGAGTATATCCGCAAATTGTCCCCCGAGGCCTCTGCCGCTTGATGCCGTGCCCGGACAATTTCATGACCTGCTTGAACATCAGAGGGTAATGGGAACCGGGAGCCGGTTCCCATTACCCTCTGTCGGTTCTTCAAAATTCGAGGCAGGGCGGACTCACTCTACGTAACAGCCCGTGATAAAAAACATTTCGGGCAGGTTGATGCAAAACGATGCAATGGAACGCCCTTGAATCCTTACCCCGTTTTCCGCCCGCCGGTGGGCGGCAGTCCGCGCCCGAGCCGGTTCCATGGACGGAGACAGGTCCTCGCCTCTAATTCTCAGGCGCGCCCCCCCATCCGCATCGGCAAAGTTCACACGGTAATCCACAGGGCGCATTTTCCCATGGTCTGGAGCAGTTTGTTGGAAACGCTGCCCATAAAGAACGCCTTCTGTTCTCCGCGACGACCCACCACCACCGTCCCGAACCCTCCCCGCGCCGCCTCATCCTTTATGGCGCGGGCTACCGCCAGCTTCGTGGTCTTGGACTTGAACCGCACCTGATCCTCGGAGATCCCGGCTTCGCTGAGCAGCGACCTGGCTTTGCCGATGAAATCATCGATGCACTTGCTGGCTTCTTCCCGGAGGGCCGATTCCAGTGTGCTCGCGTCTTCCTGTTTTAAGTCGATGGTGCAATAGTCCAACAATTTTGGGGAGACGTGCAGGAAGGTGATCTCCACCTCGGGATTCCCCTGGACCATGTGCGACAAGTGGTCCACGGCCCGCAGAGAGGCCTGGGATCCGTCCACGGCTACCAGAATCTTCATGGAAGAGATCTCACCGTCGATGATCCAGACCGGAACACTCTTGGCATTGGTAACCACGGCATTGGAAACGCTACCGATAAACAGCTGCTGCGTCCGGGTCAGACCCCTCCGTCCAATGAGCAGAGCATCGTAGAGATCCATTTCCGCCTTTCCAAGGATGTCCTGGGCCACACCCAGCCTTTTGGGCTGAGAGTATACGTCTATGCGCCCCTTTTCCACTCCCTGGTCCATCATTCGGGCCTTGTATTTCTCGAGCAGCTTTTCAGCAGCGTCCTCGTTTCGCTTCCTCATCTTAAGGAGTTCGGCGCGTGCTTTGGAATCTCGCCCGGCCTCATCACTCAGGAAGGGAGGAATGGGGGGTTGAATGGTCATCAGGGTATACTTGAGGTCCTTGACCAGATGAGAAATGCGGACGGCATAGTCCACCACCCACATGGAATTGATGGATTCATCCACTGCAATGAGCACTTTGCGTTCCATATCACTCTCCCTGTTTAAAGATCCCATACTGCGGATAGGCTCCTCGACACCGGAGAACCCGAGGATCCCTTTCTGAAATCAGACGTTGGCAAAAGAATGGATTCTTCGCGTGTTTGAACCGATAGGTTGTGAACGGCCCGCGTGACGAAACCTTCCTTGAAAAACCCGGCCCACCGGTGAAAAGCACCGATACGGAAGGCGAACACACCCACCCTGCAGCGGAGATAGAATCCGTCGCAGTGACGAAGAGAAAAGAACACTGCCGAGATGGCGTTCTTCGGTGGTCGCTAAAAGTGAAAAGTTGCTCCGAGGAAAATGAAATGCGCGTCCACCCCCGAGTTGCGTTCGCTCATGCCCGCATTGGATATATGCTGAATCCTGTACCCGGCCTGCGCTGAGACGCGCGCCGAAACAGGGACGAAAATCCCCAATTCTCCCTGTGACAGAAAATTGAAGCGTTGCCCGAGTTCGGGAACATCCAGGTTAAACCAGTATGGCCCAATCCCCGCGGCCAAAAAAGGAACCACACAGGAATTGGTCAGGTCGAGCCGAAGCATGGGAGTAACCCCCAGACCTTCGGCCCTCCTGGGTTCCAGGTAAAAGGTCACATTCCCTTCCAGGATGACGCTCACATCCAGCCCGACCGATTTCCGCCGGCCCAAGGAGATCCACCGATACCGGTAATGCGGGAGCACGGACACAAAGCGGATATCGTCCTCGGTATCGAAAGAAATCCCATACCCCATATTGACACCGAATCCGTGACGGTCTCCCTCCGCATGGGAGGATTCGGTCCAGACAAAGTGGATGCACAGGATCAACACCACGCTCAAAAGCACGCTGCCGATCCACTGTCGTTTCGATTCCCCAGAATGCACGCCGATGGCCCCCCTCTTGCGTCCGTCGTCTTTTCTAAGCGATTCCCCGGCAATGTATTGAGCCGACTCGTCGAAAAAACGCACGAAGCGCCTCCCCCAGACATATTCCGCCGAATTAGTCCGCCCATACCCTAAGTTGTTGGAAGACGGGTGGGAAGCAATGAGACTCGGGATGCGCGTTTCCCGGGCAACATCGAGTATCTGAAGTACGCCGGAAATCCCGCTCTGCACCGGCCTTCCCAAAAGCCGAATTTACAGCATAAACCATGGATCCAGGAATAACAACATTCTTCGAAACGCGGGACTCACCCATTCAACCTGCCGGCTTTCATCTCGTTCAGCAGTACTTCCTGGTTCTTCAAGATGTGAGCCTTTACCATGCGTTCCACTTCTTCGGCTTTTCCCCCTTTCATGGCCTCAAGCATCTTCCGGTGTTCCAGGGAAGTATCTTCCGCCATGCCCGGCACCCCTAAAAGGATCAAATTGTACCGATGGAAATAGTCCCTCAACTGATGGATCAAACGGAGGAGAAGGGTGCTCTTGGTAGCTCGATACAGCTTGTAATGGAATTGGCCGGCCGTCTTGATCATCGCGTCTCGATCACCCCGCTCCAGGGCCTCATCGTATTTGTCCAAAATCTCTTCCATCTTCTCGGACGGCTTGTTCAGATTCTTGGTAGCCAGAAATGCGGCGTATCCTTCCAGTACGGCGCGGATACCGAACACCTCTTCGATATCCTTCTTGGTCATCCTCCGGACTACAAAGCCACCCTTGGGCTGACGGGTGACGAGTTCCTCCGCCTCCAGTTTCTGGATCGCTTCACGGACCGGCGTCCGACTCGCACCCATCTCGGCCGCAAGCTGCTCTTCTATGAGCCGTTGGTCCGGCTGAAGTTCGCCGCGGAGGATGGAACTCCTTAAAGCCTCGTATACTTCCTGCCCGAGGGGCTTGACCTTTTTCTTCTTGAGACGGCCGAGGGTTCCGGACATAATCCCCCCTTTCTGTTTCAAATCATTGGGTTCCGGCTACTTATTACCATGCTTTCTTCCCTTCCGCCATGCAATAATTCGGTAATATACTCCGCTTTTCTCGCCGCTTTTATGCCGGATTCCGAGATTCCTTCAAACCGGTCCCAGGGTTTCCTGTAAACGGTGTTGCTGTATCAAAGACTGATTCTTGGATCTTGAATCGACCCCTTGGGGATGGTCGCAATTGACAGGTAGGTGTCTATTCGGGTATGAGAATGCGTCAATCTATGAAAAATGTTGCATATCGTCCTCCTTCCGACCACCGAGGCATCAGACCCAGTAAGCCCTCGATACAAGGAACCGCATCCTTTACAGCCCGGGTTGCATGCGGACTCCTGAAAGACGATGAAATGCAATACGTGAATCGCGCGGAACAAAACATAGAGACAGTACGCCCCAGTGACCAAGCCTGAAGCGAAGCACCGCACATCGCGTTTTTCGACGGCCGGTCCGGTGCGGATAACGGAGCACGCTATGCGTATAGCCGTCATGTCGGACAGCCACGATCACATTTGGAACCTCAGGAAAGCCGTCGATCTGTGCAACTCCCTGGGAAGCGAATGTATCCTCCACTGTGGAGATCTGGTCGCCCCGTTCATGCTGAAGGAACTTGCCCGGTTCAATGGAGCCGTTCACCTGGTGTTCGGAAACAACGACGGGGATCGGTTTCTGTTGGGCCAATTGGCTCTTACGGAGTTCCACAACGTGACGATCCACGGACTCCTCGCCCGGGTCCGGCTTGGAGGAGCCCGCATCTGTTTTTCCCACTACCGTGAAGCCGCCATGGGCATGCTTCATGACGAGCCTTGCGACCTGGCCTGTTTCGGACATACCCATCAAGAATATCTTGGAACCGAGGGTTCCTCGCTTCTCCTAAACCCGGGAGAAGTGATGGGAAAGGAAGGTTCAGCCACCTTTTACGTGTTCGACACCCTGTCCCGCGAACTGGAACGGATTCAGATCTGATCGGTACTGAATCGAAAGGCAAACTGGTTCGCGTTCGCTGCAAGAGGCGGAAACCATCTTTCCCGCCGGCGACCGCATGAATAAACCATTTACATCAACGGTCTTCCGTAAGGCGGAGGAGATCCTTTTCGAGACCGTGCAGGGGCCAAAGGGCCCATCCTTCCGAGGCTTTCGGGCCTCTTCGTATAGTCTCGGCGATATTGCGGCCTTTGAGCATCAGAGTCGTTAGTCCGCCCACACGATCCAGGTTTCCCAGGGCTTGGACTCCTGCGATACCATTTCCTCTAAACACGAGCCACAACTCGCCATCCAGGCTCCTCCGATGAAGAACCTTGCTTTCTCCCTCCGGAAGATCCGCCGCCCTTACACCCACCGAGGCCACCGCCCGATCAAAGAGTTTGACGGTCGTAAGATTCAGACTCCCGGGATAGCATTTCGGAAATCCCGCCGCGTTGGCCCCGGCAGTTTCGCCTTGGAGCTTGGCGTTGTTCCACAACATATACAGGCCGTTCTCACCGGAGATGAGGTCCCTGGACTCGGCACAATCCCCGCATGCCCAAACACCTGAAAAGCTTGTGGCCATATGTGCGTCCGTTTGAATGCCTCCGGCAGGCCCCAGAAGAAGATCGCCCTCTCGGGCCAGATCGATACGGGGTCGCATTCCAATGACGAGTACCACCACGTCCGCGGGCAACGTACGCCGGTCCGTATGAACCGCCCGAACTCGTGCGTCGCCCGCTATCTCCTCGACCCGTTCTCCCAGATAGACCGGGACGCCCATGGCCTCGAACTGCTTCCTCACCGAACCGGCCAGAGGCATATCCAACATGCGGGGAAGAACACGATCCATAAGTTCCACCAGGGCCACCGACCACCCCAACCGGCGAAACGCGATGGCGGCTTCCATGCCGACGGGACCGGCGCCCACCACAACGGCGGACCGCCCCCTAACCGCGCGCAGTCTCTGGGCGTCTTCAAAGCTCTTGAGAGCAAATACCCCGGACCTTTCCACTCCGGGGATGGGCGGGACCAACGGCCGGCTTCCCGTGGCCAGGATTAACCCATCATACGACAGCTCCCGGCCGTCAAAATGAAGCAATCGGTCCGGCGGGGACCAGGACGCCACGTTCCTGGATAGGAGTAATTCGATGCCCGCACGAGCATAATCCCCCTCCGACCGAAGAAAGACCCTGCTCCTTGGTATCTCGCCGCTCACGTAATCCGCAAGAACGCACGCGCTGTATAAAGGGTAAGGTTCTGCAGTCAGCATGACCACCCGTGAGTCCGGGTTCGTCCGCTTGGCCGCGATCGCCGCCTGGTCCCCGGCGATTCCGTTTCCCACAACGGCAATAACGTTACTTCCCATAGAGATTTCTCGCGCTGCTTCGTTTTCGGGCGACTTGACACTCATCGCTTTCCATGTGTTGAAGAGCCTTCTCTTGGCAGTAATGCACACAAGACGGGTCGCCTCCGCACAAATCGCATCGCAGGACGGTATGCTCCAGCGGATCGACGCGCAATGCTCCGTTGGGACACGCGGACACGCAACTGAAGCAGTCCACACACCGTTCCCGGTCCACAAGCACCGCCCCCGAAGCATCCCTGCGGATGGCGTTCACCGGACACACCGCGGCACAAAGGGGATCCTCACAGTGCCGACACAAGACTGGAAGGTGCACCCCGGCTTCATCCCAGTTCAGTATGCGGATACAGGACCTGGAGGCATCCAAATCACCCGTCCTCACCACAGAACACACGACTTCACACAGGCGACATCCCGTACAGCGTTCCGGGTCCACCACGATGATCTTGCTCATGACGACTCCCACATCCGATCATTGCCATTCGGATAACAGCCCGCTGACAAACCGTATTTCGAGCAGGCTGGTGAAAAACGATGAGATGCAAGGCGCGCGAATCCTGAGGAATGAGGCGTACATTCAGTACGTCGCAATGACGGAGGATGAGGCGCAACGAAGCAGATCGCGTTTTCCGACAGACTGATAAGCCTCTTGAGCGTCAAAAGACTTATGAGGCGACAAACTCGATCCCCTCCTCCTCAAGAGCCAGCTCACGAATCTTGGCTTTCGTGGGGACCCCTTGGTCTCGATCCCAGCCTCGGGCCTCATAGTAGTTATTGAGGACCTCGTTCACCTTGGATTCGTCCAGCATCATTCCTTTGGCGGGACCTTCAGGCAGTTTCTCCCGGTAGAAACGTTTCGGGAATATGGAGTCCTTTCGTTGCTCACCTTCCCTGAGGTTATACAGTTTCTGCAAATTCCATATGCGCTCCCCCACCTTGCGCACTTCCTCTCCATCCACATCCCAACCCACGCATGCGGAGAGCATTCGAGCGATGCTGTTGGGCCCAAGGGACTGAAGTGACGGTGGTCGCGTGCATATACCGACGGAATTGAATACGGCTATCAAATCCTCGGACCATTTCTCCATCAAGGCAATATCCGTAGTTTTCCCGTCGGGGGAGACGATGCGTTGCTTCATTTCATCCGGCATATCGAAGTTCTTGAGCATACCTTCGGCAAATCCGAAGGGCTCCTTGCTGTAATCATCGGGCAGTGAAGAAAAGCGCAGATTCTCCAAAGGATTCCGCGTACGAAGGTGGTCTCCGCCTCGGGTACTGGTCAGGAACCCGAAGGTCCACACCGACCACCTGCTTCGAGGATCAAAAGTGGGGAGCTCCAATCCTTTGACGGTCATCGCATAATCGTCATCGCCGGTCAGCGCTATATTGGCGCGTTGGGCTCCCTCGGCCAGGATATCTCCGATTCCCTGGCGGCTTGCGATCATGTCGATCAGCTTGCAGGTCGCCTCCACGTCTCCCCATTCTACAGGAAACCCGATCTGTTCCTCGCGGATCAAGCCCCGCTGATACAGCTCCATCAGCATGGCAATGGTTCCGGCGCCCGAAACCACGTCCGTACCCGTTTTGTGAAAGGCTTCCACGCATTTCAGAATCCCGTCCATAGTTTTGACAAACAGCTTGGCGCCGATTTCAAAAGTCATCGTAACTTCGATGCCTTTCATGGAAAGCCCCGCATAGGGACCTTCCTTCACCTTCGCCCAGTGGGCGCACGCCACGGGGCAGGAAGAACAGGCCATGGTCTGGTCGCTGTATTCCTCGATCACCTTGTAGCCTCGTGTCTCGAACCAGTCTGCGATGACTCCGGTTTGATAATTCTTGGCCGGAAGGGCGCCGAATTTACCGTAGGGTCCGGTAGCGGCCATGGAACCGTATTTGCTGACCGCCTCGAAAAACGGCGAACCGATGATGCGGCGGCGCATCTCGCGACAAATCGCCTTGAAATCATCATTTCTGGCCGGCTTGATTCCTCCCTTTCCGCGAACGGCAATGGCCTTGAGACGCTTGGATCCCATGACCGCACCCATTCCTGTCCGAGCCCAAGCATCGTACTTGCCGTTTTGAATGGTTGAAAAACGGACGAGATTCTCCCCCCCCGGTCCGATGGCGGCCACCTCGAGTTCTTTTCTGCGCATCTCCGTCTCGAGAATATCGATCGTTTTCCAGACGTCTTTTCCCCAAAGATGGGATGCGTCCCGAATTTCGACGTTCTCATCCTGAACGGCAAGATAGACCGGGGTTTCGGATTTCCCTCGAATGACAAAGTGGTCATAGCCCGCATACTTCATCTCGCAACCGAATCGGTATCCGCTGCTGGTGCATCCGAAAAGGTTGGTCATGGGAGATTTGGCCGAAACGTCCGTCTTGCTGGCGGTAGGCATGAAGGTTCCCACCAAGGGCCCCGCTCCGAAGATAAGGACGTTGTCGGGACCCAGAGGATCCACGCCTGGCTTGGTATTGTCGAAAAGGAGCTTTGTATTCGTTCCGAGACCCCCTAGATACTTCCTCGCCAATCTCTCATCCAGCGGAATCCTTCGCACTCTTCTCGAAGAAAGATCCACATCCAAAATCATGCCGGCATATCCATACATATCCGTTCCTTTCCTCAGGATCTATTCGGGAGCGTATACAAGAGAACCAGTTCCCAGCTCCTCCAAGGAAGCGTCATCCCGCATGACAGCTCCGTTACTCCCCCCGCTCAAACAAGGCCCGGCCTTTGACGGCCCACCCCGATTCACGACGCACTTTCCGCCCCGGACAGGCGGCACACCGTGAACCGACCCGAAGGAAGTCCATCGGGACTTCGTGTTGCAGGTGTGGAGCGATACGATTGCGATGGCATGGTGTTCAAAGCGTTACGACTCCACTTGCACAGGAAACCGGACGGCCTCCACGATCACACGGTTCGAAGCCTGCGGCTACCGGCTCCTTTCGACTACGTGCATGAGCCTGTCGGCCGCCATCCTGAGCTTGTTGTGAGAGGCTTCATCCGCTTCCATGAAACTCAGCGCCTGACGGGGGCACTCCTGAACACACTCGGGATCTCCGCCGCACAGGTTGCACTTCACCATCACGCGTCGGTCATGGTGGATGGCCGGAATCCCGAACGGACAAGCGATAAGGCAGGAGCGACACCCGATGCAGAGAGCTTCATCCACAACCATGGCCCCCGTTTCCCGGTTTCGTTGTATCGCATTGCGAGGACACGCTTGTGCACACAGCGGATCCTCGCACTGCTGACACGTAACAGTGGCAAATCGTCCGAGGTCCGCCAACCAAAACGTGGTGATCCTGGAAAGCGACGGATTGAATTCGTGCTCATGCTGAAATGAGCAGGCAAGAGCACAGGTTCTGCAGCCGATACATTTCTCGGGATCGAATAGTATGAACTTGGTCATAACGATTTCTCCGCTCAGCAGTCACAAGCTTTGCGATTCATAACAGCCCGTTGATAAACAGTATTGCGGGCAGGCCGGTGAAACCTATCGGATCTCCGGCATACACAGGGTAGACAACCGAATTCTGTTGGAACGCGCCAAGCATTCGCACTCGAAGTAGATAATTACACAGGCATCCGTTCGGCTGCAATCAGGGCGGCTCCAATGGCCCCCGTGATCAACGGCTCGTCGGGAACCAGCAGATCCACCTTCAGTATCTTCTCCAGGGTCTTGACGAGACCCATGTCTTTGGCTCCCCCACCGGTGACAGCCATATCCTTCTCTATCCGCATCCGCTGAGCCATGCCGGCGATCCGGGACCCCAAGGCGCGATGAAGGCCGGCTATGATGTCTTCCTCGGGTGTGCCTTCGGCTACTCGGGAAATGGCCTCCGTCTCCAAAAAAACAGCGCATCCCGTGGTGAACTTGGCGGGATGGCCGGACTTGAGGGACAGGGTCCCCATGTCTCGTTGATTCACCTTCAGCACCTTCGCAATAATCTGAAGCACGCGCCCACTGCCTGCAGCGCACTTGTCGCTGGCCACCGCATCAGCCACTTTTCCCTTGCTCGTCACTTTGATTACACGACTGGTCTGATTGCCCACCTCAATCAGGGTTCGTACCGTTGGAAGCAGGTGGTGGGCGCCTCTGCTCTGGCAGGATATCTCCGTGATCTTGGTGAAGGGGTGCGAAACGAAAGAAACCCCCAGTCCGCCGGCGCCCATAACCGCAACGTCCGACATGGAGCGCTGCGCCTTCTCCAGCGCTTCCTGCAACACCTTGTCCGCGGCCCGGCCGAAGTGGCCTCCCGCGGGCGTGATACTGAACGATAACAATTCCCCGTCTTGCAGGATGACCGCCTTGACCAGTGCGGAGCCCACATCCAAGCCCGCTATGCATGCCGTGTTCATAAGATCGCTTCCTCAGCCGTTGTGTCCTCTCGTGGAATGCTCATCGAAAAACTTTACCGCTTCGAGCCGCCGACTACCCTGCTTCTCCCTGAGTTCATGCAGAGGAATCTGAAGCACCTTCTCCCCCGCGAGGATCGCCGCGCCCAGAGCACCCGTAATCAACGGTTCCGGAGGAACCTTCACGGAAAAACCGATCCGTTCTTCCAGAGCCCGGCAAAGGCCGACGTTCTTGGCTCCTCCGCCCGTGATGGCCACCTCCGGCGTGATACCGATTGTTCGCACCATGGAATGAATTCGGCGGGCATTGGCTTTGTGAATCCCGGCGAGAATGTCTTCCACGGATGCACCTTCGGACAGCCTCAGAAGGGCTTCCTGTTCGGCAAATACCGTACAGATGCTGCTGATCTCCGCCGGTCGTTGCGACCGGAGGGACAGTTCCCCGATATCCTCCAATCGAACTCCCAGGACTTCGGAAATCACTTCGAGAAACCTCCCCGTCCCGGCCGCACACTTATCGTTCATTACGAAATTGACCAGTTTTCCACCCTCGACCTTGATCCCTTTCGTATCCTGTCCACCAATGTCGATTATGGTGCGAACATCGGGAAAGAGCCAATGTATGCCACGCATGTGACAGGTGATTTCGGTCACCTGCGCGTCCGCAAACGGCACGTTGATTCTCCCGTATCCCGTAGCGACAACGAAATCCACCTGGTCAAAGCACAAGCCCGCCTGAGACAGGGCCTCTTCCATGACCTTATGGGCCAATCTCCGATGCGCCGCATCCGTGGGGTAGATTACCTGGGAGCAGATTTCCTTCCGATTCTTGATCACCACTTTCGTTATGGTTGAACCGATGTCTAAACCCGCTAAGATCATTCGATCATCCTTCTCTTGAAAAGGGACAAAACCTTCCCTTGAGAACAAACGCATGAGCGTCGTACCCGCTCCCCGGCTTGTTTTCCCGGGGAGTGGATGCGACGCAGGCCGACATAGAGGATCCGCGTTACTCGATGGTCTCGGCAAAGGCCTGGAAGCGGGTCCTCAACGGCTCCAGAGCCGCTGTGGAATAATCCTGTTCGATGACCAGGACGGGCAGGTCCATGGACTCGAAGTAGTCCTTAATGGAGGGAACTTCATATCCATGGATATCACAGTTTCGGATGATGTTCGCGTATACGCTGTTCACGTTCCAGTATTTGGCGAATTCCTTCAGATATCCGAAACGATTTTCGAGATCTTCCCGGTAATCACGACCCGACTTTGCGAAAGTCCGTGGGCACTTGACCTCCTGTAGATAGTGCCTCGCCAGACCATGCATGGGATCTTCCGTGGATTCCACATCGTGCCAGAAAGGCCGCGCGCCCATGGCCGTGTCTTCAACCACGATATTGAATCCGGAATTTTCTATGAGTTCGGTGAAGGCCGTATGGTCGATCAACGAGCCCCAGATCAACAGTCGGCCCGGCTTCTTGGGCGTGACGTTGGGGCGACTCTTCACCTCTTGGAGTACCTCCTCCAGAAGATTGATCCCCTCTTCAACAGGAATCACCATAAGGGAAATCATCACCTGCAGTACCTCGGAACCCGTAACCAACGGCGGATCGGGTTTTCTCAGATTGAACAACTCGCGCACCAGCTGCCGCTGCTTATTATGCAGGGATATGGATTCCTCGAGCCGGTCGCGGGTGATCTTTTTACCTGCGAAGTCTTCCAACGTTTCCTTGAAGTAGTTCATCTGGTCCTTGAAGAACCGCACCGCTTCCGGTGAGGACGTGTGAGGCATATCCAGGAAGAAGTTACACGGCGTCTTCATGTAGTTTCTCCAGATATGAGAGGTCCGTTCGGCGCCGTCGCAGGAATGGGAGCCCACAAACCCGTCCAGATAATCGTATTTTCCTTTCATGCCTACATCGAAGCAGCTCCGATAGAATATACACATAACCGTCGGAAGGTACCCGTCCGCCACGGTTATGGGTTCATCCATGTCGCCCAGGATCCGTATCGGCACAAAGTCCAAGGCCGTCATGATTTCCAACGGCGGATAGCAGCAGAAATAACCCAGGATCTTCCTGCCCTCGGATTTCAACTCGAGAGCCCGTCGGTTTCGGTAACTGTATAGTTCGTGCGCCCTGGCCAGCCCCGTTTTCTTTTTTTCCTCGCTCATGAGTATCCTCTCCTTTCTTCCCTACCAAGCCATTCCCGCTTCTTTTCTAAGATCCCTGAAGTGATCCATGGTCTCCACGAATGCCTCCACCTTGGAAATGGCTTCCTCTTCATTGAACACTCGCAAGTCCACGATATCCCCTTCAATGACCACGCCCGGAACGTTGAGTTTTTCCTCCAGCGTATTCCGAGTGTGCAGCAGTGTGTAGGTTGCGGGACGACAGGACATGAGCGGATGCGCCAGCAAACCGTCCGCCTGATAATCTTCGGCATACTGGAGATACGCCGCCATAAAGAATCCCGGACCCACACCGTACTTCTCGGCCACCGGGTTGTATTCACTCCATTTCCTATAGGAGAGGCGCGCGATCAGTTCCAAGGGATCCGTTACACCGTCGAGTTCCTCCTCGGGAATAGGTAAGATGGGGTGGTAATTCCAGCTCTCGATGACAATAGCGATACCGAAGCGCTCCGCAATCTCGTCGAAAAAGCCCAACGTATGCCAGGGAGGCAGTTCCGAAAACATCATCCGATACTTTTCGTTGGGAATAGCGCCGATCTTGTTGTCCACCTTTTGCTTCACTTCATCGTACACCCGCTGATAGAACTCATACGCTTCGGGATCATCGGGAAGATAGAGATGGGGTATCATGACGGACCAGAAATCCGTGCCCACCATGGGCGACGGCTTGGCTCTGCGCAGGAGATCCACTTGGTGCGCCAGCCCCAGCGTCTTCAACGTCTGGACCACCATTTCACGCAGCCTGTCGTAATCGAGCTTCGTACCCAACAGGTCCTCCAAAAAGGCGACGTACTTTCGGAGGTGGCTCACCATAAATGAGATATTTAGCTCCTTGTTTCCAGCCAAGAAGAATTCGTTCGTTCCGGTCTGGGGCAGGTCCAATGTCCACACCGGTGCATCCAGATATCGGCCTAAGGCCTGAAACCACTTATAGCGCGCATCGCAGGCGGCGCCTGAACCGAGGAGGAACTTCGGCTTCGCCAACCCGCCTCCTGGGGCGCCCTCGGGGACTTTGCCGTTGTTGTCCGCCATCATGGCCGCATAGCCGATACAGTTCCGCGCATACCCGCACAACGTGCCGGGATACCCCTCAGCGGCGCTCCGTTCCAGATGCGGTTCGGCCTGACGCACGGACGCACAGAAGGCGCCGTAGTTCTCCGGGAACACGAGTTCGACGTCCATGGCTCTGGCAACGAGTTCCCCCTGCCACCAAGTCACCATGGACCAACCGATGGGAGCACCCTTCTCCTGTGCTTCCAGGCCCTTTTTCAGCATCTTTTTGCCGAAATAGCCCGCCTCCCGGGCCGTCTGCAACGTCTTTCCAGACTTCCTCGTTTTTGGCTTCGTCTCCTTCTCCATATTAAGCCTCCACTCAGATAAAGTTTATACAAGAATACGTTGAAGGTTCATGTCTTAAGGCTCTCCAAATAGTCCACCATTGCGTTAATAGATCGATTTAGGAGCACTTCCGACTTATTTACGGCATGAATAACCGAAGTTCCTAAAATACCCGCAAACAAGATATCCGTAGATTGTTCCGTGTCCACCTCCTCACGGATTTCTCCCAGCATCTTTGCATCGCCCAGGAAACGCTGTATCATACCTTTGAGGGCAACAAACCCTGCATTTATCTTGCTTGCATGTTCCGGGTTCTGGTTGCACAGTTCTACAGATAGAGTAAGAAACACACATCCGCCTGGGATATTTGTAGGATCTTTGAGATACTCATTACCATAGTTGATTAGGAGTTTCTTGAGCTTCTCGGTGGGGCTATTAACTTGATCCATCCCCTGGAGAACTCTATCCCGCCAGACGCGTTGGGCTTCCTTCAGGACGCCCAAGAACAGATCATCTTTGCTCCTAAAATGATTATAGAACCCTCCTTTGCTCGTATTGGCGTGCCGCAGTATGTCCTCGATGGAGGTGCCCGAAAAGCCCTTCAGGGAGAACAACCGGAGAGACTCATGGATAATGCGTTCCTTCAGGAGCACGGGCACACTCCGATGCGTACACAAAGGACGTTATTCATCATGGATGGAACGGTACGACTTCCTTCAATCTCCGCACCCGGGAAGAACGCACACAAACTCACCTTCACCCGGAGCGTTCCATGGTCCCTGTGGGACGCGATCCGCGTCGCCCGCAATCGAGAAATTCCTATGGATATCACGATGGTTCAACCAGCCGGAAAAGTCTCCGCCACAGGCCGTAGAAACCCGAGGGAACAAGCATGGCCGAGAGGAGACTCCGTCTTGTCGCGAGAGGGATCCGCATCCGCCTCAGGATTCCTGGTGCATGCAAGTGTTATCGCCCTGAAAGACAACCACATCATCCTGATTCTTGATGGTAAATCTCCAGGTGGTAAAGACTTTCTTCCCTTTTGAGGCTTCCTTCTTATCGACTATCTCGATTTCCAGCCCGATTCGATCGTTCGGAAACACAGGACCAAGGACTTTAAGCTTATCCGTTCCAACGTGCACGTGCCCCTTCAACAGGTCCCCCGCCAGTCCGAATACAACGGTAAACAGGAACGGTCCGGGTACCAATCGATCCTTGAATCCCATCGATTTTGCGGCATCGGCAATCAAGAAGGGATCCAGCCTCAGCCCACCGATAGTACAGAACATGTCCAGCTCGGTTCCGGTAATAATCCTGGATCCACAATCAAACTTGTCGCCCACTTTTCCATCGGCCAGCGTTCCTTTCGACATTCTAGTTCTCCCTTTCCTTTAAGGTTACTAAGTCTCTTATAAGCCGGCCGCACTACGGGCCGGATCTTTCCAGTCAAGGAGTGGTCCATTACATCCCTAATCGGCCGGAAACCGTATCCTAGCAGCCCGTTGAAGAACGGCATTCCGAGCAGGCTGGTCAAAAATGATGAGATGCAAGGCGCGCTTCCTCCTTCGTCATTGCGGCGTACAACCAGTACGCCGCAATGACGAAGGAGGAAGCGCAACGAAGCAGATCGCATTTTTCAACAGCCTGATAGGTTCGCAGTAAACCGCACTCTCAACAGAGGCGCATGACCACAACCATGCAGAAGCCTGCCTTGTCCTTATTCGTTCCTTGGTTATCATCCTCACATTCCGGGGTCGGTGGGCTCCAGCCCCACCACACATCCGGCGATTTTGGAAAAAAACCCACCCGGTCGGCCGCTCGATAAATCGAGTTGCGGGGGCCCGGTGAAGCGCGATGAACCGTGAGGCGGGAATTCAGAGAAAGTAGAGGGTCCCGGAGGATGGGCTGCAATATCTAAGAAGGGATACCGCAGGTTCCGTACTCGGAGAAGCTGTCGCATCGAGAATGCTTCCTGGATCACCGGCGTGTCGGTGAAAATCGACCATGGACCCTTGCCGGACACTCCCCGCGAACCCTTGTCGGAATCTCTTGGATGTGTTTCGCTTTTCGGACTGAGAAGCACGTCGATCCCCCATGCAAGACGAACCGGTCGGTCTCTTCACAAACTATACCGTCCGCCCTGGAACGCGTCAAGCTCTTTTTGACCCTCTGTTTCGGGAATGAATCGCACGCAGGGGCAAGGACCCGGACACGCCTTACCAGCCCGTTGATAAACACTATTTCGAGCAGCCTGGTCCAAAACGATGAGATGCAAGGCGCGCAAATCCCGAGGAATACGGCGTACAAACAGGTCGCCGCAATGAATAATGATGGAAGTTACTCCAAAGGCGTGTGCGTTGGCGTGAAAACAGATCGTGCTTTTCAACAGCGTGTTACGCCGTTCGGGGAAGAAGCGGGGAAGCGACACATGGACGCCCTTTGGGGAACTCGCGGTCACCCGTTGGGGAATCCCATCGCGACCCGTTCATCGCTGCCGTTCTGAAAAAGGAGGGGTATGGTTTCCCGCAAGGGAAAAGAGGAAAAACGTGGGATCAGGGTTCAGCCAGTTGAATTCCCTCAAGGCAGTATTTCGAGAATTCTTCACACACTTCGGTGGGGTAGTTACCATCGAAACAGGCCAGGCAAAACCGTTCCCGATTCATTTGCGTGGCTCCGATCAGACCGTCCAGACTCAAATAGCCCAAGCTGTCCAGCCCGATGTACGCCCCGATTTCGTCCACGGAATGCCCCGCCGCGATGAGTTCCCCCCTGCTGGAGAAATCGATACCGTAGTAGCAGGGATACCGATGGGGAGGACAGCTTACCAGCATATGCACCTCCCTGGCCCCTGCATTGCGCAACGTGTTGATACGGGTGCGGGTGGTGGTTCCCCGGATTATGGAATCCTCCACTACCAGTACTCGTTTCCCCCGGAGAAGCGATTTCACCGGGTTCAACTTGACCCGAACTCCGAACTCGCGCATGAACTGGGAAGGCTGAATAAATGTCCGCCCGATATAATGGTTCCGGATGACCCCCATTTCGAAGGGAATCCCGGAATTCTGGGCATAACCCAAAGCCGCGTAGTTACCCGAATCCGGGAACGGCATGATCAAATCCACGTCCATCTGAAACTCGGCCGCAAGCCGTTCTCCCTGTCTCTTTCGAACCTCGTAGACATTTTGACCGAAAATGTCGCTATCCGGGCGGGCAAAATAAATGTATTCGAAAATGCACAGGGCGCCTTGAACCTCCGGAAACGGTTTGATGGATCGTAAACCGTCGTCGTCGATCAAAACGATTTCACCGGGTTCAATGTCCCGAATGTATTCCGCCTCGACTAGGTCCAGAGCGCAGGTCTCGGACGCCAGTACATAGGCGCCGTTCAATTTCCCGAGGCATAGAGGGCGAAATCCGTGAGGGTCCCGGGCGCCCACCAGGGTCTTCTTGGTCATCAACACGATGGAATAGGCGCCCTCCACTTGGGCTAACGAATGAATCAAGGCATCCTCCAGAGCTTCCTCGGTATCAAAAGGGACCATGAGGTGCAGAAACACTTCGCTGTCCATGGTCGTCTGGAAGATATGACCTTTGCTCTCCAGCTCACGGCGAAGCCGTGCGGCATTCACTAAATTCCCATTATGCCCGATGGCAAGACTCCGTCGGCCGTGTTCGATAAGAAAAGGTTGAGCATTCTTGAACAGGGAGGACCCCGTGGTGGAATACCGTACGTGACCGATGGCCAAATGCCCCGGCAGATCCGCAAGACTTCTGTCGTCGAATACCTCGGAAACCAGGCCCATTCCTATGTGTTGCCGCACCTCACTGCCGTTTCCCACCACGATCCCCGCACTCTCCTGACCCCTGTGTTGCAGGGCGTAGAGGCCGAAGTAAGTGAGCTTCCCGGCATCGGCGTGCCCGTAAATGCCGAAGATCCCGCAGTATTCTTTCGGTCTGCCGCTCAACTCGGTTCCTTCACAAAACCCAGCGGACGGGAATTCCCCGTTCGCGCAAATGTTCTTTGATCTGTCGAATCGTGTAACTGCCGTAATGAGTGACGGAAGCAATCAGAGCCGCGTCCGCCCTCCCTTCCTGAAGAACGTCTGCAATGTGCTCCACGGTGCCGGCTCCCCCCGAGGCTATGACTGGAATGGAGACCCGCGTGGAAATAAGGCGGGTCAACGCGATCTCATAGCCCGCGCGAGTGCCGTCGGCATCAATGGAATTCAGACAGATCTCACCCGCGCCCATGTCTTGGCCGCGCAACGCCCACTCCAGAGCATCGGTTCCCATATAGGTCCGGCCGCCGTTGATCACAACTTCGTATCCGGAAGGGATCCTGGGGGACGCATCCACCTTCTTCACGTCCATTCCCAGGACAATGCATTGGGAACCGAACGCCTGTGCTCCTTCCGAGATAATCTCCGGATTCAACACCGCGGCGGAATTTACGCTCACTTTCTCCGCACCGGCCAGGAGAACATCACGCATATCTTGGAGGGAGCGAATACCACCCCCCACCGAGAAAGGGATAAACACTTCGGATGCTACCCGCTTCACCACATCGATCATGATGTTTCGACGTTCCGCCGAAGCGGTGATGTCATAAAAAACGATTTCGTCCGCACCCTGTTCGTAATAGAAGCGCCCCATTTCAACCGGGTCACCGATCTCCACATTGTCACGGAAACGGATGCCTTTGGTGGTCTTCCCCTCACGAACGTCCAGACACGGGATGATTCTTCTGCTTAACATACTGCGTTCACTTATTGGCGGGGTAGAAGTTCACAGGGCGCCGGCTACGCGGCTTTCTGTTCGCCAAGTCCAACGAAGCACACAGCCTGCCGAGGATGCGAACCCCTGGACGGAATCGTTCCGGCGGCCCGGATCCGAAATCCTTATGACAGTCCGCTGATAAACAGGATTGCAGGCCAGCTGATGAAAACGTAAGTTGCCGTCACGCCAGCAGCGCGGCTTGCGTCTCATCGTTTTTCCACGGCCTGCCCGGAGTGATCGCCGCCCTGCTCCGGTGACGCCCGGAAGCAAAAAGTGTATCATATTCGACATGCCTAAGCAAGGACGTTGGAAAGACGGCGCATGATCAGGATTCCCGAATCGCGGTTTCGAGTTTGGAGGAGACTCCCCATGCCGAGCGATCCGGTCCCCGAGTCTGCCGTTGAAAGACGCGATCTGCGCCGTTGGGCCTCATCCTGTCCGCCTGTGCGTCCCACGCGGACAGGCTTCATTGCGACGTACTGTATGTACGCCTCATTCTTCAGGATTCGCCCGCCTCGTATCTCATCGTTTTTGACCGGCCCGGCCAGAATAGTGTTTATAAACAGGCTGATAGAACAAGCCCGGCCCTTTTGGATAAAACCGATTGAAAGACCCGGGCGATTCGTCTACATTTGCCCGACGGGGTTGCCGATTGCCTCTTGTGAGCGGGCTTGAATCAAGCGACGAGATACGGTACGCACGGATGACCGTTCGCAAAGAGCATCTCTACGGCGGAGGCTGAAACACGACGTACCCGCCGTGTTTCCGGAAAGGCCTCCTAAAGCTTCGGCCCCGAAGGGAAGCGCCGCTTTCCGAGCGGAAGCCGGGGAACCCGGAACCGGTCCTTGAAACGGAAGGCTCCCATCCAGGAACTGGGGAGAACGACGGCAGCTTGAAAAGCCTCCAGATATCCAACCCTGCCAAGCAGCGCGCCATGGCCGCGGAAATACACGTCCGGCGTAGACTCCACCTGAGGACAACGGTTTTCACGGTGGAAGCTTGCCCCATCAAGACCCCGTCGGAAACTCACAGGACCATCCGGAACGCTCATCACAGGGCGAACGGCACGTTCATCCATGCAGAAACTGGAGTGGTATTATGATCTTAGGACTGGATGTGGGTGGAACGCACACGGACACGGCCCTCGTGGCGCGTGGCGGCGTGGCCCGGACCATCAAGACTCCAACCGAGTCCAATCTCCTGGAAACGCTCACCTCCGCCCTGACGCGGGCCTTGGAGGTGATCCCACTTTCTGAACTCGAGCGGATGGTCTTTTCCACCACCCTCGCCACCAATGCCGTGATTCAGGATCGGTTGCACGGGGTGGGCATGATCGTTCTGGCCGGGCCCGGCATCGACCCTCGTTCTTTCGCTGTGGGTCCTTGTTATCGTGTGATCCGGGGAATGGTCGACCATCGGGGAAAAGAGATCGTTCCCCCCGACCGCAGAGAGGTGGAATCAGTCGCCGGAGAAATGGAAGCCCTGGGTCTCGATCACGCGGGCGTGACGGGAAAGTTCAGTATCCGGCATCCCGCCCACGAACAGACCGTCGCCTCCTGGATCACGAATCGGTTCCGGTACACGGCGTTGGGGCACACCGTATCCGGAAGTCTCAATTTCCCCCGCAGAATTCATACAACCTACCTGAACGCCGCTTTGAACGGCATTCACGTGCACTTCGTTCACTCCCTCAAGGCCACTCTCGACCGCCTGGGGCTCAAGGCGCCGGCGTATCTCCTGAAACCCGAGGGCGGCACCATCCTCATGGATCGAACGTTCGACCGGCCCGCGCACACAGCCCAGTCCGGACCCGCCGCCAGCATCATAGGCGCCATGGCGCTTCACGGCGGGAATCGAACCAGCATCATTTTGGACATCGGCGGCACTACGACGGATATGGGCGTTCTCCTGGACGGTAAACCCCTGCTGAACCCCCGAGGAGTCGAACTGGGACCCTATAAAACGCTCATCCCCTCCCTCCAAACCCTTTCCATCGGTATCGGCGGAGACAGCAGGGTCTGGATAACCAAGTCCGGAACGCTCGAGGTCGGTCCGGATCGGCTGGGCCCTCCTGCGGCTCTGAGAGGGCCCGCGCCGACACCGACGGACGCGTTGGTCTTCCTGGGAATTCTTCGGATAGGCAATATGCGCCTGGCGAAGGATGCCATGGAGCAACTGGCCCGACAAATGGAATGCGATCCTGGGAGCATCGCCGAACTCATACTACGCAAAATGGTCGATTCCATTTCAACCGCGGCTCGTCAATTCATGGATGAGATCAACAGCCGGCCGGTATACACGATCTCCGAAGTCATTGAAGGTCGAAAGGTGATCCCCGAGGAAGTGATCGTTATCGGTGGGCCGGCCCCGTACCTGGCTCGATATCTGGAAGAAGCCTTCGGCCTTCCGGTGTTCGTCCCCCCGCACTTCAAGGTGGCCAACGCTGTGGGAGCGGCATGCGCGCGAGTCACAACGGATTTGACCTTACACGCGGATACGCAGTACGGAGTCGCCGTTATTCCGGAAGAGGGCGTCGAGCAACGGATCGACCCACGGTTCTCCTTGGAGCAAGCCCGCACCATGGCCCTGGAATACCTGGCGAAACGGGCGATCCGCGAGGGGGCCGCACACGAGGAAATGAGCACCTCCATTGTGGACGAACAGATGTTCAATATTGTCCGTGACTTCAATATGGTGGGCCGCAATATTCGTCTGCGCGCCGCGGTAACGCCCGGTTTATCTCTACGCTGGGCGCAAGGAGGAAGAAATAGATGACACTCCGAGCCGATCGGACCATGGGCCTCATTTTTTTCCCGGCCTACGATTGGGCCATCAGTCCTTCCCATCCGGAACGCGAGGAACGGTTGCTGTACACCCAGGACCAAGTCTTTGAAGAAGGCATTCTCGACATACCCGGTATCCGGGAATATCGGGCCAAAGCCGCATCTCACACAGATATTCAGCGGGTTCATTTCTGTATTCCCGATGCGAGTTGCATGACCACCGAAAGCCATTTGATTTCTGCGGGGGGATGCCTGGTGGCCGCCGATGCGGTCATGACACGCGAGGTGGAGTGTGCCTTTGCATTGGTAAGGCCTCCAGGACATCACGCCACGCGTCTGGTACATGGAAACCGGGGATTCTGCAACGTGAATATCGAAGCCATTATGATCGAATATATCAGAGACACTTTCGGCGTACGGAAAGTAGCCGTCGTGGACACGGACTGCCACCATGGAGACGGAACTGAGGACATCTATTGGCACGATCCGGACACACTGTTCATTTCCATGCATCAGGATGGAAGGACCTTATATCCGGGCACAGGGTTCTCGAACGAACTGGGAGGGCCCAATGCCTGGGGTATGAATCTGAACATACCCCTTCCCCCTCTCACAGGCGAGAAAGGTTTCCTGTTTGCACTGGATGAGTTGATCATGCCGGCCTTGGACTGGTTCAAGCCCGAGTTGATCATCAATTCAGCAGGGCAGGACAATCACTACAAGGACCCCATCACCAACATGAATTTCTCCGCACAGGGATACGCGACCCTGACCCGTCGCCTGAAACCCCATATAGCCGTCCTCGAAGGCGGATATTCCATTGAGAACGCGCTACCCTACGTGAACGTCGGAATCATCCTCGCCCTTGCCGGGATCGATACAAGCAATGTCAAGGAACCGCTTTATGACAAGGAATATGAACCCCAAGAGCCTCGCGTAACCCAATACATCGAAAATCTCGTCCGCGAAATACAGCCCCAGTTCCTGAAGCGCGCTGTTCCGGACGCTCCTTATCGACACGGAGCGGTGGCGGAACGTTCTTTGGACATCTATTACGACACGGACATGATCCTGGACAAACAAAGGGAGATGATTCGGGTATGCCATGACTGCGCGGGAACATGGTGCATCCGTTCCTCATCGAGCCGCGGATGGAAAACACTGGCCGTGCACGTGCCCAGAAACGCTTGCCCGGATTGTATCCGAACGGGATGGGATTGGTTCGACCAAGCCGGCAAGGACGAGTTCCATCATATCATCCTGCAGGATCGGACTTCCCGATCCTACCACCAGAAATGAGTTCCCATGTCCACGACTTCCCGATTCCATCAACTCCGGAACCGACATCCCGTCCTGGTGTTCAAGCGATTTGTTTTGAATGAAACCGCCCGTGAAATCTCGGTTCGATTCGAGTTCGAGCTGTCGCCGGACATCCGCTTCGCACCGATGCTCCGCCTACTAAAACCGCCTGCGGGCTTCCTGACTTTGCCGGAAAAACGCTTGACGGATCTGCTGCTCCACATGGGCCTGGTGGAATCCATCAGCTATTGGAAATGCGCCTGTCCACCCACCCTCCGAATCGAATGCGGTTCCCTGTCCGAAGACCAGATTCGATGGTGGGAAGACCTCTTTATTCAAGGGCTGGGAGAGTTCTTTTTCGTCAATCAAATCGATTCCTCGAACCGGGATCTGATTCGATTCGACGTCTCCCCGCCATCGAGTCCGGATACTGCCCCCCTTTTCCAACCGCCGGCGACGATTGACTTGATTCCCATCGGTGGAGGAAAGGACTCCGCCGTTGCATTGGAGATCCTGAAAGATCGAATACCCTCGGCTTGGGCGTTGATGCTGAACCCGGTTCCAGCCATGACCCGCACCGCGAGGGCGGGGGGAATCCCGTCGGAGCGTTTCATGACGGTGCACAGGACCATTGATCCCGTTTTGCTGGAGCTGAACCGTAAAGGATACCTGAACGGCCACACGCCCTTTTCGGCGTATTTGGCTTTTCTGGGTATTCTGTGCGCCCATCTGCTGGGTTGCCGAAACGTGATTCTGTCCAACGAGCATAGCGCGGATTTCGCAAACACCTTGCATTATGGAAGGCCGGTGAATCATCAGTATTCCAAAAGTCTGGAGTTCGAACGGAAATTTTCGTCTTACGTAAATCGACATCTCGACGCGAACTTCCGCTATTTCAGCATTTTGCGGCCGTTTAACGAACTCCATATCGCCCGGATATTCGGTGGAATCCCACGCTTCTGGCACGCATTCAGAAGCTGCAACGTGGGCCGGGAACAGGATCGCTGGTGCGGGTCCTGCCCCAAATGCCTTTTCACGTACTCCATCCTGTCTCCCTTTCTACCCGCGGACCAACTCCAGGGGCTGTTCGGCGCCGATCTGCTTTCCAAGGAAGAACTCCTGCCGTTGCTCCAACAGCTTGTCGGAGCACAAGGGATCAAGCCTTTCGACTGTATCGGCACCGAGGGTGAAACCCGCATGGCCCTGAAGCTGTTCCTGACAGCCCTGCTGAAGGACGGCAAACCCGTTCCGAGCCTCCTGCGCCGAACGCGGGAACACTTGGAGCCCCCTGCGTACTCCCTGTCCTTGGCGCCGGCAGAGCGGTTGTACACTTCCAGAGACCATAACATCCCATCCGAATTTGAAGAGCTGTTGAAACCATGGATCTCCTTGAGCGAATCGCCCTTGAATTGCGCTGTGACAATCCGTTGATTCTCGGATTCGGTCGCGAAGGGCGAAGCACCTACGCCCTGTTCCGCAGGATATTTCCCTCCGCCATGGTGACCGTCGCCGACAGGAACGCCGAAAACCCTTCCCTCGAGATTCTCCGAAACGATCCGCATTGCCGGATTCGAACGGGCGCCGAATACCTCCGGAACCTGGACGAATTCGATCGTATTGTCCGATCCCCCGGGGTACCTTGCAGCGAGTTCGACTTCGATACACACCGGCATAAGATCACTTCCCAAACGGATCTCTTCCTCAAATTGTGTCCCGGTACGGTCATAGGGGTGACGGGGACCAAAGGGAAAAGCACCTGTTCGACGCTCATCGCTTCCATCTTCAAAATCCACAGTCCTCACATGCTTCTTCTGGGCAACATCGGTCTACCCGCACTAGACACCCTCGAGCAGACCACCCGCTCATCCCTGGTGGTTTACGAGTTGTCCAGCCATCAGTTGGTCGATGTACGGACCAGTCCTCACATCGGCATTCTTCTGAACCTGTACCCGGAACATCTCGATTACTATCCGGACATGGAATCCTATGCCCGGGCCAAAGCGAATATCGCCCGATTCTCCACCCCGGATGATTTCCTTATTTACAACTCGTCCTTCCCATTCTTCCGGGAAGTCGCCCGGGCCACACCGGCCCGGACCGTTCCTTTCTGTTTGGAAGGTGACGCCGACGGGCCGCTTCGAGTGGAAGGAGACCGGATTGTCATGATGTTGCGGGGAAAATGCGTGCCTGTCTTGTCGTTGTCCGAGATTCCATTGCCGGGACGGTTCAATTTGAACAACGTGCTGCCTGCGATTCTGGCGGCTGCTTTACTGGACGTGTCGTCCGGAGACATCCGGAAGGGGGTTCGCCAATTCAGGCCCCTGAGCCACCGAATCGAGCATGTGGCCACCTACAAAGGAATTTCGTTTTACGACGACTCGATCTCCACCATCCCGGAAAGCACCGAGGCCGCATTGGAGGTGTTTCCGGGCCGGGTGGGAAGCTTGATTTTGGGCGGATACAACCGGAACCTGGATTTCCGGTCCCTGGCCCGCACCATCCACCGGCATCGCATTCCGGTCTTGATTCTGTTTCCGGTCACGGGGCATCAGATTCGAACCGCCGTGGAAGCGGAACGCCCCCAGGAAGGGCCCTTGCCTGAAATGTTCCTGGTGGATTCCATGGAAAAGGCGGTTCAGACGGCATATGCCCGCACCGAGCCCGGAAAGGTTTGTCTCCTCTCTCCGGCTTCTCCGAGTTTCAATCTGTTCAGGGACTTTGAAGAGCGCGGCGCCCTTTTCCATGAGTGCGTGCACCGGCTGGCAGGGGGGAAGCAGCGAGGCTGCTCGTCAGGCCTGCGGGGGCCTGCCGGCCCGTAGATAAACGGCATTGCGAGCGGGCCGGTGCGAAACAACGAGATACGGGCCACGCCTCTGGCGTGGTGAAGCCTGATAAATGCGGCGTACACCCGGTACGCCGCGATGACAGCTGAAACCGATACCGGCGATCCAAGGGACATGCAAGCAACCCTGCACCGGCGTCTCAGCCTCCGATGCAGGAATTCCCACTCGAGCCCCGCTCAGGACGACATGGCCAACAGCCGTTCGTAACTGGATTCCAGCTTCCTGAGACGATCCTCATAATCGGAAGCCTTGCTCCGCTCCTTATCCACCACTGGCTCCGGCGCACGGCTCAGGAAGTCTTCATTGGACAGTTTCTTCCGCGCATAACCCAATTCCTTGGCCACCTTGTCCAATTCCTTTCGGATCCGTTTCTGCTCCGCTTCGAAATCGATCACTCCTTCGAGGAGAATGAACACCTCCACATTCTGGCAGACAGCCGCCGCCGCCTTATGGGGACGTTCGCCGTCTTCGAGTATTTCCACTCCGCCCACTTTGGCCAGTTCCTTAACATAGGGGGACAAACGCTCCAGGATAGTCGAGGTATTTCCATCCTGCGTGAAGATCCGTACATCCAGGGTCTTTGTCGGAGGAACGTTCATCTCACCCCGGATGTTCCGAACGGCGCACACCACATCCATGGCCAGCTGCATTTCCTGTTCCGCTTCCTCATCCGCCCATCCATCTTCTTCCGGATACGATGCCAGCATGATGCCGGCCCCGCCGCCGGGCATCATGGCCCACAGTTCCTCCGTCACGAAGGGCATGAACGGATGAAGCAGGGTGAGCACGGCTTTCAAGACACGGTAAAGGGTCCATTGGGTGGCGCCTTTGGACTCCGAGGAATGTTTTTCGTACAGCACGAGCTTCGCCTCTTCCAGGTACCAGTCACAGAATTCATGCCACACGAATTGATACAGCGTTCCGGCTGCGTCGTTGAAGCGATACTCCTCCAGAGCAAGGTCCACTTGAGCGGCTATGCGGGCTGTACGGCTCATAATCCACCGGTCCGCCGACGTTCGCTGCGATTCCCGAACCGGCTGTTTCGGATCGAAGCCTTCCAGATTCATCAAGGAAAAACGGGCGGCATTCCAGATCTTGTTCACAAAATGCCGGTATCCTTCCACCCGATCCTCGCTCATGAGGATATCCCTGCCCTGGGCGGCGAAAGCCGCCAGGGTGAATCGGAAGGCATCCGTACCGTAGCGGTCCATGATGGTCAGAGGGTCGATGACGTTTCCCTTGGATTTGCTCATCTTCTGCCCTTCCCCGTCTCGCACCAGGGCATGAATGTAAACGTCTCTGAAGGGCACATCCCCCATAAAATGGATCCCCATCATCATCATCCGGGCCACCCAGAAGAAGAGGATATCAAACGCGGTAACCAGCACGGAGGTGGGGTAAAACACGGCGAGTTCACGGGTCTTCTCCGGCCACCCCATGGTGGAAAAAGGCCAGAGGGCGGAGCTGAACCACGTATCCAGTACATCCGTCTCCTGAACTACCTCACCTCCGCAGGAGGGACATGCCGGCGGAGTCTGCATGTCCACCGTCACTTCAGAGCACCGGGTGCAATGCCACGCGGGTATCCGATGCCCCCACCAGATCTGACGCGAAATACACCAGTCCCGGATATTCGTCATCCATTCGAAATACGTTTTCTCCCACATCTGGGGAATAATCCGGGTTCGGCCCTGCCTGACCGCGTCCAGGGCAGGTTCCGCGAGGGGTCTGGCCTTCACGAACCATTGTTTGGACAAAATGGGCTCGATCATGGTCCTGCAACGATAGCAATGTCCCACGTTGTGCGCGTACGGCTCGACTCTCTCCAGGTAACCCAACCGCTCCAAATCCTCCACTACTCGCTTTCGCGCTTCGAAACGATCGAGCCCGGCATAGGATCCCGCATGGTCGTTCATCCGTCCACTCTCATCCATAACCACAATGGATTCCAGCCCGTGCCGGCGACCGATTTCGAAATCGTTGGCATCGTGTGCCGGGGTCACCTTCAGAGCGCCGGAACCGAACTCGATGGTCACGTAGTCGTCATGAATCAAACGGAGCTCCCGATTCAACAGGGGGAGAATCAGCGGTCCCGTACCCACGTCCTTGAATCGGGGGTCATTCGGATTGACGGCCACGGCCGTGTCCCCCAGCATCGTTTCCGGTCTGGTGGTGGCGACAACGAGCGCTTTGTTCGAGCCTTTGAAGGGATATCGTATATGATACAATCGTCCCTCCTGTTGAACGTGTTCCACCTCCAAATCCGCCAGAGCGGTTCGACATCGTGGGCACCAATTGATGATATAATCACCTCTATAAATCAATCCCTCCCTGTATAAGGATACAAATACTGTGCGTACCGCATGGGAAAGACCTTCATCCATTGTGAAGCGCTCCCGGCTCCAATCACAGGAAGCTCCCAGTCGTTTAAGCTGATTGATAATCACGTTTCCATACTTTGAACGCCATTGCCACACCCGTTCAACGAATTTCTCCCGTCCAATTTGGTGGCGATCCACTCCTTCACGGGCCAATTCCTTCTCCACCACGTTCTGCGTGGCGATGCCCGCATGATCCGTACCGGGCATCCACAGGACATTATGGCCCTTGAGACGTTTAAAGCGGCACAGGATATCCTGGAGGGTGTTGTTCAGCGCATGCCCCATATGAAGGGAACCCGTGACATTGGGAGGAGGAATGACTATGGAATAGGGCTTTTCGGCTTGCGTCTCATCGCCGCGAAACAAATTCTGTTCTTCCCAATACCGATACCACTTTTGTTCCACCTCGTGGAATTCATACGATTTTGAGATCTGCATCGCTTTCACCGTCACTTCTGGATTATGGAATAGGAAGTACGCCCGGGTCCCGTAACAGCCTGTTGATAAACGGTATTTCGGGCAGGCTGGTCTAAAACGATAAGACGCAAAGCGCGCGGATCCTGAGGACCGAGGCATACATACAGTACGCCGCAATGACGAAGGATGAAGCGCAACACCGCAGGTCGCGTTTTTCTCCAGCCTGGTAAGGGAAAAACAAAGGGGATTACGAGCACTAATCCCCTACAAGCATGGAGCAGGCTGTCTCAGTCCTGTTCCACCAAACGCTTCAGTTCTTCCCGAATCCGGGCGATCTCTTCTTTCAGAACTTTCTCAGCCACTCTGGAAAACATCCTCTCAGCCGCCTCCACCAAGACCTCCCGCGCCACCCGGCCCAGGATGCGGTCGAGTTCCGCAAGATCCGGGGAATGTGTGGGAGTTCCCGCCGATGATTCCTTCAGAGATATTGCCGGCGCGGCGGGAGGACTGTCGGACCCCATCGGGGTTCCGGGAGATTCTTCCCGGTCACCCGGTTCCTCGGGAAGGGATAAATCCAGCTTGAAATCTTCCAGTGCATCGAACTCGTCTTGATCGGTCTCCACAGGACCAGACGCCGGCCCGGCGGATCCAAGCTCCTGAGAGTCCACTCTGTCTTGAGTAGACGCGTCATTCTCTTTCTCATCCTCCCCGATGGGTTCCTCCGAATCCTCTTCGAAACCCATATCGCCGTTCACAGGGAAGTCGGAGAATTCACCCTCTTTCCCGTCAGGGTCACTCCGGGAAGAGGAACGATCGGGTTGCGGGGTATCCGCCAGAATCTCCGCCAAATTCTGCAGGTCTTTATCTTCAAGCAACTCCGAACTTCCCGGGAACACCTCCTGCACTTCCTTTTTGGGTTCGGAAGACCCGGATTCAGGGTGCTCGTCCAGCTTTTGCATCTCTGAAAAAAAACCGTCGGCTTGAAACGCTCGCTCGATGTCGGTCTCGTCCGGATCTTCCGGCCCCGTATCCTCTTCTTCCACCACGTCGGTCAGCTCGATGATTTCTTCGTGCTCCGCTTTCTCCATGGGGCATTCCTATGCACGGCGCCCGACAGGCTGTCGAAAAACGCGATCTGCGGTGTTACGCTTCATCCTGCATCATTGCGGCGTACTGTTGGTACGCCTCATTCCTCAGGACTCGCGCATCTTGTCTTGCATCTCATCGTTTTACACCAGTCTGCCCGAAATACCGTTGATCAACGGGCTGCTAAAGGCCGATTTCGCAAGCCCGTGGGCGGGTGGCGATACAACGGGATAGGACTGAACGGCCAGCCGTCGCCGCCGCGATCCCCGAACCGGGCTCGGAGGATATTCGAGGGTTCCAAAACTCCCGAAAAATTCCGTATCACAGGCTAGTTGTGGTGTCAAGATCAGCGAACAGGGCCGATTCGCCGCTAAGAAGCTACAGTTTCTCCCATGGCTTCGGAAGAAAGATACGCTTGTACAAGCTCAGCGCGTATCGGTCCGTCATTCCCGCAATGAAATCACATACCATCCGTTCCCTCGAAATCCCGGTTTTCGGGACGCCGATTTCCTGTTCAAATAAGCCTTCGTCGCCCAGGAAATGTTCGTAGAGTTCCGCCAACACTTTGGACGCTCGATCAAAGTTGCTCCGGATCCAGGAAACCGTATACACCTGAGCGAACAGAAAGTCTCGGAGTCTGTTCATGGCCTCGAGAACGGGAGCACTCATGTGCAGTGTTCCATCGTCGGCTCGTCGCGTTTCCCCAACGATATCTTTCACCATGGCGCCGATCCGGCATGAACTCGTCTCTCCCAGCACTCGGATGCACTCCCTGGGTATCCGGTCGGCCTGCAGTACACCGCCCCGTTCGGCATCATCCAAGTCATGACAAATATAGGCCACGATATCGGCGATTCGTACGACGCCCCCTTCCAGGGTAATGGAGGCCTCCGCGGGGTCTTCGGGCAGAATGGGCCCTTTCCCTTTGGAATGTTTGAGAATGCCGTCCCGGACCTCCAGGGTGAGGTTCAGCCCCTGTCCATCCTTCTCCAATTCATCCACCACCCGAAGACTCTGGACTTGATGGGAGAATCCTCCGGGAAAAATGCGGTTCAATACCACCTCTCCGGCGTGCCCGAAAGGGGTATGACCCAGATCATGCCCCAATGCAATGGCCTCCGTGAGGGATTCATTTAAGCGCAGAGATTTGGATACAGTTCTCGCTATTTGAGAAACCTCGAGCGTATGGGTCAAACGCGTACGGTAATGATCCCCGGTGGGGGAAAGAAACACTTGGGTCTTATGCTTGAGCCTGCGAAACGACTTGGAATGAACGATTCGGTCGCGGTCATGTTGAAATGCGGGTCTCAGATCACACTCGGTCTCCACCCTGAGACGTCCGCGGGTGGAGGCGCTTCGCATTGCGTGCCGTGACAAAACGCATCGTTCGATTTCTTCAAGTTCTTCCCTGACCGACATGAGTAATCCCGTCCAAACGGCGATGAAGCAACCCGATTGCGACCGCAGCACGGCGTGGAATCGAGGAAGCTCGTCATTGGATTGTGCCCCCTTTCATGATATAGATTTCACTTCAAGGAGGACCCCGTTGTGAATACCGTCGCCAGATATCTGGTACATGAGTTCCTGAAAATGTTCGTATTTTCTCTGGCCTGTTTCGTGGCCGTCTACATCGTCGTGGACTTCTTTGAGCGAGTGGACAATTTTCTGGAGGCCGGCGTGTCTCTCTGGCTTATGGCCAAGTACATACTGCTGAAGATCCCTATTATGATACAACAGCTCTTGGCTGCCGCCCTTCTGATGGCCACCACGATAACCGTCTGCATTATGGCAAAAAATAGGGAGATAATTATCTTCCGGACAAGCGGCATAAGCCTGTCTCGCCTGTTTCTACCGTTCCTCCTGGTTTCAATATGTTTCTCATTCGTCTTGTTCTTCCTTACCGAGCTTGTTATACCTGAAGTGAGCAAGGAAACGAACCACATATATAGAATTCAGGTTCAGAAACGCCCCATGAATACCCTGTACAGAAACGAGAGATTCTGGTATCGAGGCAAGGACGTAATCTATCATATCACTCTATATGACCCGACCACTAAGACATTGAACGGTGTTACAATGTACCGATTCGGCGAGCCTTTCGGATTGTTGGAACGCGTCGATGCAGAAAAAGCACGGTGGACGGGGACGCAGTGGCAATTCATCCAGGGTTTGCGGCAGGAACTGCTGCCGGGAAAAGAGATACGGTCGGAGAAGTTCGATCTGCTGATCCTCCCCATTACCGAAACACCTTCGGATTTCAGCCACATATACCGCAACCCGGAAGAGATGACCCGCGCTGAGCTGAAACAATACATCGAGAAGCTGCAAAGAGAGGGCTATGATCCGGGAAGCTACAGGGTGGATCTGCACGCAAAAACCGCGTATCCCCTGGTATGTGTCATTTTAGTGATGCTGGGCTTTCCTCTGGCCGTCCGAAGACGAGGCGGCGCTGCGGTGGCGGCGGCCGTGGGGTTCAGCATAGGAGCTGCTTTCGTCTATTATGTGCTGTTCAGTCTCTTCCTGTCCCTGGGGCACTCTGGTATGCTTCCTCCCTGGCCCGCCGCGTGGCTGACCAACGTCCTGTTCCTGGCAACCGGCGCGGCCGCGTTCCTTTACACACCGCAATGAACAGGCGCCCATCACGCCTTGGGAGATCGGGTGGCCAGGGCCCTGGTGATCTTGTCCTTCAACTCGGTGAGATCGAACGATTTAACGACATAAAAGTCCGCGGAAACGCTCTTGATATCCTCCTTGAACGCATCGTATGCCGTGCACAAGACCACGGGGAGGTCAAAGTACTTGTTGCGGATATCCTGAAGCAGGTCCAGTCCGTTGTAGTCGACCATCTTAATGTCCAATACCACTAAATCCGGCTTTTCCTCTTCGATGCGTTCCAAAAGTTTGTATCCGCTCTCGGCGGTAATCACCTCGTAGCCTTCTTCCAGGAGTTCCTCGGAGTACAAAAGACGAATATGCTCCTCATCGTCCACAATCAGTATCTTGGCCATCAAAACTTCCTTTCCCCATTGTGTTTCAAGCTTGCCCGGCTATCTTGATTCTCCGGCCGCCCACTCCAATCTCCCAGTTCCCGGGACAGGTTCCATCCCCTCAACCTGTTCGAGGACAGGCTGCCCTAAAGTGGAAAAACCGATGAAATCCAGGGCACACCAGTCCTGAGAAACGAAACGCAGGAAGAATACGCCTCAATGATGAAGATACAACGCCGAAGGCCGCATTTCTCACAACCGTTACGGCAACTCAGACGCCTGTGACTGTCGGATCCGTGGGACCGTAAGGGAACCCCTTTCCTCCGGTGAGCCGAATGGGATTTTCCTTCCCCCAGCGAGACCCTCCACACCCCCCCTCCATTCCCCTGGCAGCCTGTCGACAAACAGGATTACGGGCAGGCTGATGAAAAACGATGAGATGCAAGGCGCGCGAATTCCGAGGAATGAGGCGTACATACAGTACGCCGCAGTGACGAAGGATGAAGCGCAACGCCACAGATCGCGTTTTTCAACGGCCTGCCAGGAAAAAACTACGGCCACAACCCGTCAAAAGGCCCCCAGCTGACATGGCCCGATCTTGATGCCTAGGAGTTCGCAGGCGGAGGCCACTTCCGCCTTGGGCACCTTGAACCGGGACCCCAAGGTCCACGCCACCGAACAAGGAACGCGCCCGTCCACCCCCGAATCCATGAGAGCGTCCCCGAGTTCCGAAGACACCCGGACTGCCGGTTGAAGCGTCTTCCCTTTTCCCTTTCCTCCGAACAGCCCGAGCTGGCACATTACAATGCGGATCCCCTGCCTGTCCAGGGCCCACCCTACGTCGCGAGGAGACACCCCCACCTCCAAGGCAAGCTGGAAAGCCTCTCCACAGGTCATTGTCCCATCATGGGCTCTGTTCGATACCGCGTCCAGCAGCTCGGGCTTCAGTTCCTTTTTGCTGTCGGATGATTTCTTCTTACGGCTCATCTCATGCCCTATACCCGGAACCGCTCACCGGTTCAAGTGAAACTTGCGGACCAGGAAATCACAAAGCGACTCGACATCTTCCAGGGAAAAGCACGGAACGGTGAGGTTCATCTTCTCATCGGACATCACGGCAACCAGTCCCTCTTCGGGACGTGTGATGAGGCCGCGTTCCAGAATCTTCCGATGGACTTCCACTTTGGGGTAATCCTCTTGTTTGTATCCCTCCGTCAGAATCACATCCACTCCTTCAAAGTATCGCCTCACCAGTTGACCCACGGTCAACTCCTGATCCACGTCCCGCACCATGCCTACTTGACGGGGAGAAGAAATGACCGTGACCCGGGACCCCGCTTTTTTGTGCCGGTAGCTGTCCTTCCCTTCACGATCCATTTCGAATCCATGTACATCGTGTTTAATGGTCCCCACGCGATATCCTCTTCGGTTCAACGCGGGGATGAGCGCTTCCAAAAGAGTGGTCTTTCCCGACCCCGACTTTCCCACTATGGAAACCACCGGCGTCATAAACCGGACTCCGTCCCCATACTGCATCTGCTCTTCCTCCATCTTCCAAAACAGGGTTGCGGCGGGCGGTTTGAAAACGCGGCAATCGACACCACGCGCCCGCCACTGCAAAGGCTTCCAAGACCATCTCCCCGGAATGTGCGTTTTGCGGCGCCTTTGGATATACCCCATCCTTCCCGGCTCTCGGATCGTCTTCCCGCCGTAAATCGGTTATCAGCCCGTTGATAAACACCATTTCGAGCAGGCTGTTCAAAAACGATGAGATACAAGGCGCGCGAATCCTGAGGAATGAGACGTACATCGAGTACGCCGCAATGACGAGGGATGCGGCGCAACGCAGCAGATCGCGTTTTTCACTGTTATGGGTGAAGTTCCATCTCACTGTGCAGGGCTTCCACTTCAATGACATCGTCGTTATGGAGCGTTTCGGTTCCCTCGGGAATACGAATCAGGGCATCTGCAAGAGCCTGGGATTGCAGGCGGCTTTTCAGGCGGATGGGGAACACCGTCCAGCGGGTATCCCCTTTCATGAACCGAGCATACAGAAATTGGGTCCAGGTGGGATCTCCCCGGACCGTTTCCAAGAGTTTCGCCCGAACATGAGGGAAAGGAATCGGGCGCCTTCCGCACATCTTCAGTAAGCCGGGAAGCACCAAGGTAAGAAAGGAGAGTTCATTGGATGGAGGCCCGCCGGGAAGACAGAACACCGGCTTTTCATCCAGGATGCCGAACGTGGTGCCCTTGCCGGGCCCCATTCGGATCCGCCTGAATTCACGTTTCCATCCCATACGATCCAATGTCCGAATCGTAAGATCGCGTTCGCTCCCAAAGGCCCCTCCGCTGGTAAGCAGTACGTCCGCCGAAGACAGCAGAGACAGTACGGCATCTTCTATGTCCGCCTCACGATCCGAAACTATACGACCTTCCGACACCATTCCGAAGCACTGCAACCATGCCGTCAATGTAACCAGATTGCTGGCGAACACCTGGCCGGGCTGAATGGGGTCGCCCGGAGACACCAGTTCGTCTCCGGTGGCCAGAACAGCCACCCTGGCTTTCGGAATCACCAACACTCGATCCAGGCCCGCCGCCGCCAGGAGGCCCAACCGTGCGGGGGTCAATAGCTCATCCTTTTGCGCTACCTTCTCACCACATCGTACGTCGGCGCCCTTTTCTAGAATGTTCCGCCCCGAACCCGCGTCTTTGCGCGCCCAGATGGTATCCCCTTGTTCCCCGGCAAATTCTGAAGACAGCACCGCATCAGCGCCATTGGGCACGGGGGCGCCCGTGTTCACCTTCATGGCCGAACCTCTGGGCAAGGGCTCGGCGCGTGAGAGACCCGCCGTGGACACGCCCGACAGCTTCAAGGCAACCGGGGCGCGAAGCGTTGCGTTTTCCAAGTCTCCGGAGAACACCGCGAAGCCGTCTTTAAGGGAGACGGATACCGAGGGACTATCCGTTCTCCCATAGGTATCAACGGCAATCACGTGGCCCAACGCTCGGCTTAAGGGTATCGAGACGGACGGAAGCTCGCTCAACACCGACAATACCGTTTGCCGGGCTTCTTCGAATCCAATGTCATACCGGCACATCACGAGGTCGATCCGTAGGCGAATGGTTCATGGGAGTCAATCGTATTTCCAGGAAGGCCGGGAGATACACAACAGAGAGGGTCTTCATCGGCAGTCCCGCCTGCTGCATCGTGTTCCGGATTTCTACGGGGGCATGGGAAATCGGAACTATCGGAAACAGGCGATCCAAAAGCGGTTCGTTTCGATCCGGAAAAGGTTTTTTTGGATGTTGTGAGGGCTCGATCCCGCACCCCGCCGTGACCATTACTTCCGAACCGTCACAGCTTCGGCCGAATAGGACCGGTTGATGGACTTATCCGGCCGGCTTCACGGATCGTCCTTCCGGGAAGTCGGAAGAGGAATCGGGTAGACTTGCCCGCAGGTACACTTGAACTGTTTGAGATCTCTGCGACAAAACAACACCTTATTTCCACATCGCGGACACACGAACAACTGTCTCACTGCAGCCATGTCATCTCTCATTCCATCATGACTCGAGGGCCGTTTGCTGGAAGTTCTCAGGAACACCTCGAACCACCTCCATACAACTCGCCGCACATCCCGCAGATCCCTCCCTCCTGCAGCCATCGGAGGGTAAACACGCCTTCACGTATGATCTTGGAGGACACAGCGTTCCCTTGAACTTTCGCGGGTAAGAAGCACGGGCGCCAAAGAAAACACGCTCTTTCGATCCCCGTCTGTCCGCATTGCAGGCCCTTTCCGACACGGAGACTTCGCCAATCGTGTCCATCTGCCCCAACCCTGTTAAGCAAAGATCGTGCCCTCCACCCCTGCCCAAAAAGAACAAGCTATGCCGACCCTTCTCTTCCATGCTATCACTGAAATGAACAGGGCGCAAAAACCGGCGGTTTTTCTCCCGACCCAGAATCCTCAATATGTTCTCACGGTTGCAGGAACGCCTTGTTGCATCCTGCAGCCCTGATTTAAGCAAGTTTTCTCAAAACACCCTTTTTCTAACCTAATCCCCGGTGGGTTGTCTATACAGATGAAAGAGCGAAGCAAGAAACTTTTTTCATCCCCTTCTCCTTCCCTCCGACCCCGTCGCGCAAACGCGCGGCGGGTTTTTTTCACCTTCAGGCGGAGTTCCCGCCACTTCCCCTCTCGGGTGGAATTCCAGGCACACCCGTTGCCGGATGCGATCACCGACGGCCGACCAACTTCCCTTAGAGACTGAGGACCGGGGGTTCAAGAAGACCGCCGTCCCGATTCCGGCATCGTTGTAGGATGGAACCCCATCGGCGTGATCGGACCCATTCGCGCCCCCGTGAACGGGGCGTAGCGGGAAAAAGAATACTGCCGCTTTGATCGAAAAGCAAAATCGGACCATGGGTGCATCGGCCCTCAAGCCAAGGCCGCCGCCACCAATTCGGCCACATCCAGGATTTCGATGGCGTCTTCCTGGTTGGTGGTCTTTCGACTGTCTTCGAGCATGCTGATGCAGTAAGGACACGCCGTGGCGAGCACGTTTGCGCCGGTTTTCACAGCCTCCAGTACCCTGAGATCCGAAAATCGTTTCTCCGGAGGCGTCTCCATCCAGAGGCGGCCTCCTCCCGCACCACAGCAAAGACTGTTTTTCCCGCTGCGTCTCATCTCCACAACTTCGATTCCGGGAATGGCTTCTAGAATTCTGCGAGGAGGATCGTACACCTCGCCATGCCTGCCCAGATAACAGGGATCGTGGAAGGTAACTTTCGTCTTGATTTCTTTATTGAATCCGATACGCCCGGCTTGAATCAGGTCCCAAAGCACTTCGGTATGGTGCCTGACATCGAATTCCGCGCCGAACTCGCGATATTCCTTTTTGTACGTGTACAGGCAGTGGGGGGAGTTCACGATCATACTCCGCACCCCCCTCTCCTGAAACAACGTCGAATTCTTTTCCACGAGCTTTCCAAATAGCGCTTCATCCCCGATCTTGCGCACGGACTCTCCACAACAGCTTTCCTCATTGCCCAGGACACCGAAGCTCACTCCCGCCTTTCCCAGCACGGAAGCCAGGGAGCGCGCGATTTTCCGGGAACGCACATCGTATGCCGACGTACAGCAAATGGACAAGAAATGTTCCGTGCCTTCCGCAAACAGGGGAACATCCAGGTCCGCCATCCATTGACTCCGATTCTCACGGGCCTCGGACCACGGATTGCCCTTTCCATGGACGCTGCCCAGAACGGTCTTCAGAACACCCGGAATCGCGCCGGCCTCGGCGATCATGCTCCGCATGGATCTCATGATATCGATAATGCTCACGCCGCGGGGACAGCGTTGAGGACAAACGCCGCACGTGGTGCAACCGTACAAAATATCGTCCGACTCGTACCCTTCCAGACCCAACTGGCCCATCCGAATCATTTGCCGGACAAAGAATTCGCCGTCCACCAACCGCCACGGACAGGAACCTGAGCACATGCCGCATTGCATGCAAAGATTGAGGTCTTCACCCCCCATGGCCACGATAGCCTCGTTCACCTCATAGAATGGAATTTGTGCCATCCAAAACTCCTTTCATGGAGCGTGAGAATACCCAGGCTCCAACGCCTGCGTGCTGAATGATGATTCATTCGTGAAATTTGTAACAGCCCCGCCGGCATAAGTCAAGACACAACAAAATCCTCCGACCGCCGGTGTTGCCGCCGCACATTCCCTGCAGGCCTGATGGTTCGGCATTGGAGAGCCCCGCCTGTAACCGATTCTCGGTCTTCGGGAAGCAGTCCACCCTCTCCACAGACTTCTCAGCCTCGGATTCTTGGCATCGCCGCGCCGCCATAGTATGATGATTGATAAACCGTTGCAAAACGCGATCTGCTGTGTCGCGCTTCATCCTTCGTCATCGAGGCGTACTGTATGTGCGCATCATTCCTCAGGATTTGCGCGCCTTGCATCTCATCGTTTTGAGTCGGCCTGCCCGCAATACGGTTTATCAACGGTATATGCACGGGAACACGACCCAGGAAACAGGAGAAGCTTCCATGTCTCCGGGCCGATCCCAAAACCCGGCTTACGCCGAAGGAGATCCGTTATGACGCATTCCCGTTCCATACACCCTACCGGGGTCCTGCCCATTGTGGGTCTGGGTCTGCTCATGCTTCTGTGTTCTCCGGCCTGGATCGAAGCTTCCGACGAAGCGGCCAGGGTGACCCACGCCCGAAACGTCTTGGAGGAATTCATCGGGAGCCCGGACACGGAGGTGCTGAGGCACCTGCTGAACCAGTGCGCCGCCGTGGCGATCTTTCCCCGTGTTCTCAAGGGCGCTTTCTTCATCGGAGGAAAATATGGAACCGGTATCATGTCCGCCAAGGATCCCGAATCCCGGATTTGGAGCGCCCCGGCCTTCTTCAGCATAGGCGGAGGCAGTTTCGGGTTTCAATTCGGAGGAGAGAGCATCGACTTGATTCTGGTGATCATGAATCAACGAGGGGTGGATAGTCTGCTGCGAGGCAAAATAACCCTGGGTGGAGATCTTTCCGCATCGGCGGGACCGGTGGGAAGAACGTTCGCTGCGGAAACGGATATCCGACTCACAGCGGAAATCTATACGTACTCCAGGTCCAAAGGACTGTTCGCCGGCGTGTCGCTTCGAGGCGCCGTCATTTCAGAAGATCTGGATGCCAATGCGGCCTATTACGGCAACCGATGGACCGCCAGGGACATCCTGGTGAAACGGGAGGTGGAGGCTTCCGGAGAAGCCGCGGAACTCGTTCGAAAACTCAAGGAGTTTTCCGGGGAATGAAGCCGTCTTTCCCGTGCGGCGTTTTTCCGGTGTTCCCCAAACAGCCCGTTGATAAACACCCTTGCGGGCAGGCCGGTGCAAAAGGATGAGATGCAAACCACGCCGTTGGCGTGACAGCAGATCGCGTTCTTTAACAGCTTGGTACGGGGCCGCCTCGGACCCGGCCCCGTATTTCCTCCGCATACCCCCGGACGATACCCATGATCTCCCGCGTATCCAGGTGAATGAGCCGGCCTCCCTCCACGAGCACCGCGCCGTCCACGATGACGGTATCTACGTCGGAACCCTTTACGGAATAGACGAGATGTGAGTAGTAGTCGTAGACCGGAACCAAATGAGGCTTGTCGAGATCGATCAGAATCATGTCCGCCCGTTTCCCCGGTTCCAGACTTCCGATCTCTTCCTCGAGATTTAGAATTGCGGCGCCCCCCCGGGTGGCCATCCAAACGACTCGGCGAGCCGGCATGGATTCCGGGTTCAGGGTCTGCGCCTTGAACAGCTTGGCCGTGGTGCTCATTTCGGAAAACATGTCCAGATCGTTGTTGCTGGCCGGCCCGTCCGTCCCGATGGACACCGTGAGACCCGCCCGGATCATGTCTGGAATCGGGGGGATTCCCGAAGCCAGTTTCATTTCGCTTTCCACCGCGCAGGAAACCCGCACTCCGGTCTCTTTCATGAGATCCACATCCTCCGGAGTCACCCAGACACAGTGGACTGCAACGGTTTGGTCGTCCAATACTCCCAGGTGAGCCAAATGGCCGATGGGGGTGCGGTTGTATCGCTCCCTTATTTGTTGCACTTCCCATCGAGTCTCCGCAACATGGATGAAAAACAGGACTCCGGCCTCCCGAGCCGCCTGTTTGGCGTGCTCCAACGTGGCGGGCGAACAGGTGTATGCGGAGTGGGCAAATACGGCTCCGCGCACTCTGCCTGAAGCATGATTATACCCATGAACCACGGCTGAAGCGTGTTCCACGTTTCGAGCCGGATCGGGCACTCCGGGTGCGGGGAAGTCGATCACTCCCTGCGCCGCAACGACTCGCATGCCGGACATCATGGCCGCTCGAACCACCTCTTCCTCGAAGAAATACCCGTCCGCAAATGTCGTGGTGCCGGACAGGAGCATTTCCGCACAGGAAAGCAGCGTGCTTCGGTAGACCACTTCGGGAGTAAGAAAACGGCTCTCCAGGGGAAACACATATTCGCCCAGCCAGACATGCAGAGGCACGTCGTCCGCAAGACCCCGAAAACAAGACATGGCCGCGTGCGTGTGCGTATTGACCAGGCCCGGCATAACCAGTTTTCCGCCGGCGTCGATGGTCCGCCGGGCGGAGATGTGAGCGAATTCCCCGCACCGCCCCAGGGCCAGAATGAGCCCGTTTCGAATCAGGAGTTCCCCCGGATCCAGTACCCTGAAGTCCGGGGTCATGGGCAGAACGACCCCCCCGGTAATTCGGAGGTCCGCATGATCCTCCCGGCTTTCCCGTTTCTCTTGCATACCTGTTGAAACCGTCCCCAGGTTGTGGTAATCAATTCGAAATTTTACAATTAACATATATGCTTTCACAGAACAATGCCGGCTTTCGGTGACGCTTGAATCCGCACTATGATGTCGTCATCATCGGCCTTGGACCGGCAGGGTCTATCTTGGCCAAGATACTGGCAAAAGAGGGGCTCTCCGTCCTCGCCCTCGAGAAGAAGGTCCACCCCAGGGTCAAGCCGTGTGGAGGCTGCATTTCCCAGAGGATCGATCGTATTTTCGACCTTCACACATTGGGCGTCGTGGAAAGCAAAATCCGGGGTGCAACCTTTACATATCGCGGCCGGGACGCCATCACGGAATACTGCGATCATACCGTAGCCTATATGATCCGCCGCGAGGAATTCGATCTCAAACTTGTCCGCTCGGCGCAACGGTCGGGTGCGGATATACGCCAGAACGCCCCGGTCACCGGGGTGCTTCGGAACAACGGGCGCTTCTCCATTCACAGCAGAGCGGGAACGTTCTCCGCAAACCTGGTCGTTGGAGCGGACGGTGTGCTAAGCGTGGTTCGTCGCTCTCTGATTCCTGAGGAAAGATCCTGGGAGTATCTGACGCTGGTGCGGCGTATTCCGGACGATGCCGCGGCCCGAGCCATGGAGGACCGCGTTCGGATCGACCTGGGATGGGTTTCCTTTGGATACGGGTGGGTCTTTCCTCATACGGACACCCTCTCCGCAGGACTGGCGGTGCTTCGATCCCGGAAACTGGGGTTCAAACATCATTTCACGGAGTTCCTGGGAAGCATGGACCTGAATCGGCTGGTCACTTCCCCTTCTCTCTCTACACACACGCATCTCATTAAATGTTTTGTAGGACGCAAACAGAGTGTGGCTTTGCCCGGAGTGCTGCTGGTCGGGGATGCCGCCGGACTCACGGATCCCCTCACGGGAGAAGGCATCTATTTTGCCGTTCACAGCGCTCAATGCGCCGGGGAAGCGATCCTGAATCATTTCCGAAATGAACCGGAAGCACTGGCCGGATATCAGAAACGCATCGATCAGGAAATATTCAGCGAATTTCGGCATGCTGCTTGGATGACACGAATGATTTATCGCTTCCCCAGGTACTTCTTTTCAGGAATACGCCGGTACCCTGAGTTCATCCAATCCTTTTTCAGGCTGTTGCGCGGAGAGATCACGTATGGGCGTGCATGTTCCCACCTCAAGAATCGGTTTCTCAGGAGCGTATGGCCTTGGCTAAACTGAACAACTGGTGGGGAATGCTGGCCTTCCTGGGTATACTGGTTCTGATCCTGGGATGGTTTACTTTGTATGGTGAAAAGGGATTAGTCCACTATCTTGAACTCAAGGAAGAAATACGGCGCCTGGGTCTTCTCAGGACCGAGATGCGGGAAAAGAACCGGGAACTGTATAAGGAGGTACTCCGTCTGCGGGAAGACCAGCAATATATTGAAAAGACAGCCCGTCAAGAACTCGGCTTGGTCCGTGACTCGGATATCGTGTACCGATTTGGCGATCCGCTGTCCGATCGGGAAAAGGAGCGCGGTACTCCAATTCTCTCTCCGGATTCCGGTGCTCATAATCCGTAACAGGCCGTTGTTAAAATGTATTGCGGGCAGGCTAGTGAAAAGCGATGAGATGCAAAGCGCGCGAATCCTGGGGAATGAGGCGTACATACAGTACCCCGCAATGACGCCTGTCTGCGCCTGCCGGTGCGTGAGTGCGCGCAGACAGGTGGAACGCACAGGCAGAAAGGATGAAGCGTCACGCCTAAGGCGTGATAGCAGATCACGTTTTTCACCAGCCTGTTAAGTTCCGGAAGTCCCGGTACTTCCTTCGGAGAATGGTTCATGACTCCAGATCTGGCCGCTTTATTGGACAATCTGCCCTCCCATTTCCGATCTCCTCCGCTGTACTTGGAGGTCTCGGAGCTGCTGATCCAACAGGGCTCCTGGCGGGAAGCCCGTGAAGTTCTTCGTTCCGGCATCCGCGAGTATCCCGGTGTCCCCGAGCTCACGCTCCGATTAGGAGAACTTCTGCTGGTGCATGGCGAGTTGGAGGAGACCGTCGAGATGTTGGAACATACGGCCATAGCTATGGAGTCCTGTATGACCGCCTTCAAACATCTGGCCACGGTGTACAAACGGCAGGATCGCAAGGATCGCGCGGTTCTCGCTTACAAGGTGTACATGAACTTCGAATACTTCATTCAGGACCTGACTCGAACCCGGCCGTCCGAAGAATCGCCTGAACAGGAGCGCGGAGCACCTGCGGGGGCCTTGGTTGGACCGGTGGAGGACCTGGAAACGGAAACCATGGCGGAATTGTACCTCAAACAGGGGGATTTGAACCGGGCGGAAGCGATCTATCTCCGCCTGAGCGAAAAAGACCCCGACTCCCGGGTATACAGACGTAAACTCACGGAAATCGGTTCCATAAAAAACCGCAAGCGGAAAACAACGGAACAAGTTCTGGATAAAATGACTCGAATTTTGGACGGTATTCAGGAACCGTAACAGCCCCTCAAATTCGGGCTGCCGACCAAGCTCTGACTGCGATGAGACGCAAGACGCACGGATGGGGCGCCCCGTGGTGAGGAACGATAAAGAGGGCGCGTCGCCGGCGTGACCGTGCATCGCATTTTACGGCGGCCTGACCGCCGTCGCAAAATGGAACACGGGTCCATAACGTCCCTTGATCTGCACATTCAACCTATTCCCAACAAGGAGGAGCCGTGTACTCAACCTCTGATTTTCGTAAGGGCTTGAAAGTCCAGATAGAGGGGAAGCCCTTCGTCCTGGTGGATTTTCTCCACGTAAAACCCGGAAAGGGGGGGGCTTTCGTACGCACGAAGATCAAGAACCTCGAAACAGGCCAAGTATTGGAAAAAACGTTCCGCGCGGGCGAGAAATTGGAGAAGCCCGATCTCGAAGAAAGAAACATGCAGTACCTCTATAAGGAAGGCGAACATCTGTGCATGATGGATAATCAGACCTTTGAGCAGGTCCTCCTCTCCGCAGAACACGCTGGAGAAAGCCTTCTTTATATGAAGGAGAATGTGAACACCAATGTGCTCTTCTTCAATGGAAAACCGATCGGCATCGATCTCCCGAATTTCGTCGACCTGGAAATTGCACAGACGGAACCCGGAGTACGGGGGGACACGGCCAGCGGTGGAGCGAAACCGGCCACACTGGAGACCGGCGCCGTAATTCAGGTTCCTTTATTCTTGAACGAAGGGGACCGAGTCAAGGTGGATACCCGAACGGGACAATATATCGAACGTATCAAGTAACGACGGGAAATACGGCGAAACTCTTCCGGCTCCGGTCGCCCCGACCGGCTCCCGGCAAAACAGGCTGCGGGGTGGGGGACTGAAGAGGATATGAAGGCGAGCACGGCAACGCCAGAGATTGCGAGCGATGCACAAGTTATGGCGGGGATGGGATACCACGCGTGGCTCTTCGCGTCCGCCCTCGGATCTCCCGGCAGCCGTTGATGAACCCCATTGTGAACAGGCTGGTGAAAAACGAGATGCAAGGCTCACGAATCCTGAGGAGTGAGTCGTACCTATTATAAGTACGCAGCACTGACGCCTGTCTGCACCTGCCTCTGCGTGGGTGCAGGCAGACAGGTGGAACACACCGGCAGAAAGGACGAAGAGTCACGCCGTTGGCGTGACCGCAGATCGCGTTGTTTAACGGCCCGATAGGGAATGGATTGCATTCCGGGCGCCCCAACGCAACCTACCGTATCCCACCCTTCAGCTTCTCCAACAGCAGCGTTGCTTCCGGGAATCCGCTGCTTTCCAGCTTTCTTTTCAGTTCGATGGCTCGGTTCAACAACTTGATCGCCACTGTCCGATCTCCTTTCTTCGCGTAAGCCACGGCCAGATTGAAGTAGAGATGGGGATCGTAGCGGCTGACCAATATGGCCCGTTTGTACGACTCGATGGCCTTATCGTACATATCCAGCTTGCGTAGACTGATCCCATATTCGTTGAATAAGTGCTTATGCTCCTCGATATAAAGCTCAGGATTATTAGATAGTTCATCAAAAATGGATCTTGCTTCCTCGTATCGCTGCATTTTGAATAAAGTATTCCCTTTACCAACGGCTGCCTCTACATTGTTCCCATCTATTTTTAACGCGTTATCATATTCATACTCAGCGCTATTATACTCTTTCTTCTCATAGTGTTCATTAGCTATCCTTATGTGGGTCTTGAGCATATGAACCTTCTGAAGCATTATGGGAAATGTATTTATGTCATCGCAAATCAACCTTAACATGCTGGCTTGTTTCGGGGTCAGTTTATCAAACATTTGTATCGGCTTACCCGTATAGTCTATAACTTGAGCCTGCACAAGACCATCTTCGTCTGGTCGGAAGTCATTGACATAGTAATCAATAATTTGAAGTTTTCTCTTGGTCGTGTCGGCCGTACCGATGGTGCTTATAGTCGTATACCGATATACTCCCGGGGATTTTCCCGCGAGGGAAGGGAGCAGCGCTTTATCCTCCTCGGTGAGGACGACCGGCACACGTTTGGGGTCCTTTCCCGGCCCCGTCATGGCAGGTTTCCTGACATTGGGTTTCTGAATACGCTTGATACCATCGCGATACACCTCTGCGGTATGTAAATATGGCATCCGTCTGGGTTGGGACGGACGCAAATCGGCGTAAAAACGGGCCGGAGCCATGGTGCATCAGCCCGTGAAAGGCTGATAAACGGCTGGACGCCTCACGCGGGCCGCCATACTCGTTGCATGGTTTCTACTTCGGCATTCCGGTGGGAATCCATTACCGGTTTTAGCGATTCGCATAAAAACAGGTGTGCCGTACACTTTATCAGTAGGGATAGGCCCGAGTCTCCCGCCCGGCGAAGCCGGACTGATACCAGCCCGTTGATACGCCGTATTGCGGAGAGGCCGGAAAAAACGATGCGATGCAAGACGAACGAATTCTGAGGAATGAGGCGTACAACCAGTACGCCCTAATGACGCCCGTCTGCGCCTGTCTGTGCGTGAGTGCGCGCAGACAGGTGGGACGCACAGGCACAAAGGATAAAGCCTCACGCCGTTGGCGCGACCACAGATCGCGTTTTTCAACGGCCGGGTGCGCACCGCTTTGTCTTAGTCATCCGGGGACGAAGGCGAGAAACCGCTAAAGAATGCGGGGAATCGTCCGAACTCCAATTAGGTTGGGTCTTGAAACGAACCCATGGCCTCCCCGGCCCAATACGAAAGAGCCTTCCTCCGCCGGACGAGAAGCGATGAAAACAAGTGGCGCCGTTTTGCATCGAGTAGAGTCCGCTGAGAAGGGAGAACTGAAGATCAGGCGCCGCATTCCAGGATATGTTTCCGGACCTATAGTGATGAACCCTGGTGCGCCGGACCGCCTCCGTTCAATATGACATTACCGGCGGGAATTTACGTTTCCATTTGGGGATCGTTCGTGCAGGGATTCGTTCGAATTCAGCCCAGCCTGATCAATGCGTACCTGGATTATCCCATCCACCTGGTGCATCCAAAAGACGGCGGCTTCGTGCGTTTCCTCGCCAAGAATCGGACCTACTCGCCGGATGCCGTTCGATCCCTCATTCAAAAAGATATTCCCGTATACATCCGAATCCATGATCAAAAGCGTCACAGCGAGCAAATCCATCAGAAGCTGTCCAAAGCCCTGGAAGGTCCTTTCAATCCCCAGAAGGCCGTGGTGGTTCGGGATCTTACCCTCCAACTGGTCAACGAATTCCTGACTTCATCAGAACGCATACTAAATTCATCCCAAGATCCGGAAATCCGCTTACGGGAGTTGGAGCAACTGGCGGAATATTATGTCGCATTGCTGGACATGGAACATGCCGAAGACCTGCTGCGACTTCTTCACAAAGTTATGTCCAAGGATTTGACCACGGCCACCCACTCGATCAATGTCATGATTCTCACCCTCAGATACCTGGAGAAGGAACGATCCGCAGGACAATCCTCGTGGATGTCCCACGCAGCCCCGTCCGAACCCCGCCCCGACGCCTCCGCGAAAGAACGGGAAGCGCTGAAACAATGGGCATTGGGTGCACTGCTCCATGACATAGGCAAGGTCATGGTGCCGGACTCCATTTTAAAGGCGTGTCGGAAGCTGAGTTTGGATGAATTCCGAACGATGAGAATGCACGTGGAATTCGGCTGGAATATCCTTTCCAAGGCGGCGCCGCATACATTGAAGCAACCGGTTATAGCCGGCGGCATTCTCGAACACCACGAACGGACGGATGGCAAGGGATACCCTCTCGGTCTCTCCCGGGTGAGTTACCCCGGTCAAGTCATCGGGATCCTGGACTGCTTCGAGGCGCTGACCACGGACAAACGTCCCTACCGGGAAGCGTGCAGTCCAATGGAGGCGTTACAGATCCTGAGAACCGATACGCTGCAAGGAAAATTCTCTTCATCGGTGTTTGCCCGAACCGTGGAACTCGTCGCCGATATCTGATTTCCTGCCTCACGGTGCTCCGCCGAACCCCCGCGTTCGCCCTCGCGGCGCAGTCATGCGCATCGCGAATCGAATGGGAATTTTCAAGAATACGATTTCTCGATGGCGGAGTTGTACTTTATTCCGGCTTGAATTATGGTGCTTGAATATGCCTGCCGGTCTCAGTCCGTCTCGCAGTCCGTGAAGGACAGGGTTCCTGGCCGTGAAGTGAAACTCGGTGCGCTGCCGGATGATAGGATCTCGAAAGAAAGACGACCACAGGGCATGCGTGGGATTCGCCCTTACCGGGGAAGTACCGGGCTTGGAGAGCGGAATATGACGGTTTCAGCCCATTTGCGGAATACCGTGCTCGTGGACTTGAACGCATTGGCGCACAACTATCGCGAATTGCAGCGGAAGGCGCCTCACCCGGACAAAGTCATCGCCGTGGTGAAATCCGACGCATACGGTCATGGGCTTGTACCCGTATCCCGAAGACTCGTGCGGGAAGGCTGCGGGCGCCTCGCCGTGTTCCGTCTCGAAGAGGCCGTGCGCCTGAGAGAAGCCGGACTCAAGGTACCCATCCTGGTACTCATGGGCCTCGTCGCCGAGGAAGTTCAAGCCGCCCTGGAGTATGATGTGGTATCGGTGGTTTATGACTCGGAAAACGCCCTCGTCCTCGATACCGCTGCGGCGAAAAGAGGGCGGCTTTTCCGCGTGCTGGGCAAGATCGACACCGGCATGGGCCGTCTGGGGGTCCCTCACGAGGAGGCCCCGCGTTTTTTATCCGCGTTGGCCGAATTGAAGCACGTAAAGCTGGACGGATTGATTACCCACCTTTCCGTGGCGGACGAACCCGAACAACTCCCCTTTACTCTGGAGCAGCTAAACCGCTTCCGAAAACTATTGGCGCTCGCCGGGCATATGGGGTTTCAGCTCAGACAGAGTCACGTAGCCAACAGCGCCGCCTGCATCCAACAATTGGAAACCGGCGTGGAATGGGTCCGCGTGGGAATTTCGCTCTATGGGTCCCCTCCTTCCGAGGCTCTGGCCGCTTGCGTCCCCCTCAAGCCCGTCATGTCCTTCCATTCCTCGGTAATTCATGTTAAGAAGGTGCCCGCGGGAACCGGTATATCCTACGGTCGTACCTACACGACTCAATCCGAATCCACCATCGCCACGGTGCCGGTGGGGTACGACAACGGCTATTTTCGGTCCTTCTCGGATAAGACGGAAGTATTGATCCGCGGCATTCGGGCGCCGGTACGCGGGCGTGTCTGTATGAACCTGATCATGGCCGATGTCACCCATATTCCGCATGTTCGGCCCGGAGATCCGGTGGTTCTCATGGGTTCCCAGGGAAACGAGACGATCACCGCGGAAGAACTCGCCCGCAAAGCGGATACGATTTCTTACGAAATCTATACGGCCCTTGGAAAACAAAACAGCCGGGAATACCTCGGGCTTTGATCCTCCGGACGATGAGGGCTGCGCCCCCGGTGAAAACGATGCGATGTAGAACGCCGGAGCCCCGAGAAATGAGCCGTGCACACGATACGCCCTTGGGGCATGGTCTCGGATCGCGTTTCTCAACGAGCCGTCGGGCGGTTGGCCGGCCGGACTCGTCCTTGAGGGCCTTCCTGGGCCGCCGTCCCAAACACCCCGGACCCGCTGCCTGGATTCCACCTTCGATGGCATTACCCGGTGATACAACCGACTGAACGAAAACGGTGTTCCTATGATTGTCAAAGAGGCGCTGAAAGAAGCGATTCATGCTACGCTCACACGATTGATGAACTCGGGCGAACTGAAACCCTCGCCTATTCCGGACTTTGTGCTGGAAACACCCAAATTCGAAGAACACGGCGACCTGGCCACCAATGCCGCGTTGCTTTTCGCGTCCTCTCAAAAAACCTCACCGCGCGCCATTGCAGAGGCCATTCTGGGGGGCTTTGAGGACTCCCAAGCCCTGGTTTCGCACGCCGAGATAGCAGGTCCCGGTTTCATCAATTTCTTTATCAATGAGGATCGCTGGCGAGACATCATCCCCGTTATATGGCGGCGGCAGGATCGCTTCGGACAAAGCGACATGGGAAAGGGTAAGCGCGTTCAGGTGGAGTTCGTAAGCGCCAACCCCACGGGTCCGCTTCACGTAGGTCACGGCCGCGGAGCATCCGTGGGGGACGTCCTGGCCAACCTCCTCCAGGCCTCCGGTCACCGGGTGCATCGGGAATATTATATCAACGACGCGGGCACTCAGATGCAGACGCTCGGACGATCCGTCTGCCTCCGGTACCAGGAACTGGCCGGTAAGATCGTGGACTATCCGGAAACCTGCTACCAGGGGGAGTATATTCGTGACATAGCCAAGGAACTCGCGGCGCAAGACCTGCTCTCCAAGGTGTCTTCAGAAACCGAATGCGTCGACTTGTGTTCCGAATATGCGGCAACGCGTATCCTGGACGGTATCCGCAGGGATCTGGACTCCTTCGGGGTTCGTTTCGATCGATGGATGAGCGAAAAGGAGCTCACGAGTCAGGGAACTCTGGATTCGGTTTTCCTGGAATTGGAGCGCAAGGGTCTTACCTATCGGGAGGACGGAGCGCTCTGGTTTCGAGCCACCGATTTTGGAGATGAAAAGGATCGGGTTCTGGTTCGCCGCACCGGAGAAACAACCTATTTCGCTTCCGATGTGGCCTATCACTGGGACAAGCTTCGGCGGGGATTTGAAACGATTATCGATGTTTGGGGTGCGGACCATCACGGATACGTTCCCCGAATACGCGCCATTATGGAGGCCTCAGGCCCCGGCGGCAAGGATCGGTTTCACGCGGTTCTGGTCCAGCTCGTGAATCTGGTTCGGGCCGGGCAGCCCGTATCCATGAGCACTCGCGCGGGTACCTTCGTAACCTTACGGGAGGTTTTGGACGAGGTGGGCTCGGACGCCGCCCGCTTCATGTTTCTCACCCGCCGCGCGGACAGCTCCCTGGATTTCGACCTGGACGTGGCTAAATCCCAAACGGAAGACAACCCCGTGTTCTACGTTCAATATGCCCATGCGCGCATATGCAGCGTCTTGCGAATCGCCGAGGAGCGGAACATTCCAATGCGCCCCCCGGCCGATGTCCGCCTGGATCTTCTCAGAGAGAAGGAAGAAATCCAACTCCTGAAGCAGTTGAATGCGTTCCCCGAAACCGTGGCCCTGTCCGCCGCCCATCTCGAAGTACACCGCCTGCCCTATTATCTGACCGAACTGGTGGGGGGCTTCCATCGTTTTTACCGCCGACATCGAATCATGGGAGAAGATCCCGAGCTGACACAAGCGCGACTCTGTTTTGTAAAAGTCATTCGGACGGTGATCCGGAACGGGCTGCATCTCCTGGGAATCACCGCCCCCGAAAGTATGTGACCGGATAGGATTATGACCGCCTCCCCACGACGAAAAGCTCCTTCACCGTCCTCAAGAAACCGTTCTCACACGTGGTACGGCTGGGTTCCCGTGTTTTTGATCTGGTCAACCTGGATGTTCGTTTTGGGAGTCATGGCCGCGAAGGACATGGCGCCTGATTACCTGAAACTGGGCAATCTGATAAACTGGCTCAGTCCCTCTCGCGCCCAAGAGTCGGTGGCTTCTCTAACAGGGACCCGGGAAGACCCCGAGTTGAGCAACCCCAGGCTGGAATTCTTCGAGAACCTGGGTCATCCTCCCGTGCAGGGTTCAAGTTTGGACAAGAAGGAGCAAGAACATCGGTACACGGTGCAGATTGCCTCCCTCAAGACCACGGAACAGGCTCAAGTTTTTATCGACACCCTGAAAAAACAGGGCGTTGCAGGCGAATCCCATCCGGTGACCTCGCAGGGTGTAACCTGGTACGCCATTCGGTCCGGGGAATTCGGTTCGTTCCAGGACGCCAAGACACTTGCCCAGGAACTCACGGCCCGGTGCGGCTACAAGCCCTTGGTCATTCAGCTTCAAAAATGAACCGTCCGATACCTTTTTCGGCCCACCGGCGCACGGACTTTCCGAGGTTCCGAGTCGCGCTGGTGAGTTGCCCCTGGCCGATACTCGGCAGGCCTTCGATCCAATTGGGCGCTTTGTGCGCCTACCTTCGCGCCGAACTTCCCTGGGTCTCCACGGAGACCGTGCATCTGTATCTTGACGTGGGTGGGGCCTTGGGACCGGACACCTATACGGCCGTCGCCTCCGGAGGATGGCCGGCCGAAACGGTCTACGCCGCATTGCTGTCTCCGCATCGGCTGGACGAATTTCAGCCTTTCTTCCAGACACGGGCTCGGGAAAAGGGGGTTCGCGTGCCTCCCCTTTCCTCGCTGTTAGACCCCGTCCGGCAAGCGACTCACCAAGCGGTGAGACACCTCGTGGAAGCCGGGTACGACCTGTACGGCTTCACCCTGTCGCTGGCTCAATGGACCTCGACGCTTTACTGCATCCGCGAACTCAAACGATTGGCTCCGAACCTTCGCATTGTGACGGGGGGAACCCATTGCGCGGGCATGCTCGGGAAGACGCTTTTTCAGACCGTACCCGAAATCGACTTCGTGGTGAGCGGTGAAGGGGAACTTCCCCTGAAGTCTTTGGTGCGCAGACTGGCAGGTCGCGAGCAGGAATGGGGCGCCAACATACTCCATCGGAATCCTGTAGGAGAAATCCAGGGAGAGCTGTGTCCCGGAGCAAGCCAGATCGCCCTCTCCCACCTGCCCGTGCCGGAATACGAGGAATACTTTCAGCGACTGGGGAAGATCTCCGCCCTGAGAGGGCTGGAAGTGACTTTACCCGTGGAAGCCGGCCGCGGATGCTGGTGGCAGGCCGCCCCGCGGAACAGGGAGGACGGGGGATGCCGGTTCTGCAGCCTGAATCTCCAATGGCGCGGATTCCGCCGAAAATCCGCATCGCAGGTGTCCCATGACGTCGAGACGTTGTCCAGCCGGCACGAAGTCCTGAAATTCTTCTTTGTTGACAATGTCCTGTCCCTCAAGAGCATGAGGGCCTTCCAGAAGTCGGAAGCCCGTTCCCCGGTGGACCGAACCTATTTTGGCGAATTCCGCGCGCCTCTGGCCGCCCCGGATGTAACCACTCTGAAGCGGGGAGGATTCACCCGCGTTCAGGTGGGCATCGAAGCGCTGTCCACATCCCTGCTCCGCCGGATGAACAAGGGAGTCGGCGCCCTGGAGAACCTCTGGACCATGAAGCTCCTGGAAGAAGCGGACATCCGGAACGAATCCAACCTGATTCTCGGGTTCCCGGGAAGCACCCCGGAAGAGGTGCGGGAAACCCTGGAAACGATTCAGGCCGCCCGCTGGTACGCACCCCTTGTACCGGTGTGGTTCTGGTTGGGATACGGTAGTCCGGCGCATCGGGATCCGAAGCGCTTCGGCATCCGGTATTCGACCAATCACCCCCACTACCGAATCCTCCTCCCCGACGGTATGCACACCCGCCTTTGCTTGATGACCCAGACTTACCGCGGGGATCGCACCATGCAGGCCCGGAGCTGGAAGCCGGTCCTGGAGGCCCTTCGAGCCTGGAAGCACCACTATACGGAGGTCAAGAAGCGCTACCCTCGTCTTCCGCTGCTGGGCTGGCAGGAAGGAGGTCGATTCCTGATTGTCCGTGAACGCCGGGCATCCGCTCCCCCCATGAACCATCGATTTCGCGGCCTTTCCGCCGAATTGTACCGGTTCTGCCTGGCTCCGAAGTCTCTTCAAGCCGTGCACCGTCGTTTTCCCTCCCTGGAGATTAGCGCCATCGTCCGATTCTGGCGGGATCTCGAACAGAAGGGATTGGCGTTCCGTGAAGGAGAGCGCTTTCTGAGTCTGGCCGTACGGGACCCGAAATGAATCCCCTGCCGGCGATACATTTTTGAATACCGGCACAATAATGTGTCGTCATTCTTCCGCCATTTCCCCGGCCTCCCCCGGATCATTCCGAACATCCCTATAAAAACCGGATAGTTATCCCCATGGCACCGGAATTGCTAATCCGTCGGCCAACGCAGTTACATCCAACCATTCGGCAGGAGGATTGTTCAATGAATGCCGGCGACACTGCATTTATGTTGGTTTCCACCGCACTGGTAATGTTCATGACCCCAGGTCTGGCCTTGTTTTACGGAGGCTTGGTGCGATCCAAGAACGTACTGGCTACCATGATGCAAAGCTTCGTCTGCCTGGGCATCGTCTCCCTGGTTTGGGTATTTTATGGCTACAGTCTGGCCTTCGGACCCGACGTGGGAGGCGTCATCGGAAATCTCAGCTATTTCGCGTTACGGGGCGTAACGCTGGAGCCGGGTCCCTACGCGGATACCATCCCGGACTTACTGTTCGTCGCTTTCCAATTGATGTTCGCCATCATCACCCCCGCGCTCATCACCGGGGCCTTCGCCGAGCGTATGAAGTTTTCGGCCTTCGTGGTGTTCACCGTCCTTTGGAGCACCCTGGTGTACGCACCCGTCTGCCACTGGGTCTGGGGCGGAGGATGGCTTGGAGAGTTGGGGGCCCTGGATTTCGCGGGAGGAACCGTAATCCACATCAACTCCGGTGCTGCGGCACTGGCCGCGGCCTTGTTCATCGGGAAACGACGCGGCTGGCCCAGGGAGCCCATGCATCCTCACAACCTTCCCACCACCATCCTGGGGGCGGCCATTTTGTGGTTCGGGTGGTTCGGATTTAATGCCGGCAGCGCTCTTACCTCCGGCGGATTGGCCACACTGGCGTTCTTCAACACGCAGGTGGCTACGGGAAGCGCCGCCGTGTCATGGATTCTGGCGGAACGCATTCTCCGCGGGAAAGCCACTACCTTGGGCGCCGCCTCAGGCGCCGTGGCCGGGCTGGTGGCCGTCACTCCGGCCGCGGGATTCGTCGGACCCCTTTCCGCCGTCATCATCGGACTGGTGGCGGGTGTTCTCTGCTATCTCGCCGTCAACGCCAAGATGAAATTGGGATACGACGACGCCCTGGATGTGGTGGCCGTGCACGGTATCGGCGGGCTTTGGGGGGCTTTGGCGACGGGGCTCTTCGCCACAACCGCCTTCAACCCGGACGGGGCCAACGGTCTGTTCTTCGGTGACGCCTGGCAGTTCGTCGTCCAGGCCATCGGTGCGGGGGCCGTGGTGATCTACTCCCTGATCGTTACCTCGATTCTGCTCAAGGTCACGGATGTCTTGGTCGGCCTCCGTGTCGGCGAGGAAAGCGAAGTTCAGGGTCTTGACTTGACGGAACACAGCGAAAGCGGCTACTCAATCAGCTAGCAGCCCGGCTCAGGGATCCCCCTTGGGCGGACCGTCATAAGAAATAGAGGAGCGGACCATGAAAAAGATCGAAGCCATTGTCAAACCATTTAAACTGGATCAGATCAAAGAAGCGTTGCACCAGTTGGGAGTTCAAGGGTTGACGGTCTCCGAGGTAAAAGGCTTCGGCCGCCAGAAAGGGCACATGGAGATCTACCGGGGAGCCGAGTATATGGTGGAATTCGTGCCCAAAATAAAACTCGAAATCGCGGTCACCGACGATCTGGCCGGCAAAGTAGTGGAAACCATCATGACTTCGGCGCGGACGGGGAAAATCGGCGACGGCAAAATCTTCGTGCTTCCCATAGAACAAGCCGTGCGGATACGAACCGGCGAGTCCGGGGAAGAAGCTCTATAACAGAGCCCTATAACAGCCGTTGATAAACTGCATTACGGGCAGGCCGGTCAAAAACGATGAGATGCAAGGCGGGCGAATCCTGAAAAATGAGGCGTACATACAGTACGCCGCAATGACGAAGGATGAAGTCCAACGACGCAGATCGCGTTTTTCAACGGCCTGATAAATGTTCCGGGCCGGCCGGGGTAAGCCCCGGCCGGCGCCGGGCATCGCACCCACGCGGAACTCCACTTCCGCGTCCCGGCGTGCGGGGCGGATGCATCCCATGGATAGTTTTTGTAAACCCGCGTTGGCGCGAGGTACCGGACGGGCGGAAAATACACCCGATGCGCCGCCGGGATGGCGGGCGACCCGCTCCTATACGGCGGAGATGGACGTCCTCGTCTCCGGTCTGTACGAGGAACATCTGCGGATTCCTCCATCGTCCGAAACGGCATTGGTGGCGTTGGGGGGCTATGGGCGCCGGGAATTGTGCCCCCACTCGGACATCGATCTTCTGTTCCTCGTGGGCGACACGACCTCCATGGACCAGGTGGTCTCCACGGTTTCCCAAGTCATCTATCCGCTGTGGGACCGGAAACTGGATGTGAGCCAGAGCGTCCGGACGGTGACCCAGACCATCGAAGACGCCGGGGAAGACTTCCCCCTACTCACTTCCCTGCTGGACGCGCGGCGCCTGGCCGGGTCACCCGCCTTGTTCGCCCGTCTCATCTCGGATTTCGAAAAAACCATCCTGGTGGGACATTGTTCACGGTTCATCGAAAACCTGCTGGCCCAGGACCGGGAGCGGCGCCATGCCCTCGGAAACGACGCCTACAGCCTGGAACCGAATCTCAAGGAAGGACAAGGCGGGCTTCGGGATTACCACAGCATATTCTGGGCCGCCAAAGGGATCCTGGGCCTTATGGATCTTACGGAAATCGAACTCGAAGGCTTGCTCACCGAACGGGATCGCCGGGAGTTGGAGCATGCGGTGGATTTCCTGCTCCAGGCTCGCATCGAGCTGCACCGGGTCTCCGGCCGGAAAAACGACCGACTGCTGTTCGACTACCAGGAAATCGTGGCTCGAAACTTAGGATTCCAGGCAACCACACCGGAAGCGACCATAGAAAGCTTCATGAAACACCTCCACCGCACCATCCTCATCGTCAAAGCCCAAAACGAAGCCTTCCTGGAACGCATACGGGATCATTTGAGCATCTTTAAGGATGATACACGATTTGTCATCGATTCCCGCTTCCATGTGGTTTCGGGACGGGTGGACTTCCAAAGCGTTCATGTCGTGAAAGAGCATCCGGAACTCATCCTCAAGCTGTTCGAACATATGGCCCGTTTGGACAGGGCCGTTCACCCTTCGGCCCGGCAACTGATTCGAAGACGGCTGGAATGGGTGGACCTCTGCCGGGAATCGGAACACGCCAAGTCCTCGTTCCGCCGACTGCTCACGGAGAAAGGCGGCCGCCGGGCGCTGGAAACCATGCTGGAAACCGGGGTCCTGGATCGGTTCATCCCGGAGTTCGAACACATTCGAGGTCAGACCCAGTTCGACCTGTACCACACCTGCACGGTGGACCGGCACAGCATCCTGACCGTATTCGAGTTAAAGGAGTTGGAGGATACCCACCCGGAGGTTTTCGCGCGTCTCCGGAACCGCGAATTGCTCTACGCGACGGCCCTCTTCCACGACATCGGGAAGGGATACGGTTCCTCCCACGCAAAACGGGGCGCCGCCATCGCCCTCGAGAACCTGATAGGGTTGGGCTTCACCCGCGAGGAAGCCGAATTGGGCGCCTTCGTCATCGAGAACCATCTCCGCCTGGCGGAAATCGCCACGAAAAGGGACCTTTCGGAGGAGCGGGTGGCCTTTCGCTTCGCCCGTGACATGGGTGCCGTGGAAGCCCTGTGCATGCTCTACCTGCTGACCATCGCGGACAGCAAAGCCACCGGTCCCGCCGCCTGGAGTTCCTGGAAAGACTCCCTGACCCGTGAATTGTTCCTCAAGACCCTGAAGTTCCTCGAACAAGGCGACTTGAAGGAACGGCAGACCGTGATGGACATCGAGGACCGTTGGAACGCCCTCCTCCGGGAAGCCCCCGGGTTGCTGGGCGAAGAACGGGCCGGCCTGTTGGAAAGCCTGCCCCAAGCTTACGTGCTCAGTTTCGATCTGCCCGTTATTCTGGAGCATTTCGAAATGTCCAAGAACATCGAGACCCCCGCCGATGTGGAAATCAAGGTTCGCGCCCAGGGGCGCCTCCATGAAGTCACCATTGCGGCTCTGGATCGTCCCGGACTGTTCTCCCGGCTGACGGGTGTGTTCAGCCTCAACCATTTCGACATTCGGGCCGGAAAGGTATTCACCTGGTGGAACAAGCTGGCGGTGGATGTGTTTGAAGTCGTTCCTCCCTGGACGGACTATACGGAGTGGGACCGCCTGGCCTCCCAGTTCCGAAAAGCCGTGGCGGGCCGACTGGCTCTGAGCGCCCGCATGCATCATGTGCGGCCTCCCCTGGATCACGTCCCCAAAATCACCCTGAAACAGAAACCCCGGATTACCATCGACAACGCCTCCTCCGACTTTTACACCGTCATCGAGGTCGTCTCGCCGGACCGCGTGGGACTGCTGTACGAGATCGCCAGGACCCTCTCCGAGTTCGACCTGAACATTTTGCGGGCGTTTATTTCCAACAAGGGGGATCTGGCCGCGGACGCCTTTTATGTGTGCGATCTCCTGGGCCGGAAGATCGAAGATCCCGAGCATTTGAAGGAGATCATCCGGGCCGTGGAGCACGCGCTGAGCTGACGGGGGATTCGGCCGAGAACGACATTCCCCGACGGGAGCCGCTACCCGTCCGGATCATGAATTCCGGTGCAGCCGTTTTTCCAGACACAGGGTTCCGTCGTCGAGGATTCGCGTGCATTCGTAGCCGGCGCTCCGGGCGAGACCGAGGCCGGCCTCGTTTTCCGGCCGGATGTGCGCCCGAATTAACTGTACGCCCACATCCCCGCTTAGGAACCCTTCCAGGAGTTCGAGGGCCTGCGCTCCGTATCCCCTGCCCATCCAGGAAGATTGGACGGCCATGCCCACATCGGCCCCATGAAGTCCTTCCGTCTCCAGGAATACAGGGACGCAGCCGATGGATCGGAACCAACGTCGGACATGAATCTGGAAACACAGGGGGATCCTGCCGCGGGGCCCGGATTCGGACACCACCCGGAAGAGGGATCGGATGCGGGGGCGAAGCGTCACGTCGCCGCGGGAGAGCATCCAGGGTATACGAATCACGCGCAGGGCGCCCATGCGGATCTATGTAGCGGAAGATGTTCCGGCATTCAAGCCGTCCCCCGGTTTTCCGCTTGAAATGGTCTTCGAATCGTCCTAATGATGAGGGTGCGCGCCCGTAGCTCAGTTGGATAGAGCAGCGGACTTCTAATCCGCAGGTCTGGGGTTCGAATCCCTACGGGCGTGCCAAAGAAAACAAGGACTTACAGCATTCCGTGAGTCCCTTTTTTTGCTCTGAAAACGGTCTGGTCAATAACTGGTCAATAAAAAGTCGGCCTGAAGCCCTCCATGGAAAGGTACTTGACGCCTCGCCGGAGGACTCGGCCGGCTCGTTTCCATCGGCGAAATGCTCTTTAACGCCTTGTCGGCAAACGCCGGACCCAACCATATCTTGAAGAAGTCTTCCTCGCGCCGAATCGTCTTTTCCGCCTTGTGCTGTTGCAGCGGCATATACGTTTCTTGCCAGAACTCGCCAAAACTCAAGGCGTCCCGTTTCGCTCGCTCTTTTTCCTCGGCCCGAGCCAACCGTTTGACGGACGCCGCCTCCCGCTTTTCCGCAAGGCGAACCGGTCCCTCGCCCAGCTTGGCCGCCGTCTTCAGTTTACAAAGCTCTTCGAAGGCCTTGGCCGCAGTCCAGCCCTCGCTTGTCCACCCGCAACCCTCTTCGCGCCGCTCTCCGTTCGCCTGAAACCGGATGGAGAAATACATGTCCCTTTTGACGGCCCCGTGCATCCGGGTTTCGTGGTATCGAAAACGCACGCCTGCAAACTTGGTCGGATGCCATTTTTGCCGACCCATTTTTCACCCCCCGCTTAGAATCCGAAGGTCGCATGTCCGCCCCCTGGTCCCCACTCTGTCCCCACTTTTTCGGACACGGGACACAAAAAAGCCCCTGGGATCCTCCCCAAGGGCTTTGTCTTTCCGGCGCTCTCGGCCGTTATGCGTCTTCAACCGGGAACCATTTCTCCACGTCCTCCGGGTCCCCGTGGGCTTCCAGCCAGAACCGCGCCTCCTCTTCGCTGATCGGCCGAATGTCCTCACCGGCGCAATAGCCTTGGCCTGTTTCCTCGCGCCAGAGAGTCAGCGGCCCGCCTTCGCCGTGGATGAACCACCGGCCGTTTTTGGTGCGATACAGGGTTTCTTCAACACGGTGGAAGTCCCGGTAGTTATGGCCGCTGTTCCAGCTTGCCACCCGTTCCGCGGTCGCAGTGTCATACCTCTTGCCGTCGATGATTCTCTTCATGATGCACCCTCCATAAAACGAAAGCCCCGGATGTGAGAACGGCTCATAACAGCCGCCGGGGACCTTGCGGTATCCCCGCATCCGGGACGGTTTCATTTCATGGACACAAAAACGGATCATTTCGGTGATCCTCCCGGTTATGATTTCTCTCACCTCCAAAATACCGCGGACGGGATCCCAGCGTCAATGAAATTCAACATCGTTCCAGCCGGTCGCCTCTGGGTGATGGTGGAGGGTGGTTTTGTTGCATTTGCAACAACAGGCGTTTCTTCTTCCTGTATCAGTGCGGGTTTTGGCTTGGGCTTTGTTGCATTTGCAACAGGATGGATGTCTCGGTTTACTGTGGCAACACCCACCCCCATCGCTTTTCGCCGCCGCCCGTTCCGCCGCTTTCGCCACATCCGCCGCGGACTGGGTGATGGTGAAAGGTGGTTTGCGACATTTGTCGCAACAGGCTTCCCCTCTTCCTTTGTTGACGCGGGCTCCGGCTTCGATTTTGCGACATTTGTCGCGGACTGGGTGATGATGGAAGGTGGTTTTGATAGATTTCTATCAACCGGCGTTTCCTCTTCCTGCGTTCGTGCGGGTTCCGGCTTCGGCTTTGATAGATTTCTATCAAGCCCTAAATCTTTATGGATGGTCGCCTGCGAACCCCCCAGCGCCTTGGCCGCCGCGGACTGGGTGATGGTGGAGGGTGGCTTTGGCACATTTGTGCCAAGGGGTTTCCCCTCTTCCTTTGTTGACGCGGGCTCCGGCTTCGGTTTTGGCACATTTATGCCAACGTCTCTTTGGAGCGTAGTATGCGACACCCCCAACGCCTTAGCCGCCGCCCGTTCCGCTGTTTTTCGCCACGTCCGCCCCGGACTGGGTGATGGTGAAAGGTGGTTTTGTCCCACTTGGAACAGCCAGCTTTTCTAATTCCTGCACTGACGCGGGTTTTGGCTTCGGCTTTGTCCCATTTGGGACAAACTCCAAGTCTCGGTTTATTGTGCTACGTCCCACCCCCAGCGCCTTGGCCGCCGCCCGTTGCGCCTCAGAAGGCAGCCACAGCCTTCTTCTCGAACACCCGCGTCCACAACTTCAACGCCCGCTGCGCCTCTTCCCCGACGTCTTCGATGTCCGCGTCCCGGCTGACCCGCCTCGAACACTGAATGCAGGTCCACCCCGGCCACTGGTTTTCAATCGCATGATCCAGGCATGCCGAATATCCGGCGCACCACACATTCCGCCGCGGGTCGTCCGCGTATGGGTTGATGAGTCGATGCGGTCTCGGATCCGCTCCGGGTTCGTTCACGTGGGAGGCGCTTTCATCGAGCGAGCATTCAAAGCCATACTCGGGCAGGGTTCGTGATTCTGGAGCGTCAACCTCCCACCCACAGACGTTTTTCAGAGCAGAAACGGCCTTTACGCTCCGGATGGTATCTCAGTATGCCCCCGTCCGAGTTCGTCGATTCTGGGACGTGAAACCCTTGTAGAACCCCCGCTTCGGAACGTCGCCAACGCCGCCAATGCTTCGGGAACCCTCCGGCCTTTCAATGCCGGGTTTCTCCCGAACCGGTATGCCCACACCGGACACGTCTCGGATGGACACAACCGCGCCTCGGGAGCGGATCCGCAGCAACACCAAAGACAGTATGCCCGAATGGCTTTCAATGGACTCACGCCCAGCCGTCTTCGTCCGAAGCGCAAAGGGTGCAACGAACACTCGGGAGCCGTGCACCGCCTCACCTCATCCGAGAGAAAACCAACGCACTCCAGGCACCGAAGCCTTATGGCCTTTGCCGGGTAAAGGTCCAGGGTCCGGATCCCCTCGCGGGTGATGACTTCATGTCTCATGCGCTCTTCCGCTCGATATACCCGGCGATGTCCTCGTCGCTCGGTTCCGGCGTATGCGTCCCGGCCCGAACGTAGGCCTTCCTCAGATTGTAGATTTCTTGTTCGACGATCTGCCGCATGTCGGCTCGGGATCTCCCCTCCAACAGAGATGGAAGCCGATCTTTGAGCGACTCCAGAAGGGCGACCATCTCCGAAGCTCGCGCGCACCATGAGTCCACCATCTCATCTACTGATACGAAAGCCCCTCGCTCGATCTTTGCCTTGATCTCTTCGCGCTCGGCCTTCGCTCCCCAATATTTGCGTTTGGCCGCTTTCAGCGGCTCGTCTTGCGCGTCTTGCTTGGCCTCGGCCTCGTGAATGTTCTCCAGCCACCAATCAAGAACGGCCCGGAGGTCATACCGGCCGCGCGCCGCACGCGGCATTCCAGCTCGGGACCAATTAGATAAAGTCCGGGATGAGACGGTGAAGAATCCGGCCAGCTCGGCCCTCGAAACCATCAGCATGTCATTCTCCCTGTGGTGAAATTGCGAAGTACAAAATTGTAATTCTCATGCGGGAATCGATCGCGCGTGAAGGACCGTTGCGGAAGGGCGCCCCCTGGGAAGGACCCGCCGGTTCATGGCCGCGCCGGTTCCTCTTCGCTCAGGACTTGCAAACGGTATGATGTCCGCGCCAACGCCATGACCACCACGGCGAACCGCTTACTTCTCTCCAGGTCTCCGGACTCATAAAGCTCGCTCAGGCGTCCGGCAAGCTCTCGAATAACCGGTTCCTCACAAAGCACCTGGTTGAATTGTTCGCGTTCCCGGAGGATCCGCCGCCATGCGTGCAACGGCTCGAAGCGTGTTGTCATTCCAATTTCTCCCGCAGTTCAAGCAACCAAACCGTGAGTTCATGCGCTCGCTGTGCGCCGCCGTGCTTGTCCGGATGCACAAGCCCTATCAGCTCGCGAAGACGCGCCTTGACCTCATCGACCACGGCCGCCTTTTGCTCTAGGGCACCCTCCAGCCGTTGCACCTGGTCGCGCAGCTCAAGCGCTTCGAAAGGCACCGGCTCGGTTCCGAACTTCCAGACGTGCCAGCAAGGGAAACACCGCTTGCGCCATGTCTCGGACGGCTCGCGCTCGAATTCGATGCCGCAGTCTTTACAGACTTGCCGAACCATGTCCTTGAATATCTCTCACCGCTTTGGCAAGCTCAGCGTCCAGGATGCGCCGATGCTCCCGCTTGACTTCTTCGAAGGACTCGCGCAACTCATCCGTCAAGTGGTTTGCCGTTTCGATGGCGTGCGTATAGCAGGCTTCCAAAGTCGCCATGGTGTGTTCCTCGGTCAATCTCTCCAGAAGTTCGCCAAGGCTGTTGTAGTGCTTTTCCATTCCGTCAAACATGAAAACCTCCACTTTTTTTGAGTTCTTGAACCACCCAAAACCACCTGTTTTGGCCTGAAAAAATCTCTAACAATTCCAGCGTGTTGCCAGGCGTCCGGTTTTGCCTTTTTACAAACCGGACGGTCTGTTTTCCGGTTTGTGTCCGGTTTCGTTCCGGTTTCGTTCCTTTTCCGTTCCGGTTTGCAGTCCGTTTCGTCCCTGTTCCGGTTTGTCCGGTTTACTTATTAAGAGTAAACCGGACACCGGACGGAACGGACACGGAAAACGGACCTCTAAGAGAATAGAGAAAGCGAACCGTTTTCATTCAAGACGGCTCCCGACGCATACAAGCCCTCGATAGTATCTTTAACCCGATTCCGGCTCATACCGGCGTCTTTCAACGCCAACCGCCAGGAACCTTCGGTAACAATACCGCAGGACGCAAGCAACCGCCGGAGAACGTCCAAGGCCATTCGCTGATTTTTTCCGAGTCCCTTTGAGCTATCCACCGGCTCCGTGTATGGCATCGACTCCGGAACGACCGTATGCGCCGGCGAACCATCGTCATTGGCCAGTCCAGGAATGCCTACAGACGCCAGCCGGAAGGCCAACGGATCCGGCCGGTCCGAGTCCTTGGATTTCGTGCAATGCAGACGGATGATCCCTGCACCATCGCGGGTAACGCGCCATTCGGCGTCCACGCTTGCACGCAATGCAGAATTGCCGCGCGTACGATCTTTTGAAGCCAAACCGCTATGGTGAACGATCAGGCACGCGCAATGGAAGGCTTCCCGCAGCCGCGAGACACCGTTCACGAAACTGTTCATGTCGCGCGTGCTGTTTTCATCGTTCCCGCCGAAGCACCTTGCCAGCGTATCCACGACGATCAATGCCGGACCACTTCCTTCCGCCTCAGCCACGGCTTGAATGGCGCCCGTGAGTGCGTCAACGCCTTCCTGGTCGGTGAGGACAAACGGACCCTGTGAGACGAAGACCGGAAGCCCCCTCAAGGCCACCTGGTGCCGCGCGCACCATCCGGCAAACCTGCGCCATAGGCTGTTCAACCCTTCGCCGGCAACGTACGCCGTCCATCCGGCCCTGACAGACCGGCCGTGCCATGGCTTGCCGGCCCCAATGCTGCAAGCAAGGTCGATGGCCAGAAAGCTCTTGCCGGACTCAGGATCGCCGAAGAACACGGTCAAGGCATTCCGTGGAAGAATTTCCCCGACCGCCCACGCGACCGGCTCACATTTCAACTCGGCCGCGCGCAGCAACCGATGACGTGGTGCAACCCGTCCACCTGGAAGCCTCAACCGGATGCGTTCCAACTCACCCGAAAGCGTATCCAGGACCTCGGCCGGCTCGCTTCCATCCACCGCCAGCGCCTCACCCTGGCGACAAAGGCTCCGAACCTTGCGCTTCAAGGCCAGCTCCAGGACGGTGCGCGCATGATGGCCTGCATTCTCGCCAGAGAACACATTCTCCGTCAGCTCTGAAAGGAAGCTCGCGCCGCCAGCCGATTGAATCGTTCCGTCCTGCATCATTTTCTGGACGACAGATTGCAGGTCCGGCCTGATACCGGATTCGCGCAGGTCGGCGATGGCCTCAAAAACAGCCGCCAGACCTTCACTCGCAAAGTCCCCCGGACCGATGAGCCGCGCGACGGTTCCGGCCTGGGAAGGATCCAGCAAGAGGCAAGCTGTGAGTGCCTGTTCCGCCGCCTTCGTCTGCTCGGAAAGCGTGCTCATGCTTTATTCCGCCTGAACCTCGGAATTCAATCCGCCGGACCGTGGTCGCTGTGCGCGCGCCGCCAACCACTCAATGAAATCGTCGCGCAGGTAAACAGTTTTGCCGCCGATGACCGACCGTTTCGGCCCTAGGCCGCGTGAGTCCAGGTTGGCCAACGTTCCGGGACTGTACGCGCCGATGGCAGCCGCCGCCGTTTTCCTCGTCAAAACAGGTGGAAGTTCTTGACGTAGACGATCGAAATGTTCCATCCATGCCCTCCAGCAATGCTTAATTTGTTTGGAGGAATAATACAGGATTGAACATCACTTCAAAAGGTTATTTTATGTTTTTTGTTTCGCAGATATAAGGCAGGTTATTCCGGCGAGTTCTCGGCAATTAACATGTAGTCGGTTTGCATGATGCGTTCGGCTTGCTTCCGCTTCTTTGATATATGCTTCATCATGGCTTCATAGCCTCTTTCCGTGTTGTCCGGAAATAGGACGTCATGAACCTCGAAACTGTAAGCATCTCCGGCGTCCAGGATGCGCAGAAGCACCGGCGCTTCCTTTAATGCTCGCTCCACCTTGTATGCTCTCTTGACCGGCGCTCCTTTGCCTTTGACTTCGGCCTGTAACCGAAGCAATTCCCGCCGGACTCGCTCCACCTGTGGATTGATCGGCCGGTTAATGTCAAACCTGAAGATCCCGGCTTCCTTTGTGTGAAGGACAAGGCCTCGCTGTTTCCGTACGGAAGCCATTACATTGAACCGATACGGAAACACGAACACCGGCTCAATCGGTGAATCGTCGGGACTTTCCCACTGCGCCAGACACCACCGCCGCGACGTTCGATGCACACACACTTCCCTGGTCCACTCCAGGACCGTATCCGTAAGACGGTCTGAATCCTGCGCCTTTAAATCGGCGAAGGCTCGCTGTTGCAGGTCTTTGTAGTCCAGCCAGCCCTTGCGATACTCAGGATTCCGCCGCAGGAATTCCCAAGCAACGGCTCTATGCGAAAGATCCCGGACGAATTCATATTGCGATGCGTCGCGCCAATCAGGAACCACCTGGAACCTCTTTCTTGGAAAGGACCTTGACTTTCGCCTTGGAATCCGCGACCGCCTCGATGACATGAACCGCCTCGATGACGCCGACGGCCTTTCGGAAACCCTCTTTGTTCAAATGCGAATATCGGGAAGTCATGGCCGGCGTTTCGTGACCGAGAAGCTTTTGCAACAGGAACAGGTCCACACCACCCATGGCGCACCATGAAGCGAAGGAATGCCGCGCCGAATGGAACGTGAGCTTGTGTCGCCTGTCCCTGATTCCCTGGTTGAATCCGAGCGAATCAATCGATTGTTGCACCGTACCGGATACTTCCCGGATCGGACCACCGGACCGTGATTTAAAAACAGGCTCCTCCGGCTCGCCGGAATTCATGCTTTGGAACATTGCGCGTACCGAGGACGTCATGTAGCAGAAACGGTCCCGGCCGCTTTTGGTATCCCGCACGTGGATAAGTCCGCCGTTGGGAAGGTCCAGGTCACTCCACGTAAGGCCAAATATCTCACCTGCGCGCATTCCGGTATGCAGGCTTAAAAGCGTGATGTCGCGCCATTGTGGACTTCGGACGGCCAGTGTAGCAAGCAACTGGTCTGCCTGTTCCGGCGAAAAAAAGGCAGTGCGCCTGTTGTCCACCTTTGGCCGCCTGATATTCTTTCCAGGCCATGCCTTGCCGGTCTTGCCTTTGCGCTCGGCCAACTTCCAAACCTGCCTTATCAATGCAAAGCCGTATTCAATGGTGCGCGCCGATCGACCGGCATTCTGCATATCTTTCCTTAACTTTTCTAAGGCAAGTTCTGAAATATCGGCGAAGGTCTTGGCTCCCAGCCGTGGTTCAAGCCATGCGTTAAACAGGCTCTCTTCCCTGCGAACACTTTGTAAGGCCTTGCTCTCTTGCGCCGGAAGGTAGGTATCTCTGAAGAATTCGCCGAACGTAAGACCGGCCGCTTCTTGCTCCATGCGCAGGCGTTCATCCAGTTCGCGCTTTTCCTTCAACGTTTTCGGACCTTCGCCGCGCCGCTGGTTCTCTTTCAACTCGCCAAGAAGCGCAGCCGCCTTCTTCGCCGTCCACCCGCGCTTGTCTTGGCCTTGGCTTTGGCTTGACCACCCAAGGCCTTCCTGATAGTTCTTGCCTTGCCACCGGTAATAGATAACGAAGTACCGGTCTTTCTGGACTCCGTGACGCCTGGTCGGATGCTCCCGGAAGAGGACACCGCGAAACTTGGTCGGCTTGAGCTTGCGTTCCACCTCAGACCTCCGGATTAAAAGTGGTCAATAAATGGTCAATAAAAACTAGAGTAAAACGGCCTGATGCGACATGAAGTCATGTGATAGGATAATAGACCTAAGGCATGGATAAGTCAAGGGAAACGTGATATGGCGTGAAGGTAGGTGAAAGCGCTCAAATAGGACTTCTAATCCGCAGGTCTGGGGTTCGAATCCCTACGGGCGTGCCAGAAAGAACCGATAGCAGCCCGTTGACAAACAGTATTGCAGGCATGCCGGTCAAAAACGATGAGATGCAAGGTGTGCGAATCCTGAGGAATGAGGCGTACATGCAGTACGCCGCAAGGACGAAGGATGAAGTCCAACGACGCAAATCGCATTTTTCAACGGCCTGCTACGGGCGGCCGGAAGCTTTTGCCGAGGCCGGAAGAAGGTCTGTATCCGGCCTCGGGCTTTCAGGCATTTATGATGGCTGGCAAGGCCTACTGGTTGACAATTACGATGCAATCTTGCCCTTCCAGAACCACGGGCACTGGATCACTCATCGGGTAATAGTCCGCCTTGACGGTCAACGGTACGATATCACCGCTTTCATGCCCTTCATCCCTTAGCATGGCCGCCAGATCGGTAGAATTGAACTTCACATTGAGATCCAATATACCGTCGTAATCACAGACGCCCTCTTCATCACACAAAGGCGAATAGGATATGCAATTGCAGTCTTCGCAATCCATGCAGGGAATGCCCGCGTCCGCAAGCTCGACCCGGACAGGCTCAATGCACGTTTCCCCGTCCTCCAGGCAGAGCCGGACGCTCTCCGGATCCAATTGACTCACGTCCAATATATCGCTCCCCAGGATGGCCACCGGCGTCACGCCTTTTTGTTTCAAATTGAAGGGATTGGGACAGGCTCAGGGTTGTTTCCTTACCAATTCCGGTCTATCGGCGACCCCTGAACCAAACCACAGTGCTCTGCGCTTGGGCGTGCTCTACCGGGCCGCCGAGGGTCTGATGTAATAGCTGTCCCCCATGGTGACGCCGATGAACGGGGGCCCCATCTCCACCCCCTTCATTTCACGGGTCAGCAGGGTGCTGGAATAGACCCGTACCAGGTTTTGCGCCTTTTCGCTTTCCGTCTGCACCGCGGTGGCTATGGGCAGATTGTACTGGATGGGTTCTCCGAGAATGTTCTTTTTGAACACCCGCCAGGGACCGGTTATGGACACGGCGAGCACTTTGCTGACCTCGCCGCCTTTTTCCGCGGCAAGTTTTTCATTCTCCTTCTGGAGAAATTCCACGGCCGCCTTGACCAGTTTCGCGGCGTCCCGGGGCGCATCGGCGGCCTGTTTGGGAAAAACCGCCTTATCGATCCTGTCGTTCAGCGCCCTTGCATCCTCCCTCACCCAAACGTCAATCCCATCGTTGAATGCCTTCACTCTCGGATTCTGCGGATCAAACCGCGCCGCCATTCTCCCCCATTCCCGGATCCGCTCGTGCTGGCCAAGCCTGGCAAAATCATGGATCCCCTTGGTCGTTCGCTCTTTCATATCGTCGGCCCTTCGGATCAGGTCATCGGCCATGGCGGTGCGGGTTTTCTGCACATTCTCGATGCCTTCGGCCAGTTTTATATAGGCGAAACTGGCCCGATAATAGCTGTCCTCATACCCCATGGAATCGGCTTTTCGGTCGATCTCTTCCTTGGCGCCGCCGTATTTCTCGGCAAAGGCCTTCATCCGCCGCTGAATTTTATCCCGGTCGTTCTTCTCGAAATGCTCAATGGCCGCGATCAGCTCCTCCACCGGTTGGAGGTCGTTGTAGTGGACGGCCACTCCCGAAGCCTTGGCGAATGCGGGTTGGACCCGGTCGTATTCCGCCTTGAGGGCCTTTACATCGGCGGTCACCTCACCGGCCCTTTGCGCAGCCTCCGCCTGAGACGCCTGATGCATCTTGCGGGCCTCGGAGATCTTGGTCGCGGCTTCCGCGATACCCGCCTCCAGCGCATCAAACCGGGCATGGGAAGTGACCCCTCTTTTCGCCGCCTCCTCCCGGGCTGTTTCCAAATGCTGACGGGCGCTCTCCAGGTGCTTCTCCATGTTCCCGAGAAGTTGATTCGCGTTCCACTTGGGATCCTTCAGCCTTTCGATGGCGCCGTCAATCCTTCCGAGATCGCTCTCGGCGGCATCGGCGGGACGCCTGGCCGCGTGAGGAAGCGCGTCCGGAGCCTCGGCTCTCGCATCAGGCCGCGCATCGGGTCTCGCCTCGGGGCGCACCTCAGGCCGTGCGTCAGGTCTTGCCTCGGGCCGCGCCGGTTTTGCCTCAGCCACGGGTAAGGGTCGCCCTTCGGGCCGGGGCGCTAATTCCGGCTGTGTGCTCCCAGCCGCCGCGGTAAGCGTGCCGCCTCCGAGATCCTTTCCCGTCCTTCGTTCCAGGTCCTTGACCAGCTTCTCGAATCTCTTCTCCAACGTCGTGACTTGTGGATTGTTGGGATCCGCCTCCTTGGCCCGAAGGAGCTTTTCACGGATCGACTCCAGGGAGGCCATGGCCTCTTCCGTCTTCCCCCCAAACATGTCCCTTTCAACCTGACGCAACTCGCTGTTGACCTGCGCAAGCAGTTGTTTGGCATCCGAAGCATGGACCGCGGAAAAGAAATTTGAAACAATGATTAAAGCGCCCACGAGCACCGCACAACAGACGGCGTTTCGAACTCCATCCACTCTCATGTCATCCTCCTGTCAAACCGGAATCGCTATTCCTGGGAATCCCCGGGCAACCAACATTTTGCTTCAGAATACCAGCAGGCCTACCAGCGGACAACGAAAAACGACGGGCTGGATGCGGAGTGAAGGAAGAGGAAAACCCATGCGAAGGATTCCAGGAAATCGGCGGACGACGCTTCGTTGGGCATCCCTGAATCCGCGAACCGGATGCTGAAACAGATGGGGGTTGTGAATATATCGACGGGATGGCGGCCCGTTGAAGAACGGCATTTCGGACAGGCTGTTCAAAAACGATGAGATGCAAGGCGCCCGAATCCTGAGGAATGAGGCGTACAACCCGTACGCCGCAATGACGAAGGATGAAGTCACGCCGGCGGCGTGACCAAAGGCGTAAAAGCGGATCGCGTTTTTCAACAGCCTGATAGATCAGGCTGTTTTCCCTTTGCTGAACCGTTTCTTTCTTGGACACCGGATGGGAATTGGGCGAAAATGAATCCATGGACCGTTCAACTCCGTTGCCTGATTCATTCGCCATGGAGTATCTTGGCAATTAAGATTGATTTTCTTACCGTCTGAGGAGGCCGCCATGGGGGAAGACTCGAAAAAGATGGGCCGTTGGACAAAAATCGGGATCGGGATCGCCGCCTTCTTCCTGCTGTACACGGTTTTCGGTTTTTTCATCGCCCCCCCACTGCTCAAATCCATACTCACCAAGCGCCTGACGGAACACCTCCATCGCGAGGTCTCCATAGAACGCATCCGGATGAACCCGTATTCCCTGACGGTGAGGGTGTCGGGATTCTCCGTGAATCATCGGGAACAGCCGGGCGTGTTCGTCTCCTTCGATGAGTTCTACGCCAACCTTCAAGCCGTTTCGGTCATCAAGAGGGCGCTGGTCCTCAGTGAATTCCGGCTGGCGGCCCCCTACCTGAATCTGGCCCGGACGGGCGATCACTCGTTCAACGTCAGTGACCTGTGGGAAGACAAGGAAACACCGGAACCTCCCCCGGGCGGACCCGCCAAACCGCTCCTGTTTTCGGTGGCAAACATCGCCGTCACGGGGGGACGTATCGATTTTTCGGACGAACCCAAACAGACGAACCACCGCATCGCGGATCTGACTCTCGGACTTCCCTTCGTCTCCAACTTCCCCTACCACGCCGAGACTCGCGTGCAGCCTCATTTCAGCGCCATGGTAAACGAAACGCCCGTTTCCTTTCAGGGGAAGACCCTCCCCTTTCATCAGAGCCTGGAAACGGCCCTGAACATAGACATTGAGAGCCTGGACCTGACCCACTACCTGGCGTATGCGCCGTTTGAACTCCCCTGTCGCGTGGTCAGCGGATTCCTGGACGTAGATACGGAACTCGCCTACGTACAGACGGCGGAACATGTGGCCTCTTTGTATGTGAGCGGGTCCGTCCTGTTGCGGAACTTCAAGGCAACGGAAGCATCGGGGGAACTCCTCAACGAAATCCCACGGTTGGAGGTTTCCCTGGGCCGGTCCGACCTGCTTGCCGGCAAAGTGCATATTGAAACGGTGGCCGTCTCTTCCCCTCATGTAAACGCTGTGAGGAACGCGGCCGGGGAACTCAATCTGGCCCGTCTGACGGTCGTTACAGGAGACGGTGAACCGAAGCAGGAAGACTCGGAACCCGGGGGTATCCTCATCGTGGACGAGATTCGTGTTTCCGATGGACGGATCGATATCCGGGACGAAACGGTGGACGGCCCCTTTACGGCGACCCTTAGCAAAGTCGACGTGAACGTGTCGGGCTTTACCAACGACGCCGGCAAGCAGGCGCAGGTCGCCCTGTCTCTGCTCACGGACGCGGGCGAGGGCGTGACCCTCGACGGCGCCTTTTCGGTGAACCCCCTCTCCGCCCACGGAAACGTGCGTGTCAACAAAGTCCCCTTGAAACGATACGCGCCCTATTATCGAAATCAGGTTTTGTTCCGGATCGAAGCGGGGGATCTCGATCTTCGGACGGATTACGGTTTTATTGGAAAGGACGAACAGGGAGACCCGCAGATCCGCTTATCCGGGTTGTCGACCCGGCTGAACGGGCTGCGATTGAGCAGGGAAACCGAAAAGGCAGCCTTCTTCGAGGCTCCCGTCATTTCCGTATCGGATACCTCCGTCGACGTGACCGGACGCCGGGTGACGGTGGGAAATTTCTCCACAGAGAAGGGCCATGTGAATGTAATCCGATCGGCGGAGGGCGTCATCAATCTGACCGAACTTGTCCCCGGGGGAGAACCGGTCCAAGAAGACCGGTCCGGCAACCCATGGGAATTTCTCCTGAAAGAAGGGAACGTCACCGGCTTCAACGTCCTATTCCAGGACGCCGTTCCCGTCGCGCCGGTCACCTTGGCCGTCACGGGAATCGACCTGAAGCTGGAGAACATAGCCACCACGGAGGACAGTACGGGCAACCTGTCCCTCACCATGAACCTTCCCGGAAAGGGGCGCCTTGCCCTGGCCGGCCGTATGGGAATCAGCCCTCCGATAGCGGACCTCGAGGTCCGGGTGGCCGGCCTGGACGTCCGGCCTTACCAACCCTATTGGAAAGACAAGATCACTCTCACCGTCACCGGCGCCGCTGTTTCCACTCAAGGAAACGCCGTCTTTCACATGCCGGCGGACAAGGATGCCAGAGGCGGCTTCAAGGGGAAGCTGCAGGTGACCGACTTCCGCGTCATCGACTCTGCTCATGCCCAGGATTTTCTGAAATGGAAGTCGTTGCGCGTGGATGGCATCGATGTGTCCCTGAACCCGCCGCGTGTGCACATAGAAGGCGTTACCCTTTCCGACTTCTATTCCCGCATCGCCATCGACGAAAACGGCCGCGCCAACCTGCAAGACATCGTCGTAGCCCCGAAAGCGGATGCGGCAACGCCTTCCGAACCCGCCGAGGCGCAAGGCGGACCTGAAAAAGAACCGGCCCTGAACATCGATGTCCGGACGGTTCGCCTCGAAGGAGGGAAAATCGACTATTCGGACCGGTTTATCCGACCTCACGTGGATGCGGAACTGAGCGGGCTGGAAGGCGCCGTCACGGGACTGACCTCGGAAGACGCCCAACACGCGGACGTCCACATAACGGGCAAGGCGAATCAGCACGCGCCCCTTGAAATCACCGGGAAAATCAATCCGCTGGGCAGGGATCTGTTTTTGGATCTCAAGGTGAGGACCACCGGCATCGACCTCTCCCCCGCCACGCCTTACGCCGGCAAATACATGGGCTATACCATCGAAAAGGGCAAGCTTTCTCTTCAACTGGACTATCGGGTGGCCCAAAGAACACTCCAGGCCGAAAACCGCGTGTTTCTCGATCAATTCACCCTGGGACAGACCGTCGAGAGTCCCCATGCCACCAAGCTGCCCGTGGCTCTCGCCGTATCCCTCTTGAAGAACCGGGCCGGAGAAATCAACCTGGATCTGCCGGTCAGCGGCAGTCTGGACGACCCGGAGTTCAAGGTGGGCAAAGTCATTCTTCAGATAATCGTCAACCTCTTGAAAAAGGTCTTGACCGCTCCTTTCGCGCTGCTGGGCGCCCTGGTGGGGGGCGGCGAAGAATTAAGCTATATCGAGTTCGAACCCGGTTCCTCGGAACTCGACGAAACGGGACGGGCGAAGCTGGGAAAGTTGGTGGACGTCCTCTATGACCGGCCCGGATTGCGGATCGAACTGGCGGGCTACGCGGATCCGGCAGCGGACCGGGAGGCGCTGAAACAGGAAGCCTTCATGAGGAAGCTGAGACAGTACAAGATGGACGTGCTCATGGCCATGGGAGAAGCCGTTGAATCCCTGGACGACATCGTTATCGAACCGGAGGAATACGACATCTATCTTGAAATGGCCTACCAGTTGGAAATAGGCCCTCTGCCGGAGAGGGAACCCGCGGACAAGGCCGAGGAAGAGGGGCAGGAAGAAGCCTCCGAGAGGGACAGTTCACTGCCGGAAGCGGACGCCGCCGAAGAGGCGACGACCAAGGCCATGAAAGAAGCCATGAAAGAAGCCATAATGGAGCATATCCAGGTGATGGACGATCAACTCCGTCTCCTGGCGTTAAAGCGCTCCGAACGGATCCGGGATTTCCTGATCTCCTCGGAAAAAGTGGAGCCCGGCCGGGTGTTCATGAGTGAACCCAAATCCCTGACTCCGGAAAAGAAGGAAAACCAGAAAGACAGCCGGGTCGAGTTCATCCTGAAATAGGCCGACCGGAAACTGTGCGGCTTCACAGGCCCCTCAGGCTCGGGTCCCGCCGGTCCGACCTCTTGAGAGCCCATGGATACGCCGTATTGCGGGCAGGCCGGTGGAAACCGATGAGATGCAACGCGGGCGAATCCTGAGGAATGAGGCGTAGATAAGGTATGCAATGACGAAAGATGAAGCCCAACGACGCAGATCGCGTTTTTCACTGTTAGGCCGTGAAACCTGAACGGAGGTGCTTTTCCATGACCAGACCCCTCGTTTCCATCGTCCGTTACGAAAAGCCTTTGGAATCCGTGCGCAAAACCGTCGATCTCTCCAACGGCCTGGATCACCTTCCCCGCAACGCCAAAGTCTTTATCAAGCCCAATATTGTGCTTTGGACCCGCAAATCGACTTTCCCCAAGTGGGGCGTGATCACGACATCGCGGGTCATCGAGGATATGGTGGTGCTCCTCAGGGAGCGTGGCGCCGGCGACATCACCATCGGCGAGGGCATGGTGCTGTTCGATCCCAAAGACAGGGCCACCCCGAAACACGCCTTCGAAACCCTGGGCTATCCGGATCTTCGGAAGCGCTACGGTGTGAGGTGCGTGGACATTCACGATCGGCCCGTTCGAAAGGTGGATCTCGGAGCGGACGTGGTGTTGAACATGAACACCGATATGCTGGACAGCGATTTTGTGGTCAACATTCCGGTTCTGAAGACCCATCATCTCACCGTAGTCAGTCTTGGAATCAAGAATCTCAAGGGCGCCATCGATATCCCGTCCCGGAAGAAATGCCACAACGCGGATCCGGTAAAGAACCTGAATTACTGGATTGCCCGTCTCGGAAACAAGCTGCCGCCTTCGTTCACCCTTCTGGACGGGATCTATACGGCGGAGCGGGGACCCAGCGTCAACGGGAAGATCCGGAGGAGCGATCTCTTGGTGGGGTCCGCGGATCTGCTTTCCGCGGACAAGGTCGGAGCCAGGCTCCTGGGATTCGAAGCTTCCCAGGTGCCGCATCTGGTCCACGCGGCCCTGGACCGGGATAGACCCACGGATCTGTCCGACGTCGAGATCGCGGGCCTGAAGATCGAAGACGAAGCATCTCCGTACGAGTACGATTTCCCTTACAACGAGGCGGGAACCCTTCCCGGCGCCATGGTGAAGATGGGTATTCGGGGCGTGGACTTCCGCAAGTACGATTTTTCGATCTGCACGTACTGCGCGGGTCTATACCCGCTGATCATGGCTTCCATCATGCAGGCATGGAAGGGAACGCCGTATGATGAGGTGGAAATTCTCACCGGAAAAATCATGAAACCCACGCCGGGGAAGAAAACGGCTTTACTGATCGGAAAATGCATGTACCGGGCCCACAAGGACAACCCGGACGTCAAAAACCTGATCGCCGTCAAGGGGTGTCCCCCTCAGCCCAAAGCGCTGGTGAAGGCCCTGCATGAAGCCGGAATCGAAGCGGATCCCGTGTTCCTGGAACAATGGGAGGAGAATATGGGCCTCTTGATGAATAAGTACAGGAACAAGCCCGAGTTCGACGAAGCCTTTTTCAGGATTCCGTGATCCCTGTTCCCGCGGCATCCCATCCATACGCGCGCCGTCCGAGGAAGACACCGCTTCGCGCGCCCCTTCAACCCTAGTGCGCCGCCTCTGAGAGCTTTTTCCAGGCCGCTTCGGCGCTGCCCTGAAATTCCAGGCACTTCATGTTCCTCTCCGTCAGGGCCCGGATCATATTCCGCCCGAATTCCCCGGCTACGACCAGGGTCACTCCCTTTTGCGCCAGAAGACGCGCCACCGAAGGTCCCGCTCCCCTTCCGGCATCCAGGTACGGGTTGTCCACGACTTCCAGCAAGGCGCCGTCTCCGTCCAATATCAAGAAATAGGGACTTCGGGTCGCCACCCCGCTCACCTCGGCGGCCAGCGTGTTCCCCACAGCGGCCACGGCGACGAAGCGCCGCCGGAAGCGGCTGCGCCGACTTTTACTCCTCGTCGCTCCGGTGCGCACCGGAGTGACGACGCCGCATCGGTATCCGGAAAGATCGAAGTTCAAACGAGATCGCCGTTACAGCGGAGGAGAAAATTCTCCACTATCCCGCCGTCCTCATGGGGAACCGTCCTTCGGTCCCCATTGACCTTGCAGGGAATCCACCCACGAACTTTCTCGACAAGCATTCCGGCGGGTGCTATAGTTTTTAACATACTATCTCACCATCCAAATCCTTCCAACAGGCAACGGGAGGGGATCGATGTGTTCCCCGAGCCATTTCCTCTTGCGGTTCATGGCCGAAAGGCCCAGAAACATCCCGCGCGACTGCGCCGCCTCCCATGGGTGTGCCGTTTTCAAAGGATACCGTACCCCATGGGATGGCTTCGTCATGATGTGTGAACGGCGCGGGATAGGCTCGAGCTGAACTCGGTGTTCGCGAAAGGCGGTTTCCATTGAACCCTGTGGGTATTATCGCCAATCCTGCTTCCGGCAAGGATATCCGCCGTCTGGTGGCTTACGGTTCGGTTTTCGATAACAACGAAAAAGTGAACATCGTGCGCCGGATCCTCCTGGGTCTGGAGGCCATGAGCGTCCGGGAAGTCCATTGCATGCCCGATTTCTTCGGTATTTGCGTGCGGGCCCTGGACGGCCTCGAAGTAGGGTTCAAGACGGTCTTCCTCGAAATGGACATGGAAGGGGTTCAGGAAGACTCCACTCAAGCCGCGGCCCGGATGAACGCCCAGGGCATAGGCTGTATCGTCACCCTGGGCGGGGACGGCACCAACCGCGCAGTGGCCAAGGCCTGCGGGGATACGCCCATCCTCCCCATTTCCACGGGAACCAACAACGTGTTCCCTTTTATGGTGGAGAGCACCCTGGCGGGTATCGCCGCCGGCTTTGTGGCCATGGATACGCCCGATAACGAATTGTGCGTCAAGCGGGCTCCGCGTCTGGAGATCCGAAAAGACGGCGTCCTGGTGGACATCGCCTTGGTGGATGCGGTGGTGTCCAAGGCGGGGTTCATCGCCACCCGCGCACTGTGGGACGTGGACGCGGTAAAGGAGATTTTTCTGGCGCGGGCGGAACCGGACAACATCGGGTTCTCCTCCATCGGCGGACTCCTGTACGGCATGGCCCCCGATTCCGGGAAGGGGGTACACATCGTCCTCGGTAACGGGCACGGAAGGGTGAGGGCCCCCATCGCTCCCGGTTTGATCCGTTCCATCCCCATACAGTCCCACGACCTTTTCGGACCGGGGGAGGAAATCCCCTTGACCCATGCGCCCGCTGTGATCGCACTCGACGGCGAACGCGAACTCATGGTCAAACAGGGGGACGCATGGACCCTCCGACTGAATGTGTCCGGTCCCAGGGTTGTGAATATTGCTCTGGCGCTGAGTCTGGCTTCACGACAGGGCCTTTTCCGGGAACCTTAACGGTTGAGGAGGAGCACGATGGACGTATCCAAAGAAAAGCTGCTGGCCATGTATAAGACCATGGCGGCCATTCGGGGATTCGAGGAATCGCTGGCCGAAGCGGTCACCGCCGGGACCTTGCCCGGCTTCGTCCATTTGGGAGTCGGCCAGGAGGCGGTGCACGTGGGCGTCTGCGCCGCCCTGAGGGACACCGACTGGATATCCAGCACCCACCGAGACCATGGAATGATCCTGGCGCGTGGGGCGGACATCAAACGCATGCGCGCCGAAATCTTCGGGAAAGTCACCGGGTACTGCAAAGGCAAAGGCGGTTCCATGCACCTGGCCGCATTCGATAAGAGGGCGCCCGGATGCAACGGTATCCTGGGCCCCAGCCAGACCATCAACAACGGCATTGCCTTGGCCCTGAAACGCGAAGGCCAAGGGAACATCGCCGCCGTGGTATTCGGAGACGGCGCCGCCCATCGGGGCGAGTTTCATGAAGCCCTCAATCTGGCCGCCTGCTGGAAGCTGCCCGCGCTGGCCATCTGTGTCAATAATCAGTTCGCCATCAGCACCTGTGTGGAGGACGCCTGCGCCGTTGAAGATATCGCCGCCCGGGCGTCCGGCTACGGTATGCCGGGACTGGTGGCGGATGGAAACGATGTAATGGCTGTGTACGAAGCCGTCTCGGAAACGGTCAAACCCATCCGTGCGGGGAAAGGCCCTGCCCTGCTGGAATTGAAAACGCACCGCTGGCGAGGCCACTTCGAAGGCGACCCTCAACCTTACCGCACTCCGGAACAGATTGTGGAAGACAAAAAGAAGGATCCCATCGCCCGTTTCGCCGCCCAACTCCTGGACCAGGGATTGGTTACTTCCGCGGAACTGGAAGCCCTCAGGGCCGAGGCCGATAAGGAACTCCGGGAAGCCATCGAATTTGCAGACCAGAGCGAATACCCGCCCCTGGAGGAGATATACACGGATCTGTTCTATGAGGAAAGGGGGTAGACCCGATGCGCACGATCACATTTATCGAGGCCATAAGGGAAGCGCTGCGTCATGAGATGAAACTGGACGACAAGGTGTTCATTCTGGGGGAGGATGTGGGCGCTTTCGGAGGCTGCTTCGGCGTCACCGCCGGCCTGTACCACGAGTTCGGACCGGACCGGGTGATGGACACCCCGATCTCCGAAGCGGCCATTATGGGCGCCGCTTTAGGAGCGGCCATGATGGGACTGCGCCCGGCGCCCGAGATCATGTTCATCGACTTCACTACCGTGTGCTTCGATTACCTGACCAACCAGGCCCCCAAGATCCGGTACATGTGCGGCGGCCAGGTGAAGAAGCTGCCCCTGGTGGTGAGAACCCCCTCGGGAGGATGGATCCGTGCGGCCGGGCAGCATTCCCAATCCCTGGAAGGCTGGTTTACCCAGGTGCCGGGACTCAAAGTGGTGATGCCGGCCACACCCTACGATGCCAAAGGTCTGCTCACGGCTTCCCTTCGGGACAACAACCCGGTGCTGTATATCGAGGAGAAGGTGTTGTACGGCTGCTCCGGCGAAGTTCCCGAAGAGGAATATGTGATTCCCCTGGGAAAGTCCGACATCAAGAAAGAAGGCTCGGACGTCACGCTGATTTCGTACGCCTTCATGCTGAACCAATGCCTGGCCGCCGCCGAGACACTGGCGGCCGACGGGATCAGCGCCGAGGTCCTGGACTTGAGAACCCTCTCCCCATTGGACCATGAGGGTCTGGCCAAATCCGTCCAGAAAACTCATAAGGCGGTGGTGGTTCAGGAAGCTTATGAAGTGGCCGGTGTCGCGGCCCAGGTGGTCAAGAGCCTGGTGGACAGCAGCTTCGACTATCTGGACGCTCCCGTGCGAACCGTGGCGGCCGCCGACACGATTATTCCCTTCAGTCCGGCGCTCGAAGACGCCATGCTGCCCAGTCCCGACAAGGTTGTGGCCGCCGTCAAGGCACTGATGGGCTGACGCCGGAACAAGGGACGCCAAGGGTTCTTCTCGGGCGTCATCACGAAGCAGCGAAGTCCCAGTTCCCCGTGAACCCCGGAAACGGAGCCCCCGGGCCGGGATAAAGGAGGAACCTCACGCCGTCGGCGTGACCGCGGATCGCGTTTTTCAACGACCTGGTAAAGCGGGCAACCAACCAAGAAAGGGAGTCAGGCAGTGGCCAGTAAGATCACCATGCCCAAATGGGGCTTGACCATGAAAGAGGGCAAAATCACCCAATGGTTCAAGAACGAGGGTGATGCAATCAAAAAGGGCGAAGCCTTCTTTGAAGTGGAAACGGAAAAGATCACCAACACGGTGGAATGCACTGCCGAAGGCATAGTGTTCCAGATTGTCGTACCTGCGGGCGCCACGGTGCCCGTGGGTACCGTGGTGGCCGTTCTGGCCCAACCCGGAGAGACGCCGGAACGCGTCGAAGGCGTGGTGGCCGGCGAAAAACCCGAAAAAGCCGCCGCTGAACCGAAAGCGGGCGCCGCACCGGGAAAACCGGCCGAAGAGAAGTTCGTTCCGGCCAGTCCCGCGGCCCGCCGTCTGGCCAAGGAACTGGGCATCGACCTGGCTCGGGTGACCGGGTCCGGACCCGGGGGCAGAATCACCGAAGGAGACGTGAAGAAGTACCACGAAGAAGGCCCGCCTCCGCCGAAGATCACACCGCTGGCGGAAGAAATGGCCCGTCAGGCCGGTTTGGACATTTCCTCCATCACCGGAACCGGAGAAGGGGGAAAGATCACCAAGGCGGACGTCGAGCGGGCCATGGCGGGCGCGCCGCCGGAGGAGAAACCGGAAGAGGCGCCGGCGCCGGTGACGTCCATCCCGTTCTCCGGTATGCGCCGCACCATCGCCGCCAACATGCAGGCCAGTCTCCGAAACGCCGCCCAGCTCACGGTGTTTACCGAGGTCGACGTTACGGAGTCCTTGCGGTTCCTCGAACTGGTGCGTGAGGAATACAAGAAAGACGCCGCGGTCCGTGTTTCCCTGAACGATATCGTCATCCTGGCGGCGTCGAGGGCTCTGAAACGGTTCCCTAGGATGAATTCCAATCTGGTGGGTGAAGAAATCCTGGTGTTCGACGCCGTGAACATGGGCATAGCCGTGGCCCTTCCGGAAGGGCTCATCGTGCCCGTTCTGGTAAACGCCGACAAGAAAGGACTCCTCCAGATCGCACGGGAAGCCCGGGTCTTGGCCCGGAAGGCGCGGGAAGGAACGCTCCAGGTGGATGAAGTCACCGGCGGCGCCTTCACCATCACCAACGTAAGCATGTTCCAGGTGGACGGGTTCACGCCCATCCTGAAGCCCCCGGAGACCGGTATCCTGGGTGTGGGCCGAGTAAAGGAGAAGCCCGCGGTATACAAAGGACAAATCGCGGTGCGTTCCATGATGGTTCTGAGCCTGACCTTCGACCATCAGGTCGTGGACGGCGCTCCGGCCAACGAGTTTCTCCAGACCGTGGCCAGGTATCTCGAAGAACCCAACCTCATCATGGCGTAAAGGTTCGCAGCGCAGGACACGGGAAAAGGAGACGGCATGTACGACGTAGTGGTGATCGGAGGGGGCCCGGGCGGGTATGCGGCCGCCATCAGGGTCTCTCAGCTTGGCGGTAAGGCGGCCTTGATCGAGGCCGCCGACATCGGCGGCGCATGTGTCAATTGCGGCTGCATTCCCACGAAAGTCTGGCATCGTGCGGCGCATCTGCTCCACGGAATTCGGACGGGCGGGGACTTCGGCGTCAAAGCTTCCCTGGAAGCACTGGACCTGACCGCTCTCAGGGCCCGGAAGAACGGGGTAGCGGGCGACATCCGCATGGGCATGGAAAGTCTGCTGGCCAACAACGGCGTGGAGCTGATCCGGGGGCGGGCCGCCCTGACGAGCCCCCGGCAAGTATCGGTGGACGGAAAGTCCGTGGAAGCGGACAAGATCATCCTGGCCACGGGCGCCCATCCGGACATACCGGATATCCCGGGGCTGGAAGAGGCGCTTCTGACCACGAACCAGGCCCTGGAACTCCCCGAACCGCCCGCCTCTCTGTTGATCTGGGGAGCCGGACCCCTGGAAGTGGAGTTCGCCACCTTCTTCCATCTGTTCGGAACCCAGGTGTGTCTCGCCGCACCCGACGCCCGTCTCCTGCCCAAAGAAGACGCGGAAACCAGCCAACGCATCACCCAGAGCCTGCGGGAACTGGGTGTCGATATCCGGACACGTCAGACCCTTCAGTCCATTTCGTCGGCCAAGGGCGCCTTCGAAGCCCTGCTGTCGGGTTCCCCCGAGGAACCGCTCATGGTGAACCGCGTGTTGGTGGCCGGCAGGCGGCCGAATACCCAAGGAATGGGTCTGGAGCAGGCGGGAATACGACTCAAAGAGGACGGCGCCGTGCAGGTGGACGGCCGGCTGGAGACTTCCGTCAAACAAATCTTCGCTTTAGGGGACTGCACCGGCGGATGGATGCTCAGTCACGCGGCGTCCGCCATGGCCGTTACGGCCGCGGAGAACGCCATGGGGCGCGCCAGGGAGTTCCCCTTCCATCGGGTGCCGCGGTCCATCTGGACCTTTCCCGAAGTGGGCGCCGTGGGCCTGTCCGAGGAGGAAGCCGAGAAAGCGGGATATGAGACGGAAACCGGGTCCTTCCCCTATGCCATCAACGGTCTGGCCATGGCCCGAGGCGAGATGAACGGAGCCGTAAAGGTGGTGTTCGAGCCGCGCTACGGGGAGATCCTGGGGGTCCATATCGTGGGGGGCGGCGCTACGGAACTGGCCGGGGAGGCCGCTCTGGCCATGCAACTCGAGTGCACCGTGAACGAGCTGGCCAACAGCATTCACGCCCATCCGACCTTTTCCGAGTCCATCACGGATGCGGCCCGTGAGGCCCTGGACTGGGCGCTTTATCTCCCTAAACGATAAGGAACGCCTGCAAGAGTCACCATGTCCGGACGAAACCTGGAAATCATCGACTGGGGTCTGCTGGCGTACGGCGATGCGCTGGAGCGCCAGCGAGCGCTGGTGGAGGATCGCGCAACCGGAAGGGGGCCCGATTGCCTCGTGTTTGTGGAACATCCGCCGGTGGTGACCATCGGCCGCAGCGGCGGTTCCGACGATCTGCGGCTGGACCTCGATCCTTTGCGGCGAAAAGGGGTGGAAGTCCACCGGGTCAGCCGCGGGGGACGCGCCACGTTCCACGGTCCCGGCCAGTTGGTGGCCTACCCGGTCATCCGGTTGGAGGACAGGGACCTTCACGGTTATGTGCGCCTCTTGCTGGAAACCGCGGCGGCCACCCTTCGCAGCTACGGCCTGGAACCCGCCTTCCGGAAGGGCCGGCCGGGTCTGTGGGTGAACGGAGCCAAAATCGCCAGCGTGGGTATCGCCGTTCAACGATGGGTGACCTATCACGGCCTGGCTCTGAACGTCAACACGGATCTCACGGGCTTTCAGTGGATCGTTCCCTGCGGGAATCCCTCGGAGTCCGTCACATCCATGCAGCGGCTCCTGGGCCGTCCTTTGGATCTTGCCGGCGTCCGGGAGCGCTTCGCCCGCTACTTCCGCCAGGCCTTCGGCTACGAAGACACGAAATCCGCTCATCCGGTCTGGCTGGTTCACGCCGATCCGGGAACCGAAGCCATAGAACGCATGGAGCGGAGTCTGGCGCGGTTTCGGCTGGAAACGGTCTGCCAGAGTGCGCATTGCCCCAACATAGGCGACTGCTTTCGTCGCGGCGCGGCCACGTTCATGATTTTGGGCCCTCATTGCACGAGAAGGTGCCGGTTCTGCGCCGTCCATCAAGGCGCACCCGCGCCGGTGGATCCGGAAGAGCCCCTGCGGGTGGCCCATGCCGCCGGGCGGTTGGGCCTGCGGCATGTGGTGGTCACCTCCGTGACCCGGGATGACCTCCCCGATGGCGGCGCCGAGCAGTTCGTCCGGGTTATCGGGGAACTGCGGCGGAAGCGCCCCGGCGCCGGCATCGAGATATTGACTCCGGATTTCCGGGGTTCCGTACAGGCGTTGGAACGCATAAAAGCCGCCGCACCGGATGTCTTCAATCACAACATGGAGACCGTGGCCCGATTGTATCCTCTCGTGAGGCCCCAGGCCCAATATGGGAGATCGCTGGGAGTCATCGAATACATGGCCCGCTCCGGTCTTACGGTGAAGTCCGGGTTGATGCTGGGGTTGGGCGAGCGCAGGGAGGAAATACGGCATACGCTGGCCGACCTCAGACACGCGGGCTGCCGGTACCTGACGCTGGGCCAGTATCTGGCGCCTTCCGAAAGGCACTTTCCCGTAATCCGCTACGCGCCGCCGCACGAATTCGAGGATCTGGCCGAGACCGCCCGCTCTATGGGGTTCCAACGGGTGGCGGCCGGCCCCCTCGTCCGAAGCTCCTATCGCGCGGAGGAACTGGTCGGCTCCGATCCGCGTTCGGGACAAGGAGACCTGTATGGGTCGCAAGAGATTCGTCGTTGAAATCGGGACCGGCATCGACCTGCACGGAGAAAACATGACGGAAGCCTGTTGCCGCGCGGTGAAAGACGCCGTTTCGCGCAGTTGTTTGTGCGGATTGCTGGAAATCGTCCGGATCCCGGCGCTGGAAGCCGTGGATGTGCATATCCTGGTGGCCTGCCCCAAGCCGCAGGAGGTCGACTTGGAGCAGGTAAAAGCGACCGTGCCCATCGGGAGGAAAAGCGCCGAAGCCGTGTTGGGGGGGATGCAGGCCATGGGCCTCTGTGTTCCCGCCTTCGGCCCCGAATGCGACCGGATCGTGGTGGCCAATGCGGCGGTCACCGTTTCCATCACCTCCTGACGGTACATCGGATCGTCGCAGCGCCGAAACACCGGAGCAGAAAGGAGGTCGGACCTTAAGGACACCCGCAGCTTCGTCGGCATAAACCTTTCGCTTCCACAAACAAGAAAGAGGAGGCCTGGGAACCATGAGCCTTACAAACGAAAAGATGTTGGCCATGTACCGGAATATGGTCAAAATCCGGTCCTTCGAGACCAAAGTGGCGGAGATCTTCGCCGCGGGAAGAATACCCGGATTCGCACATCTCTATATCGGTGAGGAAGCGGTGGCCACGGGCGTATGCGCCACGTTGACCGACAAGGATTACATCACCAGCACGCACCGGGGCCACGGCCACCTGATCTCCAAGGGCGGGGACGTCAAACGGATGATGGCCGAACTCATGGGGAAAAAGACCGGGTACTGCAAAGGCAAGGGCGGCTCCATGCATATCGCCGACGTTGAACTGGGCATCCTGGGAGCCAACGGCATCGTGGGCGGTGGACCGCCATTGGCGGCGGGCGCCGCGCTTTCGGCCCAGATTCTGGGGACCGATGCCGTGGCCGCCTGCTTCTTCGGCGACGGCGCATCCAACCAGGGCACCACCCACGAAGCCATGAACCTGGCGGCCTGCTGGAAGCTCCCCGTGGTGTTCGTCAATGAAAACAACCTGTACGGCATCTCCTGCTGCACCGCGAATTCCATGTGCGTGGCGGATATAGCGGACCGCGCCGCGGCGTACGACATGCCCGGCGTGGTGGTGGACGGCAACGACGTAATCGCCGTGTTCGAAGCGGCGGAAGAAGCCGTCAAGCGCGCCCGCGCCGGCGACGGCCCTTCGCTCATTGAATGCAAAACCTACCGCCATCGGGGCCATTTCGAGGGCGATCCGGTAACGTACCGGACGGACGAAGAGCTGCAGGAATGGTTGGCCAAGGACCCGCTGCCTCGGTTTGAAACCAGACTGTTGGAAATGGGTGTTCTGACGGAGGCGAAGATAGCCGAAATCAAGAGCGCCATCCAGAGTGAGGTGGACGACGCCGTCAAGTTTGCCGAAGAAAGCCCGTATCCTGAGCCCGGCGAACTCATGGAGGACGTCTATACCGCTTAGAGCCGTACGGACGCTCTGGATCGCCACCGGCATCTTTTAGCAGCCCGTTAGGGGACACGCTTACCAAAGGGAGGAACATCCTCATGGCAACCATGAATTTTGCTCAAGCCCTCAACGACGCCCATAGACTGGAAATGAAGAGGGACCCCAAAATCTATGTCGCCGGCGAGGACGTCGGCACGTACGGCGGTATTTTCGGAGTTACCGCCGGACTGAAGGACACATTTGGAGAAAAACGCGTCCGGGATACGCCCATCACGGAAAGCGCCATCATCGGCACCGCGGTGGGCGCCGCTGCGGGCGGCCTTCGCCCCGTGGTGGAGCTGATGTTCGTGGATTTCATCGGGGTGGCGATGGACCAGTTGTACAATCAAGCGGCCAAGATGAAATTCATGTTCGGAGGCAAGGCCAAGATCCCCATGGTGCTCAGGGCCGCCTGCGGGGCCGGCATCGGGGCCGCGGCCCAGCATTCCCAATGTCTCGAGGCCTGGTTCATGCACGTCCCCGGGCTCAAGGTGGTGATGCCGAGCACCCCGGCCGATGCCAAAGGCCTTCTGATCTCCTCCATTCGGGACGACAACCCCGTGGTTTTCCTCGAACACAAGCTGCTTTACGGCCTGGAAGGGGAGGTGCCCGAAGGGGACTATACGGTGCCCCTGGGCAAGGCGGACGTTAAACGGGAAGGCTCCGACGTCACCGTAGTGGCCACGGCCCGGATGGTGCATCTGGCGCTCAGCGCCGCCGAAAAGCTGGCGGGAGAAGGCATCGGTGTGGAAGTGGTGGACCCGAGGACGCTGTCGCCCCTGGACGAAGACACCATCCTCGAATCCGTGCGCAAGACACACCGCCTGGTCATCGTGCACGAGGAGGTCAAGTTCGCCGGGTCGGGTGCGGAAATAGCCGCCCTGGTGGCCGAGAAAGCCTTCGACTATCTGGACGCCCCCATTCTGAGAGTGGCCGCACCCTTTACGCCGGTGCCGTTCTCTCCGCCCCTGGAAGCCGAGTTCATACCCAGTGAGGAAAAGATCATCGCCGCCATACGGTCTGTGGTGGGCGGGTAACCCTGCGTCTCCATCTCCGCTCCGGTTTAGACCCGGAAGGAGATGGAGCTCCGACGCGCCGGCCGTCGAAAAACTCGGTCTTCGGTCACGCAGGCGGCCTCGCCTGAGGCGTGACGACGCATTCCCGGGGATTGGCGCGCCTACACCTCATTCTTTTTCATCCAAGTTTTCTTCCACGAACTGTGCTAAGGTTGGGCGGTTTGACCGAACTGAAAGATGAGAGGGGGGCTGCTGTTGTCGCTGGTGGGAATTATCGCCAACCCGGCGTCCGGCAAGGATATACGGAGATTGGTGGCTCACGGGAGCGTATTCGACAATCAGGAAAAAGTCCGCATGGTCCGGCGGATCCTCCTGGGATTAACGGCCATGGGCATCGAGCGGATCTGCTATATGCCGGACTATTTCGGGATCGTGCCCAAGGCCGCGCAGGGCGTCAAAGCGAACATCCCTATCTTCCCCGCAAACTTCAAAGCCAAGGCTTCCCAGGAGGACTCCACGCAGGCGGGGAGGATCATGGAGGAGCGGGGGGCGGGATGCATCATCACCCTGGGGGGAGACGGCACCAACCGGGCCGTGGCCAAGGGCAACGCACACGTTCCCATGCTTCCGCTCTCCACGGGCACCAACAATGTGTTTCCCTGTATGGTGGAAGCCACCCTGGCCGGCCTGGCCGCCGCCATGATCGCCCAAAGGCTCGTGCCCCTGGAAGCCTGCACCATCCCCTCCACCAAACTGGAAGTGCTGGTGGACGGCCAAGCCGCCGATCTGGCGCTGGTGGATGCCGCCGTGTACGACGACCCGTTCATCGGATCCCGCGCCATATGGAATATGGAAAAGGTCAGACAGATTTTCCTGAATAGAGCCGAACCGCACAGTATCGGCCTGTCCTCCATCGGCGGATTGCTCCACGTGGTCAAGGCTCAAGACCCGTCCGGGTTGAGCCTTGTGTTGGGAGGCAAAGGCCGCAGAATTAGGGCCCCGGTGGCCCCGGGCATGATCGAGACCGTCATCGTGCAGGAGATGTCCCTTATGGAACCGGACGTACCGGTGGAAGTGCGCCTGGTTCCCAGCGTGCTGTCTCTGGACGGGGAGCGCGAGGTGGAACTCAAGCGCGGCCAGGAAGCCGCCGTGCGCCTGAGCCGCAACGGACCCGTCGTGGTGGATGTGGCCAAGACCATGGCCGAAGCCATGAAAGCCGAGATCCTCATCGACGACGGTGTGCTATGACGGGACAATACCCCGATCATCCCCGTGTGGCCGTCGGCGGGGTGGTATTCAAGCACGGCTGTGTGCTCCTGGTGCGGCGAGGCAAACCGCCGGCCATGGGCGAATGGGCCATACCGGGAGGCGGCGTGGAGTTGGGGGAAAGCCTGCGGGAGGCCGTGGAACGCGAAATACGGGAAGAAACCGGAATACGCGTTCGGGCGGGGGAGTTCTGCCATCTGTTCGAGGACATCCGAAAAGACCGCCACGGCAGGGTGGAATTCCACTACGTCATCGTGGACTTCCTGGCGGAGCATGTCTCCGGGGAACCGGAACCGAAAAGCGACGCGCTGGCCGCTTCCTGGATCACGGCGGAGGAACTCCCGGGTCTGACGGTAAACCGGAACACACGGATCTTGCTGAAGAAGCTGCATTTCCTGGACTGACGGAGTCCCGGAGAGGGAGAGGATTTATCGGGGTCGGAATCCTCTTCTTCCCCAGCGCATCGACACTCCACTTGGGAAGGTGGATCATATGCTCCTATCTCCCGATTGCTCTCCAGAAGAACTGTAGATTTAAGGACTCGTAATGACTCGCCGTTGCGGTGAAAACCACTGTCCAAGTTTCTTATATCCTTCAGAAATTACCGGCCTTCAACATTCGCTCGAATAAAAATACGAGTATCGAAAATCAATTCCAATTCCGGATAAAGGCGGCCGGACAAAATATACAAAAGCGGCGGCATTACATTCACCCCTGTCATCTATTTTCTCGTGACACCGCTCCCGCGGTGTCACGGAGGAACCGCGGCGCTCCGCGCCGTCCTCATATCTCTTTGTTTTGTGGAACACGCTCGGTTGCATGGGGAGGGCGCGGGAGCGCCCTATGATTTGGGCGTTACACCGCAGGAGCGGTGTCGCGAGGGGAAAAGCTACTGATGTATTCGGGTTCAAACAGCCCCGTTTCGAGACGGACCTCGTCGATGATATTTGCCTTGTTCCGGTTCATCAGGCCGCCTTCCTGAGAACGTGTATTTGGTGGTAGGCCTGCGCTGGCGTCCTGCCGTTAAGTGTGTGCTGGGGCCGCCGGTGGTTGCAGAACTCAAAATAGTCCCGGCGACCAGAGCTTCCACGGTTTCGCAGTCCTTCCCAAGCCGGACCAGATAGTCCCCCATTTTCCGGGTTCCGAAAAACGGATCCCGGAGTTACTCCCCATCGACAAGCCCCATCAGCTCCAAGTCAAATAAATGGGGTAGATAAGGTCAAGTCTACTCGTGGCTCCTTCTTTCGAAAAAGAGTCGAGAGCGCACTTGCCCCTTAACACACGGGCCGGACCAATCAACACAGCCCGCTTGCTCAGAATTGAGGAGCCGCGGCCGGAAGACTCGCGCTGTCGATGCCTTCGCACAGGGCATTGTCCACTGTCAGGTTGCCTTGAGCGTCCAGCGTCACGGTCCAGATGGTGTCGTAGTCGTCGGATTGCCAGATTTCGGCGGGCGCCGTGTCGCCGCTCCCCCCATAGCTCGCAAGAAGCGCATTGATCGTCGGTGCGAAGTGGTCGTGCTCCCACGCCAACAGTATGGTTTGATTGGAAAATCGTCCCCCGGTAAAGAAAAACTCCGCAGTGGCCTGGAACGAGCTTAGCTCGTAGAATTTAATCCCGTCGGTGCTTGTTGCCAGGTTGTAGGGCAGATTGTTGGCCACGGCATAGGGCACGGCCGTCAACGAGGGCCTGACGTATGAAAAATCCACATCCCCCGGGATCGGCAGTGACGGATCGATGGAATAAACTCTCTGGGGAGTGATTTTGCCCTGCAGCGCGCCGGAGTAGCGCTCCCAGCCCGCCCGTTTCAGTACACGCATCGGCTTCTTCCAG